>Ga0208623_100033_pt1 | contig 207747 bp, 188 predicted proteins | sample HotLakConsUCCL28_FD_184737 | JGI IMG/M metagenome (GOLD analysis project Ga0208623, IMG submission 184737) | Hypersaline microbial mat communities from Hot Lake, Washington, USA - Hot Lake Consortium UCC-L28 (SPAdes) (version 2) ...
GGTTCAAACCCGTTAACGCCCGGAGCAAGCGATCTTGGCGAAGCACACGGTCGATGTTGAGCACGGCCCTAGTCAGTACACATCGTCCTTATCTTCTCAGATATTTTCTTATTCCCCAACAGGTCTAAGGTTTATTATTCCTTTTGAGAAAAGGTCCAGGCTCCGCTCCAGTTTTCAGGGAGACCCCGGTCGAGCATGGCATTGATGCGATCGCAATACAGCCTCGCCGTTTTGTCCTGGGGATTGATCGACAATACCTGTGCAAACGCCGCTCTGGCCTGGCAGAGGTTGTCTACAGCGCCATCGGCACTGGCTTTGTAATAGTGAATACCCCTAGCATAGAGTTCAAGGGTATCCAGCTTAAGTCGGCGAGAACTTTCCGCTTCGGCATCCAGCACTTCGTAAATTTCAATGGGTTCGGTGCGACCTTTAACAATCACCCAATCTAAAAATCGCAGAGTGTAGCGATCTGGCGATTTAAGCTGGACCTTAACCGTTTCTGAAATCAGCAGTGATGTGCCGTACAGCTTCGTTAACCCTTCGAGCCGGGCGGCCAGGTTGACCGTATCTGAAATGGCATCTCCCTGGAGGCGGTTGGGCTCACCAATCATGCCCACCATGAGATGGCCAAAGTGAATGGCAATGCCAATGTCAATGGAGACTTCTCCACTAACCCGCCGTTCGGTGTTGTACTGCCGCATTTGCTCGAACTGAGCAATACCCGCAGCGATAGCATTTTCCACCCGCTTGGGAAAAACTGACATCATGCCATCGCCAATAAATTTCACCACAAACCCCCGGTGGGACCGAATTTCCGGCGACATCCGCTGCAGATAGGCATTGACCAAGTCAAAAATTTCCTGGGGCTGCATTTTTTCGGCCAGGGAGGTGAACTGACGAATATCAGAAAACATCACTGCCATGTCAGCGGTGATATGGTCTCCCAGCTCAATCTGCGTCACGCTGGTTTTGCCGAGAAATTTGAGGTAATGGGGCGGGAAAAATCGCGCAAAGGCATTTTTCTGGGCCTCCAGGGTTTCAAAGGAAGATTGTAACTGCAGGGCCATGCTATCGACAGCCTTAGCCAGTTCCCCCAGTTCGTCGGCGCGGTCGTAGTGGTCTAACCGTCGCCATTGCCCCTGGGCAATATCCTTAACCGCCTCGTTGAGGGTGAGGATGGGATGGGTAATCAGGCGGGTGGAAAAGACCCCCACCACGAGAGCAGTTGCCAGAGCAATGCCTATGGCCACAATTGTAGTGCGGGTATTGGAATAAATTTGGGCCATGAAATCCGACTCGGGCACCACCACCACAATCAACCAGTCGAGGCCGTAATCATCGCTGAAGGGTAAGACTTCTAAAAAGTGTCGGTGACCTTCCAAATTAAAAGTCAGTTGCTGGGCTGTGTGAATGTCGCGTAGATTGCCAAAACGCTTTAGCAGATAAGCCGCAGATCCTTTGACGACCGGGTTCTGGCTACTGACCGCATCCAGAAACTGAGGATTTTCCCGATCACCAATCATCAGGGGTTCATCGGTAGAGCTGGAGATCAGCCGTCCGGCCCGGTCTACCACAAAGGCCTGCCCCGACTGACCGATGCGTAAATTGCTTAGAAAAGACCGGAACTCTTCCGGTAGCACCACATCGGCAGCGCAAACGCCCAGCAACTCCCGGTCCTGATTATCGTAGACGGGCAAACTGGCCGTTACGGTGGGTAACCTGGTGCTGAAGGCCAGGTACACATCCGTCCACACCGGGCTTTCGGCACTGATGGCGCGGTGGAACCAGGGGCGAGTGCGGGCATCGTAGGTCTGGGTAGACTGCGACAGCCAGTGCAGCCGATTTCCCCGTACATCCAGGCTGTAGTTTTCCCGCAGGAATTTATTGCTGAGGTTGCCGTAAGACAGCTGCAGTTCCCCCGTATCCGGCTGGCGAATGATGCCGAAAAATTCCCCCGCCCAGGCACTACCGCAGTACACAAAAGCAATGTTGGGATAAATCTGCATCTGCTGAAACAGCATGGTTTCGCCCCGGCTGGCGGTCAGCACATCCAGATCGCCCATGCGAAATGCGGTAGCGTTGAGCCGATTAATGGCGTGGGGGTCGCCAAAGTACCCCTGCAGTTCCCGCTGAATGCGGAAGGAGCTTTCTTTACGCAACTGGGAGGCCAGATTTTGAACCGCTCGCTCCCCATTGAGATAGGACAGATAGCTCACCACCCCAACCACGGCCACCAGCTGAATCAGCACCGGCAGGGTAAACATGACCTGCAGGGAGGGTCGGGTGACTTTGGTGATGAGCTTTTTTACGGAGAACTTGGGCACCTGCAGTAACCCCCGGGGATCAGAAAATTATAGCTATTGCGCACATGGTTCAGGTTAATGATGCTCAGGGTTTTGAGTGGCCTCCTGGCCAGCTTGACGGTCTCAATTCAACACCGGCTCGGGAATTGCCCCCTGCAGATATCCCAACCATTCCGTCAGGCTCTCCAGCTGCTTTTCGGGCTTGAGCACCCCCAGCCCCCGCACCGTCACCTTGCCGGAGCTGTAGACAAAACGGGACTGCAAATGGCTGGGCAACTTCTCGCTCAGCAACTTCCAGGCCGGTTCTTCCATGGGCGTCTCCAGCACCACATGCTGCTTGCCCTCGGGCTTGATGCGGGAGAAGCCCACCTGCTTGGCCACCAGCTTTAGCTGCAGCATCCGCACCAGTTGCTCCGTAGCGTGGGGGATGGGACCGTAACGGTCACTCAGATCGGCGGTAATCTGCATCAGCTCTACCTTGCTGCTGGCAGAGGCCAGACCCCGGTAGGCCGACATCTTTTGCTCCAGGTCGGGGATGTAGTCGTTGGGCACAAAGGCGGTGATGTTGAGATCCACCTGGGTGTCGTCTACCTTGGGAATTTCCTGACCGCGAATTTCGGCGATGGATTCTTCCAGCATGTCCATGTACAGGTCAAAGCCGATGGCATCCATCTGGCCGGATTGCTCTACCCCCAGCAGGTTGCCGACACCGCGGATTTCCATGTCTCGCATGGCCAGCTGGTAGCCAGAGCCGAGTTGGGTAAATTCTTGAATCGCCCGCAGACGCTTGCGGGCTTTGTCGGTGAGAGACTTTTTGGGATAGAACAACCAGGCATGGGCCTGAATGCCAGAACGCCCCACCCGGCCCCGCAGCTGATACAGCTGGGAGAGGCCGAAGCGATGGGCGTCCTCAATTAAAATCGTGTTGACTCGGGGGATATCCAGACCGGATTCGATGATGGTGGTACACACCAGAATTTCGGCCTCTCCACTGCTGAAGGAGAGCATGGTGGATTCCAGTTCCCCTTCGCCCATCTGGCCATGGGCGATCTCAATGCGGGCATTGGGCACCATCTCTCGAATTCGCGCTGACACATCCTCAATGCCCTCTACCCTGGGCACCACATAAAACACCTGCCCACCCCGGTCCAGCTCCTGGCGAATGGCGGTGCGAATACTTTCGGGATCATGGGGCGACAGGTGGGTTTTGATCGGGCGGCGCGACGGTGGCGGCGTGGTAATCAGGCTCATCTCTCGTACTCCGGATAGAGCCATGTAAAGGGTCCTGGGAATCGGCGTGGCGCTGAGGGTGAGCACATCCACTTTGGTTTTGAGGGACTTGATCTTCTCCTTCTGGTTCACCCCGAATCGCTGTTCTTCGTCCACCACCAGCAGGCCCAGGTCTTTAAAGTCCACGGACTTACCGAGGAGCTGATGGGTGCCTACCACCACATCCAGTTCGCCGGTTTTCAGGCGCTGCAGAATCTCTTTCTTTTCATTCTGGGTGCGGAAGCGGTTCAACAGGCCCACCTGAATCGGGTACGGGGCAAACCGCTCCTTCAGGGTGTGGTAGTGCTGCTGAGTCAGGATGGTGGTGGGAGCCAGCATGGCAACCTGTTTACCGGAGGTCACTGCTTTAAAGATGGCCCGAATCGCCACCTCCGTTTTACCAAAGCCCACATCGCCGCACACCAGCCGATCCATGGGGCGGTCGCTTTCCATATCCCGCTTCACGTCCTGTACCGACTTAAGCTGATCCGGCGTGGGCTGGTAGGGGAAGGAATCCTCCAGTTCCTGTTGCCAGGGCATGTCCTGGGGATAGGCGAAACCCTCCATTTTGGCTCGCTGGGCGTAGAGCTTGAGCAAATCCACCGCCACCTTTTTGATGGCTTTTTTGGCCCGGCCCTTGGTTTTTTCCCAGGCGGTGCTGGTCATTTTGTTCAACACCGGGGGGTTGCCGCTGGTGGCCCGGTAGCGGGAAAGGGCACCCAGCTGATCCGCCGCTACCCGCAGTAGCCCATCGGCGTACTGAATCACCAGGTAGTCTCGGGTTTCGTGATTTAAGGTGAGGCTTTCCAGCTTGATGAACTTGCCGATGCCATGGCTGCGGTGGACGACGAAATCCCCCGGCTTCATTTTGTTGGGGTCGACCTGTTTAGAGGTGGCCCGTCGCCGCTTGCGCACATAGCCGGGGGTGGCCAGGGTATGCTGACCGAAAAATTCCCGGTCCGTTACCACGGCAATGCGGAAGGTGGGCAGTACGAATCCTTCTAGCTCGGCCAGCCCGGAGTACTTCACCGCCACCGGCACATGCTGGGTCTGCAGCTTGTCAATGGCCGGGTAGTCTCTGGGGTTGGGGATAAACTGGGCCGGGCAGTCGTGCTCCTGCAGCAGAGCTACGGAACGGGAAGGCTGGGCCGACACCAGCCACACATTATATTTGCGCTTGCACTCTCCCCGAATGGTTTCCGCCAGCTTGCCAAACTGGTGGGGCAGAGCGGGAATCGGACGACTGGCCAGGTTCAGGCCATTGTTGTCTTCGGCAATTTCGGACAGAAAGAGACGGGGAAAAACTTCTGCCTCTGCCAGGGCTTTATCAAAAGACCGGTGAGTTTTGGTCAACTCTACCCCCGGCTCCCCTTCCACTGGATTAGTGCCATTCACTTCCTGCCAGTGGTCGTCCACATGTTCGACCCAGCGATCGCTGTGGGCATGGCACTGATCAACTTCATCAAAAGCAAGCAAACTATTATCCGGCAAATAATCCAGCAGGGAGGCGGGTTGCCCGAAGGCCAGCCCCAACCAGCGGCGGGTGCCCTCCGGCAAAATCCCCTCGGCTAACCCTTCCTGGGCCGCTTCGGAGAGTAGGGCATCCAGTTTGTCCTGCTGGCGCAGTTGCTCCACGATGATGGGGCCGTAGTCCGTGGGCGTCAGCACCAGATGGTCAATGTTGTCCAGGGACCGCTGGGTGCTGGGGTCGAACTCCCGCAGGCGTTCCAGCTCATCGCCAAACAACTCTAGGCGCACCGGCAGCTCTGAGGCCACCGGGTACACATCAATAATGTCCCCCCGTTGCGCCCACTGGCCCTCGGTTTCGCAGGTGACGACTTTTTCGTAACCTAACTGGGCCAGCTTCTGGCTCAGGGTTTTGAGGTTGATGTCGTCCCCGGTGCTGAGCCTGAGGCAGTAGGTTGCTAAGACCGAGGCCGGGGGCAGGTGGGGCTGCAGAGCCCGTTCTGTGGCGATGATGGCAATTTTTCCGGCCTTTGCTTCCCCGTCGTCGGCAGAGCGCAGCGCCAGCAGATCGGCCAGTACCTGCAGCTGCCCCCAGGTCATTTCCGATTCCTGGTCAAAGGGGTCGTAGGGGGAGGCTTCTGAGGTGGGGTAGAAATGGACGGTTTCCCAGTTCATGGCCTCTAGCTGGGTGGCCCAGCGTCCGGCTTCTTCCAGGGTGGCGGCAATGACAACTAAAGGCCGGTCTTGACTATGGGCTAACGCCGAAGACACCAGCCCCTTGGGGAGTCGGGCGGCACCGTTGAGGGTCAAACTGCCCTGCTGCTCTAGCTTGGCGAGTAGTTCACCAGTCAGAGAAGAGCGTTCTAGAGCGCGGGTTACAGACGAAAAAGCCATGGTGAGTTTAGTCGAATTCAGGAAACGCGAATAGCCCTCAACTTCGTAGTAAAGGGGTGACAGGCGGTATTTACATGGTTACTTATTGTAATAATTGCACGGCCTACAGCATAGTCGCTATGACCGTACGCGATACAAATCTGTCATGGGATGGGCGGCTCTTATTTATGGTTTCAGCGCTCTTATCGACCGTTGTGGGGTTAAACTTGGCCGCTTTGACTTTGTGCGGCGGGGCATTGCTCCCCTGGTATCAATGCTGAGCGACCGTTGGAAACCCGACCCCGACTATGGGAACAAGATTATGCGCTATTTGCAACAGCTTTATGGATCGGTTTAACCATAGCCCAACTTACTCCCAGGATATTACCCCTCCCCCCGCCGACACAGCATGGCGATTGAGTCAACACCTGAGGAACGCAACGGCTCTGCCAAAACTCAATTGGAATACTCAATTATCTAAAAACTTGAATACGAGATCGCAATCATAGACAGGCTCACCCCAGCCAAAAAGAACCAGGACAATGCCGCCAGATAAATGGGTTTTGTCCCAAGTTGCCATAAATGATTGAGGTCGGTTTCCAGGCCCATGGCGGCCAGGGACATGCAGAGCAATAGCTTGTTGCCTTTCAGAATTGAAGTTTGCAAGGTTTCTGGAACGATGCCTGAACTATTGACCAAAATTAGCAGCATAAAAAACACAACAAACCAGGGCACTGGCAGTGACCTGGACTGCTTTTGAGTGGTTGAAGATTGCCGATTCTGCCATCCCAGGCTGAGCAAAATTGGAATAATCAGCAGCACCCGCGAGAGTTTGGTCACCGTGGCCAGGGCTCCACTGACGGGACCGGCTTGAAAGGCGGTGGCAATTACCTGGGCAACTTCGTGCACAGAAGCACCGCTCCAAATGCCAAAGGTTTCAGGAGATAACGTCAGGAAATTGCCGAGCAAGGGATAGGTCAGCATCGCCAGCGTACCGAAGCCGGTGATGGTTGAGATCGCATAGGTCATATCCTCCTCTGACCCCTCCACCACCGCATTGGTCGCCACAATCGCCGAAGCCCCACAGATAGAGGTACCCGCCGCAATTAGCTGGGTCAGCCGTCGCCCCACCTTCAACTGACTACCCAACCAGCAGGTGAAATAAAAGGTGCTGACGGTGCTGGTGGCGACAATCACCAATCCCACTGGCCCCACCGCCATCACCTCCGCCAGGCTGAGCCGCAGCCCCAGCAGAATTACCGCCAGCCGTAGAATCCGCTTCATAGCGAATTTGATGCCGGGCCGGGTCAGCTGCGGCACCCCGATGATCTGTCGCAACCCGATGCCCACCAGCACCGAAATTAGCAGTGGGTTAAGGCTGTCTAAACCGCTGGCCTGACTCAAAACAAGGGCCGTTCCCGCAATCCCGGCGGTGAGCAGTGTCCCCGGCAAGAGGGATAATCCCTGCCCTTTCCAGGCCTTCGCCAGCGCTGCGACAGAGTCCTGCTGAGCCTTGGGATTTGACGATACCTTCATGGTTAAAGTTTCTCTGTTTTTTTGCTGGTTAAATCTTGTCCATCCTGTGAGCCTCATCCCCCAGCCCCTTGTCCCAGAGCGGGAGAAGGGGAGCCAGACAGCCTCCCTCCGGCCTCCCCCTCGCCCATTTTGGGACAAGGGGAGTTTAAAGAGTCTTCAAAGTCCCTCTCCCCTCGGGAGAGGGATTTAGGGTGAGGGAAACTTTGGGTTTCCAAGTTAGATGAGGTCTAGTTGTGATTCTTCTGTTTGCGGATTTGACCCACCCCGCCCTGCGGGCACCCCTCCGGGGAGGGGAAATTGCTTCGAGTTTTGTTAATGGCCTGATCCTGAGCTGGGGGTAATTACGAAACGGCCTGCTGGTTTGCGTTGATTCTTTTTTACTGGCTGTTGCGAAAGATTTTCCTGTGGGTTACGGCCAGCATTCCATTTGTCTATCCTCGGCCTGATCTAGTTAAGGCCTAACCCACGCTACAGTTACTGGTGCGAAAGGCTCTCCTGTGGGTTACGGCCAGCATTTATTGGAATTGTCTTCAGCCTGATCGGATAACGGCCTAACCCACCCTACGGTTGCTTTATTTGCTGGTTGCCGCCAATGGTTCTCTGTCTCTGTTAGGCAGGCGAGACGCCTGCTCTACAAGAATCACTTAATCAATCCCACTGGTCCTCCATCTCACCACCCCACCCACCTACCTCACCTACCTCACCCACCTCACCTACCCTTCAACCTGCCCTTAAGCCACCAGCGCCAATCCCCCCACGACCAGCAGCAGCCCGTACACAAACCGACGAAATAACGATTCATCCACCCGTTTGAAACAGAACTGCCCCACTAGCAAGCCCAGCACAAAGGCGGGGACAAAGATGGCGAACAGATGAAACACCCCGACGGTAAGGATTCCCCCGGCCCAGTAGAACACCAGGGCGACAAACTGGGTGAAGGCGAAAAATACAATCAGGTTGGCCCGGTTATCGGCGGCGGCATTTTCCCCAGACATTTCGTAAAGCACCACCGGGGGGCCACCGATACCGGCCAGGCCGGTTAAGAACCCGCTCAGACCGCCAACTACGGAAGTGACCGCAAGGTGGGCCTGGCTGTACTGAACTTTGCCGCTGATGAGCAACACCACAAAGCCCAGAATTAACCCGCCAATGATGCGACGAATCAGCAGTGGGTCCAGCATGGCCAGGAAATAGGCCCCCACCGGCACCATCACCACCGCCCCCAGGACTAAGGGAAAGACTTCCTTCCAGTGGGTCTTTTTTACCGCCTCGGGCAGTAGCCCAACGCCAGCGGTTATCTCCAGCAGAATCACCGTGGCGATGATTTGTTGGGGGTTGAACAGCAGGCTGAGGCCCGGAGCCAGAATCATGGCAGACCCGAATCCAGAAAAGCCTCGGGTAAAGCCTGCGATCGCCACCATGGCCAGGCCAATCAGCAAGTTTTCAATACACATAGGCATCCCCAACAATTGGTCGATCAGGAAAGGATCCCCGTCAGTGGTTGCAAGTCAGGAGCGAGGTATCAGCAAGGAGGGGATCCGGAAACTTTAGGTGTCGGCTAAACCGGTACTGCCGAAAAACTTCAATTTGAGATCAGCATTGACCGTAGGAACTTTACTGTCCGTTCCCCTCCTGGGAGGGGCAGGGGTGGGTTAGGCTGAGCCATGTCGCACCCCTGGATATCAGCAAGCTTATCTCGGTCCCTGTTTAACCCACCCCGCCCTGCGGGCACCCCTCCGGGGGAGGGGATGAGTCTACGGCAACGTTCTGTACGTTCATGGCTAATCAGCTATCCCAGGAGTTGTAAGGCTCTTTCTGCCTGCACCGGAGCCAGCCCGAAGGTTCCATTCAGCCCTGTGGCTATTTGCCCAAAGATCTGGCTCAGGGGTGCGTCGGGTTGCTTCAGGGGCAGGGGTTCTCCATTATCGCCCTGTTCGCAGATGCGGGGGTCGATGGGCACCTGGCCCCACAGGGGCACCGATAGTTCTGTGGCAATTTGAGCTCCGCCCCCAGAACCGAAAATGGGGGTCGGTTCCCCGCAGTGGCCGCAGAGCAGGTAGCTCATGTTTTCCACCAGGCCCAGCACCGGCACCCCCACCTGACGGAACATATGCACACTGCGGCGCACGTCAGAAACCGCCACCTGCTGGGGTGTCGTGACCATGACCACGCCGCAAATGGGGCTTTCCTGCACGATGGTGATCTGGGCATCGCCGGTACCGGGGGGCAGGTCAATCAGCAGATAGTCCAGCTCTCCCCAGTTCACGTCATGGATGAATTGGGTGAGAATCTTGTGCATCACCGGCCCCCGCCAGGCCAGGGGATGGTCTCGCTCGGCCAGCAGCCCTACGGACATGAGCTTGATGCCGTGAGCTTCCAGGGGTTCAAACCGCTGGCCATCGGGGGTATCGGTGACCCGCACCTGGGACTGCCCCAGCCCCAGCATTTGCGGCACATTGGGACCGTAGATATCGGCATCCAGCAGGCCGACTTTGGCTCCGGTACGGGTCAGGGCCGCAGCCAGGTTTACGGCGGTGGTGGACTTTCCCACTCCCCCTTTGCCGCTGGATACCGCCAGGGTGGTACGCACACCGGGGATAGTGCAGAGTTGGGCATAGGCTTTCTTGCACCAGGGCAACTGCCCCAGAGTTTGCTGCACCAGCTCTTGTAGATGCAGTTGGTGGCAACCCACGTACAGCCGCAGATAGACGTAGTCCTGCACAATGCGCAGGTTACGCACCATGCCCAGGCTGACCAGATCATTCTGCAGAGTCGGCTCCCGCAGGGTTCTAAGCTGCTGAATTACCTCGGCCTTGCGCTGCAGTTCTTCGGGACTGAGGGTTGCCTCCGGCTGAGGAGGCTCGTCGGCACGGTGGAAGGGAGAAGAATGGCTAGGCATGGGACGCTTCTGGCATAGACTTCTGGATCTTATCGATGGCGCGCTGGGAGAAAATTCGCACATCCATATCGGGGTCGTGCAGGGTCTGCTGCAGGGCGGGCAGGGCATCGGCATCTTCCAGATTGCCCAGGGCCGTAGCCGCATCCCGGCGCACATCGGAGTAGTCATCCGTGAGGGCCTTAATCAACGCGGGCATGGCGGTTTTATCGGCCACCTTCTGCAGCGCCCGAGCGGTGAACTTGCGCACCTGCCACTCAGAATCGCCCATGGCGGCAGTCAGGGCCTCTACAGATTCTGGACTGGCCAGAATGTCGAGGGCCTGGGCCGCATTGCGCCGCACCTGCCAGTCGCTGTCGCTGGTCAGCAGTTCGCACAGTAAGGGTACGACTTCCTCATCGTTGAGGTGCCCCAGGGTTAACGCTGCTGCCCGCCGCACCGACTCTGCCGGATCTCTGGCCAGGGCCAGGGCCGGTTCACACCGTACCACCTGATTCAGGTACCGCAGGGTAGTCACCGCCGCTTCCCGTAAGTCAGGATTCTCGGACTCGAAAAACGGCAGAATAAACGGCAATGCCTGGGCATCGTGGATTTTCCGCAGCAGGATGAGACTGTTGAGCTGAGCATGGGTATTGCCCAGCTGCAGCACATCCAGAATTTTCATCAGGTCGTTGGTGGAAACCAGTTCCTTCAGGGCCGAGAGGGCTTCTTCCCGGACATTCTCATGGGGCGACCCGATGCAGTCCAGCAGGGGATTAATTGCCACCGGGTTAGCAAACTCCCACAGGGAGGTAATGGCAATTTCTTGCACCGTGGGATTTTCGTCATTGAGAGCACCAATCAGGGGTTCGATGGCGTCTTCATCCCCCAGGTGCTGCAGGGTTTTGACAGCGACCAGGCGCTCCTCAATCTGGGGCGATCGCAGCATCTCAACCCATTGAGCAACTTCAGGATCCATATCAGCGGTGTACATAAAGCGGGTTTCCTAATGACGGCAGAGTGAAAGGTGGGTGAGTAGGTGGGTAGGTGAGTAGGTGAGGTGGGTAGATGTCATTCAGGAGGGCTTTGGTTTTCAGTAGGAAACTCACGATATGAGCTTTCCATTCCAATCTTTAGCCCCCACCTCATCCACCCCACCGACCTTCACCCACCTCACCGACCTGGCCCTACCTCAGCAAGAACGGAATCTGCACCGTAATCGCGTTGGTGGGGCATTCCTTCTCGCAGGGGAGGCAGAACCAGCACTCGTCGTACTTCATATAGGCTTTGCCGGTTTCGGGATTTTTCACCAGCACGTCGAGGGGACAGACCTCGATGCAGGCGACGCATTTTTCGAGGCATTTCGATTCGTCCACAATCACGGGAACATCAACACGTTGGTTGGTTAAGGCCATGGAGGTTTCTCTGCAAATAACGATGATTGAGCAATAGATTAGGAGTTTTGAGTTTTGAGTGCTTAGTCTTGAGTTTTGAATGAAGGGTGAAGCCAAAAATTCAAAATTCAAAATTCAAAACTTAAAATTAAAAACTCCCTACCGAACCGCGACGTCGTAGACTTCGTTCTCCAGATTCACGTCGACAATGTAAGGCTCCACCGGGCGCTTGAATAGCTCCATGTGGCCGGTTTCGCCCTTCTTGATGTTGACGTGGCAGAACCACTCGTCATTATTCTTTTCGGGGTAGTCGGTCCGATAGTGGTACAGGCCCCAGCGGCTTTCCTTGCGGTAAAGGGAGGCGCGGGCGGCCATTTCGGCGCAGTCGCGGATGAAGTGCACTTCCATGCAACGCATCAGTTCGTGGGGGTCGCTGGCACCCATGATGTTGAGGGTTTCTTCGTAGGCGACAAACTTTTGCAGGCCAATATCCATCTTGTGGGGAGACTTGGGGGGTTGCAGGTAGTCGTTCACCAGGCGACGCAGCTTGTATTCCACCTGGGTATGGGGCACGCCATTGGGCTGGTTCAGAGGACCATAAATCCGATCCTGCTCAGCTTTCAAGAATTCCCCGTCGGGTTCTACATGGTCTAGCCCCTGTACGTAGTCCATGGCGTTTTCGCCAGCAATGCGACCATAGACGAAGGCCCCAATCATATAGTTGTGGGGCACGCTGGCCATGTCCCCGGCGGCGTAGAGACCGGGCACCGTAGTTTCGGCTCTTTCGTTGACCCAGACACCGGAAGCGCTGTGGCCGCTGCAGAGGCCAATTTCGGAGATATTCATCTCAACGCCGTGGGTGCGGTAGTTTTCGCCCCGGCCTTCGTGGAACCGCCCCCGGCTGGGCCGCTCGTTAGACCAGAGGATGGTTTCGATTTCGTTGATGGTGTCATCATCCAGGTGGTACATCTTGAGATGCACCGGACCCTTACCGGAGTTCAGCTCTTTGTACACCTCCAGCATCATCTGACCGCTCCAGTAGTCGCAGCTGATGAAGCGGTGGCCTTCGGCATTGGCGGTGTAGGCTCCAAACGGGCTGGCCACATAGGCACAGGCGGGGCCGTTGTAGTCCTTAATTAGCGGGTTGATCTGGAAGCACTCGATGTTGGTCAGCTCTGCCCCGGCATGGTAGGCCATGGAGTAGCCATCTCCGGCGTTGGTGGGGTTTTCGTAGGTGCCGTAGAGATAGCCGGAAGCAGGCAGACCCAGGCGACCACAGGCCCCGGTACAGAGCACCACCGCCTTAGCCTGAATCACCACGAAGTTGCCGTTGCGCACGTCAAAGCCGACAGCCCCGGTCACCCGACCGTTCTGCACCATGACGCGGGTGGCCATCACCCGATTGGTCACGCTGACCTTATGGCGCTTGACCTGCCGGGCGAGGATTTTCTTCAGATCCTTGCCTTCGGGCATGGGCAGCACGTACTTGCCGACCCGGTGCACCTGCTTCAGGTCGTAGTTGCCCTCATGGTCTTTCTGGAACTTAACGCCCCAGCTTTCCAGCTCTTGAATCACCTCAAAGCCCAGGCGTCCGGTTTCGTAGACCGCTTTCTGGTTGAGAATTCCGTCGTTGGCGATGGTAATTTCGCGGGTGTACTGCTCGGGAGTAGAGTTACCGGGGATAACGGCAGTGTTTACCCCATCCATGCCCATGGCAATGGCACCGCTGCGGCGGATGTTTGCTTTCTCAAGAATCAGCACCTCGCTTTCGGGGCTGGCCTGCTTGGCTTTAATGGCAGCCATGGTTCCGGCAGTGCCGCCACCCACTACCAAAAAATCAGTTTTTAAGTACTGAATGTTCACCTAAATCACATCCTCAGCTTAAACGGCAGTGAGATCGGTGTCTGAGTTCAGCTCAGGACCCAAAACTTCCTGAGGGCAACTGTCGTTTCTGAACTCAGACGACCCTATGTTGAAGCAATTATCGAAAGTCGAAACAACGGTCAAAAATCCGTTATTCACTCACGTCTTGGCAGCATCTTAGGAGAAACCCAGAGGGTCTATCAACACACTTTGTAACACTGGCTACGGTTCACCCATCACAAGCCTCTATACACTCATAAATAATTTCCATGGGATCAAGACATAAACAAGTTTGACGCCAACAAAATTCAGCTTAAAAACGGTAGTTTTTCTATGGGAACTATGTTGCTGGACATGGTTGTGGTTAATTGAGCAAGGGTGAGGGGTCAGATTACAATTTTTCGCCACTTTAGGGGACTTTCAGGATGGAAATCTACCAGCTTAAGGTGTTTTTAGAGGTCGCTCGATGTTTGAGTTTTACCGAAGCTGCAGATGCCCTTAATTTGACCCAGCCCGCTGTTAGCGCCAAAATCAAATCTCTGGAATCTACCCTTGGCACGGCTCTTTTTCATCGTTTAGGTCGCCGGATTGAACTTACCCAGGTGGGAGAGTACTTATTTGAAGAGGGACCGCAACTTGTTGATTTGTCGAGTAAATTAGTCTCCGAAATCGAATCAATAAAGCAAGGAAAATTTAGCAGCCTTACCCTCGGCTGCATGGCCTATGTTGCCAGCGACTGGTTGCCGAATAAGCTGTATGAATATCGTCGTTTATGCTCTGACGTAAAGGTGGCCTGCCGTCAATTTGAAGAGGTCGAGGCTCTCTACAGAGCGATTAAGAATGGCGAGGTAGATTTAGGCTTTTCGGACCTGAGTTTTGCTGCCTTTGATGAAATCTCTACCGCAGTCATTGATACGATTTTTTATGGGCTGGCTATGGCTAAAAGTCACAGCCTGGCCCACCAGACCTGGGTCAGCTTAAAGCAGCTTACTGAGCAGTCCTGGGTGCTGTTGCCCGAGGGTTTTCCCAGCCGCATTATGTTGGAAAAACGTATGCAGGAGTTGGGACTGAGTTTATCAGATCTGGCCCATGTGGAAATTGTCGATAGCCCCAGCCTGGTGCGGGCCTATTTGCTGCAGGGGCACTACGTCACCTTTGCCTCTGATCTTGACTTTCAGGTTGAGCGGCAGGCCGGTCTGATTCAGACCGTGCCACTAGAAGAATTTGCCCTGGATACGCCTCTATTTCTGCTGATGTCAAAGCGCCTCAACCGCTCCCTGGGCCTGACAGAACAGCAACCGTTCCGGGGTCGCCAGGCCCTGGAGCCGATTCAGCAGTTCATCAACCTGCTGCAGCGAGAGCGGCGGGATACGAAAATTCCTTCTAGCTGCCCCGCTGTCAACGCGGCTGAAGCTCCTAAAGTGCCCCGGTTTCAGGCTCCAGATTTTATGGTGCGCACCGGGTCTGCTGCCGTTTCTGAGACCCTGCGCATCACCATCGGCACTCAGAACCAGACCATTCAAACCATTACCGCCGGGCTGATTATTCAACGACTGGGGCTGCTAGAGCACTTTCTGCCCCGCAACGGGCGCTACAGCGGCACTCAGTACGATATTTCCTGGTCAAACTACAGCTCGGGAGCACCCATTGTCGCGGGGCTAGAATCTCAAACTATCGATATCGGCATTCTGGGGGACTACCCCCTGCTGCTCAGTGCCGCCCCTGCCGATAGTACCGCCCTGGCGGCGGGGACTCGCTTAATTAGCTTTGTGGCCAGCAGCCCCGATGGCACTGGCAACGACATTATCGTGCCCCACCGCTCCCAACTCCACTCTATTGAAGATCTGGATGGCCGCACCATTGCGGTGCCCTTCGGCTCTGCCGCCCACGGCATGGTGATGCGGTCCCTCCACCACCGTCAGCTGCTGGAAAATGTCAGGTTAATGTCCATCGACAACCTGAACACCCGCAAGCTGACTCACCCATCGTCTCCTGCCGATGGCTATGCCTATTTTGCCCCTTTCCACGAAATTGCCTGGCACCGGGGACAGTTTCGCCGCCTGCTGCAGGACAATCTGGATGGTTTACCCACCTTCCACGGGGTTGTGATACGGGATGATTTTGCCGACCAGTATCCCGAGGTTGCGATCGCATACCTCAAAGCCCTGCTAGCTGCCCAGTACTGGTACACCCATCGCTCCATCGCCCCCACCCTGGTCAGCCGCTGGGTGAATATGGATGCCGCCATTGTCTCCAGAACATTACGCTCCGGCACCGACAGCGGCACCGACGTGGTGTACCATCCCGAAACTGAACTGCGCACCGACTGGCTGCAGGCCCACATTCACCACCTCAGCCAGATTGCCGGTCAGGAGTCCCTGGGGCAAATTAACCTGGACCAATGGATGCAGCCCGAGTTTTTGGAGAAAGCGATGGCGACGATTTAAGAGGAGTTCTAGACCCCAAAGCCCAGACCGCCAGGGAATTACATTCCCTGGCCCATAGTGAAAATTCGCTCCAGCGGACTCGGTGCTCAGAGCCCAACCCGGCAATTGGAGGCACCTGCAACCCGCGCCAGCCGACGCTTTTTTAGGGATGAACAACTGTCGCAGAGGCAGAGGTCGATTTTCTCAGTTCTGCTGCGCACGGGCAAAGCCCTACATTCTTCGTTCTTCGCTATGGTAGAAGCAGCCTGTTATTGAGGCTTCCGTTATGACCCCCGCAACCAACCGCGTTCGATGGACTACGGCTGACCTGGAGCTGTTTCCTGACGATGGCAAGCGCTACGAAATCATTGATGGAGAACTGATTGGGACCAGGGCACCCCGGTGGAGTCATCAACAGGTGACTGGGCGAATCTTTAGTGCTCTGGATGACTGGTCTCAAACAACCGAATTGGGAGAAGCTGCAATCAACCCCGGCATTATTTTCACCGATGAAGATAACGTGATTCCCGATGTGGTGTGGGCCAGCAACGAGCGGCTAGACGTGCTGATGGATGAGGCCGAACATTTAACTGGGGCTCCTGAATTGGTGGTAGAGGTGCTATCTCCGGGGAAAAAAGACGAACAGCGCGACCGCCAGCTTAAGCTCAAGCTGTATTCTCAGCAGGGGGTGCAGGAATATTGGATTGTGGATAAAAGTCTGCTCCAGGTGCAGGTCTATCGTCGGGATAATGCCTTGCTGACTCTGGTGATTACCCTGCAAGCGGCTGACAGTCTAACCTCGCCGCTTCTGCCCGATTTTTCCTGCCCCCTGAGCCGGGTATTTGGTCGGAATTAATTCACGCTACAGGGCTAACCCACCCCTGCCCCTCCCAGGAGGGGAAAGATGCAGCAGAATTTCAGTAGTTTCAGCTTGTCCTGAACCAGGTTACTCGTAAATCATCTTTCATCCCTCAGACCCCCGGCGACGCTTCTGCCTTTCTACCCTACATGCTCTCCTCCATACTCTTCAGAGTCTCCTCCCGAATGCACTCAAACACCTGACGATGCAGGTCCAGAAACTCCTTAGAGAGAGTGTCGTCAAAGTGACGGGGGCGATGCAGGTTGATAGGAATTTCAGACTTAATGCGGCCCGGATGTACCCCCATGGTGCAGATGCGATCGCCCAGGAAAATCGCCTCTTCAATGTCGTGGGTTACGAAGATGACCGTCGTTTTCAGATCATCCCAAATGCCCAGCAGCAGTTCCTGCATCATGTGGCGGGTCTGGGCATCGAGGGCGGCAAAGGGCTCATCCATCAGCAGCACTGAGGGAGAATTCACCAGGGCGCGAATAATACTGGCCCGCTGCTGCATGCCCCCTGACAGCTGGTGGGGGTAGCTATTGCGGTGCTTGTAAAGGCCGACTCGATTCAAGTATTCATTGACTCGCTCCTTGCGCTCCGCTTTGGCAACACCGCGAATTTTCAGCCCCAACTCTACATTCTGAAAGGTCGTTTTCCAGGGCAGCAGCGAATACTGCTGGAACACAAACCCCCGATCTGCACCGGGACGATCAATCGGATGCTGATCCACCAGAACGTATCCCGCCGAGGGCTTTAAGAACCCCGCAATGACATTCAAAAGGGTCGATTTTCCGCATCCCGAAGGCCCCAGCAAACAAACAAATTCCCCCGGCTTAATCGAGAGCTGAATTGAATCTAAAACACAGTTCTCGTAGTTTTTTCGACGGTAAACCACCGAAAGCCCTTCGACCTGAACCGAGCCTTTTACCGTATACCGCTGTTCAACTTGCGTCGTCACCATGACGTCGTATATGTCCTTTTACAAATACAACTAACTCACAAAGCCAGAATTCTGAATGGGAAGAGGGGGACCAGGTTCCGGGTTCCGGGTACCAGGTATCGGGTACTTCACGGAACCTACTCCCTATTCCCTATTCCCTATTCCCTATTCCCTATTCCCTATTCCCTATTCCCTATTCCCCACTCCCTAACGCCCTCCCTGCTTCTTAATCACCCGCCAGGGCATCATGGCATCGGTGGCTCGTCCCACTGCCCAGGAACTCAGGGCACCCATCAGACCAATCAGCAGCATGCCCATCACAATGGGGGGATAGTTTGAGGTCACGTAAGATTCCCAGGTGATGTAGCCCACCCCGTAGCGACCGGCCAGAATTTCAGCGGTGACCAGACAGAACCAGGCGTTACCCATGCCAATGGTGAGTCCGCTGGCAATGCTGGGCATAGAGCCGGGAATCACAATGTCTTTAAAGATGTGCCAGGGGTTGGCCCCCAGACATTGCCCGACCCGAATCAAAACGGTATCGCTGAGGGTGCTTTCAACCCCGCGAATGGTACTAATTAAAACCGGAAAAAACGCACCCACGAAGGTGATATACACCATGCCGCTTTCGGCATTGGGAAACATCAAAATTGCCAGGGGAATCCAGGCTACCGCCGGAATTGGGCGCAGCAGTTCCAGGGGCGGCAGCACCAGATCTTCCACCACCTCAAACCAGCCAATCAGCACCCCTAAAATAATCCCCAACACCGACGCCACCGCATAGCCTAGCAGCACCCGCTGAATACTAGAGCGAAAATGTACCCAGGGGTCGCTGGTGACAAAATCCACCGTGGCTTTTAACACTTCCAGCGGTGAAGGAATTAGCTGAAAGTTGATAAAAAAGTCAAAGTTAATTGCGCTTAAAAACTGCCATCCTCCGAAAAACAGCACCAGCGCTAGCACCTGCCGGAGAAAGCGATTTGCCAAAAACATGTCCTTGATTACCGATCCAACCTGACCGACCACATGTGTTGGAGACGGTTTCGGTACCGTAATTGCCATGAACTGTCCTCTTAACATCCTGAAAATTGAAAAAGAAACCTGGCTCAAGTTCAGAGCTAGGTTTGCCGGAAAAACCTACAGCCCCTGAGCTGAACTTGATATGGGTCACTGGTAATCAACATACGGATCAGTTGAATTGCAAATCTGTACGTTTTAATCCTCCCCGAAGTGCCACTTCATGCAGCAAGCGCGAACTTCGGAGTGACTACCAGTGACCCAATCCATGGAACGACCGTTTTATGCCTGATTCAATGTCTGACTACTGGCGAGCGCCCACCAGAGCCGGTTGCTGCTGTCGAGCGTAGATATCCTGCAGTCCCTTAAAGGCGGTCATGGTGCCCCCTGACTCCGATGCAAAGGCCTGGGCATCAGACTCTAGCAGAAAAGCGGATACTTCATCGCCATTGGTGACGAAGTAGGAGTTTTCGGCAAACAGCTTCCAACCGTTGTTGCGGTCATGGACGAACATCACGTCCGCAGCCTTGCCCTCAGCCTGCAGTGTAGCCAGAGCCTTCACCATGTTGGAAATTGAGGCAAAGTTGGTTACCGTTTCTTCTCCCTGTACCCAGAACTGGGCGGCCAACTTGGGGTCTTCGATGGCTTCGCCGGTCAGGGCATCTTCGCCGGTAATCTGGTAAGACTCGGCGGTGGCAATGACATCGTCATAGTTGAGGCCCAGCTCATCCATGGCGGTGCGCAGGTAGCTTTCGTCGATCCAGTTGACGACCTCTTCGGGGTCAACGGGGTTTTCAATTTTGCCCAGGCTGGTCAGGGTGGCGATGCTGTTCTTCAAAGCCGCAACCTGAATGTCACCAATGGTTGGGTTCAGGGGCTGTAGCCCAGAGGGGCCAAGGAACATGTAGACCACTTCTTTCTCGACGCCAGACCATTCTTCAATCTGGGCCGAAATGCCTTCGGGGTCTTCGCGGAACATTTCGTTGGCTTCGAGCACCGCCTTCAGGTAGGCCACCACAATATCAGGATGCTCTTCGGCAAAGTCAGAGCGGACAGTAATGCCGTGTAGGGTAGGTACACCGGTTTGGGCACCGTCGAAGATCTTCTTAGCAAAACCCCGGAAGGGGAACAGCTCGCCAAAGGGCACAAAATCGGCGTGGCCATCAATCTGGCCGGTGCGAAGGCTAGAGCCACCCACCTCAGGAGCCTGGCTAATCAGGTTTACATCGGTTTCAGGATCAATTCCGGCATCGCTAAGCGCCTTTAGCAACATGCCGTGGGCGGCAGAACCAAAGGGCACCGAAACGGTGCCGCCCTTGAGGTCAGCCAGAGAGGTGGCATCGCTATCTTTGGGCACAACTACGGCATTACCGGCACCATTGGGGCTGTAAGCCAGAGTGCCAATAAAGATAGAGTCGGCATCTTCTGCTTCCTGCTGGAATTTGATTAAATTAATTACCGCAGGGAAGTCGCCCATGAGGCCAATATCAATTTGATTGGCCAGCATTTTGTTAGTAATCGGGGGGCCAGAAGTGTAGCTCGACCATTGAATGTCGTACTCAACTCCCTCGTATTTTCCATCAGTGGGGAGATGTTTTTCTAATAGTTCTAATTCCCGTACTACAGCACCCCCAACGGCAGTATTGATCACCTGATCTTGGGTGCCGATAGCAATCCGAATCACTTCGCCAGAACCCTCAGAAGAGGCAGCGTCCTCTCCCTCAGAGCCCACTTCGGCAGTAGAGCAGGCTCCCACAAAAAGCATAGAGACGGTCAAAAAACCGGTAGCAATTTTTCTCTTAGACAAGCCCAGGAAATAGCGCATAATCTTGTTCTGCCTCAACTCATGTGAGACACATTTAATCCATGATGGGACATTCAGAACTGTAAATAGAGATACATCCTGAATAAAACAAAGTTCTCATCCATAAAAGTCTTGATTGGATTCATATCAATTGTTTATACATCTAAAAAATCATCGAATATATTGTGTTTAACCCTGAACAGGCTATCAATTGCATACCTTATGCACTGGAATACTAGAGCTGAGTTGGGTCAAGAAAAGCCATCAGACCAAACGTCTGATGGCTCACCAGTCACCAATCCCAAACTTGTGAAAGTTGGCATTCAAGGAGGCTAAGGCATGGAACTTAAGGTTGAAGCTATTCTTCAAGAAAAATTATTGGCCCAGTCTTTTGCCCAGTGAAGATGTTGATGCACCTCATTGAGATCTTTCGCTTCGCTGTAGAGCCGCAGGACGGGCTCGGTACCGCTGAAGCGAATCAGCAACCAGCTATCGTCAGCCAGGGTGAGTTTGTAGCCATCAATAGCAAGACAATCTTTTACGGCTTTACCGGCGACTTCGGTCGGGGGATTGTGAGCCAACTCATCCAGCAGCTTAGCCTGTACCTCCATACTGGCCAGGGGTAAATCAATGCGGTCATACTCAGAGAAGTAGCCGGTTTTCTCTTGCAGCATGGCGTAGTAGTCGCTCAGCCCCAGGCCGGATTTGACTACCGCCTCCAGCACATAAAGTGCCGACATCAGGGCATCCCGTTCAGGGATATGGTGCCCGTAGCCGATGCCACCTGACTCTTCGCCCCCCAGCAGCACCTGGGCATCCTGCATGCGGTCTGCAATGTACTTGTAACCCACGGGGGTTTGATACAGTTCCAGTCCGTGCATCCTGGCTACCGCCGGAATCAGGTTAGAGCCGCTGATGGTTTTAACGATTTCCCCCTCATAACCCCGACGAGATTTGAGGTGATCGATCAGCACGGGAATTAAAATTTGGGAGCTGAGGAAGGTGCCGTTATCATCCACGGCGGCAATGCGATCGCTATCTCCATCAAACACCAGCCCCACCTTAATGCCGTCTTCGATAGAAGGCTGATACTCTTTCACCGTGTCCAGCATAGTGCCCAGATACTTCGGCAGGGGCTCCGGCGGATTGCCCCCAAACAGCGGGTCAGCATTGCCGTGGAGTTCGTGCACACTTTCGGCTCCCAGTAGCCGGGCCAACCCCCCAGAGGCCGCCCCATGCATGACATCGGCAAACACCGTAACCTTGCCGCTGGAAATCGCGGTTTGAATAGCAGCAACATCCACATTGGCCCGCAAAGCGCTGCAGTACTCAGGCCAGGGGTCAAACCCTTCTAGCTTGCCCTTGGCACCTACCGGGGCAGGGGGGGTGGGCAGCAAAGCTTCTACCTGCTTGGTCACTTCGGGAGAAACCGACCCACCAAAGGCTCCTTTAATTTTTAACCCGGAGTAAACGGGCGGGTTGTGGCTGGCGGTAATCACAATTGCCCCCAGCACTCCCTTAGATTTAGCGGCATAGCTGAAGGCCGGGGTGGGGGCATAGTCCTGGGATAGCAGCACGTTAAACCCCTGGTCGGTGATGGCGTCGGCAGCGGTGCGGGCAAATTCTGCCGATAAAAATCGACGGTCAAAACCCACAATAATGGTGTCACTGCCGGTCTGCTGGCCAAACTCCCGTTGCAGCACATGGGCCGCAATGGTAGCGACCTGGGCCACCCGCTCAAAGGTAAAGTCTGCGGCGATGATGCCACGCCAGCCATCGGTACCAAATTTAATGGGCTTAGGAGTCGCCGGAATAGTATTAGAAAGTGCTGCCATAGTCTGTTCCAATATATTTGATGTGATAAGGCGGAACTCATGCCAGGTCCAGCTCAACAGCGGTAGCTTCCCGATCGGCAAAACTCTACCCCTGGCCTTAGCTGAGGTTCCTTTTACTTTGAGTTTACCCGTATCAGGGGCTTACCACATGATGCAGGGTAGTATCCTACACAAGGTTTTTACTTAGGTCTGCAATTTCTGCCCGTTCACTAAAGTCAGGGAACTCTAAACCGAGTCCAGCCCGAGATCTGTGGTTTACTCTCAGGCAAAACTCCACTTCTGCACTTGGACCAGGTTTAATATTGTTCTGCAGACAGATAAATCGCCTTCAGGAGAAAGGCCCCTGGGGAAAAAATCATCAGTTCTCGGGCAGCAGCGGTATCTAATCGAATATGCCCGGTCGGAGCTTTACAACATGTTCGGGCAGAGTGCTGTTGAATGGGCTCGGTAGAAGGTTCGACAGACCATGGAGAGGGTTGGATGGCAACGGCCACAGCGTTACCGTCGCCATCCAATACATCCACGCGAAATTCACGATAGCTTTGCAGGCATAGTGCCACAGCCTTCATGGGGCGCTGCAGGGTCAGCTGTAGCTGTCGCCGGTTGCCACAAGGCATGATGGACCGTTGATCTGGGTAATCCAAAAAATTAGGGTTGGAGGGGGTAATCGCGATCGCGCTTTTGAAGATGACACCATAATCTTGTAGTTGGTCGGTCACAGGTTCAAAGGGGGCAAACTGGAATAGAGGTAAAGCCCGACCATCGTGAATTCGCGCAGGGGCAGTTTGTAATGGCTTTGGGGTTGGGGGTTGTAAACGCTCGGAGGGTAAAAGCACCGGGGGCAGCACGACATCAATCCTTTTGAGATGATTGTGAACACACGATGTTTTTCAACCCTGACCCACCAGCTTCAGGATATTCTGGAGTTTAATCGCAAGGTATTTCAGCAGCAGTTTTGCTCTGTGCTACCCTAGATTCAGTAATACGGGATGTAGCGCAGTTTGGTAGCGCACTTCGTTCGGGACGAAGGGGCCGTGGGTTCGAATCCCGCCATCCCGATTCTTCTTTCAATCGCCCCCATACTTTGATGGGTGAAGCGACTTCAGATATCCCACTACCAGTTTCGGGAAGGGTGGTCATTCCTATCCCACCAACTTCAGCAGTGCCTCGTGAATTTTGAACATTGCAAAAGTATCTTGGGTACAGTAATCCCTCAGGTCTTTTCGGAGTTGCTGTCTAACTGTAGGGTCCTCTGTGCAAATCATGGCATCCCAAATGGCTTGGGCAATTGCACCATTCTGAACCTCTAAGCTGTTGTAGTTGAGGCCAGGCACAACGACCGGCAATACTTTTTTGATGGAAGTTCTCCCCAGAAAAGCCGGGTGCCGATAGTGTTGCTTGAAAATAGTCTCCTGATCCCATAGACGGGCTTCGATAGAAAGTAAAGCCTCAGCATATTTCGGAAAAATCTGAGCCAGATTCCGAAGGCGCTCACCTTCAAAGGACTTGTGATAAACAACTACCGAGCCAACCGGGGCAATATGCTCCACTAAGGCTTCGACTAAAGGGAGCCTTGGATCGGTTGGCTCTTCATGCAAGTAGTCGTGAAGCTCTAACGTGCCGTTATCTTGCAAAACATGGCAACTGTACTGGAATGGGAATTGTTCGAAAGGCTTGAGTCCATCAAAGCGAGGGATGGCAGGGTTTAGAGTTTCAAAATCAAAGAAGTGGATAGGGAAGATCAATTCGGCGAGGCTGACGGCGATACCAGCATGGTTAATCTGAGGCTGATTTTGCTGAACAGCATCAACATAGGCTTGCTGGTTCTCAGTGAGTTGAAAATCAGAAGGAAGATCGGCAATGGCGAACACTCCTTGTTGAATTAAGGTGTGTTTTTTAGCCCAGGTTAGATAGGGGATGGTGAAAATTGATTCAACAGGCACATGATGCCAACAGGTATTTTGAAACGGGCAATCATGTGGTGTTGAGCAATGCTGGCCAATAGAGCGTTCTGGGGGGTCTGCCAAGCCATGGATGCGCTTGAACTGTTCAAGATGCCCTGGTATTTGCTGAACCAATGGCTCTACTTCTTGGGTTACATCTTGGATGGTGAAAAGGCTGAAGAGGTCTGGATAGTAACAATCCCGACTATTGATAAGCATTAAGGCCGCATCACAGATGTTGAGACCAACTCCAGTGAGGACGTAGTGCTGGATGGCAACATCCCAGAGATGTTCAGTTTTGGCCTTGGTGGAGGATTTAACCTCAATCAAGGTCCAGGTGTTATCAGGGTGGCGCTGAAGGATATCGGCACGGATGAGAATGCCGTCATACTGAAAGGCGGCTTCGAAAAGGCAGGTGGAGCCTGCGGCAATGGCATCCTTGGTTGCCTGGATAGCTTGGTGACCATGCCCTTCAATCAGCAGCCCGTCAGGAAACCGTAGGCGAGCGTATTGCCCCACTTCTTGCCCCTGGTCGATGATGCGCTGTTGGTCAGGCGAAATTGATGGTGTGGGGCTCTGGTGGTTAACTTCGTGCCAGAGGCGCTTATGGCATTGAAGACCGCTCAGGAAGTGCGATTTGTTAAGGGTGTAGGTCATGCGGTTGAGGCTCCGCTGCTTTGCTGTCACAGTTAAAGTACCCAGTTGGGGAGGTGACTAAGAATGCAGGATCAACCCTTAGGCAAATATTTAACCCTGGAAGAGTTTTGTACCTGCACCCAGACCTACCGCAGGTACGCCGACCAGATTGACCCGTACCCCAAAAACCTTGATGAGATACTTCCAGCGCTTGAGGCACTGTGCCACCACATTATCGACCCGGTAATCGATGAGTTTGGTCGGGAGCGCTTTCAGCTCACCTATGGGTTCTGCTCAGCGGATTTAAAGCAATGGTTAGCGAAGAGAGATCCGAGAACAGGAATAAAGAATGGCAAGGTCAGCCCTAGTCTTGATCAGCATATGGCTCATGAATTGAACCGCAATGGGCGGTATTACTGCCAAAGGTTAGGGGCTGCTTGTGATTTTAGAATTCAGGGAATAGCGAGTGATGCCCTTGTGACATGGATGTTGGCACAACATCTACCGTTTGACTCTCTCTACTATTACGGACCAGATCGCCCTATTCACGTCAGTTACGGCCCTCAGCAAAAGCGAGACATCTGGACGTTTACCGTCCAAGGCACCCCAACAAGGAAAGGGGTCGAGCAATGGTTGAAGTGACTTCTTTATTAACGTTGGGCAGACCGCACTCGCTTTTTCTGGCTTGCTTCAGCATCTTTACGCCACACGAGCCGATGTCCTCTTAATTCTGCCCCATGCTCCAAGAGGCATTGCTCCCAACCCTGACGGTTGAAAATTGCCTTAACGTCATCTAGCAAACCCCAATTATGTTCCTGCTGGCTGAGCTTTGCAAACTTCTCATAGCCGGGATAGTCCTCCATCACGAGCTGCTCCTTCTGATGCAGCAGCGGTGGATTATCCGGGTCATAGTCCCGATAGCGCACATGCAAATCCCGCAGCCCAATCGCCATGCTGGTGTGGAGTACCGGATGGGGTTCCTTGTCGAACCCCGGATAAAACAGGTAAGTGATCTGCGGCTTCTGAACGTGGAACTTCACCACCGTCGCTTCTTCTGGTCGCCCAATGGTGCGGGAAGCACAGCCTTCGTAAAGCCTCAGCAGGGGGTCAAGCTGATCCAAAGCAGACACATGCACCCAGAGGGAGTTGGGTCGCTGCTGGCCGATGGGGCTCTGCCGACAGCGTTCCTCAATCAGTGAGGTTTGCCCCAGGCTCATCAGCATCAGGTCGGCGGCAGTACAGGCTTGCTGATAGCTACCGAACAATGCCTTCACATCCGCCTGAACAGAGGGCGATAAATCTTTGAACTTAGGCCGTTTGCCGAAGTGGCTGAGGGCCAGGTAAACCAGCAAGTCATTGCGGCGTTTGTCTGCGATCGCATCCCACTCCCCCGCATCCGTCGCCTGCAGGATGACCTTAAACGCTCGCCTGATGCTGCCGAATTCAGACTGCAGCGGTCCCAGAGCTTCGGTGCCTAGTTCTTCGGCAGCGGGCAGTCTCCCCCGGTCGGTGTAGAAGTCCATCAGGGGCTGCAGCAGTTCCCGGTACTCCTCGAACTTGTTGACCTTGATACGAATCCGTGGAGCCGTAGCGCGGGAACGGAACCGGGAGGCTCGGAAGGTTTCGGCCTGGGCTTCATCCCGGAACACGAAATAAATGCCAAGGGCTACGGGGATAGAATCCACCCCCAGCACCTGGTCAATGTAGGCTTTTAGTTCCTCCTGCTCAAAATATTTCTGGAAGGTGTTGCGGCTGGTGATGATGCCGTCGCCGTAGGCAATCACCCCTCGGGTGCGGTCATCAATCAACACCTGGGCGGCAACAATCAGCACCTTTTGGGCCAGGTTCCAGGCGTTGATCAGGGCTTCCCGTCGTTCCGCAGTGTCTTCAATGACGTTGATGACATAGCCGATATTCACTACATCGGCGGGGCTGTGGGGCACCTCAGGCCGAAAGTAGGGGTCCCAGCCGGAGCTGGCGAGGCCCATACGCTGAACATACTCAATATCAGCACCATGGCCACAGCCGTAGTCGAAATAGGTTGTCTCGGGAGGAAAGAGACCCGCTTCGACGGCAAGACGAACGGGCTTAGAGGCAGTAACACGGGCAATCGCCGCCTTATGGCGCTGAATCGTCGGGGCAGGTTTCAAACCTGCTCCTGACCCAGCAATGGGACAGGCCAAGGCATGATTGTGGATTTCGATCTGTTGGCTAGCCAGCCGCTGTTCCCAGGCATTGCGAAAGCCGATGCCTCGGGAGTCATCGAGTAGGCCCAGCACTTCCTCCTGTTTAGTTAGCCAGGCAAAGGTCGGGTAGAGGGGATTGTCTACAGCGATAAACGTTTCCTTACGGTGCAGGACTGGAGGATTATCGGTGGTGCTGTAGTCTCGCTCGCTGGCCTTGAGACTGTTGAGATTGACTTGAATGCTGCTTTGTAAGGCCGGATGGGCTTCCGTCTCAAAGTCGGGATAAAACAGGTAGACGATTTGCGGCTTGTTGAAGCTGAACTTAATGATTGTTGCCTTTTCGACCTGAGCGGTTACCTTTCTAGCGAGTTGCTCCAATTCTTGCAGGGCAGCATCCAGGTAACCAAGGGCTGACCTATGAACATAGAGGGCATCAGGCAGGCGCTTGCCTACGGAGCTGCGCTGGCATAGCTCAACATAGGATTGCGACTGGGTGGATACACGCGCCATGAATCGCTGAAAAACCGAGGACTTTACCGTAATGTTCCTCATCCTACCGAAACCTGGGAGATTCAAACCTACCCACCCCTGTTAAGGGGGCCAACTCATGCAGACCAATCTCTAGGGCGGTCATGAACTGAGGACTCCGGCTACGACCACCAGGGAGTCAACTCCCTGGCTCATAGCCAAAGTCTGCTAAAGCAGACTCGGGAGCTTGGCCACCAATCCTCTTTAGAGGATCGCCCCCTAAACCGAATGGCACTGAAATAAGGCTGGTGGGCAGTGCCCACCCTACGATAGATCAAGGCTTCTGCCTTCTGCCTTCCCCCTTCCCCCTAGTGTCTCTATACGGATGTCAACTCTACCGGTAGAGTCGTATAAGAGTTAATCGGGTGAGTTGCTCCAATTCAGGTAAACCGTGCTGAAATATTCCTAAACTTCAGCCTGGATAAACGGTCGGAGCATCGCCATAATGGGGTAATACAATTGACCTAATTGCCAATGGCCAAATCCTCAGTTCAAGAAAAACCCAAGGCTACAGCGGTTTTCGCTCGCCATGAGACCTTTCATCCCCGGTTCGGTTGGCTCAAGAAGGGCTACGACCTGGCGATGGAAGACCCTGGTATTTTCTTGAGGGACGACGCTCCGGTGTTGCTCGGGGTTGGGAAAAACATGGTGCGGTCGATTCGCTACTGGTGCAACGCCTTTAAGGTGTTGACGGAGGAAGACCGCCAGAGCAAACCGACCATCTTTGGTCAACAGCTTTTAGATGACGACGGCTGGGACCCCTTTTTGGAAAACCCGGCCAGCCTCTGGCTACTCCATTGGAATCTGCTTAAAGAACCCTGCACAGCTACTGCCTGGGCCTACACCTTTAGCCAGTTTCAATCCATTGAGTTTGACCAGGAGACCCTGCTGGATGAACTGCGGGACTATGCCAGCAGATTGGGCGGACGGACTGCCGATTCCTCCCTTAAAAAAGATGTGAGCTGCATCCTGCGGATGTACGCTGAGCAGGAGAGCAAAAAAGGCCCCACAGAAGACTCTATCGACTGCCCGTTCACCGAGCTACGGCTGCTGTTTAGTGCCGGAGATGGCCGTCGCTATGAGTTCCAGATCGGCCCTAAAGAGACTTTACCGGCAGAAATTATTGTCGCCGCCTGCCTTGAGTTTGCCAGTATCTCCCAAAACTTGAGTTCAACCATGGGCATTTCTCGCCTGGCCCACATGCTGGGCAGCCCAGGGCGCGTGTTTAAGCTGCCGGAGTCTGCCATTGCTGAAGCCATCGAAAAGGTGAGTCAATCCAACGACAACCTTTTCATCTCTGACAGTGCCGGTTTGCAACAGCTTCAATACGATGGTGATCCCTTAGAGATGTCTGAGGATATTCTGGACGAGTATTTTGCCGCTCAACGGGTTGCTGTATAGTGACGACTCAACGCCTGGCCGATTTTCTATCGATCAATCGCCGCTACGCCCGCTCTATCAATCTAGAGCGTGACTTTGATGTACCCGAGGCCGTCGAAGGTTATATCCTGACCGACCGGGCTTTAGATGCCCTGCAGCGCATGGTCGCTTCGATTTTCGGACGTAAGCGAACCACGGCCTGGACCTTAACCGGGGTCTATGGAACGGGTAAATCATCCTTTGTTCACTTTCTGATTAGCCTGGTCGGCCCATCCGACAGCCCGACCCGCCAGGTGGCAATGGAGATTGCCCGCCAGAGCTTACAGCCAGATAGCCCTGAATTTGAGGCCCTTGAAAAGAAGCTGCCCTCCAAAGGACTGTTTCGGGCGTTTGCCACAGCCCAGCGAGAACCCCTCAGCCATACCATTGTTCGGGCCTTGGAGAAGGGAGCCAACGAATACTGGCATGGCAGCTCGCGGCCCAAAATTGCCCGACAGTTAACCGATTGGGAAGTCAGCAGCTCTGGAGGCAAAACCAATTTTACCGATGGCGATGTGCTAGAGCTGGTCAAAAAGATTATGGAGGTCGCCGAGACCGACATCATCCTCGTGGTTGATGAGCTGGGCAAGTCTCTGGAATACGCCACCCACAATCAGTCAGCGACGGACCTTTACCTGCTGCAGCAGTTAGCCGAACTGTCGCGCCAAAAGGGAACCCATCGGCTTTACATCGTCGGCCTTTTACACCGGGCCTTTGCGGACTACAGTCGGCGGCTGGCCTCCCTGGAAAAAGACGAGTGGGGCAAAATTCAGGGACGGTTTGAGGATATTCCGTTTACGGAATCAACCGACCAGATGCTGCGGTTAATGAGTCAGGCCATTAACCGTTCCCAGATTGAAAAGCTGACCTTCCCAATCCACAAACTGACCGAAGACTGGTGCGAGGCTCTCGGCGGGGAACCGAAAATACCAGACCTATCCCCCAAACTACTGGAGGCCGCTTACCCCTTACATCCGGTCTCAGCCCTGGTCTTGCCTGAGCTGTGTATCCAGTACGCTCAGAACGACCGTTCCCTATTCACCTTCCTGGCCAGTGCCGAACCCTATGCCTTCCAAAGCTTTTTGGAATCCTCATACATTGAACTGCCCTCCCCGCAGTCTGGCTCCCCTCTACCTCTGGGAGAGGGGATGGGGGTGAGGGGGCTCCCCTCCCTCAAACTGCACCACCTCTATAACTACTTTGAAGCTTCCCTGGGGGGCGGCATTGGCTCACGCTCTGGGTCCCAGAGGTGGCTGGAGATTCAGGCTTTGGTAGCAGACGCCAAACACCAGAACGAAGACATTGTTGCTCTATATAAAACCATTGGTCTGCTCAACCTGGTCACCAGGAGCACGACTTCACTACTGCGGGCCTCCCGTTCTCTGGTCAAGCTGGCGTTGGTGGATCAGCCTGACCCTGAGGCATTGCAATACTGGGATGGTCTGATTAATCAGGTCTGCCAGAAGCAGGGGATTGCTACCTATCGCAGTTCAACGGATGAGCTGCGTCTGTGGGAAGGGTCCGACTTTGATGTGGACGCCGCCATTGTGCGGTACACCGAGAAGGAGACTCGCCCCCTGGCCGATTTGCTGAGTGAGTCTTATCCCCTCAGGCCGCTGGTGGCTCAGCGCCACAGCTACCGCACCGGCACCTTACGGTACTTTGAGCGGCACTATATCGATAATTCAGCGGACTTAGAGGATCTATTCTGCAGCCAGCCCGACTGCGACGGTATCGTGGTCTATTGGTTACAGGAAGAGGCTCCCCAAAGTGTCCCCGCCGCGACCCAAGACGGCAAGCCGCTGGTCCTGATTTGTGCAGCTAACCTGTCGGTTCTGAGTATTCGTGCCCAGGAGTACCATGCCCTGTGCAAAATTCAGCAGAGCGAGACTGGCCTACAGACGGACAAAATCGCCCTGCGCGAAGTTCGCCATCGCCGAGTGCAGTTGAAAGAGCTGCTGGATGAAACTCTGACTCAAGCCTTCAACTTTGGCACCCACCACAACGACTGCTGGGTAGAAGGAAAACCCGCAGAAATCGGCAGCATTACCGATTTCAACGCGCTGCTATCCCAGGTCTGCGACAGAACCTATACCAAAGCTCCCATTCTCTGGAACGAGTTAATCAACCGCCGCACCCTGACCTCCCAGGGGGCTAAGGCCCGACGTGAATTGCTGGAAGCCATGCTGGATCGTCCAGAGGAGGAACGTCTGGGTCTGGAAGGGTATGGTCCAGAAGTCGCCATGTACTTTTCGGTGCTACAGCAAACCGGAATTCACCGCCAGGACCAGGGAGAATGGAGCTTCTTTCCACCTCCCTCCGTTTCCCCTCTCCCCCAGGGAGAGGGGCCAGGGGTGAAGGCCAGGGTTTCTGCCAGAGGCCACACCAACCTGGATTCCATCTGGCAGGCGATTGCCAAATTTTGCCTTGACGCAACAGATACCCCCCATTCCCTTGGGGATCTGTACCAACTGTTGGATGCGCCCCCCTACGGCATGAAGCAGGGGGCCATACCGGTGCTGTTAGCCGCCGTGCTGACCTTCTATGCCGACGAAATCAGCGTTTACAAGGACGGCACCTTCATCCCGGTGCTGGGGCCTGAGCACTTTGAGCTGTTGGTCAAAGACCCGGCGCGCTTTTCGGTGAAGCATATTGCCGTCACGGGCGTGCGTAGTCAGATCTTTCGAGAGCTGGAGAAAATTTTGCGCGGAGGAGCCGGTAAACCCCGCAGCCCTGCGGGGGTGCGTAATTTGACGGTATTGTCGGTGGTTAAGCCGCTAATTCAGTTTGTGCGTAAGCTGCCTAACTTTACCCTCAAGACCCGTCGCATTTCGGAGATGGCCAGGGAGGTGCTGCAAACCCTCCTCAATACCCAGGAGCCGGATGACCTGATCTTTAACGCTTTACCTAAAGCCTGTGGTTTAGAGCCGATTGTTATCTCTGAGGAGGACGATGGCACCATTGCCCGTACCTTCCGGGAGCGGTTGGTTGAGGCGCTACGGGATATTAATGCCGCCTACGATAGGCTGCTGGAGGAGTGCGAGGAACTGCTCTACAACGCCTTTGGGGTTCATAGCAACCGCCAAAAGCTCAGGTCTGAGCTGCAGTTTAGGGCGGGTCGGCTGCTGGGCAACTATGTCGAACCGAGCCTGAATCGCTTTGCCAGAGCGGCAGCGGATGAAGCCAAGGATGACCGACAGTGGCTAGAGGCGGTGGTGATGGTGGTTGCCGATAAACCCGCCGAGTCTTGGACGGATGAGGATGTCACCCGGTTTGAGCAAAATCTCAGCGACATTTCTCGGCGGTTTAAGAACCTGGAGGCACTACAGGCGACAGTTAAGGCTAAGAGCAAGGGTGGGTTCGAAGCCCGGCGGCTCACGGTTACCCGGCCTGACGGCACTGAAGTGAACCGGATGGTGTGGGCAGATGATGAACACCAACCCAAGGTAGACCCGGCCATTGATCACCTCTTTGAGCAGTTCCCCGATGAGCAGCTCAGGGAAGCCCTGCTAACTCGCTTGGCCGAGCGCATGTTTGATCAGGCAGAATTATCACAAGAGGCCAGTCGCCCGATTCCTACCCGACGTCGCCGGACGCAAAGAGGCTAAATGGTAACCAACACCCCGACCAGAAAGAAAAATTTCTCAAGCTTCTCCAAAAAAGAAGCCTTCAAACAGCTCGGTCTGACGGACTTATTGCCCTGGCGAATTGAGGCCGATCCCATCCCACCCAGCCCATTCTTCCAGGAACATCTGAAGCGCCTGCAGCAGCACTTTGACCTGGAGAGCACAGAAGAGTCGAAAAAGCTGTTGATTGATGCGATCGCCAGCGAAGCCCTGGAAGGCATTGAGCGCATCAAGCTCTGGAAATCGGCCCCTCTGGAAGGGGAAACAACCTGTGGCGTTGCCGATTATTTAGGCGCAGAGCGGAAGCGATATCTAGAAGCGCCCTTGCTCTGCATCATTGAAGCCAAAAAGGATGACTTTGAGCAAGGGATGGCTCAGTGCCTGGTGGAAATGCAAGCCTGCCAGTGGGAAAATCAATGCCTGGGGCTGCGCCCTGAGATTTATGGCCTCGTCACCAATGGCAGCGGTTGGGTGTTTTACCGGCTAATGCCTGGGGGAGAGGTCTATGAGACGCTGCTGTATTCTGTGAATGATTTAGCCACCTTAATTGGTGCTCTCCATAACGTTTTTCGCCAGTGCGAACGCTATTTAGAAGTATCGGCTCAGCAATGAGAACCGTATAACATCCAATCCTTGTAGGGCAGGCATCCTGCCTGCCTTTGGACAGCCGGGACAGCCATCCCACGTTATTGAATTCTCATTCCTCAGGAGAACTGTCATGTATAGTCTCAAGCCCCACGTTGAGCAGACCGATCCGCCCCGGCCTGCCAGTGAAACCCTGCCCACCATGTACGACTTACCTAGCGAAGATCCAGAGGAACCGGGCTTGCCAGACGAATACCATTATCTACAGCCCCATTTGCTGAGTGCTACTTTGCAACTCACCACCTACGCCGCAGACGAAGTGTTCAGCGTTGGGGATATGAACCTCTACTACGATGTCGATCATCCTCTGTGGCACAAGCGCCCCGATTGGTTTGCAGTGGTAGGAGTACCCCGCCTCTACGAGGGTCGAGATATGAGGTTGAGCTACGTGGTGTGGCAAGAGCGAGTAAATCCCTTCGTGGTGGTAGAGCTACTTTCTCCTGGCACCGAAAAGGAAGATTTAGGCCAAACAGATCGGGTTTTAGGCACACCACCGACGAAGTGGGAGGTTTACGAGCAAATTCTACGGATTCCCTACTACATCCTTTTTGACCGATACACCAACAATTTGAGGGCGTTTCGCCTGGAAGGTGGGCATTACCAGCCCCTTGATGTAACCGACCAGCGTATTTCCATCCCTGAGTGGGAGATTAGCCTGGGCGTTTGGCAGGGAATCCACCGGGGCATTGAACGCCTGTGGCTAAGATGGTTTGATGCCGAAGGTCAGCTCATTCCCACGACTGAGGAACAAGTTGAGCAGGCACAGGCTAAATCTGACCGTCTGGCCCAGCGGTTGCGAGAGCTGGGAATTGACCCGGATGACGTTTGAGGAAACATCCCATGGTGCTAACCGTTAGCCGAGATTATATTGAGCTTCCGCCAGGCAGCACAGTCACCTTGACTTACCAAACCTGGGAAGACTACGAAGCCCTGCTGGCCATCCGTAATGAAAATGCGGCCACAAAAATCCGCTTCAATGGTCATACGCAACAGATAAAGCTGGTGTCCCCTGGGGCTGGATACAGCAACCGAGCATGTAGTTTAGCAGCCCTCGTTAAGTCCCTACTGCGTCACCAGGGCCGCGATTGGGATAGTTCCCATCCGATCACACTGCAACGATTACAAGAGGCCGGAGCGGAACCGGATGCCTGCTTTTACATCGCAAATTGGCAAGCGGCCATTGGGAAGGAGCGGATTGATCTATCGGTTGATCCGCCGCCTGATCTGGCAATCGAGGTAGATATAACCTCCTTAACTGACCTGGAAATCTACCAGATTTTGGCTATTCCTGAAGTTTGGGGCTATCGTCAGGGGCAGCTCAGCATCTATGTTCTTACGGCCAACGGTTATGAAGACCGCTCTAACAGTCCTACGTTTCCAACCGTGGATGTTAAGAACCTGTTGCCTGAATATGTTGAAAGAGCCTGGTCTGCTGGCTCTAGCGTTGCCCTGCGGGAGTTTGAGCAGGTGCTCAATTCTGACTAAGCATCCCTACGATGTCATTATCCCAGACCCGCACAATAGAGGTATTCTCCTGGAGATTGACCATGGCCTTTGTCCAGCGCCACAACGACTTCACCCCTGAAGACTATCTGGCCATCGAACGGATTAGTCCAATCAAGCACGAATATCTCCAGGGGCAACTGGTGGCTATGGCTGGGGCTAGCAAAGCCCATGTCATTATTGTGGGCAACCTATCCGCTCTGTTGGTTAACCATCTCCGAGGCACGGGCTGTCTACCCTATGCCACCGATATGAAGGTACGATTGCCTGAGCTGAATATTTTTTACTATTCGGATATCGCCGTCACCTGCGACGAGCGCGATCGCAACTCTGAGGAAGATTTTATTCTGCATCCTAAGCTGATTGTGGAGGTGCTGTCTGACTCCACGGAAGCCTTCGACCGGGGCGATAAATTTGCCGACTACAAAACCATTCCAGAGCTAGAGGAGTATGTCCTGATTCATCAAAAGCAGGTCTTGATCGAACGGTTCGAGCATAAGTCAGATAACCTCTGGGTACCCCAAATCTTTCGCGATGGAGATACGCTTGAGCTGAAGAGCGTGGGGTTTTCGAGTGCGATCGCCACCCTCTACGAAAACACTAATCTCCTCATTTAACATCTCCTCATTTAACCCTGACAAAAGGTAGACGGCGTATAAATCAGGAAGATGACATAGATCCATTGGCCTGCCATGGGTAGTTCTATGGGCTTCCTATAATAAATTTGTCCCATCCAGGTTACTGGCTATGGTCACCATCCCTCTCCCCGACGCCCAGTTAATGACGTTTAACCAGTTTATTGACTGGAAACCTGATAATCGGCGATTCGAACTCCACCACGGCACCCCTGTCGAAATGCAACCCACTGGCGATCATGAAGAAATTATCTCCTTTCTAAATTCGGTGCTGGTGCTGGAAATTCATCGGCAACAACGACCTTATCTGCTGCCCAAGCAGGCTCTGGTTAAGCTGCCCGACGAAGATACAGCTTATCTGCCGGATGTTTTGCTGATTAATCGAGAGGGTCTAGCTCAAGAACCCCTCTGGAAAAAGGCTTCCACTGTTATTCTGGGTACGTCAGTTCCCCTGGTGATTGAGGTGGTTAGCACCAACTGGCGGGATGACTACGGTAAAAAAAGTGTGGATTATGAGAGCTTGGGCATTGCTGAATACTGGATTGTCGATTACCTTGGCCTGGGTGGACGCCGTTATATTGGCTCTCCTAAGCGACCCACTCTTTCAGTGTATTGCCTGATGGATGATGAATACCAGGTTAGCCAGTTTCGTGGTAATGAACTGATTCAGTCTGCTCTGTTTCCTGAACTGGCCTTGACGGCTGAGACCGTTTTTCGGGCTGGGCAGTAGAAGCCATAGGCGAACTCAAACCTACAATAAAGGAACCTGACAAAAGGTAGACAGGCCATGTCACTCACTGCTCAACAACTGGCAGATCTCATGCCAGATGCCACCCAACTCGATAGTAATGAGCCAGAAATGGAAAGTTCGCTGCACTATGCTCAGCTAGCCCTGTTGGTGGCTTGCCTGGAGTGGCTATGGCGAGACCGTAACGATTATTTCATTGGCGCAAACCTGACCATCTACTTTAGCCGGGAACAACTTAAGAGCCGAGATTTCAGAGGGCCGGACTTCTTTTTAATCAACCAGACCGAGAAAAAGCCCCGTCGTTCCTGGGTGGTGTGGGAAGAAGGAGGACAATATCCCGATCTCATTATCGAGCTGCTTTCGCCTGCAATCGCCCAGGTGGACCGCACTCTCAAAAAGACCCTGTATCAAGACCGCTTCCGTACTCCAGAATATTTCTGGTTTTCCCCAGAAACCCTTGATTTTGCAGGCTATCGACTAGCAGGGCAGCACTATGTTGAAATCGCCCCTAATAATGAAGGACTGCTCTGGAGCGAGGTACTGGGTCTCTATTTAGGCGTTCAGGACAACACGCTGCGGTATTTTCAACCTTCTGGCGAATTGGTGCCAACCCCAGAGGAAGCTGCAGAGCAGGCCCAGGCCCAGGCCCAACAGGCAGAAGACCGAGCTGCCCGGTTGGCAGAACAACTCAAAGCATTGGGGGTTGACCCTGAAGCATGACGATGCTGCCGAAAATTTAGCATTGATGCTGTGGATATTGGATAGGTGTCCCATGGAAAAAGCGACCCTCTACAACCGCGACTTTCTGAAATGGACGGAGCAGCAAATTGCTTGTCTACAGAAGGGGCAGTGGGCCGATCTGGATGTGGATAACCTGGTTGAGGAGTTAGGCGATTTGGGCCGTAGTGAGCAAAAGGAGCTGGGCAGCTACTTAAAGGTGCTGATGATGCATCTACTCAAGTGGCAGTATCAGCCTGACCGCAGAACTCCCAGTTGGGAAGTAACGCTGTCGAACTGCAGGGATAGCATTCAAGACTGCCTGGAAGACAGCCCCAGCCTGCAGCGGTTTCTGAGGGATGAGGCATGGGTGGCCAAGTATTATCGACGGGCTCGCAGGGATGCGGCGAAGGAAACTCAGTTAAAGGTGAATGAGTTTCCAGGGGAATGTCCTTACACCATGGAACAAATGCTGGACGATGATTTTCTGCCTGAGCCTTTGTAACATGACATCCAAATCAGCAAGGATAATTTCGGCTTAGAAACAAGCTATCAGAAAAATTTATGCATTAATCGATAAGACATAAGCATTACAGGGAAATGAGTTCTCATTCATAAGTTTAGTTTAAGTGTTTCCTTGCAAAGCATAAGCATTTGTCGAAAACACTTGAACGATACAAGCAAACGCTTAAGCAAGATCAATAAATGCTTATAGGTTTCTTTGTAAGACATAAGCATTTGTCGAAAACACTTGAACGTTACCAGCAAATGCTTAAGCAATATCAACAAACGTTTGAAGGTTACAAGCAAACGCTTGAGTGTTAGCCGTAAACCCTTTGACATTACCAGCGAACGCTGGAACGAGAGGAGCAAACCTTAAAACAGTCCTTGGCAATGAGTCAGTGACTGTGGTTAATGCTTAAACCGTAGCAATAAAGCAAGGGCCAAATCCGCTGCGGCTGACAATCTAAGAACTTGGGTCCTTGAGGAGGGTAGGATCGTTTGGAGGAATGGGAAGGTCTAAACTTCGATCACCAATGCAGGCTAGCACACCTGTATTAAGATAGACAGCAACACACCATCTGTAGTGACTATGGCAAAACCAAAGCGGCACATTTTGGGACTCTCCGGCGGCAAAGACAGTGCGGCTCTGGCGGTGCTGCTGCATCAGGAAGTTCCTGAGATGGAGTATTTCTTCTGCGACACCCACAAAGAACTGCCAGAGACTTACGAGTATTTAGACAAAATTGAGGCCAGGCTCGGCATTAAGGTAGTGCGCCTGGAGGCAGAGCGGGGGTTTGACCACTGGCTCGATGTTTATGGCGGCACCCTGCCCTCGCCCCGGATGCGCTGGTGTACCAAGCAGATGAAGATTCTGCCCCTGGAAAAGTACATCGGTGACGATGAGGCCGTTAGCTACATTGGCATTCGGGCCGATGAGCATCGCGACGGCTACATTTCCAAAAAGCCGAACATTACCCCGGTGTTTCCGTTTAAGCAGCGGGGGCTGGTTAAGACCGACATTTACCGGCTTCTGGAAGAGAGCGGCATTGGTCTGCCCGATTACTACCGCTGGCGCAGCCGGTCGGGATGCTTTTTCTGTTTCTTTCAGCGTAAGTATGAGTGGGTTAAGCTGGCGGAGGAGCACCCAGACCTGTTTGCGGAAGCGGTTAAGTATGAGCAAGATCATGCTGATGGTCGTACCTACACCTGGACCGAGGGCGAAACTTTACTGGAATTGCTCGAACGCAAGGATCAGATTATTGCTGACCATGAGCGGGCGATGGCGCGACAGCAGCAACAGGCTCCTAATCGGGCTCTGGCGGATGTGCTGACCGATGTGTTGGATGAAGAGGATGACACCTTGCCCTGCCTGGCCTGCCATGTGTAAGCCCAGTTATTCTTGAAGAAAGTTCAGGCAAAATCATGGTCCTAACTGTTAGCAGAGACTATATAGAGCTTCCGCCGGGAAGTGAGGTAACGCTCCATTACCAAACTTGGGCTGACTATGAGACATTGCTAGCCAGTCGCCGTGACGATGCAGCCATCAAAATTCGATTCAATGGTCATACTCAACAGATTAAGCTCATGGCACCCATGGCTGGTCATGGCAGACGCATTGACATGCTAGTAGACCTGGTTAAAGCTCTACTGCGCTACCAGGGTCGTGATTGGGATAGTTCCCATCCTGTTACCCTGAAGCGACTGCAAGAGGCCGGAGCAGAACCAGATGCCTGTTTTTATATTGAAAATTGGCGAGCGGTCTTGGGTAAAGACCGCATTGACCTGGCTACAGACCCTCCCCCCGACTTAGCGATCGAAATGGACATGACCTCGTTGACGGATCTGGAGGTGTATCAAACCCTTGAAGTGCCAGAGGTTTGGATTTATCGGAAGCAGCAGTTAAGGATTTATGTGCGGATGCCTGAAGGGTACGAAGAGCGCTCAACCAGTCCTACGTTTCCCTCGGTGGATGTTCAAACTCTGTTACCAGAATACGTAGAACGAGCCTGGGCGGCTGGTTCTAGTGTTGCTCAGCGGGAGTTTGAGCAAGTTCTGACATCGCTAGAGTCTGAGGACGATTAAAGTTGACACAAACAACCCCATTTCCCAAAATGCCGCTGAATAAGGCGGATTTGCGACAGTGTTTGGCGGCTTGGGCAGAACAGCCAGAGGCTTCGATTGCTACTGTGGCGACCCAAATCGGGTTGAGTCGGCAGCGAGTAAAAAGTGCTCAGCAGTGGGCGTTACTTAGCAATTTGCTGAATCTCCAGGGACTCACCGATGTAGGGAAATTAGCTTTAGAAAAAGACCCTTATCTTGAGGCTACAGTTACAGATTGGGTTATCCATTTTTTTAGCAGCCTAAGTGACAATGGATTACAGAATCAGCCAGAAAATCCCTCTGACTGGGGATTTGCAACATTCGTCATCTACGACTTCTTACTTGCAAATCCATCTTTTACACAAGAAGAATTAGCTCAATCAGCAGCGTCATCTTTAGAAAGTGATGTGGGAGCATACATCAAGATATGGTTGAAGACTTACACCCAAAGGGATGGACTCGCAAATTGTCAGTTTCTCACCCACAACAAAAACTCCTACACTACAGGTAATCCAAATCTGCAAAACCCTCATACAGTGGGTTATTTACTCGCCAATATTTGGGCGAGGGATTTTGGGCAGCAATCCTCGTTACTGGTTGGTGATCTGATTAATTCGCCTATGGGGCTTGCTGCGGTCTTGGGGATTCAAGAACTTCAGTTGCGCGAACAACTGGATCGTCTCGCAGAATTGGAAATAATCGAACAACGTTCAGCAAAGCCTCACAAAATGGGAACCCAGCCAGAGCGGAGACAGCAAGAGGAACCGTCATATATGGTTGTTCGCTGCTGGGACGACTCTCTAGAGTTGCTTGCCAAAGCCTATGAGCAAGATCCAGCCGTTCCCAACCGACCTTTGATCCAATCTTTAGAAGGCATCTTGGATGATGACGATGGAGAATTACCATTCCTTTCATCAGTACAAACCTGGTTCTCAAACCTTTGTCCAAAGCAACCTCAGCTTCCGGCTAAAGGTCCCACGTTCGATCCGCCGTTGCATCTGGCAGGCTAAAACCTGATTGCGTTGAATGCCATAAGCGCTCATCGTCGCGTCAATCACTTCCTGGAGATCCGCCAGTTCAGTGACCAAGTTGGCCTCAACGGCCTCGGCAGCTTCCTGAGCTTCTTCAATCAGCTTTTGTCGCAATGCCTGACAGTATTCAGCCTGGGGCATTTCTTCAATAGCAAACTGCACATTTTGATCTTTCAAAATTTCAGGAATGCGATCTCTAACCAGCTTGTTGTATTCTTTGCGAACCATGTACTTTGATTCCTCGCCTGGTGGGTAGTAAAGCAAATCGTAATCCCTGCTGGGGGATGTTCGGCGTAACACTCGAAGACATTCCTCGGCATCCGAACGCCGTCGAAACCGATTGACGACAACTTGCTGCATATCCGGAAGCAAACGAATAATGGCCCATACGTGGAATGGACTGACACTCATAATGGAATAATTTGAATCAGGGTAAAGCAGGGTGAGACACTGGATAAGCGTCTTCCCAAGGTTTTAGCCTGTTCTAGAACGAAACTAGAAATCAGTTTCTAGAAAAGAAGCGTTCTTGTCAACCCCTGTTTCTAGAAAACAATTTCCAATGTCGTTATCCCAGTCCGATCAGTCCTCCCATCCCACCCTTAAGCACCTGAGAGAGCAAGCCGGTCTTTCACAGGAAGGCTTGGCCAGGGTTGTTGGTGTGAGCGGCAAGACAGTAAGCAACTGGGAACGAGGCATGAGCGTTGCCAGCCTGACGGTGCCCCAGATGAAAGCCCTATGCAATGCCCTAGGTGTAACGCTGGATGAACTTCCCGATGACTTTAGCTCAGAGAGAGAATAGCTTGGTAAGGCAAGTGACAGAACCCAAAAGCCAATGGATTATAACCGGTCAGCAGAAAGCAGTTCTAGTGAAGATCTGTTTGTAGATATATTGCAAGATGTACTGGGCTTTGAACGCACCCAGCTTTTAATTCCTCAATATCCATTTACGGATATTTATGAGGGTGGTCGGTTCATAGACTTTGTATTTATTTCCCGGTTAGACAAATATGCTTTTGAAATAGACGGTGAAGTTTGGCACGCTCCTGATGGCGCAATGGTTAGTCCTGCACATTACCGGGATCAGCTCCTGCGGCAAAATAGCCTGGTTTTTCAGGGCTGGAAGGTTTATCGCTGGACAGATGTTCAGCTCGCTCAAGAGAGAGAACGCATTCAGCAACAACTTGAACTTTTCTTAGAAAAAGAAATTTCTGCAGGCACACTTGACGGCTTTTTGCCCAAGCAAGAGGCCAGCGAACTGTCTCTCAGAGAACACCAAAACGATGCGATTCAGCAACTCGTGGAATTAAGAAAGCAGGGTAAAACCATCACTCTACTTACTCATGCTACGGGCACAGGAAAGACTCACATCGCTATTGCTGATGCTAAACGCCTGGGTTTGCGGACTCTTTATCTGGCTCATCGTACAAACTTGTTAACCCAAACTCAAGAAAGGTTTGGTGAACTTTGGCCTGAAGTAGAATCCTCTATTTATCGCAAGAAAAGTGGAAAGCCAAACTCCCATGTCATTCTCTCCACGGTGCAGGCTATTTCGAGTGGGTTAGAAAAATTTGATGAACGAGAGTTTGGTTACATCATTATTGATGAGAGCCATCATGCTGCAGCTGAGACTTATCGCAAGGTAATCAGCTATTTCCGGGCAAAATTCATTCTTGGTTTAACGGCTACTCCAGAGCGGCACGATGGACAATCGTTAATCGAAATTTTCCAGAACTGTGCCCATCGGCTTGAACTTGAGGAAGCCATTGAACGAGAGCTATTAGTCCCTATTCGCTGTGTCCGAGTTAAAACCAATATCGATCTAAGTAAAATTCGATATAACGGAGTCGATTATCGTTCTCGTGATCTTGGCGAAACACTTCTTGTTCCAGATCGAGATCGATTAATTGTTGAAACTTATCTCAATCATGTCCAGGGAAAACGAGCAGTTTGTTTTTGCATCAATGTTGATCATTCTGAAAGCATGGCGACAGCTTTCAATCAAAAAGGCGTAAAAGCAGCCCATGTTTCAGGGCGTATGGGAGAACAGCAGAAGCAGCAGATTCTTGAGGCTTATCGCTCTGGAGAAATCCAAGTTCTCTGTGCATGCGATATTCTCAACGAAGGTTGGGACTCTCCTGAAACCGAAGTGTTGTTGATGGCGCGTCCTACCCTTAGCAAAGTTGTTTATGTACAACAATTGGGGCGTGGTACCCGAAAAGCTCCCGGTAAAGATTGTCTACTAGTTTTTGACTTTATAGACAACACCAGTCGCTATGCTCAGGCCATGAGTGCCCATCGCCTGTTCAAAAAGCCCCAGTATCGTCCTGGGGCTCTAGTTGCTGCTCCCAAAAACCAGTTGGCAGAAGAAGCTGGAAAGTTCTCAGTCGGGGAAAAGCCATCAGCGATTTTGGCCTTACATTTGTGGGCTGAAAAATACGAAGCCATCGATATCTTTCGTTGGCAAGACGAAGTGCAAGATATGTACCAGGCAAGCGAACTTGAAGCTGAACTCGGTATTGGTGAAAGCGTCGTGCGCCGTTGGGTTGAGACCGGAAAACTCACTCCAGACCATTCAATTCCAATCGGTGAACGGCTATACCATTATTTCAAGAAAGACCGCATCGACGACATTCGGCAACAGTTCAAAATTGAGCCGATTACTAAAGCCAATATCAAGGCCAAATTCTTCGAGTTTGTTGAACAAATGGACAGGCGCTATTCCTACAAACCCGTATTGTTGCTGGGCCTGTTGCAACTGGCCGACGAAGTTGGTCGAGTCCATGTGCCCGACCTGGTGCAATTCTTCAAGCAGTTCTACACCCAGCGGCTAGAAAACGGCCAAATCGTTGAGCAACCCACCAGCCGCATGGCTCGCATTGCCGACCTCACCGACAGCGACATCGAGCGCATTATGCTGGCCATGCCCTTCGAAAAATTCGAGCGGCGCAAATTTGTTCGTCGCCTCAAAGAACTCACCCGGCTCAAAATTGACCCCGTCCTCTGGCGGCAACTCACCGAGGCCGACCGGGTGGCCCTGCAGCAAATGGCCCAGAAAGCCTTGGACTTGTATTACGATCAGCTTAAAAATAAACCCTATTAGTCATGCCTTACACCGCAACAGACTATAAACATATTGTTCTCAATGAGCATCAGGTGCCGATCCTCGAAGGCAGCACCATGAAAGTGATCGAGGTTGTGATGGCTCAGAGGGCCTACGGTTGGACGCCAGAGGAAATTCACATCAACCATCGCAATCTGAGCATGAGCCAAATCTATGGAGCCCTGTCCTACTATTGGGACCACAAGCCAGAACTCGATGCGACCATTGATGCCGATCTTCAAGCAGCGAAAGCTATGCAGGCTGAAGCTGGGGAGTCTCCCTTTGTCGCTCGGCTCAAAGCTCAAGGCTTGCTGACATGAGCCTCAGCTTTTACATGGATGAAAATGTTCATGGCGCAATAACCACAGGCTTACGCCTGAGAGGCGTAGATATTATTACAGTGCAGGAAGATGGATTTTCTGGCATGGCCGATGATCTGGTGTTAAAGCGAGCGACTGAGTTAGGACGCATCGTTTTCTCCCAAGATCGAGACTTACTAGTCGAAGCAAAACTTTGTCAAAGGCAAGGGATATCATTTCTGGGCGTGGTTTATGGTCATCAGCTTTTAGTTCAAATTGGAGACTGTGTTCGAGACTTAGAACTGATAGCAAAGTTAGGTAAACCCCGAGAATTTGCAAATCGCGTTCAGTTTTTACCACTGTAGTACTGCACCCTTATGCTCTATCTGTGATCTATCTCGATTACCACGCCACCACGCCAGTGGACCCCAGAGTGGCCGAAAAAGTCCTCCACGCCATGACTACAGGCTTCGGCAACGCCAGCAGCATTGACCACGAAATTGGTGAATGTGCCGAAGCTGCTGTCAAAGCAGCCGCAAAGCAGGTGGCCAATTTAGTCGGGGCATCCCCCCGCGATATCATCTTCACCTCCGGCTCCACCGAAAGCATCAACCTCGCCATTCAAGGCACCATCAACCACCTATCTCCCCTCTCCCGTTCTGGGAGAGGGGCCGGGGGTGAGGGGTTCTCCCGTTCTGGGAGAGGGGCCGGGGGTGTAGACGCAACAGCGGCTTCTCCAGGAGTGGGCAAGCCTCGCGTTGCTATCTCCACCGTTGAACACAAAGCCGTTCTCGACACCTGCGAAGCCCTCCAGAAGCAAGGACGCATCGACCTGATCACCATCGGCGTAGACCGTCAGGCCCAAATTGACCTGGTTGAGCTAGAGCAGGTCTGCGCTAGCGGCATCAACCTCCTCTGCGTCATGGCCGCCAACAACGAGGTGGGTACCATCTATCCCATCGAAAAGATAGCCCACATCGCCCAACGCTACGAGGTGCCCTTCCTCTGTGATGCCTCCCAGGCTGTCGGCAAAATCCCCATCCGCTTCGATGATTGGGGCATCACCTTACTCTCCATCTCGGCCCATAAGTTCTACGGTCCCCAGGGGGTGGGGGCACTAGTCGTGCGCCGGGGCTATCCATTAGAGCCTCCGTTTTACGGCGGAGGTCACCAAAAAGGCTTACGCTCCGGCACCCTAAACCTGCCCGGCATCGTTGGGCTGGGCGAAGCCTGCCGTCTTCGCTCCCTCGAAATGGAAGCCGACGAGGCAGAAGTTGCTCAGAAACGGGACCAGCTCCAGCACCTGTTGGTCGAGAAGATTCCTGACCTGGTAGTGAATGGAGATCAGGAGAATCGTTTGGCGGGAAATCTCCATATCTCAGTGCCTGGGATTCCCAACAGTGCCGTTATTGCTAGATTGCGCCACAAGCTGGCGATTTCCACCGGGTCTGCCTGCTCTTCAGGGGTTGAAGCGCCATCTCATGTTTTAAGGGCTATGAATTTAGAGGAAGATTTAGTAGAGGGTTCGTTGCGTATTGGTTTGGGTAAGTTTAGTACTTACCCTAATATCGAGAAGGCTGCGGACATCTTAGCTGGTGCTATTTCTCATATCCGGAAACTCATGGATGCTTAGGAATGATGTGTATAAGCAGCAGAGGGTGGCAGGGGGGATTTTTGAGGTGTATTTCATTCGAGTCAGCTTCGCCATAACCTCTCTACAATCTTTAACAGGACTGAAGCAGGGCTGTTGATGCGATCTTAAGGCTCTATCGGCACCACATCATGGAAGTGGGAAAAATCGATGTAGCTTTCTCCATTGCCTGTCTCATGGATGATATCCACAAGTTGGTGGTTCCATAAAATGTCTCGCGCCTGGTAAAGATGCCGGGCATGAACGGCCTGGGTAACGGTCTCATCAATCCCGCTCAGGGAAATCACAATTTGCGCCCTGAGTTGTGCTAAAGATGCTTCGGTTTGTCCTGCCAACGGGCTATCTGCATCAATGGGGTGGATGGCCGTCCAGGTCAGCGCAAAGTTAGGCGTTTGGCTACGCAATAAGCGCAGGGGGTACAGGCGGCGCATGAACTGTCCTTCCAGACTGACTTCATCCCGCAGTAAATAAGCCCGCATTTGGGCTTCAATCACCTGGTTGCCCCGTTGGTTTGCGGTACGAAACATCAAGGAAGGTAGCTTATTGTAGCGGGAAACGACCGCATACCGACTGAAGAGCACTCGAGCCGTCGATTGCGAAAATCGGGCAAAGGCCAGACCCGTAACGATGGCAAACCCCAGCAACCCTACCAAGGCTTCAATTGTCACAACGACATTAGCGTATATGGTCTGGGGATACATCGCTCCGTAACCAATGGATGCCAGGGTTTGCACACTAAAAAAGAAGGCATCCCCAAAGGAACCCGATTGGGCATTCGCGATATTCTCCTCTCCTACCAGATATGCCAGGGCGAATAGGGCGTTCAAAATTCCGTAAGTCAGCACCAGCATCAGCAAAAACCCTGACCAGGGAATCGTCAGCAACAGGTGGTAGGGATCACGCCAGTAGGAATGCCAGACTCCAGCGCTGGGCAACTGCAGGACTCCCTGGGGAATCAACCCCTGTTGTCGGTGATTGCGAAACGTTTGCTGCCACAACCGCATAGTGATTATTGTTTAGAACTGCTCGTGGGTTGAAATGGTGTCAACGCATAAACCGGCATCCCTCGATCAGCCAGCAATGGGGAGAAAACAACAGCAAGGGATTAAACAAGAGTCCCGCCACTCCTTTGCCCGGATGACTATTGCCCGGATGACTATTGCCCGCCCGCAGTTGCAGCACCAGAGGCTACCCACTGCTGGCCTTCAGCACCGGGTAGTACATGTGATGACCGTACTACCCATTGAAACACTTTTTTCTCGCAGAGGCTGATTCTATTGCGCTTCAGGCTCTTTTTTCTGCCCGTCCTGCACTTCTTGTGAATCATTCAGCCCCAACCGATGGGGCAGGGCTCCGCCGGCGATAATCGCTGTCATCATCAGCGATCGCGTCCCAGGAAAGGCCTTGCGGGTCGTGACGACCGACACATTAGGACTTACGGCTCTAGCTGGTTTCACAAAGGCGGCGGGTCGCGTCGCAATGCCAGAGATATATGCCATCAAGTTGAGGGCCACTCTCCAGGCGATATGCAGAGCTTCAGCGATGCTCCCCCAGCAGCCCCCGACCACTGGCGGTATTCTCAACCAGAACTGTAATCAAAAGTTGTTCAATCATCTTTGAAACAATCACCCATGCTTGAATGTCACTGACATAAGGCTGGTGGGCAGTGCCCACCCTACGGCAGATCAAGGCTTTCAGCAATTTGCAGGGGGTGATTTCAGCTTAATTCAGTAACAATCACCCATGCTTCTCTAACTCGGTTCAGCAACCAGTTCCGCCATCAGGGCGGAGACATCTACAAGTTTGGTCGCTCTCCCGGCATGACTCCCGGCAAAAATCAAACCATTCTCCACATCTCCCCTGGCGGCCTGGTCAAGAACCTGCATGATACAAAATCCTTCTCTGGCATCTCGACACTGACAGACCTTTAGGCAATTGGCGATGCACCGTTTTTCCAATGTGTCGGGCTCATGCAAGAGCCTTTCGATAAACGGGTTCCGCAGCGCCCGTCCCGGCAGCCCCACCGGACTCGAAATCACCATCACATCCTCAGCGCTGGCCTGCAGGTGAAACTCTTTGTACCGAATATCCGCATCACATTCAGTAGTGGTGATAAACCGGGTCCCCACCTGAACACCGCTGGCTCCCAGGGATAACATGCGATCGATATCCTGACGATCCCAGATGCCCCCGGCAGCAATCACCGGAATCGTTGCCCCTAGCTCATGGCGCAGATAATCCACCAGCTCTGGAATCACCTGATCTAAATTTAAGGCTGGACTGCCTAATTCCTCGAATTTTGCGCCCAGGTGTCCCCCAGCTGCATTCGGGGTTTCGACAACAAAGGCATCCGGCAAGCGGTGGTAGTGGTGTTCCCAGCGGCGGCAGATCAGCCTGGCGGCACGCACGGTAGAGACAATGGGCACCAGGGCCACCTCTGGATAAGACCGGGTATACCCCGGCAAATTTAGCGGCAAGCCTGCGCCGCTGATAATGATGTTGGCCCCCTGTTCCGCAGCCGTGCGCACCAGGGTTTCATGATCCCGAACCGCCACCATGGAGTTAATTCCAATCACCCCACTTGGGCTCAGTTCGCGGGCTCGCCGTAGCTCATCGATCAATGCCAATCGGTTGGCTTCAAGCAAGTTTCCCGACCCTCGACGGGGGTCAAAGTAGGGGGAGTTGAACCCCAAGCCAATGGCAGAAATGATACCGACCCCGCCCGCATTCGCAACGGCAGCCGCCAGTCTGGCACCGGAAATCCGGATACCCATTCCTCCTTGAATAATCGGATAGGGAGTCGTGTGTTGACCCATGCGAAGCGCGGGTAGAGGAGCCATTTTATGTCCTAATCAGGTTTAATTTAAAGGTCCAGGCCGGGTCAGTAGTTGTTAAGTCCGCTCCCTCTCTGGACTTGCATCAGACTTAAGCTAAATGTCACTGACATAGGACTGGTGGGCAGTGCCCACCCTACGGCAGATCAAGGCTTTCAGCAATTTGCAGGGGTTGATTTCAGCTTAATTCAGACATAGGACTGGTGGGCAGTGCCCACCCTACGGCAGATCAAGGCTTTCAGCAATTTGCAGGGGTTGATTTCAGCTTAATTCAGTGACATTCAACTTAAGCTGACAGTCTTTGGTTATTGAAGTCTCCTTGACTGTCTTCGACAGCGCTGTCTGCCCCGGCCTCTGTTCTGCAAAGCGGGTGAATGCTCATCTCCGGTGACCTCTAAGTTTGCCTGCTGAGACATTTTATCCGTTTTGGCAAGACTGATGGTACTGGTTGAAAGCGGAGCTATCGTCACGGTAGCGCTGTTGCAATCAATGGATTTCAAATATCCCAAGCCATTTCTTTGTCGTCTTCGGTTTCTCATGATTTGTCCTTTTCCAGGTAGTAAACGAATTGCAATTTGAATCATTAAGCAGCTTCTGATGAGCAGAAATTGTGGAAAATCTATACTTTGCAAATCAGTAAAAGCTACAGGATGAAATGTTCAAGCTCTGGCAACGGGTTCCTGATCAAACGCCATAACGGGCTTCACCAGATCGACGCCGAACATAGCCTTCAGTCCCAACCGCTCAAACCAGGGCAGGGCTACCCCCAACCGCATTTTGGCCATAAAGTACTGATCAAAGGCCATTTTGCCCCAGGTCACCCATTTACCCTGCACCGCATAGGCATAGCGTCGTTGCTGAGTAGCCGGATTTGGCAGTACCGGGGCAGCGGCATAAAGAATGCCCGTATCGCCAAATTCTGCAAAGCAAAGGGCCTCCAGGGTGGGCACCTGCAGCGGGGCTGGCATGGCTCCTAATTTCACGGCGATATTGTGGGCTACGGCCATGCCCATAGCCTCGGTCATCTGTCCGCTTTTAGGCAGCCCAATGGGGACACGGGTCTGTTCCGGTTGGGTCAAACTAACGCTCACCCCCAGGGCATAAATATTCGGAAACTTCGGATGTTGTTGCGTCGGCAATACGGGAATAAAGCCCTTTTCATTGCCTAAATTTGGTGTCTCTGCAATAAATGGCACTCCCCGAAATGCTGGCAGCACCATGGCATAGTCATGGGAAATTTGCAGCCCATCGTCCAGGGTGATGGTATCAGCATCAATGGCCTGGATTGCCGCATTAGCCACTACATCAATGCCCCGTTTGCGGAGTAGGGCTTCGGTCAACCGCTGGGCATTTTTGACCCCGCTGACCCCTAAGTGTCCAGCATAGGGTTCTGGGGTCACCAGGGTCAGGGATGCTTTGTGCCGCAGCCCTTTGCGGCGGAGAATCCAGTCGGCCATCAGCACAAACTCGTAAGCTGGCCCCAGGCACCCCGCCCCCGGCGCAATCCCCACAACTAAATCCCCCGGATGATCGAGAAACCGTCGCCAGGCGTCCCGAGCGGTGAGGGCATGGCTGCCAGAACAGACGGAGTGGGTGTACCCTCCATGGGGGCCTAAACCGGGAATCAGATCGAAGGCAAGCCTTGGGCCAGTGGCGATAACGACATAGTCGTACTCAAGGGTTTCGCCGCTTTCAACGGAAATCCGTCTGGTGTAGGGGTCCAGGGCAGTGACGCTGCTATTCACCAGCTTCAGACCATGGTGCTGCGCCAGGGGCTGCAAGTCGAGTTGAAAGTGCTCCAGGGGAGCCAGATCCAGCGCAACTCGGATCAACCCCGGCAGGAAGGTGAACCTGGATTGATCCGAAATCACCGTGACGGTGTGATGGGAGGGCAAAAAATGCCTGAGTTCGTAGGCGGTGGGTAACCCGCCTAAACCAGCACCGATAACAACAATATTAGCCATGATTTTGGGGGAGTCCTATCTAAACGTCTCGGGTGGGGTTATCGGTCTTAAGTCATTATTGAAAAAAGGCCGGGGAGCATTAAATTAGAAATAATGTTCTGAGCAAACTCCCCTCAAAGAGTAGAGCCAGGGGAACAAAGATTAAGCCAGCCAGCGCCCCTATAATCGATGAATAGACGACCACTAATTTCTGAGATTGACGACTCAGACTTCGAGTAGAGTCTGACTGGGAGGATAGGCTAACTAAGGCCCCTCCAGAATTAATTTTTGTCCCTGCAATTGCGATCGCATACTCACTTTCTCCTGACCGGTTATACCAATCTGGTTTGAGATAAGCCGTTTGCATATTGGTAAATCCAGCCTGCTTATACCATCTGCAATAATCTGCTTCTGAAGGAAATAACATCCAACTGCTGAAGAACCAACGGGCAAATATATTTCGGCGCTCCAGGGGACCAACGATAAGCGCGATACCTCCAGGCTTTAGCACCCGATAAGCTTCGGCGATGGCCTGTTGAGGTTTTGGCCAGTATTCAATGCTTCCAGCCGATACATAGCGGTCAAAAGTATCCGTTGGGAAAGGAAGATCCTCTGCATCACCTAACAGTTTTTTGCACTGACTTAAAGACGCTTTCTGCCTGGACTGTTCCAATTGATGAGGGCTCTGATCCAGCATCGTGATACATTTTGGATTGACGTTTTTTATCAATCCTTCGGTAGTAAAACCAGTTCCTGCACCGACATCTAAAACCATTAAATCCGGACGGTTTAGTTTAGCTAGCTCCAGCGCCTGGGAACGCATTGACTCATTCCAGAAAGGAGCATTGAGCCTGTCATAGGATGTCGATACAAATCGATAAAACCAGAAGGCTGATTTTTTATCTTGAATTACACTCATAATTAGGTGTTCCCTGATCAAAATTCCTTGTATATGCAAGACATCTGGATGAGTGCGATGTTATTTCAGCCGTTTGCATAAGAGCCCAACTAACCCGCGTTGGACTCTTATGGCAAATTCCATCATCCAGCAACGGGTTGAGCCTGATGAGTTAAAGCTATCTCGACGGTAATCCAATGCACACCGGGAATAGTTTCAACTTGTTTGATCAGATTGCGTGCAGTGGTCTCGTCCTTAACAGCGCCCGACAGAAATACAGAACCGTTATCTACTTTGATATTCAAGTCTTTCTCATCGGGAACTTTGGCAATGATGGCATGCAGCAGATCGGAATCGTCCTGAAAGCCTGTGTACTCCTGGGCAATGCATAACCCACTACATTGATCGGTAGAAATATTGACATCTTCCTCAAACTTGAAAGACTGCTTCTGCAGCAGTTGATCGTTGCTATTGGAAGCCGCAGGAACTGTTTTGGCAGCAGCAAATGCTGGTAAGCCCGCTGACCCCACTAAAGCAACTATAGTTGATGTCGTAATCAGAACCTGAGCGAGCTTTCTGGGTTGTGTAAAACACGGACCCATTGTGATAGCGATCGCAATGGCCAGAACGGCTACGAGTGCATAAATCATGTCTAAACCTCCAATCATTCAACGTGCTTTAAATTGACTGAAGCGTTGACCGAACCTTCCTGTTGAAAACGATTAGGCGGTAGAGAACATCGCCGGATTTGCCGCAAATTGAATCCTTATACCCAGTCCAGCTCGAAATCTGGAGTTTTCTCTAGGGCAAAACTTCACTTCCCATGCCCTGAGCCTGGAGAGCTTGAGTAATACAGCGCCGCACAGCTCCCCAGTTTTGCTCCATTTCCCTCAAGGCATCGAGTTCTGCACCCCACAGATTGGCTCGAATCAGTTTTGGGTCGTGCCCTCATGACAAAAACCTCTCACTTTATTTAACCCACCAGGGTTGCTTGCCAGTGCGGGGGTCGGTCTCGTTCCAGGGATAAATCCAGATGGCGTCATCCTGAACGGTCACATGAACAATCTTGAGCGGCAGCGGCGCTGGGCCTCGAAGGACGTTACCCTCCGGATCATAGAGAGACCCATGACAGGGACATTGAAATTGCTGATCCAGGGGATTCCAGGGGAAGGTACACCCCAGGTGGGTGCAATTGTTGACAATGCCCATATTGCTCAGAGACTGATCGTCTTTCACAGTCAAGTAGGTGGGCTCCCCTGCCAGGCCCGCAATCAGGGCACGAGTTCCGGGGGGATTTGCCAGGATTTGGCTGGCGGGGATGGGGTTACCCAGTTTGTCTTTAGCGAGAATTCCGCCTCCCTCGATGACCTCCCGAGGGGGAACCAAGAATTTAGCCGCTGGGTACAGTGCGCCCCCTACAGTCGCAGCGACCGTCGCTCCGGTCAAGAAGTTGAGCAACTGGCGACGAGATAGCGAGGGGCTTTCATAGGGAATTGCATTTTCCATGATCGATGGGTTCTCCACTGGTTGCAAGGATGAATCGATGTGCATTCATACTGACGATGCTGTGGTGAAGCGCTAATTCGCTTTGCGGGTATTGATGCCCAATAAACTATAAAGAGCACAGAAGCCAAAGAGTCCGGTTAAGGCTAAGACAGTTCCCACCAAATCTAGACCGATGCCTAAGCCCGAATGAGCATAGGGATATAAGCCTGCGTAGAAGAAGCCACTGGCTAAACCTAAGCGAATCAGGCGATCGTGGGTTCCAAGATTGTTAAACATGAGTATGACCTCCAGAAAATGGTGAATTGAACCTTGTCCAGGTCCAGCAGGGGAGTTTTCCCTGAGAGAAAACTACAGATTTCGAGCTGGACTTGGTATAAAACAGACTGAAATTCAGTTTTGGATGGGTTTGGAAGAATTCGGCAGAGGTTTGCGAGTCCAGAATGACATCCCTGTTTCGCAAATGAAAGATGTCTGCTATCAGCCCCAAATACTCTCGATTTAGGAACCTCATATCCAGAGAAAATTCGTGGATGACTTCTCTCTTAGCCCTTTCTAGTGAAAAAAACTAAGCCTTAAAACGTTCAAAATGTCAGTGATAGACCGACTGTCAGAAATCCCAAGCCAGTCCGATGTTGCTTCTGAATAATCGCTCCATCCATTGACTCTAAGTCTCCCGGCTTGATTTCAGTCTGGGGAGTCTTCAAGTCAGAAGCCCGATTTCGATCAGATGATGGCCTCGGTTTTTAACTGCAAATGACTTGAAACGGACCTACGTTACAATTCTAAATGCCCTCCTAAGATATGACCTTGACCTAAGTCAATTGGGGCAAGATTTTTTCGTTGGAGCCTGTGAAGACAGCTATGGTTCAATTATCCCAGGAGTTAAACGAGTTTCTTGGCCAGACAGCGCTGCTACAAAACCTTTCGGAGCAGAGCCTGGAGCAGGTGGCCAGCATCGGAACTCTACAATCTTTCCAGGCCGGAGATCTCCTCTTTGCCGATGGAGATGAGTGCCAGGGTTCTTACCTCATTCTTGAGGGACAGGTGAAAGTCTTTAAATATGCTGAAACCGGTCGAGAACAGATTATGGGAATGCTGGGACCGGGTGAATACCTGGCCGGGGTGCCCGCCTTTGACGGTCGCCGCTATTCCGCAAACGCCGTTGCTTTAGAGCCTCTCAAGGTTCTGTTTCTTCCCCGTGAGCCCTTCCTGGAGTTATTGCGACGAGACCCGACGTTATCGTTCAACTTACTGACGATTTTCTCCCATCACCTGCGACGGTTTGCCCAATTGATTGAAACCTTATCGCTGAAGGAAGTGTCTGGGAGAATCGCCACCTATCTCTTGCTGCTCAGTCACCAGTCTGGCAATAGCGAGGTCGTAGAGTTAGCAATCACCAAGGCGCAACTGGCAGCCTTTATTGGCACCGTGCCTGAAACCCTGTCTCGGGTACTGCAAAAAATGGGGCGGGATGGCCTGCTGAAGCTGGATGGGAACACCATCACTATTCTAGATTTCCAGGAATTAACCGCTCTCGCAGGATGCCGCTCCCCTCGGGTGATGTTTTAGGTTTACCTACCCATGATGGTGATGGCCGTGCCCGTGACGATGGCTGTGCCCGTGACGATGGTCATGCCCGTGACGATGGTCATGCCCGTGATGATGGTCGTGCCCGTGATGATGCCTATGGTGCTGATCATGGACCTCCGGCACTCCTCTGACCAGGGAGCCGTCTAGATAAGCCGCAATCACCTGATCTGGATCGGTCTCGGCAGTAACAATTCCTTCAATGCCGTACCGCTGGAGTCGGTGAACAAAGCCTTCACACATGCCCTGGGCGATGAGTACCTGTACTCCGTCAAAGCCCGGCGGTTGATGCGGCGCGGTGTCGTGAAACGACTGGGCAACGGCGAGCTCCAGCAGCCTTTTATCGGCTATTCCAGCATCGTTGGTCTCATAAATCCAAAATTTTCGGCACTGGCCAGCGTGGGCGGTGACTTTCCGCTGATTTTGACTTGCGATCGCAATTTTCATGATGAACGCTCTTGGGAAAAGGACAAGATACATGCTTGCTCAGAGACTCAGAACTACTTTCTGAGAGAGTCCACAGGATTGACCGGGCATCCATCAATGGCCCAGCCAATACAGGCTTGACAGGGACTCATGAATAACTGAGAACTGAGGCGTACTCAAACTTTAAGCCAAAGCGCTAAACAGTGCCTTGACATAAGTCAATTCGAACCAGTTTTTTTCCCTAAAAGAAGGAAGACCCAAAAATAAAGCGACAAAAATCAAAATCCCGATGTTTCAGGTCGCCACTCGATTTACAACGCTGAGCAATCAGAGAGTGTTCTGATTTTTGTGTAAGGGCCAATCAGCCGATTAATCAAGTTTTCTGCAAGCCTTGTAGGGCAGGCGTCTCGCCTGCTCAGCTGGGACAGGCAGGATGCCTATCCCACAAGATTCCGAACACTCCCAGCAATCAAGGCCATTTCTTGCCCTAGTAAGCGGCGACAAGTTTCAGTTGGTGCGCCATTATTCACAAACCCTACGCCAGCAGTGGCAAAAGCTTACGGATGAGGCCAATGGTCACTGCGGGTTGTTCGAGTTGAGGGGTGTAGCCCACATCGTCCAGATGTTCAAAGTGTCGAATCGCTTGGGGATTCATTTCTGCCAGTCGGCGGCCCAGGCTGGGTTGGGTAAATTCTGTACCCTTGCCCCAAATCATGGCTGTGGGAACGGTCAGGTCTGGGATGTACTGGGACAAGTCAAAACACAGGTCTCCTCGCACAAAGGCAAGGGCTGCATACTCGGCATTGGGGCGTTTAGCCGATTGCAGATAGGCAGTTGGGTCACGATCGCACGTTCGCCAAAACCACGGGGTATGAACATTGTTTTGATCCTCATCGAGGGGATGCAGGAGGGGCAGGGCAGGCATTGGAGAGGGTGACGGTCATTACGGTAGGGCCAAGTTCGGCGGCGGCTTCATAAGCCTTCTGCAAAGCCTGGAAAACAGCTGAAGAACTGCCGGAAATTTCGGTATACATCGATCGCACCTCTACCGTTACATCCGCTTCCTGGCAAGCGGCGATGGCCCGATGCACCGCTTCATAATCGGTCTGCTGCAGGGGATAGAGCGCAACCGTCGCCTGAATCATCGAGGTTTTCTCCATCGTAGAACTTCTAGAGCGGGGGCATTCCCGGCCCTTTGACCCGCCTGATCAGCAACGGCATAAGGAGCCTTGGCCTTTGGGGCTAAATACACCGCTGATTCCACCTGCTCTGCCGGAAAACCTACCCAGGACTCGACTTCCTCTGGCGTATAAAACCGAGCGGCAGCCCAGGGCATGGCACCGCGATCGCCCTTGTAGCGGTAAAAGGCAGCCCAGGCACTGAGGGCCTGAAGTAGCCCCACAATCAACCATCCGCCCGGACGAACAACTCGCAGCGCCTCCTGCAGAGCAGCTTGCGGGTGTTCAACAAATTCCAGCGTGGTAAACAAGACAACCCCATCAAACTGAGCGTCCGGAAAAGGTAACTGTTCCGCCCGAGCAGCCTGCCATTGCACAGGCAGATCGGTCAATCGGCGTTGCCCCTCGGCTCGCATCGCTGGGGATGGCTCAACCGCGACAACCTGCTGGGCATACTGGGTGAGTAACCGCGCAATATGCCCCGTGCCAGCACCGACTTCAAGCATGGCATTGACCTTATCCTGCGGCAGTGCCAGGGTCAGCGCCTGTTGTTCAGCCTGGTCGACGAATGCACCCAGGGGCGAGGCAAACCAGTCTTCGTAAGCTGAAGCCACCGTCGAAAATGCTTCAATGCCACTCATCGCTTCAATCTCCTCCAGCCGTCAGTAGAGAGAGTCTGCGCCTGAGTCCGGATGAGGATGCTAGGAGTCTCCCTGCACTACCAATACCGAACAGTTGACATGGTGCAAGACATAGTTGCTCACGCTGCCGAGCAATACTTCGGACAAACCTCCCAAACCACGCCGCCCCAGGATAATTAAGTCGGCCCCCCATTCCTGAGCGAAATCTCGGATTTTCGGGCCAGGATGGCCGATGGCACAGCGAGATTGCACTGGAATATTCTGCTCCTGAGCCTTGATAACGTACTGCTTCAGCCAGTCTCGAATGTCGTTGAGTTGATCTTCCATTTGCTCCTGCTGCAACTTGGCAAAAGCACCGGAAAGGTCGGTTTCCATCTCAATGGCATCAAACGTGCCCAAGCCCATGTGAAAGTCCCAATCTAAGACGTGGAACAGCATAAGCTGGCTCTCATTGTCCAAAGCGGTTTTCACAGCCCTGGCAAAGACATTGTCAACCTGCTGAGACTGATCTATTGGGACCAGGATTTTGCTGAACATCATGTTCTCCTTATTGGTTAATTGCAACGCTGTAGAGCAGTACCGCCGGTCATCTGTGTGGTTCAGGAGAGGGTTCAAATCCACCAAGACAGGTCAGTGGATTTGAGTTTATTGGACAGGGGTTACAGCTGACTTAACATTTTTTGCACAATCTGCACGCCGGTTAAGGCTTGCCAGCCAAACAATCCCAATAACACCAGATTCAACGCCACATGGACATTTCGCAGCCCGTCTTGCTTTTGCATGAACGGCACCAATGCGGTAGCTGTGGCTGCCACCCCAACCATAGCCAACCCCACAAACAGGTGGGGATTAATCACAATTTCACCCCGTGTAAGGTAGGTCACTGTGATTCCACCAATCATGCCGAGCACCAGCAGTGCCAGCAAAATCGCCCCCATTTGATGGTGTCGGAGGGGAAAGCGCTGTTTAATCAATACAGACTTCAGTTCGCTGCTTGCGGTTCGGGTGCGTCGGGTCTGGATGCCCAGATACATGGTGTAAAGGGCAAGCACCAGCACTACCCACATCATGACGGGATGAACAAAGCCAAGATAAGGCTGCAGCGCAGCCAGACTTTCTGAACTCATAACGGGTACCTCCCAGCTGAACAATCTGCATACAATTCATTATAACCATATAACTTTTTAGCTATATTAAAGGGCCACTTCTCCGGTCTGATCCCTTTCTGTTGTTTTCTCCCCATTGTTGGCTGATGGAGGGATGCCGGTTGATGCGTTGACACCATTTCAGTTTAGGACGCTCTGGCGACTGCGCCGGGCTTGGCCGGGGGTGACAATTATCCTGAAGGCCGATAGTGGCTCCTGAAACCTTTAGCCTTTTGGGCAAATAGTTCACCCATGAAATACCCCTGCAACGAGCAAAAGGTTTGAATTCAGGACCACTGAGATTTTGCCCTGCGGCGGTGGTGGAGATACTTATCTGCTGACAACGCCGCAATACATCCCTCTGCGGCTGCGATCACAGCCTGTCGAATGTCCTTACAGGTAACATCTCCCACGGCGTAAACCCCTGGGACGGAAGTGGACATATCGGTAGGGTCTACTTGAATGCAACCGGTGTCGGACAGAGCGATCTCATCTCCCAGAAAGTCCACCACTGGCTGATTCCCGTGGAGGAACACAAATACTCCGGTCACTGGCAGGGTTTGCTCCCCGTCCGGCCCGGCAACGCGAATGCCTGCTACCTGGTCATGGCCTAAAATCTCTACCAGATGGGACTTCTGCATCAGTTTAAGTTTGGGGTTGTTCTGAAGTTGCGCCAGCTGTTCTGCCGTGGGAGAGGGGCCTCTCAAAAACAGGTAAACCTTGTCGGCAAATTGGGTAATGACATCCAGCTCGTGGAAAATAGTCGGCAGTTCACCGACCACCGCCACAGGTTCATCCTTAAAGAAAGCGGCATCGCAAATGGCGCAGTAACTGACACCTTTGCCTAACAATGCAGATTCACCCTTCAGGGTAGCCTGGTGCCCCATGGAACCGGTGGCGACAATCACGGTCTTGCTGCGATAGGGCTGTTCCATCGTCAGCACCGTTTTGAGGTCATCCTCAAAACTAACGCCGAACACCTGAGCGGGAATGATTTTTGCTCCAAAGGTTTCGGCCTGCTGCCGGAAGTTCGACAGCAATTCTTCCCCAGAAATCACCTGAGGAATGCCGGGATAATTTTCCATCCTGCGGGTCAGCCCCAGGGCGCTGGTGGTTGGGCTTTTGTCTAACACCAGGGTCTTTAAGTTAGCCCGAGCCGCATACATCGCCGCGCTGAGCCCGGCTGGACCGCCACCAATAATGGCCACATCATAGATATCTGCGGATGCTGGCCGTTCTAATCCATGAGCTGCCTGTGCCATGGCCATGCCCTCCATACTCTTCTGGTTGCCTTTGAGCTTGCCTGCTCTTTCTAAAAAAGAGAGGGGAAATTGCCCTTTTATTCAATTATATAACTATATAGTGATATTGCTTGTTGTCAGCAACCCTTTGTTGCTGAAGTGATTCGACTAATCGGTCAACAGGTTTTCCACCTGAGCGATGAAGGTTTCCAGGGAGTAGGGCTTTGATAGAAAGACGTTGGCCCCTGCCTTGAGGGAAGATTCCTGATTGGCGGGCAGCCCGCTAATGGCAATGATGTGAACCGCCGGGTTCATCGACTTCAGTCGTTGAATCAGTTCAATGCCGCCCATGTGGGGCATGTTGATATCTAACACCACTAATCGGATACGATCCTGAGCGCGCTGATACCGTTCCAGGGCTTCCACGCCATCGCTGGCGATCTGGGCGGTGTAGTGGTGGGCTTCGAGCAGGGATTGGATGGTCTGCTGTACCGTCTCATCATCATCAATAACCAGAATCAGCTCTCCATGGCCCGTGGCCTGGGAGGACAAATCTTCCGGAGCGGTCTCGTTGTCAGGGCAATCCTCCTCGGGAGGGTCAGTCACGGCGGGGAGAAAAACTTTCATGGCGGTGCCCCGGCCCACCCGACTGACCACCTGCAAAAAGCCCCCCGTATTTTTGACGATGCTGAACACCGTGGATAAGCCCAGCCCGGTGCCTTTGCCCGATTCTTTGGTGGTGAAGAAGGGGTCAAAGATGCGATCGCGCACCTCCGGTTCCATGCCAACTCCAGTATCTGCCACGGTGATCACCACATAAGGACCAACGTTGGCATGCAGATGTTTCTTGGCCGTGGCCTGGTTAACGTAGGTGTTTTGGGCCGAAATGGTGAGTTCGCCCCCCTCGGGCATGGCGTCGCGGGCATTGATGCAGAGGTTCATAAACACCTGGTGGAGTTGGGTGGGGTTGGCGAATACAGTGCCCAGGGGCGGATCGGCTAGATTCGGGTCTAAGAACTGGGGGTGAATTTCGATGGCCTTGGGCAAGCTTTGCTGGGCCATGGTGACCACCTCTTCGAGCACTTCAACGAGGTTGACGACGGTACGTTCTCCCGAACTGCCCCGGGTTATGGCGAGTACCTGCTTCACCAGGTTAGCCCCCCGTCTGGCACTCTTTTCTATGAGCTGAAGCTGTTCCTTTCCCTGGGATGTGAGATCGGGCTGGGTCATGGTGAGCAACTGAGCCAGCGACATGATGGGGCTGAACACATTATTCAAATCATGGGCAATGCCGCTGGCCAACTGTCCCAGGCTTTCCAGGCGCTGGGCCTGATAGAACTGAGCTTCGAGTTGTTTCTTTTCGGTGATGTCGGTAATCACCGAGAGGATGGATTTGGGTTGCCCGGCCTCATCCCGTACCAGGGTATGTCGGGCGGCAACGGTGACCGTCTGCCCTGTTTTCGTCTGGCTTTGGAGTTCTCCCGACCATTCACCTCGGGTCAACAGGATCTGAGTGACTTTCGCGCGTCGTTCAGGATCATGCAGGAGCAGGGCATCCACTTGCTGGCCAACCGCTTCTGCTGCGCTCCAGCCATACAGCCGTTCTGCCCCCTGGTTCCAGTAGAGGATGTGGTGGTCTAAATCCCGCACAAAAATCGCGTCGGAAGCAATATCTAGCAGGGTCGCCTGTTCAGCCAGCATTGCCTGCATGTGTTCGCGGCTGAGCAGGTCGCGCTGGGTTTGTTCGTACAGTTCAGATTGTTGAATGGCAATCCCCACCTGGGTGGCCAGGCGGCGCAGCAGAGCAATTTCAGAGGACTGCCACTGGCGGGGAGCGGAACACTGGTGGGCAATTAGCAGTCCCCAAAGTGCTTCTCCCTGCAAAATGGGCACCGCCAGATTGGCTTTCACCTGAAAGGGTTTGAGTAACTGAGCGTAGCAGGGGTTCAGGTTGGCGTCGTCGATGTTGGTCAGGGTCGATACATGACCGTGGCGATAGGGTTCGATGTAGTGCTGCGCAAAGCAGGGGTCGGCAATGGTGGTGGAGAGAATTGACGGCCACCCTTCCCCGACAGACTCGGTGATCACATCCCCCTGCCAGTCGGGACGGAAGCGAAAAATGATCACCCGGTCAGTATCCAGCCATTCCCGCACCCGATGTACCGTGCGAGTCAAAACATGATCGAGTTTAAGGGATCGGCGAATATCCTGGGCAATGTCGGTCAGCAGATATTCCTGCCGGACCTGCTGCCGCAAGCGAGCCTCGGCCTGTTTGCGATCGCTAATATCCTTAATAAAGCAGTAATGGCCAGTGACCTGGCGCTGGTCGTCACAGTCTGCGACCAGCACCACCTGCTTGTAAAACACAGAGCCGTTTTTACGCATCCCGCGCACTTCGCATTCGACCTTTCCCTCCTGCACCATGGTCTGAAAAGCCGCCTCGACCTTAGCCACATCATCAGGATGAACCGTTGGCCGCCAATCCATTCCCTCCAGTTCTGACGGAGCATAGCCCACCATGCGGGCATAGGCGTCGTTCACAAACTGGTAGCGTCCCTGGCCATCCAGGCGGGAAATCCCTTCTATGGCGTGGGTTAAGGCATCACTCAACGCCTGCCGATTTAGTTCGACCTGTTTCTGCAAAACAGTCTGCTGGTGTAGTTCCTGCTCTACCTGGCCTCGTTCAGCGGTACGTTCTGCGATTTGCTGCTTGACGTCATTAAAAGCCTCACAGCTGGCCTGCAGTTCGGCATTGTGCTGGCGGAGTGCTTCATTCTCAAGGCGAAGCTCTTCCAGAGCCGTTCGCAATTGTTCGTTAGTAGCGGTAAGTTCTGCAACTTGCGGAGAACACGAGTGCTGCTCAGCCTGGGTCGCCACCCATGACGAATACATGGGGTTGAGTCGATACCCCACCCGATGCAGGGTTTCAATCAGATCTTTGGGGGCACTGGCATCGGATAGCTTACGCCGCAGTTCTTTGATGTGGTAACGCACCACCTCTTCACCGGGGGATTCGGTCGACTCCCAGACATGGTCAAGCATGGCCCGAGCACTGAATACCGTTTGCGGATTGTGCAATAACAGCTCCAGCATGCCGTACTCTTTGGGCGTCAGCGAGAGTAGCTGGTCGCCATAGGTAACCCGCCGACTGCTGGGGGCAACGGCCAAGCGCCCCCAGGTCAAAATGGGTTGAGGATTGCCTCCATGCCGACGCAGCAAGGCCTGCAGACGGGCCATCAGTTCTTCAGCATCAAAGGGTTTCACCACATAGTCGTCAGCCCCGGCATTCAGCGCTGCGGCCTGCTGATGGCTCTCGCCCCCCTGCCCCGTCAGCAGCAGAATGGGCATGTGCTGGTGTTGGTCTCGCAACTGCTGACACAGGCTCAGACCGTCCATCCCCGGCAGGATCACATCCAGCACCAGCAGGTCGTAGTCATAGATTTCCACCAGCTCCAGCCCCACCTCGGCATCGCTGGCAATGTCAACGGCGTAGGCATAGCTGGCAAGCAGATGATGCAGGGACTCCGCGACGATGGGATCGTCCTCAACTATCAGAATTTTCACAACAATTCTCAACAGCGACAGGAGCGGGCATCACCCATTATTAACTATGCAGTAATACCTTTCCGTTAAGATTCTTGGGTTTTTCTCTGACTAAATCCTCAGTATTTATTGAGTTGCGCAATCTACACAGCTTCCTCACAGCCATCCTTTATTGCTAGAAACCGAGAGTGATAAGACGCCTATTCCCCGAGTCTTAAACCAGGTGCAGAAGTGGAGTTTTCTCTAAGGCAAAACCCCACTTCTGCACCTGGACAAAGGTTGGATCTCTGCTCTAAGAGTCATCCATGGAAAAAATTATCCCCTTAGCCCTCACCCTCAATCCTGCTCCCAGAGCGGGAGAGGGACGTTGAAACAGCCCCCCTGCTGCCGTTTTGGGAGTAAACCGTTGCTTGCTGTCCGTAGGACATCGGGCGCGTAGGTCTGAGACCGTGCGAAGCAGCAGGGGCTGGAGGATGTAGCTTGCATCCCGCAGGATGGGCCTTCAAAAGGATGTTTGATGAATTGGAGCACTTTAAGGCTCGGGTTTCTGAACTATACAGGATAAAAATTATGGTCCTAGGCTGTGTACTCCATCAAGGTCGTCATTCCTCTTACACTCTGCATCCTGCACCCTATGACCTGTCCAGAGGACGAATTACCTATCGTCTGCAAAGGCTCTGGTCCCTTCAGGAAGAAGATTTTGGAAGAAACCATGCAAACTCAGCTGTATTCAGTATATTTGACTCCATCAACCGTTGATCTTCGGGACTTTGAAGATAAGAACTTTGGTGAGGCCAGATTAATTAGCAGCTACCCGTGCTATCAGACCGCCCTCGATTTTGCGGCAAAGCTGGCCCAGGAAAAACACCTGCTACTTCGCGTATTTGTCGCGTCAAAGGGATTTTTTCAAACGGTGCTTTACGATGCCGGTTAACCAGGAACTAAAATTTCTACAGTTTTTGGAAGATGATTTGGCGCTATCTAAAGACGAAATCGCTCTGGCGCTTAAGTACTCTCAAGGAGATTATGGTCTGCTGCCGGTCATATTTTGGCAATATGGCCTGGCAAATCTGGATGAAGTTAGCCTGATGTTCGATTGGTTAGAAACACAATAATTGATCCTGAACTCATGTACCAGGTCCAGCTCGAAACCTGTAGCTTTTCCTTAGGCAAAACTCCACTTCTGGACTTGGAATTGGTCTGCACCATATCCATTTATTCTCCAAATCGCTCTTGAATTTCCCTCACGGCTCTCGCTAATTCGTACAGCGTCGCAAGACTCAGAAAGCGATGGGCGGTTGCTGGTCTCCCTTTGAGCAACTCAACGGTTGCCACTATCGCGACAACTGGGTTCGTAATTTGCTGATGGCCTCGTCATTGCATGGCAGAAGACCGTTGCCTAAGCAGATCGACATCAAATCAGTTAGAACTGGATTTCATTTAAGATAAGACAGTGCATGAGTGCATCCCAGTTTTGCAGCCCTCACCCTAAATCCCTCTCCCAGAGCGGGAGAGGGACTTTGACTCCGGCTCCCCTTCTCCCATTTTGGGAGAAGGGGTTGGGGGATGAGGGCAGACTTGCAAAACTGGGATGCACCCCAGTGCATCGGATCAGCCTTTCGCTTCCTGGTTCGATCGAAACTACTTTATCACCTGCAACTCCCTACTGGAGTGGAGGTAAACCGTGTCCAATACAGAGTATGGCTTTCGCAAGATAGACCGCCGCCAGACAAACCGGTTGTTACGCCATCAGGCTTGGCCGATGCAACGAACATCAAGCCCAATCCCACCACGATGTCGCCGCTCTGCTTCAACACTGGCCAGTCTCATGCTGGTTTTGGTAAAGATTCTGCACACCGTCGTATTCGTGGTGGTTTTCGGTTCCATACTGTTTTTGCTCTATTGCGGCATCTGGAACCACATTTCCCGGTGGACAGCGATAGCGTTTATGCTGGTGTTCCTTGAGGTCACAATTTACGTGGGCCACGGCTTTAAGTGCCCGCTCAAAACCCTGGCGGTCAGGCTTACTCCCCCGGGCCATCCGGTCCATGACATTTACCTACCCGTCTGGCTGTCGAGGCGAGTTACAGCAATTTCAACGCCACTGCTGGTAATTGACTTTCTTCTGTTGCTGGTTCGGCTTTCCACAGGGTGAAGCTTGCTTTGCCTGCGGCCCAAAACCAAGAAAGCTACGGTTAGGCAATGCTAGAGTCATTCCTCCCAGGAGGATAACCCTGGCGATTTTTCTCATCACCATGAACTCAATTCAGGGATCAAATCCTGCATGGGACCGTGGCTTCGGGTTAAAGGTGCAGTCATTCTTGATGAACCATAGCGAAGTTAGATATCAACCGTTTTGCTAATCGAGGCAACCCTCGTCTAACTCATTGGTGCGGGTCGGCGGGTAAGGGCTCACCGGGGGATACGTGGCAGGCTGAATGGGTCTGCCCAGGATAGTGCTCTTGGGGGCAGGGCGATAGCTCGATGGGGGGCCTTCCTCACACAGAGCTTCGACCTCAACTTCTACCAGCATATCGGGGTGGGCCAAACCCGCAACCTCTACCATGGTGTTCACAGGGGGATAGTCCACAAACAGTTCGCGATGGGCCCTGGCGATGTCTTCCCAGCAGTCCATATTCGTTAAATAGACCCGCGTTCTCACTACATCGCTGAGGTCGCCTCCTAAAGCTTCCAGCGCCTCCTGAATAATGTCGAAGCAGCGCATGGTCTGGGCATAGGCATCACCCGGCGCGAAGGTGCCGCCGTCACCGGCGGCGGGGGCGGTGCCAGATACAAAAATCTGGTTGCCTACCCGCATTGCTCGACAGTAGCCTGCCGTTTCTTCCCATACGGAGCCCGAAAAGGTGCGCTGACGTGCCATAACTATTTCCATCGTGAATCTGCCCCAGCATAGCGTTTATCCTTTGATAGGATGCTTGTCATAGGGATGGCGTTTGCCTGGTTAGGGAGTCGGGGATGCTGAATTTTCAACCCGTTGGATTTACCCAGCAGGCCCTCGCCACCAGTTTGGGGGTGATGGCTTACTATGTGCCTTCGGGGCCGCCCTGGGCCACCCATGGCCCCCCTGAGCAGATGCCGCCGCTGGTTTTTCTGCACAGCCTGGGGGGAGGCTCTTCTGCCTTTGAGTGGTCTAAGGTGTATCCGGCCTTTGCCTCTACTCACCGGATCATAGCTCCGGATCTGATCGGTTGGGGGCAATCTACCCATGCGGCCCGTAACTATCAGATCGAAGATTACTTCGACATGATTATCCGCTTGCTGGAAGGGTTGAGCGCTGCGCCAGCCCTGGTGGTGGCGACCTCTTTAACGGCGGGGGTGGTCATTCGTCTGGCCATAGCCCGGCCCGATTTGTTTCAGGGGTTATTTTTGGTGTCTCCCGCTGGCAATAGCGACTTTGGCCGTGACTATAAAGCCAGCTTACCGGCTTTGCTGGCGGGCACCCCTGGCCTTGACCGCCTAATTTACCAGCTGGGGGCAGCGAATGAGCTGGCGGTGCAGTCGTTTCTGACTAACTTTCTATTTGCCAACCCCAGCCGCATTACCCCTGACATTGTGCAGGCTTACACCGCATGCACCCAGCAACCCAATGCCGAATACGCTGCCCTATCTTCCCTCAACGGAGACATTAGCTTTGATCTGTCCCGTTTCATCGGGCAACTCAACGTCCCCACCACGGTTGTAGTGGGCGAGAAATCTCGTTTTCTGCCCCCCGCCGTGGTCAAACGACTGGCTGGTCTAAACCCCAAAGCCGTGCAGCAGGTTTGGGAAGTGCCCGATTCAGGGGTGCTACCCCATCTGGAGCATCCGGCAGTTGTGGTGGGTTTGCTGCAGCGGTGGCTGGCAGAGAGCAAAACAATGAATCCAGTGGGATAGCCATCCCGGCTTTTCCAGGGCAGGGGAGATATCAGGCTTAGGATGTTTAGCACAATCCTCATACAGCCGCTTCAGCGGTCGTAGGACTTGGGTCTGGGGAGGTTCCCTTTTTTCGTCCAGTTCCGCCACAGGTAGGAGGTCCGAATCACCAGCCAAAGCAGCATAAGGGCGATGATGCCACCCCCGTTGGGAAAATCAAAGGCCAGATAGGCTAAAAAGATACACAGCCCATCCACCACGAAAAAGACCCACAGAGGGGGGCGTTTGGGGCGATAGAACCATCCCACCTGCAGGAGCTGAATGACCACCGCCAGGAGGGCACTGGTAATGCCAATGCCGATGTGGAGCCAGTTATCTAACTCGAGAGTTCTGGCCAGAGCAATGCCTGCGATCGCCCCCACCAACGGGCTACACAACAGTTCGATAATTTGAAAAAACCGCTGGCTGTAGCGATCCTTCGATAGCAGTAGTTCTGCCATTGACCAACCGGCCAGAAGCGCAATCACCAGGGAGGGAGGCAGTAGAGAGAGCAGAGGGACATTCGCCCATAGCTGATCTCCAGACATCAGACCAATTAAGAGCAGGGGTAGCGCCAACCGCAGCCCCGTCGCTGCGGCAATTGCTAAAATTGCCAGTAGTTCAGTAATTAACAAGACCAGTCTTAACGGTAGATTCCCGAGTTGATGAACGCCCGTAGACCCGGCGCATGAAGTTGCTCATGGGGTCGCCGGTCAGGCACTCAGCTCGTTTGACAGGTAATCTGCCGTTGCTTTGACCACAGCAACAGCATTTTCGTACATCATACGGGTGGGGCCCAGCACCCCTACACTGCCCACAGAGGTGTTCTGCTTGGTGTAGTTAGAAACCACCAGGGCACAGCCCTGCATGGGTTCGATGGGGTTTTCTGAACCAATCCAAACCTTAACGTTAGAGAACCCCGCCGGCTGCATTTCCGGCAGCGGTGCCTCCAGGGGTGCTTCAAAAAATAGCGGTAGCAGCTGCGACTGGTCTTCCTCCAGCAATTGCACAATGGCTTGAATGCGCTGGGCTTCAGAAAACTCAGGTTGACGCAATACCTCTGCCAACCCGCTAACCACCAGCTGCAGAGTACCTGCCGACTGAGACCGTTGAGCTAAATCAAGCAGGGCCTGGCATAGGGTTTGGCCATAGTCCTGAAACTGTTCCCCCAGTTCACTCCAGTCCAGGCTGGTGACGGCATCGAGGGGGCGGTTGTGTAAATGATGGGTGAGAAAGTTCGAGAGAATTTCAAGCTCATCCCCCAAGGCCGATTCTGCCAGTTCGGAGGTTAAACAGCTGGGCAGACGAATCACCACAGATTGGGTGGTCAGGGAATCCAGCAGCACCACCATCAGAATCTGCTGATCATTGACCGACACGAGCTGAATATGGCGAATGCTGACAGCACTGGCCTGGGGCAGGGTGATCATGGCCAAATAGCCACTCACCTGGGCCAGAATTTGAGCCGCTTCCTTCAGCAGCGATTCCAGACTCCACCCGACCCAGGTCAATTCCTCTGATAATAGAGCATCTACCCGCCGCCCCAACCGCCCCGACGGAGCCATGAAGCGGTCAACATAGACCCGATAGCCAAAATCTGACGGCACTCGACCGGCAGAGGTATGGGGTTGGTACAGCAGACCAAATTTCTCCAGGTAGCCCATGGCATTACGCACCGTCGCCGGACTCACCTTCAGGTTGTACCCCTGGGTTAACACTCGGGAACCGACCGGTTCGGCGGTGGCAATGTAATGGCGAATGGTGGCCTGTAAGACCTGTTGCTGGCGGGAATTTAACTGAAGGTCAGATTCCATAAACGCTGCTGACAAAACCGCTGATTATGTTTTGAATAACCATAGCAGAAACTTCCAGGCCCCTGGCAAGAACCCCTAGGGTATCGGTGATACCGAGTCCAGCTCGAAAACCGTAGCTTTCCCCGGGTGAAACTCCCCGGCTGGACCTGGATAGGGTTTTAGGTGTCTTTGCTCTGGGTGAAAAATTCTCCCACCTTAAAGCTGGCCGTATCCTCCAGTTGCTTGAGCATAGACCGGGTAATGAGTTTTCCCTGCTCTACCAGCACTTCCCCGGTAATGGGGTGCAGCAAGTCCTGATCGGCTCGGCGTCCCACCAGGGCCTCAATATCCTGGAGAGAGTTGACGTACATACCAGGGGGCAGCTCTACGACCACGCCGTTGCCAATGACCCGCGACTGGCAGGCGAGCCGGGAGTTGGGCTTGCAAGAGGTAATGACTTCCAGGGTGCGCTGCTCTCGGCGGTTGATGGGGGTGAGAGCATCCATACCATCCTGTACGTAAATGTGGCAGGTCGCACACATGCCGCGTCCGCCGCATTCTTTCAGGACGTCCAGGTCTTTATTCAACAAGACCGACAGCAGGTTGCCGTTGGTTTCAATGGAGGTTTCCTGGGCAATGGGTTCTAATCGAACAATCTTAGCCATGGGTCAAACAATAATCGCAACGACAGGAGGTTGAATCAGACCAATGCTTCAGAATACCCATATTTTCCTTGGGTTACCGGGGTCTATTCAGATTTTTTATTTAAAAGGATAATTTTCTCCTCCGGGGTAAGATTGTTATCTATCACCATGCCTTGAAAGTTGCGGAAGGTTCTACCACAGCGGTTGACAAAGGCATCGACCCAGCCCTGCAGTTGCTGCTGCTGCTCGGTAGTCAGGTGGGTATCGGTAGGGCCGGCATAGGTAAAGTGAGCCGACTTCTGAATTTCAAATTGCTTCAGCCAGGGAGAATCCGGGCAAGAGGACTTCCACCCGTTGGTGACAATGGTTTTGCCCAGCACCTGGGAGGCGGCATCACTGAGGTGGTTGAGGGCCCCCAGCACCTGCTGGTACGTAATTTCTCCGGTGGGCGACGGCTGGGGCGGGCCGGGTTTGCCCTGGGCCTGGGCAGCGGGGGACCCAGAGGCCGGGTTTGGTGCCGACCCGCCGCCGCCCAGGGTAACACACCCCGCCAGCAGCCGAAAGGTCGGTACCGCATTGTTCAGGTCTTCCGACAGGGTGGCCTTGAGCTTTTCTACCGCCGGGCGATACTCGCTGAGGGGCATCTGGTCGCTCGTCATGACCATGAGAATCACCCCCTGTTCTAGGCGGTAAATGTAGATCAGCTGATGGGCAAACCGAAACGCAAAGGTTTGGAAATCGGCTGGGGTGGTCTCTACGACCTGTTGAATCCCTTGGGCCAGGGCATCTTGCTGCTGGGTGTTGAGTCTGATGTGATGGCCTAGAAAAAAAGGTCGGTTGCGGCCATCAACCAGCGCCACGCCTACGATGCCCGATAGATTCAGAAAGTCCTGAATGATCTGACGGTGCATATATCTTTAGAGTTATTGTTGCAATTTATTTTTGTCAGGGACCTGAAACAAGTAATCTAGGGATGGCAGACTATTGAGCGATCCCCTCAAGTGAGCGGTTTTCTAAGCCTAGATGACGCAGTACTCTCGACTCAGGGTAGCTCATGATGCCATTGTTCTTGTGTTGGCGTATAGGCCCACCTTATCGTAAAAGGGTTAATGCCCATGTCTGACCTCCCCTTTACCCTCGATCAACTGCGTATCCTTAAAGCCATTGCGGCAGAGGGCAGTTTTAAGCGCGCTGCAGATAGCCTGTATGTGTCCCAACCGGCGGTGAGTCTGCAGGTCCAGAACCTGGAGCGGCAGCTGGATGTGCCGTTGTTTGACCGGGGTGGGCGACGGGCTCAGCTCACCGAGGCGGGACATTTACTTCTCAGCTACGGTGATCGTATTCTCAGCCTGTGCCAAGAGACCTGCCGCGCCATTGAAGACCTGCAGAACTTGCAGGGGGGTACCCTGATTATTGGTGCCAGTCAAACCACCGGCACCTATCTGCTGCCCCGAATGATTGGCATGTTTCGGCAAAAATATGCCGATGTTGCCGTACAGCTGCATGTCCACTCGACCCGCAGAACCTCCTGGAGCGTAGCCAATGGACAGGTAGACCTGGCCATCATTGGTGGTGAAGTACCTCCTGAATTACAAGACTCTATAGAAATAGTGCCCTATGCCGAAGATGAACTTGCACTGGTGATGCCGATTTATCATCCCCTGGCCAGCCAGGAAGTGATTCAACGGGAAGACCTGTATAAACTTCACTTCATTGCGTTAGATTCTCAGTCAACCATTCGTAAAGTCATTGACCAGGTGCTCACACGATGCGGCATTGAAACCCGCCGTCTCAAGATTGAGATGGAACTGAACTCCATTGAAGCGATTAAAACGGCGGTACAGTCGGGGTTGGGGGTCGCCTTCCTGTCTAATTCAGCCATCGAGAAAGAGCTGCAGATGGGAGTGTTGCACCGCACCAAAATTGATTCCGTCGTGGTAAATCGTACCCTCTCGGTCATCCACAACCCCAATCGCTATCGGTCTAAGGCGGCAGTGGCCTTTACGTCAGAGATTCTGCCCCAATTTACAAATCTAAACTTAAATCTAGACTCCCTGTTGATCGAAAAGAATGGTGCCAAGCCCCCCATTCAGCCGCCTACCGAAGCTCCCTCACCCTCCTAAGGGGATGCGTTCAGCAATCTACAAGGGCAATTTTTAGTTGCCATAGCAACGGAGCCGGCTGCGGTTACTGGTCGGCAGCACTGCCGGGCTGCGCTGGGATGGCAATCAGGCCATCTTTGTAAATGTAGATCAGCTTGCGCTGGCGTAATTTGCCCATCAACCGGGTGACGGTAACCCGAGTCGAGCCAATGGCGCTGCCAATCTGGGCATGGGTCAGAGTCCAGGGTAGGTAGTAGCCCACTTCGCAGGGTTCACCATATTCTTCAATCAGCAGGGTAATAAACCCCAGCAGGCGGTCAATGGTGCGCCGTTGACCCAGGGTGCTGAGCCACAGGAGTTTTCGCTGGTGCTGATACCGAAAGGCATCGAGCACCTCGCGCCGGAAATGGGGCCAGGTGTCGAGATCTTGCCAGTACAGCCAGATCACAGTGGTTTGATCGACATGGGCAAAACTCTGCAGGTTAAAAGGAGAGTGGGCCACAATTTCGAAGGGTTGGCCAGCCCCTACAAACCCCAGAAACGCTTCTTCGGGGTTGCCCAAGCCCAGTTGCCCCGAGGCTTCTTCGTCTGAGGGAGGTTGGTCTGGCTCTGGAGTAACCATGTCACCCAGTTGACTGGCTCCCACCAAACGCACGGCTCCACGCTCAACCAGGTAGAGCAACCCCTGGCGGGTGGGAATTCTTTCGTCTTTATTGAAGGTTCTTGACCGATAGTGTTCTTGGGCCCAGTCAGTAATGCGCTGCCAGGTCAAAAATGGACGAGCATTGTCGGAACGAGTGGGTAAGAACATAGAAGTTAGGAAATAAGGTTTTGGTCTTACAAGTTTGCGCGTGCCGAGCCGCTAGAATGCTCCCAATTAAGGCCTAATTCAAGGGGATAGCCCCCGAGCTGCCCATAGTTCTCTTTACTGAGGGAAGAGCCAGTGATCCAGACGGTTTTTCAACTCAAAACTAGAGCTTGCCAGGGCTATAGACTTTTCTCCTGAATCGCTGATAACTCTCCTGCAGCGGAATAAACTATTAAATATTAATACAAAGTTTTTGTGTTTTCTGCGTGAATTTTCTAGCTGCTGGTCACGAAGTTGACTCTTATTCCCTCGCTATGGCCCTTATCTTAGCGAAAACCACCCCCCTTCAACGGGAACACCACAGGTTGATAGAGAAGTCCCAGGCATGGCTTCCAGGGGAAGTCACCCGCTGGCGTGGTTAATTTGGCATTACGTGCGCTCCTGGCCGGTGAACTAAAGCAGCAGGTACAGCAGTTTTGGCCCCTACGTTCCACCCCAGCGCCCGATCTCCCCTCAGCGGCTTTGGTTCTGACCTCTCTACGATTAGAGGTCAGAACCACCGGTATTACCTACTGCTCATCCCTGTGCCAAAAGCTCATGGCCACCTGTGCTCCTGGGGAAGTCGCCCGCTTGAGGATGGCCCTGGTTCAACAGCTGACAGAGCGAACGGCAGATCCCTCACCAACCGTTCCCTCACCAACCGTTCCCTCACCAACCCTGTCTTCAGAAGACCTAGCTACGGCCCTCTGGTCATGGATTCAGGTTGAAGCACATCCGTCTGGGCTGCTGAAGTTTTCCCTGGCGGCCCCAGGAGTGCTGCTCTGGCTGCAGTACTGGAATCAACAACCGGCAGATCAGGTAACCGCTGCCCTGGCCGAGGAGTTGATCTCCGTCAACATGGATAAATTCTCTTCCTCCACGGCCCGGCGTCTGCAGATGCATCCCATAGTGCTGCTCCAATACCTGTATGCTCGCTGCTATCAGTTACGTCAGGTTAATTGCCAGGAGAACTTAGGACCAGGGGCCGCCAAACCTTCCTCCCTAGCAAGAGAGCCTCGCCAGCAGGAAGAGATTCACTTGCACCAGGCAGACTGGGCGGTACTGCAGCGTTTAATTCACCTGGTAGATCATTTAGAGACGACTTCCCTCCAGCCAGAGGGGCTTTGGCAGCTTGCCCTGGGCCTGGCTGAAGCGACGGATAGTTGGCTGGGGGAATGGCCCGCCACGTCTTTTGCCTGCCCAAACCAATGGATGATCTTATCCGGCATTGAACAGGCCCTATTTTGCTTGATCAAGCACAAGCTGGGTCAACCGCTGCCAAAAGGTTTGTGATAGGTAACGCTTTTTTACATAAGAAAAACTATTCTTTCTAATCGGTTTAAGGACGTGACATGTATCTTGCTATCTCTTATACTTATTCTTGTGTGAGGAGCGAACCAAGAGAGGTGCCGAGACGAAACACGGCCAGTCGTCGGCACCTCTTTTGTTTTTTAAGTTTTTTCCAGCCTGTATGGTTCGACATCGTCACGTCCCTAAAGCCAGGATGTAGTTTCAGGTCTTCATCCCTGGCTATTGCGGTAACTGAGAAGGCGACACTGGTTCAGAGCATTCCTGGTTTGGGGTCTGGTTCAACCCCTGAATTGCCGTTTGAATTGCCGCCGTAACGGTTTCTGGCTGTTCCAGCATGGCCATGTGGCCACAGTCCTCAATCTCAATCACCGCCGCCCCCTGGGCACCGGATGCACGATGATATCCGGCCAGATGGCTGACAAATTTCAAATCCATAATGGCGTCGTTACGCCCCCCCAGAAAATAAACGGGCTGCTGCAGATCGGTGACGATTCTGGGCAAAAGATGGACCTCATCCTCGGTGGTGGTCTCCAGCAGGGTACCCAGGGCCGCGTTGGGATCGGCATTGAGCAGGTCATTTAGCCGCTCTGCCCCCCAGCGATAGGGGAGCGGATGGGACACCATCGACCGACTGAACAGGAAAGGCAGCAGGGGCACATGGCGCAACCAGGGAAACCGAAACTTTAGAATGTGTTGGCCCAACTGTCTAAACTGGCGAAACTCTTGCTCAAGGTAAATACCTCCGCCTGCATTCAGGCCAATTACCCCTTTCACCAGATGGGGGTAGCAATAGGCCGTCCAGAGGGCAATACTGCCCCCCAGGGAATGGCCAACCAGCCAGGCAGACCCGAGGTTAAGTTGGGTCAGTAGCTCTGCCAGATCGCGGGCATAGGCCCCCAAACCATAGGGCGATGTAGACCCCCTTAGAGCCTCTGCCCGGGGGGGTATGCCGGGCTGAAAGTTCTGTAGCTGATAGCGAGATTCTCCAAACCCGCGCAGGTCGTAAGTTAAACACAGATGGGACTGAGCCAGGGCATGGACAATGGGATGCCAGTATTTATGGCTGAGGAGCCAGCCGTGGATAAATACGATGGGAACTGCCTCACCATCGGCAGTCAGGGAATAGTAATGGGGAACACCAAAAAGATTCACTGTAGCCATGACTAGATCCTACCCTGAAGCGTCATGAGTCGGTTAGTCCATCAGTCGGTAGCGAATGCCCTCGGCGATCTTTTGCCCCAGGTAGTCAGGAATTAAGCTTTCGTTGGGGCCTAGCAAATACAAAATCAGCCGGGTCCGCCCCCGCCACACCAGCAGATTGGCGTTGACCACCAGCAGGTCTTCTTGCCAGATGGCGTACATTACCTTGTAAAACAATCCCGGTTGGTTGTCGGCTTCGATCAGCAGAGCGGGCAGATGGAACACCGGGTCTACATAAAATTCGGTCTCAACCTCTTCCAGACCGGCATCCAGGTTAAATTCTACCGCCAGCATTTCTTCAACTTCAAAATGCCCGGCCAGGGCTTCCCGAATGGCCCGGCAGACATTTTCGGCGGTGGGTGGGGGAAGCGCCTTACCCCCGCGGGATACCACCAGCTTGATAAACACCAGCATGGGCGTATGAATCTGGCCGTAAAGGCTGAGATTGTGAATGGTTAAACCATAGGCCGCCAACACACCGAAGATATCACTGAGCAAAAATGACTGATTGCGATAGACAAAATGCAGGGCGCTTTTGTTGCCCTCAGGCTTAATATCAATGACGGCATTACGCTGTTTGTAGAGCTGGTAGGCCAATCGGAGGTTTTGCAGCTGAATTTCGCTGCTGACAAACTGCTCATAAAATTCGGGAAACGCTCGATTAAAGCGTTTCATCAGGTCAACAGTGGAAGGCTTAAGTCCAACGGTCATTGCAGAACAGAGATCCACTCTGTTGTAAGGGTACTACCCGGAATGTGCCGGAAGGGTAAGCTGGGCGGAGAGGGTAGGCGGATATGGGGTTAATCAAAGGAGAAAAATTCAATCCCGAAAGCTGCGCTGCCTGATGAGTTATACCAAGTCCAGCTCGAAAACCGTAGTTTTCCCAGAGCCAAACTCCACTTCTGGAGTTGGACAAGGTTTAGTTTGCCCAAGGTAGGGGGTAAGCCCCCCTCACGGGTAGGAATTTGTTATGTACCGAGTCCAGATCGAAAACTGTAACTTTCCCTGAAGCCAAACTCCACTGCTGGACCTGAACCAGGTTGAAACCCAACCGTCGCTGGGTTAACCCTGAACTAATTTTAGGCCTTCCCGGAAAAAGTCCCCGCATTAAAGGGAAAAGGGCCATTTTCGGCCTAGCATCAGGCGGATTTTACTCCAAGAGTTTGTCATCCCCTTTGAATCAGGAGGATTTCAAGAGGATATACTATTTGGTAGTTTTTCGATTTCGTTTTACTCGTCATATCACAGTGCCTGCATGGGTTTTTGGAAGAGTCTTTTTGTTGGATCTGACGGTGCTGCCTCTGGAGAGACGGGGGGGTCTGGCACCGTTCTGGAGTCAGTGCCAGAGTATCGAGAGGGGTGTTCGATCGTCTTTAGCACCGACCGAGATATTGATCTCTACGAACTAGAGGAACTTTGCAGTGCCGTCGGGTGGGCCAGACGCCCCATTCGCAAGGTCAAAAAAGCCATTCAACACAGCTACTTAGTGGTGACCATGTGGGAGCAACGAGGACCCCGTCGCCGCCTGGTGGGGTTTTCCAGGGCAACCTCTGACCATGCCTTTAATGCCACCATCTGGGATGTGGTGGTACATCCTGACTTTCAGGGCCGGGGGCTGGGGAAAGAACTGATGCGGCAGCTGATTAAAAAACTGCGTAGCGAAGACATCAGTAATGTTACCCTCTTTGCCGATCCCCAGGTGGTTGAGTTCTATAAGGGGCTGGGGTTCATGCCCGATCCAGAAGGTATCAAGGGCATGTTCTGGTATCCCGATTAAACCATTCCCGCCGGCATCAGACGTAACTTATTGGAGCCGAGTCCGTCGGTGAGCGATTGTCCTGGCGTTTTGAATCCACAGGGTAACCTGGTCGGGGGAAGGGCACAGGTCTGAACGCTGCAGGGTAGCAACGTAAAGACGTTTGATGCGGGGGTATAGAACCTGGGTTGAACTGTCGGCTAATTGTTCCACGGAGCTAATGCCAGCGTGCAGTAGCAGCCCATTGTAGTCGCACCCGACGGCGGGGATACGGGCCAGGGACGACAACACGACCCATTTGGTAATGAACCGTTCCGGTAGCTTGAGGGTAGTGGCCAGGGTCTGGCGATGCTGGGGGGACTGGCCATAGCGATACAGCTGTTGGGTGTTAGTCAAGCCCAAATCAGACAGCTGACGGGCATATACCGCCGTCATGCCGGGGAGGTTTGCGAGCGGATAAACCTGGGATGACATGAAACCTCCATCAAAACTGGCTTGTCAAGGGTATGGGGGAGCAGGCTATACTGAATACGAGTTTACGGGATGTAGCGCAGCTTGGTAGCGCGCCTGCTTTGGGAGCAGGATGTCGCAGGTTCAAATCCTGTCATCCCGATTGTAGAGGATTAAAATTACTGTCACAGCTTACCCAGCAACTTTAAGCTGAGGCGCTAATGTAGGGGGTGTTAAATCATTCAAAGCGCCCCACAAGATTGACCTATGAGAAAACTGCTTCCCCTTTCCCTGGCCAGTGCTTTAGTTGGCAGTAGCCTGATGGGCCTTTCCCCGCTGGGTTCAGAACCGGCCTGGGCTTTATCAGACGAAGCAATTGTGACTAAGCTGCAGCAGGTGCCGGTATTTATTATTCTCAATGCTGAAGGACAGCCCCTCACGGCGGCGGCGGAGAATGATGCGGCGGAAGAGATGAAAGTGCCGGTTGTGTTTATCGATGGCGAAACCGCAGCATCGTTTCTGTCCGGGGCCCAGGCCGAAGACGGCAGTGCCCAGGTGGCACTCGTCGATTTGGGTACCCTCTATGAAGAAACTATTCTGAACGAAGAAGAGCCGACCCCGCTGCTGTACTTCCCCAATGATGAGGAAGTCGAAGCCGCCACCAGCCTGGAGTCTGACTTTCGTGGGGTGCCTTTGTTTATTGCCCGGCAGGGAACCGACGGCCCATACCTGACCATTAACGAAGAAGACGGCGAAGCCTCGCTGCCCATGTTTTTCTCCAGGGATGACCTGCAAACCCTGCTAGATCGATATGCCGAAACGAACGCAGATGCCGTTGAGGAGATTTCGGTACAGGTGCTGTCCCTCGAATGGCTGCTCAATGCCATGCTGGAAAACGATGACCCGGAGCTGGATGCCCAGCTTGAGCAAATTCGTCTGTTTCCCTCCACAGAGGTGCTGGACTACATTCGCTCCCAGCAGGAAGGGACCACCGAAGGCCAATGATGGGCATTCTTATCACTGGGGAAGTCATGGCTCCTCGCCGGTGACCAGGGGCTGGGGCAGTTCCTCGGGGTTGCCCTGGTTCGCAAAGTAGGGCAGTTGAGTCTGGGAGTTGGGCCATTGCTGAGCCAAAAAGCGCCAGATCCAGGGGGTAGACACCACTAAACACAGAGTTCCTAGCCACCAACTGGCTCGGAATTCTGTCAGGATGTCGGCGGGTAGGGAAGTGCTGGTCTGCAAAGTGACAAATTCCACCAGGATTGCGATCCCGTTACTCACACTGTGGGCCACCATCGACACCAGCAGCGAGCGGGTGCTGAGGTATAGCAGGGCCATCACCAGCCCAAACACAAACAACCCCACCAAATTAGAATGCAGGACCCCAAACAGAATGGAAGTCAGCACCAGGGCGAGCCGAATCCCCCACCGCACCCCCCAGCGGTGCAGCAAAATGCCTCGAAAAATAAATTCCTCTGTCACCGGGGCCACCAGCAGCACTGAACCAACGGTGACTGCCGAATATAGGGTGGGGTAGGTCGTTTCGTCTGCCGCCAGAGTCAACGACTGCTGCAGGGTCGATTCCACCAGGGCCGGGGCAAATAACGACAGGGCCAGGTAGGATAGCTGAAACGCCCCCAGGGAAAACAAAAACACGCTAAAGATCAGGAACAGGAGCGAACCCCAGTGCAGCTGCTGAGGCCACCGCCCCAGGAGTTGCCGTAACTGCAGGAGCGGTCGTTTCATCCTGACAATAACCGCCAGGCACACCCCGCCAAAAGTCAAGCTGGACAGCATGGGGGCCACTATGGGGTCATCGGGCTGCAGGGGGATCAAATCCAGGGCACCCAGGGTACCAAACACCAGAGAGAGACCAATAGCCATGGCAAAAAACACCAGCACCACCAGCCTGGCTTTGATGGCTAAAAACGGGTGATCAGGCGTTGCCATAGACCGGAACTGCCGCTCCTCGAATATCCTGAGCCGCTTCAGAGGCCAGAAAACAAATCACATGAGCCAGGGAAGTCGGCTTAACCCACTGCTCGGCCTGGTCTGAGCCCATGGCGTCCCGGTTGGCGGGGGTATCAATCACGCTGGGCAAAACGGTATTAGCCGTAACGTTGGTGCCTTTCATTTCGTCGGCAATGGCTTGGGTAAAGGCCACCACCGCCGCCTTTGCCGCACAATAGGCCGCCAGCTGACCTGCTGGCATCACCGCTCCCCGAGAGCCCACGGTGACAATGCGTCCGTAGTTTTGGGCCTGCATTGGTGGCAGACCGTGCTTGCAGACCAGAAAGGTGGTGTTGACGTTGAGTTCAAAATCCCGCTTCCAGTCGCGGTAGGCGTAATCGGCTGTGTTCCCCATCGAGAAGCCCCCCACTAGATGGATCAGGGCATCTAGCCTGGGCATGGCTTTGATGAGGGAAATGACGGTAGCCTCATCGGTTAAATCCGCCGGGATGAACCGCAGGCGGGGCAGATGTTCTGCTGGCACAGAGCCCTGCAGTCGTTCTGCCTCGGCCTCCTGTCGAAAGGGCACCACCACCTGGGCCCCCTGACTCAGGGCGAGGCGGGTCACTCCAGAACCCAGTCCCCCGGCACCGCCTGTAATCAAAACATGCTGACCATCCATTGGGTATGCTTGAGTCATTTACTCTCCCTGTCTAACACGAATTCCAATTCGCTGGCTGATGATTCTTGCTTGAGAAGCCTCCGGATGGCAATGCCTCGGTTTTGAATAAGAATAAAGTCTATACAAGTCTGTTCCAGCGACATATTCATGCGTGAGCGCTCAAGCGGTTTTATGCCGTACCGGGCTGGCTAGGATCAGCTGGCAGAAATCAGGCAACCCTTGCTGAGGGTGCCAGGTACCGGGTATCAGGTTTCAGGAATGGTTGGCCGACTTACGCCGTAGAGTACTAGCTTGTAATTTAGGCTACTTTTTCAGTGAAATTCGCTAAGGCCACCTGCCGCCCTGCGCCATCAGGGGAATCCGATAGTAGGCTTAGATTCAGGCATAGCTACGGAGTTGTGGGGTGGCCAAAAGAGCACCAGGGTTAACACTTTTAATCAAGCCAGAATGACCAATTCTTTTGCCGAAACTGGGATGGGAGTGATTTTAATCGCTGCCTGTGGGCTTGAGCCTTTACCAGGCTTATTTGACGCCCTGGCGGTGCAGGGCTATGACGTGCATCAAACGACGGGCGAGACCGCTGCCTTGAACCAGGCTTGCGCTGACCTGCCGGATTTGATTGTGCTCTGTGTCCACGAACTCACGGCGAGGGAAATTCGGCTGTGCGAAGTCCTCAAAAAGCGGCCCCAAACGCGCTCCATCCCTATTGTTGTGATCGGCTACGACCAGAACCCGAAGCGCCGCCTCAAGGCTTTTGAAATGGGGGCTGTTGATTACATTTGCGCCACCCTCTGGATGGAAGAAATGGTGGCCCGGATTAAATCTCAAGTGACCAGCTACCGACTGCAGCGGCGGCTGCGGCTGCAGGCCCAGCGGGCAGTTTCTGCCGGCAGCGCCACCACTTTGCTGACTGACCTGCAACGGGCCCTCAGGCGGCAGGCCCAGCTGCTGCAGAGCCAAAATCAGCAGCTGCAGCAAGAAATGCAGGAACGGGAGAAAACCCAAAAAGCCTTACGCCTTGAGCAGCAAAAGTCTGAACAACTGCTGCTCAACATTTTGCCTAAAGCTATCGTCGACAAACTGAAGCAGCTGCAGGGTTCCCTGGCGGAGCGGTTTGACGATGTCACCATATTGTTCGCCGATATTGTGAACTTTACCCCTCTGGCGGCCCACATCAGCCCCCTAGACCTGGTGAACTGGCTGAACCAAATTTTTTCAGAATTTGATCGCCTGGCAGAGTACTACCATCTCGAAAAAATTAAGACGATCGGCGATGCCTACATGGTGGTAGGAGGGCTCCCCATCCCCCGCCGCGACCATCCTGAAGCGGTCATGGAAATGGCCCTGGCCATGCAGGAAGTTGCCCAACGCATTGCCCGTAAAGATGGCCAAACGTTTCAACTACGCATTGGCATGAATACCGGAGCCGTAGTCGCCGGAGTGATCGGCATTAAAAAATTCAGCTATGACCTCTGGGGCGACGCCGTCAACATTGCCAATCGCATGGAGGCTCAGGGTAGCCCCGGCAAAATTCAGGTCACCGAGGCTACCTATCACCGGGTCAAGCATCTCTATCACTTTGAGCAGGCCGGGCAGGTCATGGTGAAGGGGCGGGGGTATATGACCACTTATCAGTATGTGGGGAGGAAGGAGTGCAGGGGGTGAGCGGTGGATGGGGATGAGAGTAAATGGGGGGTGGACGCGTTAGCAGTTTTCCGTGGGGTAGGTGAGGGAGGTGGGTTGTCCGGCGGACAGCAAGCAACGGTCTACTTCCAAAACGGGAGCAGGGGGGCCAGCTTCAAACTCCCTCTCCCGCCCTGGAAGAGAGGGATTGAGGGTGAGGGGGAAGGGGATAATTTTTTTCATGGATTCCCCTTAGGAATGGAGATTCAATACCGTGGGATAGCCGTCTCGGCTGTCCACGCGCAGGCAGGATGCCTGCCCGACAAACATTGGATGTTATAAAATCCTCATGCCTTAGAGACAACTCCAGATCTCGAGCTGGACTTGGTACATAGCGTGGATGCAACTGTTTGGGGCAGAAAGAAGGAAGGCATTTAGAGGCTTGGGGATGCCTGCGGCCTGATTTATTGAAACCTGATTTATTGAAAGAGATGTGCTGCGGGGTCGCGGTGGATTGGTAGACTGATGAGACTGCAAAATGACAGTATGGTTTGAGGTCTGGATGGTATGGTCATCCCGGCTTTTGAAGGCGCAGTCTCACGAATAGAAAACACCCCTTATGGCGACATTTTTACTGGAAGTTGGCACAGAAGAACTGCCTGCCAGTTTTATAGAGGATGCCCTGAAGCAGTGGCAAACCAGGGTTACTGCAGCACTTAAGGAGCATTACCTGGAGCCTGAATCGATTCGGTTTTATGGCACTCCCCGCCGGTTAGCGATGGTGATGTATGGATTGCCTGAACGCCAGCCGGATCGTCAGGAGGAGGTCAAAGGGCCTCCCGCCCAGGCAGCCTTTAAAGACGGGCAACCCACCAAAGCGGCAGAAGGCTTTGCCCGGTCTCGGGGAATCGATGTCAGGGACCTTGAGGTGCGGGATACCGACAAAGGTCCCTTCGTGTTTGTGCATTTGTCTATCCCCGGTCGCCCGATTGGCGATATTTTGACTGAGCTGGTGCCCCAGTGGATTTTAGACCTGGAAGGCAAGCGGTTTATGCGCTGGGGCGATGGAGACCTGCGGTTTCCACGCCCAATTCGCTGGCTAGTCACCCTCGTGAATGATCAGGTACTGCCCATCACCTTAGAAAACGGGTCCATCACCTGTAGTAGCGATCGCACTTCCCAGGGCCACCGTGTCCTGCATCCCGAGCCCATTAGCCTGAAACGGGCTGAGGACTACAGCGATAGCCTCAGAGACGCCTATGTAGAGGTTGACCCCGCCGCTCGCCGCCTGCTGATTCAAAAACAGGTGGGCGATGCCGCCCGCACCATTGGTGGCGTCCCCCTGATCTCTGACGCCCTGCTGGATGAAGTCACCAATCTAGTGGAATGGCCCAATGCCGTGGTGGGGCAGTTTGACGAGGAATTTTTGGACCTCCCCGCCGAGGTGGCCATTATTGAAATGGAAAGCCACCAGCGCTACTTTCCAGTCAAGGCCGCGGCAAATTCTGACGCGCTGCTCCCCTACTTCATCACCATTTCCAATGGGGACCCTGACAAAGAACCCATCATTGCGGAAGGTAACGCGCGGGTGATTCGTGCCCGGCTGGCGGATGGCAAATTTTTCTACGACGCCGATCGCGCTCATCCCCTCGATACCTTTGTCACCAAACTGGAGACCGTCACCTTTGAGGAACGGCTGGGGTCAATGCTGGCGAAGGTATCACGCATTGAAGCAACGGCCCACCACATTGCCGACCAGCTGGAACTGGATACCCAGACCCGCCAGCATGTGCAGCGCACCGCCTACCTCTGCAAAGCTGACCTGGTCTCCCAAATGGTAGGAGAATTCCCGGAACTGCAGGGGGTGATGGGGCAGAAGTATGCCCTCCACCAGGGAGAACCCGAAGCCGTTGCCAGGGGAATCTTCGAGCATTACCTGCCGCGGGGGGCGCATGATGCCCTCCCCAACTCCATCGCTGGCCAGGTGGTGGGCCTTGCCGACCGCATTGATACCCTGGTGGGCATTTTCAGCATTGGCATGATCCCCAGCGGCTCGTCAGATCCCTTTGCCCTGCGGCGAGCCGCCAATGCCATCGTCAACATCACCTGGCACGCAAATCTGGCCCTGAATCTCAAGCAGCTGCTGCACACCGTGATTCAGGATTTTGTGGCCGACCCCAACCTCTCGGTGGCAGATTCGACCCAACTCCAGGGGCAACTCCAGGACTTTTTCCTGCAGCGGGTGCAGACCCTCCTGCAAGATGAGCTATCCATCAGCTACGACCTGGTGAACGCAGTGCTGGGAGAAGGCGACCCCGACTATGCCGAGCGCGCCCTGGTGAATCTGCTGGACGTGCGCGATAGAGCCCTATTCTTGCAGAATATCCGCCAGAATGGTCGTTTAGCTGAGGTCTACGAAACCGTGAACCGGGCCGCCCGTCTGGCGTCCCAGGGAGAGCTGGATACCGCCACCCTGGACCCGGCTATGGCAATTGATGCTGAACGGCTGCAGGCCGACTCTGAACAGGCATTTTTCGACGTGCTGCAAACGCTGTTGCCCCAAACCCAGGAAGCCCAGGCCAACCGTGACTACGACAAACTGCTATCGGGGTTAGAGCAGGCGGCCCCCGTGGTCAGCCGGTTCTTTGACGGACCCGACAGCGTGTTGGTCATGGATGAAGATCCTAAAATTCGGACTAACCGGCTAAACCTGCTGGGGTTGTTGCGCAACCACGCCCGCGTACTGGCCGACTTTGGAGCCATTGTCAAGGAATAGCGCCCCCATGAAAAATGCCCATGTCATTGGCCTTGGCCGATCTGGCGTTGCTGCCGCCCGCTTGTTGCAGCGTAACGGATGGCAGGTGGTGCTGAGCGATCGCAACCCCCATCCCCCCATGGCTGACCATCAGGCCCAGCTTCAGCAGGAGGGTATTACCGTGCTGTTAGACTACGGCTTTGTGCCCGACAGCCGCACCAACCTGGTGGTGGTCAGCCCCGGCGTGCCGTGGGACATCCCGGCCCTGGTCAGCGCCCGAGAGATGGGGTTAGAGGTCATTGGCGAGATGGAGTTGGCCTGGCGTTTTCTAGAAGACCGCCCCTGGGTGGGCATTACCGGCACCAACGGCAAAACCACTACCACCGCCCTCACCGCCGCAATTTTTCAGGCTGCAGGCTTCGATGCCCCGGCTTGCGGCAATATTGGCTATGCGGCCTGTGAACTGGCCCTAAAGCCGGATGTCCCCGACTGGATTATTGCTGAACTCAGCAGTTATCAAATCGAGTCTGCGGCGACGTTAGCTCCCCGCATTGGCCTGTGGACCACGCTTACCCCAGATCACCTCCAGCGCCACAAGACCCTGGAAAACTACTGGCAAATTAAAGCGTCGCTGATGCATCGCTCCGATGCGGCGGTGCTGAACGGGGATGATCCCTTCCTGCGGCAGCACATGGTAGAGCAGTTTAAGGAGCTGTATTGGACCAGCGTCCAGGGAAAGCGGGCGATTGCTCCCATCAAACCTTCTACCTACATTGAAGACGGTTGGGTTAAGTTTAAGGCTCTACCCATTGTCAAAGCCAATGCCCTGAAAATGGGCGGTGAGCACAACCTGCAAAACCTGCTTATGGCGGTTACTGCTGCCTGCCTGGCCGACCTAGACCCAGAAGCCATTGCTGCCGGGGTCGCGGAATTCCCTGGGGTGCCCCACCGGCTAGAGCACATTTGCACCTGGCAGGGGGTGAACTTCATCAACGACTCTAAAGCCACTAACTACGATGCGGCTGAAGTGGGTCTGCGCTCCGTTGAAGCCCCGGTGGTGTTGATTGCTGGCGGCGAAGCTAAAGCCGGAGACAACACCGCCTGGCTGCAGAAAATTCAGGAAAAAGCCTCTACGGTTTTGTTGATTGGTGCCGCCGCCCCTGAGTTCGCCCAGAGTCTGCAACAGGTGGGCTACGGCCAGTACGAAATTGTTGAAACGATGGAGCGAGCCATCGATCGGGGGTTGGAACTGGCGGTTCAGCAGGGGGCTAAAACCGTCCTGCTCTCTCCCGCCTGCGCCAGCTTTGACCAGTACCTCAATTTCGAAGTGCGGGGCGACCACTTTCGCCAACTGTGCCAGAACAAGTTTGGGCAGGCCCCCCCTGCCCCTTTGAGACAAAAGCCCCGACAAGAGAAACGGAATTAGCGGCAACCTTGCTTTTGTAGTTCATTTGAACTATCTTATATTCATCGCCACATCTCGATCCCTTACGCCCTCCCCAGGTATCCCCAAGTAGCTGGGGAGGGCTTTCCACCCTTGCCGGGGGAGGAAATTTGCTAACGTCAAAGAGGTCTCACTGGTGAATTATGGCTAAACTTCCACTTCAGTCTCGGCAGCAGCAACCCCTTCCGCCGAGATATGTAGAGCCTCAATCCCTGCAACCCGGCGATGATCGGCAATTGGCTTCCTGGGCTCAGGTTCCCCCCGATAGCGAATACCAAGCTGATTACGTTGAGCCAAATTACATTGCACCAGATGGGCTTCCCGAGCCCCGTCCCATGCCGCCGAAAAGACCTGGGACGGGTGGTCGCAGATTAAACCCCTTTGGCCTGGTGAGAACTGTATCTAACGCCCTCATGGGCGGGGCTGTCATCCTCGGGGTACTGGCTGGAGTTGGCATGTGGCAATCTGGCGACCGCTTTCTGGAAGGGGTTCTCACCATGGTGACTCCCCCTCCCCCAGAACCTGAGGTAGATGTGCGCTCATTGGTGGTGCGCCAGCTACAGGGAGCTAGCGAACTGACCACAGCGATATTTGCCATGGAGGCGGTGGTGCCAACTCGCAGCGATCGCACCCTGGCCGGTTACGTGATTGGCTCCACTAACCTGCTCTACCTGGCCTATGGTGAAGTCCGAGCTGGCGTAGACCTGGACCAAATTAGCGAGGCCGATATTCAACTCAACGATGCTGCGATCTCCATTACCCTGCCCCCGCCACAAATTTTAGACAGCAAGCTAGACCTGAACCGCTCTAACGTTTACGACTACGACCGGGGCTTTTTGGGGTTTGGTCCTGACAATGCCCCAGAGCTGCAGGAACTGGCCCAACAAGAAGCCCTCAGCAAAATTGAGGCTGCTGCCTGCTCAGAAGGACTGCTGCAAGAAGCCAATCAACGGGCAGAAATGGTGGTTGGCCAGTTGCTGAGTACCGCTGGGTTTGAAACGGTAACGGTTATCACTCAACCTGCGGCTGATCCCCTCTGTGCTGACTCACCGGATAGCGATACAGTAAACTAAACCTCGTCCAAGTCTAGAAGTAGAGTATGTCTACGGGAAAGCCACGGTTTTCGCCCTGGACTTGGGAGTCGTCTCCCGCCCGGGAGTCGATGGCTGGGAGTAACCTATTCAAGGTGTTGATGGCTTCCAGGTTAGATTGAAATAGTCGCAACTAAGGACTGTCATGCTAGAGCTGTATCAGTTTGAAGCCTCTACCTACGCCGAAAAAATTCGGCTCATTCTCGATTATAAGCAAATTCCCTATAAAAAAATTGAAGTCACTCCCGGAGTGGGGCAGGTCGATGTGTTTCGTATTTCGGGGCAACGGCAGGTGCCGGTGTTGAAGGACAACGAGACGGTCATTGCTGATTCAACCGCCATTGCGCTGTATCTCGACAAGACCTATCCTGAGCGTCCCATTCTGCCCGAAGACCCCAAAATTAAGGGACTATGCCTGCTGCTGGAAGACTGGGCCGATGAAGCTATGGTGCCCAATGCCCGCAAGGTGATGATAGGTGCCTTTAAGCAGTATCCTAACTTTCGCACAGCTCTGTTGCCCGGTACCGCTCCCGAAATGCTGCGTAATTTAGTGGGGGCAGTTCCCGGCGATTTGCTGAATCTGCTTGGCACTGGCGTAGGCTTTGGCCCTGAAGACATTAAAACTGCGACCGCTGCCCTGAAGCTAAATCTTGAATCCCTCTGTTTGATACTGCAGGGTGGTCAACCCTATCTGCTGGGTGATTTACCTACCCTGGCAGATTTTGCCGTGGCGGCGCTGACCATGTATATCAAGTTTCCGTCCAGTCGCTATGTAAACCTACCCCAGGGGATCTGCGGTAAAGGAGTGCCGGGGCTGGCAGATGTGCCAGAATATCAGCCCTTCTTTGACTGGCGAGATCGCCTCTACAGCGAGTTTCGCGCCGTGCGAGATGTGGCTGCTTCTGAAACGTCTCCTGCAGCCGGTGGTCCTACTTCCATCAGTATCGATTAGACGACTATGAGCACCGTTGTCTCTATCCTGGAATCCCTGCTGGCTGCTGATCGGGTCATTAGCGGTGAGCAGATTACCAAAACGCTAAAGGTGCCCCTGAGCTCCACCACGGTCGATGGTGCTTTACCCCAGGCGGTGGCTTACCCCCAGACCGAGGGAGAACTGTGCGAGGTGATGGCCTGCGCTTGCGCCCACCGCTGGCGGGTACTGCCTTTTGGTAGCGGCAGCAAATTATCCTGGGGTGGGCTGGCCCAGGGATTTGATCTGGCGGTCAGTACTCAACATCTCAACCAGATCATTGACCATGCCGTGGGGGATATGACCCTAACAGCAGCGGCGGGGCTAAAGCTTGCTGACCTTAAACCTCAGCTGGCCCAGCAGCAGCAGTGCCTGGCCATAGACCCGGCCTACCCTGACCGGGCTACCCTGGGGGGCATTGTCTCTACTGCCGATACCGGATCTCTGCGTCAGCGCTATAACAGCGTACGGGATATGCTGATCGGCATTTCCTTTGTGCGTTATGACGGCAAGCTGGCGAAAGCCGGAGGGCGGGTCGTTAAAAACGTAGCAGGTTACGACCTGATGAAACTTATGACCGGCGCATACGGTAGCCTGGGCATCATTTCCCAGGTTACTTTCCGACTGTATCCCATCCCCGACGCCTCAAAAACCGTCATTGTGGCCGGTGCTGTCAACCACATCGAAAAATTTGCTGCCGATCTACGACAATCTTCCTTAACCCCTATTGCCCTGGATATTTTGTCTCCTTCGCTGGCGACAAAATTGGGGTTAGACAAGGCGTTTACCCTGGCGGCTTGCTTTCAATCCAATCTGCCTGGGGTTGAAGAGCAGGTGACCCGGTTTTCAAAACTGGCCCCCCAACCCCTGTCTCCTCAGGTATTAGAGGGTGATGCCGAAGCGCCACTCTGGGATAAACGGTGGTTGAACGGAGCAGGGGCAGCTGCCGACGAGAGTTGGAGAGATGATGCCATCGTGCTTGCCAAGGTAGGCGTTTTGCCAGGCAAAGCCGTAGAGCTGCTGGCAAAAGTTCATGACCAGTTGTCAGCAGCTGCATGCGGGCAAATTCATGCCGGTAGTGGCATTGGTACCCTGATGCTGCCGACTACGGTAGCGACGACGGCTAATTTGCAAGCTTTACGAGCGCTCTGCGAGTCTTTTGGGGGGTATCTGATCATTTTACAGGCCCCGAAATCTCTCAAAACCACTTGGGATGTTTGGGGTTACAGCGGTAACGCCCTCCCTATCATGCGTCAGATTAAAGCTACCTTTGACCCCCACAGACTGCTGAGTGCCGGGCGATTTATCGGTGGCCTCTAAATTTTAGTAGCGGGTGTTAAGCTCCCATTCGATGTCGAACTGGGAGCTTTCTCACACCCTGGTAAGCCTGGGCCACTGACCGGTACCGTGGTAACCAGAACTTTCACTTAAAGATTCAATCAGGAGCTTGGGTATTGCGGGGATAAACCCGTGTTATTAATCACATATCTGAAGGGATTTTGTCACGGCAGTAAAACGTCTTCGTCAGGGGGAAAGGGCAGAGCGACCCACACAAAAAACGCCCCGACAGAGCCGAGGCACCAGCTTAAGGGCCAGGATTAACCTCTAGAGAATCCCGACGAAATGCAGGGGACCGTGACCACTCACCAGTTCCAGCAGCAGGGCCAGAAACCCAAGCATCGCCAGCCGCCCATTCCAAACCTCCGCCACTGGAGTCATGCCCCAGGCAGAACGTTCCTGGGGATAAATCTTGACGCGCTTTTCGGGCTGTACCACATCAGAGAAGAGTTTACGGGGCGAGTCCAGCGCATCTAGCACCATGGTAGCCATATCGTTGATGAACTGGGGATGCAGGTTCAGCGCAGGTACCCGATGGAAACCTTCGATGCCGGCTTCTTCAGCGATTTCTCGGTACTCGATATCAATTTCCTGCAGGGTTTCGATATGTTCAGACACAAAGCTGATGGGTACAACCACCAGATCGTTGACCCCCTGGCGAGCCAGGTCTGCGATGGCATCTTCGGTGTAGGGTTGCAACCACTCCACCGGACCCACCCGGCTCTGATACGCCAGGGTATGGGGGTTGGGGCGGTTGAGCGATCTCATAATCAGCTCGGTGCAATGCTCAATTTCCCGCTGGTAGGGGTCGCCAGCCTCTTCAACATAGCTAACAGGAACCCCATGGGCACTAAAAAAGATATGGGCCTGGTCGGGATTTTCTAATTTATCCAGTTCCTGGACAATTAAATCGGCCATGGCCCCCACATAACCGGGGCGGGCATACCAGGAGGGAATCACGGTATAGACAATGCGCTGCAGAGCCGGATCCTCCATCCAGAGGCGCTCCAGCAACCGAAAGCTAGAGCCGCTGGTGCTGATGGAAAACTGCGGATACAGGGGCAGGACCACGAGCTTTTCAATGCCATCCCGCTTGATTTGAGCCACCGCTTCTTCGGTAAAGGGGTACCAGTACCGCATTCCAATGTAGATGCTGACGTCTTCGCCTTTTTGGGCCAGGGCCGCTTTGAGGGCATCAGCCTGTTGCTCGGTGATATGGCGCAGGGGAGAGCCACCGCCAATCTGCTGGTAATTTTCCTGGGATTGCTTAGCCCGAGAGCTAGAAATTAACCAGGCCAGGGGGCGCTGCAGCCAGGGGAATGGCAGGCGAATAATTTCTGGGTCAGAAAACAAATTGAAAAGAAACGGACGCACGTCGTCAATCTGTTCTGGTCCACCAAGATTAAGCAGCAAAACCCCAACACGACCCATGGCACTGTGTGTTTTTCTAAACTTCTAAGAATCTTCTCTTATCGTAACAATCTTCTCATCATTAATGACAATGGGACTCAACAATACCGGAATCTGCCAAAATCCTGCTTCTCCAAAAAGACTAGCGACGAACTGACCGGGCAGACGGGTTGTCACCCCGCGTATCTCAAAAACGATTCGGATCGCTCTGATTTTGTCTATTCTACAGGTTTCAAGTATTGTTTCCTATAGCGCAGAGCTAGCTTTTTCAAGATCTCCATGACCAGGGTAGATTCGATCGACGCTGCCATTACAAAAGTTAATGCTCGCCTCAAGGTTGCCCGACTGGGGCTGCAAATTGAACGTCGGGGCAATACCCTCGCCCTCAGGGGCACCCTACCGCCGCGCCCGGGGAGCAATCGGGTCAAGCCCTATCAACAACGGATTCCCCTGGGGGTGCCGGCTACCAAGGCCGGGCTCAAACAAATTGAGCTAGACGCCAAAGTTATTGCCGCCCGTTTAATTGAGCGCACCTTTGACTGGGCCGAATACCTCCCCCAGGAACCAACTCTGACCCAGCAATTTCCAACCCTGGGCGAAATGGTGGACCACTTTCAACGCCAGATGACCGAGCCCCCCGTTACCGATGAGGCGGCTCGGGCGGCCCAACAATCAACCTGGGCCAAAGCTTATGCCCCCTACCTGCGCAAGCTCATGCGCCATGTCGAGGCCAATCCCCGACAGCCCCTGCCAGAGGCCATTGTCGCCACAATCACCAGTCTGCCGGCCCATACCCGCAGTCGCCAGGTGGGTTGCACCGCCTTGAAAGCCTTCGCCGATTGTTTTGAGATCACGTTGCCCCAGGATATAGAAACCCTCTGGGGCAGCTACGGTAACAGCAAAACCCAGCGCCGAGTTTTGCCCACGGATGCAGAGATCCTCGCCTGGTATGACCGCATTCCTAATCCTGCCTGGCGGTTTGTGTATGGAATGATGGCAACCTACGGTTTACGTAACCATGAAGTATTTTTTTGCGATTACCGCCAGCTGGTTACTGGCGATCCAGAAGCCATGATCACCGTGCTGGAAACGACCAAGACCGGCCTCCACGATGTCTGGCCGTTTTACCCCGAATGGGTAGAGCAATTTCGCCTCAGAACGTTACTGCTGCCGGACATCAACACCGATCTGGGCCAGACGACCCTGCAGCGCATCGGCCAGCAGGTGTCTACGCAGTTCAAGCGCTACCAGGTGCCCTTTTCTCCCTACGATTTGCGCCACGCCTGGGCAGTGCGCACTATCCACTTCGGCTTGCCCGATACCGTTGCTGCCCGCATGATGGGGCACTCCGTCGCGATTCATAACCGCACCTACCATCGCTGGATTACCCTGCGGGATCAGCAGCAGGCTGTGAGAGCTGCGTTGGGGAAGAGGGGTGAGGGGTGAGGGGTGAGGGGTGAGGGGTGAGGGCTGGCTGCGACGGCGGCAACTGAGCGACGGTTTTCGCTATTGAAATGGCCACTTGAAATGGCCACGACTCGGGCTCCCTGGTCGGCCATCAGATCGGCAGAGAGGCCGGTACCAGCGCCAATGCCTGCCACGGCCAGAGACTGCCCTGGGAGCCTTGGGAGGCCAGGATAGTAAGAATCGCAGCTTCGGGATAGCTGGGGCGGTATCTGGCGTAATCCTGGACCCGGTCTGAGCAGCGTTGCAAAGGATACAGGGTAGTCATGGTTGCAGGGGTGGAACCTGAAACGTATCATAATTTGATCAGCGTGGTATAAGGGTAGTCCAGAGATTTACAGTACATCTGCCCAGGGTATGAAAATTCTGCTCATCGAAGATGATGACATGACCCGTGAGCTGCTGGCAGAAGAGTTGTCGGCAGCCCATTATGTCGTAGAGCAGGCCGACAATGGCGAGTTGGGGCTTGAGCTGGCTTCCCTGTGGCCCAGCGATTTAATTTTGCTTGATCTACAAATTCCGAAGCTGGATGGGTTAAGCGTTTGTCGGCAACTCAGAGCGCGTGGTAACAAAACGCCAATCTTAATGTTGACGGCCCAGAATGCCCAGGAAGACATAGTCACCGGCCTTGATAGTGGTGCCGATGACTATGTCACCAAGCCATTTGAGGTCAATCAGGTCTTAGCTCGAATTCGAGCCCTATTGAGACGGGGCACCATGGCCAACAGCCAGGGGCCAGCTTTGATCTGGGGTAAACTCACCCTCGACCCGGCGACAACAGAGGTCAAGTATGGCGATCACATCATTACTCTAACTCCCAAAGAATACAGCCTGCTGGAATTATTTCTGCGCAACCCCCAGCGGGTTTTTAGCCGCAGTACCATTCTGGACCACCTGTGGACCGTGGATGATTACCCCACCGAGGGAGCGGTAACGAACTTAGTTAAAGACCTGCGTAATCGCCTTAAGCGCAGTGGGGTTACGGAAGGGATGATTCAAACCGTTTACGGTTTAGGCTATCGACTCAAAAACGATGCATTAGAGGCAGACGAGACGCCCTCGGAGCCTGACCCGCAGCCTGGCTCTTCCCCTCAATCAACCCAAAATCTGGCTTCGATCACGGCGCGGTTCCAGAATTCAATTCAGCAGCGAATTGGCGTCTTGGAAGATGTGATCAGGGCGCTGCAGGCAGGGGGAGTCACTGCCTCGAAGCATTCTTTAGCCCGGGAGGAAGCCCACCGCCTGGCGGGAGGTTTGGGAACTTTTGGCTACGACGAGGGCTCGGCCCTGGCCCGACAGATCGAGCACCTATTGCAGGAAGGCATCCCGATGGGGGATGAGACGGTGAACAAGCTGTCTCAAAGTTTGCTGGCATTGAAGCAGGTGGTGGTGGGCGATCCGTTTCCGTCCCAACCCCAGACAGAACCCACCCCAGACCAAAAACATATCCTGGCCATTAACCTGCCCACGCACATAGCGCTATCCCTTAAGGCGATGGGGGCTAACCAGCATTGGGGGGTTACAGTTTGCGCCGGCGTCGAAGACCTGCCCAACCAAAACCCTGACGCTGCAGCAGATGTGGTGCTGCTGGGGATAGATTCTAAAACCCCCATGGCTCAAAAGTTTTTGGCCCTGGGGGAACTCAAACGACAGTGGTCTCACGTTCCTGTGGTGGTGCTCAGTTCCTGCGAAACCCTGGCCGAGCGGGTGCAGGCGGTGCGGTTCGGGGCAGAACGTTATCTGGTTGATTCTGTAGCCCCTGAAAAACTGCTGGAAACTTTAACGGATCTGATCAACCCACCCGAAGCGGCAGAGTCACGGGTCATGGTGGTGGATACTGATCCTGAAATTTGTGCTCAAATTGTCGAATCTCTTACGCCGTGGGGCTTACAGGTCACTACCCTGGAAGAGTCAAATCAGTTTTGGGAGGTCTTACGCCAGACCAACCCCGATTTGCTTATCCTGGAACGGGATATGCCCACCTTTAGTGGTGTAGACCTGTGTCAGGTGGTGCGCAAAGATAGCCAGTATGGCGATCTGCCTATTTTGATGATGACCAGCTACCCTAATAAGCTGTCGGTGCAGCAGGTGTTTGAATTGGGGTGCGATGATCTGATTAGCAAGCCCATTATTATCCCTGAACTGATTACCCGAGTGCTGAGCCGTATTGAACGATCTCGCCTGCGCCAGCAACTGGGCCGCATGCGTCAGCAGCAGGTCGTGTACTGGCAACGGCAAGAGCAGGTTGATCCGATAACCCTGATCGCCAATGCCCGCTACTTCGACCGATTTTTGCAGCAGCAATGGGAGCGGCATAAACAAGATCGCGCACCGATTTCCCTCATTCTTTGCGCCCCCGATAATTTTGAGACCTACCAGGACCGCTATGGCCGGCAGGCCGCTAACCAAAGTCTGCGGCAAATTGCTCAAATCTTGCAGTCTACCGTTAATCCAAACATTGACCTGGTGGCCCGATACAGCGACGGGGCGTTTGGCATTGTTTTGCCCACCACCAGTTTAGACGGCGCGTTACGAGTGGCCAACCGGATTCAGCAGGCGGCGACAAAGGGGGTTAACGGGTCTGCTGCCCGCGCTAAGCCCAAACCTATTTCCCTCAGCTTGGGAATTGGCGGTACCATCCCCACCACTCACCAGGTTTGCGATGATTTACTCAAAACCACCGACCAAGCCCTCAAGGCATCCCAAGATCGAGGCGGAAATACCTTCTGTCTATATCCCATTTTGAATTCGACTGAGCAGCATGGGTAAACGCATTTTAGTCATTGATGATGAACTCGATATCCGGGATGTGGTGTGCCTCTGTTTAGAGGAATTTGGCCATTGGGAAACAGGCAGTGCTGGCTCGGGGCGAGAAGGGTTAGCCATGGCCCGACAAGACATGTGGGATGCTATTTTGCTGGATGTATCCATGCCAGACATGGATGGGTTCGCGGTATTTGAAAACCTGCAGGCCAGTACTATGACCCAGCCGGTGCCGGTGATTTTGTTAACCGCCAAAGTCTTTGACTCAGAACTTAAACCGTTTGAGGCAAGGGGGATTGCTGGTGTTATTCCTAAACCCTTTGACCCGGTCACCGTATGGCGCAAGGTCGCCGAAATTTTAGAATGGCCGGTCAACGCATAGCGGCAGCAGGCTGTTCTACCCTGACCCGCAATCGTCCCTTGGCTGGTGAGCATGGTCTCCCCCTGGTGGAAGTGCCCAACAACAGTGGCTCGTTCTGGCCCCTGGAGAGACGGTGGGCCAGAACAGGATGGTTTAAAGTCTGGATGTAGCGTGTTTGTAGATTGACTATGACCGATTTGAATGGCCAGGTCGCCCTGGTAACGGGGGCCACTCGGGGAATTGGCAAGGGTATTGCCATTGGTTTGGGGGAGGCTGGCGCTACGGTGTACATAACCGGTCGCAGCACCGCCCCAGATCAGGCCGCAGCGCCAGCCTCCATCCCCGGCACTCTGGAAGAAACCCAGGCAGCAGTAGAATCTGCTGGAGGCGTCTGTATTCCGGTGCAGACCGACCATGCCGACGATGAGCAGGTGCGAGAGCTCTTTCATCGCATTGAGCAGGAACAGCAGGGGCAGTTAGATCTCCTGGTCAATAATGTCTTTAGCGGTGTCGATGCCCTCAAAGAAGCCTACGGCAAGCCCTTCTGGGACATGGGGCCAGAGCTTTGGGATGTGACGAATAACGTAGGTCTACGTAGCCACTATGTCGTCAGCATCTACGCGGCCAGGCTGATGACACCCCGACGGAGGGGACTGATCGCCACCATCTCCTCTTGGGGGGGATTGTCTTACATCTTTGGGGTAGCTTACGGCACCGGCAAGGCCGCCTGCGATCGCATGGCCGCCGACATGGCCGTAGAACTCAAGCCCCACAACGTAGCTTCTATTTCTCTCTGGCCGGGAATTGTCGGCACAGAACTACTGTCTCAGTTTTTTAAGCAAGAAGCAGCGAAAGAGGGAGAAAATGACCGAGCTTCAGCCCTGCGTTCAGGCTATAACTGGGAAACTCCGTTGCTGACCGGGCGCGCCATTGCGGCTCTGGCCGCTTCTGGTAAAGCCATGGAACGTACAGGCCAGGTCCAAATTGTGGCGGAACTGGCCAAAGAATTTAGCCTGGTCGATCAGGACGGAAACCGTCCCGCTTCCTTAAGATCCCTGCGGTTTGCCCTACCCTTGGCGATACCGGGGCTAAAAGACCACGAAAATTGGATCCCAGATGTAGAAGTGCCCTGGCCATTACTGCTCCTGGGAGCCCTGGGTTCCCCCAAGGCTTGACATAACCTGACTCGGCAGCCCCCTCCCTAGGAAGGGGTCATCATGAGAACAAGAGCCCGCTTATCGAGAGCCTGCACCTTACCGGCATCGCTCAGATCTTCTACGATGCGCTCAAGCAGTTCACCTGCACGATCTCGGTGCTGGTGTTCACGCCCCCTCAGACGAATGAGGAACTTAACCGAGTCGCCCTTAGAAAGCCATTCTCTAGACCGCTTAATCCGCAGTTGGTAGTCCGACTCGCCGACGTTGGGTCTGAGCTTGACCTCTTTTAGCGAAGGTTTAGAACTCTGCTTCTGGCGCTTGCTTTGCTGGTACTGCAGCTTACCGTAGTCCAGAATCTTAGCGACAGGAGCTTCCTTTCCATTGGCGACCACGACTAAATCAAGCCCTTCATCTTCCGCGAGTTTGAGCGCATCGCGGGTGTCGATCAGGCCCCGATTTTGGTTTTCATGGTCAATAAGCAGCACCTGAGGTGCACGGATTTGCCGGTTAACCAGTTGAGTCTTAGCGATAAGTCGTTCCTCTTACAACTCGACAAGCAAGCAATGTTGACCCTTCGTGTCAACTAGCGATCAGTCATACCCATAAGGATACCAATAGAATAGCCCAGGTTTTCACGAGTCGTGACATCCCGATGCAGGGTCTTAACAAATCGGTGAGACTCCTATGGTCAGGTGATTTCAACCGCTCAAAAAAATACGCCCTGGTGGCCCAATCAGCATCACAGTAACGCCAAAAACGGAGTTCATTCCGGTTGCGGTTCCCAATGCACCTTTGGCAAGGTTTAATAACAATCATGGGAGATTATTTCGCAACCGTAGCCCGTGGGCTGGAGCCCCTGGCAGCAGAAGAATTGCAAAGCCTGGGGGCCAAAGCGGTGACTCCAGATTTCTGCGGCGTTAGCTTTCAGGGTGACCAGCCGTTGCTGTATCGAGTTAACTTATGGTCAAGGTTAGCTTTTCGAATCTTGGTCAAGATGGGGGAATTCCCCTGCCAGAATGCCGCTCAGCTGTACCAGGGGGTCCAGCGGCTTGACTGGCGAGACCTGATCCCTCCCGATAAAACCCTGGCCGTAACGGCCACAGGCAAAAATCGGCAGTTAAATCACACCCACTTCACCGCCTTACAGGTCAAGAATGCCATTGTGGATCAGCAGCGCCAGCACTGGGGCGAGCGATCGAATGTCGATCCGCAGCACCCGGATGTACAGGTCAATGTTCATATTCGCAATGACCGCTGTACCCTCAGCCTGGATAGCTCAGGTCGCAGCCTACATCGGCGGGGGTATCGCCCTGCCGTGGGGGCGGCACCATTAAAAGAATCCCTAGCCGCAGCATTGATCAAGCTGACGGAATGGCCAGGAGATGTGCCCCTGCTCGACCCCCTCTGCGGCTCGGGAACGTTTCCTTTAGAGGCGGCTCTATCGGCTCTTAATATCGCACCGGGGTTATTTCAGGATGAGTTTGGGTTTCAGACCTGGGTAGATTTTGATGGGGCCTTGTGGGAAGAGGTAAAGCAGGAAGCGGAATCTGCCAGGAAAGCTGAACTGCAAACTTTGGTGTGGGGCTGCGATCAAAATCATGAAGTCCTCCACCAGGCCCGCGTTAACGCCCGTCGCTGCGGTCTTGCCGATCAGCTCCGCTTCTTCCAGCAGGACCTGGATACCCTGGAACCCCCGGCAGATAGCGGCTTTATTCTCTGTAACCCTCCCTATGGCGAACGCCTCGGTAATCGGGAGGAGTTAGGTGATTTCTACAAGCTGTTGGGAGATGTCCTGAAGCAACGGTTCAAGGGGTGGACGGCGTTTATCCTCAGCGGCAATAAGGATTTGGCCAGGCACATTGGCCTCAAATCCGCCCAGCGCATTCCCGTGTACAACGGTTCGTTGCCCTGCCAGTGGATGAAGTATGAGTTGTATTAGGGACTTCAGGAAAAACTTACCCTTTCATTCTCGCGGAGGTGGAAATTCAGCACTAAACCTTGTCCAATTCCGGAAGTGGAGTTTTGCCTTAGAGAAATCTCCAGATTTCGAGCTGGACTTGGTTTGTAGGTTTATCACTTTCACGCCAACCTAAACTTTTGTCAACTCATCTGATACAAAATCCTGAAAATTCTTCAAAGCATCTGTGCCCTGCCATCTATTTCTAAAGGATTCAAACGAATCAAAGAGATATGGAATTCCACTCATGGGTGTTATATCAACTCCAAGTATGTCTTTTCGGTGAGGAAGGGAGTTCCAGTCGTCGATATCTGGCTTCCACCAAACAATTTTGACATAGCGATTAGACCACCCTCCTGTCTCGAAAAACTGATCATCTAGTACTTCAACAATATGCGTAATCTTTGCATGCTGCGTCAGGGCGATTAAATCACCTGCCTCAATTTTGGCAGATTGTTCGCCCTTAAACCCCAAGGGGAATATGGTGGTTGTATTATGATTGATAACCTGGTTTCCAAGCTTTTTCATGTTCTCAATTTCCTGTGGAGTATATGCCCAATAAGATCTATAGTCCGCAGGAGGTGTAACAACCTTAATCCACTGTAATCTAGACAAATCCATGTCTTTTCTGCCTTTTTTTGAATTACGTTTTTGCGAAGCTGGAAAATTAATGCCAAAGTCACAAGAAAGTTCCTGCTCAATTTTCTGGAGCAAGTCATAGTTAATGGTGTCTGTTTCGCCACGCTCCAATCGATACCAATAGGTTGGCGAAATATCTAAACGCTTACAGATTTGAAGTAAACTTCTATCTGCACCTCGCCTAGCTGCCAGGAGCTGGCTTGGTAAATTCGGACAATTAACTTCCTGAACCTTCCTGACTCTCATGAAAACCTAAGTCGAGATTTACTTAGGAATGAGAATTTTATAACATCCAATTTTTGTAGGGTAGGCATCCTGCCTGTTCTTGGACAGCCGAGACGGCTATCCCACGTTATTGAAGCCCCATTCCTTAGCTCCATAAATTAAATATTAGACTGTGAACCAATGGTTGTCAATAACTATTGGTTCACAGTTTGAGTCATATAGATTTGAGTCCTTTTTGAGTCCTTAATCTGCCCCTTCAATCGGCGCAAAGCCCTGGCGTTGCACGTTTTCGCTGACGTGGCGGGGTTCCAGGAACTGCAGCAGGTAGTCTGGCCCACCGGCTTTGGAGCCAACACCAGACATCTTGAAGCCCCCAAAGGGTTGGCGCGACACAATCGCCCCGGTAATGCCCCGGTTGATGTACAGGTTGCCGACGGCGAACTCCTTCTGTACTCGCTCAATGTGGGAGGGGGTGCGGGAGTAGAGGCCGCCGGTTAATCCATAATCCGTATTGTTGGCCACTTCCAGAGCTTCCTCGAAGTCCTTGACCCTGATTACCGCCAGCACGGGGCCGAAAATCTCCTCCTGGGCGATGACGGCGTCGGGGGCGACATCGGTGAAGATGGTGGGGCCAACGAAATAGCCGTGGTCAGGGGCTGGCATTTCCAGGGCCAGGGTGGCTTCCTGCTTGCCCTTTTCGATGTATTCCTTGATCTTGGCCTGGGCGTTAGCATCCACCACGGGACCAACCTTGGTACTGGCATCGGCGGCATCCCCCACGTGGAGGGAGCGGGTGGCTTCAATCAGCCTGTGCATAAAGGTGTCGTAGACGGACTCCACCACAATCACACGGGAGCAGGCGGAACATTTCTGGCCGCTGTAGCCAAAGGCGGAGTAAACCACCCCCTGCACGGCCTGGTCCAGATCGGCGCTTTCGTCGATGATGATGCCATTTTTGCCGCCCATTTCGGCCACCACCCGCTTCAGGTGCTTCTGGCCGGGGCGCAGCTGGGCGGCATCGGCATAAATGCGACAGCCCACTTCCCGCGAGCCAGTGAAGGTAATCATATGAACGTCAGGATGCTGCACCAGATACGCGCCCACGGTGGAACCCTTGGCGGGCATAAAGTGGAACACGCCTTTGGGAATGCCCGCTTCGTAGAGGATTTCGGCAATCTTCGCCGCGATTACGGAGGAGTTTTCCGCCGGTTTAAGGATGGTGCAGTTCCCCGCCACCAGAGAGGCCACGGTCATCCCTGTGGTGATGGCCATAGGGAAGTTCCAGGGGGAAATTACCACGCCGATGCCGTGGGGGAAGTAGCGGTAGCGGTTGGTTTCGCCGGGGTAGTCGTAGGCGTAGCCCTGGTCCAGCCGCTCCATTTCGTCGGCGTAGAAGCGGCAGAAGTCGATGGCTTCCGACACTTCCGGATCAGCCTGTCCTAACGGCTTGCCCACTTCGTAGACAATCCAGGCGTTCAGCTCGTGGCGACGGGCTTCCATGATGTCGGCGGCGCGGCGCAGAATGGCGGCTCTCTCCTGAGCGGGAGTTGCGGCCCAGGCGGGGAAGGCGGCTTTTGCGGCGGCGAGGGCCTGGTCAGCATGGACCTGATCCGCTAAGCCGACTTTACCAATGAGTTCCCTGGGATTAGAGGGATTCACCGAGTCGAACATGGCTTCAGTATTCACCACTTCGCCATTGACGATGGGGCTATACCGCTGGCCCAGCTGTTGCTTAACGGCCTTGAGGGCGGCGGCAGCTTCAACCCGCTTGTCTGCGATCGCATAATCCGTATCCGCCGCATTCTTAAACGGCGGCACCCAGTCCCCCCGGCTCCCCGACTCCTCGGCCTGGTCTTCCTCCGCAAACTCCGGTGCCGCCAGCAGATCTTCCATCGGCACATCCTCCATGTTCTGCCGCAGGAATGAGCTATTCGCCGTATTCTCCAGCAGGCGGCGGATGAGATAGGACATACCGGGAATCAGCTCCCCAAAGGGAGTGTAGACCCGCACCCGGAAGCCCTTATCGGCCATCGTTTTGGCCAGCTTATCGGCCATGCCGTAAAGCACCTGCAGCTCGATGTTGCGCTTGGGAATCTTGAGTTCCTCGGCGATGGCCATGGCGTGGGCCTGGGATCGCACGTTATGGCTACCAATCGCCGCGTAGAGGTACTGGTGGTTTTCCAGCAGCAGCCGGGTCATGCGCTCAAAGTTGGCGTCGGTGGAAATTTTCTTGCTGTAGACGGGGTTGGGCCAGTCGTTCTGGCGGGCGATAATGGTCTCCTGGTCCCAGTAGGCCCCTTTCACCAGGCGCACGGTAACGGGGGTGCCCCGCTGTTTGGCCCAGGACACCAGGTCCTGCAGATCCTCGTAGCTGTCCCGCAGGTAAGCCTGCATGGTGACGCCGATGTCGTCCCGCGGACGAAATTCCTCTTCCGTCAAAATGTCTTTGAGGATGGCCAGGGTGAGGTCCTTATACTTGTACTGCTCCATGTCGAAGTGGACAGCAACGCCCAGGTCCTTCGCCCGACGCAGCAGGGTGCGAATGTGCTGGCTCACCGCCTGGCGGCTACCCTCCGCATCCAATGGATCGAATTGGGAGTAAAACGCGGTTAGCTTAACGGATACCTGGACCTTCGGCAGTTCCTTCCCATCAGCGACATCGATAGCATCCACAGTCTTCCAGTTCCGAGCCGCACTGGAAAGCTGCTCCATCAAATCCAGGTAGCGCTGCAGATAAGCCTGGGCTTCCTCTTCAGTGATCACCGCTTCCCCCAGCAGGTCCATGGTGAAGGCGAGCTTATCCTTCCTCATGCGCTCAATGGCCTTCACCGCCTTGTCGATGGTTTCGGCGGAAATGTAGCGATAGGCCAGGGTCTCGACCGCTGGGGCAACGGTAGTGGCAGCGAGTTTGCCGGGGGCCGAGTCAGGATCGGTGAAGTTCAGCAGCCCTTTGAGGACTCCAGGCAGTTCCACCTCTTCGGCAGACAGGTACTCCTGCAGGTGGCGGGCAATTTCGGGCTTGCTGCGCAGGGCGGGCAGGGCGTCAATGAAGCGGAACAACTGCACCTTCAGCCCCGGATTGCCCATGGCAAAATCCATAATCTTGTCGTCCCAGCGCATCTGGTCGCGCATCTGGGCGAAGAGGTTCTTCTTTTCGCGGGTGGCCATTAGCAGGGCATTGGCAATGGCCAGGGTCTTGGTTTCGTAATCGAGCTTGGTGACTTGGGCTACCACAGTGTGAATCTCCTGAACAGGTCTGACAGACAGACAACCTAGGGGGCAATCTTAGCGTCCATAGGGATAGGCAACAGTCGGCAATGACACTTGAAGATGGGCGCGTAGTGCTAGGGGAGCCATCTGGCGACTGACCGATGATACTCTAAGTCTATCTTCCAGGATTTTCGGCTGATCTGCAGGTGTGGATTTACCCTTCGTATTGCACCTGTGAGGTATGCGGGGCGCGGGTTTCTCTGCGAAATCGCACCAGTCGACGCTCGCGTCTGAATTTGCCGATTGTCGCTATATCCAGTCCAGAGCGAGATCTGTAGTTTTCCCTCTGGTCAGTCTCCACTTTTAGACCTGGACAAGGTTTACACGCTTCGCCAGCTAATGACCCATTGGTTGCGTGCTCAAGAGACATCGTTAATTGGAACATCCATGATCGCTAGTTTTTTTATAGATTATTTACCTCAAAAATTAGCTGAATAGAAACACTTTTCATGGTCCTTTTCCTAAAGGTAGGGATTGTTATCCTCCCCAAGGCAACCCTTTAAGAGGGTAGATCTACCCCCATCAGGCGATCGGCATCCGGGAGCCTGGTTGTTAGTTTAAGAAAGCGATTGCGGAAGTAAAGATTTTGTCTCTGCAGCAGAATTTAGACGCTTCATACCAAGTCCAGCTCGAGAGCTGTAGTTTCTTCTAAGGTAAAACTCCACTGCTGGACTTGGACAGGGTTTAGAACTGTCTCAGTGCAAAACAAATTTCATCACTTTACGTTCACCCAATCGATGCAGAATAAACCCAAGGAGACGCATGAAACGATTTATTCTATGCTCACTCTCAGCAACGATGGCTGTAGCTTTAGGCTCAGTTGCTCGTGCCGCTGAAACGACTACGATGAGCGAAGCTCAAGTCGAGAACAACCTCTTGGCTCAGTCCGTTGAGGACAGCTATGACAGTGAAGGCGAAGTACGCCGGTTTGAGTATCGTAGCCCAAACCTGGTCCGCGGTGTTCTTTCCCCCAACAGTCAGGGGCCCAATAACCGGGCTATCCCTACCACTACTGACAGCGATCTCGCTGAAGAGATGAGATACGGCGATAGTGGCGATGATGCCAATCGTTACGATCCCTCTTACGATAATCGGATGGAGATGGATACCCAGGCGGATGAACAGGATTATCCTACGGAAGGGACTATCCTCTCTCCTGACGATCAAGGCCCTAACAATCGGGCCGAGCCTACTCCTGGTCCTGCAGACAACAACCGGATGGAGATGGATAACCAGATGGATGAACGGGATTATCCTACGGAAGGGACTATCCTCTCTCCTGACGATCAAGGCCCTAATAATCGGGCCGAGCCTACGCCTGGTCCTGCAGACAACAACCGGATGGAGATGAATAACCAGACGGATGATGGGAATTATCCTACGGAAGGTACGATCCTCTCCCCGGACGATCAGGGCCCTAACAATCGGGCCAACCCCACACCTAACCGATAGTATGAGAATACTAACTCATTCCACTTAGATTCTCGTTGGATGGTTGGTCTGACAGCTTTAATCTAAGTTGAATGAGTTATCTCATCACTGCCATCTTCTTCAGCCCCCTGCACCATGCGGGGGGCTAGTTCTATACCTTCCAGCGTCTCAATGGGTTCTCCCGCTGCGGCTCCCAGTTCTTTAAATTTGCGGGTGCTGACGAGGACCCGCGTTTCCAGAGAGCCAGCGGCTGTATTAAACGCTTTGACTGAAGCCTCCAATCCCTTGCGCAGCTTAACGAAGTGACCGGTCAACACTCGAATGCGGTCATAAAGCTCATTGCCAAGGGCGCTGATCATCTGGGCATTTTCGGCCATTTTTTCCTGCCGCCATCCGTAGGCAATGGCCTTGAGCAGGGCAATTAATGTAGTGGGAGTGGCCAGAATCACGCTCTGGTTCACGCCGTATTCGATGAGTTGCGGATCATGCTCAAGGGCCGCACTGAAGAAAGTCTCCCCCGGCAAAAACAGGACCACAAACTCCGGCGAGGCCTGAAACTGGTCCCAGTAAGCCTTAGTTCCCAATTGAGACAGGTGAGTCCGCACCTGTCGGGCGTGGTGTCTCAGTTTTTCTCGACGAATGGTGTCGTCGGGGGCTTCCATCGCTTCCAGATAGGCCTGTAGGGGAGCTTTAGAATCCACAATAATCTGCCGGCCGTTGGGCAACTTGATCACCATGTCGGGTCGCAGTCGCCCGTTTTCGGATTCCACCGACATCTGCTCCACAAAGTCGCAGTACTCCACCATGCCAGCCATTTCCACCACTCGCTTGAGCTGAATTTCGCCCCAGCGTCCCCGAACAGTCGGTGCCCGTAGAGCTTTGACCAGGTTGGAGGTCTCGCTCTGGAGCTGGTTCTGGCTGGTGGCCAGGGATTTAAGCTGTTCCGTCAAACTGGCGTAGGCAGAGATGCGATCGCGCTCCAGCACCTGCAGTTTGCCATCCACCTGAATCAGCGCATCCCTCAATGGCTTGACCACCTCATCAATGGCCTGCTGCTTCAGATTCAAACTGCCCTCAGCACGAGATTGAAAAGCGGCCAGGGTAGATTGAGCCAGCTCCAGGAAAGATTGATTATTGTGCTGCAGGGCATCCGCCGACAGAGCCTTGAAGGTATCCGCCAGACGCAACTGGGCCTGCTCTAACAGGGCGACTTTATCCTGAGTCGCTTTTTGCTCGTTGATCAGCTGGGTGTGAACTTCCGAAAGCTTGGCTTTGAGTAGGGTGTTTTCTCCCTGGGCCTGAGCTAAACGGGCATCCCGATCCCGCAACTGTCGTTCCAGTTCTGGCAACTGGCTGACCCTGGCTTCAGCGGCAGCGCGCCGGGCGGCTTCATCTCGCGATGCATAGTGGCTCTGCTCAAGCTGATTCTGGAGTTCTCGAAGGGTGAGCCGTAGTTCTTCAACCTGCTGGCCTTTCTGGTGCAACCGCTCGACCATTCCGGCCCGTTCAGCCACCAGCTCTGATTTGACTCGTTCCCTGGCGGTCTGAATCTGGCTTTTCAGAACCAGCCAGGTACCGCTACCCCCCAGCAGTAATCCTAAAATCATGCCCAGCAGCACTTGCATAATGGTGTTCCAACCCTGTAGTACTTCCGCCTTAGGTACACGTATACTACAAGACTCTACGCCTTATTGACTGCTGAGTTTGTTAGGACATTGCAGCAGACGTCTAGATTGTAGGGTCCAGGCTAGCGATACTTAGCTAGGGAGATTGGCACGAATTAAGGTAATGGGACAAAAATGACTCGATTCGAATATTCGCCGGGTTCACTACAAAGAATCAAAAGTTCTAAGTCCTCAAGAATCTGTCCAATAGGAGCCGTGGCAATAACTTCAATGACGCCAGCCATAAAAAGGCCCTGATTAATGCGCTCATAGGCATACAAAGTAACCGTGGCAACATCGTGGGTCATCAGAATTCGGTTTTCATTCGCTGCCCATTCAAGAATGACAGGGTCATCGGCATTCCTCAAACCAACATCTTGAACTCTGACAACATCTAGATTAGGCACCCGCCTGATCAGACCGCGTAGAATTGTACCGTTGAAGTTCTCGTCAGTTAACAACCGCACTGCATCAGTCTCATGACGATTGAGAGCGCACCAATAGACGTTGTCTCAGGTCTTTCAGGTTGTGCTCTTGAGTAAGCTGTTGCCTGTGTTGCTGCGCGGCGCGCTGGCGCTGTTCCAGGTAAGTATCTATTTGTTGACGATGGGTGAGGTAGTAAGCAATCGTCCCATAAATATCGGCAAGGGTAAGTACTGAATACTGAACCGCAATTTCTTCTGGGGTACAACCGTTGTGATATGAGGCGAGTAGGCTATCTAGCGTTACCCGGCTTTGGCCAATGCGAATACCTCCAGCTGCGTCCCAACGAAGTGGGGGTGTTGTGGTTTGGAATTGCAGTTGTGGACTCATGGCAGAGCAATTTTCGCTTTCTTGGCTTCCGTAGACTTAATTGTAAATTGAGGATTTGGACGGTTGTGGAATTTCTCCCTTAAATAAGCTGAAGCTATTTGGTGATGGCTACGAAATATTGAACCACCCAAAAAAGGATTTGATGCCCATTGGCCTGTTGGCTGGGGCGGTTACAGATGGAACTTTTATCAGAGTCAGCAAAACTTTGGCAACGGTACTGCAACAATAGAGCCCAGGGTTCTTTCCGAAGTCCAACTAGCATTCGTTGAATGGGAACTCAGAACCCTGGGTTCTAGACCGACAGTATTTCCGAACTCAACCAACCTATACCCGAGCCGTGATCACCTCAGCATCGTGCTGGGGATGAAGGCTCTGCCCAGCCTGAAGAAAGGCATAGAGCCGATTCAAGGCGTGCAGATAAGCGTGGGCAGAGGCCACCACAATGTCAGTATTGGCAGCGTGGCCGGAGAACACCTTGTCCTCATAGCGCAGGCGGATGGTGACTTCCCCAAGGGCATCGATGCCCTCAGTTACGGACTGCACCGAGAACTCGATCAGCTGGTTGGGAATCTGCACTACCCGATTAATCGCTTTGTAAACCGCATCTACAGGCCCCGTCCCGATAGCGGCATCCATCAGCTCTTCCCCTGCGGGAGTGCGCAGCATAACGGTGGCAGTAGGACGTGACCTATCGCCGCAGGACACCTGCACCAGATCCAGATGGAAGTGTTCGGGAGCTTGCTGGGTCTCGTCGTTGACAATGGACTCGATATCCCAGTCGGTGATGGTCTTTTTCTTATCCGCCAGTTCCTTGAACCGTAGGAAGGCGCGATTCAGAGCCTGTTCTTCCAGCTCGAAACCCAACTCCTGCAAGCGGGTGCGGAAGGCGTTGCGACCCGAGTGCTTGCCCAGCACGATCTGGTTGTCGGTAAGGCCAATGGAAGTGGCATCCATGATCTCGTAGGTGAGCTTGTTCTTCAGCACACCATCCTGGTGAATGCCGGACTCATGGGCAAAGGCGTTGGCTCCCACAATGGCCTTGTTGGGCTGCACAAACATGCCGGTGAGGTTCGACACCAGACGGGATGTTTTGTAAATCTGGCGGGTGTCGATGTTGGTGAGGGATTCCTCAGAGTCTGCCGGACGCCCCAAAAAGGGATTGTAGAAGGAGCGGCGCACATGCAGCGCCATCACCAACTCTTCCAGGGCAGCGTTTCCGGCCCGTTCGCCAATGCCGTTGATGGTGCATTCCAGCTGGCGGGCACCGTTCTTGACGGCTTCTAAAAAGTTGGCTACCGCCAGGCCCAGGTCATTGTGACCGTGTACGGAAATAACCGCCCGGTCAATGTTGGGCACATTTTCTTTAATGCCCTTGATCAGCTGGCCAAATTCCACCGGGGTCAAATAGCCCACGGTGTCGGGAATGTTGACCGTGGTGGCACCGGCTGCGATCGCGGCTTCCAGTACCTGGTATAAAAATTCCGGGTCAGAGCGACCGGCATCCTCGGGTGAGAACTCCACATCGTCGGTAAAGGTCTTGGCATAGGCCACCATTTCGGGGGCAATCTGCAGCACCTCTTCCCGACTCTTGCGCAGCTTGTACTGCATGTGGATGTCGGAAGTGGCGATAAAGGTGTGAATGCGACCGTGGGCAGCAGGCCCGATCGCTTCCCCAGCTTTCTCAATGTCGTGCTTAGTCGCCCGAGCCAAACCACAGATGGTTGGACCATCCTCAGTGCCAACTTCCCGCGCAATTTTTTGGACAGCCTCAAAATCGCCAGGGCTGGCGAAGGGAAACCCGGCCTCGATAATGTCTACCCCCAGTCGGGCTAGCTGACGCGCAATGGTAAGTTTTTCTTCGACGTTCAGGGTAGCTCCGGGGGACTGCTCACCATCCCGAAGCGTGGTGTCGAAAATTAAAATGCGGTCAGGACTAGCGGTGTTACTCATTTTGACTCACATGAGATAGACAACAGAGAGACCAAGTTCAGCCCGAAAACCGGAGCTTTCCCTCAGTCAGAATCCCACTTCTGGACTTGGGCAAGGTTTAAATAAACGAATGTATCGGTATTGACCATTCTACTGTCAGAAAGCGGATTCGCTACGGGTTAGCGAGAAACTATTTGAATATTTGGTGACACAGTTAGACCATGGTTAGGGACTCGACAACCCTGGCAATGGGTTACCTTTGCAATTCCCCAAGAGGCTTATGGCGGGGCATCTCACTGACAAGCAAGACTCCCACAACTCCCTCCTGGGTGCCAATGATCTTCACATCTGGTTCATTCGTACCCCCAGTAAAGCACTGCCCGAGGATCTGTCTCCCCTGCAAACTTGCCTCTCGGCCCAGGAGCATGATCGCTACCGGCGTTTGCAGCGGCCCGATATCCGTCAAAATTTTCTTCTCAGTCGGGGATGCTTGCGGTACGTGCTGAGCATTTATCTGAATTGTTCTCCACCAGCATTGAACTTCTCCCTGGGGCGTTATGGCAAACCGGAGCTAAAAGCAGACAGACCGTCGTTACAGTTCAATCTGTCCCATACCCAGGAGCGAATTGCGATCGCTCTTCACAGCCACAACCCGGTGGGTATCGATATCGAGCGGGTAAGGCCCATTACCCATTTAGAAAAGCTATGCCAGCGGTGCCTGACCCGTGGGGAGGCCACCACTGTCCTCTACCTCGACCAGCCATCGGCCAGCCACCGTTTTTTCCAATACTGGACCGCCAAAGAAGCCATCCTCAAGGCGATGGGATTGGGCCTCAGCTACCCCATGAAGCATGTGGAAGTCTTTCTAGAAACAGTAAATCTAACGAATCAACCGGCAACTATTCCAATGGCCCTGCCATCCCATCCCCACCCATCAGCCCTACTCAACTCCGCCCCAGTCCTCGACGGATACCGACTCTATCAGTGGCAGCCAGAGGCTAATGGTATAGCTGCGGTAGCCATCCAGGACGCCACCCCAGGTACGCCTCCCGTGTTCAACCTGCACTACACGACTCCCCTGGAACTGCTCAAAAGGTATTCCTGAGAACGGATCCAGATCCAAATCCAAATCTAATCTATCAATCAATCTTGTATTTCATGCAGATGACTTCACCGGCCTGGGCCAAACTTTTGAACATTGTTCAACCTTGCTTGGGGTCAGTAGAGAGGGTTTGTCCTCCAGAACACTACAGACCTGGTACTGCTGCCGAATACTGGTTCCCGTTGTTAGGTGACTGAACAGAATTTCCCATAGGAAAGTTTTACCAGAGGTCAGGATGCCCTCGGGGAAATTACCGGCGTACGGATCTTTGCGTTGGTAATGGGGACATCAAAACTCAGAGAAAACGGCACAGCGGCACCAGAACGTTTTGGAAATGATGCCCAGACTTAGCTCAAGGACTTAGCTAAAGTTTTAAATTCTCATATTGGTTTTGCAAAGCACTGAGAAGCCCCGGTGTTCCGTTGCTTGAGCTATCTGCCAGACAGTCTGACTGAGGCTTTAGAAGCCCATTTTTGTCATTCTGGACTTCTAAAAAGGGAGGCGGGGAATTATTATTGCTGCGGAGCTTACTATAGGAATATTCACAACCTGTCTAGGTAGTTACGCCATTGTGACTACAAGTTTCGCGAATTAGGCTGATATCACGAGCACACGATCCCCCTTTATGCCTAAGAAGTAGCAGGTTTTTTGGGAGTGACTTCAAATCAATGAACGAGCTTCAAAAATTAGTTGTGGGATAAAACATCCCACCCAGGGTTGCATGCTGCTATTTTCCTGCCAAGTGTTGACCACGGGCGGATTTAACGTTTCATGAGATCGCCATGTCAGGTACTACAACTCGTCAGACAAAAGGTAATACTCTAGAGCTTTTACGCCAGTATCAAGTTAATCCCTCCTATGAAGTTCGTAATCACTTAGTGAATTTGAACATCGGCCTGGTTAGGCGAGAAGCTTATCACTGGCTGCAGCAGTCAAACGAGACCTTCGAAGATTTGATGCAGGTTGGCAGCCTGGGCTTAATTCGGGCCATTGAAAGGTTTGACTTAAGTAAGGGCTATGCCTTTAGTTCCTTCGCAATTCCGTATATTCGCGGTGAAATTCAGCATTATTTGAGGGATAAAAGCACCTCCATGCGAATTCCTCGCCGCTGGCAAGCCCTCCAGGGTCAGTCGGCGCGGGTGATTCGGCAGCTACAGGACGAATTGGGGCGGCTGCCCAAAGACGCTGAAATTGCCGCCGCCCTTGAAATTTCTGAAGAAGAATGGCAAGACGTCAAACTGGCCAAGCGCAACCGCTCCTTGCTCAGCCTTGATGCGCCCATGCAGGATGAAGACAGCTCTTCGGCATCTATGCTGGAGCTGTTGCCCGATCCAAAACATAGAAGTTTTCAACTGGCTCAAGAAGACCGCATTCGCCTGCAGCAGGCCATGCATCAGCTCGAAAGCCGTACCCGTGAGGTATTAGAGTTTGTCTTTCTCTATGACCTGACCCAAAAGGAAACTGCCGAGCGCATGGGCATTAGTGCCGTTACGGTATCCCGACGGGTAAAGCAGGGACTCAAACACATGAAAGCTCTGATGAACAACGCCGAAGATGAAATTGCATAACAGCGTTCTGTCCTCGAAGATTTGAGCTATCGTTAAGGGGCATTTGGCTGGGAAGCAAGGAGACAGTCCCATGGGAGCCTCATTATTCCTACTGTTTGTATTAGGAATCCTCCTCGCCACGGCGGGGGGAATTATTGGCCTAGTGGAAGCCTTTCGCGTGAATACGACCTGGGGCGTGCTTTCCCTGATTGTCCCCTTTGCATTGCTGGTTTTCTTTATGAAATTCTTCCGCCAGCGCAAGTGGACACGCAACGGCTTCTTGATCTGGCTGGCGGGTATTTTATCCGCGCTGTTAGCGTTCCCTTTTTTAGCTGACGATATCCGAGACATAGCCGGTCTGGATAATGCTGATACAGCAGTTGAGGAATTTCCCATGGAGCCGGTTCCCCCTGAAGAAGGCGAAGTCTTAGATCCTATCGAAGGGGAAGAAGCACCCGCTGACGAGGATTTTGTTGAGCCGATTGTTCCCGCGGCTCCCCAGCTATCAGCCATTGCCAACGCCGAGCTGATTCAATCGACAAATCCTGAGGAGCGCCTGCAGCAGGTTAACAGCAGTCGCCCTGATCCTTTTGCTACGGTCCCTGTGCCTCCTGCCCCCTCTCCGGCACCGCCCCCGGCAGCGAATGGAGATGCGACTGCTCCTGGTGGTGGAACCCCTACGGCTACGGCTCCCCAGCCGCCCGGCCCTGGTGGACAAGGCGCTGCCCCTCAACCCGGTGGGACAGGACAACCCGGTGGAGCTGCTGGACAACCCGGTGGCGGTGCTCCTGGCCCTGGCGGTGGAGTAGAGTTACCGCCGATTGAGCCGCTGCCTGCTTTGCCCGAGCCTTCTTTGGCCCAGGGAACCGTAGTGACTGGAGTGGTCAGAATTGGCAATGAGAATTTTGCCATTGTGCAATCTCCAACCAATGGCACTAGCCAGTACGTCAGAGCCGGACAACGGCTGGCGAATGGTCAGGTTTTAGTCAAGCGTATCGAGGTTCAGGGTAGCACCCCGGTCGTCATCCTTGAACAAAATGGCATTGAAGTTGCTCAGCCAGTAGGGGGTTCTGCCCCTGAAGATGGCCAGGAAGCTCCCCAGGAAGCCACAGCTCGTCTGACCAGTTCACCTCCAGCCATTTAGCGGCTCTACCGTTACCCATAGAACTTTTGAATATGCGGTCATGGCCATATCCCTAGTGAGCAAGCGAATTGCCATCACCGGTGCCTCTGGAACCATGGGAAGGGCCTTACTCAGGCAACTGGCACAGCAGGGAGCTGAGTTGGTGGCGTTAACAACCAGTACCGGCGCAGAGTTTGAGCCCCAGATCGCCTGTGAATGCTGGCAACCTGGTCGAGAGGCAGATCTGAAAACTCTCCTGGCCACCGTCGATATCCTGATTATTAATCACGGCATTAATGTTCACGGGCAATGCCACCCCGAAGCCATCCAAACTTCTCTGGATGTCAATGCTCTGTCGGGCTGGCGACTGATGGAAGTTTTTTTTAGCACCTGTAAGTCTGCCCCCCGCCAAAACACTGCTCGGGAGGTTTGGGTCAACACCTCTGAGGCAGAAGTCAGCCCGGCCTTTAGCCCCCTTTACGAAACGTCTAAACGGCTCATGGGCGAATTAATTACCCTCCGCCGACTGACAGCCCCCTGCGTAATTAGGAAGATAATTCTGGGACCGTTTAAGAGCCAGCTCAACCCCATTGGAATTATGTCCGCAGACTGGGTGGCCTGGGCGGTGGTCGCCCTGGCGCGTCGCAACGTGCGTAACATTATCGTGACCGTTAATCCTTTAACCTATATCGCTTTTCCAATCAAAGAGCTGAGCCACGCCCTTTATGTCAGGCTATTGTGTCAAGGGCAATAGCTTTAAAAATAGGAGACTAAAAAGCACGGTAGACGAAAGCTGCCGTGCCGATGAACTTATGGGCGAAAGCCGTTCCAAATCCAGAAGCGGCGCTTTGCCTTAGAAAAACTACCGCTTTTGAACTGGACCTGATATAAGCCAGGGGCAAATTTTGCCCCCAGAGGATTGACCGAGTCAGTCCTGCTTAGACGGCATCTTCACGCTCGATATACAGAAACAGGAAAGCCATAGCGGCGGCAGGAAAGACAATGCCGACCAGGGGAACCAGAATAGAAGGCAAAAAAGCAGCTGACATGGGAGTTTTCTTACCTCAATATGTAAAACACAGCATGTCGAACAGACTACTCTGAATCAGCAACAAATATCTCACTTTGTTTACAAACGTTCTCACTTGGGGCTTCCAGCCTCTGGCTGAGGGTGATTTGAGCCGCTGAGAGTCCTGTCACCCAAAGATTAGGAGGCCCGAAGCAGGTTTATTTTGAGGCTACCGTGGTCTGGATTTCATCGGGAGCCTGGCGAAGCTTCGAATGCCACCACTGCTGGGTTTCTCGGTCAAGCTTGGCGGTGTAAAGGGTGGTGACGAAGGGTTGGGTTTGGTATCCCTGGCCAACAATTTCTACACAATAGGAGGGAAACCTTCGGGTGGCCAGGTCAGGTACAAACCGTTTACCAATGCGACGCCAGCTGGGTTCCTTGCCGCGCCACTGAATGCGACAGCAGGGCCAGGGCAGCTGCTCTCGGTCAAACAACCGGCAGCAGGGGCCAACGACCCGATAGGTCAGGTGGGCACCCGGGCTTTGAAAGACATGGCCCGTCGGCCAGGGATGTTCTGATGATGGGGGTAGGGGCGGTATCATCAAGTTATGTAAAACGTGCCGTTAGTTGTTGTAGTTTACGAGATTTCCTATGTCTGAGCCAATTACCAGCGCCGTTAGCGATCGCATCTGCAAGCACATGAACGACGATCACGCCGATGCTGTGCTGCTATATGCCACCGCCTACGGTGAGGCCGAAAACGCCACCGCCGCCACCATGGAATCTATCGACCCTGAGGGCATGAACCTGGCTGTTACGGTAGCAGGAGACGTTAAGCCCGTGCGGGTCACCTTTGATCACACCCTGGCAGGGGCAGAAGACGCCCACCATACCCTGGTGGCCATGTTAAAGCGAGCGAAAGTCGCGTCGTAGCAGAGGATAGAACCCATGGGAGTAACCATAAGGTTTTTACCGGATGACATAACCGTAGAAGCCAAAGTTGGAGAACCCCTCCTGCAGGTGGCTAGCCGAGCGGGTATTACCATCCCGACGGGATGTCTAATGGGATCCTGTCACGCCTGTGAAGTCGAAATTGAAGGGCAAGCAGACCCCATTTGTTCCTGCATTAATTCGGTGCCGCCGGGGCAACCAGAGCTAACCATCAACCTGTTTGTAGACCCTACCTGGTAAGGGAGCAGAGCCAGAATCTATCCCCCAATAGAGTCCATTACAGGCAGATGCCGTCACCATGCAAACAGTCGGGAAGAGGGCCTGGCTGTTGAGGATGGGCGTCGAAATTAAGCCTGACTGAGCCCTAGAGCCCTATGGGGCCAAGGGTACGAAGTCATTGCATTCTCGTCGTCATGTTCCTTAAGCCTGGCTGACACCTGCTATTGATGTAATCCCAGGAGGATAGGACATGGCTGCTCAAAAGCGAGAAGTAATTGCAATCTTTAAAAACCGCAGCGAGGCCGATAACGCCAAGCAAGCCATTCAAAATTCAGGTATTGCTCCCCAGCAGATCATGATCGATGACCATGTAGAGCCCTACATTCAGGTCGCGGCCATGGGCACCACCGTCGGTGGTGAAGCTGGTCTGCTGGTGGGCGCTTTTTACGGCGGCGTAGTCGGAGTGATTGCCGTGGTAATTGCCTCGGTATGGACCACAGGCCAATACACAGTATCAACCTTCGAACAACTCGCCGTCGTCGGGTTTACCATTGCTGGTGCCGTGGTTGGTGCCCTGGCCGCGAAGGGAATCCGTAACGCTCAACCCGCCGGACAAATGATCAAAGGCAACCCCGATATGCCCCGTCGGTTCCGGGTCATGATTGAAGGCAGCACCAATGACGTGCAACAGGCTCAGCAGGCTATTGGTCAGCCCGCTGGTTAGCAGGGTGATCAACCGGAGCATCGTCCCTTTAGAATGAGGGTTTAGACCCTAGCGTTGAGCCATGCCCTCTGATTATCTGGAACGGATACTGACTGCCCGTGTGTACGACGTCGCCCAGGAAACCCCTCTGGAACTGGCACCTAACCTGACGGCCCGGTTGGGCAATACGCTGCTGCTCAAGCGGGAAGATATGCAGTCGGTCTTTTCCTTTAAGCTGCGCGGTGCCTACAACAAAATGGCTCAACTTCCCCCTGACCAGCTGGCCCAGGGGGTAATTGCGTCTTCTGCGGGCAACCACGCCCAGGGGGTAGCCCTGGGGGCAAAACGACTGGGTTCCCAGGCCATTATTGTGATGCCGACAACGACCCCGGCGGTAAAGATCAACGCCGTTAAAGCCCGAGGGGGAGAGGTTGTGCTCCATGGCGAAACCTATGATGATGCCTATGCCTATGCCCGTCAGTTAGAAATGGAAAAAGGGCTTACCTTCGTCCATCCGTTTGACGACCCCGATGTCATTGCCGGTCAGGGCACCATTGGCATGGAAATTTTACGTCAGCACCAGCAGCCCATTCACGCGATTTTTGTGGCCATTGGTGGGGGCGGGTTGATCTCTGGCATCGCCGCATACATCAAACGGTTACGCCCCGAAATCAAAATTATCGGGGTAGAGCCAGTCGACTCTGACGCCATGCACCAGTCCCTCAAGGCGGGGCAAAGGGTGCGGTTAAATCAGGTGGGCTTGTTTGCCGACGGGGTTGCCGTGCGTCAGGTGGGGGAAGAAACCTTTCGCCTTTGTCAGCAATACCTGGATGACATCATCCTGGTGGGTACTGACGATACCTGCGCGGCCATCAAAGATGTTTTTGAAGATACCAGATCTATTCTGGAACCGGCAGGAGCCCTGGCAGTGGCCGGTGCAAAAGCCTATGTGGAACGGGAAGGCATTAAAGACCAAACCCTGGTGGCAGTGGCCTGTGGGGCCAATATGAATTTCGACCGGCTGCGGTTTGTGGCCGAGCGAGCGGAACTGGGGGAACATCGAGAAGCTATCTTTGCTGTCACTATTCCTGAAAAGCCCGGTAGTCTTAAAGCCTTTTGCGAATGCCTGGGCAAGCGAAACTTAACCGAGTTTAACTACCGTATTGCCGATCATCGCGAAGCCCATATTTTTGTGGGGCTAGAGGTGCAGGGGCGAGTCGATGCCCAGAAAATGGCTCAGCTTTTTGAGTCAAAAGGGCTCAAAACCATGGACCTGACCGACGATGAGTTGGCCAAAATGCACCTGCGCCACATGGTAGGCGGCAAGTCCCCCCTGGCCCATAACGAACTGCTCTATCGGTTTGAATTTCCTGAGCGGCCTGGAGCTTTGATGAAGTTCGTCAATTCCATGAGCCCTGACTGGAATATCAGCCTGTTTCACTACCGTAACAACGGCTCAGACTATGGGCGCATTGTCGCCGGAATTCAGGTGCCCCCCCACGAAATGGCTGACTGGCAAAACTTTTTAGACAATCTGGGGTACCGCTACTGGGATGAAAACCAGAACCCGGCCTATAAGTTGTTCTTAGGATAAGGGACAAGCGTCTAAATAAAGTACCGGATGGTAATACTGTAGGGTGCATTCGCGAAGCAATGCACCGATAGAAACGATGGTAATGGGTACCTTATTTTCTTGCGCATCCCTAAGCCCGGCGGGGAATGAATCCATACCAAGTCCAGCTCGAAATCTGTAGTTTTCTCCCAGGCAAAACTCCACCTCTGGACCTGGACGGGGTTTAAGACAGGGCTCGTCAGAGATAACCTGACTGGTGCCAGTGACTGGCCGGGGCAATAAATATTTCCACAGCCCAACTCATACTCGGTAAAACTCTTGCGGCTAAAAACCTTTTCTGTGGGCAATTTTCAGCTATGGGAAGACGCTCAACCACCGCCTCACAAACAAGGGCAAGGGTCTTAGCAAAAGCGAGACTGGTAGGAACCCACCCAATAAAATCCCCCGGATATAACCGAGGGAACCCCATCAGGAGACGCCTAGCTGACGTTAAAGTTATGCTTTAAGCTGCCCACTTAGCGTTTGATATAAGTTTAGCTAATTTTGCTTTTGATGCGGGGATTTTACGGAACGAAAATAAGAGTCTTTAAACTCTCCTCATATACGTCAAGGAAATTGGTCCGGATAACTACGGAGTAAGTCATTCTTTTTCTGTGAGGAAGCATGTTTACCCGAACGGTGTATTGGCCTTGGCCCAATGTAAAAAGTTCGCCATAATGAAAAGGCTTGTAATTGGGTAGGGGCATGGGCAACCGTTGGCTAGCGTGGCTTTGGGGCGGGATATGCATTCTTATGCTCAGTTTGTTGAGTGCAGCACCCGTTCGAGCGCTAGATTATCCTCCCCCGTTGTCATTCAGCAATGCAGAGCTAACCGGCCAAGACTTTTCTGGTCAGGAACTGCGGGCGGCGGAGTTCTCTAACGCTAATCTGGAACTAACCGACTTTAGTCATGCCGATGTTAGAGGAGCCATCTTCAGCGGGTCGGTCGCGACCGAAGCCGACTTTCATGGGGCCGACTTTACGACGGGGATGCTCGATTCTGTAAAGTTTGACCGCACAAACCTGAGGGATGCCATTCTGGCCGATACTATTCTCTTTCGCAGCACCTTTGAGAAGGTTGACATTACCGGGGCCGACTTCTCTGGCGCGATTTTGGATGGGGCCCAGGTGAGGAAACTCTGTGAGACGGCCTCTGGCGTTAATGCTACAACCGGCATTGCCACCCGCGATTCTCTGGGTTGCCCCTAGCCCTGCTGATGATGTACCCCCAGCCAACCCGTTATGTAACCCCAGCCCATCCTGGAAAACATTGCATAACCACTTCATAAACCCGGCTTCTGGGGGATTTAATCCGCCAGAAACTCTGTTCTATGGGCATTTGGCACCCCTTTGGGAGGTCGACCACCTGATTTCAAGGCCAGCGGCCTTTCTATGAAACCGACTGATGCAGAAACCAAGTCGAGCGTCAAAACCCCTTGCCTGAGAAGCATACAGCCCGGCAGAAATGACCGTATTGAGCATTTCCCGAAGGGTAAGCGCTATCCCTAAATCAATGCCCCGGTTGTTTCATTACATAACTACCAATGTAATTCTGTGAATTATGTAACAGTTACTTCAAATGTGTTCTATTATGCAATTTGATTGGGTATTGTATAAGAGTACACAGAAAAGGCGGGTTAAGGTTTTGAGCAAGAGAGTTACGATTGCCCTTCCAGAGTCGCTCTTCGAACGGCTCCAACCCGTAAAACAACACCTCAATATCTCTGCAATATGCCAGGAGGCATTAACCATGGCTGTTACTCACGAAGAAATCAAAAAGCAATTCGCATCTGACGAAACGCTGGTAGACCGGCTGCGCACCGAAAAGCAAATTCTGCTCAAGAAAGTACAGCAAGAAGGTTACGAACTGGGGATTCGCTCCGCATCGAAACTCTCTTACAAAGACTTTCAGCATTTTGAGCGAGTGCGTCCTCTGGCCGATTCCCTGGATGAAGATGTGCTCGAATACCTGTGGGACTACTTAGATAGTCGCGGTTATCCCGAAACCGCTCGCATCCACGATGCCGATTTTGCTCATTTGCTGGAAGTTAGCCCCCAGAGCCGCATTCTGTTCAGCCAGGGCTGGATTGACGGCGTACTTTCTGTTTGGGCCATGATTAAAGAGCAGGTCGAAGGCGAAGATTGATCTTCCTCTCTCCCTCGCTTCTAAACAGGTTTTCTCAACAGGGCATGGGGAGCAATCGCTTCATCTGTTCCACCACCCCCCAACAGAATTTAGACCGTCATCTACAGTACACAGTGCCAAGTGACTTCAGAATAGACGTTTCGAGTGGACGTCATGAAGTCAACGCCGCAGTCATCGCAAGGCTTATTTTGGCCTGGGTACTTTTGAATGGTCCGGTGGTTGTTGCCATGTCCTGTTTTGAGAATGCCACACGGTTACCTTAGGCAGCTCTTGCCAGTGGGTGGTGTAGCGTTTAGAAAAGTAGTCTGCCCGCATGGTCCAGGTGGGTTTGAGGCCCAGAGCGCCAAATTTTACCAGGTCAGGGCCGATGGTGCGGTTGAGGGAATCGACGGTTTGCATCAGGCGGTCTCGCTTTTCGGGGTCCGCCGGTGTAGAAAAAAGATCTCCCTGCACTGCGTCAACGGGAATGAGCTCCGTTGCAATAACTTTTGCTTTCAAGTACTCGTAGCCCGGCTTAAAGGCTTGCTCAGCCAGGGATAACGCAATGGGAATCAGAGCCGCGGTGTCGTTTGTGGGTGGATCGAGTTCTACCGAACGGGCAGCAGCGTACTGATTATCTTTGCGGTAGTAGCTGGTGCGCATGGTGACGGTAAAGTGCCCTGCTACCAGGCCATCTTTACGCAGCTTTTCGGCACAGCGGGTGGTGTAGGTGGCGACGGCTTCTTTTATGTCTGAAAGTCCTGTCACTAAATGCCCGAAGGATCTTGAAACAATGCGCATGGTTTTGGGTGCGGCCACTGGCTCCATGGGAAAGCAGGCGGTGCCCCGCAGTTCCAGCACGGTACGGAGTCCCAGCAGGCCGAACTTTTTTTTGATTAGGGATTCGTTGGCCTGCTTTAGCTGTAAGGCTGTGGTAATGCCCATGGCGTTGAGTTTAGCTTTCAGATTGCGGCCAATGCCCCACAGGGCTCCAACCTCGATGGAGGCCAGGATGGCGTCAATATCTGAGACGGTCTCCAGGTCCAACACGCCACTCAGGTCGGGGGTGCGTTTGGCCACGTGGGAAGCTAGCTTGGCCAGGGTTTTGGTGCTGGCAATACCCACGGTAACGGGAATGCCCGTCCACTGGCCGACGGTGGCGCGAATGGTCTCGCCGTATTCCGCCAGGTCTAGTTGGGTGAAGCCGTGAAGGCCCAAAAAGGCCTCGTCGATAGAGTACTGCTCGACCTCGGGGCTGAACTGCTGCAGGGTTTCAATCACCCGGCGGGACATGTCGCGGTAGAGCACGGGGTTGGAGGAAAAGGCGTGGATTTCGCCGCGGTGGATGCGATCGCGAATCTCGTAGAGGGTCGTCTGCATCGCCACCAGCTTTTTCGCCTCGGGGGACCGGGCCACCACGCAACCGTCATTGTTAGACAGCACCACCACCGGCTTGCCCTCCAGGTCGGGGCGAAATACCTTTTCGCAGGAGGCAAAAAACGAGTTGCAGTCCACCAGGGCAAACATGGCGCTACACCTTACGAATGATGGTCGTGACCACACCCCAGATGGTCATTTCCAGGGGATGAGCTTCGTCCCATGCTGGGTCGGCGGGGATGAGACGGCCCTGGTGGGTACGAACCCTCAGCACCTGCAGTTGCCCCTCAATGGCGGCGACCACTAGAGATTGGTCCTGCCCATTGACAGAGCGATCCACCACCAGGAGATCCCCCGGTTGTACTTCGTGGTTGGGCTGCAGGTCGCCTTCAACCTGCATAAAAAAGGTAGCCGCCGGATTTTTGACCAGCTGGCGGTTGAGATCAAGACTCTGCTCGAAAGCATCTCCGGGGACTGGAAAGCCCATGGGTTAAGGGATTTTGGATTTTGGACTGGGGATTTTAGAGGTGGTAGCGCCCTGAGTGCAATGGATATAGTTCTAATGTATCAGCTTGCGGATTGATTGCGCAGCCATTGCCTGAACTGCTTAATGACCTTGTTTTCGCTGATGGCAGTCTGAGCGGTCTGTTTTGGGAAACGAAGTGCGAGAAATGCAGTAATGTCAGTGGCTTTCAATAGGGGAAAGGCCAGGCTAGAGCCACTCACTCTATATTCACCTTCGACTAAGTGGTAGATAGTCAGCCTTTGCCCATCAAACTGCCAGATTTCAGGAATTCTCAGGTCTGCGTAGATAGCGAACCGGTCCAGTGAGCTACTGGTGATGTCAACTTCAACCACCAGGTCGGGAGGGGGAAACTGAGACAGGTCAATTTGTTCAATGTCTCGTACCAGGGCCTCGTTCTGGATGTAGTAGCACTGGTCGGGTTCTAGCCCTTTTTGCAGGTCTTCGCGATCGCAGGGCCGCGAACCCAAACTGCGGATTTCTAAGTCCAGTTCTTCCGTTGCCGCTTCGATGAGCCGACCAATGAGCTTTTTGTAGGTTTCGTGAGGGTCGAGGGGCATGCGAATTTCTAGGGTGCCGCGATCGTAGGTGAGGCGCATCGCGGGCTCAGATTCAAAGTCTGAAACAAGAGATTGGTAAGTGTGCCAGCTAATGTTTTGCAGGATAACCCGATCTGGACTTTGGATAAGAGTAGCAGTCATGGCTCCAGAGCAAGAACCCCACGCTTACTACACCAGTGAAGACACCAGTGAAGTTGGTGATTACCTTCTCTAGCGTTTCCAGAGGTTTTGATTCAGGTGTCACGGCTGCTTCATCCTTAACACAAGAGATATTCAAGCTCCAAGCTTATAAATATCCAAAAAATTACTGATTAGCCATTACTAATGAGGTGATGGGGAGAGCATTCGTTTCCAGGTTTGAGATATCAACAATCTGACTGGCATGGTCGATATCGAGTCCAACCAGATGGCCATCGGCATCAAAGTCGAGAACAATACCAACCGCCACTTCTTGTGAGTCGGCACTCGGCTTATCTATCAGGCTTATGTACAGAGAATCTGTTTCAGGATAATAATGAAATTTCATCAGCGAGACTCCTTGAAATTACGATCTGGAAAAGCGTTTAACACGGTTTCTCCATGCACGCGCACCAGCAGGAGATAAACAGTTTGGGCATGGACTTGAGCGTGGGCTGTCTCCATTAAAGCCTGATTTTTCAACCTACGACTTTCGTCCCCGCTCTGAGGGCCAGTTAAAGCCACGGGACTGGAGCAGCTGTCGCCGTCGCTGTCGGGCCTGGTTCTGCAGGTCAATAATGCGGTCGGTTTCATCCACAATTTCGCCGGTCAGTACCTCCAGCACATCCTCCAGGGTGACCACGCCGGAAACGCCGCCGTATTCATCCACCACCACGGCCAGATGTTCGCGGGCGGTTTGAAATTCTTGCAGCAGCTTATCCGCTCGTTCGGCTTCAGACACAAAGCGGACAGGACGCACCACATTGCGCAGGGGTTGATTGCCCTCACCGCGAATCAACGCTGCCAAAAGTTCGTTTTTGAGCACAATCCCCAGAATATGGTCCACATCGGCATCGGTAACCAGAATGCGGCTGTGTTGGGAGCTGAGGATTTTGTCCTGAGCGGCGGCAATGGTCATATCCCCCGGTAGATGGGTGAGGGCCACCCGGGGGGTCATGATGTTGATGGACTTCATGTCGTTGAGGCGAAACACCCGGCGAATCATTTCGGCTTCATCTGCCTCGATGATGCCCTCCTGGTGGCCAATGGCGGCCATGAGCTTGATTTCAGCCTCGTTGGTGATGGGATTTTGCCCACGGGTCATGAAGGGTTGGGTGATGCGCTCCAGCAACCAGACAATGGGAGTAAACACCCAGGTCAGGGTTCTGACGGGAATTGCTACGGCCAGGGCAATGGGGATGGCATAGCGCTCGCCCAGGGTTTTGGGCAGAATTTCCCCCAGCAAAATTACGAGAAAAGTCAGAACGCCAGAAAACAGCCCCAGCAGGGCATCCTCAAACACCTGGGCGGCAATGCCACCAATGGTGATGCTGCCGACGATATTGAACAGGTTATTGAGAATCACAATGGTGGCAATGGGCCGATTTACCTGCTGACGAATGGCGTAGAGGGCCACCGCCGGGGGTTTTTGAGACTGGGCCAGTTGCCTCGCCTTCAGCAGCGGCACCGACAAAAGCGCGGTTTCGGTGCCCGAACAAATGGCAGAACCAAGCAACATAATTAGGATTGCGATCGCAAGCTTCAGCATGGGTGTGTTACGGGCAAACGAAACCTGGGGAAGACGCTGTTATGATTCATCTAACACAACTGTACGCTTGTGGATGCGCCTGACACAAACCCCATGACTGACTCTATTCTTAACGTTAAGAACCTTAGCGTTCACTTTGAGGTTGACCACCGGCTGATTCGTGCGGTCAACGACATATCGTTTCAGGTTCAACGGGGCCAAACCCTGGGCATTGTAGGCGAATCGGGGTCGGGCAAATCGGTCACCTCTCTGGCGGTGATGGGGTTGGTACCTACCCCCCCCGGCAAAATTGTTGGCGGCGAAATATGGCTCAATTCGGGTGACAGCGCCCCTCCTGTGAATCTCTGCAGCCTCTCAGAAAAGCAAATGCAGACCTACCGGGGCGGCGATGTCGCCATGATCTTTCAGGAACCGATGAGTTCCCTGAATCCGGTGTACACCTGCGGATTCCAGATGGTGGAAGGCATTCGCCAGCACCAGCATGTCTCTAAAGAAGCCGCTCGCAAACAGGCGATTAGTTTGCTGCAGGAAGTCAAACTGCTGCCCAAAGACGACGAACTGCAGTCTTTAATTGAGGCCGAACATCCTGACTGGGATACCGCTGCCGTGCAGGCTGAAATAGCTCAGCGCAAGCAGGCCATCCTCAACCGCTATCCCCATGAGCTTTCTGGTGGGCAAATTCAGCGGGTCATGATCGCCATGGCCATCTCTTGTAATCCGGCTTTGCTGATTGCCGACGAACCGACCACAGCCCTGGATGTAACGGTGCAGGCGACTATCCTCGATCTGCTGCGGGAGCTGCGGGATAGTCGCGGTATGTCCCTCATCTTTATCACCCATGACCTGGGCATCATTGCCGAAATTGCTGACCAGGTGGCGGTTATGTACCAGGGCAACATTGTAGAAACCGGCTCAGTTTGGGAGATTTTCTCAAATCCCCAACATCCTTACACCAAGGGTCTGCTGGCCTGTCGCCCCAAACCTGACCAGCGGCTGCAGTTGCTGCCCACCGTAGCCGACTACATGGAAGTCGAAGACGGCAACGGCGCTGGTCCGATCATTCGCGAAAAGACCATGGACGAGGCCACCCAGGCCCGGTTTCAAGCCCAGGTTACTGAGGCCGACCTGCAGCAACGGATAGAGTCGCTGGAGGCCAATGGCCCCCTGCTGGCGGTAGAAAATTTGCGGGTGGGCTACCCGGTACGGGGGGTGTTTGGCGGCACCCGTCGTCATGTCATGGCGGTGAATGATGTTTCGTTTCAAATTCAAAAAGGGGAGACCTTCGGGCTGGTGGGGGAATCCGGCTGTGGCAAGACCACCCTGGGCCGGGCGCTGCTGCGACTGGTGCCCACCATGTCTGGCAAAATCTGGTTCGAGGGGCAGGATGTGCTGGCTCAATCCCCAAAGCAACTGCGCCAGCTACGGCGAAACATGCAAATTGTGTTTCAAGACCCCTTTAGCTCCCTCGATCCCCGCATGAGCATTGGCGCTGCCATCGCCGAACCTCTACGCATCCACAGCGTGATCAAAAGTAAGCGCAACCAGCAAGAGCGTGTCGCTTACCTGCTGGAACGGGTCGGACTGCCGTCAGACTGCATGAACCGCTTTCCCCATGAGTTTTCTGGCGGTCAGCGCCAGCGGGTGTGTATTGCCCGCGCCCTGGCCCTGAATCCAAAATTCATTATTTGTGATGAGTCGGTTTCGGCCCTGGATGTGTCGGTTCAGGCCCAGGTGCTGAACCTGCTGAAAGAACTTCAGGCGGAGTTTGACCTGACCTATATCTTCATTTCCCACGACCTGGCGGTGGTGAAATTTATGAGCGATCGCATCATGGTGATGAACCAGGGCAAGGTCGAAGAAATCGGCCCCGCCGAGCAGATCTATCGCCATCCCCAGCAGGCTTACACTCAGAAACTGATTGAGGCCATTCCCACCGGTACTCTGGATCGGATTCGGGAACTACAGGAGACCCGGTTGACGGGTTAATTGGGTGAGGAGAGAGGGGTGAGGAGAGAGGGGTGAGGGGATCAGCCGACACCCAGCACCCAACACCCTTCATTTCTCGTCACAGGCTTCTGCCGTGGTCATGGCGGGGGGATAGTAGGTAACCAGGGGGACACCTGGGCGTTCGTAGAGCTGCAGGGTGACGGTCTGGGGTTCTTCTTCTACGACCACCGTCATGGTTTTGCTATCTGGTAGAGCTTCCACCTCAGAGGCCGACAGGGGGGCCTGGGCAGAGGCTGGGCTTAAACCAACCCTGAACCTTACCAACGGTGAGGTTTCAGCCGCCAGCCCTAGCGCCAGACCGGCGACCAACCCGCTCACTCCCGCTATGGGTCGCCAGGACAGGCATTGTATGGACATGGTGAATTCCTCTCGGGGCTAAGGGGCTAAAACAAAGCTGATCGCCATCAGAGCAGATGGTAATGATTGTCAGCGACTGCGGCGATTGCACCCCAGATGCTCGTGTTTTCTTAACGGTTTACGCAAGCTTTTTTCTCTGCCAGGGAAAATCTGTGACCTGGACGACCTTAAGTATTTAAACTTTCGTTAGAATAATTAATACAAGCAGTTACTTTTCTTTATTTTTATGGTTGCCCAACAACGCTTCCTCTCCCTTGGCTCGGCTATGTTTCGCCCGAATCAGTCCCCAAATGCCGCTTTTCAGATTAGCTGGACAATTCTGAGAGTCGTCGCCGGTATCGTAATGATTCATAACGGTCTGGACAAGCTAGCTAACATCGAAAGCTTTGCCCAGGCCTACGTGGCTTATCTGGGGCTGCCCTTCCCCATCACCCTGAGCTACATGGCCGCCTTCACCGAACTGATTGGTGCCCCCCTGGTGGCTCTAGGTTTCTTCACCCGTCCGGCTGCTTTTGGGCTGTTTAGCACCATGTGCGTGGCCATGTATCACCACATCTCCGTAGCGGGTTTGAGCATTCCCTATCTGGAGCTGTCTGCGCTGTATGCCGCTACCTTCTTGTTTTTTGCCATCAACGGTGCCGGTCGCTTTTCTATTGATGCGCTGATTGCCAACGGTCTGTCTGGTCTGCTGAATCAGCAAACTGAAGGCAAGCGCCAGTCTTTAGAAACCGTGTTTCAGATTTCTGAAGAGGCTGATACCGAGTCTAAGAGCTCCGTCTAGCAACTCTGCATAACCATGTAGCCTGTCTCAGACTTTGAAAATCTCGCCTTGAGTTAATGTTTTTAACCTTCAAATTATGGGTAGTGGCCCCCTTGCAACTCAGTAAGGTGCTGCTACCCATTTTTGATGGATTGACAGATTGGATGCGGTTATAGAGAACTAACTTTAAATAACTCAGCCATTAGCTTTTCGAGTTGTTTCAATCCCCTTAAAGAACCCGTAACCAACCGCCCTGCACCCATGGGGCGCTGTATAAACTGCCCTGCCAGGGTGAGAGGACGAAGAGAGCCATTTGGGTGAATTGCGCTGGCGATATTGGGCAAGTCATGGCAACAGCCATCGCTAATTACCCGCACCATGGCCAGTCTTTTGCCCTGGGGCTGCAGCACTTGCAGCATAGAGAGACTTTCCATTTCGGCCACTGTAGCGCCAAGGGTTTGGTGGAGGGTTTGTTTTTCGCTGACGGTGGTGATGATGCGATCGCATCCCGCCGCCCATCCCGTTTTTAAGCCTGGCAGTCGCTGTCGAATCCATTCATTGAGCAACCCATCAAACGGGATGGGATCTCCCTCCCCCGCTGCAGCCTGGGTGGTTTCGCAAAGCACCCTATCGCCTGGGGCCAGGTCTGGAGAGAGGCCACCGCCTAACCCCACCAGCAAATACCCGGCATTGGCGAATAGCTTGTACTTCTTGAGCCATGGCTCCAGGCTGGGCCCAGCCGCACTGCCCATGGGCAAAGGTACGATAGTCACCGCTGCTTGAACCCGCTGGCAGCCCTTTTGCACTGCCCGATATTCGGCTCCCTGGGGCACCAGGATGGTGCGGATCGGCATGGCCTGGGGGGTGTTAGAGTCTGTGGAACTATCGGGGGGCATCAGTTTTTATTTGAGCTATGGTTCCCCTGCATCTAGAGAGGGAAGCTGGATGGGAGCAAACGCTTTGACATCATCTTGATTTAGCTGATGGGCCAGGTCGGTTTCTTCCAGCTTCTCCAAAATGGGAATGATGTCGGTATAGCTGCGAACTCCCAACTGTTCTAAGTCTTCAATGGTGATGGACTCATCAGAAATCGTGCCTTTTCTTTCCAGAAAAGCCCTGACCCGTTCTTCTTGCACTGAAAGAGCAGCCCGCTCCCGAAGTTTTGGTGCAGCAACTTTCAATCCCTGGTTGAGGACTTCAGGCGTGATCAGTTCCGCCTGTAACTCAACCGCAGTGGATAAAACGGTGCCGCCCAGACGATTGAATAGCCGAGGCTTGCCCATCGAAACTTCGCAAAAGCGTGTGGCCGTCTCGGGTAGAAAGGGCAACACAGACCTGGAATCTTCTGGATCAGTGCAGTCGTTATTGATACGAGCGCTGTTCAGGTAATTGATCAGCATTTTGTAAGTCGTCGGTTGATCCATCTCTTCGAGCTTGAGCAGCAGGTCAAAAATTCCCCGTTCGGTTGTCAACAAATCTCCAGTCATGCCCATAGGGTGCCCGGTCAGCATAAACCAGGCACGACCTTTCAACATGCCCTGGGCATCGTGGATGAGTTGCCTGACAACGCTGGGGTTGCGTTTATCCAGGTCATCAATACCAATGACAACCCCCTGGGGGTATCTCTTCTGTGCCCGCTCCAGCAGGGTATCCAGGCTAACGGTAGGATAGAGCGGTTTGGTGACGGGCAAGTCTTTCTCGCCAATTTTGCCGCCAATGCCCACACTGCCGCTAATTTCTGAGCTGCGTTCTTTGAGAATTTTGGCGGTAGGAACGCCCATCTGATAGAGCTGGCGCTGTGCCCATTCGTCATCGGCCATTTCCTGGGCAACGGCAATTAGGGCTGTGGTGGCCAGGTCAAGGTCGGCTGGAAGTGAAATGTAGGTGGTCAGCATACCCGGACGCTTGCGCCGCAGTACAGACAGAACCTCTAAAAGGAAAGCACTTTTACCGATACCAAGACGACCGTAGACTAAAATGCGCCGCCTTTCACGACTTTGGAACAAGGTGAACACTTTTCGGAGTTCGTCTTCTCGCCCGGTAAACACATACTGCAGCGTTTCGCTTTCCAGGTCGATAGGGCTTTCGGTAAAGGGACTTTCCCGCAGACCCAGTCGCTCAAAACTACTGCTGACCTGATCAAATAGGTCGTCGGGAGTGGTCATACCGCTACCTCACTCAGATTGTGTTCTGCCCGTTGAGTGGTTTGGTAGAGGGCATCCACTTCTGCGACTCGGTCGGGTCTGTTGAGTTGCTGATAAAGTTCCCGAGCTTTTTCAAGTTCTGTCATACCTTTTTGGAAGTAGCCCTGGGACGCTAACACGCTCCCCAAACCATGCCGACTTTTGGCAATGCCAGGCAGGTCGTTGAGATGTTCGAACAACCGCAGAGCATCTCGATAGTAGAGCCGGGCATTGCTCCAATCGGCTAAAACTTCGTGGGCACGACCAGTTTCATACAGGGCGTTGGCATGGGCCAGGGAGTCATCACTATCTCGCAGCAGGCGAACGCTGTTGAGCAAAAGCTGCATCCCTTCCTGCCACTGGCCTTCTCGCACCAGGCGACTACCGAGCACGGTTTGGGTAGTTGGTAGAGCTTGCCAGATTTTCTCGCGATCGTAGTGCTCTGGGCTGATTGCGTCTAGGGCGGTTTTGTAAGCTTGCAGTGCTTGCTTTAAGTCTTCAGAGTTGTGGTTTTGCTCAAAGCGACGGGAGAGAGCAGTTCCTAGGCGATATTGGCTATCAATATAGTCAGGACTTCCGGGAACTGCTACATTTAGAGCTTCTTGCAGTAAGGTAACAGCTTTATCTAAATCCTGAGAGTTTTTAGTAAACTCGGATCGTTTTATAAGTGCTTCTGCTAAGTGACCTTGATTCTGAGCCCATTTAAGCGGAAAATCGTCTCTAGTAAAAACCTCAGCGGCTTCTTTATAGTACTGAATTGCTTTTGCCAGGTTATTAGCTGCTTTTGAAGTAGTATGGTTGAGATAAATGTCAGCCATGTTATGTTTACTTCTTGCCCAATCTTCTGGAGAAGTATCACGGTTAAAATATTTAAGGGATGCGTCAAGAGCCGAAATAGCTTTTTCAATATTCTCTGAACGATTACCTAATATCCTTTCTCTATAGACTAAGCCCAGATTGTTTTGCATGCCTGCCCATTCTAGTGGATAATCTTCAAATGTAATTATTTGGAGAGATAGCTTAAAGCAGGTTATTGCTTTTTCTAAATTATCAGCACGATCTCCTCTAATTCTGTCTCGATAAGAAAGGCCAAGATTATTCTGGGAGTTAGCCCAATCCTTCGGTTCATTATTGCGATCTCTCATTTGTAGAGATCTTTCAGCAGCAACTATCGATTTTTCTAGATTTTCAGCACGTTTCCCTATGATTCTATCTCGATATGCCATGCCCAAGTTGTACTGAACCGTTGACAGGATTTTCGTAAATTCATCAGAAGTAAAACTCTTTACGACAGATGTATAAGCCTTGATGGCTTTTTCCAAGTTTTCTGATCTATCACCTTGAATACGCATAGCATAAGCATTCCCCAAGTTATTCTGTGTTAATGCCCATTTTTGGGGTGAGTCTTTATAGTTCAAAAACTTTAAAGAAATTTGACATGCAGTGATACTCAGCTCAAGATTACAAGCTCGATTACCTAATGGAAACTCTTTAATATGGAAACCGAAAATTCCAAAAAGCTTAGCAGCATTCTCTCTATTTCCAAGCTTATCCTCTTCAATCAGCTTTTTAAAGACAAGAGGTAAAGCATCCAATAAGGACTCATCCAGCTTTTTTACATTAGCTTTTAGAAACTGGTAAATCTTCTCTTTGTCACCCTTGGCCTCGCTGTAGCATTTACCGAAAGCAACCATAAACCTGGTCGCGTCGCGGGTAGGTACTGCTGTTGGCTTACCAAAACCTTTGGCCATAGCGGTTTAAGTCGGCTTACTCTAGCGTCGGTTGGGTGACGTGCAGGGTGAACTAACTCAAATAGTAGACCGATCTTCTCTGAAGTGCCTATTTTTGCCCTGACCCATGCCAAGGTTAGATAAGGACAGTCATTCGGGCAGAATTTTTACGCGTTCACTCCAAATCGAATAGCCTCATGCATCGCCCCTGCGGGGGTGTTGGTATTAAAGTCATAGTCAGTTATTCGAGGTCACCCCTTCTGTCCTATGGCCAGGTCCACTTTCAGCGATACCCTGCGGAACAAATTTTTTGCCATCTCTCGGTTGGCGGTGGAGCACCCGTGGCTGACCATTTGCACCTGGTTAGGCATTGCCGTAGCCGGGCTGTTTGCCTTTAGTTCTCTAAAGTACGCCCTGTTTCCTGACTTTACCTTTCCGGTGGCGATTATCAATGCTCAGGCTCCCATTGAAACAGTTTTAGCCACCGAGGAATCCCTCACCATTCCTCTAGAAACCAGTGTTGAAGGGATCGAACCCATCAACAACGTGCTGACCACCACCTATGCAGGGCGGACGGTGATGGTGATTCGGTACCGCATCGGCACTGAACTAACCTCGGTGGTGGAACTGACCGAAGCTGCCATTGCCGGAGCCTCTTTACCAGAGGACACCGAGCTAGACGTGCTGCCTCTCAATATCAATGAGGAGGTAGCCATCAGCTATGCCCTGCTGACCGACGGGGAGTTTACGGATGACCTGATAGGTCAGGTAGAAACGGGAATCATCCCGGAGTTGGAGACCATTCCCGGCGTCCTACGGGTTGATTTACTGGGTACCGGGGCGTCTGCGGAGACTTCCACAACCGTCCTGGCAGAAACCACCTCAGACCCGACCCAAACCCCCGTTACCCTGGTGCGCTTCAACGCCGAAGATGCCCTGGCCATTCAGGTGGTGAAGCAGGGCAACGCCAATACCCTGGAAGTGGTGCGGCAAGTGGAGGATGCAGTGGCCGACCTGGCCCCAGATTTCCCAGACCTGACCCTGGAACTGGCTACTACCCAGGCTAACTACATCCGCGAGGCAACCCAGGCGACTATTGATGCCCTCTGGCTGGCCATTGCCCTGGCGATTCTGGTGATTTTCGTTTTCCTGCGCAACTGGCAGGCCACCCTGATTACCGCCGTGGTTATTCCCCTCTCCCTGCTGGCCACGTTCATTGTCATGGCCATCGCCGGGTTCAACCTGGAAACCATTACCCTGCTGGCCCTGGCCCTGGTGATTGGCATCATTGTGGATGACGCCATTGTGGAAGTGGAAAACATCATGCGCCACATGGAGGCGGGGGAGTCGCCCCGCCGGGCGGTATTGAACGCCAGTCGAGAAATTAGTTTGACGGTCTCGGTTTCAACCCTGACCATTGTGGCGGTATTTCTGCCGGTAGCCTTTATGGGGGGCACCGTAGGGCAGTTTTTCAAGCCCTTTGGCCTCACCGTCTCGGCGGCGGTGGTGGCATCCCTGCTGCTGGCCCGCACCCTAACGCCGGTGCTGGCGCTGTACTGGTTGCGAAATCGTCAGGGGCCGTTGGCCACGGAACCAGCCGCGGAGCCGCAAGCTGCAAGTACGATGCTGCTGCCGGATAGCCGTGACCAGTCAGCCATTACGCGAGGATATGCGGCCTTGCTGCAGTGGGCGCTGGGCCATCGGTGGATGGTGGTTGGGTGTGCGATCGCGGCCTTCACCGTCGGGGTTTTGCTAATTCCCCTAATTCCCACCGGGTTTATCCCCAAGCTCGACCGGGGTGAGTTCAACATTGCCTTCACCAGTCCCCTACCGGAAGTTGCAAACCCTGCAACCCAAACCCTACCAGCAGACCTGACCGGGCTTTCCCCCGAGGAACTGGCTCAGCTTCCCCCCGACATTCAGACCCCGGAGAATGCTGAGCCTCTCAACCCCCTGCAGCACATTTTGGAAAACAGTCGGGAAGTTGCCACCGAATTAGAAAACACCGTGCTGGCTGCTCCCGATGTGGCCTCAGTCTTCACCGTTATTGGCGGTCGGGGTGACCCCAACCAGGGCCAGCTTCATATCAAACTCTCCCCAGACCGAGAACTCAACACCGCCGAAATTCAGGACCAGGTGCGCAACACTCTGCCTGACCTGCCTAATGTCACCGTCAGCGTCGAAGATGTCCCCTTTATCGATTCCGGGGGCGAAAAACCGTTGGCAGTCATCCTCCAGGGCGATGACCTGGAAACCCTCTACAAGACCTCCCAAACCATTCGCGACCAGATGGCGGAATTGCCGGATTTTGTCGATGTCACCGTAACCGGAGTCGAACGAGACGGGGATACCCTCACTTCCCTTGAACGGCGCAATGGGCAACGGGTGGCCTACCTGCGGGCAAACCTGAGCGAAAATCAGGCCCTGGGAGATGCCACCAATCAGGTGGTCGCTATTGCTAACGACACCATGCCCCCCTCAGTCAGCCTGGGGCTGGGGGCAGATTCCGCCCGCATCGGCGAAGTCCTGGGGGGCTTTCTACAAACCCTCGGCTTTTCTGTCATCTGCATGTTGATCGTTTTGTTTTTGCCCTTTGGGCGGCTGCTGGAACCCCTTGTGGTTGGGCTTTCCCTGCCCCTGGCCATGGTTGGGGCCATGGTGGGCTTCTTGGTCACCCAGAGCGACTTCGGCATGGCCTCTGTGATAGGCCTGCTGTTTTTACTCGGCCTGCTCGACAAAAATGCCCTACTGCTGATGGACTATGCCAACCAACTGCGCCAGGCAGGTCTTAGCCGTACGGATGCCCTGATGAAAACCGGCCCCGTGCGCTTTCGTCCTATTCTCATGACCACCGCCTCTACCATTCTGGGAATGCTGCCCCTCGCCCTGGGCTGGGGAGCCGGGGCCGAGCTGCGCCAACCCATGGCCGTCGCCATTATTGGAGGGCTGATTACTTCAACGTTGCTCAGCCTGCTGGTGGTCCCGGTTCTTTATACATTGCTGGAAGATGGATGGATGGCATTGAAGGGGAAGTAGGGAGGTTGGAATGGTGGGAGGGTGGGAGGGTGGAAGAGTGGGAGGGTGGGAGAGTGGGAGGGTGGGAGGGTATCGGGAGTGTTCGGAATCTTGTGGAATAGGCATCCTGCCTGTCCCAGCTAAGCAGGCGAGACGCCTGCCCTACAAGGCTTGCGGAAAACTTGATGGATCGGCTTGTTGGCCCTTACACAAAAATCAGATCACTCTCGGGTATCTGACACCCGATACCCGATACCCAACATCCGATACCCGACACCCGATACCCGGCACCCGATACCCGACACCCAGAACCCAAAACCCAACTTCTGCCCCATCTACTCTCCCACCCATCTACCCTCCCACCCATCTACTCTCCCACCCATCTACTCTCCCACCCATCTACCCTCCCACCCCCACTCCCCTGCTCCGATATAGAATTGTTAAAAGAATCCTCTAAACTCCGACCGGAATACCGGGGTTTATGGGAATATACAGTTAAGGCGGTCTTTGCGGTCGCCTTCATAGTGTTCTGTTGAGACTTCAGGAAGATTTAGATATGGCGCTTCAACTTGGAGACCAGGTTCCCAACTTCACCCAACAAACCACCGAAGGTGAAATTGACTTTTACAATTGGGCTGGCGACAACTGGGTCGTTCTTTTCTCGCACCCTGCTGACTACACCCCCGTTTGCACCACTGAGTTGGGCAGCGTAGCCAAGCTCAAGGGCGAATTTGAAAAGCGCAACGCCAAGGTTATTGCCCTCAGCGTTGACGATGTCGATGCCCACAAGGGTTGGATTGGCGACATTGAAGAAACCCAGGGTACCGTCGTTAACTATCCCATCATTGCCGATGGCGATAAAAAGGTATCTAACCTTTATGACATGATTCACCCCAATGCAGATGCCAAAGTGACCGTCCGCAGCGTCTTCATTATTGACCCCAACAAGAAGCTGCGTCTCACCATCACCTATCCCCCCAGCACTGGCCGTAACTTCGGCGAGATTTTGCGGGTGCTAGATTCTCTGCAACTGACCGATAACTACAGCGTAGCCACCCCGGTAGATTGGAAAGACGGAGATGATGTAGTGGTTTCTCCCCAAATTCCTACCGAAGAAGCCAAGCAGCGCTTCCCCAAGGGCGTGACCGAAATCAAGCCCTATCTGCGCATGACGCCCCAGCCTAATAAATAAGCGGTTGCCGGGTAACCTGTGATATAGCGGTAGTCGTTTTCCTCAGCTCATCAACACCTGATTGATTAGGTTGATGAAGTTTCGCCCTTTACCCCTCTTAAGCAGGGGGGCAAAGGGAGCTTCAAGATGGGCTTTATGCGAGCGAGATCCGCTGGATCAATCCTTAAAAGAGGCTGTTCGCGGCCTCTTTTTTGTGCTTAGGAACGGGGATTCAATAACGTGGGATAGCCATCTCGGCTATCCAAAAGCAGGCAGGATGCCTGCCCTACAAAAATTGGATGTTATACCAAGTCCAGCTCGAAATCTGGAGTTTTCTCTAAGGCAAAACTCTACTTCTGGACCTGGACGAGGTTGATAAAATCCTCATTCCTTAGTCTATTCCCAATCGACCTGCTGAATACGGTCTACGTAGTCCAGGTTGGCCAGTTCCAGCAGCACCAGGCGAAACTCGTCCTGATGGGTGTTGCCAATGGTGAGAATCTGGTTTTCGGTACACCCAATTCGACCGGCACTAGTGGGGAAAAAATTCACCGATGGGTCAATGGTTTGCACTTCTGTGGCATACTGCTCCCCCTGGGGAATGCAAAACTCATAGTCCAGGGAGCGTTTGCCATCGGCGGGACCATAAAGACCGTATTCATCAAATTGATTCAGGTCAAAGGTAATCTTTTCCAGGGCTGAAGGATCAGGTTCTGGGATTGATACAGGTTGGCAACCCAACAGAGCCAGACCAGCCAGTCCTGAAACAACAAGTTTTTGCGGCAACATACTCAACATTATCGGCGTTCTCTTCATTTTGGTGAAATAAAAAATCAATCATGCAAGATAGCCTTCCCGCTGGCCTAAGGAGATTTCTTGAAACAAAATTACCTGTTTTGTGAGGCACTTCCAAAGGGTGCAGGGCCTGCGCCCTTACTCGGTGGTATTTTCTTTTCAAGAATTCTCCTAAAAGCAGGTTGGCGTTCTGCACTGCAAAAATGGCAGCCGATGCAATTCTGCTTTCTAAAAGCCGGTATTATTCATCACCCACTCTTGAATAATCTCCTGATAACGGGCGATCAGCACGCCTCCTAAAAATCCCATGCCGTGCCCCACCCATGATTTACCCCGCTGCAGAGGCAGCAGCCCCCACAGGGCACCGCTGTAAAGCAAACCCACAAACACCGAGGCGGCCATAGCAGGAAAGCTGCGTTCAAAATAGCCTCGAAACAATAGATATCCCAGGAAGCCAAAGACCACACCGCTGGCCCCTAAGTGCTTGGTGTTGGGGCGTCCTAATAACCAGATGCCCACCCCGCTAACCAACCAGGTACCAATGGTAACTATGCTTAGTACCTCCAGCCCCTGCAACAAAATAATGGTGCCAAGAATGGCAAAGGGTCCCGAATTAGCCGCCAGATGCTTAAAATTGCTGTGCAGTAGAGGGGCAACGGCAATGCCAGGAAGCCCCGCCAGCTTGCGAGGGCGAATGCTGAGATGAGCAAACACCTGACGAAAAAACAGTGCATCCATAATCGATAGCACCCACATCAAAATCAGCAGGTACACCAATAGGGCCATGCCCGAGCGAAAGTCCCCCGGCACAACCTTCATCCAGGGGGGTTCGGTGGTTTGAAGCAGCACCCAGGGGAAGATTCCCTTCATGCCAGTACCTCCGCCAGGGCAGGATTGAGATAGCTGGCCAGGGTTTGGGCGTCTACGCCTAGTTGCGTTTGGTCCTGTGCCGCCCGTTTAGCCGCCTGGGCATGCCACCAGGCCGCAACGATGGCAGCATCTAACACCCGATCACTCTGCGGATCCGCCGCCATATACTGGGCCAGCAGTGCCGCTGCCAAGCCTGTCAACACATCCCCGCTGCCGCCTCGAGCCAGGGCGGGGGTGCTGTCGTCGATATACCAGATGCGACCATCAGGATGGGCAACGGTGGTACAAGCGCCCTTCAAGAGAATGACGGCATTGCTCTGGTGGGCAGCGCTGTGGGCGGCATCGGTCGTGTCTGCAGAAGCGGCATGAATGTCTGGAAATAGCCGCTTAAATTCGCCGGGATGGGGAGTCAGCAGGGTGGGAGCCGGTCGTGTTGATAATGCTTCTAAAGGGTTCAGCTCAGCCAGCAGGTTGAGGCCATCGGCATCTAGCACCAGGGGACTGGGGGCCTCCAGAACGGTCTTGACCACGGCTAGCGCTCCACGGGAAAGGCCAGGACCGCAGGCGATGGCATCATATTTGTCAAATTCCAGGTCTTCGGGGAGGTTGGCCATGGCCCCCGTCTCTGTCTCTGGGCAGCCCACGACCAGGGCTTCCGGCAACTTTTCCACAACAGACAATCGTAGAGATTCGGGCACCGCCAGGGTCAGCATTCCCACTCCACTGCCTCGGGCACCCAGCCCGGTGAGCATGGCGGCCCCAACAAACTGTCGAGACCCGGCCACAATCAACAGATGGCCAACTCGATACTTGTGGGTGTCGGGGTTTCGGGGCAGAGGCAATCGCTGTCGGGCCGTTTCGCGGGTCATCCGTTGAACCTGGGGAGGATCAGCTAACACCGCGTTAATGGCCGTTTGAGGAATATCACAATCAAGCAAGTGCCGTTGCCCCAGATGGGCCAGGGCATGGCTCTGGCAAAAGGCCCGCTTCCACAGGCCCAAACATAGGGTATGGGTGGCCTGGATGGCGGTGCCCAATACTTTTCCGGTATCGGTATGCAGCCCCGAAGGCAAATCGATACTGACGATGGGGCATGGCCAGGTATTGATCTGGTTCACCAGATCGGCGAGATGTCCCTCCAGGGGACGCTCTAGCCCAAAGCCAAACAGCCCGTCTATCAACAGGTCACAGTTCTGCAGCGGCTGCCCGTCCTGAGCGATGGCTATTCCAAGACTTTGCGCAAACCGCAGGTGGTCAGCGGTCAGGGGTTTTTGCTTAGCTAAAGGGCAATGCACCACCACCTGATAGCCTCTGAACCAGAGTTCTCGGGCCACCACCAGGGCATCGCCGCCATTGTGCCCCGGTCCAACCAGTACACCGACGTGGCCATGGGTCGCACGGGGATAGTGGCTGACAATCCAGCCGGTAATCAACCCTGCCACTTTTTCCATCAGCGCCGGGACGGGCATACCCCGGTCAAACATCAAACCTTCGATGCGCTGCATCTGGTCAGCAGTGATGACGATGCTGTGGATGCGATCGCGATGGAGTTGGGGTGCCATAGGTGAGGACTACATGAATCTCTTCCCTATGGATCGTAGTGCACCCGAGAATTTGCAATACCTGCATCGCGATAGAACTGCCGCCATTGAAAGGCTAATTCCCGATCCTCAAACGGCCCAACGGCAACATGGGGGCCTCTGGGGGTGAGGCGCTGCTGAACGCGGTCGGCAGGCGTTCCCAGTTGAATGATCTGGGTGCTGAGTTCGGGCAAATTGTTCTCAGGCGTCGGGATCACCACATAATACGGGGCACTAATGCGGGCGCTTCCCGGTGGAATTGCCGCCGCCGCCCCCGGAGGGGTGGTATTGACCGGGTACGAACCAGGGCCAGGAGGTACGCTGGAGGCTAACTCTTGACCAAACTCCACGGGTCTTTGACCTGGAATAGTCGGCGCAGCCGCCGCCGAAGGCATGGTTGACGTGACCGGGGGTAATTGAGTTGTCGCTGGTGCGGTTGAGGTTACGGGGGGCAGTTGAGGGACCGGTTGGGTGTCGGCCATCCCTTGATTTAGCTCAGGAACCGCACCCGTTGGGATGGGGGGCAGTGCACCATTAGATGCATAGATTTCTGGAGACTGTATCGGGGTCTGAGCGTAATAGGGAAAAGCCGTTGGCACTTCAGCAACGGTCGCACCAATGCCCTGCCTAGAGAGTTCATTCAGCCGACTGTTGGCGTTTTGTGGTGAGTTGAAGCGCCCTGCCTGAATGACGGTTTGCCCCTGATGATTGGTGCGAAATGCCGTGGGTTCCACCATGCGGACCTGTTCCAACAGCAGGTCACTGCCACCATTGACAAACACCACATACTGCTGGCCCGAGACATTTTGATTGCCCATACCAGCGGAACTGCCTGCCGAAGAGGGCGGTATGGCCCCCGAACTGGGCACCGGAATGGCTCCATCCGGAGGGGGTGGGACCAGGTCATAGGTTTGAGCCAGCTCTACCGAACCAGTGGATGCTGCCGTTTGGGCGAGGGCAGGGGCGACTCCAACCCCGGTTAGGCACATGCAGGAAACCACCCAGGAAGTTTGGCGGAACGTTTTCCTGTTAACCGGCAGCACTCTTATCCCCAAACGATGAACCCATCGATGCAATTGTTGTTTCACCATTTATTTCTCCTGCCCGAGGCGATATCCCTATCCAAGGGTGAGCTACCCCACAAATTGCAGTAAAGCTCTACTTGAGTCAGTCAACCACTGAGTTGCGGCTTATTAGTCTAAACCCCTGCCCAGAGGAAGTTAGTTTCAATCATGTGGATGTTAGCGCAGAATTGAAAAACTGCACCGCAATCTTTGACCGCTGCCCAGAATTTGCTCGGGATTACGCAATCTAAAGGTAGTAGGAAAGGGTGCATCCCAGTTTTGCAAGTCTGCCCTCATCCCCCAACCCCTGCTGCTTCGCACGGTCTCAGACCTACGCGCGTCCTATGTCCTTCGGACAGCAAGCAACGGCCTACTCCCAAAATGGGAGAAGGGGAGCCGGAGTCAAAGTCCCTCTCCCAGAGCGGGAGAGGGATTTAGGGTGAGGGCTGCAAAACTGGGATGCACTCTTAGGAAACCTGCAAATCGAGACCTTTGGTCAAAGGTAGAGCTACAGGCACTAAACCTTGTCCCAGTCCAGACGTGGAGTTTTGCCTAAGGGCAAGCTACAGTTTTCGATCTGGACTTGGTACAGGTGCTGGGGCTAGCGAAATTCAGACTGTGATTGAAATCACCTCCAGTCGATCCAAAGATCACCAGGAGCATTAGCAATGGGTCACCCAAGGGCAAAGTGTCATTTCATACCATGGAGAAACGCTTAAGGATTATTCCGAAATGGCTCGCCCCTGCAGAAAACCTCTCAAAACCAACCCGTTCACGGCCCGACGCGATCCTAAAACCGGGCGGTGGGAAATTATCCAGCCCTCCCCCAGGAAGCAGACCCGCTTCCTGGGAAAACTCCAGACCCTGGCATCCATCAGCCAGAGAAACCTGATGAATCTGGGTAAGGGCCTGCGGATTCAGGCCTGAATACCCTTGTCCAGGTCCAGAAGTGGAGTTCAGCCTCAGGAAAAGCTCCCGTTCTCGCACTGGACTTGGGATAGAGTAGCCCCCCGGCCCCAGGCAAGAGCACCGTCATTCCCAGAAGGTCACCAGTAAACTTCCCAGAAGGTCAGCAGTAAACTGCATAATGAAGCCCTGCGGGTCCTTGAAATGGTCATTCTGGCATGAAGGGACCCCTCTTCTGTTCTAAAACTGGGTCAACCCCTAGGTCTTGCGCGCCCTATGCCACAACTTTATCCCCCCATTGAGCCCTACCGTCATACCTATTTTGCCGTTTCTCAACTTCATAATCTCTACGTCGAAGAAGTGGGAAATCCCAATGGAAAACCGGTCGTATTTTTACATGGGGGACCCGGAGGCGGCATTAATGCAGTTTATCGTCAGTTCTTTGACCCCCAACGATGGCGGGTAATTTTGTTCGACCAGCGGGGTTGTGGCAAGAGCACCCCTCACGCTGAGCTGGAAGAGAACACCACCTGGGATTTGGTGGACGATATCGAAAAAATTCGCGCTTATTTGGGCATTGAGCGTTGGACGGTGTTTGGCGGTAGCTGGGGCAGCACCCTGGCGTTGGCCTACAGTCAGACTTACCCCAAGCGTTGTAGCGGTCTGATCTTACGAGGAATTTTTACCCTGCGCCACAAAGAAATTCAGTGGTTTTACCAGGAAGGAGCCAGCTATTTATACCCCGATGCCTGGGAGCGTTACCTGGCCCCTATTCCGGTAGATGAACGAGATGATCTGGTGGCAGCCTACTACCGTCGCCTCACCAGCAGCGACCCACAAGTACGCATTGAGGCAGCTCGGGCCTGGGCTATTTGGGAAGCCAGCACCAGCAAACTGGTTCCCGATACGGGGTTGATTAACCACTTCAGCGAAGATGAGTTTGCCGTGGCCTTTGCCCGTATTGAGTGCCACTACTTTATGAACCGGGGCTTTTTTGAGCAAGATGACCAGCTGTTAAAGAATGTAGATCGCATTCGTCACATTCCTGCGGTAATTGTGCAGGGGCGCTATGACGTAGTGTGCCCCGCCACCACCGCCTGGGAACTGCATCGAGCCTGGCCAGAGGCTCGGTTTGTGATGGTACAGGAAGCCGGGCATTCGGCCACAGAACCCGGAATTAGTAGCGCCCTGGTAAAGGCGACAAATGAGTTTTTACACTATTCCTAACCCTGGGGAGACAATGCATTCGGTCATTTCATACCAACAACCCCATGGGGATGCGTGATACCCAAACCCCCGTAGGGGCGATGCATTCGGTCAATAACCCAAAACCCCGTGGGGGCAATGCATTCGGCCAATGACCCAAAACCCCGTAGGGGCGATGCATTCGGCCATTAAACCCCGGTAAAACCATTAAAACCCCGCCCGAATGCATCGCCCCTACCCCGACACCCCGACATCCCAAACCCCCGGCACCCAAAATTCCTTCGCGCAGAGAGGGGGGATGCGTTTGGTCGGGGCAATGTCCAAAAAACGTAGGGGCGATGCATTTGGCCAATAACCCAAACCCCCGTAGGGGCGATGCATTCGGCCATTAAACCCCGGTAAAACCATTAAAACCCCACCCGAATGCATCGCCCCTACCCCGACACCCCGACACTCCGGCACCCCGGCACCCAAAATCCCTTCGCGCAGAGAGGGGGGATGCGTTGGGTCGGGGCAATGTCAAAAAAAACGTCGGTGCGATGCATTTGGCCCATGGCCCACATCCCCGTGGGGGTGATGCATTTGGCCAATAACCCAAAACCCCGTAGGGGCGATGCATTCGGCCATTAAACCCCGGTAAAACAATTAAAACCCCGCCCGAATGCATCGCCCCTACCCCGGCCAATGGAATATACCCCCTTGTTGTTCCGATTGGTGGTTTGGATATAACTGATCATCCCGCCAGGATAGAGGATTGGTTTGGATATAGGTTTGAATTCTGGCTAAATCTTCTGGGTTGCGAATGATGTGCTCATAATAATTGCGTTGCCAGATAGGCTGATTTGCCAAGTTACCATAGCGGCGTAAACGACGGCTAGAAACTGATTTGAAATTTTGGATAATCGCCCCAACGGAGCCCGATTGGGTACCCGCTGGCTCTTGGGTTTGGACCGTAGAGTTTGGGGTAATTGGTTGGTCAGACAGTTGCAAGATGCCATGAATGTGGTTGGGCATGATTACAAATTCGTCCAATTCTAGATTGGGAAAGTGCAGTGGAAGTCGTAACCAAAGTGCCTTAACCTGTTCTCCGGCAGGGGAGAGAGCCAAGGTACCACGGGAGATTTCTCCGAAGAGGCATTGGCGTTGATGGGCGCAAAGAGTCACAAAGTATGCGCCAGGATGGGTGTAATCGTAACCAGGTAACCGAATAGAACGGCGATGATGAATTTCGGGATGATAGGCCATGAGGTATCCGAGAATTCGGTGTGATCAGGGTGCCCAAATAGCCCTATCCAAACGATATGCCCACCACCGTAGGAGCGATGCATTTGGCCATTAACCCAAAACCCCGTGGGGGTGATCCATTCGGCCAATAACCCAAAACCCCGTAGGGGCGATGCATTCGGCCATTAAACCCCGGTAAAACCATTAAAACCCCGCCCGAATGCATCGCCCCTACCCCGGCACCCCGACATCCCAAACCCCCGGCACCCAAAATCCCTTCGCGCAGAGAGGGGGGATGCGTTAGGTCGGGGCAATGTCCAAAAAACGTCGGGCGATGTATTTGGCTAATGACCCAAAACCCCGTAGGGGCGATGCATTTGGCCATTAACCCAAAACCCCGTAGGGGCGATGCATTCGGCCATTAAACCCCGGTAAAACCATTAAAACCCCGCCCGAATGCATCGCCCCGACCCCGACACCCCGACACTCCAAAATTGCAAAAAAATTTTGACGCGCTGCGCGCGAAGAGGTGTTGATCTTGCCTTCCCGCTGCAGCAGCTTGAGATGGTAGTTCACCAGCTCATCTTTGAGCCCTTCATCTCGGTGGGAGTAGGAGATAAATACGTCGAGTGCCTCGCCTGCCATGCCCGATGGTGTCCGTGCAGTTGCCTTATTATAGGTTCACCCCTCCAGAGCAGGTTTCCGTAACGGCATAATCAGGGTCTACAGATTCTTAGGATGGGCCGCCCCCTGGCCAGCGGCAAACAGTTCAGCCGGAGTCAGGCTCAGGGCCGGAAATTGGGACGACGTGATCACCTGCGCTGCCACAAAAGTATCGACTGGGGCATATCCTTCTGGGTTGAGAGCCAGCACTAACACCGCCCGCTCCTGGGGGTCAACAATCCAATATTCAGGGGTCCCCAGGTCTTCGTACTGAATGCGTTTAGCAATATAATCGCGCTCTCGCTGCAGTTCTCCAGGGCTGACCACTTCTACCACCAGTAGCGGCGGTGGCATTGACAACCGAATGGTGTTGCGGGAGGCCAATAGCTGAATGTGTTCTGGTCGTAGAACAGTGAGATCGGGATAACGGTTTTTAGGTTCGCCTCTGACTTCCAGTTCCAAACCATGGGGCCGCACTCGCAGATGCCCCACCAGCGCCGCCAATTGAATTCCCAAAAAGAAGGCAACGCTGGTGTTATAGCCCGACTCTGGCGGCACTTCAATCAACTTTCCGTTAAATAACTCATACAGACAATCGGTGCCGTCGTCGTAAGCCAGATAATCGGCAAAGCTATAAAATTTGGGCCGGGTCTGAACCATGGAACCATCCTGGGCTGGGGAGTAGGGCAAACAACTTAGGAATGAATGTCACTGAATTAAGCTGAAATCAACCCCTGCAAATTGCTGAAAGCCTTGATCTGCCGTAGGGTGGGCACTGCCCACCAGCCTTATGTCAGTGACATTTACTTAGGAATGGATGAATTTTTAGTGCTGAGTTTTGAGTTTTAAGTGGAACGGCCAATCCAAAATTTGGAATTTATCGAATGCTGATTCCTTACCACAATTGATGGTGGGCAGGAGACAGTCCTTCATTTATCCTACAAAAACTATATGGATTACTCTATCCAATATGCTGACACCACCGGCTGGCAATGGGCATGCGCCACCCCTGGCCAAAGGCCCGGTCTGTGATCTTTAGCACCGGGGGAGCCTGGCGACGTTTAAATTCAGCTCGGGAGACCAATCTGATCACCTTTTCGACTATCGCCGAATCGTGCCCTGCAGCGACAATATCCGCCATGGATTCCTGGCGTTGCACCAGACGTTCCAGAATGTCATCCAGCACCGGATAGGGCGGCAGGGAATCCTGATCGACCTGGCCGGGTTTGAGTTCGGCACTGGGGGGTTTCTCAATGATATTGGGCGGAATCACATTTCCAGACCCCTGGGCCAGATTGGCGGGGTGCCATTCGGGGGGTAGGGTTTCCCCCTCGTGATAGGCTTGAGCGGCTTTCTGGTTGAGCCAGCGACAGAGGTCATAAACGCGGGTTTTGGGCACATCGGCAATGACTTCCAGCCCCCCGTTCATATCACCGTAGAGGGTGCAGTAGCCCACCGCCATTTCGGACTTGTTGCCGGTAGAAAGCAGCAGGTAACCAAACTTATTCGACAGGGCCATCAGCAGATTGCCCCGAATGCGCGACTGAATATTTTCTTCGGCTGCGCCCGGTGCAGTACCAGCAAAAATATCGGCCAGGATATGGTCGTAGTCGGTCATAAGCCTGTCAATGGGAAAGGTTTCATGGCGTACCTCCAGGTTATGACAGAGCTTCAGGGCATCGCTGATGGAATGATCTGAGCTGTAGGGAGAGGGCATCAGCACCCCCAGTACGTTGTCTTTGCCCAGGGCGGCGGTGGCAATGGTCAACACCAGAGCCGAGTCAATACCGCCACTGAGGCCGATTACCGCCTGGCGAAAGCCGCATTTATGGGCGTAGTCTCGCACCCCCAGCACCAGGGCAGCCCAGATAGATTCATTTTCGCTGGTGGGCAGAGGCCAGACTGAGCCAGGTATAAGATCCCCTGCAGATGGGGCGAAATCTACTACGGTTAAACCGGTTTGAAAGGACGGCAACCTGCCTACAATTTGCCCCTGACGGTTAAAGGCCATGCTGGTGCCGTCAAAAATCAGATCGTCGTTAGCCCCCACCTGGTTAGCGTAAATGATGGGGCAGCGAAAGCGCGAGGCACTGTGGGCCAACATACTGGCCCTGAGCTGCTGTTTATTGACCGAGTAGGGAGACGCCGACAGGTTAATGATGACATCGACCCCCTGCTCGGCCAGGTCAGCGATGGGGTTGCGGGGGTAGCTGCGGCCTCCCCAAAATTCTTCGTCATTCCACAAATCTTCGCAAATGGTGACCCCAAGTTTTAGAGTCTCTTCACCGCTGACCAGCTTGAAAATATCGGCCCCCTCGCTGGGCTGAAAGTAGCGGTCTTCATCGAATACGTCGTAGGTCGGCAGCAGGGTTTTGTGGAAAACCTGCTGCACCTTCCCTCCCTGCAGCAGGGCAGTGCTGTTGAATAGGGCTTTTTCGCCCCGTTCTCGGGCATTGGGATTGGCCGAGGCAAACCCCACTAACACCGCCAGGTCTTTGGGAATATCCTCAACCAGTTGATCCAGCGTGTCGGCCATAGCTTTGATAAAGCTGGGGCGCAGCAGCAAGTCTCGAGGAGGGTAACCGCACAGCACCAGTTCTGTCGTAATCAGCAGGGCAGCATCCTGGTTACTCGCCTGTTGGGCTGCCTCAAGAATTTGCTGGGCATTGTGGGTAAGGTCGCCGATGGTGGGGTTGAGCTGGGCGAATGCAAGTTTCATAGCACTAAATAAACACCATGGGTTTATCTTTGCAGGGTTCAAAGGCTTCGGCATCGAACCGATAGAGGCTGGCGGGGCGTCCGGCCCCACGGGAGGTTTTGCGGCCTGTATCCTGTAAAAAGCCCAGCTTTAGCAGCCGGGCGCGAAAGTTAGAGTAGTCGGCAAAGTTTTCTCCTAAAACCGTGGCGTAGAGCTGGTAGAGGTCCCCCAGGGTGAATACCTCCGGCAGTACGTCAAAGGCGATGGGGCTGTATTCCAGCTTGTTGCGCAGGCGCTGGTAGCCGTAGCTGAGAATTTCGTTGTGGTCAAAGGCCAGTTTGGGCACCCGCGCCAGGGGATACCAGGCGATGCCGCTGACCCCATCAGCGATGAGATCTGCATCCTCAAACCGCACCAGGGCAAAGTAGCTTACCGAAAGGTAACGCACATCATAGGAGTTTTCTTCTTCCCGAGGATCTCGATTGGGTCCGCCGAAGGTGTAGAGCTGTTCGAGATAGAGGTTGTTAACGTGGATTTTTTCGGATAGCACACGGTAGGCGGCATCTTCTAGAGATTCCCCCTGGCGTACCAGGGTGCCCGGTAGGCTCCAGTAGCCGGCAAAAGGGGGTTCGTGGCGCATAACCACCAGCACCAGCAGGCGATTCTGATCAGTATCCACCGAAAAGATAACGTTATCGACCCCGACCTTAAAGTCTGCTAAAGCAGCCATGGTCAGGGTGTGGTCAGGGTCTTTTTGGAGTCTTCCGGGCATGAGTACAGTTGGGTTTCAGAGACGTAGGCTTTAACGGCAGGGGTGAGATCCATGTCGTCTTCTTCATGGCGATAGTGAGATGAAGATACATCCACCGAATCAGGCATATGGGCAACATCCACACGGGTGCGCTGCCGCAGATATTGCAAAGCCGCCTCGCTGATGTCGTAGCCAGGGCGAGGCACCACCAGCAAATTCACCGCGGCAAAAATATCTTCGGCCCGGTACCAGGTAGGAATTTGCCGCACCAGGTCCGATCCAATCACCAGGAAAAACTCCGCCTCGGGCCATTTCTGCTGCGCCCGCTCGATGCAGACGATGGTACGCATGTGGCTGAGTTCGGGGTGCACCTGAACCATGCCTGGTGGAGCAGTTAATTCCCCAATCAACAGTTCCAGCATGTGAAACCGATTATGGAGGGGGGTCTGGTGTTTTTTAAAGGGGTTGTTAGAAGTCCAGACCGCAACATGGTCAAACTCTGTGGCTAACCAGTCGAGCACTGCAGCATGGCCCCGGTGGGGAGGATCAGCGCTGGTTCCAAATAGAGCAATACGAGTCATCAGCATTCCTCAAGCAGTGAGTTTTCAAGGCCGGGCTGAACAAAATTGAGACAATTGGGGCAAGTTAAAGCAGGCACGGGAGAAAGCTACCAGTATTCCACATCCCCTATCATCAATGCTCTAAAATCCTGTCCTCCCCTGCTCCTGAGGCAGAACTGAGGCCGCGCTGCCCTAGGTTGATAACTGGGGCGTCAGGCGGCGGCTGGTGCGGTCGGTGAGGTCTTCTAAGGATTGGGACACTGCGACCGGATACTGATCAGGCTGGTCTAAGCTGCGGATTTCGGGAGCCAGACTGGCAACCGACTGGGCCGTTCGTTGGGCAATTACCTCCAAAGAGTCGGGGGGGTGTACCACGGTGCCATTTTCCATAACCAGCTGTAGTAAGGGCTGTTCATCCTCAACAGCAGTTTCATCCATTAACCCCAACCGGTCACCTAGGGCCTGCCCAGCTCGCCGGCGGCGGAAAATTTGTTTTCGCCCCGGAAAGGTGGTCTTACGGTTAGATTCTTTCATGACCGGAATGCCATCTATTTCAACCAGTTTATAAACGCCGTTAACCGGGCTACCCGTTACCAGCTTGGTACCCAGACCATAGCCGTCAATAACGGCACCGGCAGCTTTCAACCGGGCAATTTCGTACTCGTCTAAGTCACCGCTGGCCAGAATAGACGCCTCCGGTAAATGGGTTTTGACCTGCTTTGAGAGTTCGGCTAAATCGCCAGAGTCGAGTCGGACTGCCGCCACCTGGGTTTCTCCCTGGCGTACCTTTTCCCCCAGGCGCTGGGCGGCTGCCACGGTGTCATAGGTGTCAATTAGCAGGGCCGCATTGGGGAAGTATTTCTGAAAAGCATCAAAGGCGTCGTCTTCACTGCCTTCGAGAGCCGTGAAGGCCATCACCAGAGCATGGGCCATGGTGCCAGAAGGTTTAACTCCTAATTTAAGGGCAGCCAGCACGTTAGAAGTCGTGTCGAGACCGCCTGCGATCGCGGCCCGTGCCGCCCATATTGCCCCCTGGGGGCTAAAGGCTCGGCGGGTACCAAATTCCAGCAGCTTAGCTGAAGCGCCGGCCACATCCCTCAATCGGGCTGCTCGGGTAGCAATGAGGGTCTGGTAGTTGAGCGCGTTAAGCAAATAAGTCTCGGCAATTTGCGCCTGCCAGAGGGGGGCTTCTACCCGCAGCAGGGGTTCCTTCGCAAACACGGCGGTGCCCTCGGGTACCGCCCAGACATCGCCCGTAAAGCGGCTTTGGGCAAGGCGTTCCCAAAACTCATTGGGAGCATTATCGAACAGCCCCGTTTGCCGCAGCGCCTGCAAATGGGCCTCTGAAAAATGTAAATGGGTCAGGTAATCTAACGCCTGAGAGAGCCCCATGGCGATTAAATAACCGTAGCCTGAGGGTACATGGCGGGTAAACAGCTCAAAGCTAGCCCGGCGCTGATCGAGCCCTTCACCCACATAACAAGCTGCCATGGTGAGCTGGTATAAGTCTGTCAGCAGGCCGTAGTCTTCGGGGTCAGCCAGCAGAGTTTGATTATTCATAACTATTGTTTACCCTTTGACTTATGGTTAAGCCTACCATAATTAATCGAGAAATTGCAACCCTCCTTTTGGCCGGCTTTCTCGTCGCCATGCCAGGGACGTTCCCTGCAGCGATGAGGATGCATTCCGCGCAGCAGCTTCCCCCATGGCCAACCTGATCTGAGCAGTCAAGAGGCTGATCTGGGCAACTCATGGATGGACAACCTACCGTTCCAGTACTCATACCCAATCCTGTTTGCGTACCCCAATCTGTAGGGGCAAAGGGCCTTAGTCCCTGCGAGATGTCTCCCTTTATTTTGGTAGAGTTCATGAAAACTTTCGTAAGGAAAAGGGAATTCAATCCCGTGGGATAGCCGTCTCGGCTGGGTCACCGGACGCTTGAATTGTTTCCGGTAGTTTGGCGCTTGCAATACTGGCACAGCATCCCTTTCGTCTGTCGCCCCAGGGGATATTGTTCAAGACTATAGCCTGCATGTGACCAATCTTCTCGGTATTGTCACACATAGGCACCTTTCAACACTAAGGAATAGGTATCCGTGATTTCCCCAGGAGGAAGAGCAATGGATCTGACTCACACGGTCGAATTCTTTAAGGAGCCAAAAACAGCGCGGGTAGAACGCACAATTACAGCAAACCTGAAAGGGCGGGTGTTCTTTGAAGGTACCTACTGGCCTGCCAGGATGTACGAAACGGCAGGGGACATCGTTACCGACCATGCTTTTCATGTTTCAAGCTGGGTGACGGTGATTGGTCGGCAGGGATTAACCCTCCTGGTTGTGCCTGCGGTCACCGTTGCCTGTGCTTAACTGTCTAAAACTGATGATTTGTTGCAGAAATCAAGGAAATTTGCAGAAACAGCTAGTATAAGAGGGAATACATCTGCATTATCCAGGCAAAAGCATGGATAGCTTGGCTTATACAACCCTCTGGTTAGCCTATGACCACTCCGCAGCCATGGAGACTTTAGCACCAGGCCGCCCAGGGCGTTTATTTACCCGGTGCTGGGCAACCCTGGCTGCTGGCCTTGTGGTTGGCGCTAGTTTGATCTCACCAGCTCATGCCAACTGGGGAGATGTGGTTTACGTGAATACCCCCCCAGGGTATGCCCTCAACACCCGTTGGGGGCCGGGTACGAACTTTGGAGTTTATCAAAAAGTGCGTCGCGGTTCGCGGCTTCACCTTACGGGGGTACGACGCAACGGCTGGCTGCAGCTCACAAACGGCACCTGGGTGGCGGGGAATCTGGTCTCTACGCGGCCCCTGGCCGGGGCGGGGGGAGGTAGCGATGCTTTTCCTGATCGTAATTTGGCTTATGTGGTTACGCCCCGGGGTTATGCCCTCAACATTCGCCGCGGACCGGGTACAAACTACGCTCGGGAGGGGCAATTTGCAAATGGGACCCTCGTTGCCCTGTCGGGCCGCTACAGCGTCGGGTGGGCTCAATTGTCCGATGGCAACTGGGTTGATAACCAGTTTTTGCAGTCATCCTACCCGGACAACGTTCGGCCTCCCACTCCTCAGCCCACGTTTGATCCCTATGTAGCCGACCTGCAGCGACGGTTGGTGCAGTTGGGATATCTGCCCTCTGACTTTGTTGTGAATGGGATTTATGACTCGACCACCGAGCAGGCGGTCCGAGAATTTCAGCGGGTGAATGGGTTACCGGTTACCGGAATTGTTGACCAGGCCACCTGGCGGGCGCTTTATGATGCCACCAGTAATTTTCCCACTCCAACCCCCACTCCAACCCCCACTCCAACCCCCACTCCAACCCCCACTCCAACTCCGACAATCAGCCCTACCCAGCCCCCCGACGGCGATCAACAGGCTCGCATCGTGACCGATGGAGAAGATGCCCTGGTATTTGCCGACCCCGATCCCTCCGCCGATATTTTGAGAACCCTGCCGAACGGCACTACCGTCACGATTACCGACAATGTCACCGGCAACTGGACAGAACTGACCGAAGGCGGCTGGGTGTTTTCGTTATTTTTGGAAAGAATTTAGGACAAAAGACCATGCAAACCCATGCAGTGAGGTTAGTACCAGGGGACGATTTAAGGCTGGCCCTGAGAGATTTTGTGCAGCAGCAGCAAATCCAGGCCGGGGTAATCTTGTCTGCCATTGGCAGCTTAACCCAGGCAAACCTGCGGTTTGCGGCCCGCAGTCAGACCACGACCTTGCCTGGTCCGTTGGAGTTAATTTCCCTGGATGGCACCCTTTCCCCGGATGGGCTGCATTTACACGGAACCGTGGCCGATGAGCATGGACACCCGATGGCCGGGCATATTGGGCAAGGCTGCATTGTGCGTACTACGGCGGAAATTGCGATCGCAAGCCTCCCGCACCTTATCTTTCGTCGCATCGCCGATCCCAAAACCGGATACCCGGAACTCTCCGTTGAGCCTCTGCCGGACTAAATTCAGGGGCGATTACGTTACTCAGGTGGGCTTAGCGCAGTCTATAGCTTCTCGGCTATCACCCCAGTGATGCCCTTCGACGCCACTCAGGGTGAGCAATAGTCTCTGGGCATCGATAGGACAGATGATATTTCAACAAAAAGGCTGCCCTAAAGCCAGGACAGCCTGAGATACAGTTCACCAGGCCCAGAGATTGACCGGATCTGGTTACGTCCATCGCCGCAGCGGACTAGCAACCCTAGACAGGGGCTAATTCAGGGGTAGGGCGCTTGCTATTGCGAATGCCTTCGATGGCTTCAGCGTAGTCATCGGCTTTGAATACCGCCGACCCGGCGACAATGGCATTAGCTCCGGCTTCAAGTACCTGCCAGGTGTTATTAACTTTCAAACCACCGTCAACCTCAATCCAGGGATCGAGACCGCGCTCGTCGCACATTTGACGCAGCTTACGAATTTTGGGCAACACAGCCGGAATAAAGCTCTGACCGCCAAAGCCGGGGTTGACGCTCATGATCAGTACCAGATCACAGAGTTCCAGCACATAGTCGATCAGGTCCAGGGGCGTGCCCGGGTTGAGCACCACACCGGCCTGCTTACCCAGTTCCTTAATTTGCCCCAGGGTGCGGTGCAGGTGAGGAGAAGCGTTGTGCTCAGCATGAACGGAAATGATATCAGCCCCTGCTTTGGCGAACCCTTCAACATACTTTTCGGGTTCCACAATCATTAAGTGAACATCCAGAGGCTTTTGCGTCATGGGCCGAATGGCATCCACAATTAGAGGCCCAATGGTGATGTTGGGGACGAACCGGCCATCCATCACATCCACGTGAATCCAATCGGCCCCGGCGGCATCGACAGCCTTAATCTCTTCACCCAGACGGCTAAAGTCAGCCGACAGAATTGAAGGGGCAATCACAGTTTGCTGCTTGGATGTTGGGTGTGTCATGGTGAGCGGGTTCTCCGGTGTACGTTGTGTTTATCGTAACAAAATCTTAAATCTTACAGAACCCCGAAATCTTACAGAACCCGATGATTTGATGACGTTCTCTGGTGCTTTGCGATAGAGTTTTGCCAGAGATAGATTGGGCGGTGAGAAAGCGATGGTCAAGTTTACCACGGGTAAATTGTGGACGTGGATGCCAAGAATTGCCGCAGTCATCGGCGGGTTGGGCGGTCTCGCGCCCCTGGCGTTACCTGGCTTAGCATTATCAGAATCCGTAGGCGCAAACGGCATTGATGCCCGGCGTCTGCATGGGGCTCCTTACAATCTAACAGGCGAAAAAATCGCCATAGGTCAGGTAGAAATTGGTCGGCCCAGCCAGTTTGGTCTAGATAAAGTGGCCTACGAAGCCATGCCGGTGATGGTGCGTCAGGTGCTCTATCAGGATGGGCTAGCTACCGCCGACGAATACGTAGATGGCCATGCCGCCAACGTGGCCAGCGTCATGATCAGCCAGGACAAAAAACTGACCGGCGTCGCCCCCGGTGCCATGCTGTATTCCGGGGCAGTTGGTCCCCTGGAGGGACGCAGCGCCCAACCTGAGGAATGCTTGGCGGCTCAAACCGTTGCCCTGCAAAATAGTGGCGATGTGCGGGCGATTAACTTTAGCTTTGGAGAACCCCTCAGCCGAGATCCCCGCCCTAACCCGGTGCTAGATGGCAACGCCCTGCTGACCCAGTGCATTGATTGGTCATCCAGGGTACACGAAACTCTCTACGTGATTGCCGGGAACCAGGGAAGCGGGGGAATTCCAATTCCTACCGACAATTTTAACGGCATTAATGTGGCCTACTCTCGCCAGGTAGATGGATTATTTACTAAGGTCGACTTTGCCAACCTGAGCAGCGAACCCGACTTTCGAACGGTGAGATCGGGAGGCCCCGAGACCAATGTTGGCGCTCGTCGCTCCATCAACCTGGTTGCCCCCGGTAACCTGATTGAGCTAATTGACCCCGACGGCGGAATTCGCAGATCCAGCGGAACCAGCTTTGCCTCTCCCCATGTGGTGGGTGCAATCGCCCTGATGCAGCAACTGGCCGACCGCCAGTTTCGCTCGGGTCAGGCCAACTTTCCTTTAACCGCCCGTCAGCCCACGGTGATGAAAGCCGTGCTGCTTAACTCTGCCGATAAGTTAACGGATACCGGCGACGGCCTGAATTTGGGGATGACCCGCACCCTGCTGGATGAAGACAATCAACCCTGGACCCAGTCAGATGCCTACCGGAGCCGAGCTATTCCCCTGCACAAAGATTTGGGTACGGGGCATCTCAATGCCTACCGGGCTTACCAGCAACTCTCCCCAGGAGCCTTTGGCCCCGATGCCGCCATTCCCCCCGTCGGCTGGAACTACACCGAATTAATCAGCCCGAGCAGCGGGGTGGAAAACGGTGAAGACGGGCAGGTGCATGACTATGTGTTTGAAGCTCCCCTGCAGGCCAATAGCTATCTGGCGGCTACCCTGACCTGGGACCGGGTGGTAGAACTGGTCGATACGAACGGCAATGGCCTCTATGACCTGGGGGAAACCTTTAACGACAAGGGCCTGAACAATGTAGACCTGTTCTTGATGCGCGCTGAGGATGACGACATTGCCGACAGCCTGTGGTCATCGGAAAGCCAGGAAGACAGCATGGAACACATTTTTTATCAAATTCCGGCAACGGGACGGTACAAACTCAGGGTTGTGTACCGTCAGCAGGTGCATGACGAAGCCACCCAGCCCTACGCACTGGCCTGGTGGGCAGTACCGGCTGAATAACCAACCCAGCTTTGCGCAGAATTACTGCAGAGAAACGCCATGTTAGACCCAGACCTTGCTCTGCTGTGTTCCCGGCTGTGCAGAGATATCTATCGCGAGTTTTTGCCCGAGTTTCGGTTCCCTGACCTGCCAGAACTCCAGCCCCAGTTCATTGAAAGTATGGATGCCGGTTTTACCGACATCCACGTTGCCATTCTTACCGATGAAACGACAAATCGCCTTTATGCGGTGTTTCGCGGCAGCGATAAGCTCATCGACTGGTTCAACAATGCCCAGTTTCGTCAGCAAATTTATCCCTACGGCGACGGTAACTCAGAGGTCAGGTTTCACCGGGGTTTTATGGCGGCTTACTGCGCCATTCCAGACCCTTTGCTGGCAGTAATATCAGTCGCTACATAGAAGCGATTGAGCAGGAACGGATTTAATGGTCTCGCAATCGCCGCTGCCACTCTTCGTCGATCTTGTCGCGATTTTCGTATTCCTGTTCTACCAGATCTTTCTCGGTGGTGTAGGCGACATCGCCGGGGGTAAGCACGGTTTGGGTGGCAAGGCTATCGGCAAAGGCCAGCTTTTCCTGCAGTTCAGGGCTGGGCTGGGTGAGTACCTCTGCCCGTTCCTGGCGTCGCTGGTTGCGCGCTTCGATCTTGCTGTTCTGGCGCTGCACCCAAAAGTATCGCACCAGGGGAATCACCAAAAATGCCACCCCGTACCCCAGCAGTAGCCAGTAAATGGAGTTGACAAAGGCAACCAGCCCTCCAATTTGGGCCACCAGTGCCTGGTCGGTGAGGAGACTGCCCAGGGCCAGGGCACCAATCAGGTTGGCTCCGCCAAGACCAATAGCTCCCAAAATTTGTCCGGAACTCGCCTGGCTGAACCGTCGAGGAAATTCCGATAAATAGTTGGGGGCAGTGCCGCTCTGGCGAGCCTCGGCCATGACCTGAAGCTCGGGAAACTGATAGACAATGCCACCCTCGGGGCTGACCTCTGGTACACCGTTGAACCGACTCAAAACCGGAATCATGTAGTCCTCCAGTTCGTTCGACCAGCCCTGACCCAGATCTCCCAAAAAGGGAGCGATTTGTTCGGCGGTCACTACCCCATGGTTTGCCCGAATTACGGTGGCGATCGATTGCCAGCGGCGATCTTCAAGGTCGGCGTTGGGGTCGCCATCCCCAAACAAAAACGAAAACACCGCCTCTAGAAAATTCAAGTCGCTTTCACGACCTTTAGGCTGACGGCGACGGCGGCGACCATAGTCTGGGTCAAAAAACCAGAAGATATCTGGCCCAAACCAGATACGGGGCAAAAACACCATGCCGCCGCCGCCGAAGCCACCTTCGCGGTCGTTGCCCTCCCGGGACGAACTGGCCGCAATCACCAGAATGGAGATGGCTACTACAATCAGCACCAGCGACAAGATCAGTACGATGCCGAAGGAAATGCGAATGAGGTAGAACAGTATCCGCCAGATGCGATTCCAGGCAGACTGCAGTCGCAACCGCCAGGATTTGCTCAGCAAAATTCCCTGGAGATTTTTGGGAAAAACGTAGGCAATTTCGCCGGCATCAGACACCTGCAAATGGGCCTGTACATCGCTGGCAAGTGCCAGTACCCCCTGTTGCGCTTCTGCCAGTGGCAGCCCGGCCTCGGCGGCCACATCCCCAATGGTGACGCGGTAGTTCAGCCTTTCGATGGCGCGGGTAAGGGTAGCGGTGTTGGACATAAAATAATCCCCTGCGGAGGCCCCATACTTGTCGATACGTAATGACCAGTATAGAAAGCGGAACCGTAAGCCGCAGGGGAAATTTCCCGAAGCAAAAGTTCGGTTGTTTAGCCGTGAGATTGAGCTATGCCACCTCATCTATGCCTCCTAAAGGGCAAAAGTGCCCAGGGGCATAGACCAAGCAGGACCAGTTCTAAGCGTTTTTGCCCAGAACCTGATCTTTGATAGCGTTGATGTCCTGAAAAAGTTCTTGCCGATTTGAGGCTTTTAGCAAATAGCGATAGAGGAACCAACCGCTGTAGATCAGCCCGATCAGTTCAAAGGTGGGAGCCAGCAAAGGAATTTCGTTGATTGCCCCTAACAGGGCCAGCACCAGCTTGACCGAAATAAAGGCAGCAAAAATCAGCCCAATGGTGACAATGGGACGACGATATTCCTTAAAAAAGTCAGACACATAGTCGGGCAGATTACCCAACAGTCCAGAAATTTTTTCCCAAATTTGCTGTACCTGCTGAGAAGCTTCGTTACCCAACACCGAAGCCGTGGAGGAATCCTCGGTATGAGAGGTCTGAGCGGCTGTCGTTTGTTCAGACTCTGGAATTGTGCTTTCGGACTGGAATTCTGTGCTCATAATCGAACCATCCGCAGGCTTAACAAAACGGTCATTGAAAAATCACGAAACAAGGATACACCCAATTGGCGATGAGCGTTAGCAGAGTTATACCAAGTCCAGCCGGAAACCTGCAGCTTTTCTTAGCCAAACTCTACGTCTGGACTTAAACGAGGTTCATACAGAATTTCCCCAAAGTGATGAAGGGCGGCTACTGTCCCGATAAGCCTTCCAGGGAATCCAAATATTTGTTAAGACAGGGGCCATCGACTTCAATGGCGGGATCCGGGGGCAGGTGCTTATAGCGACGGTAGTTGCGAGCCATGGGATGGGGGCGAATAAACCCATAGCGACTCCAATGCCGAGGAGTGTCTTTTGATGTCATTAAGTTTTCTCTATAGGGACTTAAGTACTATAGCCAACCGTAAACGTTAGTCAACGTTTAGTGACAAAAGTCCATCTGCTGACCGACAAGGGAGATTAAAGGCATTCTCAAGTTTTTTTTATGGCCCTCTACCAGGGGGACTGCAGGGGAATCTTTATAATAATGAGAACAATAATGAGAACGCTTTGACAGCATGCTTTCCCCTTTTCTCAATTTCCCTTTTCTCAATTTATTGTGGATAGGGATAAATTCTGAATAGGTTTGTGTCCGGCAGGGTTAAAGGGACCGCCAATCTTTGGAAACAGTCGCAGGTGAGCAGTCTAAGGAGAACACAACGCTATCGAAACCATTTACGGACACTTGAAGGGGCTGAAACCCAGCCAGGTTAAGCAGCTACAGCGGCTGTACCATCAGCGTTTGCCGGGGGACTGTATTACCACCCCCGAGTTTGCCCAGCGGCTGGCTGCGGTCAGTACCGACATTAAGAATCCGGTCAGCGTGTATGTAAATCGCCGCGGTCAAGTGATTCGGGTGGGGGTGGGTTCCCTGCAACAGACCCAGATTCCCCTGCTGGAGTTGCCTCGTTACGGCGATGAGCGTCTTTGCGGCATTCGCTGTATTGCGACCCAGTTTGACACCTCTGCCCCCAGCGACAATACCCTCACCACCATGGCCCTGCAACGGCTTGACGTGCTGGCCTTGCTCGTGCTCACGGGCAGCGGCTTTAAGCGCCGGGGGGGCGGTGCCACCGGCTATGTGAAGACGACCCACCTGGCCCATCTGGTGCCCAACCCTGAAGAACGCTGGACTGTGACCCCCGACCTGCCTCTAGAAGCGCTGGCCCAGCAGGATTTTCTGGATCTGGCAGAAGGTCTGGAGGAAGAATTTCGGCGAGAATTTACCGCCCGCCAGGTGGATACCGACCACGATCGGGTGCTGGTGGTGGGTCTATTTACGGGCGATCAGGACAGCGACCATTTCATGCACCGTCTGGAAGAGCTGCAGCGGTTGGTGGAAAGTGCCGGAGGCGATGTGGTAGAAGCCATGTATCAGAAACGCCCCCGCCCCCATCCTCAAACGGTGCTGGGGGCCGGTAAGGTGCGGGAGGTGGCGCTCACGGCCCAAACCGTAGGCGCTACCCTGGTGGTGTTCGATCGAGACTTATCGCCAGTGCAGGTGCGCAACCTGGAAAACCAGATTGGCGTTCGGGTGGTAGACCGCACCGAGCTAATTCTAGATATCTTTGCCCAACGGGCCAAAACCGGGGCCGGTAAGCTACAGGTAGAACTGGCCCAGCTGGAATATCAAATGCCTCGCCTGACGGGTCGAGGCCGGGCCATGTCGCGCCTGGGGGGTGGTATTGGTACCCGTGGCCCTGGGGAAACCAAGCTGGAAACCGAGCGGCGGACGATTCAACGACGGATTGTGAAACTGCAGCAGGAGGTAAACCAGCTGCAGGCCCATCGGGCCAGGCTGCGCCATCGCCGCCAGGACGACAACCTCCCTTCCATTGCGGTAGTGGGCTACACCAACGCCGGCAAGTCTACCCTGGTCAATACCCTGACCAATTCCGAGGTTTATGCGGCAGACCAGCTTTTTGCCACCCTCGACCCCACCACCCGACGGCTGTCGGTGCTGGACCCTGAAACCCACCAGCCAACTCAGCTGGTGCTGACAGATACCGTGGGATTCATTGAAGAACTGCCCGCTTCTTTAATGGATGCCTTTCGGGCCACCCTGGAAGAAGTCACCGAAGCGGATGCCCTGATGCACGTAGTCGATCTGTCCCACCCCGCCTGGGAGGACCAGATTCACTGGGTGATGGAAATTTTGGGGGAAATGCCGGTGGCCACCGGACCAATTTTGCTGGTGTTCAACAAAGTGGATCAGGTCGGGGGCGAGGCCCTGGCCATCGCCAAGGAACAATACCCCAGTGCCCTCTTTATCTCGGCGACCGAGCGGCTGGGACTGGAAACCCTACGCCATCGACTATTGCAGCTGGTGCACTATGCCGTAGCGGTTTGATGCCCTGGCATTTTATCCCAAGTCCAGCCTCCCCCGCCCCGCCCCTGCTCCTCGGCTTTGATAGATCCTGGAGCTGATGGGCTGCGTTCTAAGCCCCGCCCCGCTGAGCCATAAGTTTTTGCATCCGGCCTCGAAAGGCCTCCAGCGCCTCCTCGGTGGGTTGGGTGATTTCCCAGGCGGGGCGCTCCATCAGCCGGGCGGTCCAGGCTTGTAAGACGGGGTAATCTTGCATGGGCAAACCCAGGGGACCAAACCAGGGGGCAAAGGTACCCGCGACCACATCGGCCAGGGAGAGTTCGTCACCCCCAAAGAAAGTGGCGTCTCCCAGCTTTTCGATATAGAACTTCAGGACCCCATCCGCCTTTTGCTTGGCCTGCTCAACCGCTTCTGCTGATACTTCGCCAAAGCCCATCATTTGACGGGTCAGCGGGCTAATGGCGGGCACCAGCTCATTCATGGTGACCATTTCAATCATACGGGTGGTGGCCAGGGACTCCGGGGCCTTGGGCAGCAGGGATGGAATGGGGTATTTGGCCTCCAGATAATCCAGGATGGCCAGGGACTCAATCACCGTAAAGCCATCGTCCACCAGCACAGGAATGTGGTGGAAAGGATTCATACTGAGAAATTCAGGCTTGAACTGGTCTCCCGCCAGGTCAACCTCTACGGTGTCGAAGGGGAGCTGCTTTTCGAGCATGGCCACCCACACTCGGCGAGAGTTGATAGACAGCGGCGTATGATAGAGGGTCAACATAGGCTAGTTCTCGACTCGATATGTCCTAGCATTTCATATAGCAGTGTTTTTCCGGCAGGGGTAGACCACATTGGAAACCACCACGGGCAAAGTTTTCATCGTCGGGGCCGGCCCGGGGGATTTAGGCTATTTGACCGTGCGGGGACAACAGCTGATGGCCCAGGCCGACTGTCTGGTCCACGATGCCCTGGTCAATGCTGAAATGCTCAGGCTCATTCCGCCCCACTGCAACGTCCACGACGTGGGCAAGCGAGGGGGGCAACCCAGCCCTCCCCAAGCCGCCATCAATCAGCTGCTGGTGGACCTTTGCTGGCAAGGACACCAGGTGGTGCGGCTCAAAAGCGGCGACCCGTTTATCTTTGGGCGCACCGCATCTGAACTGCAGGCGCTGCAGGAAGCAGGGTGCCCCTTTGAGGTAGTGCCCGGCATCTCTTCGGCCCTGGCGGCTCCCCTGCTGGCCGGCATTCCCCTCACAGACCCGGTATGGAGCCACGGCTTTGGGGTGGTAACTGCCCACGAGCCCGACCTGCTGGACTGGCCATCCCTGGCGCGGCTGCACACCCTGGTGGTGCTTATGGGTAGCCGCCACCTGGATGAAATCATTCATCGCCTGCAACAGAACGGCGCAAGGGGCGACATGCCAGTGGCCATCATCCGCTGGGCCGGGCAACCCCAACAGCAGATTTGGGAAGGCACCCTGCTCAGCATCCGCCAGGTCACTCGTGGGGAATCTCTCTCCCCCTGCGTCATGGTCTTTGGTGAAGTGGTCAAACTCCGCCCCTACCTCACCTCCCCCCAACCCACCGCAAGCGACCCCTCCCCCCCTCCCCCTTCACCCTCCCCCCTTAACCCTTCACCACCCCCACCCATCCACCCATCCACCCCCTACTCCCCCTCCCCCCGCTCCCCCAAAACCATCCTCATCACCCGCGCCGCTGGCCAATCCAGCCAGTTTGCCGATCTGCTCACCGCCCAGGGGGCCGAGGTGATCGAAATGCCCGCCTTAGAAATTCGTCCCCCTGCAGATTGGGGACCGCTGGATGGGGCCATAGCCCAGTTGCCCTCGTGCCATTGGCTGCTGCTGACCTCGGCCAACGCCGTCAATTTTTTTATGGAGCGGCTGCTGCACCAGGGCAAAGACAGCCGTAGCCTGGCCCATTTGCAGATTGCGGTGGTGGGCAAGAAAACGGCAGCGGTGCTGAAGCAGTGGGGGCTGCAGCCGGACTTTATTCCCCCCGACTTTGTGGCAGATTCTATGGTGGACCATTTTCCAGCCCCCGTGGAGGGGCAAAGATTATTGTTTCCCAGGGTGGAAAGCGGCGGACGAGACGTGCTGGTCAAGGAGCTATCCCAGGCCGGGGCAGAGGTGTTAGAAGTGCCGGCCTACGAGTCCGGATGTCCACTCATACCTGACGAAGTCGCGATCGCGGCCCTGCAAAACCGCCAGGTTGATGTCATCACCTTTGCCAGCTCAAAAACCGTTGGGCACACCTGCCAGTTGTTAGAACGGGCGTTAGGCTCAGAATGGTCACAGCTGCTAGAGGGGGTTGCCATCGCGTCTATTGGTCCTAAAACCTCTGAGACCTGTCGAACCCGGCTGGGGCGCGTAGACATAGAACCGGCAGAATATACTCTGGATGGGCTCACCCAGGCCATTGTGGATTGGGCAAGGAGATAGCATGGGCAAGGCGCAGCGCATTATCGGCCTGACTGGAGGCATTGCCACTGGGAAATCAACGGTTTCCACCTATTTACAACAGCAATACCACATTCCCGTGCTGGATGCCGACGACTATGCCCGCCAGGCCGTAGAGCCCGGCTCTCCGATTCTGACGGCGGTGGCCCAGCGCTTTGGCTCCACCATGCTGCAGCCAGACGGTAGCCTTGACCGGTCTCGGTTGGGGGAGGTGGTCTTCAGCCATCCGGCGGAAAAGACCTGGTTGGAACAGCAAATTCATCCCTTCGTGCGGCAGTGTTTTGCTGAAGCCATGGCCCAGTTGCAGGATGCCCCCATTGTGGTGCACTCTATTCCCCTGTTGTTTGAAGCTAACCTGACCCACCAGGTGACTGAAGTCTGGGTGGTGACCTGTTCCCTGAAACAGCAGCTGCAGCGATTAATGAAGCGTAACCAGCTCACGCCAGAACAGGCCGAGGCCCGCATTCGCAGCCAGATGTCGCTGGAGCATAAGGCCTCTCGGGCCGATGTGGTGTTGGATAATTCTCAGGATTTACCCCATCTACAGGCCCAGGTCGACCAGGCTCTGCAGCAGTTTCCCCAGGGTAGATGACGTTAGCGCCTGGGAGACCCGACTGTAGGCCCGGTAAGGGGGGGTTGGGGTTGTGCCTGCGGCCTGTAGCCAGAGCAGACAGAGGGCGGCGCGGTTTGGCAGGCCGGGCCAGAGTTCGCCAGCATTGCCCACATCGAGTAGGCCCTCTATGCGGCTACGAGCCTGCAGCCAGGCGCATAGAGAAGCATTGCTGTCCTGATCCCAGAAGGGATCTAACACCAACCCACAGCGCCCCCCCGGTCGTAGCAGTTGAAAGCTGCGCTCTAGATACAGCCGCGACCACGACAATCGACTCTGGGGCCGCACTTTAGAGGTTTGGGCCGCATGGGGATAATGGCTGGAACGCCGGAAGTATTGATTGGGCAACGAAAAGGCGCTGCGGTACTCGCACCAGGCGCGGTTGAGATCTGGATCAATGGTGAGGATGCCTTTGCGGTTATGTAGAAACGTTGCCCCTTCAACGTTTTTTTGCCGCAGCACATCTTGATGGCGGTCCACAAATTCAGCTTCTCTGGGCTGCACAGTGCCGGTAGGTAAATGGCTCAAAATGATGTCGAACCCGCCCTGGTACTTCAACAGGTGGTGAAAGTAAAACCCCCAGTGGAAAGGAGCAAGAGCTTCAACATCGGCATATTCCAGTAGACGAGACTGGCGCTTACCGGTGGCATCCTGGTACTGTACCCGAATCCCCAACTGCTGGCTGCACTCATTCCAGAGCAGATGGGTAAGCTTGTCCTGGGCGATCTGGTTCAGCTCCTGGATGCGATCACGCCAGAATTCTGCCTGGGCATAGTCGGGTACGCTGCCCGATTCTGCCAGCAGTTGGGTCTGGGTGCGGTAGTGTTCTAGCCGCACCTGCCGTTCAGCCAGCACCCCCTGGTAAGTATCGGCCAATAGGGGTTGGAGCAAATTCCCCTGGAGCGGAACGGCTCCCTCTGCAGGGGGTGCTTCAGCCCGACGGCGGCCTCTGGCCTCGACCTGCTCAAAGCGTTCTGCTTCGACCTGTACCAGCCCCACCAAGCCATTGCCGGCAAGAATGGTCAGGCTTAAGTCGGGTAGCCCCACCAGTTCCTGGCTATGGCGGGTCTGCTCCACAGCCTGCAAAAACAGCTGTAGACGAGTCAGCTCCACCGCCGCAGGCCAGAGGTCTAGCCCATACAAACCCTGGGTGAGCAGGTGTCGGTAAATGGCCAGCATATCTGCCCCCTGATTTGCCACCCCCTGGCGTTCCCCGGATCTAGCCTGAACCCACTGGGGGACGACCACTTTCCTGTTTAAACCAGCAATCCCCCTGAGAGTCTGTACCAGCTCTGCCCAGTGCTGGAGACCTGCCACCAAAAACCGACCTGAGCCACAGGCGGGGTCTAGCAGCGTCAGCTGACCTAACGACTCCAGCAATCGGGCGGCAGAGGCCGGGGAAAGGGTGATCATCAGCGCCTCTCTAGAGCTGAAGGGCTGCTCCCCCAGAGTGGCAGCCCGTTCCAACAGGGTGGCGGTGAGGGTGCGATCGCACAGGGTATGCAGCACCGGCTCCGGGGTTACCAGAGGCCCCATGTCCCGGCCATTGATAAAGGCCTCCGCAATGGCCGCCAGCAGCCGGATGGGGTCAGGCACCAGCAGCCAGTCCCCCAGCCAGGACAGGATGGGTTCAAAGGCGACATCGGCGATAGGAATATGGCCCCACCGCTGATCTAGAACGGTAGGGCTAAAAGGGCCGGTGGGCACAAAGGGCACCGGCCCCAGGGTCTGCTGGGCGATCAGGGCGCGGTCTTCGAAGGGCAGCGTGAACCCCTGCTGGCAGAGGGGTTGCAATACGGTTTGAAAAAATTGGTCAGGCTGCTGCTGCTGGCTCTGGCCAAACTGGTTTTGCAAATACCATTCATCTCCCCCCAGGTAGCCCCGGCGCTGTAGAGCAGCGGCGGCCACCAACCGACAGAGCCAGACCATGGCATAGTGTTCTCGGTCATCCAGGTCTGGAATAGCCACCAGGGCCTGGTTTAAGCGCTGCCAGCTTTGCTGCCAACCAAGTTGTAAATTGGCAACTTCTTCTGGTTCGTCTGCCCCGAGGGCATTGAGGTAATACCCCAGGTGGGCCTGGGGGGACAGGGTGCGGCTCTGCAAATGGCGCAGCCGCTCTACCCAGCCTGGGTTCCCCTGGCCTTTGATCACACAGGTGGTCCGCCAGTAGGGAAGTTCTGCCCGTTGCCCCAGCCAGCACCAGAGGCTGCGCTGACCTTCAGGTTCAACCCATATCACCAGGGGATCATCACGAAACCGGGTAAACGCCTCCAGCCACTGATGGAACGCCTGAGGATCGTTGACCTCTGGCAGAGGGCCTTTTACCACTACAACTCCGTGCCCTGGCCCCGGTTCGGCCACCAGGACCGTTTTTAGGCCCCTTGAGTGGCTCTCCCACTTTGGGAAATCGCCCAGCCGGTCAGCATCCACCAGAGACCAGCCCAAATCTTCACAGAACAGGGCTTTGAACTCAAACCGAGCCAGATGGCTCTGGAGAGACGGTTGGGCGAGGGCCATGTAAGGGCTAGGACGATTGTTGCTTAGCAGCTATGGCATAGTCACGGAAGCGATTCAGGTCGCTTTGCAGAGTGGCTTCTACCAGGCGACCCAGGAAGAGACCATCCATCCATTTAATAATGCCAGGCACCTTGTAAGATACCGTGAGCTTTACGGTAGAGCTGCCTTTGCGGTCATAAAACCGGATGGCCCCCTTGTTGGGCAAGCCGTCGATGGCTTCCCAGCCGATAATCTGGTAATCTACCAGGTCGGTAATTTTTGAGCGCCAGGTGAACTCCAATCCCCGCGTGGCTAACTTCCATTCCGAAATATCGGGCTGGTCTTCTGGAATACGCACGGAATCAATCCAGTTCATCCAGCGGGGCATTTGCTCGAGATCACACCAGAGCTCCCAGGACATTTCCACCGGCACATCGACATCGACAACAACGCTATGGTCTAGCCATTCACTCATGGACTCACCTATCGGGTCAAAATCCCTGGTTTAGCGTTACCAGTCCAGCAGGGAATCCAGGGATATTCCGCTAGCCGGTGTCAAAACGCTCAGACAGGGACTTTAGTATGCCCATCACTGCCGCCTGTACCCGGCCTGTTTGCCAAGCTTAACGTAAAGCTCGCCCTATGCAGCAGCCTGACTCAGAATCGCTTTGGCCGCCTGACGCCCGGAAATGGTAGCCCCTTCCATACTATCGATGTAGTCCTGCTGGGTATAGCTACCCGCCAGGAAAAAGTTATCAATCGGGGTAGCCTGGTCAGGGCGATAGGGGTCCATGCCGGGGGCCTCTCGATAGAGAGATTGGGCCAGCTTCACCACACTGTACCAGGTCATGTTCAGGTCACGGGCTGAGGGAAACAGATCCTGCACCTGTTTCAGGACATGGTTAGCAATGGTTTCGTTGTTTTCCTTAATGAAGGGATCGCCCGGCGTTAGCACCAGCTGCAGCAGAGAACCTTCCCCTTCCCGGTAGTAGTCGCTGGGGCTGGTCAGGGCCAGGTCGGCAAAGCAGGAGAAGTCGGCATCGGGGGTGTAGAGCAGGTTGTCGAGGCCAACGGCTTTCTGAAGCTGCTTGCGGGCCTGCTCATCCTGCATTTCGGTGACCCAGCCGTCAAACCGCAGCTGTACCGTTGCGACAGGAACCGCCTCCAGCTTATAAATGTTGTCGAACTGAGGCCAGCGTCGCCATGGCTCAGGAATCAGCCGCTTAATGCCGGGCACGTCGCAGGCAAACAGGTAGGCGTCTGCTGCAATGGTTTCTTCCGCTTCGCCGTTGGCGACAACGATGCCGGTAACGCGGGTGTCATCTCCCCGGTCGTCGAACAGCACTTGCCGCACGCCGCGCCGGGTATGAATTTTAGTGCCCCGCTCCTGCAGATAGTTGACGATGGGCTGATGCAGGTAGGTATCGGGAGAACCCTCCAGCATCCGCAGCACCGACGCCTCGGTACGGGCCGCAAACAGCTGGAATATGGTCAACATGCAGCGGGCAGAAATATTTTCGGTGTTGATAAAGCCCAGGGCATAGGCAATGGGGTCCCACATGCGCTTGAGGCTGCCCTGGTTGCCGCCGTGTTTGCGAAACCAGTCGGCAAAGCTGATGTGATCAAGGGCGCGGATGGATTTCATGGCTCCGTCAAAATCCACCAGACCCCGTACCACCGGGCTGGTGGCCAGGGCAATGGAGTTCTGGAGCTTGTCCTGGGGAGAGAGCTGGTTGGTGGTGAAAAATGCCTTCAAACCGTTAAAAGGGGCACCGGTAATAAACCTGAAGTCCAGGGCACCCAGTTGCCCGCCCCGGTTAACAAAGGTGTGGGTATGCTGCTTCAACCGTAGATGGTCAATAGCCCCCACCTGCTTCATCAGGTCAAACAGATTGTAGTAGCAGCCGAAGAAGACATGCAGGCCCATTTCTACATGGTTGCCGTCTTTATCGACCCAACTGCCAACTTTGCCGCCCACAAAGGGGCGGGCTTCAAAAATTTCGACACTGTGACCCGCGTCCACCAGGTCAACCGCCGCCGACATTCCGGCCAGGCCCGCACCGACAATCGCAACTCGCATTCCCGCTTCCTTAATGTTTGCTTCACGTATTGTAATATCTCGGGGATGGAGAAGGTAGATGGGTGGGAGGGTGGATGGGCAACTTAACGGTGCGCCTTGTAAACCATGGGATGCCACGGCAATTGAAGTGTTTCTATCCTCCGAATAGGACTAGCATACCAATCAGGACAGAAAGGATGATGGCCCAACCCAGGCTTTTGTCCTCAGGCTTGGGCTTTGGAGGTTTTGGACGCAGTACACTATCGTTAAAAGTGCCTCGAAGAATATCATCAACGGCTTCGCCTAATTTGAGCCAGTTATTTTTCGGGGGTGGGGGTTTTTCAGGGACAAGAACCGCGATGAGGACAGCGAATGCAAACAGAATTGCCAGTGCTTCCATAGCGAACGAATCAGGAACTCTTCGTTTTCACCGGCAAGTATGGCGGAAAATCCCAAAAATGGAAGACGGAAAAATTCAGGAAAAGTCTGAATCCTGATCTCTGAATCCTGATCTCTGAATCCTGATCTCTGAATCCTGATCTCTGAATCCTGATCTCTGAATCCTGATCTCTTAATCCTGATCTCTTAATCCTGCTCAAAGTCAGCCATATATTGCAGCAGCAGGGGCGGCAAGTTCAACTCTTCAGGGGTGCGGTAGTGGGTTTCGAATACGCCGATGATATCTTTCAGGCCAGGGTTTCCCTTGGCGTTGCCGGTTACCCCTCCGGCAATGACGACTCCACAAAAACCGCTACTGACTTCCTGCCAGATCTGCCAGCGTTCTAGCAGCTGCCGGTCAGTGGGGGAATTGGTTTCGTATTCCGCAAACAGGTGCAGTTCATCGTCGCCGGTTTGTAAGAGCCCCAGGGCAAATCCCAGACCGCTGAAGGGGTCGCTGCCGGGGTTGAAACACACAGACTGGATGCCCTGGGCCTGCTGCAAATTTTCAACCAGCGCTTTGCCTTTTGGTCGAGAGGTTTGAATCAGCACTACGGGCAGGGTTTCGAGGCCGGAGGGGAGCTTTTGGGTAACGCCCTGGTAGGTGATGCTGGGGGTTTTATGGAGGCGGTCTAGCCAGGGGCGCTGGAACTGGGTCAGTACAATCAGGGAGCCTTCGGGAACGTAGTCATCCCGCAGTACCGGGAATTGATTCAGGGGGGGGGCAGTGCTGTCTAAGGCTTGTTCAGTCTCGGCCAGCAATTCTGCAGTGACCTCAGGCAGGGTTTGTACGGTTACATTCAGGGTTTTAGAGCCGTTGCTACAGCTCGGGTTAGGGATCCGATAGCTGCCCTTGAGAGCCTGATAGGGGGAGCGCTCCAGCCGGGGGCGATGTTTGGCAAAAAATCGTTTGACCGCTTCCATGGCCACCAGAAAGGTCATGGCTTCTTCGTCAGCCAGGCAACTGCGTAAGCCCTCCAGGGGGTGGATGCTGCCAAAGTCGGGCTGCACGGCTTCGGGGGCGTTGGCTAACCAGGCCGTCGGTTGCCTCTGGTCAGAAAAAGTCGGATCGTCGTACAGCTCAAAGTTGAGGAACAGACAGTCTTGCTCTAAAAAGGCTTCCTGCATCTGCTTGGGAGAACTTTCCCCCTGCAGCACCCGTTCCCGAAATTGCTTCAAAGACTCCAGGGAGCGGTACATCAGCAGGCCGTATTCCACCCCGGCCATACCCAGCATGGAGACATACAGAGTCTCGACATCCCAGGCATTGAGTTCAATGGCCAAAATTTGCTGTTCGTTGAGGCTATTCCAGGGGCTGAGGTCCCAAATATCCATGGCTTTGTCAATCATGGCCTCGCTGTAGCGGGGCGGCAGTTCTGCCTCAGAGATGCCACCCGGATGCTGGAGCGCATCGAACAGGTGGTCAATCATGGGTAGTTCTGGGGCGTAGTCGATGGCAATGTCGAGATCTTGCAGAACTCCCCGCAGGTAAAACTGAATTTCGCGATCTCGCACCACAATTTTTTTAGGACGGGCCGGGCTGAGGGACCCCTGGGGGCTCTCAATGGCCTGGAGCAGAGTCCTGACAATGGGTTCATAACCGCTATCGGCAGGCACAATGGTGAGGCCACGCACCGCCCCCGGCCCGCTATCGACCCACAGGATGCAGTCGCTGGCTTCGGTGCCCCGCTGGCGCAGAGACGGGTCTTCGTCGATCAGCCCCCCCACCGAGCGGCGATCTCCCTCCCACACGGTGGCAACCCGTGGCAATTGCTTAATGCGGTTTAGGGTGACGCGGGTCAATCGAGTCATGGGATAGCTAATCGTTCAACAAAAGTTTAAGTTTACACAGCCAATGCTGACACCTCCCTACGCACTTGGAGGCAGATGCAGACCAGTGAAATCCAATTCCCTGACAGAACCGCCCGTTCATCTCAGCAGAATGCCCAGCCCCCGGCCCTAGCGGAACTCCCTGGGGGGAGCCCCCCGGAAATTACCAGCCGTGCCCCGGATGAACCTGATGATCCGGATTGGTCTGGGTAAAGGTTAAGCATAAACGACTTAAATGGCAGCGGCTGATTTCTGGAGGATCAGGGGACCTGTAGAGAAATAACCTAAGCTAAACTATAAAAAGTCTTGGTCAAATTAGCGAAGACCCGGCGTTCAAAGTGTTAGATTTCACAACAATTTGAGAAATTAGCGCTAACCTGCCGTTAGGGTCTGAAGCATAGTTTGCCCGAGGGCTACGATGTCGTTTTCCATGGCCCGATGTGGGAAACGCGGCTCTGAACCAAAATCAGCCTTCTCCAGGTCCAGAAGTGGAGTTTTCCCTGAAGGAGAGCTACAGCTTTCGAGCCCAACCGGGTACAGGAAGCCTGAACATAGCGTAAAAGCGTAAATAAGAGTTGTTGCCGGTTAATAAGAATGACACAAACTGCTGAACAGGCCAAAGGAATTTTAATGTCGGAAACGGCGCTGAAGCATGTCAAAGCACTGCAACAGCAGCAGGGCGATAAAGAACTATGTCTGCGGGTGGGGGTGCGCCAGGGAGGTTGCTCTGGTATGTCCTACACCATGGACTTTGAAGACCCCAGCAACATTAATGACCACGACGAAGTCTACGATTACGAAGGCTTTCGGGTGATTTGTGACAAAAAAAGTTTGCTTTACCTCTACGGCCTCATGCTGGACTATAGCGATGCCCTGATTGGGGGCGGCTTTCAGTTCACTAATCCCAATGCCACCCAGACCTGCGGCTGTGGTAAATCCTTCGGGGCCTAGTTCATCGGCTCGGTCGTTGGCCTATAGTTTTAAGAGCAACAGGTGTTGATGGTTGACTATCAGCACCTGTTGATTTGTTTTGCGAGGTCGTTGGAATTATGACTGAGACTGTTGAAACCCTCTTTGATCAGGCCATTGAACGCTACAAGGCCGGTGAAGGGTCAAAAGACCTGATCCCGACGTTTAAAGAAATTTGCGATCGCGCCCCCAAAAGTAGTGCCGCCTGGGCTTCTTTGGCCTGGCTATACCTGCTGGATGAGAAATCTAATGCAGCCTACAAGGCGGCGCAAAAGGCCGTCAAAATTACTCCCCAGGACCCCCAGGCGCGGGTCAACCTGGCCCTGGCCTGTTTAGAAACCGGCAAAACCGGCGTACGCGACCACATCGAGACCGCCATGCAGGTCATGGATGTCAGCGAAGAGTTGCACACCGAAGTCATGCAGAACATCGAAGAAGGGTTAACCCGCAAGCCCGACTGGAAAAGCCTGCAGCGCGTCAAAAAGTGGCTAACTGAGTAATGGATACCCCCCGGCTCCATCCTGACACCATCGAGGCGGTGCGCGATCGCGTCGACATCGTAGACGTGGTTTCCCAGCATGTGGTGTTGAAAAAGCAGGGTAAAGACTTTGTGGGCCTTTGCCCCTTCCACGATGACAAGTCCCCCAGCTTTAGCGTCAGCCCCGGTAAACAGTTTTACTACTGCTTTTCCTGTGGGGCAGGGGGTAATGCCTTCAAATTTTTGATGGAGCTGAACAAACGCTCCTTCGCCGATGTGGTGCTAGACCTGGCCCAGCGCTACCAGGTGCCCGTACAGACCTTAGAACCGGCCAAACGTCAGGAACTGCAGCGCCAGCTCACCCTGCGGGAACAACTCTACGAAATTCTGGCGGTTACCGCCCGGTTTTACGAGCACGCCCTGCGCCAGAGCGACGGCATGGGGGCCCTGGCCTACCTGCACCACCAGCGGGGGCTGAGCGACGCCACTATTCAGCAGTTTCAGCTGGGGTTTGCGCCCGAGGGGTGGCAGACCCTCTACGGCTACCTGGTCGAGCAAAAGCGCTACCCGGTGGAACTGGTGGAGCAGGCCGGGCTGATCTTGCCCCGTAAAACAGGCAGCGGCTACTACGACCGCTTCCGCGACCGGCTGATGATTCCCATCCGCGATAGCCAGAGTAGGGTAATTGGCTTTGGGGGACGCGCCCTGGGGGATGAAAAGCCCAAGTACCTTAACTCTCCCGAGACCGAGCTATTTGATAAGGGCAAAACTCTGTACGGCCTAGACCTGGCCCGTAGTGCCATCGCCAAAGACGACCGGGCGATTGTGGTGGAAGGCTATTTCGATGTGATTGCCCTTCATGCCGTCGGCATCGCCAACGCTGTCGCCGCCCTGGGTACGGCCCTGAATGCAGCCCAGGTGCGACAGCTGCTGCGCTACACCGAGTCAAAGCAGGTCTTGCTCAATTTCGATGCCGATGCCGCCGGGGTCAAAGCTGCCGAACGGGCCATCGGCGAGGTGGAAGAAATGGCCTACCGGGGCGATGTGCAGCTCAGGGTGCTGAATATCCCCGACGGCAAAGACCCCGATGAATTCCTCAAGGTCCACAGTGCCGACGAATATCGCACCCTGCTAGATCAGGCTCCCCTCTGGCTCGACTGGCAAATTCACACCCTGATCGAAGGTAAAGACCTGCGCCAGGCTGACCAGTTTCAGCAGGCCACCCAGGGAGTGGTTAAGCTACTCAGCGAAATTGCCAACGCCGACACCCGCACCCACTATGTGCGCTACTGTGCCGAAATCTTCAGCAATGGCGACAGCCGCCTGGTGCCCCTGCTGGCCGAAAATCTCGTCACCCAGGTGCGACGGCAGCGGCGAGCCACCTCCGGCGATAGCCAGCGCCCCACTCCAGAAGCCCCCAAGCCCTGGAAAACCACTTCTCTGGAGCAGGCCGAAGCTTCTCTGCTGCGGGTCTTTCTCCATGCCCCTCCCTATCGGGATGAAGTGCGCCACGTCCTTGAAACCCGCGATCTGCAGTTCAGCTATTCCCACCACCGGGCCCTGTGGCGGCAGATGCAGGTAATTTTAGACCCAGCCCAGGACGGCAACGGCAGTTCCCCTCCGGTTGATCTGGTGAGTCTCCTGCGGAATTACGTTGCCGAACAGGGCAACAGCGATGGCCACCTGCAAACCCTGCTAAACCTGACCGAAAAAACAAAACGCGACATTTTGCGGGCTCCCCTGGTGATTCGAGCTGCCGCCGCCTGTATGGAAAAAAATCTCTGCGAGAAGCGTTACCGCCACTTTCTCAACCTCTGGAGTCAGGCCGACTGCAGCACCTCTGCAGAGCAAATGGCCTATTTCCAAACCCAAATTTATGCCGAAAAACGCCGCATCGAAGAGCTGGAGAAAGATCGCCAGGCCACCTTTGAAGATCTGGTGCACATTCCCTGGGTCGGCGAATTCTACGACACCATTGACAGTTAGCGTGTTGTGCTAAGCGATGCCGTCAAACACAAACACCATCAACCCCATGGCCACCACGGTGAACACGGCCCCCACCACCTCGGCTCGCAGGGTGGCCCTCTGATGAGCCGGCTGGAGCCAAAAATCCAGCCAGCGTACAATCAGCGGCATAACCACCAGGGTCAAAATACAGGTGGTAATGAGATTGCTGACCAGCATGGCCCGAGCCGGTGGCCAGTCATCAAACAAATCGAGCTGCTGTACAACAAAATCCTGCAGCATGATGATGGGATACAACCCCAGCACCACCGACAAAATTTGCTTCCAGGCCGGAGGCCCCAGGCTGTCTAACTCTGTCCCCAATTGATGGGAAAACCAGCCCTCCAGGCCAGTGGCAAAAGACTTATATTTGTAAGCCTTAAACAGGCTGCGACCTTCTTCGAGAACCTGTTCCCTGGCCTTAGACGCCAGCCACTGGTTGAGATGGTCGGGCTGGTCAAAATGGATGACGGCATACCACTTCAGCAGACCGCCCTTACAGGTTAAGGGGCGATGTCGGTCAGCTCGGATAAAGCCTGCGGTATGTTCTGCCGTGCGCACCAGGCGACTGTGCCAGCGGCGAAAGGCCCATCGCTGGTCGGAGGGCACCAGGTACTCAATGACAACACTGGAATAACTGCTGTTGTCGCCGCTGGGTAACAGTTGTTGCAGATGGGTCAGTTTTCCTGCCGCCCTCTGGATCAGCCTGCGCATTGCTTTCCGTCCTGTGCGAACGTCAATCATCAATCGTTGTTGTCTGCCCATTGCAGTCGCCTTTACCCAGAAGCCAGACCTGACTTGCACAGGCAAAACGCTACCTATTTAATCACCCACTTTAACCACCCACCATACAGATTTAACCACCCACCCTACCGAACAAAGCCCTGCCCCTGAAGATGTATTCAGTATACAGTCCTTTTTCAGGCACGGGCTTGTGTCCAGTGCAGTGCAAAATCGGTAGGTTATCCGGGCAAAGCTCCGCTGCTGGATGCGCCACAGGTTTATGGCAATTACCCCTCCCGAATAACCAGAAAGATACCTGCCATTCCGATTAACGCCACAATCACCATTAAAGCTCCGGCAATATCTCGGCGGCGGCTACCCAGGCGGTAAGCGGGGTACAGCCAGAACCCCAAAACCCGACTGACCTGGGGCATGACCAACCCGGTCAAAACGGAGGAAGTAATGAGGTTGTTCACCACCATAGAAATGGGCATAGGCCAGGTCTGCATTACCCCCAGGGCACTAAAAATTAACCCCTGTACCATAATGGTGGGATACAGCCCCACAACCACCGCCAGTACCTGCTTCCAGGCCGGGGGGCCGAGGTCGTTTTGCTCCCCGTTAACCCCAGACTGATTTGAAAACCAACCCTCCAAGCCGGTGGTAAAGGACTTGTATCGATAGGCTAAAAAGGTATCTTGGCCTTCTTTAAGCAGGCGTTGTCGGGTGTCTGAGTCGAGCCAATGCTTTAAGGCTTTGGGGGTGGCAAAGTGAACGATGTAGTACCACTTAACCACCCCGTCGCCGCAGTCTAGCGGAGGGCAGAGGTCAGTGCGGGTGTAGCCTTCAAACTGACGGGCCGCATCTACCAGGCGGGCATACCACTGGTTAAATCTGTGTTCCTGACCTACCGGTACGATGTACTCCACGACAAAACTGGAGTAAAAATAATCAGCCTGCTTTGCCCGGTCGTAGGAATATCCCATACCGGTTTAGTAGTGAAAGAAGAACGAGCGGGCGGCAAAAAAGCCAGCCACCAGCAGCAGCCAGAAAATGTTTTGCTTGATGCTTTTCAACTCGTGGATGATTTGATCGGCCTGATCACGGGTAACGGTCGCCCCCCCCACCTCGGCAGCTGGGGTAACCGCTGGGGTGGCGGGTTCAGGGGCAGGAGCCTGATTGCTGGCCGGGGCAGGACTGATCTGTTCAGAATACGTCATGGCAAGATCTCGCGAATAACTAACAATGCCTCCTATGGTTACAGATGCCCTTTCCTGGCTCAAGACATCGGTCCACTGGATTGGCTGAATGTTGTCCTCGCCTCAACAGTGAGTATGCTTGCCTATAGCCCGATGTTTATCGATGTATAGAACCGCCGATGTATAGAACCGTGTTCTACGAACCATACCAAGTCCAGCTCGAAATCTGGAGTTTTCTCTCAGGCAAAACTCCACTTCTGGACTTGGACAAGGGTTAGTCATGTGTTTTTACTCGCTCTGGTGGATTATCTTAGGACCGTCCCCCATGAAATTTGTTCTCCCATGGGAGGATTTAGGTGATGTTATTTTCGGACTTACACGCATGTTGAACAATTGCACCCTTTGGCTAGGGCGAACCATTCAAGGTGCCTTTACCCTGTTGCTGGCCCTATTATTTGTAGGGGTTGGAATCCTGGCGGGCGCTTCCCCAGCGACGGCTTCCAGCAAAGCGATCACCGCCGAAGACCTGCAGCTGGCCATCGGACGAGCCGCCCAGGAGTTTGTCGAAGATATTCTAGACGACTACTCTGACACCCTGGAAAGCTCATTTGAGGCCGTCATTGACCCGGTGAAGTCGGCGGTTAAAGGGCTCACCAAACAAGTGAGCAAAGCCTCTAAACCTGGTGGCGAACAGGCCCTGGCGACTCAACTGGCCGCCTCTCAAGAGGCCCTCAGCACGGCTATAGCTGCCTTTGACACCCTGGCCACCGAAACCCAAAGCTTCAAAGATACCCTGAGTGCTGCCCCTGACCTGGTGAAAGAGGCTCTAGAAATCCAACTCGGGGCTAAGTTTAGCCAACTTGACACTGCCGTTGCCGACCTGACGGAAGCAGTCAATCAACTAACGGCAGATGCGGAGGGATTAGCTGGTAGCGATCCTGAAGCTATAACCATGCTGACCAACCATGCCACTCAACTGTCTGCGGCCATTGAGGCAGTTGATCTGGCCATTGATAGGTTTGGAGATTAATACCAGGCGTCCCATCGAAGGGGTATGCCTCCCTGACGCCCCTTAAGGATGACAAAGGGATTGGGCAGAATGCGGCTATACAATTGCCCTGACTCCAGAGCGGCCACTCGCTGGGCATCAAGCTGTCCGCCCGGGCGGGGGCAGATGATGTCTCGATAGGCTGAAGAGGTTGCCGCTGTGGAGGCAGGCCTCGTCAGGCGCGCAGAGAGAGTAGTATCCCCCTGCGCTGATGGAATATTGGGGAGAACCCATGGCTGACATTACATTAGCCCTGGGCCACAGCCAAGCGGCCTGACAGGGCAGGTCTCCCCCCTCTGAGGCAATGATCTGTGCAAGGTTTGATAGCTCTGGTTTCCAGGGCCTACTGGGGCAATGGTCCACAGCAGAGGCCTGCCCTCCCTGGCCACTCCCTGCCGCCAAAATAACGCCCCAACTTCCCAGGACAGTAACCCTGACAAAAAGACTTATGCCCTGCTTTATCGTTTCTAAAGCCTGACTGCGATTTAGCATATCGGCTCTTTGAACAACGTCAAGCCTTCATTGTGCAGGTATTGAGCTAGTCTCTGGGCGGCACCAGGTGCTTCTCTGAATGTAACGACACCTCACAAAACGTTAAGAGATAGCACCTTTGCGTGTGGAATCCTTAAGACTGGAAAATCAGAAGCGGTCTAACGGTCTAACACTCAATATGGAACAGAAAACAGTCATCGTGACAGGAGCGTCTTCCGGAGTTGGCCTGAATGGGGCCAAGGCACTGGCAGACAAGGGCTGGCATGTAATCATGGCCTGCCGAAATTTAGAGAAAACCCAGACGGTCGCCAGGGAAATTGGTATGCCCGCGGGCAGCTACACCATCCTCAAGCTGGACCTGGCTTCCCTGGGTAGTGTGCGCCAGTTCGTCAGCGACTTTCGCGCTACGGGCAGGTCGCTGGAATCGCTGGTGTGTAATGCAGCGGTGTACTACCCTCTGCTGAAAGAACCCATCTACAGCGAAGATGGCTACGAAGTCAGCGTGGCCACCAACCACCTGGGCCATTTCCTGCTGTGCAATCTGCTGCTGGAAGACATGAAAGCTTCCCCGGCCAGCGACAAGCGCCTGGTAATTCTGGGCACCGTCACGGCCAATCCTAAGGAGCTGGGCGGCAAAATTCCTATCCCTGCCCCGCCGGATTTGGGCAATCTGGAAGGATTCGAGGCGGGCTTCAAAGCTCCCATCTCGATGATCAACGGTAAAAAGTTCAAGTCTGGTAAAGCCTATAAAGATAGCAAGCTCTGCAACGTACTTACCATGCGCGAGCTACACCGCCGCTACCACGACGAAACCGGTATTACCTTCAGCTCCCTTTACCCCGGTTGTGTAGCCGATACGCCCCTCTTCCGCAACCACTTCAAGGCGTTTCAAACTATCTTCCCCTGGTTCCAGAAAAATGTCACCGGGGGCTACGTCACCCAGCAGCTGGCCGGTGAGCGGGTGGCTGCGGTAGTGGATGATCCCGATCTAAAAGAATCCGGCATCTACTGGAGCTGGGGCAACCGCCAGAAGCCCGGACGCCGTTCCTTTGCTCAGGAAGTGTCGAACGAAGCCCAGGACGACGCTAAGGCTCGTAAACTCTGGGAACTCAGCGCCAAGCTGGTGGGTCTGGATGATGAAACCGCCCGCAGCGTACCTGCCGCCGCAGGATCGGTGTAGACGGGTTTGACTTCGAGCTGTCACTAAGGAATGAGGATGTTATAACATCCAATTTGTGTAGGGCAGGCATCCTGCCTGCTCTTGGACAGCCGAGACGGCTATCCCACGTTATCGAATCCCCATTCCTAAAGGTCATCATGGGGCGAACTACGGTTCGCCCTTTTTGTGTCTTGTCTTGGAGGATTCCAGGTGGACAGCTTGGCGTTCCTCCCAAGTCCAGCTCGAAATCTGGAGTTTCTACACCGCAAAACTTCCCTGCTGGACCTGGAAGAGGTTTATGCAGATGGAGCACTTTTCACAAATATCGCTCGAAATACCGGCAACCCCTTCTCCAGGGTGACCTGCTCTCGATCAGTCTGAGCCGGGAAGGGGCTGGCCGGTAGCCAGTAGGGGCTGGTGCGAGTGAAGTGGGGATTTTCAGCCATGCGATCGCACATTTCCGCCGCCACCGCTTCGACATCTGACTGCAGCACTACCCGTCCGCCCTGGGGCAGAAACGTTGCCAGGTCATGCACTAAACCAGGTTGCAGCACCCGGCGTTTCTGGTGGCGCTTTTTAAACCACGGGTCGGGAAACTGAATAGAGACCTGCTGTAACGGGTTAGGATTGCCCAAACTGGTCATCAACGCCGGAAACGAAATATTGACGTTGCAAAACATGATGTGGAGATTAGCCAGCCCCAGGTCCTCAAACCGTCGCTGGGCCTGTTCGACCACCGGTTTGCGAATTTCTAACCCCAGAAAGTTCCAATCAGGATGGAGTTCAGCCATCCGCTGTAGAAACAGCCCCTTACCGCAGCCAATGTCGATGTGTAGAGGGTTCTGCGGTTGGTCATACACCTTGGCCCAATCAGGAGGCCCTACCGACACCTGATACTTTGAACTCAATGGATTAACATGCTGCCGAACCCTTACAACCGCCAAACTTAAACCTCCCCAGGGTGTCACGCGCTTAAAGCGTTACCATCATCTCATTTCCAGGCCTGGACGACAGCATGTTAAAACCGGGGCGGGGCAGCCATAGCCTGAAAAGCCTGAAACTCTGGGAATAGACTCAGCCTCACCCAGAAGAAAATGCTGTGGAGATCACCCTGGCAGTGGCTGCCTTTATTTCGATACCGGGCTGTCTAGAGAAAATACGGTTGCGGGAGAAAAATACAGTGGCTATTTTGTCAACAAGCTTGATATGCCAAGTCCAGCTCGAAATCTGGAGTTTTCCCTGAGGCAAGCCTCCACTTCTGGACTTGGATAAGGTTTAAAGCACATTCTGAGCGTTACCACTTGCAGAGTTAGGTTTGGCCTATGAGTGCGCATCGAGTTTCTCCCCAATCCAATAAACCCGCCGCCCCCAAAGTGAGCGTGCTTGGCCTCCTCTTCTTTATGCTGGGAACGCCCCATATTTACGAAGTGTTCAAGCGGCAGTCTGTGATTGCTAGACCTGCCACTCTCTTGCCTTTCAGTCGCATGATTCTGATTGCTGCAACCATAGCCGTTCTGTTTGAACTGTCTACCTTGATGTAGAGACTGCTCCTGAATAGTTAGGCCGCTAATTTTTGAGCGGCTCGAGTTAAAGCATGAGCAGCGTTCACCCTTCGGTGTGGTGTGGTAGGCATTGTGATTGATCCGGCATTGCCGCTCTGGCTACAGCATGCCGAATCCGAATTCAAAAACCCTGAAGTAAAATCGGCATCCCGTAGAAACTAAGGAATACTGACGCCGTAGAGTACTAGGCTGCCTGCCGATCCTGGATGCCGGGAAACAGGCGGCGGGCGATCTTACGAGTGAACTTCAGAACAATTTCGCGGTCGGCAGCGTCTTCAGACACATGGTAAAGATGCTCAAGGCCATCTTGCAGCACCTCTAGAATTTCAGGAAATTGCAGCACTGCCTCAATTAAGGGCTCACCATAATGTTTGCGAATTATGCAGTGAAAATAATCTGATGACGTTAAATACCCGACGATCTGGTGGGGTTCCAGGTGGCATTTGGAAATGCGGTAAGCGGTTAATTCAATGGCGGCTCGTTCCCAGGTCTGGCGGCGGCGCAAGTCTCCGTAGCGCTGACGAATAGAGTCTTTGAACGAAGCATCTTTGTAACATAAAGACGGATTATCAGGAAAAAACGGCGTTACTCCAGCAACAAAAGGACTACCGGCCTGGGAATTTTGTAGCCATTGCCAGGCTGCGTAAACCTCTTGACGGAGCCGTTGAATGTGCAACATGGTAGAAAAACCATTTCGTAACCAACTTTTAGAACAGTACCACGAAGTTTTTAAGAGTTTGGTGTACGGTGATAGTTTTTTACGATTAGCGCTATAAACCTAGTCCAAGTCTAGAAGTTGAGTTTTACCTTAGATAAAACTACGGTTTTCGCACTGGACTTGGTACATCAGTAAAATTACAGACAGCCTGTAGAAGGAGCAGTAAAGATTATCTGGGAGAACGCCCCATCAACCTGATATCAAAAAAATAGATGTTAGCCATAAGATTTCCTTGGTTCAGAAATATAGCGGTTCTCAGTTCAATGAGCTACAAACTTGATTGGCTTAGCATCCCCCTGGTGGCTGAACACTTAAGTTTCAACCTTTGCCCCCTTAATCAGGGAGGCAGGGGATTTTTGAAGTGTATTTCACTCGAGAGAGATTCGCGATATCCTCATCAAAATTCTATCGCCTAGAGTAAAATCCACCCGAAAGATTAAGTTCACTGGCAATTTTTCGGATTCAAAGTGAGACAAGATGTCTGAATCTATTGGGTGAATCCTGAAGGAATAACGGGAAGCAATGCCTATAGCTTTCGAGTTTTCTGGTTTGCCTTATCACCTAATTTCTTATTTTCAGGAGTTAATAAATGGCTGATCGTCGACAAGAATCTTACTCATTTCGCCTGGAGGCGGCGGAACTGGCCCGTAGCCGTGAGCATCCCGTTCAGAAAGCCAATGGTGATGAACAGCGCTACGCTGGCGACAAATATTTCATGTGTTTTACCAAGGGGTTGCCCCATAACCCCCACACCGGTTTATTAGAAGATCCGCAAGACTTTGTAGAGTTCCGGCGAGCTATTGACGATGGTTTTATTGATCCATTTACCGATCGGGTTCGCCATGGGGCCAGGTATAAGGTGGCTCTGACCGATGGAGAGTATACCGTTCAACTGGACCCCAATCCGACGGACAACTTCAGACAGTGGGAAGCCCCTACCGCCGGCCTGGTTTTTGAACTGCAAGGTCCCGACTCCCAGGCCGTAACCATGCCCCCCGCCCCGCCCTATCGCCCCGTCCCCAAACCCGATAGGATAAAGGACATGCTAGTATCAATCCTTCTGGCATCTGTTCCAAGTGCAGCTCAAGCATAGGTTCACCAAAAGCCAACAGCTGGACCTGGAATAATTTTCTATCCCCAATCCAGCCTGAGAAGTGCAGGTTTTGCACTGGCTAACCGCCACTTCTAGACTTGGGTAGGGTTTACATCGCTGTTGAGCATTTGCAGAAATAATGTCCCTGTTTGATTGGTTCGCAAATCGTCGCAAGTCTGGTCCCATCAGTGAAGACCGCCAGGAGCGGGAAATTGCCGATGGCCTGTGGACAAAATGTGAGCACTGCGATGTGCTGACTTACACCAAAGATTTGCGCTTAAATCAATGGGTCTGTAGCGAATGCGGCCATCATCATCGTATCTTCAGCGACGAGCGTATTCGCCAACTGATTGACGCCAACACCTGGCAACCCATTGACACTCAAATCCTGCCTAAAGACCCTCTGGGATTTAAAGATCGTAAGGCCTACACTGACCGACTGCGGGATATGCAGGCCAAGACCCAGATTAACGACGCGGTACAAACGGGTTTAGGCTGCGTTGATGGTCTACCGGTGGCCCTGGGGGTGATGGACTTCAGGTTCATGGGGGGCAGCATGGGTTCTGTGGTGGGCGAAAAACTCACCCGTCTGATCGAACGCGGCACCAGCGAGGGTCGTCCTGTCATTATTGTTTGTGCCTCAGGCGGTGCCAGAATGCAGGAAGGACTGCTGAGCCTGATGCAAATGGCTAAAATTTCTGGTGCCCTGCAGCGGCATCAGGATGCCCGGTTGCTTTACATACCGGTACTCACACACCCCACCACCGGGGGAGTGACCGCTAGTTTTGCCATGCTGGGAGACATTATTCTGGCTGAGCCCAAGGCCACCATTGGGTTTGCCGGTCGCCGGGTGGTAGAGCAGACTATCCGCGAGAAACTGCCCGACGATTTCCAAACGGCAGAATATTTGCAAGACCACGGCTTCGTTGACTTAATTGTGCCCCGCACCCAGCTAAAGCAAACCCTGGCCCAGCTGATTCGACTCCATCAGCCGCTGGTGTCAGGTCTGTCAACGGAGATGGAAACCGTGACCTCCTGGGTTAGCAGTATGAATCATACCCATACGAAACCCGTAGAAGTCGATTTACCCCATCGAGATCGGCTCTAATCAACCCGAAAACTTTGGAATGCGCCCTTTCGGTGGCATGATAGTCATTAGCATTTGTTGCTGTGTTGATGTCCATACTTTCGCCATAATATTCGAGGAGAACCATGCTGAAGAGATGCATTTGGCTAGTTGCGATCGCACTCTTCTTTGTCAGCCACCTGATAATGGGAGATGCCGTTGCAGCTGAGCTGGATGAAGTCACCCGCACCGTCAAGCTCAACCCTGAGGGAGACACCCTGGTCCTATCCCTGGAGCAAGTGACTCGAGGCCGCCGGCAATTTAACTACGCCTGTGGCACCTGTCATGTGGGCGGTATTACCAAGACCAATCCTACTGTCGGTCTAGACCCAGAGTCTCTGGAGGGTGCCCTCCCCCCCCGTGACAATATTGAAGCCCTGGTGGCTTATCTCAAAGAACCCACTACTTACGACGGGCTGACGGATATTTCCCAAATTCATCCCAGTAAGAAGAGTGCCGATATTTTCCCCAAAATGCGTAGCCTGACCGAAGAAGATTTGGTCGCCATTTCGGGCCATATTCTGCTGCAGCCCAAGGTCATTGGTGACATGTGGGGAGCCGGCAAGACCCGTTTCTCTGCCCCTATCTAGGCCAGAAACAGGTAGAATCCCTATTGATGCTGTTTTACAGCTTGAAAGAACTGGAGAAATAAGCCTTTTGAGGTAGTTATGCAACGTGTGATTCGTGCCACCCAGCGTTTGGGCATCGTCCTTTTTTCCGTACTTTTGTTGGTGGGTAGTGTAACCCTAGCGGCTTCCCCCGCTGCCGCAACCGACTACGAAGTCAAAATGGGTTCCGACTCCGGCTTACTGGTGTTCGTTCCCGATACCGTCACGGTGAAGCCCGGCGACACCGTGACCTGGGTCAACAATAAGATGGCTCCCCATAACGTCATCTTTGACCCGGCCAATAGTCCTGTTGGGAAGGATGTAACTGACAAGATTTCCCATGACCAGCTGACCTTTGCTCCTGGAGAAAACTACTCCACCACTTTCACCGACGATCTGCCCGCTGGTACTTACACCTACTACTGTGCTCCCCACCGTGGGGCTGGCATGGTGGCCAAGGTGATCCTTGAGAAGTAGAGCCTCCTTACCTTCAGAGTTGGCTCTCCAGGGCCAGTTTTACAGGTAACTGACTTCCATGCAGGGATGGTATCAGCCCAGTTCAGCTCAGAATCTGTAGTCTGTCCTCAGGCCACACTTCCCTTCTGGACTTGGAGCAGGTTTAGAACCCTGAACATTCTCTAAAAGCGTCCTAACCGGGCGCTTTTTTTATCCAGTTCAGGGAGCCTTTCAACCAGGTCCAGCTCGAAATCTGGAGGTTTCTCTAAGGCAAAACTCCACTTCTGGACTCGGACAAGGTTTAGTACTCTAAGGTGGGATGGGGCATGAGGCGCACCTGCCCGCGAATGGGAATATCCTGGTCCTGGGTCAGGATGCCGCCGTTCTGGGTCAGATGTTGCCGCAGTTGTGCTTTGGCTTCCTCTAAAGACTGAAACCGATGGTTAATGATGTAAAGATAGGCTTTACCGTGGTTTGCGGCGTCGGTAGCCTTTTCCCAGATTCTTAAATGCACCCCACCCGAATCTGTCGAAATTTTGTAGTGCAGCAGATGTTGGCGTTCAGGGGCGTACATGGCTATTGGCAAGATTCACTAATACAGAGCTGAATGAACTCGATATACCTGATCGGACCGCTACCTCGTGCAGAGCAGTCTGCCGGCATACCAACAGATGATTAAGTTAGCGGTACTTATTTAGCTTACCCACTGGGAGCAACCAACTCCAACGGGGGTGAGGGCCCTTTGTAGTTCTTTAGCATGGAAGACCATGGCAGAGTTGCGGAAAAATGTTGTCATCTATACTGACGGAGCCTGTATGGGCAATCCTGGCCCTGGGGGGTATGGGGTGGTGTTGCTTTACGACCATCACCGCAAAGAACTCTCGGGAGGGTTTCGGCGCACCACCAATAACCGTATGGAAATGATGGCGGCCATCGTCGGGCTGCAGGCTCTTAACCAACCCTGCGAAGTCACCCTGCATTCAGATTCTAAATACCTGGTAGATGCCATGGCCCAGGGCTGGGCCAAAAAGTGGCAGGCCAACGGCTGGAAGCGCAATAAAAAGGACTACGCTAAAAATCCTGACCTCTGGCAGCAACTGCTGGATTTATGCAACCACCACCAGGTCACCTTCCGCTGGGTCAAAGGTCATGCGGGTCATCCAGAAAATGAGCGCTGTGACGAACTCGCCGTTGCGGCAGCCCAGGCCGCCGACCTGCCTGTGGATGGGGGCTATGGGTAAACCTGCAGCCTATTCCCCCGGATGGACAACCTCCCGTCCCAGTCCCTTACTGTAGAAAGAGTGCCACCTTCCTTAGCCCACTCCTCTGCCCCTGCAGCTCCTCTGCCCCCCGGCCTTAATAGGTTGCAGAATTAATGCCGCCGTGGACTCAATGTTTCTGCTGCAGCTAAGCCCTAATTTGTGATGCCTCATTCGGTCAGCATGACCGATCTCAAGCTAGTAGTCACCCTGGCGCTGTGGGGCGGCACTTTTACGGCGGGCCGACTTGTCGTACAGGACATGGGACCCTTGGCGGCGGCCTTTAGCCGATTTCTGGGGTCTCCAACCATCCATGGCCGCCACTCGTTCATCGCCGATAAAATTCTATGGGACTATCACTTCCATGACATCCTAAGCTGGACCCAAGATGAGCGTCGCACCCCTGACTTTTCTAACTTTCATCGGGTTAACCCCTGGAATGGCGACCAACCCTAATGATTTCTGCCATTGGTTGACTCACGTTGGCCCCACGGTATCGCTCCATTGGGCCAGAAAAATTTTTGAGCCATAGGTCGTCATTACGTTTGGGTGTTAAGACATATAAACGATTAATGACATTGCCAAGATGCATTTTAATTACCTACATTTTTTTATAGATGACCTGAACACCTGGCATGACAGGTTTGCCGAAGAATGGGGGGCTACCCCTCTCGGCCAGGCTAGCTCAGACGGTTCATTCGATGGGAACACCCGGGTGCTGTGTCTGGGCCGGGTACCGCTCGTGCTATCTGCCCCGGCCACAGCCGGGGATTCTATTGACCGCTATCTAGACCATCATCCCCCCGGTATTGGTGACGTTGCGTTTCGGGTGTCCCACCTGGAAACTGCGGTTAAGCGACTCATGGACCAGGGCACAACTCTGGTTGATGCGATCGGCTCTGGGCCAGACGCTCCTCTGAAGTGGTGCCGGGTCCCAGGGTGGGGAAGACTGAGCCACACCCTGGTGCAGCATTCGGGGCCGGGGGCTTGGGTTCCCGGCTGGGGGGAGATTAGCCCCTGGTTGCCGCCAACCTCTGACCAATCCATAGATGGCATTGACCACGCCGTCCTCAATGTGGGATCTGGTCAACTGGCTGAAGCAGTGGAATGGTATGTTCAGCACTTTGGCTTTTGCCCTCAGCAACGGTTCACCATTGATACTCCCAAGTCGGGTTTAAAGAGCCAGGTACTGGCCCATCCCCAGGGCGATGCTCAGTTGCCCATTAACGAACCAGCCACCCCTAACTCTCAGATAGAGGAGTTTTTGACCTGGAATCGGGGGGCAGGCATTCAGCATGTAGCCCTGCGGACCTCTAATATCCTAAAAACAGTGCAAGCGCTGAAGGACAAAGGCATTGAGTTTTTAACCGTACCGGCCAGCTACTACCAGGCGCTCAAGGCTAGACCCGGATACCAGCTGGCTGATACGAGGCTGAGGGCCATCGCTGGTCTGGAGATTTTAATAGATTGGGATCCACAACATCCCCAGGCGTACCTGCTACAAACCTTTACCCAACCTTTGCTGGATATTCCTACCCTGTTTTTCGAAATCATTCAGCGTCGGACTTTAACCCCAACCGGGGTTGCTCTGGACGCACGGGGGTTTGGGGAACGGAACTTTCAGGCCCTATTTGAGGCCATTGAACGGGAGCAGTCTAAGCGGGGCAGCCTGGACGCTTCCGTTTCCTGATCAGGGCAAGGGACAGGCCGAAGCATCAAGCCCCTGCAGTCCTCCCATCAAGAGTGATGGCTTCTCCTCGGCCAGGAAAGCCAAGCCTGGGAGACAGATGGGGCAGTACTCCCAAGGCAGGCGGCATGCCTGCCCTACAGAATCTGGATAATTTGCTGCTTTTTTACGCCAGAGAGAAGTTGCCGGAGGTGACCAGGACAGCGGCCAGGATGCCTATAAACTCGGCGAACTCTAAACGTTGCCTATCGCAGGAAACTGCTAATGGCCCATAAAGAGATGCAGGTAACCCCAGCTGCGATGGCATCAGGGCTGGCCCAGGCAAACTGTGCCCCCTGGGGAATCAGCAGTTGACCGACCGTTAGACCCAGGGCCAGACCAACCGCCAGCCCCCCCATGGTCAGGAGGACAGACCGCCAAAAGCGATTTTCTTTGCGGTTCAAGAAGTAAATAGAGGCCCCAATCGCTAACGCCAGAGCAAACGAGGGACTGTAAAACCCGAACAACAACAGAGCCGCAAAGGTGATCGCTGGCCAGACCACTTCATCGCGGCTGGGGGTATCCATCAAGTTGGCCAGCCAGTCAGGGCGGGGCAGGCTAGGGGCAGCGGGCGGTTTAACCACCGGCTCTGGATTGTTTTCAGCGAAACGAATGCGGTCGGGCACTTTGATCTTGCCCTCCTGCCGCAGCCGCAGCCGCTCCATTAAAATGGCGTCGTAGGCCGCTTCGATGGCTTCCCTACGTTTGGGCTCATCCCCACATTGTTCCACCAGGCGATCCCGCGCCGCCTGAATTTCCTCAAAGCTAGACCCTTCGGTTAGCCCCAGCACTTCGTATGAATTTTGAGTACTCATCTATAAACTCCGAGACCCCCATTCCACCTGGAGAAACCGGTTGATCAACAACCTTATCCTAAATGTTAAATGACATTTTCCTTAAGCTTCAGTGTAACCAGGGACATGCCAAATAGGAACCATCTGAAGCAGCATTTTTTGCCCGGCGAGGCTGGAACGGCCTCCCACCAGCAAGGCTGATGGATCTATCCATGCCCCCTGGAGCAGAAATGCCACCCCTTGCGTCTGACAGCTCCTGCTTCCCAGGGTAACGAAAACTGACTGAACCGTTGTCATATCCCTAAATTAACGGATAAAAAAGTATTAACTTCTTGAAGTTTTCTTGTAAAGTATGGGATTATTCATTAATTTATTACTGAAATGGAGACTTTTTGCCTGAATATCGTTAGGGGGGATAGTGTTATCCCCGCTCAGATAACAGTGTGATGTGGCCTGTTCCCTGGTGTTTGACTTGTATATGTTTGATTCGTATATAAAGGTATAACCATGGCGGAAGCCAAGATCCTTGTCGTTGAAGATGATCCTGCGATCCGTAATTTAATCCACCGTTTCCTGGCTAAACAGGAGTACACGATGGAGTCTGCTGAAGATGGGAAGAATGCCCTGGCCATATTTGAGCAATTTACTCCCGACTTGGTGATTCTTGACCTGAATCTGCCCGATATCAACGGATTTGACCTCTGTAAAGAGATGCAGTCTCGCACCGGGGTTTTTGTGCTCATGCTGACCAGCCGCACCGATGAAGCAGACAAAATTCGCGGTTTCAATGAGGGAGCAGACGACTACATCACTAAGCCCTTTAGCCTGGGCGAGCTAGAAGTGCGGGTCGGGGCCATATTAAAACGCCAGCGCTCTGTTACCGCAGCTGAGCAGCAATGTCTCACCTTTAACAGTCTGGCCATTGACCCGGTGCGCCGTGAGGTGATGTTGCATGAAGAACTGGTACCGCTAACGGCCCTAGAGTTTGACCTGCTGCATTTTCTGGCGAGCCATCCCGGTCGGGTGTGGCGGCGTTCTGAGCTAATTCAGAAGGTTTGGGACTACGATTACGTGGGTGATCAGCGTGTTGTAGATGTGCATGTTGGCCAAATTCGTAAAAAAATTGAGAAAGACACCACGCAACCCGCCCTGATTCAAACCGTGCGGGGAGTGGGGTATAAGTTTGAACCCCCCGACACCGCTACGTCCTCCAGCGAAGTATCCTGAGCGGTTTTAGCCGCATATCTCTGCGGCTTCAGCGGCATGCGGATTATTCTTCAGCCCCCTGGTTGCGGTATTTCCAGGCCAGCTTCAGCACTTTAGTCCAGGAACGGTTGACTTTTTTGGGGGTCCAGCCCAGGACCCGGGCGATAGCTTCGTCGGAATAGGTGGCGTCTGTGCGCTGCTGACGCTTATGGTTGACCAACTGCTGAAGCTCTGGAGAAAGCTTGGCCAGGAAGTCTGACCATTCTTCTGGGGTCAGACCCAGGTCGGCCTCCAGGTTAGCCCCCAGCCACTGGTGTACCAGTTCCCACTCGTGCTGTTGGGCAAACTTCTCGATGTGATACTTGAACCGCTGCTGCAGATAATCCCGCTCCCGAGCCGATATCCCTAAAATATCGTCAATTTCTGCAGCAGAGCAATCCTTGAGCTTGAGGACGAGGTAGTCAACGCAGGCCTGCTGATCCTGATCTTTCAGGTATTGAATCAGGGCTTTAATGATGCGATCGCGCATCACCGCATCCCCTGGATCTCGCGCCTCTGCCGTCATGCGATCGCGCACCTGCTGCATGATGGCACTGCGAGCCTGGGGTTCGGCATCTTCAGACTTTGCCCCTTCCACCAGGGCCATATCGATGGCAGTCTCGGCGGGTTGGCGACGGCTAAAGGCCTGGGCCCGGAGCACAATCAGCTGCTGGGGTTGTCGCCCCGGAATGGAAATGCGGCGTTTGGCATATTGCTCACAAAACGCCATGTATTCTGCCAGCTCCAGCTGGGTCGAGGGGCTAAAGGTGTCGGGGAGATGGTGCTCTCGGCGAAAGGCATTGATCGCCTCAATGTAGAAGTTCTGCATAAAATCCTCCAGCAGCCCATAGCGGCCCTTAAAGCCAAGGTTGCTGTTGCTGGGGGCAATGTGACGATACACGATGGCACTGAGGGTGCTGTGCAGCTCAACCCGTCCCTGATGGGAGCCCAGGCGATAGTATTCCAGGCATTTTTCCACCCGGTGGCGAATCAGGGAAGTCTGCCACTGGTCGACTTCCCCCGAGGTCTGGATGCGATCGCTCATGCGACAAATGCGATCGACCTCATGGGCCAGTCGCCAGGCTACCCCAGCCAGTCCTCCCGGCCTCCGTTGCAAATCCTCTAGAAATAAGGTGGTCACTTTGGCCTGTAGCAATGCCTGATCGCCATCGGGTTCAGGCGGGTTTGGGGGCGGAGAGCTAAACGAGGTCATGGTAGCTGGGGTAGATGCGGTCTTCATTGATACCCAATCCTAGCAACGACATAAACGATAGGACTGCCCAACCGGTGGCTTTCTGTATCCCCTACAGACTCCCTTCTGGAGGGGGATGTAGCAACCGTAACGGTAGGTAGGGCAACCTGGCCTATGCAAACTACATCAGCGGCATTTGGCTGATTTCGCTGCAGGTGTGGCACTTTGCGGATTGGATAGTCGTTTTCCGAGGGGTAGCTCAGCCACGGTAGCAAACCGCCCGAGGCCAGGGGTCCAATCGCTAAACCGGCTGTACGCCCCATTCCATCACTTCCTGCCAGCCCAGCCCCTGGCGCACCAGCCTGGGTTCTGCCTCGCTGACATCCAAAATTGTGGATACTTCGTAGGTTAAAGGTCGGTCATCGTCAATGACGATGTCCACCAGCTTTTCCAGAGCATCAAACAGGGCTGGCTTTTGAATAGTTACTTTTGAGCCGCTGCCAGCCCCCGGGGCCAGGGTCAGGGCCGAGGTTGAAATGATGGGGTTGTCGAGGGCCTCAATTAGAGCCAGGCAAATGGGACTATTGGGCACCCGAATGCCCGAAGTTTTGCGCTTCGGGTTCATGACCAGTCGAGGTACGGCCTTGGTAGCGGGCAGCAAAAAGGTATAGGGACCGGGAATGAACCGACGAATAATGCGATAGGCCGGGTCACTCACATGGGCATAGTCGGCAATATTGGACAGGGAAGAACATAAAAACGTCAGCGGCTTATCATTGGCGAGCTGCTTGAGCTGCCGCACCCGCTGTACAGCTCCCTTGTGCTGCAGATCGCAACCGATAGCGTAGACGGTATCAGTGGGGTAGAGGGCGACCCCACCCTGCTTCAGCACCTCAACCACCGCCTCAATCTTGCGGCTCTGAGGATTGTCAGGATGAATTTTATACAGTGTTGCCATCCTCCATCCTCCTGTGATTAATACTGTCATGAATAGTCTGGGTCAATGGTCTGGGTCTGGGTTAAGCAGCCCTTGTGCGGCACCGGCGCTCAGGGCAATGGCGGCCCATTACACTTAGAGTGTTCCATTGCAGTCGCTATAGCGGTAGTGGAGCTGTAAACAGTCGTCATCGTTTCAGGCTATGGGGTACCCCTGGGACGTATGACTCAAACCGGGGCTGGACTGGACTCAGCGCTCAGGGTGAACCCCAAGTCTTTGACCATTGTGAAGGATTTGCAGAATTTTCTTTGTGAAGGCGTCAAAATTGTATGAAAACGATAGCCTACTTTGATTGCCCATCCGGCATTTCGGGAGATATGTGCCTGGGGGCGCTGATGGATGCCGGCGTACCCCTGGATTATATGGGCCATCACCTGGGATCCCTGGGGATTGATGCAGAATTTACCCTGACCGCCCGCGATACCACCAAACGAGGACAACGGGCCATGCAGGCTGAGGTCACCTTACTCAATACAGGGCATGACCATCGACACGAAGCCCACCATGCGCCGGCCAGGCATCTTCCTACCATTGAGCAGTTGATTATCCAGGCGGCTTTACCCCAGCGGGTCAAAGACTGGAGCCTGGCTATTTTTCGTCGGTTGGGGGAAGCTGAGGCGGCGGTGCACGGCATCCCGATGGATCAGGTGCATTTTCACGAAGTGGGAGCCACCGATGCCATTGTGGATATTGTGGGGACCTGCCTGGGGCTCAATTACCTGAAGGTTGATACTGTCTTGTGCTCTCCGCTTCCCACCGGGCGGGGCAGGGTGTTCACGGCCCACGGCTGGTTGCCAGTGCCAGCCCCGGCGGTGCTCAAGCTGATGGAAATGACCCAGGTGCCCCTTTATAGCAATGGCCTGCACGGGGAACTGGTAACGCCTACCGGGGCGGCCATTGTGACAACCCTGGCCCAGCAGTTTGGGGAACCGCCGCCAATGACGTTACACCAGGTGGGCTTGGGGGCCGGGCGTAAAGACCTACCGGTGGCCAATATTCTGCGTCTCTGGGTGGGGCAGGGCCAAGGCCAGGAGACGCACCTGACCAATCCCCCCCCGGCAGCGGAGCATACGCCCCCACCCTGCTCCGCAGGAAAACCGTCTGTTGAAAGCTCCCATGGGGCTTCAGCGGTCCCCCTCCCCCCGGTGAGGACAGATGAAGAGTTGGGGACAGCCCCTGGAGACCTGGCTCTGTCCCGTCATGATGCCCCGCCTGTCCAGGACGATGGGGGGGATCATGACAACGGAGCGACCCAGGCAACAGTGGTGGTGCTAGAAACCCAGGTGGATGACCTGATGCCTCAGGCGGTTGGGCATCTATACGACCAGCTGTTAGAGGCCGGGGCGCTGGATGTGTTTACTCAACCTGTGGCCATGAAAAAATGCCGTCCAGGATTATTGATCACCGTGCTGTGCTTGCCGCAACACCAGGCAGAATGTGAAACCATTTTGTTCACTGAAACCACCACCCTGGGCATTCGCCACCGGCAGCAACCACGCACCACCCTGCGGCGGCGGTTTGAAACGGTCAACACCCCCTACGGCCCGGTCGCGATCAAACTGGCCTACCACCCCCACCATCAGCACCTGCTGAATGCCCAGCCAGAATACGAAGATTGCCTGGCCCTGGCCCGCAGCCATCAACGTCCCTGGCAGGAGGTTTATCAGGCGGCATTGGTAGCCTGGCGAGGGCAGCAACCGGTTTCATGACTCTGGCGGCAGGTCGAGGGTGTTGTCTCGAACCGGGTAATACAGCATCTGGGAAAAAATCCGAAAGGTTTCCATCTCCTCAGTGAAGAGCTCCGCCTGGCCGTTAGCCAAGCCGTCATCCCCCGGCAGATAAAGGCCGTCTGGGTGGGGCAGGCTGAGGTTCGAGGAGTTCTGCATTCTGATCAGGTTGTACTCAATGTTTTCGGCATAAATCGCGAAGGTGACGCGAAAGACTTCGAGGAAATGGATGATCCAGCGGCACTGACTGGTGGGGAACTGTTCGTAATACCGAATTAAATCGGCAATGCGCACCTCCAGATACAGGTTAGAACCGCGCGAGATCAGAATCAGCTTCAGTAAAATGACGGCCAGGGTTAGGGCATTTCCCTGAGATAGCACCAGGGAAAACAGGTGGGACGGGGTGGTTTGATCTTCGGTCGTGAAGTAATCAATCAACCGGTTGCAGGTGCGCAGCAGCAGCGAGCTATCGAGCATTTGAGCGTCGTAATCGCTGTAAAGCGGGGTCAGGCGGTTAATCAGGTAGGCCTGCAGTTGTGCGGCAACGGGATGAGACCTGACGGTATAGAGCAGAAAGTACGGCAGGGAACTTTTGAAATAGCGATAGCTGCTGCCTTTGACCTGTTCTAAAAACAGACGAGCCAAATTTTTGTGGCTAAAGTCTCCCCGTTTAGCCACAATCGCCTTAATCAGTCTCAGGGCCTCATCTCCCAGAGCCGTAGGATTTTGAACCTTGCGGCGCTTAAAGTTAGGCCGCTGGGAATAGGCTGTATACATTGCCAGGTCGAATTTGAACTGGTCCTTAAGGCGTCTGGACAAAGTCCTGGCGGCCCGTCGTTGTTCGATGGGGTTCTCCTGGTTGACGTATTGGGGAACCAGTAAATAGGGGATATAGCGATTCGCCCATTCACCAGGGCGATTAACGGTTTTTGCTGCTGTGTAGCGGGCGGCGAACAGCTTCAGATCCTGAAAATCCTGGCTTTCTGTGAACTGGATGAGCCACTGGCGCAGGCGTTTGAGGATATGGGATTCGGTGGGACGATAAATAATCGGGTGTTGAAACAGCGTCACCAGCGACTGAATCGCCTCGTATTGGCGCGAGACTTCCCAGTTGTTCACCAGAATGTAGCAAGACCGCTTTAAAGTGTTGCGAAACTCTGTCTCGTCGTTGGCAAACAAGATCAGGTGCAGGGCGGGTATCGTCTCGGAACTTGAGGACTCGTCGTGCTGAATAAACAGGTGTTGAAACTCTTGCAGAACCTGGTCGGGCGGACAGGACTTTACCAGTTTCAAGAGAAAATCGTAAATGATTTCCTGAGCCTGAGGTACCGTCAGTCTCCCCTTGTAGGAATGCTCCTTAGATTCCATCAAACAGTCGCTCGGCAGGGTGTTCTGGGATTAAACCTGAGCCAAAGTCATAGAACAGCGCTGAGGCAAGTGGGGGGTCTGTCCCTACGATGCAAAACCACAAATCTATGCTAAAGCTAAACTTGATACCAGAATACCCCAGGGCTCTACCTAAAGCTTTGCCATTTCGGCAAAACTTGAGCATTTTTATGAAGTTACTGCCAAGCAGTAGCGATGGGGGCGGAGGGACTTGAACCCTCACGACCGTTTAAGGTCAACGGATTTTCATCCTCCTGCAGCTTTCGCTGCGGCTGGCCTTAGGTAAACCCAGCCTTGAGAATTGGACCCTCCCTTTACCCTCGACTTGACGTTAGGGTAGCTCCCGTCGGGCCTCTGCACCTTCCGATCGGTACCGACCGGCTTGGCTCAGGATTGCCATACCTGTCAGCGCCTTAACAAGACGGCAGGCTTAGGTTTCCCTGAGTTTGAGAGCATTCACTCAACAGATTTCTCCGTTGAGGCTCAGATTTCTAAGTCCGTAGCGTCTACCATTCCGCCACGCCCCCTTAGATCGGTAGAGTTATATTCCACCACCAAGTGGAAACGATTGCAACACCCTAAAGAGATTCTTATGATCCTGATTGCAGGGGATGATTCTACAGCGGGCGTAAAACCGGAGCTCGCCCTTTACAATAGATGAAACGTTTAAGACCGTGACACCTTTTGTGAAGTACCGGGTTCTGCGATATGGCACTTTCCAATGATATGCTGCTGACCCTCGGCCTCTACGTGGGGCTGGGAGGGCTTTATCTGGTTGTCGTTCCACTCATTTTGCTGTTCTACCTCAAGGGCCGCTGGCATCATGCAGGGTCGGTAGAGCGCACCCTCTTGTATGGTCTGGTATTTGCCTTTTTCCCAGGCATGCTGGTGTTTAGCCCATTCCTCAATTTTCGGCCCCAGCCTCGCCCGTTAGATTAAGGAACCTGGCCAAAGCTAAATTTTGGGGTCAAAGCTTGTGCGACGGATTGATGTGCTCGGAATCGGGGTTGGTGTTTTTCTGGCCGGGGGGGGGCTATTTTTAGGGTTCCGTCTCCTCGGTCTCGATGGAATTTCTGCGGGCATCTGGAGCCAGGTCATTATGGTGGGTGGGGTTGTGGGCTGGTTGCTAACCTACCTGTTTCGGGTGGTAACTGGCTCAATGACTCTGAATCAGCAGCTAGACGATTACGAAGAAGCGGTGTTACAGCAGCGGTTGGAGGAACTGACCCCAGAGCAGATCGCTGCCCTGCAAGAAGAACTGGAATCAGAGTCGTCGTCCCAAGATAAGACCTACGGCCAGAGTTGAGACCATACCGTAGACTTAGGGCCAGTCTTGGGCTAGAGTGCTGTATTGGACTGACGTTTCCGAACATCCCTATGGCCCTAGTATCTGAGCGGTTTCAAGAGTTGCGATCGCGCCACCAGTGCGCCCTGATTCCCTTTGTTACGGCTGGTGACCCAGACCTGCAGACCACCGCCGCAGCGCTCAAAGTGCTAGATAGCAACGGGGCCGATTTTATTGAACTGGGGGTGCCCTATTCTGACCCCCTGGCCGACGGTCCGGTGATTCAGGCGGCGGCTACCCGAGCTCTGCAGCAGGGAGTCACCCTGGATCAGGTGCTGGAGGTAGTCCGCACCGTTGGGCCTGAGGTCAACTCTCCCATTATTCTTTTCACCTACTACAATCCCATTTTGAACCGGGGCATTGACCGGTTTATGCAGGATCTGGCCGCTGCCGGGGTAGCCGGGTTGGTCGTACCTGACCTGCCCCTAGAAGAAATTGAGGCTCTACTCACCGCAGCGGCTAAAGCTGCTATTGATGTCACCCTGCTAGTGGCACCGACTTCTCCGGCGGAGCGAATTCGGGCCATTGCCGACCAGGCCCAGGGGTTCATTTACCTGGTCAGCGTTACCGGAGTTACCGGCATGCGCACAGAAATCCAGAGCCGGGTCAAAGATTTGCTAAATTCCCTGAAGCAGTCGACGGATAAAGCCATCGGGGTTGGTTTTGGCGTGTCGGGGCCAGACCAGGCCAGGCAGCTAAAGGACTGGGGGGCTCACGGTGTAATTGTGGGCAGTGCTTTCGTCAAGCGGCTCAATCAGGATGACCGCCAGGCGGCTTTAGCTACCATTGGCCAATTCTGTCAGGAACTGAAAGCTGCGATTCAATAATCTAGTCTTCGCCGGTCCAGTCGGGACACTGGGACGAATTTTGCCATCCGTAGGGGTGCATGGCACATATCAGGGTACTGCGGTGGGCGCAGGAAGTGCCATAGGCAATACCGTGGTAGTTGATACACCCTTGGCAAGCTTTGGGGCGGGAGTTAGACCCGTCTTTTTTAAAGCCCACCTGGGATCTCAAGATATGCTGTTTACTCTGGCCCCGATGCCATTGTTCATAGGCCCGACGGCGACAGCGATAATTGGCCCGAAAAAACGCTTCGTTAATAATGCTCACGGCGGCTTTCCCAAGGGAGGGACATCTTCTAGCCTAACTAAGAGAACCCCGCCATCCAGAAAAACTTAAAAAGATATAAAAATATCCATCCATGGGGTTAGGGCAACCAGGGCTACCCCCAGGCCCTTCCTAAAAATTTGGCAGTCCTGAAACATGGGTCCATCTCACCATGCTCCAGGGCGGTTACCCCTGGGGAATTTGCTCTCGATTGGTTGGTTCAGCATCCGGCGACGGGGTAGGGGGAAGAGCCTCATCTTCAGCTCCGTTCTGATCCGGTACGCTTGCTTCCGGTGTACTGGGGTCTACACCTCCCACCGGAGCAATGGGTTGACTGAATTCGGCATGGCCGGTTTCGGCAGTGCGGCGAATCAGTTCGCTGGCTCGACCGTCGTTATCAGGCCGTTCGACCAAAACCGAGACAACGTACCGCCTGCCGTTCGGGACATCCACCAGGGCAACATCCCCCAGGACTTCGTCCAGATTACCGGTTTTATTGGCCAGTAAAGAATCATCGGTAATGCCAAAGGGAATGAGCGAGCGATTGACCGTGCGCTGCATGATGCTGAACATGCGATCGCGAGACCGGGAAGACAGCAGCCCCCCCTGGTCGACCAGGGCCATCAATAACGCCAGGTCGCGGGTGCTGGTAGTATTGGTGCCGTCTAAATCGGGGAGAGGATTGCGTAACACCGTAGCCTCCAGACCCCAGGCCTGAAACCGTTGATTTAAAGCTTCCATACCGCCGAGAGCATCAATCATCATATTGGTGGCGGTGTTGTCGCTGGTCACAATCATTTGAGATGCCACCTCAAGGGCAGTGTAGCGAGTACCCACCGGCTCATTTTGCATGGTGCCAGAGCCCCCGGCCATCTGCGCTTCCTGCATGACCATGCCCTGGTTGAGGGCGATGTTACCCGCGTCAACCTCCTGGAAGAAGGCCACCAGAATGGGCACCTTGATGGTGCTGGCCGCCGCCATGGCCTGGCTCCCGGCGACATCCACATAATCGCCGGTGTCCAGATCCACCATAAAAACCGACTGGGTCAACCCTGGGGTGAGGGCACCAAGCTGCTCAATCTCAGCCTGGAGACGAGTCATGTCTTGGGCCAGAGCCACGTCGTTTACCAGATTAGCGGTTGTCCCGGCCACCAGTGGTCCACTGGCAGTACCCAGGGCCTCATCCCTGGCAGATTCTTCCGGGCCGGAAGAGTCTGCCAGGTTAGAGGGACTGAGCACCGACAGCAACGTCCCGGCAATGGCCGCCACCCCCACGCCAAAAATGAGCAGCCGAATTAAATACAGCACCGCCAGGGGAGGTTTGGGAATCTGCCGTCGAGGCTTGGGGCTGGAGCGGGGACGCGGTTCCAGGACCGGGCTCGGGGAAGCGGTGCCCCTGGCCTGGGGCGCTGCTGCTGCAACTGCCCCCCGATTTTGGGTCGCGGTTGCGGATCTCCTACGGCCAGGCCGTAGGGGCGTCACCTTTGATGAGGAATAAGCAGGGGGTTCGGGGTTAGGCAGTTTCCCGATTGGCGCTGCGTCGTTAGAGAGGGCCGTATTGTGGGGATGGGGCTGCAGGGCCTGAGTTCCCTGCTGAAGGTTGGTCCCCAAGGGGAACGGGGGCTGCGCCGCCATCGACGGTCTCTGGGCCCGGGGCAGGGAGAGCCCGGCAGCCTTGCTTCCTGAACCATTGCTCTGAACTCCAGACCTGGCTATGCCCTGAGCCCCAGGCCTGACCAGATCGCCACTCCGGCCTTGATAAGCCCCGGCAGGTGGTCGAGGTTGGACTCCGCCTGGGGAATACCCTGCCCCTGGGGAGGTGGACTGGGGATTCATCGGCTGAGGCCCAGAGGATTGGGGACCGGGCCTCCCGCCCCGCACCGAAAAAGACGGTAAGGAGGCATTTCGTGGCGGAACAGCCGGGGGGGGAGGCTCTACAGCGGGGTCGGGGTTGCCAAAATCTGCCTTGAGGTACTGAAACTGTCGCCACTGGTTACGCTTACGGGCTGTGCCAGACAACCCCTGGGTCCAGCTGTCATCAGAAGGTTCTGTCCAGGGGATGGATCGATCTTCTGGCGAAGACATACCGGATACCGACCTGGGCCCAGCAGCGTCCTGAGCAGGGGGGGTGCCATAGCCCTGGTTGGCGTAGGGGTTTGGCCCCGATGCTGCCGCCCCCTGCTGGCCGTTGGGGGAGCGCCCCTGGGAAGCGGGTTCAGCCCCCGGACGATATCGCTGAAACCGGGAAAGGTCTGGATTTTGCGGATCGCCGTACTGTGCCATGGTGTGCTAGTAGAACCGTTAACATCATCGGGGGCGGTAACCCGAGCAGATGGGGACTAAACCTTGTCCAGCTTCAAAAGTAGAGGTTTACCTTAGAGGCAACTACAGAGCTTGAGCCGGACCGGGCAGAGCAGGCCTTAAGGGGAGGAAGAGTTCCCGGCATCGGGATTTTCCAGAGCCCAGTTTACCTGTCTAAGAATGCCCCTAAGCATAGCCAACTCCTGGGAACTTGACCCAGTTCTATGCAACAAACGTCGCAATTTGGCCATGCGACTGGCCGTGGTATGGGGGTAAAGATAACCGATTTTCAGCAGAAGCGACTCTAGATCTTGGAAAAAAAACTCAATCTGATCCAGGGGGGCCTGTTCTGCGTTGGCTGGTTGGGGCAGGGGGGCCGCACGTCCCTGGGGAGTGGCAGTCAGGGTCTCGGACTGGCCCCAGCGATGCAGCAGGTAGGCGCAGATCCCCACCGCCTGGGCCAGGTTTAGAGAAGGATAGTCTGCCCTGGCGGGAATGCGGATCCAGCGCTGGGCGTACATGAGTTCGTCGTTGCTCAGGCCCCGGTCTTCGGGGCCAAATATCAGGGCCGCTTCAACCGCCGGGTCGGATGCTTTAGGCAGCAGCCAGGGTAGAGCCTGTTCCGGGGTTTCCAGGGGGTGGTCTTGGGGGTGGAGCCTGCCGGTGGTCGCAATGGCCCGCTGGCACCCGGTCAGGCCCTCGGGTAACGTCTTGACCACCTGAGCGGCACTCAGCACATCTCCCCCGTGGACTGCCATATGCTGGGCGGCCTCCGCTGCCGGGTCGCATTGGGGATTGACCAGCACCAGGCGAGACAACCCCATGTTGCGCATAATCCGGGCCACTGACCCCACGTTCAGGGGGCCGGCTGGTTCCACCAGCACAATGCGGATATGGGACAAAAACTGGTTCATTCCACCGGGGTATCTTCAAAACGGTACCCTACCCCCGTCACAGTTTTTACAAAGGTCGGTTGAGACGAGTCGGGTTCGATTTTTTTGCGTAGACGGGCGATGTGGGTATCCACCACCCGCTCGTCGCCAAAGAAGTCGTCGCCCCAGAGTTTTTCAATCAGGTGCTGGCGGCTCCAGACCCGCCCCGGGTAGCTCATAAAGGTGGCCAGCAGGTCGAACTCTAAGGGCGTCAGGTCCAGGCTGGTGCGATCGCCTGAGGCACCCTGCTGATAGGCAATGCGCTGCTCCAGGTCGACCCAGAAATGGGTGGTCTGATACCCCTGGGTGGCCGCGGTCTGGCTATGGCGCAGACTGCGGCGCAGCAAAGCCCGTACCCTGGCCACCAGTTCTCGAGGGCTGAAGGGTTTAACCAGGTAATCGTCGGCCCCGGTAGATAGCCCGATGATGCGGTCAATTTCTTCCCCTCGGGCGGTCAGCATCAGAATGTAGGGGTCTTTATCCCCCGGTTTTTGACGAATCCGGGTACAGACTTCTAAGCCATCGAGGCGGGGCAGCATGACATCCAGGACGATCAAGTCCGGCTGTAGAGCAGCTTGATACTGCAGGGCCGTTTCGCCATCCCCACAGACCTCACAGGTAAACCCTTCTTTCTCTAAATAAAGCCGAATCAATCGCGCAATTTCGGCTTCGTCTTCCACAATTAGAATTAACACCGGCGTCGATTGTCCCAGAATCTCTAACTTTGCATTACCCTTATGCCAGCTTTGGGCTACCCCCCTTTCCCCTGACTTGATATAGCATACTCAAAAGGCAAGCACGCGCTACAGGCTGTTCCGGCATTATTTTGGGACTTCTTTAGCCTACCCCTACCCAGTTCGCCATGGCCTCCTCTACTCCGTCTTCTGCGCAAACGCTACCCGATCTCGATCGGGCCTTTGCCGTCTACTTAGACGCCACCAACCTTTACCCAGGGCTGAACACCGTCTACAGTACAGCCCTGGGTGGGCGGATAGTCGTTCTGGCCAGCCACTCGGCCCCTGAAATTGACGACCCCCGAGCCCTACTGCAGGAACTGGAAACGGCATTTGTCGATTTGATGCCGTCGGTAGGCCTCCCCGACGAGGGCTGGGTTCATATTGATGCCATCCCGGTACGGGTCTGTTTGCAGCTCAAAGGGGCTGCTCAACCCTATGCCACCCACACCTTCACCTGGCGGGTAGAAGATGCTGCTAACGCCGTATTTCCCCCCGAACCGGCGCTAACCCCACAGCATGGCCATGGGCAAAATGGCCATAGTGGAAGCAACGAGCTCTCCCCTGAACGCCCAGCCATGGCATCGGCGGCATCCTTAGCGAATGGCTCTACCGCATCGGCCTCCGATCCGGACCAGGATTCCGCCTCCGATCGGTCCCATGAACAATTGACGCATGGGAAATTGACGCATGAAAAATTGACGCCGGAAGCCTGGAGCTTTGAAGCCGGGGCTGCCAATGACCATGAAGGATCCCTCCCTAACCCCAATGACCAGAATGGCGTGCCGCTGAGCGACCGGGCCATTGCCCTGCCAGACGCCACCGTTGAACCCCCTGACGACTGGGCCTGGCTGAAGGGAGGTTGGGCCTGGACCACAACCAAGCTCTATGCCCTGTCCCAATACTGGATTTACGGCCTGGCGGGATTTATTGTGATCAGCAGCGGGGTATTTGCCTATGCCCTCTCCCGACCCTGCGTAGTGGGGGGGTGCAGTCGCCTGGAGGATGCCGAAGCGTTTTATGCAGACGCTCAGCTACAGCTGACCGGCAGCCCTGACGAGGAAACCCTGAAAACGGCCCAGAGTGACCTGCAGGCCGCCATGGTGCTGCTGACGCCGATTCCCCACTGGTCGTCGTACTACGAAGCCTCCCAGGCGACTCTGCAGCAGGTGCAGACCGATATCACCGCCCTGAATGCTCTCATTCAAGCCAAAGCCAAAGCTCGGGAGGCGGTTAACCTGAGCCAGAACCCGCCCCACTCGGTAGAACACTGGGTCGATGTGCAGCTGCTGTGGCAGCAATCCATTGACCTGCTGGACACTATTTCCTCGGATAGCCCCACCGCAGACTACGCCCAACAAAAACTGGAAGAGTATCAGGCAAATCATAAGGCCATTGGTCGTCGAGTGGTGGCCGAGGAGGAAGCAGAAGCTAACTTTAGCACCGCCATTCAAACCGCCCAGCTGGCCCAACAGCGCCTGGATACCGCAGAGTCTCTAGCAGGTTGGCAACTGGCCGCAAAGGAATGGCAGGCCGCTATCAAAGGGCTGACGCTAATTCCCCAGGGCACCAGCGCCTATGGCGAGGCCCAGGAGTATCTGCAGGACTATCGGCAGAAGCTGGCCCAGGCTTCGGCCCAGGCCAACCTCGAAGAAGACAGTACCCGGTTTTATCAGCAGGCGGTACAGGCCACTCGGGAAGCTAAGGCCTACGAAGCCAGAAACCAGTGGACCCTGGCGGTAACCCAATGGCGGCGGGCGGTGGCCCGCGCCAACCAAATTTCACCGGAATCGACTCTGGGGTCTGAAGCCACCGTGCTGTTAGAAACCTATCAACCGGCCCTGACCAATGCCGAAAGTCGTCTGCGTACAGCGGTAGCTCTGCAGAAATTAACTCAAACGGTAGGTTCGGTCTGTGACGGCTCGGGCACCCCCTGCCAGGTAAACGAAAGCCCCAGCCAAATTCAGGTTACGCTATCGAGCCAGTATGCCGAACCCCTGCGTCAGGCCATTACCCCTCCGGCAGCGGATGGCACCTTTGCCTTTACCAACGAATTAACGCCATCGGTGCAGCAGCTGATTGAGGAAATTATGGCCGTCAGCCACCAGGTAGATCGCCAGGTGTCCATCTACGACTCCCACGGGGGGTTTGTAGCTCGCTATCGCCCCGACCTCGGAGGGTTCATCAAGAACTAGGCGGGGTCCCATGTCGTAATGGGTTAAGGGGCTTGGGGCCGAGACGGTGTGGCCAACAAGTGCCGTGGGGCATGAATGCCAACCTTTAGGTTCCCCGGATGGTCAGGTCATGACCACTGGCGGCATTTTTCCCGATACACTTGCAAAGGTGGTACCGCAAAACATTTATGTCCCTATCCCAGACCCCGCTTTACGACCTGTGCATGTCGATGAATGCCCGCATGACCGAGTTTGCCGGGTGGCACATGCCAGTGCAGTTTAGCGGCATTAAGCAAGAGCACCAGGCCGTGCGAGACCGGGCCGGGATGTTTGATATTTCCCACATGGGCAAGTTTTTGCTGCAGGGGCCAGGGGTAATCAAAGCGCTGCAAAAGCTAGTGCCTTCTAACCTCGACCGGCTCACTCCGGGGCAGGCTCAATATACAGTCTTGCTCAATCCCGAAGGGGGAATTATCGACGATTTAATTGTTTACTTACAGTCTCAAGAGTCTGGACAGCAGTCTGTAGTGGCTATTGTAAATGCCGCCACCACCGAGAAAGACCGCCTATGGATTGAGGGCCACCTTACCCCTGAAGCGGGAAATTTAGAGGATGTCTCCCGCGATCGCACCCTGATTTCTATCCAGGGACCGCAAGCCGTAGCCACATTACAGCAGTTCACCGAGGCTGACCTGGTCCAGGTGGGGCGCTTTGGCCATGTGGACACCACCGTGCTGGGGCAACCGGCATTCCTGGCCCGCACCGGCTACACCGGAGAAGACGGGTTTGAAATCATGACAGAACCGGCCACAGGCCAGCAGCTCTGGCAGGCCTTCATCGACCAGGGCGTTACCCCCTGCGGCCTGGGGGCCCGCGATACCCTGCGCCTGGAAGCCGCCATGGCCCTTTACGGTCAGGATATTGACGACACCACCACCCCGCTGGAAGCAGGGCTGGGCTGGCTGGTGCATCTGGATGAGAAGTCAGACTTCATCGGACGCGCAGGGCTGGAAGAGCAGAAGCAAAGTGGCCTCCCTCGCCGACTGGTGGGGCTCACCATGGCCGATCGCTACATTGCCCGCCACGGCTACGCGGTGGTGCAGAATGGACATTCGGTAGGTACCGTCACCAGCGGTACCCTGTCTCCCACGTTGAATATGCCCATTGCCCTCGCCTACGTGCCCCCAGACCTGGGTAAAGTCGGCCAGACCCTGCAGGTCGATATTCGCGGCAAAGAGCGGCAGGCTACAGTGGTTAAACGTCCTTTTTATAAAGCTTCTCAGTCATGAGCCAGGGCAGGGGAAAATTTCCCCACCGACACTATTGCATTGACATCGAACTTAAGTACCCTTTTATTTGATCTAGCGCCCCCAAAGCGCTCATAGCGTCAGCCAGTCATTCTCAACGGGTTAAACACTTACTGGGGATGGGGGGAGCGTCCGTTGAACAGACTATTACTTGGGGTGGATGTGAGGTTTTACCATGGCAGAATTTGAATATCCTGAAAATTTGAAATATCTCGACAGTCACGAGTATGCCCGCGCCGACGAAGACGAAAACGTTGTCACCGTGGGCATAACCGCCTTTGCCATTGACCAGCTTGGCGACATTGTGTTTCTGGAACTGCCCGACATCGGCGATACCGTAGAAAAGGGCGAAAAGTTCGGCACGGTTGAATCGGTGAAGGCCGTTGAAGACCTCAAGTCGCCCCTGGGGGGGGAAGTCATTGAGCGCAACGATGCCCTGATCGAATCCCCAGAAAATATGGGCGATGACCCCTACGGCGACGGTTGGCTGATTAAGGTTAAGCCCGACGACCTGGAGGATCTGGATGACGCCATGTCAGCGGAAGAATATAAAGATCAGGTCGCTGCCGGTTAGAGAAACTGCAATTTTTCTCTGATTGTTTCAGAATATGAATGCAAGTGGGGGCGGTCATTGAGACGCCCCGCGGTTGCCATGATTTAAAGTTTTACAGCGGAACGGGTATGACACAACCTCTTTCTCAGACCAGCACTTTCGACTCCTCCGCACCCTCAGCAGCGAGTTCTTCCTCTGTTGCCATGCCCAATTCCGCTCCGGCCCGAGTCCCCAGACCAGACGACTCCCAATCCCTCAGCCCGTTTGTCTCCCGCCATATCGGGCCGAGTGACCCGGCAACCGCCCACATGCTGAAGACCCTGGGTTACTCATCCCTGGCTGCCCTGGTGGAGGCTACCATTCCAGCCGGGATCAGGCTCCAACACGATCTCGACCTGCAGGACGGGCTCAGCGAGCACGATGCCCTGGCCCGGTTGCGGCAAATCGCAGACCAAAACCAGGTCTGGCGCTCCTACATCGGTCTTGGCTACGCCACCACCCTAACGCCCCCGGTGATTCAGCGGAACGTGCTGGAAAACCCCGGTTGGTACACCCAGTACACTCCCTACCAGCCCGAAATCGCCCAGGGGCGTCTGGAAGCTTTGCTGAACTTCCAGACCATGGTGACAGACCTCACCGCCATGGAAATTGCCAATGCCTCCCTGCTGGATGAAGGCACCGCCGCCGCCGAGGCCATGACCATGGCCTTTAACCTGTGCAAACGCAAGGGGGCCAGGGTCTTCTGGGTATCTGACGGATGCCACCCCCAGACCATTGAGGTGGTTAAAACCCGCGCCCTGCCCCTGGGCATTGAGGTGATGGTGGGGGATTACCGCACCGTGGACTTTGACCAGCCCATTTTTGGTGCCCTGCTGCAATACCCCGCCACCGATGGCACCATTCAGGACTATTCGGAGTTCGTCGCCGCTGCCCACAAGGCGGACGCTCTGGTGACCGTGGCAGCAGACCTGCTCAGCCTGACCCTGCTCAAGCCCCCCGGTGAACTGGGGGTAGATATTGTGGTGGGCAATACCCAGCGGTTTGGGGTTCCCCTGGGGTTCGGTGGCCCCCATGCGGCCTTCTTTGCCACCCGCAATGCCTTTGCCCGTAAGCTGCCGGGTCGCCTGGTGGGGGTTTCTAAAGACCGCTACGATAAACCCGCCCTGCGCCTGGCCCTGCAAACCCGAGAACAGCACATTCGGCGCGATGCGGCCACCAGCAACATCTGCACGGCCCAGGTGCTGCTGGCCATTATCGCCAGCATGTATGCCGTCTACCACGGACCCGACGGGCTGCGCCAGATTGCGACCCGCATCCATACCCTGACGGCAACCCTGGCTAAAGGGCTGGCCAAAGCCGGGTTTGCCCTGGGCGAAGCTCCCTACTTTGATACCCTGCAGGTCAAAACCGGAGACCAGACCGAGGCCATCCTGCAGCAAGCCGCGACAAAGCGAATCAACCTGCGCCGGGTGGATGCCGAAACCCTCGGCATTAGCCTGGACGAGACCACTACAACAGCGGACGTACAGGATCTGTGGGAAGTTTTGGCCGGGCCTGAAACGGCAGCATCCCTGGTTTCCCTGCTGCAAGCGCCCATGGAACTCCCCGATTGGCCCCAAGGTTTGCGGCGGCAGTCGGCCTACTTGACCCATCCCGTGTTTAACCGCTACCACTCTGAAACAGAGATGCTGCGGTACCTCTACCGCCTACAAGGGAAAGATCTGTCCCTGGCAACGGCCATGATTCCCCTGGGCTCCTGCACTATGAAGCTCAACGCTACGGCAGAGATGGTGCCCATCACCTGGCCGGAATTTGGACAAATTCATCCCTTCGCCCCGGCAGAACAAACCCGGGGCTACCGCCAGATGTTTGCTGAACTGGAAGCCTGGCTGGCAGAAATTACCGGCTTTGACGGCATCTCTCTGCAGCCCAACGCCGGGTCCCAGGGGGAATATGCCGGTCTGCTGGTGATTCGGGAATACCACCAGCAGCGGGGGGACTACCACCGCAATATTTGCCTGATTCCCCAATCGGCCCACGGTACCAACCCCGCCAGCGCAGTTATGGCCGGCATGAAGGTGGTCGCCGTTAAGTGCGACGACGACGGCAATATCGATGTGGCAGACCTGCAGGCCAAGGCCGAAAAACATCGGGAAAATCTGGCGGCGCTGATGGTTACCTATCCCTCTACCCATGGGGTCTTTGAAACGGCCATTACCACCATTTGCGACATCATCCACGCCCATGGCGGTCAGGTGTATATGGATGGGGCCAATATGAATGCCCAGGTGGGGTTGTGTCGCCCGGCAGACTTTGGGGCCGATGTGTGCCATCTCAACCTCCACAAAACCTTCTGTATTCCCCACGGTGGCGGTGGTCCGGGGGTTGGCCCCATTGGGGTGAAAGCTCACCTGCAGCCCCACCTGCCCGGCCATTGCCTGACCTCCGGTGTCGGCGGCGATCAGGCCATCGGCACCATTACTTCGGCTCCCTGGGGCAGTGCCAGCATCCTGCCCATTTCCTGGATGTACATCGCCATGATGGGGCGTCGAGGCCTGAAGCGGGCAACGGAAATAGCTATCCTTAATGCCAACTACATCGCCAGGCGTTTGGCAGGGCACTACGACATTCTCTACACCGGGCTGAACGGTTTGGTAGCCCACGAGTGCATTATTGATGTGCGTCCTTTCAAGAAAACGGCGGATATTTCGGTGGAGGATGTGGCCAAGCGCCTGATCGACTATGGCTTCCATCCCCCCACCATGTCGTGGCCGGTGGCGGGCACCATTATGGTAGAACCCACTGAAAGCGAATCCCAGGCCGAGCTAGATCGCTTCTGCGATGCCATGATCGCCATTCGCGAAGAAATTCGCGCCATTGAGACGAAGCAGGTGGATGCAGAGAACAATCTGCTGAAAAATGCCCCCCATACTGCCGAAGACCTGGTCAGCGAGTGGAACCGCCCCTACTCCCGCGAGCAGGCGGTCTTTCCTACAGACTGGACCCGCGACGCTAAGTTCTGGCCAGCGGTGAACCGCATTGACCAGGCCTATGGCGATCGCAATCTGGTCTGCTCCTGTGTCGGTATGGAGGCTTACAGTTAGCACAAATAATCTGGGTGTCCTTTATGCTGGAAGGGTGAGGAGTGCATTCTGACATGATGCGCTGAGCGAGTATCGTACTGGCTACGAACCGCCTGCCCTGCATTGGTGAACGGCAGAGGGCTCCAGTGAAGATTTGGACATTGTTATGGATGGCGCTACTTGCCCTGGGCCTGTCGGTCGTGCTGTGGGTGATGGTGCGGTTCGCCCTGATTAGCGACAGGACCCGCGATGACATTCATGGGGAGGAGCGGTAGGTTATACCGTTGATTCAAGTCGCAGTTATTCGTGGAGGCAAGGAGCGGCAGGGGGGCGAGATGCTGGATCACGGGTGCGGTCTCAACTGCGCCATAAAAAATCCATCCATGTAGTGGCGGTGGGGCCAGACCCTGACCCAGCCCTGGGGAGCAATATCGACTGGGGCTGTCCAGTCGGCAGGGGGAACCATCGACCACTGCTGGTGGCTCTGCAGAAAGGCTTGTATAACCTCCTCATTTTCTGCCGGATGCAGGGTACAGGTGGCGTAGACCAGGGAACCCGTCGGTTTGACGCACCGGGCCGCTTCCGTCAGCAGCTCTTGCTGCAATTGAGCCAGTTCTACAATGGTTTCGGGAGATTGCCGCCAGCGGGCATCGGCATGGCGGTGCAGGGTGCCCAGTCCAGAGCAGGGAGCATCCACCAGCACCCGGTCGGCCTGCCCGTGAAATTGGGACAGATCACGACTATCGCCAGTGTGGATCTGCAGGCTGGAAAGCCCAAGACGCTGAGCGTTAGCGCGCACTTTGTTGAGGCGAGAGGAGGTGCGATCGCAGGCCCAAACTGTTCCCTCATCCCCCATCAGTTCTGCGATCTGAGTGGCCTTTCCCCCCGGAGCCGCGCATATGTCCAGCACCAGGTCTCCGGGCTGGGGATTGAGCAGCTGACCCACCAACTGGGCGCTGGCATCCTGCACGCTCCACCAGCCCTGGTCATAGCCAGGCAGTTGAGTGACGGCTCCCTCATGGTGAATAAGGCGCAGACCGTAGGGCACACCGGGAATAGGCTGAGTTTTGATACCGCCCGAGTCAAACGCTGCCTGTACTTCTGCCATCGACGTCCGCCGGGGATTCACCCGCAAATCAATGGAGGGAGGCTGGTTGAACCACTGACACAGTTGCTCAGCTTCCTCTAGACCAACTTGTTGCCTCCACAGGTCCACAATCCAGTCGGGGTAGCTGTAGCGGATGCCTAGATGAGTCACCGGATCGGGGATCTGGGGCAGAGGCTCCTCTCCCGCTTCTACCTGGCGCAGATACTGGCGCAGCAGACCATTGACCACGCCGGATAGTCGCCCCAGCTGGTTTTCTTTGGCTAATTCAACGCTGGTATTGACCGCTGCCGAGGCAGGTATCCGCTCCAGGCTGCGCAACTGGTACAGCCCCAGGCGCAGCAGCAGCAGCAGTTTGGGGGGCTGTTTGTCATTCGGGCGAGAACTCAACTGTTCGATCAGGGCATCTAGAGTACGCTGCTGCCGCACGGTGCCGTACACCAGCTCAGTTACCAATCCCCGGTCTTGCTCCGAAAGGTTCGTCCGCGATAAGCCCCGATGCAGGGCAACATCAGCATAGGCCCCCCCCTGCACCGCCTGCAGAACGTTAAAGGCAACCTGGCGAGCAGGGATAGTTTCGACAGTACCTTTGGAATGGGACATAGACACAGAGAAACAAAAACTCGGGGGCTATCGGTTCATAGCCACCCGAGCCAGTTAAAACATTGGAAAATTACTTTTTCTTACTCTTGCCGCGTTTGGTGGCCTGCTGGTCTCGCTTACGGCGGCGACGGTCGCGCCAGTCAACTGCCGTCAGGTAAACCACGCCACCGGTGACGACCACCATAAGCACCAGGGCGAGGGTGCCTAAAATGCTGATTGCTTGGGTTTCAAACGTAGCTTCCATGACAGGTTCTTAGACTTAACAGGTGCTTAGAATCCGTTGCGACCCCATACCACCATCGATAAAGAGAAGGTGAATACCACCAGCAGAGAAACCCAACCGAAGGTCAAAATATCCATAGATCTTTCAATCACCGATAAAACAACACAGCCTTATTTATCATACGGTAAAGCCTAAAGCATCGGTACATTGTGACCGGATCTCAGGTTGGCCAGATCCCAGGGCCAGATCCCAGGGTTCTCCGGTCGATTCCCTTTAATCTCTGGTCAACCCTGGGGTAGAACCCTGGGATCTGCTCCAGCATTCCATCCCTTTGCCCTTTGCCCAAGAGGAATTCCCACCCGTGACTGCCTGGTTACCCAAGTCAGACCCAGACCGCATCGAGTCCCTGAAAGCCGCTGTCGTAACCGGCGCAGCAGCGGGTTTGGCCGCAACCGTGATTTTTGGGCTTCGCCGCAGCATTGCCCTGGGGGTTCAGGCAGGGTTGAGTTCCGTTCTCACCGGCCTGGGTGGCGAGGCGTTCTGGGTGGGGGTTGCGATCGCAACCCTCTCCGGCAGCCTGTTCGGCATTACCTACCGCTACGCCATCCGCCAGGACGATAACCCTCAAATTAAGCTGGGTGTGATCTTCGCCTTTGCCCTGGTGCGGGGTCTGGCTCTGGTGAATGTGGCGGCGGCCCTCAGCCTGCGCGGCTGGCCGTTTCTGGCGGGCATTTTGGAAAGCCTGGTGATATTTGCAACGGCAGGGGCAACGCTGGAGCTGGCGTTTCGGCTGCAGTGGGTGGCAAAAGTGAGCAAACAGGTACCTTAAGGAGAATTCTTGAACAGCAAATACCTCGGTTTTGCCGGCCTCAAGTCGGCGCTGGACTGCTTTGTGGTTTTCTACCGGAGTGCCACATTCTTCGCAGACTAGGTCGATGACTCGATGGTCTTCAGCCGCTCTCGATGCTGTTGCAGCACCAGATCTTCCAGGAAAGAATGGTCCTGGTTCTCCCCGAGTTTGTGTCGAGTAAAATAAAGGGAAAGCGCTCAGGAGGCCACGGTTATGGCCAAGCAACGACGGAAGCATGGTTTGTCGTTTGACGGCATTGCCGATGTACTGGGGCGCTCGGAGATGCACTGGTATCGGCTCTGTCAGTCCTTAGGACGAGCGTCCATTGTGGGGACAACCGTGAAAACGGAAGCGGC
>Ga0208623_100034_pt1 | contig 201628 bp, 175 predicted proteins | sample HotLakConsUCCL28_FD_184737 | JGI IMG/M metagenome (GOLD analysis project Ga0208623, IMG submission 184737) | Hypersaline microbial mat communities from Hot Lake, Washington, USA - Hot Lake Consortium UCC-L28 (SPAdes) (version 2) ...
TGAACCCGGTCGAGAACATCTGGCAGTACCTGCGCCAGACTTGGCTGTCCAACCGCGTCTTCGAAACCTACGACGCCATACTCGACGCCGGCTGCGACGCCTGGAACCGCCTCCTCGCCCAGCCCGACACCATCATGTCCATCGGACTGCGCGACTGGACTCACTCAGGTCGATAATTGCTGCCGCCGGTATGACGCCCGAACGGCGATCAGAGCCTCTTCACCTGATCTCCGCCGGTCTGCGACAGGCGAGACCAGAAGGCACGCAGCCTCTCGACTGTTTGCGGTGGGGGCGACCGTCAGCGACGGGCTTCGGATCCCGATACCAAAGCGTCTCCTGCGCCCCGAGGGGTGCCGCCCGGCTGTGCCGCGCCGGGCTGACTCACTCCGCCGCGTCGGCCGTGTCGCTCGCCTTCTTCGCCTCGATCTCGGCGGCCTTCTCCTCGACCATCCGGACCAGGTGGTCGACGATCGCCTCGTCCTTCAGCCGGTGATGGGGAACCCCGCCCAGATAGACCTGGTGGGTGCCCTTGCCGCCGCCGGTGAAGCCGATGTCGGTCATGGTCGCCTCGCCCGGGCCGTTGACGACGCAGCCGATCACCGACACGGTCATCGGCGTGGTGACGTGCGCCAGCCGCTCCTCCAGGACGCGGACCGTCTCGATCACGTCGAACTGCTGGCGCGCGCAGGACGGGCAGCTGATCACGTTGACCCCGCGGTGGCGCAGGCCCAGCGTCTTCAGGATGTCGAAGCCGACCCGCACCTCCTCCTCCGGCTCGGTCGAGAGCGAGACGCGGATCGTGTCGCCGATCCCCGACCACAGCAGCATTCCGAGGCCGATCGAGCTCTTGACCGTGCCGGCGCGCCGGCCGCCGGCCTCTGTGATGCCGATGTGGAGGGGATAGTCGCAGGCCTCCGCCAGCCCCTGATAGGCGGCGACCGCCAGGAACACGTCGGAGGCCTTGCAGCTGATCTTGGTCTCGAAGAAGTCCAGGTCTTCGAGGATCCGCACATGCTCCAGCGCGCTCTCCACCATCGCCTCGGGGCAGGGCTCGCCGTATTTCTCGAGGAGGTGGCGTTCCAGCGAGCCCGCATTGACGCCGATGCGGATCGAACAGCCGTTCGCCTTGGCGGCCGCAACAACCTCGCGAACCCGCTCCTTCGAGCCGATATTGCCCGGATTGATGCGCAGGCAGGCCGCCCCGTTCTCGGCCGCCTCGATGCCGCGCTTGTAGTGGAAGTGGATGTCCGCGACGATCGGCACGGTCACCTCCGGCACGATCTTGCCCAGCGCCGCGGAGCTTTCCTCGTCCGGGCAGGAGACCCGGACGATGTCGGCGCCCGCCACCTCCAGCCGGCGGATCTGGGCGATCGTCGCCTCGACGTCCGCGGTCGGCGTGTTGGTCATCGACTGCACGGTGATCGGCGCGCCACCGCCGACCGGCACCGAGCCGACATGGATCTGCCGGCTGTGGCGGCGATGGATCTCGCGATAGGGGCGAACGGACGACATGGGGGAGTCCCTCGGGCTGTCCTCGGCGCGCCGGCAATCTAACCCGGATGCCGGGCTGGCGGGAAGCCTTCCGCCGGCCTGTGTCTCCTCCGAGGATATGGGGGCGCGTTCGGGCGGGAAAACCGGGTCATGCCCTCGACGCGTCGTGCCGGCGCGATCCGGGACCCCGGCGGCAGGGGCACCGACCGATCGGCCGACGCATTCGTCGATGCCAGGCCGGCCGTGCGCCGCCCTGCCGCACTTTCCTGGGAGGTCCTGGACCGCCGCCCCAGCCGCGTCCGGGATGAACCGGGAGACGAGCCGCAGGCGCCGGCCGTCGGGTTCCGCTTCGATAAACCCGTCCTGCCGCGGACCTACCGCGTCGTGCCGTCGGTCAGGGCACGGGCGTCGAGGGAGACGTCGCGCAGGACCTCTCCCTGGTCGCCGAGCGAGGGCACGCTGCGGCCGTCGACCAGGATGTCCAGCCCGCCGGCATTGCCGGTGACCATGGTCAGCCCCGGCAGGTCGGGCACTTCGTAGACATCGCCCGGGCGCAGGACGCGGGTCATCACCAGGTTGCCGGCCCCGTCGCGGACCTGCACCCAGCTGTCCGCCGTCGCCTGCAGCACGACGCGGCCGGCCGGATCGGCCGAAGCCTGTGCCGCGCTGGCACTGGGCCGGGGCGCCTCGGCGGCGGCGGTTTCGGGCGGCGTCCGGCTGTCGGCGGTGCCGTCGGCCGGGACGGCTGGGGCGCTCTCGGATGGGGCACTCGCGGTTCGGGCGGGCCCCTGCGGGCCGGCCGGCAGCGATTCGCCTTCGGTCGGGGTCGAGGCAGCGGGATCCGTGCCGTCGGCCGAGACGACCGCCCCAGCGGGGGCCGTGGCATCCGCCTCAGGGTCGGAGACCGTCGCGTCGGCCGCCACGGAACCCGGGGTGGCGGCCTCGGGTGCGGTGTCTTCCGGTGCGGTGTCTTCCGGTGCGATGTCTTCCGGTGCGATGTCTTCCGGTGCGGTGTCATCGGGTGCGATCCGGGCCTTGGCCGCAGGCGCCCCGGTGCGCGGCGCCGGCGCCTCGGCCGGGGTGGCGGCCGGCGGCATGACCGCCGGTGCGGGGATGTCGACCTCCTCCAGCCCGGCCAGGTCGGTGGACGCGGACGGGCCGGCCCGGTCGACGCCGGGATCGCCCGCCGGACCGGTGGCCGCCGGTGCATCGTCTGACGCCGCGGTCGCGTTGCCTGCATCCTGCGGCAGCGCCGCGCCGGACCGGGGGGCGTTGCCCGCCGCCGGCCCCGCCTGCTGCCCGATTGGCGGCTCGATCGCCGGCTCGCCCGACAGCAGGGCGATGAAGCGGTCGGGCAGCCGAGGCACCATGTCGTCGAAGCTGCGGTTCTCGGACGACAGGTAGAACCAGCCGCCATAGGCGACCGCCGCCAGTACCACCGCGATCAGCAGGATCGCGCCGCCGGGCACCCGCCCCTCGGCGACCGGTTCGGGGAAGTGCAGTTCGGTCTGCCGGTCGATTCCCGCCACCTCGTCCTTGAAGCGGCGGACCATCTCGTCGGTGTCGAGTCCGAGGAATTCCGCATAGGCGCGGATGAAGCCGACGGCGTAGACCGAGCCCGGCAGGTCGTCGAACCGGCCGTCCTCGATCGCCTCCAGGTAGCGCAGGCGGATCCGCAGCACGTCGGCCACGTCGGACAGGGCATAGCCTGTCTGCTGGCGCGCGTGCCGCAGGACGTCGCCGACCGAGGCGCCGTAGCCCGGCACCTGTGGACCGTCGTCGCCCGGCTCGTCCTCGGGCTCGACGATCACGCTGAAGTATCGGTGATTGCGCTGTGCCATTCCGGAAGTCGTGCCGCCCGCCAGTTGTCCAGGATCGACGCCGCCCGCGCCCCATACCCTTGTCGGCGGCCGGCGCGCCGGGCTGTCGCCGCCGCCGTCCGCCATTCTCGAAGCCGGCGGTTTCTCGCCGCCGTCGTGCCCGCCGCACCGTTACTTCGCGACTTCAGTGCCCTGCGGCCACGGGTCTTTGGCCGCTTTGCCCTGATCTCTCTCGACCCGCCTCAAACCTTGCACGTCCTCAGAATTCGTGGCCCGTCCGGGCCAGTACCCGTGCCGATCGCCCGCTACGAGCGGTCGATCCGCCCTTCGTCCGAGCGGCCGAACATGACGGGCCCGGCCCCCTCCACTCCTTCTAAAGCATTTCCGGGACAGTCGCAAATCGGGATTCGTTCAACCGATCTCTAAATCAGAATCCCGTGATCTTGAGCATAGCTCTTCAACTTGTCCCGAAGGCTGCCGGACGAACTAACGCGCAACTGTGTCATATATTCGGCAAGCGGGCCGAGTTCGAGGCTGCGGACCATCGCCTTGACCGGGCCGACACCGCCCGGGCTCATCGACAGGCGGCGATAGCCGATGCCGAGCAGGGCCATCGCCTCGATCGGCCGGCCCGCCATCTCGCCGCACACGCCGATCGGCCGGTCCGCCGCCTCCGCCGCCCTGCGAAGCTCGGCCAGCGCCGCGAGGAATGCCGGCGACAGCGGGTCGTAGCGGGCCGCCAGCTTCGGATTGCCCCGGTCGGAAGCGTAGAGGTACTGCATGAGGTCGTTCGTGCCCACCGCCAGGAAATCCGCCCGCGCCAGGATCGCCGGCAACTGCCACATCAGGGCCGGGACCTCGACCATCAGCCCGACCTCGACCCGGGTCGGCAGGGCCGGCGCGCCGGAGGCGGCCTCTGCCTCGGTCGCCGCGCGCTCCAGTTCCCGGTCGAGCAGGCCGCGCGCCCGCTCGAACTCCCCGACATCGGCGATCATCGGGAACATCACCGACAGCGGCCGTCCGGCCGCCGCCCGGATCAAGGCGCGCAGCTGCTTCCGGAGCATCGCGGGCCGGTCGAGCCCGATCCGGATCGCCCGCCAGCCGAGGGCGGGGTTGTCCTGCTCGACCTCGTCGAAATAAGGCAGCACCTTGTCGCCGCCGACGTCAAGCGTGCGGAACACGACCGGCTTGCCGTCGGCCTGGTCCAGTACCCGACCGTAGAGCTCGGTCTGCGCCTGCACGTCGGGGTATTCGGAACGGACCATGAACGGAATCTCGGTCCGGTAGAGGCCGACGCCGTCCGCCGCCGTCTCGCGCAGATGCGGCAGGTCGACGAGGAGGCCGGCGTTGAGCTGGATCGAGATCGCCGTGCCGTCGCGGGTCACCGCCGGCTGCCGCGCGGTCTCCGCGAACGCTCGCCGCCGCCGGCTGCGCAGGACCAGGTTCTGGTTGAACGCCTCCTGCACGTCCTCTGCCGGCCGGATGAAGATCTGGCCGTTGTCGGCGTCGACGATCACCGGGTCGAACGGCTCGGCGAGCGTCATCACCCCGGCGCAGCGGCCGACCACGGGGATGTCCAGCGCCTTGGCCACGATCGCCACGTGGCTGGCCTGCGAGCCCTCCTCCAGCACCAGGGCCTTGAGCCGGCTCTCCTCGTAGTCGAGCAGCTCGGCCGGGCCGATCGACCGGGCGATCAGCACGAACTCCTCCGGCAGCGTGCCAGAGGCGGCCGCCGAGGTCTTGCCCGAGAGGTGCAGCAGCAGCCGGTTCGCCAGGTCCTCGAAGTCGTAGAGCCGCTCGCGGATATACGGATCGGTGAGATGCGCCATGCGGGCGTTCATGTCGTTGCGCACCCGCTGGATCGCCGCCTCGGCGGTCAGGCCGGTGCGGATCGCCTCGGCGATCCGTCCGATCCAGCCGCGGTCCTGGGCGAACATCCGGTAGGTCTCCAGGATGTCGCTCGATTCCGCGATGCCGCTCTTGGCGGTGCGGGCGAGCAGCTGGTCCAGGCTGGTCCGCATGATCTCCAGCCCGGTCTGGAAGCGCGCCTGCTCGGCGTCGACGTCCTCCGCCACCATCTGGCGGATCGTCACCTGCGGCCGGTGCAGGACCGCGAGCCCCTGGGCCAGGCCGCCGTTGAGCGGCTGGCCGGCCAGCCGTGCGGGCATCGCCGCGCCGGCCTCCGGACTGGCCAGTTCGCCCTTGCCCCCCATCTCGCCGCCAGCGACCAGTTCGGCGACCACCATGGCGATGGTCTGGAGGGTCTCGACCTCCTCCTCCGGGTACTGGCGGCGGCGCTGGTTCTGGATGGTCAGGACGCCGCGGACCTTGCCCTCGCGCAGGATCGGCACGCCCAGGAACGACTGGAACGGATCCTCCCCGGTTTCCGGACGGTAGGCGAAGCTGGGATGCGACGGCGCGTCGGCGAGCGCGATCGACCCGGCCGAGGCGGCGACCGCGCCGACCAGGCCCTCGCCGACCCTGAGGCGGGTGCGGTGCACCGCCTCCGGGTTCAGGCCGACGGTGGCGAACAGCTCCAGCACCTCGCCCGGGCGGACCAGGTAGCACGAGCACACCTCCGCGACCATTTCGGCGGCGATCAGCCGGACGATCTTGTCGAGCCGTGCCTGCGGCGAGCCCGATCCCGCCATCACGTCGCGCAGGCGGGTCAGCAGACGGCGCGCCGAGGACACGCCCGGGGCGGCGGGGCCCGGGGCGGGCGCCATCGTCAGCCCTCCGGGAACCCGGCCGCGGCAGACCGGAATCGGCGCGCCGCCGCCGTCATGCCGCGTCCAGCCCGTAGGCGGTGTGCAGCGAGCGCAGCGCCAGTTCCGTATACTGCTCCGCGACCAGCACGCTGATCTTGATCTCCGAGGTCGAGATCACCTGGATGTTGATGCCGTTCTCGGCCAGGGTGGTGAACATGCGCTGGGCGACGCCGGCATGGCTGCGCATCCCGACCCCGATTACCGAGATCTTCACCACGTTCTCGTCGGGCTGGAGGTAGCGGTAGCCCAGTTCCTCCTTCAGCGCCGACAGGACCTCGACCGCCCGGGCCAGGTCGATGCGGCCGACGGTGAAGGTCATGTCGGTGCTCTCGCCGTCCTCCGACACGTTCTGGACGATCATGTCGACGTTGATGGCGGCCTCGGCCAGCGGGCCGAAGATCGACGCCGCGACGCCCGGGCGGTCCGGCACCTTGACCAGGGTCAGCTTGCATTCGTCCCGACTGTAGGTGATTCCGCTGACGACTTCCTGTTCCACGATCTCGTCCTCGTCGACGACCAGGGTTCCGGGCTTGTCCTCGAAGCTGGACAGCACCTGCAGGCGGACCCGGTGCTTCATCGCCATCTCGACCGACCGGGTCTGCAGCACCTTGGCCCCCAGCGAGGCCATCTCCAGCATTTCCTCGTAGGTGATCTTATTCAGTTTGCGCGCCTTGCGCACGATCCGCGGATCGGTCGTGTAGACGCCGTCCACGTCGGTGTAGATGTCGCAGCGGTCGGCGCCCAGGGCGGCGGCCAGCGCGACCGCCGAGGTGTCCGACCCGCCGCGGCCCAGGGTGGCGATCCGCTGGCGCGGGCCGATGCCCTGGAACCCGGCGACCACCGCCACCTCGCCGGCGGCGAGGCGCCTGTCCAGCTCCGCGGTGTCGATCTCCAGGATGCGCGCCTTGCCGTGCGCCTCGTCCGTGCGCACCGGGATCTGCCAGCCCAGCCAGGAGCGCGCGGTCACGCCGATCGCCTGCAGCGCCATGGCCAGCAGACCGACCGTCACCTGTTCCCCCGACGACACCACGGTGTCGTATTCCCGGGCGTCGTAGATCCGCGCGACCTGGTCGCACAGGCCGACCAGCCGATTGGTGTCGCCCGCCATCGCCGAGACCACCACCGCGACCTGGTTGCCGCGGTCGACCTCGGTCTTCACCTTGGCGGCGACGGCCTTGATCCGGTCGATATCCCCGACGGACGTGCCGCCGAACTTCAGGACGATGCGGGCCATGGGCGGACGTTTCGCGCAGAGGGGGAGCGGGCGGCGGGACTTGGGGCCGGCGGCCGGACGATCCGGGGTAGGGCCCGGGGTAGGGCCCGGGGTAGGGCCCGGGGTGGGGCGGAAAGGCCACGAGGATCGGCCGTTGCCGGCGCGCGGCGGCGTATCCATACTCGGTCCGCATGCCGACTTCAATAGCTCTACCTTCGGGGTCTGAATTGCGCAATGTTCAATCGGAGGCTGTTATGACCGCTGCGACGCACGGGGGCGGGCAGGGCCGGGGAGGCCAGGGCCCCGGCACGGTCGACGCGGCGGAGCTCGGCCGGTTCGAGCGCATCGCCGCCGGCTGGTGGGACCCGGAGGGCGAGTTCAAGCCGCTGCACCGGATGAACCCGCTGCGGGTCGGTTATGTCCGCGACCGGGCCTGCGCCCATTTCGGCCGCGATCCGAAACGGATCGGCTGCCTGGCGGGCCTGCGGGCGATCGACGTGGGCTGCGGCGGCGGCCTGCTGTCGGAGGCGGCGGCCCGGCTGGGCGCCCGAGTGACCGGCATCGACGCCGGGGCCGAGGCGGTGGCGGCTGCGCGGCTGCACGCCGCCGCGGCCGGCCTCGACATCGACTACCGCGCGACGACCGCCGAGGCGATGGCCGAGGCGGGGGCGCGCTTCGACCTGGTGCTGGCGCTGGAGATCGTCGAGCACGTCGCCGACGTCGATCTCTTCGTCGGTGCGCTGGAGCGCCTGCTGGCGCCCGGCGGCCTCCTGGTGATGTCGACCCTGAACCGCACGGCCAAGTCCTTCGCGCTGGCCAAGGTCGGCGCGGAATACGTGCTGCGCTGGGTCGCCCCGGGCACGCACGACTGGCGCAAGTTCCTGAAGCCGCACGAACTGGCCGCCGCATTGCGCCGGCAGGGCCTTGGCGTCGACGACGCCTGCGGCATGGTCCTCGACCCGCTGACCGGCACCTGGCGCTTCGCGCCCCACGACCTGGCGGTCAACTACGTTATGACGGCGGCGCGCCGATAGGTCGGACCAGAGCGCAGCGGCGGTCCGACATCGCCGCTTCGACCCCGAACCGGCGCCGGCCGCGGTGAGCAGCCGCGCGACGGGGCATCCGTCGCGGATCACCGCTCGTCGGCAACGAAGACATTGATGCCCTGGGCGCGGCTGTCGCGGTCCAGCAGCGCCCTTGCCAATTCCGGGTTCGCCGGACCCCGCTCGTTGACCCAGTCCCAGGCCACCTTCGGCAGGAAGCCGCGGGGTGGGCCGAAGTCCTCCTGTCGGCCCCGCTCTCCGGCGGCCTCGGCCCTCAGGACGCCGGCCCCGCGAAGCTCTCCGGCGACGGCTCGACCACGACCGGGCCGTCGGTGGTGACCTCCAGGATCGCCAGCCCGCGCTCCACCGTGCCGTCGCGGCCGAAGCGGAAGATGCCGTCCAGGCCCGCGAACCCCGCCGGGTCGGTCAGCGCGCCGCGCCCGAACGCCCCGCCGCCGGCGCCCGGGCCGGCCACCGCCGTGCCTTCGGGCGTCCGGCTGAGCGCCACGGCCAGCGCGACCGCGTCATAGGCCAGGGTGGCGACGCGCTCCAGCTCCGGGCTCAACGCCCCGAACTGCTGTTCGTAGCGGCGCACGAAATCCTCCCGGAGCGCGGGGTCGGGGGCGGCGAACAGGGCGCCGCGCAGCGCCGGCTCCAGCGCCAGGGCCGGATCCTCCATCAGGCGGGTGCCGAGGATCTGCATGTCGCGCATGCCGTGGAACGGCACCAGCGCCGCCACCTGGCGCAGCCGCAGGTCCCCGTCCGGCAGCAGCACCGCGTCGGCGCCGCTGCCCTGGATCGCCTGGACCGGCCCGGAGAAGTCGGTCGCGGAGGGATCGTAGGACTGGGTGGCGACGATCTGGGTCCCGGTGCGCCCGGCCACGCTGCGGGCGGAATCGGCGACGATGGTGCCGTAGGCGTCGGACGGCGCGACGACGGCGACTCGACCCAGGCCCTGGCGGCCCGCATAGTCCAGGATGCTCTCCACCTGCGTGGACGGCAGGACGCCCATGACGAAGACGTTGCCGCCCGCGACCGAGGCGTCGGTGGAGAACGCCACCACGTTGACGCCGCTGCCCTGCGCGGCCGCGCCGGCGGCCCGCGCGCTCTCCGCCAGCAGCGGGCCGAGGATCAGGTCCGCGCCGTCCTGGATCGCCGAGCGGGCGGCCTGCTGCGCCCCCTCGGCCGTGCCGCCGGTGTCGCGCGGCATCATCTGGAATCCCTGCGACCCGAGATCCAGCACCGCCATCTCCGCGGCCTGCTGCATGGTCTGGCCGACCGGGGCGACGCGGCCGCTGAGCGGCAGCAGCAGCGCCACCTGCGCGGTGCCGGGCGCGATCGGCCGGCCCAGCGCGTCGACCTGGCCGGTCTGTTCCTGGGCCGCCGGGCCCGCTTGCGCACCGGAGCGCGGCGGGGCTACGGTCGGGGCGCAGGCCGAGGCCAGCACCAGCCCGGCCATCGCGGCGAGGCCGAGCAGCCGGTGCCGGGCGGTCGCGCCGATCTGGGCCAGCAGGCCCCCGCAGCCGCCCGACGGCGCGGACGCAGCCGCCGTCCGTGCCGGCCCCTCCATCACCCTGGTCGCGATCGCCTGACGTGCCACCTTCCGCCTCCCGCTCTGGTCCTCGATCCCCTGGCGACGGCGTCCCGCCCGCCCGGGGCCGCGGCGCACCGTCGTCCGCGCCGGCAGGGCCGCCGGCGGACGCCGACGAACCTACCGGCGGCCGGGCCGCGAGTAAACCGGCGCCGGGTCTTCACCTGGTGGCGACCCCGATCGGGAACCTTCGCGACATCACCTTCCGCGCCGTCGACGTCCTGGCGGGCGCCGACGTGATCGCCTGCGAGGACACGCGCACCACCGCCCGACTGCTGCATCATTTCGGTATCGAAACGCCCACCGTCAGCTATCACGAGCACAATGCCGAGCGGATGCGGCCCAAGCTTCTGGCGCGGATGGCCGCGGGGGCGGCGGTGGCGCTGGTGACCGACGCCGGCACGCCGGCGATCTCCGACCCCGGGTACAAGCTGGTGCGCGCCGCGCGCCGGGCCGGCCACCGGGTCGAGGCGGTGCCCGGTCCGACCGCGCCGGTGGCGGCGCTGATCGTCAGCGGCCTGCCGACCGACCGGTTCCTGTTCGCCGGCTTCGCGCCGGTCAGGACGGCGGCCCGCCGGCGGTTCCTGGAGGACCTGGCGTCTGTGCCGGCGACGCTGGTGCTGTTCGAGGCGCCGTCCCGGCTGGCCGCCAGCCTGGCCGACATGGCGGCGGTGCTGGGCGACCGGGACGCCGCGGTGGCACGCGAACTGACCAAGCGCTACGAGGAGGTCCGCGCCGGCCGGCTGTCCGAGCTGGCGCAGGCCTATGCCGAGGGCGGCCCGCCCAAGGGCGAGATCGTCGTCGTGGTCGGTCCGCCGGAGACGGCGGCCGAGGCCGGCACGGCGGGCGCGGTCGACGACACCGAGGTCGACCGGGCGCTGGCCGAGGCGCGCCGGACCATGAGCCTGCGCGATGCGGTCGACGCGGTCGCCGCGACCACGGGCCGGCCGAGGAAGCAGGTCTACGCCCGAGCCCTCGCCATCGACCGCGCCCTCGACCGCGGCGCGGGCGGCGACGGCCCGGAGGGCGGCGCGTGAGCACGGCGAAGCGCCGCCGCGCCTACGGCTTCGGGCTGCGCGCCGAGGCCTTGGCGGCGCTTTGGCTCAGGCTCAAGGGCTGGCGCATCCTCGACCGGCGGTTCCGCAGCGGTGCGGGGGAAATCGACCTGATCGTCCGGCGCGGCGGCGTGGTCGCCTTCGTCGAGGTCAAGGCCCGGCCCGACCCCGCCGCGGCGGAGGCGGCGCTGACCGAGCACCAGCGCCGGCGCACGCTGCAGGCCGCCCAGATCTGGATCGGCCGCCACGCGGCCCGATTGGCGCCCGATTCGGATCTCAGCTTCCGACTCGACGTCATGCTGGTGGTGCCGGGGCGGCTGCCTCGGCACATCGCCGGCGCCTGGGAGATCGCGTCGGCCGAAACGGCGCGCAAGGGATGGTGAGGGAGAGGATGGGACGCCTGGCCTGCCTCCGTGGCCTCCGCGACCGCCGCGGTCGCCGCGGTCGATGCGACGATGCCCGCCCGCGGACCGGTCCCGGCCCGGCAGCCAGCCGCCGCGCCCCGGCCGTCGTGATTGTCGCGCTCGCGGCGGCGGCGGTGCTGGCGGGCTGCACCCCGGCCGGGATGGCGCTCGGCGCCGGCGCCACGGCCGGCGTCGCGGTCGCCGAGGAGCGGCCGGTGGAAACCGTCGTCTCCGATGCTCGCCTGCGCCTCGCGATCAACCGCGTCTGGCTGGAGGCCGATCCGGAGCTGTTCATCGACCTCTCGACCTCGGCGGTCGACGGCCGGGTGCTGGTCAGCGGCACGGTCGAGCGGCCGGAGGACCGGGTCGAGGCGATTCGGCTGGTCTGGAGCGTGCCGGGCATCCGCGAGGTGGTCGACGAAATCCGCGTCAGCCGGTCCGAGGGCCTGCCCGGATTCGCCCGCGATGCCTGGATCTCCACCCAGCTGCGCAGCCGGATCACGCTGGACCGACGGATCCGCGCGATCAACTATACGGTGGATACCGTGGCGGGCACGGTCTATTTGATGGGAATTGCGCGCGACGCGGCGGAGGTCGAGCGGGTCATCGCCCATGCCCGGCAGATACCCTATGTCCGCCGCGTCGTCGACTATACCCGGCCCCGCATCGCGGCCGCCGACGGCGCCTGACGGCGGCACCGCCGCTTCGGCGCCCGTCCCCGGCCGGCGGGTCGCCGGGACCGTACCGAACGGGGGAGTCCCTCATGGCCGCGCGCCCGATCCCCGACGACATCCGCGAGGTGCTCGAACGCGCCGGCGCCGCGCCGCCCGACCGGATCGAGCTGGCGGAGACCGCGCTCGCCCTGGGGGCGCTGGAGCGGCCCGGCGTGTCGCTGGTCTGGTACCGGCGGCATCTCGACCAGCTGGTCGACGCGGTGGCCGAGGCGGCGCGGGCGCTGGGAAGCGACGCCGGGGCCGCGGCCGAGGCGCTGTCCGGCGTGCTGGCCCACGGCTTCGGCTATGTCGGCGACGTACGCAGCTACGAGGACATGCAGAACGCCAACCTCCTGCGGGTGATCGACCGGCGCAAGGGGCTGCCGGTCGCGCTCGGCATCCTCTACCTGCATGTCGGCCGGGCCCAGGGCTGGCCGATGACCGGACTGAACTTTCCGGGCCATTTCCTGATCCGGCTCGGCGACGGCGGCGAGCGGGTGGTGCTCGACCCGTTCCATGCTGGCATCGAACGCCCGGTCGGGCAGATGCGGGAGCTGCTGAAGGCGGTCGCCGGCCCGGACGCCGAGCTGCGGCCGGAGCACTGGGCCGCGGTCGACGACCGGGACATCCTGCTCAGGCTGCAGAACAACATCAAGCTGCGCCACCTGCGCGGCGATTCCGTCGGCCGGGCGCTGGAGGTGCTGGAGGGCATGCTGCTGATCGCTCCCGGCGATGCCATGCTGTGGCGCGAGGCCGGTCTGCTCAACGCCCGGATCGGCAATCTGGCCGCCGCGATCGAGAAGCTGGAGCGGTTCATGGACAGCCCCGCGCCGGATCGGCTAAAGCACCAGACGGCGTCGGTGCTGGCCGAGCTGCGGTCCCGCCTGCACTGACCTTCGCCGCCTGCCGTCCCGCCCTCGCCCCCGGAGCCGCGCCATGAGCCTGGTCGTCGCGATCCAGATGGACCCGATCGAAAGCGTCGACATCGAAGCCGATTCGACCTTCCTGATGGCGCTGGAGGCGCAGCAGCGGAATCACGCCGTCTTCCACTACCTGCCGCATCACCTGTCGATGAACACCGGGCGGATCTATGCCCATGTCCGGCGGATGGAGGTGCGGCGGAGGAAGGGCGACCATTTCACCCTCGGCAATTGGGAGGTGATGGACCTCGCCGCCGCCGACGTGGTGCTGATGCGCCAGGACCCGCCGTTCGACATGGCCTACATCACGGCGACCCACCTCCTGGAGCACATCCACCCGAAGACGCTGGTGGTCAACGATCCGTTCCAGGTGCGGAACGCGCCGGAGAAGCTGTTCGTCAGCCATTTTCCCGAGCTCATGCCGCCGACCCTGATCTCCAGTCACGTCGCCGAGATCAAGGCGTTCCGGGAACAGCACCGCGACATCATCGTCAAGCCGCTGTTCGGCAACGGCGGCGCGGGGGTCTTCCACCTGAAGGAGGACGACGAGAATCTCGGCGCGCTCCTGGAGATGTTCACCCAGCTCTCGCGGGAGCCGGTGATTGTCCAGAAATACCTGCCGGAGATCCGCCAGGGCGACAAGCGCATCATCCTGATCGAGGGAGAACCCGTCGGCGCCGTCGCCCGCCTGCCGGCGAGGGGGGAGGCCCGGGCCAACTTCCACGCCGGCGGCCGGGCGGAGAAGGCCGGCCTGACCGACCGGGAGCGGGAGATCTGCGCGGCCCTCGGACCCGTGCTGCGCGAGCGCGGCCTGGTGTTCGTCGGCATCGACGTGATCGGCGACTGGTTGACCGAGATCAACGTCACCTCGCCGACCGGCATCCACGAGATCAACCGGCTCGACGGCACGCGCCTCGAAGTCCTGCTGTGGGACGCGATCGAGCGCCGCCTGGGGCACGCAGCGGCGGCCTGATGCCCCGCGCCCGCGGCGCCAGGCCGGGCGACGGGGCAGGGCACGCGGAAACGGTGCTATTGTCCCAGGAATTTCGCGCAGCTTAACCAGCGCTTTACCGGCAAGGCGGATGCTGGAGGCCTCTGGCGGCCGTCGGCGCCCGGCGTCGATGGCCATCCGTCCACCTTCCGGGAATGCGCGCCGTGAGTCGATCCGCCTCGTCCAACACCGCCCCGTCCAGGACCGCCGCCGAGCGCGTCGCGGCCGATGCCAGGACCCGGCGCCGGACAGTGGGCATCCGGGCCAAGCTGATCGGCGCTTTCGCCGCGGTCGCGGCGACCACGCTGGTCGCCGCCGGTGTCGCCTGGGTCGGCTTCGGCACCGTCGGCCGGGCGCTGGACGGCATCGTCGAGAGCGACCTGCCGGCGATGACCCGGGCCCAGCACCTCTCCCAGGACGCGGCCGGCGTTCCCTCCGCGGTGGCGGAGCTGTTCGGCGCCGTGGAGGTCGAGGCGCTGGATCGCGGCATGGCGCGGCTCAACGACCGGGCGGCGCGGATGGACGCCTCGATCGACGCGCTCGCCGAAAGCGGCGCCGACGGGCAGGCGCTGGAGGCGATGCGCCAGCAGGTCTACGACCTGATCGGCGGGCTGACCGACAAGCGCCACTTGGTGGCCGAGCGGATCGCCCTGGAGGACGCGCGCCGCGAGACCGTCGAGCAGGTCGCCGACTACCACGGCCTGCTGCTGGAACAGCTGGCGCCCATCGTCCAGAGCGCGCGGTTCTCCACCGTCCGGCAGAGTCTGGACGTGAAGCGCAACACCCAGGACGCGCTGTCGGAGCTGACCGACGTGGCCTCCGTCAATCTGGAGGCCGCCCTGGTGCTGCGCGCCGAGGCGGTATCGGCGATCCGCCTGATGAGCCGGGCGATCGACGCGACCACCGCGGCGGAAGTCGAGGCGCTGCGCCAGTCCTTCGCCGAGACCGGAGAGCGGCTGTGGGCGGCGGCCGGGCGACTCGACGCCGGCAGCGAGGAGATCATGCTCGACGCCGCCCTCGACCGCCTGCTCCAGTTGGCGGAGGGCGAGGGCAACGTCTTCGACCTTTCCGCCACGCTGACCGGGGGCGGGGCGCTGGCCGACCGGGTCGCGGCCACCGGGCCGCTGGAGGCGGCGCGGAGCGAATTGCCGCAACTGGAGAGGTCCGTGGAGGACCTGCTCGCCCGGATCGCCGAAACGGCGCGGGCGACCATGCAGGACGCCGCTGCCGAGGTGGCCCGCGAAGTGGTGGGCGGGGTCGACGCGCTGATGCGCAGCGGGGTCGACACGCTGCGCCTGCTGCATGAGCTGAATGCCCGCGCCAACCTGCTGGCCGGCGTCTACAACGAGGCCGCCAGCGCCACCGCGCTCGACCGCCTGGACGAGCTGGAGCGGCTGGCCATCGTCACCACCAGCGAGATCTACCAGGGCCTCGGCATGCTGGCCGAGGGCGACCAGCGCGATACCCTGTTCGACAGGGTCAACACTCTGGTCGAGATCGGCAATGGCCAGGACAGCGTCTTCGCGGTCCGCCGCCGGATGATCGAGGTGCAGGTCGCGCTCGACGAGAGCCTGGAAGGCTCCCGAACGATGGCGGCCGGGCTGGGCGAGCAGACCGCGGCGTTCAGCATCGACGCCGCGTCGGATGCCCGTGCGGCGGCCGGGGGCGCCCTTGGTCTCCTGGAGCAGAGCCGGGTCCTGCTGGCGGCGATCGCGGCGGCGGCGGTGCTGGCGGCCGTCCTGATCGGCTGGCTCTACGTCGATCGCAACCTGATCGCCCGGCTGAACCGGCTCGCCCGGTCGATGCGGGCGATCGCCAATGGCGAACTGACGACCCCGGTCGATGCCCGTGGGGGCGACGAGATCACCGACATGGCGAAGGCGCTGGAGGTGTTTCGGGACAACGCCCGCGCCGCCGAGGAGGCCGAGGCCCGCGCCGAAGCCGAGCGCGTGCGCGCGGCGGAGGAGCGGCGCAGGTCGATGCTGGCCCTCGCCGACGAGTTCGAGGCCGGCGTGCGCGGCGTGGTCGAGGCGCTGGGCGGCCAGGCGGACGGCATGAACGGCGCCGCCGCCAGTCTGAAGGAGACGGTGGATCGCACCCGCGCCCAGGCCGGCGACGCCTCCTCCGCCGCGGAGCAGGCCTCCGCCAACGTCCAGACCGCCGCCGCGGCGGCCGAGCAGCTGAGTTCCTCGATCTCGGAGATCGGCCGGCAGGTCGGCCGCTCGGCCGAAATCGCCGGCCAGGCGGTCGACGAGGCGCAGCGGACCGACCAGACCGTCCGCGGCCTCGCCGAGGCGGCGCAGACGATCGGCGAGGTGGTTGAGCTGATCACCGATATCGCCGAGCAGACCAACCTCCTGGCGCTCAACGCGACGATCGAGGCCGCGCGGGCCGGAGAGGCCGGCAAGGGCTTCGCCGTGGTGGCGGGCGAGGTCAAGAACCTGGCCGGGCAGACCGCCAAGGCGACCGATCGGATCGCCCGCCAGATCACCGGCATGCAGAGCGCGACCAACGACGCGGTTGGCGCGATCGGCGAAATCGGCCGAACGATCGGGACGATCAACGAGATCGCGACGACCATCGCGGCGGCCGTGGAGGAGCAGTCCTCGGCGACGACCGAGATCGCCCGGAACGTGCAGGAGGCGGCGACCGGCACCCGGCGCCTGGCCGGCAACCTGACCGGGGTGACCGATGCGGCCGGCGACACCAGCGAGGCGGCCGACCAGGTGACCGTCGCAGCCGGCGAGCTCAAGGGCGAGGCCGACCGCCTACGACGCTCTGTCGACGATTTCCTGGCCCGGGTGCGGGCGGGATGACCGGCATCTGACACGGGAGATGGGTCGCGCCCCCATCGAACTTCGGCGCGACCTTCTTTGCCCCAAACATAAACATATCTTTATGCTTGAATACCGAAGCGCCGGCTGATAGACGTTGGGACGTCAGTTCCGAGACGCCGAACACGGGGTCCGGGCGCGCCGCACGGGTGCGCCGGTCCCGTCTTTGCGTTTCCCGCCCCGCCGCCGGGAATACGCCCGGGCGGGGGCGCCCGCCGCCTTGCGGGCCGCACGTTTTCATTCTGTCCTCTCGAAGGAGTTCGATCATGCCCGACGCCGGTGCCCCGAGCGGCTTCACCGACTTCAAGGTCAAGGACATCAGCCTGGCCGACTGGGGCCGCAAGGAGATCGAGATCGCCGAGACCGAGATGCCCGGCCTGATGGCGCTGCGCGAGGAATACGGTGCGCAGAAGCCGCTGAAGGGCGCGCGCATTGCCGGCTGCCTGCACATGACGATCCAGACCGCCGTGCTGATCGAGACGCTGACCGCGCTCGGCGCCGAGATCCGCTGGTCGTCCTGCAACATCTTCTCGACCCAGGACCAGGCCGCCGCGGCGATCGCCGCCGCCGGCATCCCGGTCTTCGCCTGGAAGGGCATGGACGAGGACGAGTTCTGGTGGGCGATCGAGATGACCATCGAGGGTCCGGACGGCTGGCGCCCGAACATGATCCTCGACGACGGCGGCGATCTGACCGGCCTGATGCACGAGAAGTACCCGCAGTACCTTGACGACGTGCGCGGCCTCTCGGAGGAGACCACCACCGGCGTTCTGCGCCTCTACGAGATGGCCAAGAAGGGCACGCTCAAGGTTCCGGCGATCAACGTCAACGACAGCGTGACCAAGTCGAAGTTCGACAACCTCTACGGCTGCCGGGAGAGCCTGGTCGACGGCATCAAGCGCGCCACCGACACCATGCTGGCCGGCAAGGTCGCCGTGGTCGCCGGCTATGGCGACGTGGGCAAGGGCTCGGCCGAGAGCCTGCGCAGCCAGGGTGCCCGCGTCATGGTCACCGAGGTCGACCCGATCTGCGCGCTGCAGGCGGCGATGGAGGGCTATGAGGTCGTCACCATGGACGAGGCGGCGCCGCGCGGCGACATCTTCGTCACGGCGACCGGCAATGTCGACGTGATCACCGTCGAGCACATGCGGACCATGAAGGACCGCGCCATCGTCTGCAACATCGGCCACTTCGACAGCGAGATCCAGATCGAGGGTCTGCGCAACATGAAGTGGACCGAGATCAAGCCGCAGGTCGACGAGGTCGAGTTCCCCGACGGCAAAAAGCTGATCGTCCTGGCCAAGGGCCGCCTGGTCAACCTGGGCTGCGCCACCGGCCATCCGAGCTTCGTGATGTCGGCGTCGTTCACCAACCAGGTGCTGGCGCAGATCGAGCTGTGGAACCACGCGGACAAGTACGACCGCCAGGTCTACGTGCTGCCCAAGCACCTGGACGAGAAGGTCGCCGCCCTCCACCTCGGCCGCCTGAACGCCCGGCTGACCGAGATGACGGAGAAGCAGGCCAACTACATCGGGGTGCCCCAGAAGGGCCCGTTCAAGCCGGAATACTACCGGTACTGACCCGGCCGAATCGCCGAGCGGAAGAAGCCGGCGCCCCACGGGGCGCCGGCTTTTTTTCATTGTCACATCGCACCATGGTCCCCGGTCATCCCGGACGGCCCGCAGGGCCGATCCGGGACCTCGCCGGTTGGCGCGGCGTCGGCGCCAGGCGCGCGCTTGCCATCGAGGCCCCGGCTTTCGCCAGGGTGACCGCCGGGGGATGGCTACGGCCGCTGGTGCCGGCGTCGGGTTTCGCTGGCGCTCGACCCGACCTACGGCGACGCGACGCTCACCCGCGGTTCATGCGGTTGTCGACCAGGTCGTCGACCACCGCGGGGTCGGCCAGGGTCGAGGTGTCGCCCAGGGCGTCGTGCTCGTTGGCGGCGATCTTGCGCAGGATGCGGCGCATGATCTTGCCGGAGCGGGTCTTGGGCAGGCCCGGCGCCCATTGGATCAGGTCCGGCGTGGCGATCGGGCCGATCTCCTTGCGCACCCACTGGACCAGTTCCTTGCGCAGCTCCTCGCTCGGCTCCTCCCCGGCGACCAGGGTGACGTAGGCGTAGATGCCCTGGCCCTTGAGGTCGTGGGGATAGCCGACCACCGCCGCCTCGGCGACCTTCGCGTGCGCGACCAGGGCGCTCTCGACCTCGGCGGTGCCCATCCGGTGGCCCGACACGTTGATCACGTCGTCGACCCGCCCGGTGATCCAGTAGTAGCCGTCCTCGTCCCGGCGGCAGCCGTCGCCGGTGAAGTACTTGCTCTTGAAGGTCGAGAAATAGGTCTGCACGAACCGTTCGTGGTCGCCGTAGACCGTGCGCATCTGCCCGGGCCAGCTGTCGGCGATGCAGAGGTTGCCCTCGGTCGCGCCCTCCAGGTGATGGCCCTCGTTGTCGACGATCACCGGCTTGACGCCGAAGAAGGGCAGCGTCGCCGACCCGGGCTTCAGATCGGTCGCGCCGGGCAGCGGGGTGATCAGGATGCCGCCGGTCTCCGTCTGCCACCAGGTGTCGACGATCGGGCAGCGGCCTTCCCCGACGACGGTGTGGTACCAGAGCCATGCCTCCGGATTGATCGGCTCGCCGACCGAGCCGAGGATGCGCAGGCTCTTCCGACTGGTCTTCTTGACCGGCCCCTCGCCTTCGCGCATCAGCGCGCGGATCGCGGTCGGCGCGGTATAGAAGATCGTGACCTTGTGCTTGTCGACCACCTGCCAGAACCGCGAACTGTCGGGATAGTTCGGGACGCCCTCGAACATCAGGCTGGTCGCGCCGTTGGCCAGGGGGCCGTAGACGATATAGCTGTGGCCGGTGACCCAGCCGACATCGGCGGTACACCAGTAGACGTCGCCGTCGTGGTAGTCGAAGACGTACTGGTGCGTCATCGACGCATAGACCAGGTAGCCGCCGGTGGTGTGGAGCACGCCCTTCGGCTTGCCGGTCGACCCGGACGTGTAGAGGATGAACAGCGGATCCTCGGCGTTCATCTCCTCCGGCGGGCAGTCGGAGGAGACCTTGGCGCACTCCTCCTCGTACCAGAGGTCGCGGCCGTCGGTCCATTCGACCGGACCGCCGGTGCGCCGGACCACGACGACGCTGTGCACGCCGGGGCAGCTCTTCAGCGCCGCGTCGGCGTTCTTCTTCAGCGGCACCTTGCGGCCGCCGCGCAGGCCCTCGTCGGCGGTGATGACGCAGGTTGACGCCGCGTCGTTGATCCGGTCCTTCAGGCTGTCCGGCGAAAAGCCGCCGAAGACCACCGAATGGATCGCGCCGATCCGGGCACAGGCGAGCATCGCGTAGGTCGCCTCGGGGATCATCGGCATGTAGATGGTGACGACGTCGCCCTTCTTGATGCCGCGCGCCTTCAGCACGTTGGCCAGCCGGCACACGTTCTGGTGCATCTCGGCGTAGCTGACATGCTTGGATTCGTGCGGGCTGTCGCCTTCCCAGATGATCGCGGTGTCGTCCGCCTTGGTGGCCAGGTGCCGGTCGACGCAGTTCCAGCAGGCATTCAGAGTGCCGTCGTGGAACCAGCGGATGTGCACGTCGCCGGTGAAGTCGACTTCCTTGACCTGGGTGTACGGCTTGATCCAGTCGACGCGCTTGCCGTGCTCTCCCCAGAAGCCTTCGGGGTCGCTGATCGAGCGATCGTACATCTGGCGGTACTTCGTCGCATCGATCCAGGCGTTCCCGGCGATGTCGTCGGGCACCGGGAAGTGGCTGGTGTTGGTCGACATGAGAAAGACGTCTCCCCCAAGGGTTTCTGGTTCCGGCCGCAGGCGGGTTGGGCCGGCTGAGGCGCGGGCGGGGTCGCGGCGCCCCGTTCGAAGTCCGGCGCCGCGATTATCCACGACTGCCGGGGGCAGAACAACAGGGCGGAGACAAGGCCCTTAACCTCATCTTTACGCCGGCAGCGCGAAGGATGGGGAGCAGCGCCCCCAGCCGCACACGCCCGTGGGCCGAGCACAAGAGGACCGCCCGATGACCACCGACCGCGACCGACCGGCCCCGACCCTGTCCGTCCCCGCCGAGGCCGGTGCGGTGCCGGTCGAGGCGCCCGAGGCGTCCGTGGTCGAGGCGTCCGTGGTCGAGGCTTCCCTGGTCGACGCGCCGCCGGTTGACGGTGGGTCCGGCGGCGTGCAGGCAGATGACGTGCGGACCGTGGACGTCCGGACCGTGGACGTCCGGACCGTGGACGAGCAGACGGGTGCCCGGCTGGCCGAACTGGCGACGCGGACCAACCTGGGCGCGCTCGACACCCTGCTGGCGATCGCCGCGCATGCCGGGGCCGCCGCCGGCCGCAATGTCGAGGCGGCGGCCACCGCTCGGCGGCTGGGCCGGCGGATGACCACCAGCATGGCCCAGCTTCGGATCGCCACGGCGCCGCGCTGAGGGGCGCGGGTCAACCCCGTGCTTCCTCGCCCCGCGCCTGCTCGCCCCGTACGTCCTCTCCCCGCACCGCTTCCCCAGGTGCAAGGTCCAGCGGCCGGCCGCACAGCACGACCGGCAGCGGGGCGGGGTTCGCCGTGTCCGCCGTCACCGTGATGCCTTCGCGCGTCACCTCGACCGACAGGCGTCCGCCGAGATAGGCGAGGCGAAACGCCAGCCGCGACCACGCCTGCGGCAGATTCGGGTCGAGGCGCAGCGCCTCGTCCTCCAGGTCCAGCCCAGCGAAGCCGCGCGTGACGACCTGCCATGCCCCGGCCGAGGCGGCGGTGTGGATGCCGCCGATGAAGGTGCCGCCGGTCACCGCCTTCTGGGTGGCATAGAGGTCGACGGTCGCGCCCTTGACGAAGTAGGCATGGGCGCTCTCCACGTCGCCGAAGCGCGCCGCGGCGATGGCGTGGGCGATGGCGCTGAGCGAACTGTCGTGCTGGCAGCGCGGCTCGAAGTACGCCCAGTTCGCCCGAATCGTTTCGGGGTAGAACCGGTCTGGCAGCAGCGTCATCAACTGCACCACGTCGGCCTGCTTGGAGACCTGCGTCTCGGTCGCCACGCCATGGGTGCCGCCCCAGTATTCCGCCGGGTCCAGGAGCCGGGCCGCGACGTCGGCCGGGGACACGTCCTCCAGCGCGAAGAAGCCGTCGAACGGTTCGATCAGGTGGGTTTCCGGGTCGGGGCCGGGGCGGTAGAGCCGGCGCGCCATGTCGGACCAGCCGGCGACTTCGGTGGCCGAGAGGCCGATCCGCGCCGCCAGCCGGTCGAGCGCCTGCGGCGCGCGCAGCGCCAGGGCGCGGTGCATCTCCACCGCCTGGTCGAGCGCGAAGCCGGCGATCCAGTTGGTGTAGGCGTTGTTGTCGACGTCCTCGTGCCACTCGTCCGGCCCCACCACCCGCAGGATCTCGTAGCGCCGGCGCTCCGGATGGAAATGGCCCCAGCTGCGCAGGAAGCGGGCCACCTCGAAGGCGATCTCCGCCCCCTGGTCGCGGACGAACGCGAAATCGCCGGTCGCGCGCCAGTACTGCCAGATCGCGTAGACGATGTCGGGCGAGACGTGGATCTGCTTGTCGTCGAAATGGGTGCGGATCGGCCGGCCGGTCAGCACGTCCCTGAAGAAATGGGTCGGGCACAGTTCGTCGCCCGTGTCGCCGGAGATCCACGCGAAATAGGCGCCGCGGTGCCCCAGCCGCGCCGCCTTTCGCCGGGCCCCGTCCAGCGTCCGGTATCGGTAGGTCAGGAGGTTGCGGGCGATTGCCGGCCGGGTGAACAGGAAGGCCGGCAGGTTGTAGATCTCCTGGTCCCAGAACGCCGCGCCCTGATAGGCCTGGCAGGACAGCCCGCGGGCCCCCAGCGGCAGGTGGTCGGCCTCGGCCGCCGTGGCGATGCGGTTGTGGTAGAGGCAGAAGCGGATCGCCGTCTGGGCCTCCTCGTCGCCCTCGATCACCACGTCGGCATCGTGCCAGAAGGCCGCCCACGCCGCCTCGTGCTCGGCCCTCAGCGCGTCGTAGCCGAGCGCCGTCGCCGCCGTCAGCTCGGCCTCCAGCTTCGCGGCGGGATCGGCACCGTCGAAGCCGTCGGCGACGAACACCAGCGTGTCGAAGGCGATGCTGTCGCCGGCGTCGAGCGAGACGGTCATCCGGCGCAGCACCCGACGGCCGTCCTGCGCCACCGCCGCGCCGTCCGCCACCGGCGGCGGCCCGTCCACCGTCAGGTGCTGGGCGACGGTGACCGGGATGCCGCGCTCGGCCGTCCGGCCCTCCAGCGCCAGGGTGGCGGCGCCGTCGATGTCCACCGGCGTCATCTCGGGCAGGTGGCAGCCGTGCAGGTCCCAGACCCGGCCGTCGATGCCGGTGGTGACTTCGAGGGTCACCGGCGCCTCCGCGGTCAGCCGGGTCCGCTGGGCCAGGAGGCGCGGCCGCGCCAGGCTGGCGAAGCGCTCGGTCTCGACGGCCAGCCGGCCGTTGCCGGCCATCGTCGCGTAGCGGCGGGAAAACAGCGCCCGCTTCAGGTCGAGCCGGCGCTCGTACGCCTCCGGCGTCGCGTCAGCCACGCCCATGGGCTGGTCGTCGGGGCCGCGAATCGAAAGGTAGAGCCCGTTCGGCGCATTCACCAGCTCGCGCCAGGTGCCGTCCGCGAGGTCGTAGGTGCCGGCGACGATGGTCGCGACGAAGCGCTCGGCGTCCCATTCCTCGAAGGTGCCGCGATAGCCCAGATGGCCGTTGCCGACCATGAAGGCACTGCCGGTGGGGATCACGGCAGCCGGGTCGAACCGGTCCTCGACCAGCGCCCAGCCGCCCTCGGCGACGAGGCCGTTGGGCAGGCGCATGGTGACATCTCTCCCTGTGGACGGCCCTTCTTGCTCCGGTTGAGTCCGGGGCGAGGGCGCCTCGCACATTCTAGCCCGCAATGCGCCGTCGGCAAAGCCCCGGCCGATCGTGCGCGCCCGGATGACGTGGGTCGGGTTTCCGCTGCGCTTCGACCCGAGCCAACGGGGGTGGACGGCGGCCCACCCTCACATCGTGCCTTGGTGGAACGTGCCGATGCGTCGATTGTTTCCGGCTCTCCAGATGCCGTAGGTCGGGTTGAGCAAAGCGAAACCCGACCTACGGGGCGGGGGACTCCTTCCCGGCGTCGCGCAGGCCGGTGCCGTGGGCGCCCCAGCGGTCGGGCAGGCCGGGGGGCCAGAGGGGCACGCCGGCGCGATAGGCGGCGCGGCCGATCATGTGCGCGGCGACCGGCGCCGTCACCAGCAGAAAGACGATCGCCGCCACCGCGCGGCTGACGGTCGACACGTCACCGAAATCGACCGCCACGCCCAGGAGGATCAGCCCGCAGCCCAGCGTGCCGGCCTTGGTCGAGGCGTGCATCCGGATCAGCACGTCCGGCATGCGCAGGACTCCCAGCCCCGCGACGAAGGCGAAGGCGCCGCCGAGCACCAGCAGCAGGGCCAGCAGGATGTCGGTCGCCATGGCTCGAGTTTCCTTCTCCGCCGGTTCCGGGTCAGTCGTCCAGCGCCTCGCGCCCGCCGGTCCGCGCCGCCTTGCGCTCGGCATAGCGGGCGAACGCCAGGGTGGCGAGAAAGCCGACCAGCGCCAGCGTGATCGCCACGTCGAGGAACGCGCTCTCGTGGCTGGCGATGGCGAAGACCCCGAGGAACGCGACCGCCAACAGCGTCACCAGGTCCAGCGCCACGACCCGGTCGGCCAGGCTCGGCCCGCGCATCACCCGCCACAGGGCGCAGCCGAACCCGGCCAGGATGAAGGCGAAGGCGATCGTCGCCGCGCCGGAGACCAGGGGACTGGTCCCGATCAGGGCGCCGCCGAACAAGGTCTCTTGCGTCATCGCATCGCCTCCAGCACCCGGCGCTCCATCCCGGTCTTGAGTTCCGCCACCAGCGCCGCCTCGTCGTCGACGAACATGGCGTGGACGTAAAGGTGACGCCGGTCCTCCGACACGTCGAGGCTGAGGGTACCGGGAGTGAGCGAGATCAGGTTCGCCAGCAGCATGATCTCGATGTCGCTCTCGACCTCCAGCGGCATGGCCAGGATGCCCGGTTTCGACTTGTTCTGCGGTGTCACCACGTCCCAGGCGACCCGGAGCGACGAAACGACGAGCTCCCACAGGAAGAAGCCGGTCAGCCGGACCAGCCCGACCGAGCGGCGGAAATAGGGGGTGTCGCCGTAGAGCGGCCGGGTCGCCCAAAGCGCCAGATAGCCCAGCGCATAGCCGCCGATCAGCGCCGGCACGGTGATGCTGCCGAAGACCGCGGCGAAGGCGAGCGCCAGGATGAGGTTGAGCAGGAAGAGGTTCATCGCCCGGCCTCCCTCAGCCGCCGCTGCCGGCGCCGAAGCGGCCGGCGGCCGTCTCCACCGGCACGGCCGGCGCGTCGGGCCCCAGCACCGCCGCCACATAGGCGGTCGGGTCGAGGAGTTCGGCCGCCGCGCGCTCGGCCAGTTCCAGGAACGGCGCGGCGTAGAGCCCGATCACCACGGTCATCGCCGCCAGCACGGCGATCGGCGCGGCCATGAGCGCCACCGTTCGGGCGTCGACCGGCCGCGGCCCGGTGCCCGGTCCGGCGCCTTCCGCGGCATCGGCCTCCCAGGCGGGATGCGCCTTCCAGAACGCCTCGGCCCAGATCTTGGTCATCGAGAAGATGGTCAGCAGGCCGACCGCCAGCGCCGCGGCGACGATCCACCAGCTCTCCACCTCGATCCCCGCGCGCACCAGGATCAGCTTGGCCCAGAAGCCGCTGAGCGGCGGGAACCCGGCCAGCGAGAAGGCCGGCACCAGGAACAGGACGGCGAGCCAGGGCTGCGCCCTGTAGAGCCCGCCGATCTTCTCCAGCTCGAACGAGCCGGTCAGCCGGTGGGCGAGCCCCGCGACCAGGAACAGGTTCGCCTTCACGATGATGTGGTGGACCAGATAGAAGACCGCGCCGACCAGCGCCAGTGGCGTCATCAGGGCGAGGCCCATGATCATGTAGCCGATCTGGCTGACGATGTGGAACGACAGGATGCGCCGCATCTCGTTCTGCGCGGCGGCGCCCAGCACGCCCGTGACCATGGTGAACCCGGCGATCCACAGCAGGATGCCGTGGGTGTAGCCGATGTCGTGGGTGAAGATCAGCGTGAACACGCGGATCATCGCATAAACGCCGACCTTGGTCAGCAGGCCCGAGAAGATCGCCGAGACCGCCACCGGCGGCGTGTGGTAGCTGGCGGGCAGCCAGAAGAACAGGGGGAACACCGCCGACTTGATGCCGAAGGCGACGATGAACATCACGGCGACCGCGGTCAGCAGCCCGGTATTCTCCACCTCGCGCACCGCGCCGTGGAGATCGGCCATGTTGAGCGTGCCGGTCATGCCGTAGAGCAGGCCGACCGCGATCAGGAACAGGACCGTCGAGACCAGGTTCAGCGCGACGTACTTGACCGCCCCGTCCAGCTGCGCCCGGTCGCCGCCCAGGACCATCAGCGCGAAGGACGAGATCAGCATGACCTCGAACCAGACATAGAGGTTGAACAGGTCGCCGGTCAGGAAGGCGCCGCACACGCCGGCCAGCAGGAATTGCAGCATCGCCTGGAAGCCGTGCCGCTCCCGCCCCCGGTCGATGTCGGCGAAGGCGTAGACCACGACCGCCAGGCCGGTGATCGCGGTGATCACCACCATCACCGCCGACAGGTGGTCGGCGACCAGGGTGATGCCGAACGGCGCCGGCCAGTCGCCCATCTGGCCGGCCAGCACGCCGCCGGTCCAGACCGCGCTCATCAGCGCGACGGAGACGGCGAGCAGGCCGACCGCGCCGGCGAGGCAGATCGTCTGCTGCATCGCCACCGTCCGCCCGGCCAGCAGCGCGACGATCGCGGTCGCGATCGGCACCAGGATCGGCGCGACGAGAAGCCAGCTCATGCCGCGTCCCTCTCCGCCTTGGCGCCGCGCGGCGGGGCGACGTCGGGCACCGGCCGGTCGTCCTCCTCCGGCTCGGCGAGGCGCATTTCGTCCGTGTCGACCGTGCCGATCTCCTGGTAGGCCCGGTACGCCAGCACCATGGTGAAGGTGATCAGGCCGAAGCTGATCACGATCGCGGTCAGGATCAGCGCCTGCGGCAGGGCGTTCGCGACCTCTCCGACCGGCGCCTCGGCGTCCAGCGGGACCAGCGGCGGCGCCGCCCAGGTCAGCCGCCCGGCGGCGAAGATCGACAGGTTCGCCGCGTTGGACAGGAGCATCAGCCCGAACAGGAACTTCACCAGGTTGCGGCCGAGCATCAGATAGACCGCACCCGACAGCAGCACCCCGACCAGGAGAGCGAGGATCGGCTCCATGGCTAGCTGCCCTCCTCTTCTTCCATGGCCAGGATCAGGGTCAGCACGGCGCCGAGCACCACCAGATAAACGCCCACGTCGAACAGCAGGGGGCTGCCCAACGGAATCGTGCCGCCGCCCTCCAGCTCGATCTTGTTCCAGACGCCGGTCAGGAACGGCGCGCCCTCCAGCAGCGCCAGCAGGCCGGCGACCAGCGCGATGCCGAGGCCGGCGATCGACAGCTTCATCGGCTCGACCCGGAGCGCCTGGCGCACCGACGCGGGACCGAAGGCGATGGCGTAGAGCGCGAAGGCGGTGGCGGCGACCAGGCTGCCAATGAACCCGCCGCCCGGCAGGTTGTGGCCGCGCAGCAGCAGGAAGAAGCTGAACACCAGCATCAGGGCGGAGATCAGGCGGGTCGCGGTCTTCAGGATGACGCTGTCCATCGGGCTCCTCCTGCCTCAGTCGCCCGACGAGGCGGCGGGCTCGACGCCGTCCTCGGTGCGGTCGGGCCGGCGCGGGCGCAGCCGGATCAGCGCCCAGCAGGCCAGCCCCGCGATCGCCACCACCGCGATCTCGCCGAACGTGTCGATCGCCCGGAAGTCGACCAGGATGACGTTGACGATGTTGTGCCCGAAACCGCCCGGCACGCTGTTCTCCTCGAAGAACGTGGTCAGGCGCCGGTCGATCGGGCCGACCGAAACCGACAGCAGCATCAGGGTCACCGTGGTGCCGGTCGCGATCGCCAGGGCCGCGTCGCGAAGCCGGCCGGCCCGGCCCGGGTGGTCGACCGCCCGGAACCCGGGCAGGCGCAGCAGGACGACGGCGACGATCACCACAATCAGGATCTCGACCATCAGCTGGGTCATCGCGACGTCCGGCGCCCCGTAGATCACGAAGATCAGCGCGATTCCGGTGCCGATCACGCCCAGCGCGCCGATCGCGGTCAGCCGCGAGCGCGCGATCACGGTGACCAGCGTCGCGGCCACCAGGATCGCGGCGATCAGCCACTTGTACCAGGCCAGCACCGGGACAGCGTCGGGCAGGACGATGCCGTCCTTGACGATCAGCGTGCCGGCGACGCCGACCGTCAGCGTCGCGAAGACGACGAAGACGTACCGGCGCTGCCGGCCGTTCTGGAGCAGCCGGGACTGCCAGGTCGCGAGCGCCAGCATGCCGGCCATGATCCGGTCGTAGGCGCCGTCGCCGGACGGCAGCGGCGCGAGCGCGCGGCGCAGCCCCGCCGCCACGCGGTCGAACTGCCAATAGAGGAGGGCGCCCAGCGCCACGGTGCCGATGCTCATCATCAGCGGCAGGTTGATGCCGTGCCAGAGCTCCAGCGGGTAGGCTCCGGGCAGGGCGCGGATCGCCTCCACCGCCGGCACCACGATCGGGGCCGCCACCCGCTCGGGGAAGAGGCCGAACACCAGGCCGAGGATGGCCAGGACCACCGGCCCGATCCACATCCCCCAGGGCGCCTCGTGCGCCGGCGCGGGCGACCGCTCCGGCCGGCCCCAGAACGGGCGCAGCGCGACCACCAGCGCGACGCCGACCATCATTGCGTTGGCCGCGACCGCCGCCGTGGCGACCAGCACCGGCTCGGACGCCACGGCGAGCGCGCCCTTGTATTTCAGCTCCTTGCCGATGAAGCCCAGGAACGGCGGGAAGCCTGCCATGGAGAACGCCGCCGCCGCGGCCGCCGCGGCGGTGACCGGAAGCTTGCGGCCAAGCCCGGCGAGGTCGGGCAGGAACCGGCTGCCGGCCTCATGGTCCAGGATGCCGACCACCATGAACAACGCCGCTTTGTAAAGCCCGTGGACCACGATGAAGGTCCCGACGGCGGTCAGCGCCACCTCGCTTTCCGCGCCCAGGAACATGGTCAGCGTGCCCAGTGCCATCAGCGTGGTGTACGCCAGCATCGCCTTCAGGTCGGTCTGCCTGAGCGCCAGCACCGACGCCCAGACCGCCGTGATCGCGCCGAAGATCGTCAGCGTCCAGACCCACAGGTCGGTCTCGCCCAGCGTCGGGTGCAGCCGGGCCAGCAGGTAGATGCCGGCCTTGACCATGGTCGCGCTGTGCAGGAAGGCGCTGACCGGGGTCGGCGCCGCCATGGCGTTGGGCAGCCAGAAATGGAAGGGGAACTGCGCCGACTTGGTGAACGCGCCGAGCAGGACCAGCACCAGGATCGGAACGTAGAGCTCAGACTGCTGGACCGCGATGCGGTCGAGCTCGGAAATCTCGAACGAGCCGCCGACCAGGCCGAGCACCAGGAATCCGGCCAGCATGGCGAGCCCTCCGGCCCCCGTCACGATCAGCGCCTGCAGCGCCTTGCGCCGGCTCTCCGCGTCCTCGTGATTGAAGCCGATCAGCAGGTAGGAGGTGACCGACGTCAACTCCCAGAACACGAAGAGGGCGATCAGATTGTCGGCGGTGACCAGCCCCAGCATCGCCAGCATGAAGCCGCCGAGATAGAGGAAGAACCGCCAGAACTGCGGATGGCCGGCCATATAGGCGCCGGCATAGAGGAAGATGAACACGCCGATGCCGCTGATCATCAGGGCGAACAGCAGGGCCAGCCCGTCGATCCGGAACGACAGCGCGACGTCGAGGCCGGGCACCCAGTCCCACGCCACGCGATAGCCGCCGTCGGCCATCACCCCCGGCAGCAGCAGGGCGAAGCCGGCGACGCAGGCCAGCGGCAGCAATGCCGGCAGATAGCCGGTTATCGAGGGGCCCCCCGCCGGGGCTTTCGCCGCGCTCACCCGTCCGCTCCGCCTCTCCTCTGCCGGTGCCCGCGACGGGCGCCCGCTCCTTCCTGCCGTCCGCCGCGTGGGCGTGCGATCCTGTCCGCCGGCCGGGCGACGGTGTCGCGCCCTGCCGGCGTCCGCCGGTCCCCGTCCCCGGCCAGGCCTACTTGTTGGCCCGTTCGTTCAGGAACGTTTCGAGGTCGACCACCGCGACGCGCCAGTCCTTGCCGAACTTGATGGCGCGCAACTGCCGGTCGCGGATCCAGGTTCGCACCGTGGCCTCGCGGACCTTCAGCTGCTCGGCGACCTCGTGTACCGTCATGAGGGGCTTCGACAGCACCGACCGATCATCCTCCCATCGTCGCGCCGGCGCCGGAGTCCGTCCACCGCCGATCGCGAACGGGGTGGAGTTTGTGTCGGTTTGCAGCGGTTTCAAGCGGAATGCGACCGAAGCCCTGTCAATAACCCCATCCGCGCCGGGGAAATTTCGCCCCACCGCCGTCTGCCGTTTCTGCCGACCCGCGCAGGGACGGGTCTTGATCCGGCCCGCCGCGGAGGGACCGCCCGCAGGGACGGTGCCGTCGGCGGGCCGCCGAGCCGCCGGGCCCGGATCCCGCTTGCGGCGTCGCGATCATCCAATCGTCATCGAACTGTCGCCAAAGCGTTGCGGCGGCGCTGCTAAAGCCGGGCCGTCGGAAGGCCGGGCGCGGCGGGTCGCGCCGTGGGCGACAGGGAGACGGAAGAACGATGACCAGCCTCAGCCGGGCGCGCCGCGCGCTCATGACCTCCGTGGCGGGCCGCGCCACCGTGATCGCCGCCGGCGCCGGTGCGGCGCTGGCCGCCGGCCTCGCCGTGACCACGGCGGCGCAGGCGCAGGACGGCGCCTATTTCGATCGGGTCGCGACCTATCCCGTGTTCGAGAACCTGCCGGAGGGCGCCGACCCGGCGACCGAAACGGTGGCAGAGATCGTCACCGCCACCGACGACGGCATGACGCTGATCTATACCGACGGCGCGGGCGAGGCGATCGGCTTCGTCGACATCACCGACCCGGCGGCGCCGCAGGGCGCGGGACGGATCACGCTGGGCGGCGAGCCGACCTCGGTTGCGGCGCACGGCCCGGCGGTCTATGCGGCGGTCAACTCCTCCGAAAGCTTCGTCGAGCCTTCCGGCCACGTCTCCGCCTTCGCGCTGGCCGACCGGTCGGAGATCGCGACCTGCGACGTCGGCGGCCAGCCCGATTCGATCGCGGTCAGCCCCGACGGTGCCTTCCTGGCGGTCGTGGTGGAGAACGAGCGCGACGAGGACCTGAACGACGGCGAGATCCCGCAACTGCCGGCAGGGCACCTGGCCATGTTCGCGCTGGGCGACGGCGGCGCGCCCGAGAACTGCGAGGATGCCACGATCGTCGACCTGACCGGCCTCGCGGAGGTCGCGGGCGACGATCCCGAGCCGGAGTATGTCGACATCAACGCCGACAACGTGGCGGTCGTGACGCTCCAGGAAAACAACCACCTGGTGCTGGTCGACCTGGCCGGGGGCGCCGTCGTCGGCCACTTCGCGGGCGGCACCGTCGACCTGCAGGGGATCGACACCGAAGACGACGGCCTGATCCGCGGCAATTCCGGCCTCGAAGCCGTGCCGCGGGAGCCGGATGCCGTGGCGTGGCTCGACGGCGGGCGGTTCGCCACCGCCGACGAGGGCGACTATGAGGGCGGCAGCCGGGGCTTCACGATCTTCTCGACCGACGGCGAGGTGCTGTTCGCCCCGGGCAGCGCCTTCGAGCACCTGGGCATGGCCGCGGGCCATTATCCGGAGAGCCGCGCCGACAACAAGGGCACCGAACCGGAAGGCGTCGATGTCGGAACCTACGGCGACGACACTCTGATGTTCGTGAATTCGGAGCGGGGCAACTTCGTCGCCGTCTATCGCGACACCGGCGGAGAGCCGGAACTGCTGCAGGTGCTGCCGACAGCGGTGGCGCCGGAGGGGCTGCTGGCGATCCCGGACCGCGGCCTGTTCGTGGTGGCGACCGAGGACGACGCGGAGGAGGACGGCATCCGCGCGACCCTGACGATCTTCGAACGCGGGGCCGAGGCGCCGTTCTATCCGGAGATCGTCTCCGCCGCCGATCCCGCGAACGGCGCGCCGATCGGCTGGGGCGCGCTCAGCGGCCTCGCCGCCGATCCGCAGGACGCGGCCACGCTCTACGCGGTCAGCGACAGCTACTATGCCGAGCCGATGATCTTCACCATCGACGCCTCGGAGAGCCCGGCGACGATCACCGCCGTGACCCGGGTGACCGGGGGCGCCCATGGCGAGGCCGGCTATGACCTGGAGGGCGTCGTGGTGGCGCCGGAGGGCGGCTTCTGGCTGGCCAGCGAGGGCCGCCCGGGCGACGGCCGCCCCAATCTGCTGATCCGCGTCGACGCCGACGGCGCGGTGCAGGAGGAGGTCACCCTGCCCGAGGGCTTCGAGGACGGCGCCCGCAACAACGGCTACGAAGGCGTCGCGGTCGGTCCGGTCGGCGGCGAGACCCGCGTGGTCGCGGCGATCCAGCGCGACTGGGAGGGCGATCCCGCAAACCACGCGAAGCTGGCGGTCTACGACCCGGAGAGCGGCGCCTGGGGCTTCGTCCTCTACCCGATGGACGCGCCGTCCTCGCCGCGCGGCGGCTGGGTCGGCCTGTCGGAGATCGTGCATGTCGGCGACGGCCGCTATGCGCTGATCGAGCGGGACAACCAGCCGGGCAGCTACTCGACCTTCAAGGCGGTGACGGTGATCGACCTGTCGGGCGTGACCCCCGCTCCGGCCGGCGGCGAGCTGCCGGTGGTGGAGAAGACCGCGGCGATCGACCTGCTGCCGCTGCTGCGCGACACCCGGGGATGGATCGGCGACAAGCCGGAGGGCCTGGCGGTGGCGGCGGACGGCACGCTGTGGCTGGTCACCGACAACGACGGCGTCGACGATGCCAGCGGCGAGACCCGGTTCCGGACGATCGGAACGGCCGGCGACCTCTGAGGCCGGCCACCGCCGCGCCGGCTGATCGTCCTGGTGCCTCCTCCCCGCCGCGCGAGCGGTGGGGAGGGGCCCGCCGCGGGTGGGCGGGGAGCAGGCACCGACCCTGGTTTCGGTGGTGGCGGATGGCCGCTACGATGCGTCTCCCCACCGAATCGGGAGCCGTGCAATGTCCCCCGTCCCGCCGTTTCCCGCACCCGATTCCGCTGCCCGCCGGCTGGTCGACTTCATGGCATTCGCCGAGGGCTTGAAGCGGGAGTTGCGGCACAGCTGGCTCTCCGACGGCCGGCGCGAGAGCGTGGCGGAGCACAGCTGGGCGATGGCGCTGATGGCCCTGATCGCCGCGCCGCATCTCGAGCGGCCGGTCGATCTGGCCAAGGCCCTGAAGATGATCCTGGTCCACGACCTGGTCGAGGCGGCGGCCGGCGACGTGCCGGTCTTCGAGATCGGCGAGCGCAAGGCGCGCAAGACCGAGCGGGAGCGGGCGGCGATCGAGGAGATCCGCGCCCGGCTCGGCGCCCCGGTCGGCGAGGAGATCCACGCCCTCTGGCATGAGTTCGAGGACCGCCGGACCGACGAGGCGCGTCTCGCCGTCGCGCTCGACAATCTCGAAGTCCAGCTGCAGCACAACCTCGCCCCGATCGGCACGTGGGAGCCGGTCGAGGTCGACCTGGTCTGGACCAAGATGGACCGCCCCTGCGGCCACGACCGGTTCCTTGCCGCGGTCGCCGAGGCGCTCAAGGCCGATGCGGAGGCCAAGCTGCGTGCCGCCGGCACCGACGTGGATGCCGCCAAGGCCCGGCTGGGCCTGGCGGCCGGAAGGTGACGGCGATCGGCGACCGCCCGGCGGCCTCGCCCCTGCCCGAGCGCACCGCCTGGCCGGCCGTGGCGCTCCTGGTGGCGACGGGTGTGATGGCGGCCGCCCAGCTGGGCAAGGTCCCGCCGCTGGTGGCCGCGCTCCAGGCGGACCTGGGCGTCTCGCTGGTCACCGTCGGTTGGGCGATGTCGGTGATCACGCTGGTCAGCGCGGTCCTGGGCCTGGCCGCCGGGGGGCTGCTCGGCGCGACCGAGATGAAGCGGGCGCTGCTGGCCGCCCTGGCGGTCACCGCGGCGGGCAGCATGCTGGGCGCGCTGGCGGGCGGGGCGCCGGCGCTGCTGGTGGCTCGGACGGTGGAGGGCGCCGGCTATCTGGTGGTGACGGTGGCGTGCCCTGCGCTGGTCGCCTTCAACGCCAGCGACCGCGGCCGGCCGCTGGCGCTCGCGCTTTGGGGCTGCTTCGTGCCGGCCGGCCTGGCGCTCGCCAACCTGGCGGCCCCGGCGCTGGCCGCGCTGCGGCCGGAGGCGGCGGAGGGCTGGCGCCTGGTCTTCTGGGCCGGCGCCGCGGCGGTGGCGGCGATGGCGGTGCTGATCGCCGTGACGCCGATGCGCCAGCCGGCGCCGGCTGGCGCCGGTCCGGCCCGGGATCGCCGGGCCGGCGGCGGCGCGGGCGCGGACCCGCCGGCCGGTGTCGTGGCCCGCGCGGTGATCGCCGACCTGCGGCTCGCCCTGGCGCATCCCCCGGCGCTGCTGATCGCGGGCGCCTTCTTCTGGTTCGCCGGCCTGCATGTCGGGTTCCTGGCGGTGCTGCCGGCCTTCCTGATCACCGAGGCCGGCCTGTCGCCGGCCGCGGCCGGTCAGGTCGCCGCCGCCTCGGCGCTGGCCTATATCCCGGGGTCGCTCGCCGCCGGCTGGGCGATGCGGCGCGGCCTGTCGCCGGCCGGGCTCGGCATCGGCGGCTATGCCGCGCTGGCTGTCTCGGCCGCGGCGGTGCTGGCCGGCGTGCTGCCTGTGCCGGCGGCGGCGGTGGCGGCGATCGCGCTCAGCGTCGCCGCGGGGGTGAGCGGAGCGGTCCTGTTCGCCGGCGCCCCGGGCTGCGCGCCCTCGCCGGACCGGGTGCGGCTGGTGCTGGGGCTCTTCGCCCAGGGCGGCAGCCTGGGCGTCCTGCTGATGCCGCCGGCGCTGGCCTGGATCGCCCAGGCGGCGGACTGGGCCGCGACCCTGCCGGTCTTCGCCTTCGGGGCCACGCTGGCCGGCGCGGCGCTCTTCTCCATCCGCCGCCCGCTGGCGACGGCGCGAGGGTGAGGGGGCGGGTGCGCAGCGATGGGGGCGCGTTGCGGGCGGTGGCCGACCTGTCGGATCAGGGGCCGGGCGACGCTCGTGGCGTCAGGGTCGGCACGAGTTCCACCCAGGGCACGCCCAGCGCCCGCAGCGCCGCCGCTCCGAGAAAGCAGAGGAGGAACAGCGTGAACCGCCGCTCGCCGACAGTGACCCCCGGGCGCGCGCCGGAAGGGCGGTCGGTCATCTTCAGGTGCATCCAGGCCAGGATCGGCGCCACCCCCATCGCCCCCGCCTTGGCCGCCAGCAGTGCCGTTGCCACCAGCAGCTGGAGGACGGTGGGAACGGCGACGGTCAGCGCGACCAGGACGACGAGGAACAGACCGATCGTGCCCGCCGACGGACGCCCGAAGACCGCGTCGAGCAGGCCCGGCAGGCTCGGATGCGCGGTCCCCTCAAGCACCGACGCGATCGAGTATAGCAGGACCGCGCCGACCGCCGCCGACGCCGCCAGAAACTCCTCATAGAACGCGAGCGTCGTCGACAGCGGGTTCTCCCTCGACCCGGGATCCGGAAGGCCCTCCAGAACCGCGACCCAGCCCCCCAGCACGGCCTGGACGATGACGACATTGACTACCACGAGGGCAAGGACGGCAACCAGATCAACCGCCAGGAAGGCCAGCAGCCCGGCATAGGTGCCGGAGCGCTTGCTGCGACCGAAGAAATGGCGCGACAGCCCGACCGAGGCGGCATCGCTGGTTGCGTTGGCCAGGCACAGCGCCAGGATGCCGATCGTCACGGTCGGCAGCAGGAGAAGCGCGTCGCTGTTCGAAAGACACTGCGGATCCAGCGTCATCTCACACCGACCGGCCGCTGAGTTGAAGTCCAAGGCCACCAGGACGAGAATCAGGAGGGCTTCCAGCAGGACGGCGGCCAGCAAGGATTTCAGCATGCCTCGCCTGAGCAGGACGTATTGCGCGACGGGCAGCCCGAGCAGCAGGAGCAGGGGGAACCAGCCGAGGGACGGCCAGACCGCTGCGACGCCGACACCCACGAAGACCGCACCGATGCGCAGGGTCGTGGCCATGAGGGTTGCCAGCGCCACGAGCGCGAAGCTGGGTCCGAAATACTGGATGGGCGCGATCAGCACCGTGTACAGCGGCACCGAGAGCACCGGCACGAGCATGGCGCCCGCGACCCCCGCCAGGCCGCCGGCGGCAAAGCCTCCCGCAGTGACGAAGCCCGCCGACATGACCAGATTGGTGAGGATCACCAACCGTCCGTACGCCGCCGCCCGATCCGCCGGTTTCCGCTCCCCCGCCCTTGGCGAGCGGATCCGGCGATGGATGCGGAGCAGCCAGACGCCGACGAGGGCGATCAGCAGGAGGCCGAGGTTGAGCACCGGCGCCGGTGCGCCGGGAAAGACCGAGACGAGCAGCGCCCGAAGCGCCGGTCCCGCCTCCCGCGCGGACGCGGTCTCCAGCGCCGCGACGATGCCGGCCAGCACGAGCCCGGCGCCGGGAAGCACCACGAAATAGACCAGCATCAGGAACGCGCTGACCCGCCAGGCGCGGACGGTGAAGCTGCCGGCGAAACGCCGCCCGCGCGGCGGGCCGTAGACCTTGAGGATCAGCCAGAGCACCCGGCGCAGCGAGGCCCGGATCACGGCGTCGACCGGCAGCCGGCGCAGGTGCCTCACCCGCCGGACGACCACCAGGTGCAGGCATCGCACCGCACGCTCGGTCAGGATCCATTCGCCCATGCGCGACATCAGGATGGCGACGCCGAACAGCACGAGGAGTTCGAACACGATCGTCGCCGCCACGGCCCGCCTCTTCGGTCCCCGCCCCGCGATGCCGATTGCCGAGCCTCGCCCGGGCACCTGGAGGCCGGAAAGGCGTTCTGTCAGGCGGCCTCCCGGACCTCGATACGCGAAAAATCCCCCAAAAATCTTTCAAAAAGTTGCATAGCCGTGCGGCAGGTGCAAGCCTCCGCCCCCTCCTCCCCCGTCAGCCGAGCTCGAACAGCCGGCCCGAGCGCTCCCAGTCGCGGAGCGTCGCCACGTCGGCGGCCAGCACCGCCTCGTCCTCGTGGCTGAGGTAGACGTGGCCGGGGCTGGTGAACAGGTCGACCGTACGCTCCAGCCGGTCGCCCGGTGCCGGCGCCTTCTGCAGCCAGGACCGGCTGGCCAGCCGGCCGAGCAGCTCCTCGATCCGAACGGTGCGGACCACGCCACTTTCCGCCGCGCGGAACGCCACGTTCCACAGTGGCTGGCGGGGCGGCAGCCCGCCCGCCGCCCGGGTCGCCGGCACCCAGTCCGGCCCCTCGTCGATCAGCCGGGCGAGCAGGTCGACCTGGCTGGCGCCCAGCACGAAGCCGGTCGCCCGGCAGTCGATCCCGCCCGACAGGCGCGAGGCCGATTCCACCAGCACCGGCCCCTCTGCGGTGACGAAGAGCTCGGTGTGGCTGGCGCCCCAGCGCACGCCGAGCGCCTCGAGAACCGCCTCGACGAAGGCGACGATGGGCCGGCCCTCCGCCGTCGCCGGCGCGACCAGCCGGGCCACGTCGTAGATCGCGGCGCCGCCGGGCACCGGAATCTTGTCGGCGCGCCACACCTCGGTCACCAGATGCGCGCCGGCGCCGCTGACCGCGTTGACGAAATACTCCTGGCCGACCAGCAGCCTTTGGGCCACCGCGCCGTCGTTGCGCTGGCCCAGCTGGTCGACCGTGCCGTCCAGCCGGCGGAAGGCGGTCGCCAGCGCGGCCTGGTCGGCCGCGAAGGTCACGGCATCCGTCCCGGCGCTGGCGCGGGGTTTCAGCACCACGGGCCAGGAGCCGGCGCGCGCCCAGGCCAGCAGAGACTCCAGATCCCGCGCCAGGAAGCGCTCCGGCGCCGCCAGGCCGGCGGCGGCCACCCGCTCCCCCATCGCATGCTTGTCGCGGCGGGCGACGCTGGTGTCGGGGTCGTTGCCCGGCAGGCCCAGCGCCGCGGCCAGCCGGTCGGCGAGGATCACGCCCGATTCCGTCCCCGGTACCACGGCCGCCGGCCGGCGACCGCCGGCCGCGGCGGTCGCCCGCTCGACCAGGTCGTCGATCGGCCCGTCCTCGCCCGCGCCGGCCAGGTCGGCGATCCAGTCGTTCGGCCGGAAGGTCCGGGCGAACATCGCCGCCGGCCGCGGCAGCGCGCGGACATGCAGGGTCTTCCAGCCCCGCGCCGCCATCAGCGGCGCCAACTGGCTGCCCGACGAATACCCGTCGACGACCCAGAGCAGCCGCCGATCATCCGGTGCCATAGCGCACCGCCATCGCCTTGAGGGTGAACAGGGTGACCATCAGGCAGCCGATGCCGGACACCGCCGACCACTCGATCCGGGCGTCGAAGGCCTGGAACAGGTACGTCAGCGCCGGCGCCGTCGCCAGCAGCGCGGCGACGCGGAACGGCTGCGACGCGATGATCCCGCGCTGCAGCAGCCAGATCGGCAGGATGACGCCGAACGCGGTCGCCACCGCGATGCCGGTCCACTGCTCCCGCCCGTCGGGCATCAGCTCCGCCCCGCCCAGGGCGAGGCAGAGGGCGATCACCACCAGCAGGTAGAACCGGTGCGCCAGGATCGCCGAGGAGGACCAGCCTCGCTCCCCCAGCTGCTTGACTGCGATCGTGGTCAGCGCCATCGAGAGGCCGCCGAACACGGCGGAGGCCAGCCCCACCCCGGCGGCGGTCGCCGAGCTGTCGGCCAGGCCGGACCGGCCGCTCAGCGAGCCCCAGGCCAGCACCGCCGCCCCCGCCAGGATGCCGATCGCCGCGGTCGCCGCGCCCTGGCTCAGCCGCTGGCCGCGGACCAGCCGCTCCAGCCCGATCGTCACCAGCGGCCCGACGCCGCCCATGATGCTCGAGACCACCGCCGGTTCGATGAACCGCAGGGCATAGAAATAGCCGATCCAGTTCAGCGCGCTGGTGACGTTGAGGACGACCAGCGGCCGGATCGACTCGCGCCCGATCCGCCACGCCGCCAGCCCCTGCCGCCGCGCCAGCAGCGCCAGGAAGGCCGCCGACGTGGCCAGGAAGCTCCAGAACAGGAAGGTGAACGGATGCAGGTCCTGCAGCAGGTTGCCGGAATAGACGGCATTGGCCGTGCCCAGGACGACGAAGGCCGCGACTTGCGCGATTCCCGCGGTCTCCGACGGGACGCGCAGGGAATGGGTGGGGGCGCTGCCCATTTGCGGACCGGCTCCGGCTCGGGCGATCGGGGGAAGGGGGAGCCGCCATGACCTCGGCGGGAACGTCAGTCCTTCACTGCAATCAAGCGGACGTTCTCCCGCCCGTCAAGCGCGATGTAGCCGGGCGTGTTGCGGCGGTGGAACATCTCTGCCAGCTCGACCCGGAAGCCCGCCGCCTCGAAGACGCGGCGCAGGACCGCGTCGTCCAGCAGGTGCAGCCATTCCGGCAACTCGTCCATGGTCGGGTCGTCGGAGTAGTCCTTCAGCCGCTCGCAGAACCCCGGCCAGGGTTCGCCGGCGTCGCGCCGCCGCTCGTAGGTCTCGATGAAGCCGCGGATGTTGTTGGCGTAGGGCGTCGCGGAGATCACGAACACCCGCCCGCCCGGCCGCAGCCAGGCATGAAGATCGGCGACGCCGGCCGCGATCTCCTCGCCCGTCAGGAAATTCAGCAGGTTGGCGGCGTGGACGGCGGCCAGGCTCCCAGGCCGGAAGGACAGGTCGCGGGGGAAATGCCCCTGCACCAGGCGCAGCCGCTCGCGGTCCTCCGGCGGGCATCGCTCCGCCAGGCCGGTCAGATGGTCGAGGCCCACGTCGTTGGCGACGACCGTCGCCCCCGCCGCCAGCGCGGCGCGTGCGGCGATGCCGTAGGCGCAGCCGATGTCCAGCACCGGCCCGTCCGCGGTCGCCGCGAAGGCGACGAACGCCTCGTTGATCTCGTTGAGGGTGGTGCCGGTGCGGCCCAGGCGGTTGGCGGTGACGGTCGAGGTGCCATAGCGGTCGGCTTCGGGCGTCGCGGTCATGACGGGGGTCTCCGAGGGGAAAAGAGCGGCTTCGGCGTCGGCCGCCGCGTCAGGCGACGGTCCGGCCTTCGACGAAGCGGTGGTATCGGTCGCGCAGTTCCGCGGCGCACGCGTCGGCCTCGTCGAGCGCCATGCTGCGGCGGTGATAGCCCAGGGTGCGGCGCAGCACCTCCATGTTCGCCTCGGTGAAGTGGACCGTCCCGTCCGGGTCGATGCGCGAGATGCCCTCGAACACCTGGGCCCGCTGGTTGACCCGGACCGCGTCCTCCAGCGACACCGCGTCGGTCACCACGTCGACCCGGTGGGCGCCGACCCGGACCGGATAGCCGCCCGGCAGGCCGTTCGGCCCCGGCGCGTGCAGCAGCTCGCCGGTGTCGTTGGCGACGGCCCGGACCACGGCGGCGGTCGAGGACGCCGCGACCACCTGGCCGGGCACTCCGCGGGTGCGCTTGAGGTGTGAGGTGAACAGGCGGAACAGGGCCGGCACGTCGAGCTGCCCGGTCACGTCGACGCCGTCCAGCAGGACCGAGAGGATGTAGGGCGCGTCGCCCGGGTCGCCGGTACCGGCGATCCGGTTGCCGACATAGTGGTGGGCGTAGAACCGCACCTGCACCGCCTCGACCGGCGCGCCCAGCATCAGCGCCGCGGCGCGGCGCAGGGTCGGCACCGCGTTGGCGACGTTGCCGGCGCCGGCCAGAGGCGCCAGGCCGGCGCCGGCCAGCGCGGCGTTGACCGCGTCCGGGAACGCGACATTGACCACCCGGCAGTCGATGGCGGACTCGCGCACCGCCAGCATCAGCTTGCGCGCCAGCGCCAGGTGGTGCGGCAGCCATGGGCCCAGGCACGCCGCGTCGAGCTGCTCGTAGAGCGGCCGCGGCAGGGTCGAGATCAGCCAGAAGGTCTGGTGGCTGGCGACATTGATCACGATCTCCGGCCGCTCGCGGTAAAGCAGCTCGGCGGTGCGCGCCACGTCCTCCAGGTCGCCGATGGCATAGCGGATCCGCGGCAGCTTGCCGGCGTTCATGGCGACCGTGATGGCGAGGTTGATCCGTTCGCGCAATCGCTGCTCGTCCCGCGCGACGACGACGATCTCGTAGTCCTCGGGGGCCCGGCTCAGCAGGTCGGTGAGATGGCCGCCGACCACGCCGATGCCGAAGATCATGATCCGCCGAAACCGCATCAATCCTCTCCTTCTCGCTGCGGCGACGACGCCCGGCCCGATTACCAGGCGAAGCGCGGGATGGTGGCCGTGGGCCTGACCCCGGCCGGGCCGCCGCCGCCGGGCAGGCCGGTTTCGGTGACCAGCACGCTGTCGAGCCCGGCCGCGGCGGCGCCGGCAATGTCGGTCGCCAGGGAATCCCCCACCGCCAGGACGGCGCGCCGCGGAATGTCCGGCAGCGCGGCGAAGCAGGCGTCGTAGATCGGCCGGTCGGGCTTGCCGTAGAGCAGCACGCGCCCGCCGGCCTCCCGGAAGGCCTTTGCCAAGGCCCCGCCAGCCCGGCGCAGGCGTCCGTCATGGACCACCTGAAGGTCCGGATTGGCACAGACCAGCGGGACGCCGCGGGCCAGCCAGTCCGCGAACATCGGCGCCCAGGTCTCGTCCGTCGTGTCGTCGTCCAGCAGGCCGGTGGCCAGGGCGAAGTCCGCGTCGGCCGGGTTCTCAACCTCCTCGGCCGGCAGCGCGTGCACCCAGGCGCCGTCCTCCTGGCGGCCGATCACCACGTAGCGGCCGCCCAGTGTCCTGCAGAATGCCGCATCGCTCAGCGCCATGGCGGCCGCCTCTCCCGACGACACGACCGTTCGGTAGAGCGACCGGTCGAGCCCGAGCCGGTCGAGCAGCGCCACCAGGTTGGCCTGGCGCCGGGCGGAGTTGGTCAGGAACACCACCGGCTTGCCGGCCGCTCGGATCGACTTGAGGGTCTCCGCGGCGCCGGGCAGCAGCGCCGCCCCGTCGTGCACCACGCCCCACAGGTCGACGATCAGCGCCCGATGGCCGGCCGCCAGCGCCGCCAGGCCGAGGGCGGCCGGCACCGCCGCGGCGGTCATCGCCCCGCTCCGAGGGGCGCGGTCGACGGCTCGCCGGCACCGCCCGCCGCCGCCCGCTCGCGATGCCGCCTCTTCGCCAGGCCGTTGGCGGCGCACAGGCGGTGCAGGGCGGGCAGGACCCGGTTCAGGAAGGCCTGCTCGATCGCTTGCCGGCCAGAGGCGAAGTCGCTCTCCGGCGGTGGCGGCAGCCGGTCGGCGAGGTCGCGGAGGGTGTGCGCCAGCGGCGTCGCGGCGTCCCCCAGCCCGGGGCGCTCGCCCCACCAGTCGGCCAGGGCGCGCAGCACCGCGGCGGCCTCCGACGCCTCCGAGGCCGGGAAGGTCGCCGGGGTGCCGACGCAGGCATAGGTGCAGCGCACCCGGCAGCCGCCCCAGCCGATCGACAGTCCGGGGGAAAACGCCACCCGCGCCTCCTCCAGGAAGAAGCGGACCAGATCGATGCCGTCCTCCAGCACCGCCCCGGAGGGCGTGACGAGGCCGCGCAGCCCCTCGAACGACAGCAGCATCGCGTGGCCTGCCGCGGGCGGGAAATCGACCGTCACCGCCGGGCCGTTCGGCAGCTCGTAGGCCGCCGCCAGGTCGGCGCTGACCCTGTCCGCCAGCACGGCGATCCGCGCGCTGCGCCAGGCGCATTCCTCGCGGTTCGCCGCGGCGTAGCCGGGATCGGTCTCCATCGCCTCCAGCGCCGCCACCGCCATGTGCCGGGCGACCTGCGGCAGCGTCGCGCTGGTGGTGACGACATGGGCGTCGAGCCGGTCGACCAGCGGCTTCGGCCCGCAGGCCCAGGCGATGCGGATGTTGGCCAGGCCGTGAAGCTTCGACCCGCCGGTGACCGTCAGCACCCGGTCCTCCATCCCGGGCATCGCCGCCAGCCGCGGGCCGGGCGTCCCGGCGAACTCGGTCTCGGCGAAGATCGCGTCCTCCACCGCCACCATGTCGGTCCGCCGGACGAAACGGGCGATGTCGGCCAGGTCCTCGGCGTCGTGGACCGCGCCGCAGATCGACGGATTGAACAGCATCAGCAGGCGCGGCGGCGGCGTCGCCCCCGCCACCACATGCTTTTCCCACCACTCGGAGAGATCGGCCGCCGTCAGCTTGTAGCTGCGCGTCCGGGCGGTCGGCAGGCAGACCAGGCGCAGGCCGTGGAGCGCACACCACGCTGACAGCGGGTGGTAGTAGCCGGGCGCCGTCAGCACGACGCCGCCCGGCCGCGCCAGCAGATGCAGGACGCCGAGCAGCAGCCGCGTCGAACCGGCATCGAGCGCGAGATTGCCCGCCACCGCGCGCGGCACGCCGATCCGCTCGAACGCCCGGGCCGCCGCCGCGTCGAAAGCCGCCGATCGCTGCAGGAACAGGTAGTTCTCGAGCGACGCCCGCTCCGTGTCGAGGAGCGCGCGCACCCCGGCCGCGACCACCGGGGCCGAGGGCCGGCGCACGCCTTCGCCGTGGGCGAAGGAGATGACGTCGGCGTCGAACATGGTCGGGTGGGCCTTGGTTCCCGAGTCGTCCAATCCGCCGAGCACCCGTCTCGCGCGCCGGAGCGCGGTCAACTCGGGCGGCGGCGGATGGCCGCTCATCAGCGCGAGGAACGGATCGTCGTTCGGCACGGCGCCCCCCTTGCGTCCGGGCTTGAGCCAGCGTTGGATCAATTGATGCTATTGATAATCATTCTCGCATCCCTTTTCAAGGGATCGATTGCGGGTTTAAACACCTTATGATCGTAGCGATTTGAGAGCGTTCCGGCCGGCGGAACGGCCACGCCCGACGGCGTCCCGGAGCAGACCGGTGTCCGGCAACCGTTCCGGCGCCGTCCCGCATGACCGGGGATTGTCGATCGAAGGCTCGTGTCGCCGTGAAGGCCGGGTTTCAACGCCCGCACGGTGCCATGGCGATGGAGCGTTCCGCCGCAGGCGCCATTCGTCGCCTTGCGCGCGAACCGGGGGGCGATCCGGCGGGACGGCCGCTGCCTCAGGTCTCCGCGGCCGTTCCCCACACCTGAGCCGTCCGGTCGCCCGGAACGGGAATGTTGACCGGCGGCAGGATCAGCGGCTCGTTCGGCCCCTTGGCCGTCACGGTGTGGAGATGATCCCGGGCGGCGCTGTACAGCATGGACACCGCGGCGCCATGGATCATCTGCCGTTTCGCGTCCATTGGTGCGCCGGCATCGGTGACGCGGAAGAATCCGACGATGCGGACGAACGCCTCATACGGCGCCAGCGCCCCGGCCGTCGGCGTCACGGCGATCTCGACGCGAACCCGGAATCGGTCCGGCGTCTCCGGATGCTCGTCGACGGTCGGCGTGCAGCTGACCGCGTCGAACAGGTGGAGGTCCTCCGGCGCCCGGTACTGCGGCAGGGCCTTGGTCCGAGTCTCGTCGACGTAATACGACTCAAGCCGCAAGGGGATTGAACGCATCGTTCTCCGTCTCGTCGGCATGGTCGGTGTCGGCGTCACCGCGGTCGTAGGCGCCATCGTCCACGGGGTGGCGCTGTGGCCGCGCCGCCGCCAGATCTTCCGGCCAGTCCGTCACCGGCTCCCGCGTCAGGGTCGGCGTGACGGTCATGCCGAGCGCGTCCGCGATCTTGACCATCGTCTCGATCGTGAAGTTCGCCGAACCGCCGAACAGCTTGGTCACATAGGCTGGCGACGTCCCGATCCGGCGCGCCAGTTCCGCCCGGGTGACGCCCTGGGCCGCCATGGCCCGGCTCACCGCCGCGGTAAAGTCGATCGCGACGTCCGCCGCGTGGTATGAGGGCTGCCGCCGTGCGGCGGCGAACAGGTCGTCGAAGGACTCGTAGGTCATATCACGTCTCCACGGACAAGGGCGCCGCATCGAACGGCGTCGCGGTAGCGTGCGATGGTCGCCCGTGCCCTTTCCAGATCCCGCTTCGGGGTCTTCGGCGTCTTCTTGACCAGGCCGTGCGAACAGATGACGACCTGGCCGCGGTCATAGAACCAGAAGACACGGACCTTGCCCCGCTTGAACTCGAACAGCCCATCCACTTCTGGATCGGCCGGGACATGTCCTCGGTCAGCAGCCTTGGACCGTTTTCGGCAACGTGCTCGATCAGGCGGAGCATGGCTGCCGCGTCCTTATCCCGACGATCCAACAGGTCCCCCAGGAACGTGAGCAGGGGGCATTCGCCGTTCGTGTCGCAGGCGGCATGCACTGTCCATGCGCCTCTCCTGACCAATCGTAGCTTCACGCCATTTACCTGCAGGTTAATATCCGCCGCCGCCCGCCGCCTGCAAGTCCCATTTTCCGAGAGTCGAAGGAGCTCTGTTCGATCAGAGAGATATCAGTCTTTCAATATACTTCCAAGGTTGAGGCCGACGCCCTCTTCGAAGCCAGTCTTCCCGCCGCATGCAACGCCTTGCAACCGATTGAGCCGGCCTCCCAACCCGTCGCCCCGGCCCGGCGCGCGACCGGGCGGGGGCGGCGGCGGCCGGTCTACCCGCGCTCGGGATAGAGCCGGCGGAAGCCGTCGGTGACCTTGGCGATGGTGCCGGGGTCCCTGTCGCGCCAGTATTTCGGATCGCGCATCAGGGCATGGAGCTCGGTCTCCCCGGCGGCGCCGGCCGGGTCGCCGGCGGCGAGCGCGGCCGGCTCGCCCTCGGCGGTCATCAGGCCGTAGAGCGCCATGACCCCGTCGAACGAGGCCGACAGCCCCTCCACCGCCTCGGCCGGCAGGTTCCTGCGCGCCCAGGCCAGCATCTGCCGGCTGACCTCGCGCCACTTCTCCTCGCCGCCGAAATAGGCGACCAGCCGCTCGATCTCGCGGTCGGCCTCGAACTCCGCGGCCATCTCCTCGACCAGCGGGACCAGCCGCTCGGCCGCCAGGTCGTAGACCAGCTGCACCTGGGCGGGCGTGAACCCGGCGGCGTGCATCCGCCGGTTCATCTCGGCGTCGGCCTGGAACAGCCCGTGGTCCATCGCGATCTCATAGCCCTCGGCGGTCTCCGGCACGCCGAGCGCGGCCATCAGCCGGGTCCGGTCGTCGTCCGCAAGGGACTGTCCGGCGTCGGGCAGCGCGACGCTGCGCGACAGCCGCTTCTCGAGCTCCAGATAGGACTTCAGCAGGGCCTCGACCCGGATCTCGCCGGTCGCCGGATCGAGGAACTTCTCCGGCACCGCCAGGGTCCCGAGCATCACGGCGGCGGGAGCCGGTGTGGCGCCCAGGGGCGACGCGGGCGGCGATGCGGGGCGCAGCGCGGGGGCTGGTTGGGCGGCCCCGGGCACGGGCTGGGTCAGCAGGTTCTCGGCCATGTCTCGATGTCTCCAGGATCAGGGGGAAGAAGAGGGAATCGGGTGTTCGCCGCCGCCGGCTCAGCCGGTGCGGCCGCGGGCGACCAGGGCGCGGATCCGCGCCACCACGGCCCGCTGGCCCTCCAGGTGGCGCAGCGTGGCCTCGTCGGCGGCGGGCCCCAGCACCCGGCCGAGCGTCGACCGCTCCAGGTCGGCCAGGACGCGGCTCCCGTCGGCACTGCCGAAGCAGCGGGCATAGCTGCGGCAGAGATCCGCGCCGGAAACCGTGTCGGACACCGCCGCGGGGCCGGCGATCGGCCCCCCGTTTGGCGGAAGGCCGGTCGGGGGAAGGCCGGTGGCGTCAGCCATGGCCGCCTCCCGCTCCTTGCGCCGCCTCGTCCGCCAGGGCCGGATCGACCGCGGCGACCGCCCCCGCGGCGGCCGGGTCGGCCATCGGGTCGTCCATGGGGCCGAGCGCCGCGGCGGCGCCGGTCAGGTCCGCGCCGGTCAGGTCCGGGTCGGCCGGCAGGGCGGCGGGATCGGGCGGTGCGCGCATGAGTTCCGCCGGCACGCCGAACCGCTCGCCCAGCCAGCGCGCGGCGGCCGCGGCGTCGACCGCGGATGCCGCCTCGGGCCCCAGGGCGAGTGCCGTCTGCAGCCAGGCGAGGGTGCCCTGGGCGTCGCGCTGCCCCTGGCTCTGCGCCAGCGGGCTCCGGTGCTGCAGGTCGACCAGCCGGCCGTCGAGCGGCAGGCCGTCGATCTCGCCGCGCCGGGTCAGGATGTCCAGGCAGCGGCGCACCAGCGGCACCACCAGTTCAGTCTGCAGCCGGCCATAGGTGGCCCCCAGGAGGCGGGCCATCTGGGCCGCGCGCTCCAGCACCTCGGTCGCGGTCATCCGCGGCGCGTGGATCTGCGCCAGCTGGTCGGCCAGCAGCGCATGGCGGACCCGGGCGCGCATGTCTTCCAGCACCAGCTGGCTGACGTCGAACTTGCCCGGCGCCTCCAGCGGCGTCAGCCCGGCCGAGCCGACCGCCTTGGGGATGATAGTGCCCGGCGTCAGCTTGACGGCGGCGGGGTTCAGCACGCCGTCGTCGTCGGCCTGCCAGATGCCGGTCACCGCGATCGAGGCGTTCTTGAGCACCAGCTCGACCACCTTGTTGGCCGTCTTGATGTCGGGCAGCGCCTTCATCACCGGCGACCGGCCGTAGACCTCGCCCGGCGCCTTCAGCCAGCGGAAATTGACGAAGGGCGCATGGGCGAAGCGCCCACGGGCGACCGGCGGCTCGTCGGCATCGCCGTCCTCGAACAGCACCATCCAGCGATAGGCGCTGCCGCTCCTCGGCGGCTCCGGCAGCACCGCCTCGATCAGCGCGATGGTGCGGCGGGGATCCCGCTCGGTGTCGCGGGCCAGCCGGTCGGGCAGCACCAGGCCGGGGAACCGCCGCTCCAGCTGGTCGCGGGTCGCCTCGGTGCGCCGGAAGGTGACGTCGAGCCGGCCGTCCGGCCCCTCCTCCAGCACCGCGTCGGGCAGCGGCACCGCCGTGAAGCGGAACGCCGAGGGCTCGCCCGGCGGCGCCTCCTCGACCAGCAGCGAGGCGGTGCCGCCGACCACGAGGTCGAGGAAGCACTGGTGGACCTCGACGGCGAAGTTCGACCGGTCGAGATGGCCGTGCAGGACCTCCGCCGCGGCCTCCAGCGCCGGTCCGACGGCGTCGTGCTCGCTCTCCGGCAGGTCGGGGCCGGGGACGAAGCCGACCCAGCGCGACCAGGGCGGGGTCAGGTGGGCAAGCAGGCTGGCCGCCAGCTGGTCGACCGCGTCGGGCGCGGTGCCGTCGAACAGCCGGTCGGTGCGGCGGCCGCCGGGCGCCTCGCGCTCCAGCACGCCGCCGCGCTGGGGCAGGGCGAAATCGTAGCATTCCTGCCACAGCCCCTCCCAGTTGCTGCGCCGCTCCCTGGCCCTGCGGAAGCGTTCGCGCACGGCGGCGGGGTCGAGGCCCGGCGGGTCGGCGGGCGGTCCCGCGGCGATTGGACCGGCGGCGGGCGGACCGGCGGCAGGGGAAAACGGGCGCATCGGCTATTCTCCCAGCAGGGTCTTGCGGCGCGGCGCGCCGTCGCGCGGCGCCAGGACGCCGCGCCATCCGGTAGCCAGCGTGTCCGGACGCCAGCGCCGCCGCGGGACGCCGCTTCCGGATCGCCGATCGGGGGCGATCCCCGGCTCCGCATGGGCGGTCGTCGGCGGCGCCGGCACCGGCGCGGGCGGCGGATTGGGCGCGGGCATGGGCGTCCGCGCGGTGGGGAACGGCTGGACCCGATCGGCGGGAGCGGAGCCGTCCGGCCCGTAGGCCGGCAATGGCGGCGGCGGCGGCAGGTAGACGGGCGCCGGCATCGGCGGTGGCTTGGGCGGGTCGAACAGTCTGCCCATCAGGCGGTCTCCCGGCTGGGGTGGGGGGAAGCGGCCGGCCGCGGCAGGGGGCGCCGTCGCGCCGGGCGGGCGGTCGGGCCGGTCAGGTGGCGGTACAGTTGCCGCGGCGTCAGCACGAACCGCGCGCGCAGGCCCAGGACGCGCTTGACCGCCTCGACGCAGGTGAACGGCGCCCAGGGCAGCGGCCGCGCGCGGGCGCGCCCCAGCGGCGCCGGCACCACGGTCAGGCCACGGGCGCGGTAGAACGCCGGCAGGTCGAAGCCGGCCGGGACCGGCTGGACCTCGAGTTCGGTAAAGCAGCTCAGCGGATCGACGGTCAGCCAATGCCGCCCGTCGTTCAGGACCACGAAACAGTGCCGGAACCCGGGCGCCAGCAGCTTCAGCCAGGCGAGGTCCGCGTGGCCGCAGAACACCACCCAGGCGCGCCGCAGGTCGCCAGTGCCGGCGCAGCCCGGCGCCGGCCCGTGCCTGGCGCCGGAGGGGATGGCGGCCGGTGCGGCGGCGGAGGGCGGCGGCGCGCTCACGCCACGATCCCCTTCGCCTGCAGCGCCGTGCCCAGCCGGTCCAGCGCCTCGTGCCAGATCCGGTGGGCGCGATGCTCGGCGGGACGGCGCGGATCGGGCGGTAGCAGCCGGCGGCCGTAGTGTCCCAGCACGGCGACATGGTCGCGCAGCAGCCGGCGCTGGCGGTAGAGCCGCTCCAGGACGCGCAGGACGTCGATCGGCTCGCACGGCCGCGGCACCAGCCCGGCGCCGGCGACGATGCGGGCACCGTCGCGCCGCGCCGTCCAGGCCTCGATGAACCAGAACCACGCGTCTTCGGCGCTGCGGAAGGGCTGTGCGCCCTCGATGGCGGCCGGCGCCGAGGCGTTGGCGGCGGGCGATCGGGTCGGTGAAGGCGGGACGGGCATCGGGCGGTCGCTCCTGACGGTCCGGGGGCGTCGATGGCCGCAGGGTGATAGGCGCGAAATCCTATGTCAAGGCAAATATGAATACGTTCCTACAGACATATGCGCCCTCCATATGTGAAGATGTTCCCATGCTCAAGCACGCCGACATCTGGAAGGCAATCGACCGGCTGGCCGCCAGGCACGGCATGTCGCCCTCCGGTTTGGCGCGCCGGTCCGGGCTCGACCCGACCACCTTCAACCCGTCCAAGCGCAAGACCCAGCAGGGCAAGCTGCGCTGGCCGTCCACCGAATCGGTCGCCAAGGTGCTGGAGGCGACCGGCTCCGACATGGCGGAGTTCGTGGGGCTGATGGGGGAGCAGCCGGGCGCGGCGGCGCGGCAGCGGGTGCCGATCATCGGCTACGCCCAGGCCGGGGCGGAGGGGTATTTCGACGATGCGGGATACCCGGTCGGCACGGGATGGGACGAGGTGGTGTTCCCCGACGTCGGCGACCCCCACGCCTACGCCCTGGAGGTCAGCGGCGACAGCATGGAGCCGGTGTACCGCGACGGCGACGTGATCATCGTCTCGCCGGAGAGTTCGATCCGAAAGGGCGATCGGGTGGTGGTGCGGACCGAGGGCGGCGAGGTGATGGCGAAGGAGCTGCTGCGGCAGAGCGCCAACAAGCTGGAACTCGGCTCCCTCAACGAGGCGCACCCGCCGCGCAGCCTGAAGCGCGGGGAGGTCGCCTGGATGGCGCGGATCATCTGGGCCAGCCAGTAGCGCGGCACCGGCGCCGCGGCATTTGGGCTTTTTTTCCTTGAAAGGCGATAGGCTGGGGGTCCTATGGGGAATGCCGCACAAGCACCCGACCCCACGGAGGATCCCTCTCCCGCCGGCAGCGGCGGATCGGTCGGCCGGGCGTCTGCGGACAATGCCGTGGTTGGCACGGGCAGCGACGCCGCGGTATAGGAGGGGCGGCGGTTTTCGCCGGATATTCGCAGGACGCCGCCGGCCGCGGCCGGCCCGCCTGACGCCCGCCCCAGACGCCTTTCGAGGACTCCCATGGATCGACGTGCGTTCACCTTCTTCGACGGAGCCTGGCACGAGGGCAACCCGAAGCTGATCGGCCCGATGTCCCATGCCATGTGGATGGCGTCGACCGTGTTCGACGGCGCGCGCGCGATGCAGGGCCGCACGCCCGACCTCGACCGCCACTGCGCCCGCCTGCTGGTGTCGGCCGAACGGATGGGGCTGGAGCCGCCGGTCGACGTCCAGGCGGTGCTCGCCGCCGCGCTGGAGGGCGTGGCGAAGTTCGGGCCGGACGCCGACCTCTACATCCGCCCGATGATGTGGGCGGAGTCCGGCTTCGTCGCGCCCGACCCGGATTCGACCCAGTGGGCGGTCTCGGTCTATGAGGCCCCGATGCCGGAGCCGAAGGGCTTCTCCGCCCGGCTCAGCAGCAAGCGCCGCGCCTCGCCCGAGACCATGCCGACGCTGGCCAAGGCCGCCTGCCTCTACCCCCAGGCGGCGCTGGCGCTGATGGAGGCGCGCAAGACCGGCTACGACAATGCTGTGATGTGCGACATGCTGGGCAACGTGGCGGAACTGGCGACCGCCAACCTCTGGCTCGCCCGGGACGGGGAGGTCCATACCCCGGTGCCGAACGGCACCTTCCTCAACGGCATCACCCGGCAGAGGGTGATCGACCTGCTGCGCGCCGACGGCGTCACGGTGGTCGAGCGGACGATCCGGCCGGAAGAACTGGAGACGGCGGACGAGGTGTTCTCGACCGGCAATTACGGCAAGGTGATGCCGATCACCCGGCTCAACGACACCGCGTTCCAGCCGGGGCCGATGTACAAGAAGGCGCGGGAGCTCTATTTCGATTATGCCCACTCCGCCTGACGACGCGCCGGGCGCGGCGGAGGCCGGGGCCGGGATCGCCCTGCGGGATGCGGCCGACGGCGACGGGCCGGGACTGATCGCGCTGATCGGAGGCTGCTTTGCCGACTATCCGGGCTGCGTCCTGGCGGTCGACGCGGAGATGCCGGAACTGCGCGCGATCGCCAGCCGCCACGCCGCGTCCGGCGGCCGGTTCTGGGTCGCCGAGGCGGCGGGCCGGATCGTCGGCTCGGTCGGCCTGAGGCCGGCGGCGCGGGACGACGGGGTGGAACTGGTCAAGCTCTACGTCGCGCCCCAGGCGCGGCGCCGCGGCCTCGGCGGTCGCCTGGTCGGGCTGGTGGAGGCGCAGGCGCGGACCCGCCGCGCCGCCTTCGTCGATCTCTGGTCCGACACCCGCTTCGTCGATGCCCACCGGCTCTATCGCCGCCTCGGCTTCGTGCAGCGGCCGGGGGTGCGCCACCTGTTCGACCTGTCGGGCAGCCGCGAATACCGCTTCGTCAAGCCCCTGTGCGCCTCGGCGGCGCCATGACCGGCGGCGCCCCGATGTCGAAGAACACCGCCAACCTGGTGCGGGTGCTCGAGCACGCGGGCGTCACGTTGGCGATCGATGTCGGCGCCAATCTGGGGCAGTACGCGCTGCGCCTGCGCCGCGCCGGCTATGCCGGGCGGATCGTCTCGATCGAACCGGTGGCGGCGGTCCAGGCGAAGCTGGCGGCGCTGTCGGCCGCCGATCCCGGCTGGACGGTGGCCGAGCCGATGGCGCTGGGGGCCGAGGAGGGGACGCTGACCCTCACGCTCTCCGCGGAAAGCGACATGACCTCCGCCCTGCCGATGACGGCGGAGATGCGGGCGCTGCTGGACGACTCCGTGCCGGTCGGCACCGAAACGGTCGCATGCCACAGGCTCGACGCGGTGATCGGCCGCTGGGCCGGGCCGGAGGATCGGATCCTGCTGAAGATCGACACCCAGGGCACGGAGGCGGCGGTGCTGGAGGGGGCGGCCGGGGCGCTCGACCGGCTGGCGCTGATCCAGACGGAACTCAGCCTGGTGCCGGTCTACGAAGGCGAGCCGGACTGGCGCGACACGGTCGACCGGCTGGAGACGCTGGGGTTCCGGCCCGTCCTCTTCATTCCCGGCTACTTCAACCGCCGCACGGCCCGGCTGATCGGGATGGACGGGGTGTTCGCGCGGGCCGCCGGGCCGGACGCCTGACGGCCGTGGGGACGGCCCTGCCGGCGCCGCTCGCCAGCACGACCCCCGCCAGGGCGACGACCAGGCCCGCAATGGCGGCGGGCCCGATCGCTTCGCCGAACTGCAGCCACGCCCAGACCGCCGTGACCGGCGGGGTCAGGTAGACCAGGCTCGCCGCCCGCGTGGCGCCGCGCCGCGCCACCACGACCCAGAGCAGGCCATAGCCGCCGAGCGTCGAGAGCACCGCCAGCCAGGCGAGCGCTCCCAGCGCCTTCGGTTCCGTGTCGAGCGCCAGGGACTCCCCGGCAGCGAGCGCGATCGCGGCAAAGAACACGGCGGAGGCCCCGAACTGGACCGCGAGATCCGGGACCAGCGGTCGCGACGGCCATCGGCGCTGGAGCAGCGTCGCGGCGCTCAACCCCGCGACGGAAAGGATCGGCAGCAGATAGGCCGCCGCGGGCGCGCCTTCGCCGACCCTGCCGAGATCCTCGGCCACCGCCAGGCCGACCCCGATCAGCCCCAGGCCCAGCCCGGCCCATTGCCGCGGCGTGGTCGGCTCTCCGATCAGCCGGCCGGCCAGCGTCGCCACCACCAGCGGCTGCAGCGCGGCAATCAGGGCGGTCGGCGCGGCCGGCACGCCGGCGCCCATGGCGCCGAACACGCCGAACAGATAGACGCCCTGCGCCAGCAGGCCGTTCGTCGCCGAGCGCACCGCATCGACCGCCGTCAGCCGACGGGCCTGCCCGATCGACAGGACCGCCGCCGTCAGCAGGCCGCCGATCAGGGCGAACCGCCATGCCAGCAGGGCCCACGCGTCTCCGGCGTCGTGGGCCAGCCGCGTGCCGATGAAGCCGGAACTCCAGGCGAGGACGAACCCGGCTTCGAGGACGACCACGAGGGCGACCGTGCGGGCGACGGGAAGCGGGCTCATGGGACGGCGGCTCCGGTTCGCGGAACGGGCGGCGTGCGCAGAACGGTGGCGCCTAGCTAGACATCAATCAAACGAATTAGCTTGATTAGCAGCATCAATGATTCTTATGGTGCGGGCATGCGCGACCTCGACCCCGACCTGCTGCGCGGCTTCGTCGCCGTCGCCGATACCGGCAGCTTCACGGCGGCCGCCGCGCTGACCCATCGCACCCAGTCCGCCGTGAGCATGCAGATCCGCCGGCTGGAGGAGATCGTCGATCGCCGTCTGATCGACCGCGAGGTCAAGCCGGTGCGCCCCACCCTCGAGGGCGAGCGGCTGTTGGGGCATGCGCGCCGGCTGCTCGATCTGCACCGCACGGTCCTGGCCGAATTCTCCGGACTGCAGCCGGCGGGCACGGTCCGCCTGGGGGCACCCGACGACTATGCGCTGCGGTTCCTGACCGACGCGCTGGCCCATTTCGCGCGCAGCCATCCGGCGGTCCAGGTGGATGTCACGTGCGACCTGTCGGGCCGGCTGGTCGAGGCGGTCTCGGCCGACCTGCTGGATCTGACGCTGGCCGCCCGGAGGGTGGGCGCTGCCGGCGCCACCGCCGACCCGCCGGGCGGTCGTCTCCTGGTGCGCGAGTCGCTGGTCTGGGCCTTGCCGCGCCGGGCGCCGGTGCCGCCGCTCGACCCATTGCCGCTCGCGCTGATGCCGGAGGGTTGCCCCTTCAGGGCGATCGCCATCGATGCCGCCGGGTCGGCCGGCCGTGCCTGGCGCGGGGCCTTCCGGTCCAACGCGCTGACCGGCGTGATGGCCGCGGTGTCGGCAGGGTTGGGCGTGACGGTCCTGGCCGAGGGCAATCTGGCGCCCGACCTCCGGGCCGGGACGCCGGCCGACGGTCTTCCGCCGCTGCCGGAGATCGACATCGTGCGGATCGGCCCCGGTCCGGAGGCCGGCCCGCCGGCCCGCGCGCTGGCCGAGCTGATCGACGCGCGCGTCGCCCGCTGAAGGCGCGGGGCCGGCCGCCTGCCTGACCGGCCTCCGCGCCGTCCGGGCGGGCCGCGGAGGGCGCCGTGGGGTTTCCCTGCGGTCGACCCGGCCGATAACCCTGCCGCCGCAACGGCCGTCATCCGCCGACGTTGAAGCCCCGGCCGTCCTGGTCTATGCCGGGAGGGGTTCCGCCCGACCCGGCCCGAGCAAAGGTGCCCGCACCCGTGACCCCGCCCCCGCCGGCCGACCGGATCGGCCATGGCATCCTGTGGATGCTGATGGCGACCGCGCTGTTCGTCAGCCTGGATACGTTGGCGAAGTATCTCCAGGACCACATCACCGTGGCCCAGGTGGTGTGGGCGCGCTACGCCTTCCACGCGGTGCTGATCGCCGCCTTCCTGGCGCCGCGGCTGCGCACCGTGGCGCGGACGGCCGTGCCGGGCCTGCAGTTCCTGCGATCGCTGGCGCTGGTGTGCGTGACGGGGCTGTTCTTCACCGGCCTCGGCTTCGTGCCGCTGGTCGACGCCTCGGCGATCATGTTCCTGACCCCGCTCCTGGTCACCGCGCTCAGCGTGCCGATCCTGAAGGAGAGGGTGGGCCCGCGCCGCTGGGCCGGCGTCGCCTTCGGCTTCGTCGGCGCGCTGATCGTGATCCGGCCCGGCATGGGGATGGTGCAGACGGCGGCGCTGGTGCTGCTGGCGGCGGCCTTCATCAACGCCTCGTTCCACCTGCTGACCCGGATGGTCGGCCGGCATGATTCGAGCCTGACCACGCTGTTCTATACCGCGGTGCTGGGCGCCGTACTGTCGTCGACCGTCGTGCCGTTCTTCTGGACGCCGGTCAGCGACCCGGCCGTCTGGGGCCTGATGGCGCTGCTGGGAGTGTTCGGCGCGGCCAGCCAGTTCGCCCTGATCAAGGCATTCCAGGCCGCCCCGCCCTCGGCGATCGCGCCGTTCAACTATTCGACCATCGTCTGGGCGACGGTTCTCGGCCTGCTCGTGTTCGGGGAACTGCCCGACCTGCCGACGGTGGTCGGTGCGGCGGTGATCATCGGCTCCGGCCTCTACGTCTTCCACCGCGAGCGGGTGGTGGCCACCGGAGACGCCGCGGCCGGCCTTGGCACCGCCGCCGCCGCCGCCCCGCGCGAGGCGCCGGCGACCGGCCCGGTCGCAGCCGCCGCTGACGCGCGCGCCCAGCCGACTGCCGAGCCTTCTGCCGAGCCGCCTGCCCGCTCCGCGCCGGAGGAAAACCGATGACCGGAGAAAATTCCGACGCCCCGGCCGCCGCCGCACCGCGGGCGCACCGCCTGCCGGCGGTCGATGCCGCGCGGGGGCTCGCCGTACTGGCGATGGTGGTCTACCACTTCGCCTGGGACCTGAGCTTCTTCGGCCTCGCCGAGATCGACCTGTTCGGCGATCCGTTCTGGCTCGGGTTCCGGACCGTGATCCTGTCGAGCTTCCTGGCGATCGCCGGCCTCGCCCAGGCGCTGGCCGCCAGCCGCGGGATCGACCGGCGCCGCTGGGCGCGGCGGATCCTGGTGATTGCCGCCGCGGCGGCGCTGATCACGCTGGCCACCTGGCTGCCGCTGGCGACCGGCATCGATCCGGCGCTGGGGCAGCGGTTCATCTGGTTCGGCGTGCTGCACCACCTGGCCCTGGCCAGCGTGGTCGGCCTCTACGCCGAACGCCTGCCCTGGCCGGCGATCGCCGCACTGGCCGCAGGCATCCTGGTCCTGGACGCCCTGGTCTCCGCGCCGGCATTCGACACGCCGTGGCTGATCTGGCTCGGCCTCGGCACCTACATGCCGGCGACCAACGACTGGGTGCCGGTGGCGCCCTGGCTGGGGGTCTATCTGGCGGGGCTGGCGGCCGGCAAGGCGGCGACCGGCGCGATCGGCCGGCTGCCGCGCGGGGAGGGGCCGGTCTGGCGCGGCCTCGCCCTGACCGGGCGGTGGAGCCTGCCGGTCTACCTCCTGCACCAGCCGGTGCTGATCGGCCTTCTGCTGGCGGTGGTGACGGTGACCGGCTGGGGCGGTTCCGATCGCGCCGCCGCGGATCGGGCCGCCGCCGTCTCCGCGTTCCGGAACAGCTGCGTCGCCGCCTGCGAAAGCGGCGGCGTCGGGATCTCGGAATGCCGCGCCTATTGCGACTGCGTGCTCGACGGCATGCGGGCGGCCGACGTGCTCGACCGGGCGCTGGCCAACCGCCTGACACCGGACGACCAGGGCGTGGTCGACGGCCTGGTCGCCGTCTGCCGCCCGGCCGGCCTGGAGCCGTGAGGGCCTCGGTCGGGCCAGAGTGAAGCTAAGGCGCAACATTCCGGCGACTACGTGCTGGCGCGATTCGGGTTATAATGGAAAGCTGGAATCAATAGGGAAATGCCTTGAAACAACGCAGCAAACGCGGCAGCAATTGCCGCCCATTTGCTGCGCTGACTTTGACGATTCAGACCTTCGGTGAGTCTATCGAGATCATCCTTGGGCTTTGGTTTCATGGGATCAATGTAGCCTGTGTCAATGAATTCTACAGATCTTGGTAGGAGTGTCCTTGATGACCAAAGCCATAGAACGGCGGCGATCAGGGCAAGACCTCCCGATACGAAGTTCAATACGACTAGGCTTGGCATGTCGATCTGCCTCCGAAATGACTGCAGGTGGCGGAATGCTTCCTCAGACACTCGGAGAGTTCAAGTCTCGGTTGCAGAAATCGGACCGACGGTCCGATGCGCGCGCCCCGCCGCCGTTCCGGGCGCCGTGGTCGGCGTGTCGGACCATCGCTCCGCTCGGTCCGACCTACGGGTTCGCCTCCCTCACCGGTAGATCAGCGTCGGCAGCCACATCGACAGCGCCGGGACGAAGGTCACCAGCAGCAGGACGATCAACAGCGGCACCAGGAACGGCGCGGTCGCCGCGAAGCAGCGCTCGAAACTCAGTTTCGAGACGCGGCTGAGCACGTAAAGCACCATCCCTACCGGCGGCGTCAGCAGGCCGATCATCAGGTTCAGCACCATGATCACGCCGAAATGCACCGGGTCGATCCCGATCTGCGTCACCACCGGCAGCAGCACCGGCACCAGGATGGTGATCGCCGCGATCGTCTCCATGAAGCAGCCGACGATGATCAGGATCAGCGTGATCAGCAGCAGGATGACGACCTTGTTCTCGGTGACGCCGAGGATGAATGAGGCGAACTGCTCGGTCACTCGGTTGGAGGTCAGGATCCAGGCGAAGATCGACGCCGCGGCGACGATGAAGAGGATGATCGCCGTCGTCTCGATGGTGTCCATGCTGACCCGGATCAGCCGACGCCAGGTCAGCGTGCGGTAGACGAAGATGCCCAGGATCAGGGCATAGAACACCGCCGCGATCGCCGCCTCGGTCGGCGTGAATGCGCCGGTCAGGATGCCGCCGACGATGATCACCGGCGTCATCAGCGACAGGAAGGCACGGGCGAAGCTGCGGCCGAGATTGGTGATCGAGAACCGGGCGTCGCGCGGGTAGTTCCGCCGCCGGGCGTACCAGGCGACCATGATCATCAGCGACAGCGCCATCACCAGTCCGGGGATGAACCCCGCGGCGAACAGCTGGCCGATCGAGGCCGACGCCATCACGCCATAGATCACCATCGGCAGCGACGGCGGGATGATCGGCCCGATGGTCGAGCTGGCGGCAGTCACGCCGACCGCGAATTCGGTGTCGTAGCCGCCGTCCCGCATCGCCTTGATCTCGATGGTGCCGAGCCCCCCGGCGTCGGCGACGGCGGCGCCGGACATGCCGGCGAAGATCACGCTGGCACCGACGTTGACGTGGCCCAGCCCGCCGCGCATCCACCCGACCAGCGCCTTGGCGAAGTCGAAGATCCGGTTGGTGATGCCGGCGCTGTTCATCAGGTTGCCGGCCAGGATGAAGAACGGGATCGCCAGCAGGGGAAAGCTGTCGACGCCGTTGATCATCCGGTGCAGCACGACCAGGTCCGGCGCCGAGCCGCTGACCGCGATGAACACCATTGAGGCGCCGGCCAGCGCGATCGCGACCGGCACGCCCAGGATCAGCATCCCGAAGACGAGGACGAAGAGGAGGATCAGCATCGGGGAGACCTCGGGCGCGGCGTCACGGAGGGGAACGGGGGAACTGTCATGAGCGCGGGCGGGGGCCGGTCGATCAGTCGGCCATCGGCAAAGACTGCCGGTCGCGGCTGGCGGCGTCGCCGGGGCTGCCGCCGGGCAGATCGCCAGGGCCGCCCGGTTCCTCCCGGCCCTGAACGTGGCGGACGATCAGCACGGCGGACCGCACCGCCATCACGGCGAAGGCGGCGACCACCGTGCCGTAGATCCAGCCCTTGGAGATGTCGAGCGAGACCATGTTCTGGCGTTTGGTCAGGTTGAAGACCTGCCAGGCGAGCCAGGTGCCCCAGCCGAAGAACGCCAGCTGCACCACGTCGATCGCCAGCAACAGGCGGCGTCGCATCGCCGGCGAGATATAGCGGAAGAAGAACTCCACCCGGATGTGGCTCTGCTTGCGCACGGCGATGATCGAGCCGACGAAGCCGACCGTGATCAACAGGAAACGGGCGATCTCCTCGGTCCAGCCGATCGAATCGTTGAGGACGTAGCGGGTGAAGAACTGCAGGAAGACGACCCCCGCGAGGAGCCAGAAGACGACCAGGACCAGATAGTCCTCCAGTCCGTACTCGCCGCGCATGATCGGCCGATTCAGGTCCTCCTCCTCGATCGGCGGCGGCTCTTCCCTCCCGGTCCGGCGGTCGGTGGAGGCGCCGCCGGCGTCGTCGGCCGGCAGGCGGGGGATCGGGCGGTCGGCGGGGTGCGGTCGGGCGGCCACGGGCGGTTCTCGGCTCGGTCGGCGTTGGGGCGGGCGGCGGGAAGGCTCTCGGCGGTCGTGCGCGCGCGGCGGCGACGCGGCGGGCAAAGAGGACGCGGCCGGACCACGACAGAGGCGGCCCGGCCGGCGTCGGTGGGCTGCCGCGGCGGGCCGGCGGCCGGGTACGAGCCCCCGGGGACGCCAGCCGCCGCGGCGGCGCCGGTCCTACTCGATCGCCTGCAGCCGATCGTAGATTTCCTGCGGCCAGGTCGCCGCCGGGCCGTTGTGCAGCGCCACCGTCGCCTCGCGGAACGGCGTGCGGTCGACTTCGTTGATGTCGACGCCCTCCTGCTCCTCGAACCACGCGACGAGATCGGCTTCGGACTGCCGGATGTCCTCGGTGCAGTTGGCCGCGGCCTCGCGGAACACCTGCTCGAAGATCTCCTTGTCCTCGTCGGACAGCTGGCCCCACAGATTGCCGCTGACGATGGTCAGCAGGCTGTCGGTGATGTGGCCGGTCAGGTTGATGTAGTTCTGGACCTCGTGGAACGCCTTGGCCTGGATGGTCGGCAGGGGGTTCTCCTGCGCGTCGACCACGCCCTGCTGCAACGCCAGATAGACCTCGGCGAAGGCGATCGGCGTCGGGTTGGCGTTCACCGCGTTCGGGAACATCTGGTAGAGCGGCGCGTTCGGCACCCGGATCTTCAGGCCGTCCATGTCTTCCGGCGTGTTGATCTGGTCGTTCGAGGTCACGTGCCGTTCGCCGTAGTAGGTCATCGACAGGACCTGATGCCCGGTCGCGTCGGTGTAGCCCTGCGACAGCTCGTCGAACAGGTCGCTTTCAGTGTAGGCCTGCCAGTGGTCGAAGTCGCGGAACATGTAGGGCGCGCCGGCGATCGCGATCGGCCCGTAGCTGGACCCGGCGAACAGGTTGCCGGTGTAGATCACGTCGACGGTGCCGAGGGTCAGGCCCTCGTTGATGTCGACTTCCTTGCCCAGCGAGGACGCGGGGAAGACCTCCATCGTGTAGCGACCGTCGGTGCGCGCCTCGATCTCGTCGGCCGCCCACAGCGCCCACTCGTGATAGGGCTCGGACGTCTCGTAGACATGGGCGAACTTCAGTTGCTGCTGGGCCAGCGCCGGATCGGCGGCACCGACGGTCAAGGCGCCCGCGGCAAGCGCCAGGGCGAGCGCCGAGCCGCCGAGCAGGCGGCGGCGGGAAACGGGATTCCAGGTGTCGTTCGGCATCGGGTCGGGTCCTCCCTCTGGTTTCCGGGCCCGGGGCATGCGCGGCCCCGGGGCGGGTCGTTCCCGTTACGGCCGGCGAAGTGCCGGACCGACCGGGACATTTTGTCTTACAATAGGCTGAAATCGCAGGCAGAGCAATGCGCCATCGCCGCAGGATGCGGCGGTCGCAGGTGTCCCCGCCCGCCGGTCAGGCCCGTACACGCTCATGCGCGGCGCGCCGCGCCGCCGGCCTCGCGGGCCCGGCGGTTTGCGGCTATCGTCAGGGCGTAGTCGATCGCCTCGATCAGGCTCTCCTCGTTGGCGGTGCCGGTGCCGGCGATGTCGAAGGCGGTGCCGTGGTCGACCGAGGTGCGGATGATCGGCAGCCCCAGGGTCACGTTGACGCCGTTCAGGGCCTGCCACGCGCCGGTCTCCGGATCGGTGCGGAAGCCCAGCAGCTTGACCGGGATGTGCCCCTGGTCGTGATACATCGCCACCACCGCGTCATAGCGCCCGCCGTGCAGCTTGACGAACACCGTGTCGCCCGGCACCGGCCCCTCGACCTCCCGGCCGCGGGCGCGGTAGTCGGCAACCACCGGCGTAGTCACGTCGATGTCCTCGCGGCCGAAGATCCCGCCCTCCCCGGCATGGGGGTTGAGCGCGGCGACCGCGATCCGAGGCCGGGCGATTCCCAGTTCCTCCAGCGCCTCGGCGGTCAGGTCGATCACCCGGCGCAGCCGCTCCGCCGTCAGGAGGCCGGGCACGGCCGACAGCGGCACATGGGTCGAGACATGGCTCACCCGCATGCCCTCATGCGCCAGCATCATCACCGATCCCGTGGCGCCGGTCAGGTCCGCCAGCATGTCGGTATGGCCGGCATAGGCGTGCCCGGCCTTGTTCAGGGCCTCCTTGTTGAGCGGTGCCGTCACGATCGCGTCGACCCGGCCGGCCAGCGCCAGGTCGACGCCCGCCTTGACGGCCAGGAAGGCATAGTTGCCCCCGGCCGCGGAGACGTCGCCCACCGGCACGTCGGGCCTGTCGGGATCGACGTCGATCATCTCGAGCGGCACCGCGCCGGCCCGGCCGACCGTCGTTTCCACCGCGGGCAGGGTCGCCCCCAGCACGGCTGCGGCACGGTGCAGGGCGGCGATGCTGCCCAGCACGGTCAGGCGCAGGCTGCCGTCGTCGAGCCGCGGCGCCAAGGCGCGGCAGGCCTTGACGATGATCTCCGGCCCGACGCCCGCCGGATCGCCCATGGTGATCGCGATTGCCGGAACGGCCACCTGCGTGCCCCCTTTGCCCTCGGAAAAAGGCTCCAGGGAGGATTGAGCCAAATTCTACCAAACTCTGTCAACTTCTTTCAGAAAAGCGCATCCCCGCCGGCCATCCCGATCAGCCGGCACAGCAGGGCCTCGCCGCCGAAGCCGCCGGACTTGGCGACCAGCCGCACCCCGTCGGCGGCGCCGCCGGCCCAGCGGCCGCAGGGCACGCCCGGCTCGACCTCACGGTCGACGACCAGGTGATCGGTACCGGTCAGCTCCGCCACCGCCATCAGCGTCTGCCCGCCGGAGACGAAAAGCGTGCCCGGCCGCGCGCCGGCCTGTGTCAGGGCGTCCAGCGCCGTGCCCAGCACCCGCCGGATGCGCGGCGCCGCCGCCGCCTCGTCGCAGCCGGGCGGCAGATCGACCGTCACCAGGACCGGCCGGCCGGCGGCGATCCGCTCCGCCAGCGCGGCGGGCACCGGCGCCCCGTCGGTCAGCCGCAGTCGCGTCCCCGGATGCGCCGCCTCGACCGCCGCCACCTGGGCGAGCGTCAGCGGACGGGCGGTGCCCAGCATCATCAGCAGCGGGGCGGGCAGAGCGGCCGGGCTATCCCGGCCGCCAGCCGGCGGCGTGCCGGCCGGGGTGTCGTCGCCCGGCGCTAGCGCCTCGGCAAGGGCGCCCGCCAGCCCGGCGCTGCCGACCCAAAGCGTCCGGCCCGGCGCCGCCAGTCCGGCGCGCGCGACGGCGGCAAGGTCCGTGTCGGTCTCGGCGTCGGCGACGATCACGCCGCCCTCGGCCACCGAGGCGGCCAGGTCGCCGGGCGCGACCGAGCGTGCGGCGAGCCCGGCAGCGGCCAGCAGGTCCCCGATCGGCGCCGCCGCCGGTTCCCACTCCCGGTCGGCGGCCATCCGCCGCCATTGGATCCCGCCGCGGGTGACCCGGTGCTGGGCGGGAAAGGCCGGGGCGACGATCACCCGGTCGGCCGGCGCGCCGGCGGCGTCCGCGACCGCGAGATGCGCCGCCAGTTCCGCGGCCACATGGCCACGCAGCTGACTGTCGATCTTGCGGAACGCCGGAGCGCCGGCGGCCAGCCATCGAGCGACCGCCCGGCTGCGCGCCACGGCGTCGGCCTCGGGCCGGTCGCGGCCGTCGGTGCTGACCACCGCCACGGCATCCGCCTGCTCCGGTCGCCAGCCGACCCTGAGCGGCCCGAGCCGCCGCGCGAACCCCGCCGCGGCATCCAGGGCGCCGGTCAGGTCGTCGGCGACCATCCTCAGGGCCGGGGCGCCGCCGCTCATCGCGGTGGTTCCGCCGCCGCGGGCGCGGCCGCCGAGCCTTCCTGCCCTGCCGGATCGACATCCACGACCGTCACCGCGATCCCCTGGTCGCGCAGCGCCGCCAGCGCGTCGGCCGGGGCGCCGTCATCGGTGATCAGGGCGTCGATCCGATCCGCCCGGCAGATCGTGGCGAAGCTGGGCGCCCCGAACTTCGACCCGTCGGCGAGCACGACCACCCGGCGCGCCGCGGCGATCATCCGCTGCTTCATCGCCGCGACCTCCAGGGCCGTTTCGGTGAAGGCCGGCGGCGTGATCGCGTGGACGCCGATCAGCGCGACGTCGGCATGCACGGTCTCCAGGAAGCTCTGCCCCGGATCGCCGGTCAGGGTGCCCGACCCGGGCCGCGCCGAGCCGCCGACCACCACCAGCCGCACCGTCGGCACGCCGGCGAACCGGGCGGCGACGCCCAGGCTGTTGGTGACCGCGGTCAGGGACAGTCCCCGCGCCACCGCCGCCATCGCCGCGGCCTCGACGGTGGTGCTGCTGTCGAAGATCACGCTCTGCCCGGCGCAGAGCAGTCGCGCCGCCGCGGCGCCGATCGCCCGCTTCTGCGGCCAGGCGGTCTCCGCCGCGATCGACGGTTCGGGCTCGAAGGTGGTTCGGTGGGTCGGCTGCAGCAGCGCGCCGCCATGGGTGCGCTCCAGATATCCCGCCTCTTCCAGGTATTCGAGGTCCCGCCGCACCGTGGAGGCCGAGGCGCCGAGATCGTCCGCCAGATCATGGATCGTCGCCGCGCCCTGCGCCTTCAGCCTCTCCAGGATCGCCGCCCGCCGCTGGGCCGGCAGCATCTCGACACGGGGACGGGGCATGGACGGTTCCTCCAGACGCTCACGGACGCAGGTCGGGTCGAGGCGCAGCGGAAACCCGACATCGGCCGCCGTCAAGCGCCCCGACGCGCATTGAGAACATTCGCCGCTCGGGCGCCCGCCCCGATGCCCGCTTCGACCGCCGGGTCCGCCGTCGGGGTTCCCTCCGGTCAACCCGACCTACGACCTAATTCTTTTCCGCCCGCGTCGCGGTCACCGTGAACCGCACGGCGATCTCGGCGGCGACGATGCGGTCCTCCTCGCGGTCGCCGAGGCCGACGCCGAAATCGCGCCGCGGGACCGTGGCGACGCCGGTCGCCACCGCGCGCTCGCCGTCGATCTCGACCGTGTAGGCGACGGCCACGGGCGCCGTCACCCCCTTCAGCGTCAAAGTGCCGTCGCTGGTCCAGCCTTCCCCGGTCGGCCATGCGCCCTCGGCCTCGAACACCGCCTCGGGGAAGCCGGCGGTATCGAGCCATTCCGGCCCGGGCGCGATCTGCCGAGCCTCCCGGTCGCGCAGGCGCAGCGAGCCGGTCTCGACCACCACCCGCAGCCGCGTCGCCTCGGGCCGGTCCGTATCGAAGCGGATCTCCGCGTCGAACCGCTCGAACGGCCCGCCGCCGGAGACGGGGGAGCCGGGATAGGCGATCTCCAGCCGGCTCTCCGCCGGGTCCATCACCCAGGCCGGCGCGTCCTCCGCCCTGGCGGCGGACGCGACCGCGGCGAGCGCCGCCAACCCCAGAGCCGGAACGAACCGCGCCATCCTGATCCTCCCCGGGCAAGCGCCGAGCCGCCCTGTAGTCACGGTCATCTCGGACGGCACGCCAGCGGTGCCGAAGGCTCCGCCCATCAAGGTCCTGGCGTTCGCCAGGACGACCCGCGCAGCCGCGCCGGCGGCGGGCCATGGACGGCCAGGCCGGCTGTCGGGTTTCGCGTCGCTCGACCCGACCTACGACTTCCGCGGCCGCATCGTCGGGAAGGCGATCACGTCGCGGATCGACGGGCTGTCGGTCAGCAGCATGACCAGCCGGTCGATGCCGACGCCGATGCCCCCCGTGGGCGGCATGCCGTATTCCAGCGCGGTGACGTAGTCGCGGTCGAGCATCTGCGCCTCCTCGTCGCCGGCCTCGCGCTGGGCGACCTGGGCCTCGAACCGCTCGAACTGGTCCTGCGGGTCGGAGAGCTCGGAGAACGCATTGGCCACCTCCCAGCCGTTGACCAGGGTTTCGAACCGCTCGGTCAGCCGCGGGTCGCTGCGGTGCGCCTTGGCGAGCGGGGAGATGTCGCGCGGGAAGTCGATGACGTGGACCGGCGACGTCAGGGTGTGCTCGACCGAGTGGCCGAACACCTCCTCGATCGCGGCGCCCCAGCTTTCCTTCCCGGTGACCGGCGCGCCCAGGTTCTTCGCCGCGGCGCGCGCCTCCTCCGCCGTGTCGATCGCGCCGAAGTCGACGCCGGTCACGTCCTTCACCAGGTCGATCATGCTGCGCCGGGGATAGGGGCCGGCCAGGTCGATCTCCCGGCCGTCGTAGACGATGGTGGTCGATCCGGTCGCCGCCCGCGCGGTCTCGGCCAGCAGCTCCTCGGCCAGCGCCATCATGTCGTGGTAGTCGGCGTAGGCGCGATAGGCTTCCAGCATGGTGAATTCGGGATTGTGCCGCGGGCTCATCCCCTCGTTCCGGAACGAGCGGTTGATCTCGAACACCCCGTCGGCCAGCCCGCCGACGATCAGCCGCTTGAGATAGAGTTCCGGCGCGATGCGGAGGTAGAGGTCCATCCCCAGCGTGTTGTGGTGGGTGACGAACGGCCGGGCCGAGGCGCCGCCCAGGATCGGGTGCAGCATCGGCGTCTCGACCTCCAGATACCCCTTGGCGCCCATGATCCGGCGGATCTCCGCCACCACCTGGCTGCGGGTGCGCAGGGTGCGGCGGCTCTCCTCATTGACGATCAGGTCGACATAGCGCTGGCGGTAGCGCTGCTCCTGGTCCTGCAGGCCGTGGTACTTCTCCGGCAGGGGCAGGAGCGCCTTGGCCAGCGGCGTCAGCGTTTCGGCGTTGACCGTCAGTTCGCCGCGCCTGGTCCGACGGACCTTGCCCTCGACCCCCAGCATGTCGCCGAGGTCGAGCGTCTTCAGCACCTCCTGCATGCCCTTGGCCAGATAGTCCTTGTGGCTGAACACCTGGATCTTGGCCGTGGTGTCGTGCAGGTCGATGAACATGCCGGAGTTGCGCATCGCCCGGATGCGCCCGGCGATGCGCACCGTGTCGCCGGTCTCGGTGTCGGGCGCCAGGTCGACATACCGCTCCTGCAGCGCCTGGGCCGTGTCGGTCCGGTCGAAGGCGTGCGGGTAGGGGTCGATCCCGGCCGCGCGCTGGGCATGCAGCTTCTCCAGCCGCGGCGCCTTCTGCGGATTCTCGCGGTCGTCGTGCGGGGCGAGGAGGCGGTCCTCCGCCTCGGCGGCGGCCGGGGAGGCGGCGGAAGGGGCGGCGGAGGTGTCGGCGCCGTCGGTCATGATGGTGGCAGCCCTGGATCGGGAGGGATATCGGTGGTACGCGGATCGGCCGGCCGGACGGCCGCGCACCCTGCGCCACCGCCCCGGAAGGCCGGGACTATAGGAGCGCGCGCGGCGAATTTGAAGGCCGGCGGTGCGGCGGTGGCCGTTCCGGCGATGTTCCGACGGGCGGCCGTCTGCTACAACACTTCCACTACCAGAACCGGAGCGACGAGCGGACGAGACCATGGCCGCCAACGGCAAGGACAGACTGCGCCTCACCCGCCTGCGCCTGGAGCGCTGGCGGAACTTCGACGCGGTCGACATCCCGCTCCAGGGCCGGGCGTTCTTCGTCGGGCCGAACGCGTCGGGCAAGTCCAACCTGCTCGACGCGATCCGCTTCCTGCGCGACATCGCCGCCGTCGGCGGCGGCCTCGAGGCTGCGGTGCAGCGGCGCGGAGGGATGAAACGTCTTCGCAGCCTCTCTGCGAGACGCACGACCGCAGTCGGCGTAGGTGTGGATATCGGTACTGAAGCCTGTCCGGCTCTATGGAAGTACGACATCCGCTTCGACCGGGCAGAGCGAAGCGACGCGCCGCGTTTGGTGCGGGAAGTCGTCGTACATGAAGGCAAGATTCTCTTGGAGCGCCCCGACGATGGCGACCGCGGCGACCCACTCCGGCTTCATCAAACACATCTGGAGCAGATCGCTGCCAATCAGCAGTTCCGCGCCCTCGCGGGTTTCTTCGACAGCGTTCGGTACCTGCACATCGTCCCACAGTTGGTGAGAGAGCCTTACCCGACAATTCACGAGCCTGATCCGTTTGGTTCCGATTTGATCGACCAATTGGCGGACGCGCCAAAGCGGCAGCGGGAATCGCGGCTCAAACGGATCTGTGAAGGACTGCGGGTCGCCGTTCCGCAACTCAGTGCTCTTGATGTTGAACAGGACAAGAGGGGTGTCTGGCACCTCAAGGGAAAATACGATCACTGGCGGCCGAAGGGCGCGTGGCAGACGGAAGAGGACTTCAGCGACGGCACGCTTCGGCTGCTTGGCATGCTTTGGGCGGTCCTTGAGGATGGGGGGCCATTGTTGCTGGAAGAGCCTGAATTATCGCTTCATGCCGAGGTGGCACGGCATCTACCGGCGATGTTTGCGCGCCTGCGGCGTCAGAAAGGACGGCAGGTGCTGCTCAGCACGCATTCCGAAGCGCTGCTCTCCGATCCAGGCATAGGCCTGGACGAGGTCTTCCTTCTGACGCCAGGCCGCGAGGGCACCGAGGTGACGATGCTCTCGGACCGCCAGGACGTTCGCGCCCTATTGGAAGGCGGGCAAACTATTGGAGAGGCAGTCATTCCGATGATTCCTGTCAGGGCCCAGCAACTTGGCCTGTTCGGCTGAACGGAATCTGGCTTGATGCTCGAACAGGTAGATTACGTTGTCGAGGGACTGCCGGACGCAGCCATTGCCGTGCGTGTCCTTTCGAGTGTCGGCCTGGCTCCTGGGCGGCCATTCATCACGGGTGGCAAACAGACGTTGCTTCGACGCTTTCCCGGATATGTCAATGCTGCACGATTTTCGCCATGGTTGGTAGTTCTGGATCAGGATGACGAGCCCGGATGTCCAGGTGAGATTGTCGCTCGACTGATGCCCGAGCCAAGCAATCACATGAACCTGCGCATTGCCGTACGTGAGATCGAGAGTTGGATATTGGCTGATAAGCGGGGCGTCGCATCCTACCTCGGAGTATCGGCCGAACATCTGCCGCACCGGCCAGACGATCTTGATGATCCGAAAGCTTTCCTGGTTCAATTAGCCGAGCGCTGCCGTCGGCGACAGGTGCGCGAAGCCCTCGTGCCGAGACGAGGCAGTGGTCGCAAAGTTGGCCCGGAATACGCTACCACCCTCGCACAATTCGCCGAGGAACAGTGGTCGGTGACGGACGCCGCCGAGCGCTCTCCGAGTCTCGCCCGGGCACTCGATCGGCTGACCGCATACCGCGCGGCGAACGCCCCATGACCCCGCCCCCCGACAGCCGCCCCGACCCCTCGCCCGCGCCGGCCGCCGCCGCGCCGCGGGTCGTGCTGCCGGCGGCCGACGCCCTGGCTGTGGGGGCAACCGGCGGCGTGGCCGTCACGGCGGACGGGGAGATCGAGGCGTTCGGCCTGGTCGAGCTGGTCGACCGCCTGGCCCCGGCAGACGGGGCGCCGCCGCCGCTGGTCTGCCATGCCCGGGCGCTCAGCCGGCGGGCCGGCTGCGATCCGGTGCGGGCGTTCGATGTGCTGGAGCTGTTCGCCTTCGTCCACCCTGCGCGGTTCTGCCTGCCGACGCCGGCCGGCCTCGCCCTCGCGCTGGGGCTCGAGCCGCCGGGCGGGCTCGAAGGCGCGGCGATGGCGCTCCGCCGCGCGGCGGAGGTGCTGCTGGCCGACCTGACCGTCGCTCGGGAGGAGAAATCCGATCCCGTCGGCATCGCCTGGCAGATGGGGCAGGGAGGCTGGCCCTGGGCGCCGTTCGTCCTTGCCGCGCTGGGCCGGCCGCACGGCCCGACCGACGCCAAGGCGCACCGCGCGTTCCGGGTCTGGGAGCGCCTGCCCGAGTGGAAGTCGGAGGCGCCGCCCCCGCCGCCGAAGCAGGTTCCGGTCGAGCCGGCGGCGGCGCGCACCCGCCTCGCCGACCTGCTGGGCGAGGACGCCGAGCCGCGGCCCCAGCAGTCGGACTATGCCAGCGCCGTCGCCGCCGCCTTCGCCCCGCGCAGCGACCCCGACGCGCCGATCGTCGTGCTGGCCGAGGCCGGCACCGGGGTCGGCAAGACGCTGGGCTATCTCGCCCCGGCGGGCCTTTGGGCGGAGACGAACGAGGCGCCGGTCTGGATCTCCACCTACACCCGCAACCTCCAGCACCAGATCGACCGGGAGCTCGACCGCCGCTATCCGCAGCCGGTCGAGAAGGCCGACCGCGTGGTGCTGCGCAAGGGGCGGGAGAACTATCTCTGCCTTCTGAACCTGGAGGAGGCGAGCCGTGCCGTCGCCGCGGCGCCGCAGTACGCGCCGGCGCTCGGGCTGATGGCGCGGTGGGCGGCGGCGACCCGCGACGGCGACATGACCGGCGGCGACTTCCCCGGCTGGCTGCCCGACCTGATCGGCCGCGGGCGGAGCATGGGCCTCGCCGACCGGCGCGGCGAGTGCATCTATTCCGCCTGCAGCCACTACGGCCGCTGCTTCATCGAGCGCAGCGTGCGCAAGGCGCGGCGGGCCTCGGTGGTGGTCGCCAACCATGCGCTGGTGATGATCCAGGCGGCGCTGGGCGGGATGGACGACACCCAGCTGCCCGCCCGCTATGTGTTCGACGAGGGCCACCACGTCTTCGACGCCGCCGACAGCGCCTTCGCCGGCCACCTGACCGGGATGGAGGGGGCGGAGCTGCGGCGCTGGCTGATCGGCGCGGAGACCGGACGGCGCAGCCGCGCCCGCGGCCTCAAGCGCCGGGTCGAGGACCTGCTCGGCGACAGCGTGGAGGCGCATGCCGCCCTGGACGAGGTGGCCCGCGCGGCCCGGGTGCTGCCGGGCGAGGGCTGGGCCGGGCGGGTCGCCGACGACCGGCCCGACGGTCCGGCGGAGGCCTTCCTCGCGCTGGTCCGCCGCCAGGTCTATGCCCGCGCCACCGGCCGCGACGGCCCCTACAGCCTGGAGACCGAGGCGCGCCCGCCGTTCGACGGCGTGGTCGAGACCGCGGCCGTGCTGGACCAGGCGCTGGCCCGCCTGCAGAAGCCGCTGACGACCCTGGCCGGCCACCTGCGCGCCCGGCTGGACGACGAGGCGGACGAGCTGGACACTGCCACCCGCCAGCGGATCGACGCCGCGGCCCGCGGGCTGGAGCGGCGGGCGAAGCACGAGTTGGCCGCCTGGCGCGGCATGCTGGCGACGCTGAAAAGCGCCATGCCCCCCGAATTCGTCGACTGGTTCGGGATCGAGCGGATCGATGGCCGGGACGTCGATGTCGGCTTCTACCGGCACTGGATCGACCCGACCGGACCATTCATCCAGGCGATGGCCCGCCATGCCCAGGGGCTGGTCGTCACCTCCGCCACGCTGACCGACGGTACCGGCGACGCCGAGCAGGACTGGGCCAATGCCGAGGCGCGCACCGGCGCCGCGCATCTGGCGGCGCCGGCGATCCGGGCGCAGGTGCCCTCGCCCTTCGACTATCCCAACCGCACCCGGGTGCTGGTCGTGCGCGACGTCCGCAAGGACGACCTGGTCCAGGTCGCCGCCGCTTACCGCGCGCTGTTCGAGGCGTCCCACGGCGGCGGGCTGGGTCTGTTCACCGCGATCAGCCGGCTGCGCGCGGTCCACCGCCGGATCGCGGGCCCGCTCGAGGCCGCGGGCCTGCCGCTCCTGGCCCAGCATGTCGACGGCCTCGACGTCTCGACCCTGGTCGAGGTGTTCAAGGGGGACGAGCAGGCCTGCCTCCTGGGCACCGACGCGGTCCGCGACGGCGTCGACGTGCCCGGCCGCTCGCTGCGGCTGATCGTGTTCGACCGGGTGCCCTGGCCGCGCCCGGACCTCCTGTTCCGCGCCCGGGCGGAGCATTTCGGCAAGAAGCGTTACACCGACATGCTGACCCGCCTGCGGCTCAAGCAGGCGTTCGGCCGCCTGGTCCGCCGCGCCGACGACCGCGGCGTCTTCGTCCTGCTCGACCCGATGATGCCGTCCCGCCTCGCCGGGGCCTTTCCCGACGGCGTCGAGGTCCGGCGCGTCGGGCTCGCCGAGGCGGTGGCGGAGACGAAGGCCTTCCTGGCGTAGGTCGGGTCGACCGCAAGGGAAACCCGACGGCGGCCGCAGGAGCCGCCGAGGCAGCCGGTCGGCTGTCGGATGTGCGCTGCGCCGAAACCCCACCCGCGAAGGCCGATCGGGGTCGACCGGGTGTCCTGGCCGGGCGCCGGCCTTCTCTTCCGGGCCCGGGCGCCAGTCCGCGGTCGTCCCATGGTCGGGGACGGTCCGCAGATTCGGCCGTGGGTCGGACCTGCCGGACCTGTGCGCACTGAACCGGAGGACGGCGCCACGAAAACCTGCAATTTATGCATATTGTAACAATTTAAAAGAGATAAATACTCTCATATGCAATTTAAAAAACTTTCATGCCTTCCCATTATCTAACAAGAGTAGAGTTCTCCACTCCGAAACCAACTCCAGAGGGAGGCCATCATGACTCTCCGTGCGATCCTCGCCGTTCCGATGATGCTCGTGGCGCTGGTGCTGGCGGCGCCGGCCCAGGCGCAGCCGGTTGGCAGCTATCAGCAGACCTGCTCGAACATCGCCATGGATGGCGACACCCTGACCGCCACGTGCACCCGGTTCGACGGGTCGACCAACGACACGACGCTCGCCTATGCGGCGCAGTGCGTCGGCGATGTCGGCAACGTCGACGGCATTCTGGTGTGCACCGGTCCCGTCGGCTCCTACGGACTGACCTGCGTCAACTCGTTCGTGGAGGCCAACATCCTGCACGCCACCTGCCAGAGGCGCGACGGCAGCTGGGTCCAGAGCACCCTGCAGTTCCAGGGCTTCCAGGGCGACGTCACCAACTGCGACGGCGTTCTGCAGAACGGCGGGACCTGCTGAGCCTGCCGGGCGGGGGCGCCGCGGCGTCCCCGCCTCTCCGGCAGGCCGCCCCGCGAAGCGGTGCACCGGTCTGCCTGGACGACGCGCCCCTGGACGACGCGCCCCCGGATGACGCGCCCCCGGATGACGCGCCCCCGGATGACGCGCCAGGGCCGATCCACGACCTCTCTGGGCGGCGCATCGGCGGCCGGGCAGGCACCGATGCCGACAGGCCCTGGCTTGCCCCAGGACGACGGGAAATCGAAGTCTAGAGCCCCCGCGCCAGGCTGGGCACGTCGAGCGGCAGGAAGCCGTAGTGCTTCAGCCAGCGCAGGTCGGTCTCGAAGAAGGTGCGCAGGTCGGGGATGCCGTATTTCAGCATCGCCGGCCGCTCGATCCCCATGCCGAAGGCGAAGCCCTGGTAGCGGGTCGAATCGATGCCGCACATCTCCAGCACCCGCGGGTGCACCATGCCGCAGCCCAGGATCTCCAGCCAGTCGCCGTAGGGGCCGATCTTCAGCTCCCCGCCGTCGCGGCCGCAGCCGATGTCCATCTCCGCCGACGGCTCGGTGAACGGGAAGAACGACGGGCGGAACCGGACCGGCAGGTCGTCGATGCCGAAGAAGGCGCGGACGAACTCCATCAGGCAGCCCTTGAGGTGGCCCATATGGGTCGTCTCGTCGATCACCAGCCCCTCGATCTGGTGGAACATCGGCGTGTGGGTCATGTCGTAGTCGGAGCGGTAGGTCCGCCCCGGCGCGACCACCCGGATCGGCGGCTCGACCGACTGCATGGTGCGCACCTGGACCGGCGAGGTGTGGGTGCGCAGCACGATGTCGTGCGCCTCCTGCCCCTCCGCGGCCGGGCGGCCGGGCAGGTAGAAGGTGTCGTGCATCTGCCGCGCCGGGTGCTCCGGCGGGATGTTCAGGGCCGTGAAGTTGTGGAAGTCGTCCTCGATGTCCGGCCCTTCGGCGACCGTGAAGCCCATGTCGGCGAAGATCGCCACCATCTCTTCCATGGTCTGGCTGATCGGATGGAGGCGGCCCGTGCGCTCCGGCCGGGCCGGCAGGGTCACGTCGATCCGCTCCGCCTCCAGCCGCTCGGCCATCGCCGCGCGCTCCAGCACGCGCTTCTTGGCCTCGATCGCGCCGGCGACCTCGTCCTTCAGGGCGTTGAGGGCCTGGCCGGCCTCCCGCCGCGCGTCCGGGTCCATGCCGCCAAGCTGCTTCATCGCGCCGGTGATCGCGCCTTTCCGGCCGAGCGCGCGAACTCGCACCTCGTCCAGCTGGGCGAGGTCGCCGGCGCCGTCGATCGCGGCGGTCAGATCGGCGCGGAGGGTGTCGACATCGGTCATCGAAAGCGGCCTCTGCACGGGCGGAACCGAGAAGGCTCCAGGTTCTGCGCGGGCGCGCGCCGCCTGTCAAGCCGGCGGCGTTGCGACGCTCGGCCGGTGAAACGAGGGGCGTCCGCGCGCCTGGCGGCCGCTGCCGGCATCGTCCCGTGATTGACCGGGACCGCGCGATCCCGTTGACTGCGGTGTGCGCCGGTCCAGGTAAGGGAACGTATGTCCCATCGCTCTCCGGCCCGTCCCCCCCTTTCCCGCCGCGCGGTCGCGCGCAGGCTGGGGGCGTTTGCGCTCGTGCTCGCCGGGCTGGCCGGTCTGGTCCTGGGCCAGGGCCGCGCGCAGGAGGCCGTCGACGGCAGGATGCCGCCGGTCGCGGTGATCCCGATCGAAGGCCCGATCGGCCCCGCGACGGCCGATCGCGTCGCCCAGGGGCTGGAGGAGGCGGTCGAGACCGGTGCGCCGGCGGTGGTGCTGCGTCTGGACACGCCGGGCGGGCTGGTCACCGCCACGCGGACCATCATTCGCGATCTGCTGGCGGCGCCAATCCCGGTGATCGGCTGGGTCGGGCCGCAGGGCGCGCATGCCGCCTCGGCAGGCACCTACATCCTCTACGCCACCCATGTCGCGGCCATGGCGCCGGGCACGAACGTCGGTGCGGCGACGCCGATCAGCCTCGGCGGCGACGGGGGGCTCCCCAGCCTCCCGGACGGCGGCGAAGAGGGGCCGGCGGAAGACGGCGGCGGGGACGACACCGGCGGGGACGGCGCCGGCGAAGACGGCGCCGGGGAGACCGCGCCCCGGGCGCCCCAGGGCGCCGCCGGCGCCAAGGCGGTGGAGGACGCGGTCGCCTGGATCCGCAGTCTCGCCGAGCTGCGCGGCCGCAATGCGGACTGGGCCGAGCGCGCGGTGCGCGAGGCGGCCAGCCTGTCCGCCGAAGGCGCGGTCGAGAACGGCGTCGCAGACCTTATGGCGGCGGACCTGCAGGCGGTCCTCGAGGCGGCGGACGGCCGGACCGTCACGCTGCACGGCCGGACCGTGACCCTCGATACGGCCGAGCGGGCGGTGGTGGAGCTCGATCCCGGCTGGCGCATCGCGCTGCTGGAGGTCATCACGGACCCCAACATCGCCTTCCTGCTGATGCTGGTCGGCGTCTACGGGCTGATCTTCGAATTCGCCAACCCCGGCACCATCGGCCCCGGCGTGATCGGCGCCGTGTGCCTGGTGCTCGGGCTCTACGCGCTCAACGTCCTGCCGCTCAACGGCGCCGGGCTGGTGCTGATCCTGCTGGGCATCGCCTTCATGACGGCCGAGGCCTTCGTGCCGTCGTTCGGGCTGCTGGGCATCGGCGGAGCGGTCGCCTTCGCGTTCGGCGCCGCGATCCTGTTCGAAACCGACAGCCCCGCGTTCCGGATCGACTGGGTCACCATCGCGGTCGCCGCGGCCGCGTCCGCCGGGCTGCTGGTCTTCCTGCTCGGTTATGTCTGGCGCGCCCACCGCCGGCCGGTGACGACGGGCGCCGAAGAGCTGGCACATGCCCACGGCATCGTCGACGACTGGTCGGGCGGCACGGGCCATGTCCGGCTGCATGGCGAACGCTGGCGCGCGCGCGGGGCCGAGGCGCTGGCGCCGGGCCGCCGGGTCCGGGTCGCCGGCCAGGACGGCCTGACCCTGACCGTCGTCGCCGACGACGCCCCTTCCGAAATCCCGGTCCCCGATCCGGAGGAGCAATCGACATGATCACCCAGACCGTCGTCGTCGCCCTGATCGTCCTCCTGGTCATCGCCTTCCTGGCCTCGGCGATCCGCATCCTGCGCGAATACGAGCGCGGGGTGGTGTTCACCCTCGGCCGGTTCACCGGCGTCAAGGGCCCGGGTCTGATCATCCTGATCCCGCTGGTCCAGCAGATGGTCAAGACCGACCTGCGCACCTATGTCGAGGACGTGCCGAGCCAGGACGTGATCAGCCGCGACAACGTCTCGGTCAAGGTCAATGCGGTGCTCTATTTCCGCATTGTCGATCCGGAGAAATCGGTCAACCAGGTCGAGGATTTCCGCGCGGCGACCAGCCAGCTGGCCCAGACCACCCTGCGCAGCGTGCTGGGCAAACACGAGCTGGACGAGATGCTGGCCGAGCGGGACAAGCTGAACAACGACATCCAGGAGATCCTCGACTCCCAGACCGACGCCTGGGGCATCAAAGTCGCCAATGTCGAGATCAAGCACGTCGACATCGACGAGAGCATGGTCCGCGCCATCGCCAAGCAGGCCGAGGCGGAGCGTATCCGCCGGGCGAGGATCATCAACGCCGAGGGCGAGCAGCAGGCGGCGGAGAAGCTGGTCGAGGCGGCGCGGATCCTGTCGACCCAGACCGAGGCGATGCAACTGCGATACCTCAGCACGCTTCAGGAGGTGGCGTCGGACCGCACCACCAGCGTCATCTTCCCCTTCCCGACCGATCTGGGCACGGCGCTGCGGGCCCTGGCGGGCAAGGCACCGGAGCAGGCCTAGCGCCGAACCGGCCGCCGGCTATCCCGCCCCGCTAGCCCGGATTGCCCCAGACCCGCCACGGCACGGTGGCCACGTCCGGGTTCAGCCAGTCCTCGCCGGCATAGACCCGGCCCATCCGCTCATGCGTGCGCAGCGGGTACTCGCCGGGCGGGTAGATGCCCGCGACCTGGGGCACCAGCATCGCCATGTAGCGCCGGGTCTCCCCGGGCAGCGGCCGGCCTTCCTCCAGGAACTGGCGGAACCGCCCCGGCCCGGCATTGTAGGCGCCGAGGAACCCGGGCGAGCCGTACCGGTCGTACATCTCCCGGATATAGGCGGTGCCGGCCAGGATGTTGTCCCGCGGCTCGTACGGGTTGGGGCCGAGGCGATGCTTGCGCGCCAGTTCGCGGTAGGTCGCCGGCATCACCTGCATCAGGCCCATGGCCCCGGCCGGGCTGACGATCGGGCGGCCGTCGGAGAAATGGGTGCGCCCGCCGCTCTCGACCTGCATCACCGAGTAGACCCAGGCCTGGGGCACGTTGAACCGCTGCGACGCCTCGGTGACGTAGCGGGCCATCTGCTCTCGCGTCACCCGCGGCGCCGGATAGCCGGAGACCGTGGTCCGGGTCCGGCCGCCGCAGGCCGCGAGCCCGAGCGACAGGGTGCCGGCGGCGATCAGCGCCAGCGCCCGCCGGCGCGGGGCGGCGCCGCGGTCGTCCGAGTCGGCGCCCGGGCGGGCGGACTGGAGGACGGTCGGCTGGAGGCGGTGGTCGTCCATGGCGCTCGATCTCCCGTTGGCGGTCGGGCGGTACCGGTGGGATTCGCGGTGGCCCGACTGGATCACGCGCCACCAAAGCTATTGGATATCAGGATTGTGAGCGAAAATCATCCACCAAATTCTTAACGCCCGGCGACAATCGGGTCGGCCAGGGGCCGGATCTGCAGCCGAGACGCGTCCCGGCGGCCGGTGATTTCGCCGATTGATCGTCCGCCTGCGGCATGGTTCGATGCGTGGCGACGCCCGAGGGGCGCCCGCACCGATCGAGGACGACCGCCGCGCCGTGACCGCCGTTTCCGCCGCCGCCCCCACCGCCGCCCGCGCCAACGCGCCCGCCGAAGCGCTGGTCGCGGAGGACATCCACAAGCGCTTCGGCACGCTGGAGGTGCTGAAGGGCGTTTCCCTGACCGCGTGTCAGGGCGACGTGGTGTCGATCATCGGCTCGTCCGGGTCGGGCAAGTCGACGTTCCTGCGCTGCATCAACCTTCTGGAGATGCCGGACGACGGCCGGATCGTCGTCAACGGCGAGCAGATCCGCATGAAGAAGCGGCGCGACGGCTCGTCCGCCCCCGCCGACTCCCGACAGGTCGACCGGATCCGCGCGCAGCTCGGCATGGTGTTCCAGAGCTTCAATCTCTGGACCCACCGGACCGTCCTGGAAAACGTGATCGAGGCGCCGATCCACGTGCTCGGCCTGCCGCGGGCCGAGGCGATCGACCGGGCGGAGGCGCTGCTCGACAAGGTCGGCATCGCCGACAAGCGGGAGCACTATCCCGCCCACCTCTCCGGCGGGCAGCAGCAGCGCGCGGCGATCGCCCGGGCGCTCGCCATGCAGCCCAAGGTGATGCTGTTCGACGAGCCGACCTCGGCCCTCGACCCGGAGCTGGTCGGCGAGGTGCTGCGGGTGATCCGCCAACTGGCCGAGGAGGGCAACACCATGCTCCTGGTCACCCACGAGATGCGCTTCGCCCGCGAGGTGTCGAACCGGGTGATCTTCCTGCACGCCGGCCGGATCGAGGAGGAGGGAACTCCCGACCAGGTGTTCGATGCTCCGGCATCCGAGCGCTGCCGCCAGTTCCTGGCCACCGAGTTCTGACATGTGGACCGCGTGAGGCTTGACCGCGGCCGGGATTTCCGGCGTAAACACGGGAGCACGGCCGGCAGGCGCGGGCGACCGGCGGTGGACGCCGCAGCGCCGTCCGCGCCGGCCCCGCCAACCCTGCGGCGCCGGCTTAATCCCTCGAGAGAAGGGAGAGGTCCGCCGCATAGACAATGCGAGGAGGCAAATTTCCGTGAAAGCTCTGGCTTCCCTGATCGGTGGCGCGGCGATCGCGCTGGCCGCCGCCGGCGCCGCCCAGGCGCAGGAGACGATCCGGATCGGCACCGAGGGTGCCTATCCGCCCTATAACTACACCGACTCCGACGGCAACCTGGTCGGCTTCGAGATCGACCTCGGCAACGCCATGTGCGAGCGCATGGGCGTCGAGTGCGAGTGGGTGGCGCAGGACTGGGACGGCATGATCCCGGCGCTGCTGAACGAGCGCTACGACCTGATCATGGCCGGCATGTCGATCACCGAGGAGCGCCGGGAGCGGATCGCCTTCTCCAACGGCTACGTCACCACGCCCGCCTATTTCGTCGGGGCGGAGGATGCCGAATGGGCGTCGGCCGAGACGCTGGAGGAGGTGCAGTCGATGCTCGACGGCAAGTCCGTTGGCGTCCAGACCGCGACCATCCATGCCAACTTCGTCGACCAGTATCTCGGCGATGCGGTCGACGTTCGGCTCTACGACACCCAGGAGAACATGGAGCTCGACCTGTCGAGCGGCCGGATCGACGCCGCGCTGGCCGACTTCTCCGCCTGGGAGCCGTTCCTGGAGAGCGATGCGGGCGCCGACTTCGCCACCTTCGGTCCGCGGCTGACCGGCGAGGACTATCCGCTGTTCGGCGAGGGCGTCGGCGTCGGCCTGCGCCAGGAGGACACCGAGCTGCGCGAGCGGATCAACGCCGCGCTGGCGGAGCTGAAGGAAGACGGCACCATGAAGGCGCTGTCGGAGGAGCATTTCGGCTACGACATCACGATGTACGAGGACTGAGCCTCGTACCGGTGAGGGACGGGTGACCGGGCGGTGCCGGGCGGGGCAGAGACCCCGGCCCGCCGCCCGGTCCCCGGACGCCGTCCGGCGGGCGGCGGCTGCGGATCATGAGATGGCATGGGCGAGCTGCTGAGCCTCGGTGAAACCGGCTGGGGCGACGAGATCCTGCGGGGCGCCGGCATGACCGTGGCTGTGGCGGTGCTCGCCTATGTCATCGGCATCGTCGTCGGGTTCGGCATCGCCGGGGCGAAGCTGTCCGGCAGCCGGATCGCGCGCGGCGCGGCCGACGGCTACACCACGGTGATCCGGGGCGTGCCGGAACTGCTGGTGATCTACCTGCTGTTCTTCGGCATGGATCCGCTGATCCAGGCCATCGCCGGCGCCTTCGGCTACACCGGGACGCTGAGGACCGACGCCTTCACCGTCGGCACCCTGGCGATCGCGCTGGTTTCCGGCGCCTATTCGGCGGAGGTGATCCGCGGCGCCATCCTGTCGGTGCCCAAGGGCCAGATCGAGGCCGGGCGTGCCTTCGGCATGGGCCGGGTACTGATCTTCCGGCGCATCCTGCTGCCCCAGCTGATGCGCCTGGCGCTGCCTGGGCTCGGCAATGTCTGGCAGCTGACGCTCAAGGACACGGCGCTGATCTCGGTCACCGGACTGGCCGAACTGATGCGTCTGACCTCGGTCGCGGCGCGCTCGACGCGGGAGCCGTTCCTGTTCTACCTGACGGCGGCGCTGCTCTACCTCGCCATGACCACGGTCTCCACCATTGCCTTCCAGCGCGCCGAGAAGGTCTACGGCCGCGGCGCGGAACGGGCCTGAGGAGGGCGGCACGCGATGGACCTGTCGCTGATCGCCGAGGTGTTCCCCCGGCTGCTGCCCGGGCTGTGGATGACCCTGCAGCTGGTCGCCCTGGCGCTCGCCTTCGGCTTCTTCCTGGCGGTCGGGCTGGCGCTGATGCGCCTGTCGTCGAACCCGGTCCTGAGCGGCCTCGCCTGGACCTACGTCTTCGTGTTCCGCGGCACGCCGCTGCTGGTCCAGATCTTCCTGATCTACTATGGCCTCGGCCAGTTCGAGGCGGTGCGCGACAGCGTCGCCTGGACGATCCTGCGCGAGGCCTACTGGTGCGCGATCATCGCGTTGACGCTCAACACCGGCGCCTACACCAGCGAGATCATCCGCGGCGGCATCCAGGCCGTGCCGCGCGGCCATGTCGAGGCGGCGCGCGCCTGCGGCATGTCGAAGGCGCTGACCTACCGCCGGGTCACCCTGCCGCTCGCCTTCCGGCAGGCGCTGCCGGCCTACGGCAACGAGATCATCCTGATGGTCAAGGCGAGTTCGCTCGCCAGCACGATCACCATCATGGAGGTGACGGGCATCGCGCGGGCGATCGTCAGCCAGACCTTCGCGCCGTTTGAGGTGTTCGCCGCCGCCGGGGCGATCTACCTCGCGATCAACTTCGTCGCCACCCGCGGCGTGCAATGGGCGGAGTGGAAGCTGACGCCCTACCTCCGGCCGCGGCAATAGGGGACAAGGAGGCCTTGGCACTGCGGGGCCGGTACCTTATCTCTGCCGGGCCGACCGTCCCCCTCGCCCGGCCCGATCATGACCGACGCCGCCATCGCCTCCCACTCGTTCCGTGCCCGCCTCGCTCGGGTGGTCGACTCTCGCCGGTTCCAGCGGCTGGTGATCGCCCTGATCCTGGTCAACGCCGTCACCCTGGGGCTCGAGACCTCGGCGACGGCGATGGCGCTGGCGGGGCCGGTGCTGATCGCCATCGACACGGGCGTCCTGGCGGTCTTCGTCGCGGAACTGGCGATGAAGCTCTACGTCCAGCGGCTGTCGTTCTTCCGCTCGGGCTGGAACATCTTCGACTTCGTGGTGGTCGGCATCGCCCTGGTGCCGGCGAGCGGCCCGTTCTCGGTGCTGCGCGCGCTCCGGATCCTGCGCGTGCTGCGGCTGATGTCGGTCGTGCCGCAGATGCGCCAGGTGGTCGGCGCCCTGGTCCAGGCGATCCCCGGGATGGCCTCGATCGTCGCCGTCCTGCTGCTGGTGTTCTACGTCGCCTCGGTCCTGGCGACCAAGCTGTTCGGCACGCATCCGGACCCGAACCTTCAGGAATGGTTCGGCACGATCGGCGCGTCGATGTACTCCCTGTTCCAGATCATGACGCTGGAAAGCTGGTCGATGGGGATCGTCCGGCCGACCATGGAGATCTTTCCCTGGGCCTGGCTGTTCTTCGTCCCGTTCATCGTGCTGACCAGCTTCGCGGTCCTGAACCTGTTCATCGCGATCATCGTCAACGCGATGCAGAGCCAGCACGAGGCCGAGCACCAGGAGGCCGTGCAGGAGGCCCACGCCGATGCCGCCTCCATCCTGGAGGAGGTTCGTGCCCTGCGCCGCGAGGTCGCGGCCTTGAAGCGCGAGGAACCCCCCGCCGGATGACGTCATCCCCGAGACGGCGGGACCCTCCATGGACGGCGCGCGTTGCCCCTGCCCGGGAGGTGCCCGCCTGCGCGGGCATGACTGGGGCTTTTTCGAGGAAAATCAACCCTCTGAAGTCATCCCTGCGACGGCGGGGATCTCCATGGGCGGCGTCTGTCGCAGCGGGAGCGCCCCGGTCCGGGAGGTGGCCGCCGCTTGACGGTCTTTTCGGCATGACGTCAAATGCGAGTATGGTCCGACAGGTATCGCGCGCCGAAATCGCATCCGCCATCTCCGCCGCCGCCCGTGCGGTGCTCGACGCCCTGCTGCCGCCGCGCTGTCTGGCGACCGGGCGGCCGGTGGATCGCCCCGGGGCGCTCGACCCGACGGTCTGGCAGGCGCTCGACTTCCTGGGGGAACCGCATTGCGTGCGCTGCGGCCGGCCGTTCGAGTTCGACGTGGGCGAGCCGGTTCTCTGCGGCGCCTGCATCCGCCGGGCGCCTGCCTATGACCGGGCGCGGGCGGTCATGGCCTACGACGATGCCAGCCGGCCGCTGGTCCTGGCCTTCAAGCACGGCGACCGGACGGACGCGGCGCCGTGGCTCGCGGCTTGGATGGGACGGGCCGGCGCCGTGCTCCTGACCGACGCCGACCTGATCTGCCCGGTGCCGCTGCATCGCTGGCGGCTGGCGCGCCGCCGCTACAATCAGTCGGCGCTGCTGGCCGCGGTGCTGGGCCGGCGGGCCGGCGTGCCGGTGGTGCCCGACCTGCTGGCGCGCCGCCGCCGCACGCCGGGGCAGGGCGGCCTCAGCCGGGACCAGCGCCGCCGCAACGTCGCCGGCGCCTTCGCGGTCCGGCCGCGCCACCGGCTGCGGCTGGCCGGCCGGCGCGTGCTGCTGGTCGACGACGTGATGACCACCGGCGCGACGGTCGAGGCCTGTGCCCGGACCCTGCGCCGCGCCGGCGCGGCGGCGGTCGACGTGCTGACCCTGGCGCGCGTCGTCCGCCCCGATTCCGGGGATTGACCCGCCCGCCATCGGCAGCACGCAGCGCCGGGATGCGGGCAGCGCAGCATGGGGGCTTGGAAGAGGCCGCTCGGGGCAATTATATGAAAGCCAGAATGGCGGGGCCTTGCATTCCCCGCCGGTTTCCCCTCGCCGTGCCGGAGTACCCGTCCAAATGCCGCAGGTGACCGTCTATTCCAGCCCCTTCTGCCCCTACTGCTTCATGGCCAAGCGCCTGCTCGACAAGAAGGGCGTGCCGTTCGAGGAGATCGACGTAATGGCCCAACCGGCGCGGCGGCAGGAGATGCTGGAGCGGGCCAATGGCCGCCATACCGTGCCGCAGATCTTCATCGGCGAGACCCATGTCGGCGGCTGCGACGAGCTGATGGCGCTCGACCGGCAGGGGAAGCTCGACGATCTTCTCGCCACTGCCTGACCCTTCGGGAGGACCTGCGCCGGAGACCTCGCCATGACCGCCACCCGCCGATTCACCGCTGCCTGCGTCCAGACCACCACTGGGACCGACATGGACGCCAACCTGGCCGCGGCGGCAGAGGGCGTGCGTCGGGCGGTCGATCGGGGGGCGGCCTTCGTCGCCACCCCGGAATGCGTCTCGATGCTGGTGATGGGGCGGCAGAACGCCCTGGCGGCGGCCCGGGCCGAGGCAGCGCATTCGGCAATCCCGGCCTTCGCCGACCTGGCGCGGGAGACCGGCGCGGTCCTGCTGGCGGGGTCGCTCTCGATCCTGCGCGACGACGGCCGGATCGCCAACCGATCGTTCCTGTTCGGCGCGGACGGTACGGTGCTGGCGCGGTTCGACAAGATCCACATGTACGACGTCGACCTGCCGAACGGCGAGCGCTATCGCGAGAGTTCGACCTATGCGCCGGGCACGGCCACGGTGGTGGCCGAGACGCCGCTTGCGGCGTTTGGCCTCACCGTCTGCTACGACATGCGCTTCCCGCATCTCTACCGCGACCTGGCGCGGGCGGGGGCGGAGGTGATCACCGTCCCGTCGGCCTTTGCCAGACCCACCGGCCGGGCCCATTGGGAGGTGCTGCTGCGCGCCCGGGCGATCGAATCCGGCTGTTTCGTCGTTGCGCCCGCGCAGACCGGCGTCCACGCCTGCGGCCGGGAGACCTGGGGGCATTCGCTGATCGTCTCGCCCTGGGGCGAGGTGCTGGCCGATGCGGGCAGCGAGCCGGGCATCGTCACCGCCGACCTCGACCTCGATCGGGTGGCCGAGGTACGGGCCTCGCTGCCCACGCTGGGACAGGATCGGGCCTACGCCCCACCGGTGCGGATCGACCCTCGCAGACGGGCCGCGGAGTAGCCAAAGGCCCTAGCGCTGCGCGGTTTCCCAAGGGTTTGCCACCGGACCGTGGCAATTTTCGCTTTGACATCGCGGGACGGTGCTCATTTAATTCGCGCCAACGTCGGTGTTGAAAACAACGAACCGGCGATCGAGCAGGGACGGCTTTCGAGTCACCCCCCATCAGGTCGAAAACAGGTCATCTCCGAACGACCGAGGGCGGCTTTCATGTCTGGAGCGAACGAGGCGTTCGTCGAATTCGCCAATGTCCAGAAGAGCTACGACGGCGAAACGCTCGTCGTCAAAAACCTCAACCTGGATATCGAGCGCGGCGAATTCCTGACGATGCTGGGCCCGTCGGGCTCGGGCAAGACGACCTGTCTAATGATGCTGGCCGGCTTCGAGACCGCCACCCATGGCGAGATCAGGCTGGGCGGCCGGCAAATCAACGACGTGGCGCCGCACAAGCGCGGGATCGGCATGGTTTTCCAGAACTATGCCCTGTTTCCGCACATGACGGTGGCGGAAAACCTCGCCTTCCCGCTGCAGGTGCGCAAGATCGACAAGGGGACGATCGGGCAGAAGGTCCAGCGGGCGCTCGACATGGTGCAGCTGGGCAGCTTCGGCAATCGCCGGCCGGCGCAGCTCTCGGGCGGGCAGCAGCAGCGCGTCGCCGTGGCCCGCGCGCTGGTCTTCGACCCCGACCTCGTGCTGATGGACGAGCCGCTGGGCGCGCTCGACAAGAACCTGCGCGAGCAGATGCAGTACGAGATCAAGCACATCCACGAAAATCTCGGCGTCACCGTGGTCTACGTCACCCACGATCAGTCGGAGGCGCTGACCATGTCGACCCGGATCGCGGTGTTCGACGACGGCATCATCCAGCAGCTGGCGACGCCCGAGGTGCTGTACGAAAAGCCGGAGAACGCCTTCGTCGCCGCCTTCATCGGCGAGAACAATCGGCTGATCGGCGACGTCGTGGAGCTTTCCGGCGACGAGTGCACCGTCAGGCTTGAGACCGGCGAGACGATCAAGGCGCTGCCGGTCAACGTCTCCGGCAAGGGCGACCGGTCGACCCTCTCGCTGCGGCCGGAGCGGGTGGTGCTCGACCCGCCGGAGGGGTCGGTGCCGAACATCTTCGAAGCCGAGGTCGAGGAGCTGATCTATCTCGGTGACCACATCCGCACCCGGGTGCGGGTGTGCGGCGACGACCAGTTCATCGTCAAGGTGCCCAACGCGCACGACCATGCGCGGATCGGCACGGGCCAGAAGGTCCGGGTCGGCTGGGCGCTCGACGACTGCCGGGCCCTCGACGCCTGAGGCGATCCTCGGACGCTGGGCCCATACGGCTGCTTGATCGCTGCCCGCACGCCGCCGCGCGACCATCGGCCCGGCGGCAGGGGCGGGTGGCGGTGGCGGCCGTGAACCGTGGAAGCCGGCGCATGCCGCCGGCGAAAAACACAGGGAGTGTCTTTCAGATGCGCAACCTTCTGCTTTCCTCCGCGCTGGGCGCGGCCGGCGTCGTCGGCCTCGGCGTCGCGGGCGCGGCGGCGCAGCCCGACTCGCTGACGATCAGCTCGTGGGGCGGCGCCTATACGATGAGCCAGACCAAGGCCTATCACGAGCCGTTCACCGAGATGACCGGCATCGAGATCAACAACGTCGACAAGTCGGCCAACGGCCTCGCCTATCTGCGCTCCATGGCGGAATCGGGCAACATCGAGAGCCACGTCGTCGACGTGCTCGAGGCCGATGCGATCATTGCCTGCGACGAAGGCCTGGTCCGCGAGATCGACTACGACAACGAGCTGGCGCCGGCGCCGGACGGCACCCCGCCGACCGAGGATTTCGTCGAGGGCTCGCTGAGCGGCTGCTTCGTCCCGACCATCGTCTACTCGACCGTCCTGGCGACCAACACGGAGATCTGGGGCGACGGCCCGGTGCCGAATTCGATCGAAGACCTGTGGGACCTGGAGACCTTCCCCGGCCAGCGCGCCCTGCGCCGCGTGCCCAACGCCAACCTGGAATGGGCGCTCTACGCCGACGGTGTCGCGCCGGAGGACGTGTACGACGTCCTGTCGACCGAGGAGGGCGTCAACCGCGCCTTCGCGAAGCTCGACGAGATCAAGGACAACGTCATCTGGTGGCAGGAAGGCGCCCAGCCGCCGCAGCTGCTGGCCGACCAGGAGGCGGCGATCGCATCCGCCTACAACGGCCGCATCTTCCACGCCCAGGTCGTCGAGAACCAGCCGTTCGAGATCATCTGGGACGGCCAGGTGTTCGAGCTGGACGGCTGGGTCATCCCGGCCGGCGTGCCGGACGAGGAGACGGTGATGGAGTATCTCCGCTTCTCGACCGACACCCAGCGCCTCGCCGACCAGGCGAAGTACATCTCCTACGGCCCGGCCCGCGAATCCTCTGCGCCGCTGGTGTCGACCCATGCGGAGACCGGGGTCGACATGGGACCGCACATGCCGACGGCGCCGGAGAACTTCGAGACGCCGATCCAGATGGACGCCCTGTTCTGGGCGGACAACCAGGACGAGCTGACCGAGCGCTTCAACGCGTGGCTGGCTCAGTAACCGTCCCGGCGTGACGGACCGGCCGGCGGATCGGTCCCGGCGTCGCGGCGGGGGGCAGTATGCGCCCCCCGCGGTGACCGGGGCCGGTCCCCGGCCCCTCCGGCCGCCGCCCGGCATCGGCCTCCGCCGAAGGTCGGGCGGCGCCCCGAGGACGGACGCGGGAGCCGGACGGCAGACCGGCGAGGCTGCGGCAAGACGGCCCGTCGTGGCGGCGAGCGAGAGGCGAGGCGATGGTCGCGACAGTGGATTCCGGCGCCCCGAAGCCGGGCGGCAGCAGCAGCGGAGGCGTCGGCCAAAGCGGCCGGGCGGTGCTGACGACGGCCGACGGCACGCCGCTGAAGGCCAGCCTCGCGCGGGCGACGCGGCGGGCGAAGCTGCGCGCTCTCTTGCTGGTCATGCCGCTGTTCCTGTTCCTGCTGTTCAGCTTCATCATCCCGATCGCCGACATGGCGACGCGCTCGGTCGCCAACACCGAGGTGCAGAACAACCTGCCGCGCACGGTGGCGGCACTGGAGAGTTGGGACGGCGAAGGACTGCCCGGCGAGGACGCCTTCGCGGCGCTGGCCGCCGACCTTGCCGCGGGGCGCGAAGCGAGGTCCATCGGCCAGGTCGCGACCCGGCTGAACTACGAACTGTCGGGAATGCGGTCCAACATCATGGGCACGTCCCGCCGGATCGACATCGAAGAGGTGCCGGAGGAGGGCTGGAAGGCGGCCATCCTCGACATCGACGACGACTGGGGCGAGATCGAGGTCTGGAAGACGATCAACCGGCTGACCTCGCCGGTCACCGCGGGCTATTACCTCAACGCCATCGACCTGCGCTACGACGCCGAGGGCGCGATCGTTTCGCAGCCGGACTATCAGGAGATCTACGTCAAGCTGTTCTGGCGCACCGTCTGGATGAGTGCGCTGATCACCTTCATGACGCTGCTGCTCGGCTATCCGATCGCCTACCTGATGGCGACGCTGCCGATGCGCACGTCGAACCTGCTGATGATCCTGGTGCTGCTGCCGTTCTGGACCTCGCTCCTGGTCCGAACGACCTCGTGGATCGTGCTGCTGCAGACGCAGGGCGTGATCAACGACATCCTGGTCTGGATCGGGCTGGTGTCCGACAATGCCCGGCTGCAGATGATCTACAATCAGGTCGGCACGATCATCGCCATGACGCACATCCTCCTTCCGTTCATGGTGCTGCCGCTCTATAGCGTGATGAAGACGATCCCGCCGAGCTACCTGCGCGCCGCGAAGTCGCTGGGGGCCAACCCGGTGACGGCGTACTGGCGGGTCTACGTGCCGCAGACGGTGCCGGGCATCGGCGCGGGCGGCGTGCTCGTCTTCATCCTGGCGATCGGCTACTACATCACGCCGGCGCTGGTCGGCGGCCAGTCGGGCCAGCTGATCTCCAACATGATCGCCTATCACATGCAGCAGTCGCTGAACTGGGGCCTGGCGGCGGCCCTCGGCACGATCCTGCTGGCGGCGGTGCTGGTGCTCTACTGGCTCTACAACCGCCTGATCGGCATCGACAACATGAAGCTGGGGTAGTCGACGATGGCCCTGCCCACCTATGCCGGCCCCCTGGAGCGAGTCTGGTACTACGCGTACCGGGTGATCTGCGCGGCGATCTTCATCTTCCTGATCCTGCCGCTGTTCGTGATCATCCCGCTCAGCTTCAACGCGGAGCCGTACTTCACCTTCACCCCTGGGATGCTGTCGTTCGACCCGGACGCGTACAGCCTGCGCTGGTATCAGGACTTCCTGAACAGCGACGACTGGATGCATTCGATCAAGAACAGCTTCATCATCGCGATCTTCTCGACCCTGCTGGCGACGACCCTCGGCACGGTGGCCGCTCTGGGCCTGTCGCGCTCGTCCATGCCGTTCCGCGGATTCTTTATGGGCTTCCTGATCTCGCCGATGATCGTGCCGCTGATCATCTCGGCGGCGGCGATGTACTTCTTCTATTCCTCGGTCAACCTGGCCCAGACCTATGTCGGCGTGGTCCTGGCCCACACCGCGCTCGGCACGCCCTTTGTGGTGATCACGGTGACCGCGACGCTGATCGGCTTCGACCAGTCGCTGATCCGCGCGGCGCACAACCTGGGCGCCTCGCCGACCACGACCTTCTTCAAGATCATCATGCCGCTGATCCTGCCGGGCGTGATCTCCGGCGGCCTGTTCGCCTTCATCACCTCGTTCGACGAGGTGGTGATCGTGCTGTTCCTGGCCGGCTTCGACCAGCGCACGATCCCGGTCCAGATGTGGTCCGGCATCCGGGAGCAGATCAGCCCGACCATCCTGGCCGTGGCGACGATCCTGATCACGATCTCGATCCTGCTGCTGACCACGCTGGAGATGTTGCGCCGCCGTAACGAACGCCTGCGCGGCGTGAGCCCGGGGTAGGCTCCGGGGCAGGCAGCCCGGCCTCACCCGATACGGTCGTCCCGGCGCAGGCCAGGACATCGACGTACCGCGGGCGACGAACCGAGGTCCCGGCCGTCGGCAGAGCGGAGCCCTGCGTCCCTTCGGCCGGAGCGCAGCGTCTTCGAACGAGGTCCCGGATCGGCCTCCAGAGCGTCCGACATGACGCCACAGGGGACGTCGCCGACGGCGCGGCTACACTTCGCCCAGCCGCCGCGCGTCGGCTGCCGCATAGACTGTGACCGGCAGCGCCTTGCCGCGGATCGGCGTCTCGTGGCGGGTCAACCCGGCGGTCTCCAGCATGGCGGCGCGCGCCAGGGCATCGGACAGCACCAGCTGGCAGTCGAATTCCTTGGTCAGCGTCTCCAGGCGGCTCGCCGTGTTGACCGCGTCGCCGATCGCGGTCAGCGCCTTGGCGTCGCCCCAGCCCATCTCGCCGACGATCGCCGGCCCGACATGGAGGCCGATCCCGATTCTCAGCGGGAAGGGCAGTTCGGCCGCCAGCGCCTGGTTCAGCCCGTCCAGCCCCGCGGCCATCCGCGCGGCGCAGTCGAGCGCATGCCGCGCCCCGACCGCCGGCCCGCGCTCCACCCCGAACAGCGCCATCACGCCGTCGCCGATGAACTTGTCGAGCCGGCCTTCGCTCTCCTCGACCGCGCGGCCCAGCATGGCGAGCCACCGGTTGAGCAGGAAGACCGTATCATAGGGCAGCCGCTGGTCGGCGAGCCGGGTGAAGCCGCGCATGTCGGCGAACAGGACCGCGATCTCGCGCTCCTCCCCGGCCAGCCAGCGCGGCCGGCGGAACCCCTCCCGCGCACCGGCGGTGGGCGGCAGCAGCGGCGTCACCTCCAGTTCGCGCGACGGGCGGATCTGGCAGGCGAGGCGGACGCCCCGCGGCGCGCCGATCCGCTCCAGCACCTTCGCCTCGCGGCCTTCCGGCGGCGGCAGGTGCTCCGCCCCATCGCCGACCCGGACCCGGCAGGTCGAGCAGCGGCCGCGGCCGCCGCAGACCGCGGCGTGGGGAATCCCGGCGGCGCGGATCGCCTCCAGCGCCGTTGCCCCCGGCGGGATCTCGACGACCCGGCCGTCGCGGTAGATCAGCCGCGGCCGGCCGGCCCGGCGTCGCCACAGGCTGCGCCCGCCGCGCGCCGCCAGCACGGCCAGGATGGCGCCCAGCCAGACCAGCTGGGCGATCGTCGTCCCCCGGTCCACGAAGGGTTGGACCTCCGGCCTCAGATTGGCCCGCGCCCCCAGGGCGGCGACCCAGGCCGGGTCGGCGGCCAACGCCCGCACCTCCAGTCCGCCGGAGACATATCCCGCCAGCGCCAGTGCCGGGATCAGCACCGCCGCCGCCAGCCCCCAGGGCGCCAGCGCGCCGTACCAGGGCCGGACCCGCAGCCAGAAATGCAGGCCCACCATGGCATGCGCCCAGACCACGATCAGCGTCGCGACCTGCAGCGCCCCGGACAGCGGCTTGGCGACCCACAGGGCGTAGAGGACATAGGCGTAGTCGGTCCGCACACCCAGCGCCTCGACCGCCGTGCGGGTGCCCAGCACGTGCTGGGCCAGCAGCGCCGGGATCAGGAAGCCCAGCGCGTATTGCGCCACCTCCCACCCATGCAGGCGCAGCGACCGGCGGTGCCACAGCATCCACAGTGCGATCGCGGCGTGGACCAGGGCCGCGCCGACCAGCAGCACCGTCCCGGGAATCGTCCGCCAGGGCGCGATCGACAGCCACAGCAGGTCGTTCATCGCCGCGACCGAGACGATGCCGGCGGCGTGGTTCAGGAGGTGCCCCAGCACGAAGGCCAGCAGCACCAGCCCGCTGCCCAGCCGAAGCGTCGCGATCGACGGCATCTTTTGCGTTCCTTGCCTCTTCCGTCGCCGGCCGGTGCCGCTACTATCCTGGCGCGGCCGGTCGGGTCTTCCCTCCGGCGCCCGGCAGGAGGCTCAGTCGACAACCGTGGCGGAAGCGGCGCTCGCAATCAACGGCCTGACGCGACGCTTCGGCGCGGTGCTCGCGGTCGACGACGTCTCTTTCGCCGTCGCGAAGGGGGAGGTGGTCGGCTTCCTCGGCCCCAACGGCGCCGGCAAGTCGACCACCATGCGCATGGCCGCGGGGTTCCTGCGGCCGGATGCCGGGACCGCGGCGATCGCGGGCATCGACGTCTTCGATCATCCGGTGGCGGCGCGGCGCCGGCTCGGCTATCTGCCGGAAGGGGCGCCGCTCTGGCCGGAGGCGACGCCCCGCGGCCTGTTCGGCTTCCTGGCGCGGCTGCATGGGCTGACGGGCGCGGCGCGGCGGTCCGCGGTCGACCGGGCGATCGCCGCGACCGCGCTGGAGCCGGTCGTCGACCGCCCGGTGGAGACGCTGAGCAAGGGATACCGCCGGCGGGTCGGACTGTCGGCCGCCCTGCTGCACCGGCCGGCGGTGCTGATCCTGGACGAGCCGACGGACGGCCTCGACCCCAACCAGAAGCACCAGGTCCGTCAGCTGATCCTCGGCCTTGCGGCCGACACGGCCATCGTCGTGTCCACCCACGTCCTCGAGGAGGTCGAGGCGGTGTGCAGCCGGGCGCTGCTGATCGCCCATGGCCGGCTGCTGGCCGATGCGCCCCCGGTCGACCTCGCCGGGCGCAGCGCCGACGGCACGCTCGACGGGTTCTTCCGGGCCGCCACCGGGGGCGAGGCGGCGTGATGGGGGCAGCGTGATGGGGGCGGCGTGACGGAAGCGGGACGGGCCGCGCGGATCCGGGTGATGGCGGGGCGGGAGCTGGCGGCGCTGTTCGCCACGCCGGTCGCCTGGGTGTTCCTGGTCGTGTTCCTTGCCGCGGCCGGGGCGGCGACCTTCTTCGCCGGCGGCTTCTTCGCCCGCGGGCAGGCCGACCTTCGGGTCTTCTTCGGCTATCACCCCTGGCTCTACCTGGTGTTCGTGCCGGCGGTGGCGATGCGGCTGTGGGCGGAGGAACGCCGGTCGGGCACGATCGAGCTGCTGCTGACTCTGCCGGTGACCCCGGCCGAGGCGGTGCTGGCCAAGCTGCTGGCCGGCTGGGCGTTCCTCGCCGTCGCGCTGGCCGGCACGCTGCCGCTCTGGGCGACGGTCGCGTGGCTGGGGGACCCTGACCACGGTGCCATCCTCGCGGGGTATCTGGGCAGCCTGCTGCTGGCCGGCCTGTATCTGTCGGTCGGCGCCCTGTTCAGCGCGCTGACCTCCAGCCAGGTGACGGCGTTCGTCCTGGCGGTCGCCGCCTCCTTCGGGCTGACCGTCGCCGGCTCGCCGATCGCGCTCGCGCTGGCGGGAGAGGCGGCACCGCCCGCCCTTCTGGAGGCGCTGGCCGGGTTCAGCCCGCTTGCCCGGTTCGACCGGATCGCGCGCGGCGTGCTCGACCTGCGGGACCTGCTGTACTTCGCCGGTGCGATCGCGCTCTTCGTCTACCTGACGGTTCTCGCCGTGGCCCGACCGGCTGGCGCCGCGCGAACCGCCCTGGCCGGCGGGCTGGCCGCCGTCCTGTTCGCCGCGGGGACGCTGGCGGCGCATCGCGGGCTGGAAGGCTGGCGGCTCGACCTGACCGCAGACCGGCTGTTCACCCTGACCGACACCACCCGCTCGGTGCTGGCCGCGATCGAGGAGCCGATCGCCCTCGATCTCTACGCCTCCCCCGACCTGGCCGAAGCGGCGCCGGCGCTGGCCGCCCATGCCGGTCGGGTGCGCGAGCTGCTGGACGAATACGTCGCCGCGGCCGACGGGGCGCTGGTGCTGGCGACGCACGACCCGGCGCCGTTCAGCGCGGCCGAGGACCGGGCGGTGGCCGCCGGGCTGATCGGCCTTCCGGCCGGACCGGGTGGGCAGGTCCTGTGGCTCGGCCTCGCCGCGCGCAACGCCGTCGACGGGCGCGAGGCGATCCCGCTCTTCCGGCCCGAGCGGGCGGCCGATCTGGAGGCGGAGCTAACCGGCGTGATCGCCCGCCTCGCCGAGCCGGAGCCGCCGCGGATCGGCGTGCTGTCGACCCTGCCGATGGCCGGGGGCGCCGCGCCCGATGTGCCGCAGGCGGCGCTGCGCCCGTTCGCCCTGTGGCAGGAACTGACGCAGGCATTCTCCGTGCAGCGGCTGGCGCTGGACGCCGACCGGATCGATCCCGCCCTTGCCGTCCTGATGCTGGTGCACCCGAAGGACCTGCCGCCGGCGACGCTCTATGCGATCGACCAGTACGTCCTGTCGGGCGGGGCGGTGCTGGCCTTCGCCGATCCCTTCTCGGAGGCGGAGGCGCGCCGGGCGCCGCCGGCCGAGGCGTTCCGCCCCCGGTCGTCCGGCCTCGGCCCGCTGGGGGCCGCCTGGGGGCTCGCGCTGGCGCCCGGCGTGGCGGCGGCGGATCCTCGGGCGGCGGTGCCTGTCAACGTCGGCACGGCCGCCCGGCCGCAGCCGGTGTCCTATCTGGCCTGGCTGTCGCTCGCCCGGCCGAACCTGGACCGCGACGACCCGGTGACGGCGCGGCTGGATCGCCTGACCCTCGCCAGCGCCGGCGTGCTGCAGGGTGTCCCGGGGACGGGGACCACGGTCGCGCCGCTGGTGGTGACCAGCCCAGACGCCGCGGCGGTCGATGCGGGCCGGGTCGGCGATGGCGCCGACCCGCAGGCCCTGCTGGCCGAGTTCCGGCCCGGCGACGGCCCGCTGCTGCTCGCCGCGCGGGTCGCGGGGCCGGTTGCGAGTGCCTTCCCCGACGGCCCGCCCGAGGGGGTCGCCTCGCCGCCCGGCGGCCATCGCGCTCGGTCCGAAGCACCGGCCCGCATCATCGTCGTCGCCGACACCGACCTGCTGGACGACCGGTTCTGGCTGGAGCCCGCGTCCACCGCCGCGCCCGGGGCGGCGCGAACGGCCTTCGCCGACAACGGCGCCTTCGTGCTGAACGCGCTGGAGGATCTGGCCGGCGGCCGCGACCTTTCTGCGCTGCGCGGCGGCGCGGTCGCCGACCGGCCGCTGGACCGGATCGAGGGGTTGCGCCAGACGGCGGAGACGCGGCTGCGCGCCACTGAGCAGCAGCTGGTGGCCCGGCTGACCGAGACGCGGACCGAGTTGGCGCGGCTGGAGGACGAGGGCGCGGGCCGCGGCACCGCCGCCCGCGCCGCCGTCGCCGACCTCCAGACCGAGGTGCTGTCGCTTCGCGCCGAACTGCGCGCGGTTCGCGGCGCGCTGCGCGAGGACGTGGCGCGGCTGGAGGCGCGGGTCGCCTGGTTTCATACCGCGGGCGTGCCGGGCCTGGTCGCGGTGATCGGGCTCGGCTGGGGGGCCGCGCGCGACTGGCACCGGCGCCGCCGAAGGCGCAGGGCCGGCGGGCGGGAGGCGACTTCGCCATGATCGGCGGCCCCGTGCAGGACGCGTCGCGGCGGCGCGCCGGCCCGCGATCGACGGCGGGCGGTCCGACCGGCCGGCGGTCGCTGCTCGGCCTCGGCCTTGCGGCGCTGGTGGCAGGGGTTCTGGCGGTCGCGGCCTGGCGCGATCGGGCGGCACCGGTGCCGGCGGACGCGGGGGGGCCGGTCCTGCCGGCCCTGGCGGCGGCGGTGGCCGATGCCGCGCCCGACGCCGCCGCCACGGCCGTGGCGCGGATCGTCGTCGCCGAGGCCGGCGGCGAGACCGTGATCCGGCGTGGTGCCGTCGGCTGGGTCCTGCCGGGGCTCCACCGCTACCGCGCCGACCCGGGGGTGATCGGCCGGGTGGTCGGCCAGCTGGCGGCGCTGGAGCGGGCGGTGCCGCTGACCCGGCTGCCGGAGCGCTTTCCGCTGCTCGGCCTCGGTCCGGTCGAGGAAGCCTCGGGCGAGGGGCCGGCCGACGGAGCGTCCCGCGCCCGCGTCACCCTCCATGCGGCCGACGGCGCGGTGCTGGGGGATCTCCTGATCGGCCGTGTCGCGCAGGGTGGTCCGGGCGAGGGCATCTATGTCCGTCGGCCCTCGGGGCGGACGGCCGTCCCGGTGCCGGCCGAGGACCGGGCCTGGCGGGCGGCGGGCACGCTCGACCTGCCGCGCACGGCGCTGGACTGGGCCGACCGGGAGGTGCTGGCCCTGGCGCCGGAGCGTCTGGCCAGACTGACCATCGCGCGCGCTGACGCGGCGGAGCGGCTGGCGATCGTCCCGGCCGGCGCGGCGCGCGACGGCACCGACGCCTCGGGCAATCCGGTGGGCGACTTCCGCCTCGAGGATCCGCCACCGGGCCGGGTGGTCGAGCGCGCCTTCCGCGTCGACGCCGTGGCGGAGACGGTGGAGGATCTCCGCCTTGCGGACCTCCGCCCGGCGGCCGCCCTGGCCGACCGGCCGGTGTGGTCGCAGGCGCAGGCGACGACCCGCGACGGCCTGGTCGTCACGCTGACCCAGCGGCGCGACCCGGCGGACCCGTCGGTCCTCTGGATGACGCTCGATGCCGGCGCGGCCCCCGGCGCTCCGGCGGAGATCGCCGCCGAAGCGGCTGCCCTGACCGCCCGCACCGCCGGCTGGGCCTACCGCCTGCCGGCCCCCCAGGCGGAGCGGCTGGCGGCCACGGTGGCGGACGTCACGGTCCCGCGGGCGGCGACCGGAGGATCGGATTGAGGCGCCGTCGCCACGCGCCGGTCGGCGCGCGACGGCGGGTGATCGCACCGGAAAACCTGTTACACTCCCGCGACGATACGAAACCCGCGGCGCCGAGGGAACGGCGCCGACCCGCCCGGTGCGGTCGTCCCGCCGATCGGGGGCGTCCCACCCGGCAAGGCCTGGGAGGAGCGCCCATGCACGTCGAGTCGATCCTGAGGATGAAGGGCGGTGACGTGGTCAGCGTCGGCCCCGATACCGGCGTCACCGAGGCGGTGGAGATGCTGCGCGCGCGGAAGATCGGCGCCGTCGTGGTGTCCGCCGACGGCCGCACCCTCGACGGCATCCTGTCCGAGCGCGACGTGGTCCGGGCGCTCGCCGCCAAGGGCAAGGCGGCGCTCGACGGGCCCGTGAGCGGGATCATGACCAAGTCCGTGGTGACCTGCCGCCGGGCCGATTCGGTCCAGTCGGTGATGGAGCGGATGACCGAAGGCCGCTTCCGCCACCTGCCGGTGGTCGAGGACGGCGCGCTCGCCGGCATGATCTCGATCGGCGACGTGGTCAAGGCGCGGCTGGAGGAACTGTCGGCCGAGGCCGAGCAGCTCAAGGAATTCATCGCCGGGCGCTGACGCGGCCGCCGGCTCCCCCGGCCGGGCCGACGGCCCCCTTGCCGTGCCGCGGGGCACGGGAAGGGGGTTCTGCCGGCCGGGCGGGACGGCCCTCAGGCCGCCTTCATCATGTTCCGCAGGACGTAGTGCAGGATGCCGCCGTTGCGGAAGTACTCTAACTCGTCCAGCGTGTCGATCCGGACCAGGAGCGGCACCTCGCGGGTCGCGCCGTCGGCATAGGTGACGGTCATGGTCACGTCGGTGCGCGGCGTCAGGTCTTCCGCGATGCCGGCGATGTCGAAGGTCTCGTCGCCCTTCAGGTCCAGGTCGGCGCGGGTCAGCCCGTCCTTGAACTGCAGCGGCAGGACGCCCATGCCGACCAGGTTCGACCGGTGGATGCGCTCGAAGCTCTCCGCCACCACGGCCTTGACGCCCAGCAGGCGGGTGCCCTTGGCGGCCCAGTCGCGCGAGGAGCCGGTGCCGTATTCCTTGCCGGCGATCACCACCAGCGGCACGCCGTCGGCCTGGTAGCGCATCGCCGCGTCGTAGATCGGCATCACCTCGCCCGACGGCTGGTGCTTGGTCAGCCCGCCCTCGGTCCCCGGGGCCAGCTCGTTGCGGATGCGGATATTGGCGAAGGTGCCGCGCATCATCACTTCGTGGTTGCCGCGTCGGGCGCCGTAGCTGTTGAACTCCCGCGGGCTGACCTGGCGCTCGATCAGGTAGCTGCCCGCCGGGCTGTCCTTCTTGATCGAGCCGGCCGGCGAGATGTGGTCGGTGGTCACGCTGTCGGCCAGCTTGGCCAGCGCGCGGGCACCCTGGATGTCGGTCACCGGCTCCGGCTCGGGCCGCATGTCCTCGAAGAACGGCGGCAGCTTCACGTAGGTCGAGCCAGGCTGCCACTTGTAGGTCTGGCCGGTCGCGGTGTCGATCGAGCGCCACTGCTCCGGCCCCTCGAACACGTTGCCGTACCGGTCCCGGAACATTGCGGGAGTCAGGGCGGCGCCGATGGTCTCGGCGATCTCCTGGTTCGAGGGCCAGATGTCCTTGAGGTAGACCGGGTTGCCGTCCGCGTCCTCGCCCAGCGGCGCCTTCGCGATGTCGATCCGCATCGATCCGGCCAGCGCATAGGCCACCACCAGCGGCGGCGAGGCGAGGTAGTTGGCCCGGACATGCGGGTTGACCCGCCCCTCGAAGTTCCGGTTGCCCGACAGGACCGAGCAGGCGATCAGGTCGCCCTTCTCCACCGCCTCGGCGATCGGCTCCGGCAGCGGGCCCGAATTGCCGATGCAGGTGGTGCAGCCGTAGCCGACGAGGTTGAAGCCGAGCGCATCCAGATCGTCCTGCACGCCGGCGGCTTCCAGGTAGTCGGTCACCACCTGGCTGCCCGGGGCGAGCGAGGTCTTGACCCACGGCTTGACCTTGAGCCCCTTGGCCAGCGCGTTGCGCGCCACCAGCCCGGCGGCGACCATGACGCTGGGGTTGGAGGTGTTGGTACAACTGGTGATCGCGGCGATCACCACGTCGCCGTGGCTCAGGCTGTAGTCGGCGCCCGCGACGGGGACCTCCACGTCCATCGGGTCGATCGAGTGCTCGTCGAGCTCGCCGCCCTCGCTCAGCATCCTGCCTTCGGCGCCGACCGGATCGTCGTGCAACTCTTCGGCCAGGAAAAGGTCGAACTTGACCGCCGCCTCGCTGAGCAGGACCCGGTCCTGCGGCCGCTTCGGCCCGGCCAGCGACGGCTCGACGGTGCCGAGGTCGAGGTCCAGCGTGTCAGTGAACACCGGGTCCGGGTCGCCCGACGCGCGCCACATGCCCTGCGCCTTGGCATAGGCCTCGACCAGCGCCACCACTTCCGCGTCGCGCCCGGTGAACTCAAGATAGTTCAGGGTCTCCTGGTCGATCGGGAAGAATCCGCAGGTTGCGCCGTATTCCGGCGCCATGTTCGAGATCGTCGCCCGGTCGGCGAGGGTCATGTGGTCCAGGCCGTCGCCGTAGAACTCGACGAACTTGCCGACCACGCCCTTCCTGCGCAGCATCTGGGTGACGGTCAGCACCAGGTCGGTCGCCGTCGCCCCTTCCTTCAGCTGGCCGGTCAGCTTGAAGCCGACGACCTCCGGGATCAGCATCGAGACCGGCTGGCCCAGCATCGCCGCCTCGGCCTCGATGCCGCCGACGCCCCAGCCCAGGACGGCGAGGCCGTTGACCATGGTGGTGTGGCTGTCGGTGCCGACCAGCGTGTCGGGGTAGGCCACCATCGCGCCGGTCTGGTCCGTCTCCCGCCACACCGTCTGCGCCAGGTATTCCAGGTTAACCTGGTGGCAGATGCCGGTGCCCGGCGGCACCACGCGGAAATTGCCGAACGCCTGCTGGGCCCAGCGCAGGAAGGCATAGCGCTCGCCGTTGCGCTCGAACTCCCGGTCGACATTGGCCTTGAAGGCCGTCGCGTTGCCGAATTCGTCGACCATCACCGAGTGGTCGATGACCAGGTCGACCGCGCTCAGCGGGTCGATCCGGCTGGCGTCGCCGCCCAGGTTGGCCATCGCCTCGCGCATCGCGGCAAGATCGGCCACCGCCGGCACGCCGGTGAAGTCCTGCATCAGCACCCGCGCCGGGCGATAGGCGATCTCGTTCGACGACCGCCGCTCGGCCAGCCAGCCGGCCATCGCCTTGATGTCGTCGACCGTCACCGATCGGCCGTCCTCGAACCGCAGCAGGTTCTCCAGCAGCACCTTGAGCGAGAACGGCAAGCGCGATACGTCGCCGATCTGCTTTTCGGCCTCCGCCAGGCTGAAATAGTCGTAGCTCTTGTCCCCGACCTGGAGCTGGCGGCGGGTTCCGAGCGTGTCCTTGCCGGTGGTGGTCACGGTGACGATCCTCCTGGCGGGGCGGGCGTCGTCGCGGACTTTACGTGCCTGCCGCCGGTCATCGGTGCCGGCCCCCTCCCCAGGGGCCGGCCCGCCGGTTCCGGACAGGACGGGTCCGCGCCGCCTCCGCGGGCTTGCGAATGACGTTGGCGCGGGCCTGATTTAGCGGAGATTCAGGCGGCGATCAAATGCGGCCTGCACGCGGTCGCTGCATTGCGGCAGGACCGAGGCGGAGGACCGCCGACAAACCGCCGGTCGGTCGCCGGTTCCCCGGAGCCGTCGCGATTCCGCGCGACGCTACCGGCGCGCCCGCAGCCGCGCGCGGGAGACGGTCAGGATGCCGATCGCGACCAGCGCCGCGCCCGCGGCGTCCGACGGCCGCAGCGCCTCGCCCAGCACGATCGCGGCGACGGCCACGCCGAACACGGGGTTCAGGAAATGCCAGGTCGCGGCCTCGGTCGCCGAGGACCGGGCGATCAGGGTGAACCACAGGAAGGTCGCGACGATTCCCGGAAAGATCACGATATAGGCGAAGGCGCCGGCCAGCCGCCAGGTCGGGGTGACCTCGCCGAAACTCTCCAGCGCCAGGCCGATCGGCAGCAGGGTCAGCCCGCCCACCAGCATCTGCAGCCCGACCACCATCAGCCGGCCGGTGCCGAACTCGGTCCGCTTGACCACGAGGGTACCGGTGGCGAGCGCGATCACCCCGCCGATCGCGAAGGCGACGCCGATCGGGTCCTCCATCCCGGCGCCCAGCCGGTCGCCCATCACCCAGACCACGCCGCCGAACCCGAGCGCCAGCCCGGCGAGCCCCAGGACCGTCGGCCGCTCCCTCAGGACGAAGGGCGCCGCGGCGGCGACCACCAGCGGCAGCGCCGAGGCGACGATCACCGCCAGCCCGGCGGAGATCGTGGTCATCGCGACGAACATCCCGCCGAGATAGAGGGTGTTCTGGCACACGCCCAGCACCAGGATGGCGCCCCAGCGCCCCCGGCGCCCCGGCCCCGCCGACGGCAGCGGCTGGCCCAGAGCGAAGGCGAGGCCGCAGGCGATGACGCCCGCGGTCAGGAACCTGGTGCCGAGCAGCAGCATGGGCGGTGCGTCCATCAGCGCGATCTTCGCGGAGGTGAAGGCACTCGACCACAAGAGGATGAATGTGACGGCGATGACGGCCGTCAGGGCGGCACCGCCCTTCGGCCCGGCGAGGGCATGCCCTGCGATCTGGTCGGCCCTGTCGGTCATGCGGCAGAGCCTAGCGCCCGCACCGGCCCCCGCAAGCCTGCGATTGTCTGGATACGGTCATATGCCCCGATCTGCCGGTCGTCCTGGACGCGGCCCGCAGGGCACGATCCAGGACCTCGTGCAATGGAGCCCCGATGGCTCGGCGCTCGAAACGGCGCGAGCCGACGAGCCGGAGCGCAGACCGACCAGGTTCCGGGCGCGCGCCCCCGGCGGTCGCTGGCCGGGATGGTGCAAGGGCCGCTACAGCCGGTCCTTCGTCTCGTTCAGCCCCTGCTGGATCTCGCCCATCTTCTCGGCCAGCTTCAGCGCGTCCTTGTTCTCCTCGCGGTCCATGTGCAGGACCAGTCCGCAGCTGGTGCAGGTGAACGCGCTGCGGGTCAGGAGGTCGGCCAGCGCCACGGCGATGCGGTGGCCGCATTCCGGGCAGGGAATATGGGGCTGGAGATTGACCACCCCGGCATGGGTCTGGTCGCTGGCGGCGGCGCCCTGGGGACGGCGGCCTCGGCTCATGACGAAGGCTCTCCTGGTTCGCGGGGGGGAGCGGGGGAAGGACTGGCGGCCGCGGCGGCGGGGTCCGTGGCCCGTTCGGATGCCGGCGCCTGCGGCGAGGCGGCCGGCCCTCCGGCGCCGTCGATCGACGAGGTCATCAGGTCGAGCGCCGCGGCCAGCCCCGCCGGCAACCCCGCCTGGCGCATCCGGACCCGGACCTTCAGGTTGGCGCCCGATCCGCCGTCACGATCCGGCCGGCGCCGCCGGGGGGGCCTGCCGCCGCCGCCGGACCGGCCGGCCAGTTCGGCGAACAGCCGCAGGGGGCGGCCGGCGCCGCCGGCGGGTGCGGCGCCGGGCAGGGCGCTGGCGCCTGCCGAAGGCGACGCGGCGGCCGGCGCGGCGATCAGCTCCAGCAGCCCACCCGGCGCACCCGGCGAGGGCGCCGGCGGGCGGCCGGCACCGGGGAGGGCGCCCTGCCGGGTGCCGGACAGGCTGCCCGGCGCGGCGAGGGATGGCCCGGAGGCCAGCATCTCGACCGCGCCGATCAGGTGAACCTGGAAATCCAGCTTCGCCGTCGCGACCTGCAGGATCGGCATCGGCAGCAGCGACAGCAGCGGCACCCGCACCACCATGGTGCGCGGCCGGCCCGTCGCCGGATCGGTGACGCTGTAGCTGAACGCGACCGTCCGCAACTGGCCCAGGCGGCGGGTTTCCGCGCCCAGCCCCAGCGCCTGGACTGCGTGCTCCCAGGCCGGCGAGGGGGCCTCGGCCTCGATCCCCGGCTCCGGCGGATGGAAGCCGACCTCCACCAGGAACCGGTGATAGGCCTCGGCCGCGACCATGTCCGCCTCGACCACCGCGCGCAGTGGGGCGCCGATCAGGTCGCGCAGGTCCAGGACCTGGGTGCTTTCCGTGCCGCCGGCCGCCATGGCGCCGCCGTCACCCTTCGCCGTGCAGGACGTATTGCGGGGTGCCGTCCTCGTCGCGGACCATCTTCCAGCGCAGGCCGCGCACGGTGGTGTGGATCTTCATCCGGTCCAGCATGCAGGACGGCAGCCGGGCCAGAACGCCGGCCTCGACCGCGATCCCCAGCGCGGGTGCGGCGGAGCCGGCCTGAGATGCCGACCCGGCCGCGCCGGCGGTTGCCTGGGCCGCCGGCGCCGTCCCGCCGTCGTCGGCGCCGATCGCGTCGGCGATTCGGTCGCGCAGCAGGCCGCCGCGCCGGGTTGCCGTGCCGACCAGGGAGGCGAGGTCGGGGTGGTTGAGCAGTCGGTCCTCCAGCACGCCCATCGCCGTGCGTCGCTGGGCCGCCGCGTCCGGGGGGGGGCGGCCGGCCAGCTGGGCCTGTTCCCGCTCGGCCGAGAGCGCCCGGTCGACCTCGCCGGCCAGATACTGCTCGAACCGGCTGCTGCCGGTCGCCCCCGCGATGCGCGAGAGGTGGTCGGCCTCCTCCGTCCGGCCGGCATCCTGGGCGTGGTCGGCCATGTCTCGCAGCGCCCGCACCACCAGGCCGACCGCGGCATGGACCGCCGTGCCCGGGTCGATCGCGGGCCCCGCGGCCGGGGGTGCCGAAGCCGGCGGCGCGGGTGCCGCCAGGCGTGCCGGATCGTGGATGCCGTCGATCGCGAAGGCGACGTCGAACTCGGCGTCCTCCACGGCCCCGACCGGAATGCTGAATTGCCGGAGCAGCGCATCCTGCCGGTATTCCAGCGCCAGCGACCGGGACAGGCGGTTCGACTGGTCCTGGGCACCGGTCAGCGCGGTCAGCAGTCCGCCCAGGACGGCGTCGAGGCTCTGCTCCGGATCGGGCACGTCGGCTCCTTCGTCGGCGCGCCGGCCGGGCCGAAACGCGTACTTCCTAGGCTTGGCGGGTGGATAGCGCGAGCATTATCCGTATCATGCAATCCATAATTTGAGAGTGCAAGGCCGCTCCCGGGGAGGGCGCGGTTTCTCGGCGGTTCAACCGGCTGCCTGAGCCGCTCGGATTCCTCCGGCGATGAATCGGGCGATCGCCGGAAGCACCGTCTCCGCCGCCTGGAAATGCGGCACGTGGCGACAGCCGGGGACCAGCCAGGTGCGGCAGGGGCCGGCGACGCCGGACCTGATCAGGTCGAGCTGCCTCGGCGTCGCGTATTCGTCGGCGTCGCCCTGCAGGGCCAGCACCGGGCAGGCGATCCGCGGCAGCCGCCCGGTCATGTCGAAGGCGGCGAAGTCGGGCCGCAGCCAGACATCCGCCCAGCCGGAGAAGGTCGCGTCGGTCTTCGCGCCGTGGTGCCGCGCCAGGGCCCGGCGCAGCTTTCCGTCCGGGGCGTGGAACGCGGTGCGCGCCGCGCGGATCCCGGCGAGGGTCTCCGGCTCGACGATCACGTGCGCGGCTTCGCTGACCACCGCCTCGACCCGCTCGGGGAATGCCGCGGCGAACAGCAGCGCGATCGTTGCGCCATCGGAATGGCCCACCGGCAGACATCGGCCTATGCCGGCCGCGGCCAGGACGGCCGGCATCGAGCGCTCCGCCTCGTCATGGAGGTAGTCGGGGCCGCGCTCCGCCGGCAGCGGGTCGGACCCGCCGAAACCCAGGCGCTCCCACACCAGCGCCCGGCGCCCGGTCGCGGTCGCCAGGGCGGCCGGCACGTCGAGCTCGGGCCGGCCGTCGCGCGGCGGCTTCGACCATTGCGAGATCGAACCCAGCCCCTCGTGCAGGAAGACGAGCGGCGGCCCCGCCGGATCGCCGTCCGTGCCTGGCGGCGTCAGCCACTCCGCCACTACCCGGTGCCCGGCCACCGACACGTCGAACCGCCGCCGCGGGACGGCGGGGTCGGGATCGACGGGGAGGGCGTCAGGGGGCGTGGCGGTCATGGCGAAGGGGGCGATGGCGGGCGGTGAGGGAGGGGAGGTAGCACGGATTGCCGCCACCCCCAACCGGCCGCAGCGGCGCGCGCGTGGTCGAACACCCAGAAGCACGCGGTCATGCCCGCGCAGGCAGGCGGGCACCTTGCGGGCCGGGGCGCCCCCACTGCGGCGCGCGCCGTCCAGACCGATTCTGGCCGTCGGGGCGGTGACTTCAAGCAGGTGATGGAAACGGAGAATACGACTCGGACTAAACGGGGACGCCGCTCCTGGAGATCGAGACGCACCGGTCCGCGGACCGAAAATTTCGATTGAAACCATCCCAGGGTTTTTCGATAGTCCGCACCGCGGACAGGGACAGCGGCAATCTCCCGGCGTTCCGAAAGCCCGTTGCGGAGCCGGGGCGGTCTGCGCTAATTGTTTCGAAACAATGGCCAAGCTCGCGTTCAAGACGGGTTCGCGCCGGCAGTCTCGGGTAGGGGAGGCCCCATGACGGCACGACCGCACGGCATGCCCGGGGAGGCATCCGGCGAGGAGCATTCCGCGAAAGCCGCCCGCGCCGGGCAGGCTCCCGACGCGGCCGACGTGCTGCTGGAGGCGGAACGGATCTCGCTCGCCTTCGGCGGCGTGCGGGCGCTCAGCGACGTGAGCTTTCACGTCAAGCGGGGCGAGCTGTTCTCGATCATCGGGCCGAACGGCGCCGGCAAGACCTCCATGGTCAACTGCATCTCCGGCCGCTACACGCCGACCGAGGGCCGCATCCTCTACCAGGGCCGCGACGTGACCCGGCTGAAGCCGAACACCCGCGCGGATCTCGGCATCGGCCGCACCTTCCAGAACCTGGCGCTGTTCGGGCATATGAGCGTGCTCGACAACATCATGGTCGGCCGGCACCACCTCCTGAAGAACAACTTCGTCACCGGCGCCTTCTACTGGCTGACCGGGGCGCGGAAGGAGGAACTCGCGCACCGCCGCGAGGTCGAGGACATCATCGACTTCCTCGAGATCCAGCACGTCCGCCGCGCGGTCGCCGGGACCCTGCCCTACGGGCTGAGGAAGCGGGTGGAGCTGGCCCGGGCGATCGCGCTCAAGCCCGACCTCCTGCTGCTTGACGAGCCGATGGCCGGCATGAACCTCGAAGAGAAGGAGGACATGGCCCGCTTCGTCATCGACCTGAACGAGGAGTGGGGCATGACCGTGATCATGATCGAGCACGACATGGGCGTGGTCATGGACATCTCCCACCGGGTCATGGTGCTGGATTTCGGGCGCAAGCTGATCGAGGGCAGCCCGGCCGACGCCCTGGCCGACCCGCGGGTGCGCACCGCCTATCTGGGCGAGGTCGACGAGGACGAGGCCGAGGGCGAAGGGGCGGCGGCATGACCGGCGGCACTCCGATCGCGGCACCCAAGCCGGACATCGGGGGCCGCGACACCCTGCCGAAGCTGCTCGCCCACAACGCCGCCAACTGGCCGGACGACATCGCGCTGCGCGAGAAGGAGTTCGGTATCTGGCAGGAGATCACCTGGCGCGGCTACAACGACCGGACCGGCCTGTTCGCCCTGGCGATGAAGGAACTGGGCCTCGACAAGGGGGACGTGGTCGGGCTGATCGGCGACAACCGCCCCGACTGGGTGATCGCGGAGATCGCGGCGCACGCGATCGGGGCGATGAGCCTCGGCATCTACCGCGACGCGCTGGACGACGAGGTGGCCTATCTCGTCACCTATGCCGACATCCGCCTGATCGTCGCCGAGGACGAGGAGCAGATCGACAAGCTCCTGAGCCTGGAGGACCGGATCCCGACGGTCCAGTACATCGTCTATTGCGACCCCCGCGGCATGCGCAAATACGACGACCCGCGGCTGGTTTCGCTGGAGGCGTTCCTGGCGCTGGGGGAGAGGGCGAAGGCGGCGGACGCCCAGGCCTACGACAAGCTGGTCGCGGCCTCGGACGGCGAGGCAACGGCCGTCCTGTGCACCACCTCGGGCACCACGTCGAACCCGAAGCTCGCCATGCTGTCCGGCCGGGCGCTGATCGAGCATTGCGCCAAGTACCTCGCGGTCGATCCGAAGGGGCCAGAGGACGAGTACGTCTCCGTCCTGCCGCTGCCCTGGATCATGGAGCAGATCTACGCCCTCGGGCAGGCGCTGATCAGCCGGATGAAGGTCAACTTCGTCGAAGAGCCCGAGACGATGATGCACGACATGCGCGAGATCGGGCCGACCTTCGTCCTGCTGGCGCCGCGCGTCTGGGAGGGGATGGCGGCCGATGTCCGCTCCCGCATGATGGACGCCTCGCGGTTCAAGAACGCGATGTTCGACCTGGGCGTCCGGATGGGAATGGAGGCGCTGGAGAAGACCGGCAAGCCCTCGCCCACGGCCAGGACGCTGCTGTTCAAGGCCTTGGCCGACCGCCTGGGCTTTTCCAACCTCAAGAGCGCGGCGACCGGCGGCGCGGCGCTGGGGCCGGACACCTTCCGCTTCTTCATGGCGATGGGCGTGCCGCTGCGCCAGCTCTACGGCCAGACCGAACTGCTGGGCGCCTACACGATCCATGCCGCCGACGACGTGGACTTCGACACCGTCGGCGTGCCGTTCGACGACACGATCGAGGTCCGGATCGACGCCCCCGACGCCAATGGCGTGGGGGAGATCGTCACCCGGCACGACTGCATGTTCCAGGGCTACTACAAGAACCGGGAAGCCTCGGTCGCGGACATGGAGGACGGCTGGCTGCACACCGGCGACGCCGGCTACTTCAACGACAAGGGCCACCTGGTGGTGATCGACCGGATCAAGGACCTCGCGATCACCAGCCACGGAGACAGGTTCAGCCCGCAGTTCATCGAGAACAAGCTGAAGTTCAGCCCGTTCGTGGCCGAGGCGGTGATCCTGGGCCACGAGCGGCCGTACCTGGCGGCGATGATCTGCATCCGCTATCCGATCGTCTCCAAATGGGCGGAGAAGAAGCGCATCAGCTTCACCACCTAATACCGACCTGTCGAGCCGCGACGCGGTCTATCGCCAGATCCAGGCGGAGGTCGAGGGCGTCAACCGGACCCTGCCGGAGCCGCAGCGGATCCGGAAGTTCCTGCTGCTCTACAAGGAACTCGACGCCGACGACGGCGAGCTGACCCGCACCCGCAAGGTGCGCCGCGGCGTGATCGGCGAAAAATACGGCGGCATCATCGACGCGCTCTATTCCGAGGTCGACGCGATCCCGGTCGACACCACCATCACCTTCCAGGACGGCACCCGGCAGCGGATCAAGACCACGCTGAAGGTGGTCGACCTGATCCCCGGCAAGGGCGAAGGCGCCCGGGAGGCGGCGGAGTGATCCGCCGCGCCGTGCCGGCCGCCGTCCACCCCCGATCCGCCCGCGGGAGCCGCGCCGCATGAACTGGGACTTCCTCTTCCAGCTGCTGGTCAACGGCATCATCGTCGGCACGCTCTATGGCGTGGTCGCGATGTCGTTCGTGCTGATCTACAAGGCCAGCCAGGTGGTCAACTTCGCCCAGGGCGAGTTCCTGCTGATCGGCGCCTGGGTCTGCTGGTGGATGATGGTCGACCTGCAGATGCCGTTCGCAATCGGCTTCATCTTCACGCTCGCCTTCATGCTGGCGTTCGGTGTCCTGCTGCAGGTGGTCGTCCTGAGGCCGATGATCGGGGAGCCGATCATCAGCGTGATCATGGTGACGATCGGGCTGTCGCTGTTCTTCCAGGCCATGATGAAGTGGATCTTCGGCGTCTCGGCCCAGCCCTTCCCGCGGATCTTCGAGACCGCGACGGTCGACGTCTTCGGCGCCCAGGTGCAGACCGTCTACGTCCTCTCCATGGTGGTGTCGCTGGCGATCGTCGCGGGCTTCGCCTGGTTCTTCAAGTTCAGCCGGATGGGCCTCGCCATGCGCGCGACCGCGACCGACCAGCAGGCGGCGCAGTCGCTGGGCGTCTCGGTGCGCCAGGTGTTCGCCATGGCCTGGGCGATCTCGGCCATGGTCTCGGCGGTCGCCGGCGTGGTGGTCGGTGTCGTCAACGGGGTCAGCTCGGCCTTGAGCTTCTTCGGCATCAAGGTGTTCCCGGCGGTGATCCTGGGCGGCCTCGATTCGATCGTCGGCGCCGTGATCGGCGGCCTGATCATCGGGGTGCTGGAGAGCGTCGCCCACTTCCTGGACGTGGAATATCTCGGCTGGGGCAACATGCTGCGCATCGCGCCGTTCTACGTCCTGATCATCATCCTGATGATCAAGCCCTACGGCCTGTTCGGCACCAAGGACATCGAGCGGGTGTGATGAGGCGGGACGATCGAACCACAGAGGCACAGAGGCACAGAGGGGATCGGCGCCGGTCGAAAGGCCGGGGCACGCCTGCGCCCCTCCTTTCTCGACGAGACCTACGGAATGGGGAATTGCGCGCTTCGCGCGCGTTTGGAGAAGCCATGCGCTGCTGGCCGCACGAGGGAGGGCCCGGAAAGCGGGGCAGCTCTTCCCGCGCGCGAAGCGCGCGGACCCTTACCGAGGACTTGGCCACAAGCCCCCGTAGTCGCAGGAAGGTCGCGCTGCCACCGGGTGCGCCGACGCTCTCTGTGCCTCCGTGTCTCTGTGGTTCAAGTCACTTGGGCCCAAACCTTCGGCACGCGGGAGCGTAGAGCGGGATGGCGGGGACGGTGATGCGGCCGTGCGGGGATTTCCGCACCAGCTATGCCGCCGACACGACGATCTTCGAGGATCGGGCAAGCCGGAACTGGGTGATCTTCTTCGTCGCGCTGGCGGTGCTGATCCCGCTGCCGACGGTGCTCGGGCTCGGGTTCGACGTGGTCGACGCCTATGCCATGAACCTGGGCATCCAGATCGGCTATCTCGCGATCGCGGCGCTGGGCCTCAACATCCTGGTCGGGTTCACCGGACAGATCTCGATCGGCCACGCCGTCTTCTTCGGGTTCGGCGCGTTTTCCAGCGTCTGGATCAACAAGACGACCGGTATCCCGGTGTTCTTCTGCATCCCGCTGGCCGGCGCGATGACGGCGGCGGTGGGGCTGATCTTCGGCGTGCCGGCGGCGCGGATCAAGGGGCTCTACCTCGCCATCGCGACGCTGGCCGCGCAGTTCATCCTGGAGGATTTCTTCGCCCGGGCGCAGTGGTTCACCGGCGGCGTCGCCGGCTCGCTGGCCGAGCCGATGTCGATCTTCGGCTACCAGATCTTCAGCGACCACGAGTACTTCTACGTGGTGCTGGCCTACGTCGTGGTGATGTTCCTGCTCGCCACCAACCTGATGCGCTCGCGCGACGGAAGGGCGCTGGTGGCGGTGCGCGACCACTACCTGTCGGCCGAGATCATGGGCATCAACCTGACCAAATACCGGATCCTGAGCTTCGGCATCGGGTCGTTCTATGCTGGGATCGGCGGCGCGCTCTATGCCCACTACCTGGGCTTCGTCTCTGTCGAGGCCTTCACGATCCTGTTCTCGATCCAGTTCCTGGGCATGATCATCATCGGCGGGCTGGGCTCGATCATGGGCACGCTGCTGGGCACCGCCTTCATGGTCCTGCTGCCCGAGGTGATGAGCGGGATCGGCCGGTCGCTGAGCGGCAGCGCGGCCGACCGGGTGCTCGGCCTGGGCCAGAACATCAATTTCCTGCAGGAGATGGCGATCGGCCTGGCGATCATCCTGTTCCTGATCTTCGAACCCGACGGCCTGGCGCACCGATGGCGCCAGATCAAGGCGTACTGGAAACTCTATCCCTTCTCGTATTGAGCGGGAGGAAGGCGGTAGAGTGTCACCAACGGGCCGGCGCGGCCCGCCGCAAGGGCGGCAGGCACCGGCCGAGGGCGACGGGGGCGCGTGAACGCCCCGGCCCCAACGCGCGGAACAGAGGAGGAAGCGCATGCGCATCAAGCATTCGATCGCCGTGGGCGCCCTGGCGGCGACCCTGCCGGCGGCGGCCGTGGCGCAGGACGGCATCCCGGTCGGCCATCTGGCCGACCTGACGGGCGCCACCGCGTCGATCGGCGTCGACTACGCCAACGGCATCGCCGACACGCTGAACTGGGTCAACGCCAACGGCGGCGTGGACGGCCGGCCGATCGATTCCGAGACGGTCGACTACGCCTACCAGGCACCGCGCGCGGTCTCGACCTATCGGCGCTGGACGTCGAACGGGGTCGAGGCGATCCAGGGCTGGGGCACGGCCGACACCGAGGCGCTGATCGATTTCGTCAGCCGCGACCAGGTGCCGTACTACTCCGCCAGCTACTCAGGCGTGCTGACCGACCCGACCGGCGATGCGCCGGAGGCGACCAAGGCCGCGCCCTACAACTTCTTCTACGGGCCCAGCTATTCCGATGCCTGCCGCGCGCTGGCGCAGTGGGCCTGGGAGGACTGGCAGGAGCGGGGCGAGGAGGGCACCCCGACCTGGGTCCACATGGGCGACAACCACCCCTACCCGAACGCCCCGCTGAAGGCCTGCACCGAATATGCCGAGGAGCTGGGCTTCGAGGTCGCCGACCCGATCGTCTACTCGCTGGCGCCTGGCGACTTCACGCCGCAGTGCCTGACCCTGAACGAGATCGGTGCCAACTACGCCTATGTGGCCAACATCGCCGGCTCGACCATCTCGCTGCTGAACAGCTGCGCCACGGCCGGCACCGACGTGCAGTTCGTCGCCAATGTCTGGGGCTATGACGAGAACGTCATGAAGGCCGCGGGCGAGAACGCCGACGGCGTTGTGGTCGCGGTGCGCACCTCCTCGATCTGGACCGACGACAATGCCGGCCTCGACACGATCCGCGAGATCTCGGCCATGTCCGACCCGTCCGGCGAGGAGTACCGGGTGCTCAGCTACCTCTCGGGCGTCTGCTCGGCGATGTACATGGTCGAGGCGATGGAGATCGCGGCCGCGTCCGGCGATCTGACCGGGGAGGCGATCCGCGACGCCATGTACGTCAAGCAGGACTGGGTGCCGGAAGGCTTCGAGGGCGTCTGCATGCCGTCGAACTGGACCGCCACCGATCACCGCGGCCTGATGACCGTGCCGATCTACCGCGGCCATGTCACCGGCTCGACCGAGCAGGGCAGCGTGACCGAGCTGATTGCCGACGGCACCATGTCGCTGGAGAAGGTCGGCGAGATCGAGCTGCCGCGCCGGCCGGAGTGGCTGGGCTACTGAGACCGATCGCAACCGGTGCCGGCGTCGTTCCGCGAGGGGCGGCGCCGGCCCTTCTGCCCGCGGCCCCTTGTTCCCGCGCCGGAGACGTTCGATGACCGCGACCGCCGAGGCCCCCGCCACCAAGGACGCCGCCGCTGGCGCGCCGCCCGGGCCGGCGGCCGGAAAGCCGCTGCTGTCGGTCAACAACATCGAGGTCGTCTACAACGACGTCATCCTGGTGCTGCGCGGCCTGTCGCTGGAGGTGCCGGAGGGCGAGATCATCGCGCTCCTGGGCGCCAACGGCGCGGGAAAGTCGACGACGCTGAAGGCGATCTCGGGCCTGCTCAAGACCGAGGACGGCGAGGTCACCCGCGGCACGATCGAGTACGCGGGCGAGGCGATCAACGGCCGCGATCCCGCCGAGATCGTCCAGAAGGGCATCTTCCAGGTGATGGAGGGGCGGCGGATCATCCAGGACATGACCGCTCACGAGAACCTGATGGTCGGCGCCCACACCCGCAAGGACCGCGGCCAGCTGTCGGCCGACATCGATCGGGTCTACGAGTATTTCCCGCGCCTCAAGGAACGCACCGGTCTCGCCGGCTACCTCTCCGGCGGGGAGCAGCAGATGCTGGCGATCGGCCGCGCGCTGATGGCACGGCCCAAGCTGATCCTGATGGACGAGCCGTCCATGGGCCTGTCGCCGCTGCTGGTCAAGGAGGTGTTCGGCATCATCGAGCGGCTGAACCGCGACCTCGGCATCACCATCCTGCTGGTCGAGCAGAACGCCCGCATGGCGCTGAAGGCCGCCAGCTACGGCTACATCATGGAGAACGGCAAGGTGGTGCTGGACGGCACCGCCGAGCAGCTGCAGGCCAATGAGGACGTGAAGGAATTCTACCTCGGCGGCGGCGGCGAACAGCGCAAGTCGTTCAAGAACCTCAAGAGCTTCAAGCGCCGCAAACGCTGGCTGTGACGTCGCGCCCGTAGGTCGGGTCGAGCGCCGGCGAAACCCGATGGCGCCGTCATCCGTCCACCTTGGCGATCGAATACGGCGCGAAAGTGGAGCAGCTGCATGAAGGGCAGCGTCGCCAATTGTCCGGCACGAAAAGACATTTTAAGGTTGCGAAGCCCTCCGGCCTTCTAAAACATAGAAAGTTAGTCCTCGACTTCGTTCAATTGCGAAGTCTCCATGTGAAAAATTCGCGGACATAGTCTAGCTGGGTTTCCAAGTCGGTCGGCCATCCCTGAGCCGTCTCAAGGTACGAACGTGCGTGATCGACTGCATCGGCTACTGTCAAATCCGCCTCTGCAGCGGCACGAAGATAGTCCATAGCACGACGGAGGTCGCACGGATGCACTGCGAACGAAGCGGTTTGGTAGGCGAACCCCCCGCCGATCAGCCTGACCCAATCGCCTTAAGAGGGTGTTTCTCTTCTGCGAATCTCGTTTTTAGTGCGGATATCGTATGTAGCACTCTCGTCTTTGGCAACGCTACTGGCCGAAGCGATAGCGTGACAAAGGCAGTCTGGGGAACTCGATATGACGATTCCTGACGAAGTGGCGCGTATTCATGCGATCTGGAAACAAAAAAGGATCCCAGTTATCCTCAGGCGCACAGGGAACTACGAAAAACTTCGGATGCGCCTACCATACTCACCAAATAAAATGCCGTTGGTCACGAATACCAATGCTCATGTATGGGGACAAACCCTTGTAGGGGTAATGACGGAAGCTGGTTTGAAATCTTAGATACGTTTGCCACGCGGTGTAAGAAGGAAGAACTGGCTTGTCGCCTTATCAGGTCCAGCCGGATATGACCCACGCCACTCAGCTTGCGTCAACTAGCGCAGAAAATGTGTATTTTTATTCGATGAATACAATTATAACGTTGCCAATCCCGTGCTCGCGCCCTATGATCTGGCGAAGGATATCGAAGGGTTGGAATGATGTCTGCGCTCAAGCACACCGCAGCCTACCATCCTACGGCGACGCCGTGCGAGGAGGCGTATGAGCCGATTGCGCGTTTCGCCGCCCGCGATCGCGATGAACTGCTGATGCGTGTGGAGCGGGCGAAGGCTTATCTGCGCAGCAACCCTATCGCCGCCGACAGCGGTGATGCCCCGGAAGTGATCGGTCGCTGCTGACGGGTGACCTGAGGCGTCTTTCGGGCTGCTACAGAATGCCTTCTCAACGGTTCCGTCCGGCGGGTAGCCCGGATCGAACAGCCTCGCCGTCCGGCACAAACGGCATGCAAGCCAGACACTCACTTGTCCGGGCTTGAAGGTGACGTGCGTCTCATGCCTTCTGGCGAACGCCATATTGAAGAAGGCGGAGGCCCCGAGGTCAGGCGCGCGTTTGGCGCCGTCGGGGCACCGACCCGCGAGGTCCCGGCTCGGCCCTTCGGGCCGTCCGGGATGACCGGCAAAGGGGGGCGGGGCAGGGCGACGGGCTAGGCAACCGGTGCGGTTTGGGGCATGGTCCGGCGCGATCCCGTCCGCTTCATTGAAAATCCTGCCCCGTGCGCCTGATCACCTGGAACATCAATTCCGTCCGCCTCCGCCTAGACCTGGTGCTGCGCCTCCTGGAGGAGGAGAGCCCCGACGTCCTGTGCCTGCAGGAGACCAAGGTCGTCGACGACCTGTTCCCGCGCGCGGCGTTCGAGGAGCGGGGCTGGGGTCATATCGCGCTGGCGGGGATGAAGGGTTACAACGGCGTTGCAATCGTCTCCCGTCTGCCGATCGACGCCCACGACGTGCACCACTGGTGCGGCCGGCAGGACTGCCGCCATGTCGTTGCCCGGCTGCCCGGCGACATCGAGGTGCATAATCTCTACGTGCCCTCCGGCGGCGACGTGCCGGACCCGGAGAAGAACGAAAAGTTCGCCCACAAGCTGGCGTTCCTCGACGAGATGATCGCCTGGTGGCCGACGGCCCGGCGGGCCGACGACCGGCTGGTCGTGGTCGGCGACCTGAACATCGCCCCTCTTGAAAACGACGTGTGGTCGCACCGCCAGATGATCGACGTGGTCAGCCATACGCCGATCGAGGTCGAGACGCTGACCCGGATGCAGCGGTCGCTCGGCTTCGTCGACGCCCTGCGCCACTTCGTGCCGGAGAGCGAGAAGCTCTACACTTGGTGGAGCTACCGCGCCCGCGACTGGGCCGCCAGCGATCGGGGCCGGCGGCTCGACCACGTCTGGGTGACGCCGCCCCTGGCCCCGGCGCTGACCGCCGCGCGGGTCCGGCGCGACGCCCGCGGCTGGGCACCCAAGCCGTCGGACCACGTGCCGGTCGTGGTCGACCTGGCGCCATGACTTCCGATCCCGCGCTGACCCCGTTCTTCCGCCCCGCCTCGATCGCCGTGGTCGGTGCGGGGGAGCGGCCGACCTCCTCCGGCGGGGCGGTGCTGCGGAATCTCCTGCGGTCGGGCTTCGCCGGGCGGATAGTGCCGGTCAACCCCAAGGGCGGCCCGATCGCCGGGCTGGCGGCGGCGCCGTCGCTGGCCGCGGTCGCCCCGCCCTGCGACTTGGCGGTGATCGTGATCCGGCCGGACCTGATCCCGGACACGGTGCGCGATGCGGCCGCCTCCGGCCACCGCAACCTTCTGATCCTGCCGAGCGGATTCGCCGAGGCCGGGCCGGAGGGCGCGGCGCGCGACGCGGAGGTCCGGGCGATCGCGGCCGAGGCGGGACTCACCGTCGCCGGCCCGAACTGCGCGGGCATCCTGCACCTCGACCCGGCCGCGCCGATGGCCGCCAGCTTTCTGCGCGACCTGCCGCCGGGCCCGTCGCCGGCGACCGGCAAGGGGCTGGCGCTGATCAGCCAGTCCGGCGCCCTGGCGGAGGAACTGATCGCCCGGGCCAACGACCGCCGCGACCGCGGCGCCGGATTGCCGCTGACCAGCGTCGTGTCGGTCGGGAACGCGCTTCATCTCGGGGTCGCCGACTATCTGGCGGCACTGGGGGAGCGGCCCGAGATCGGCGCGATCCTGCTCTATGTCGAGGCGATCCCCGACCCCGACCGGTTCCGGGCCGCCGCCCGCCGGGTCTCGGCGGAAAAGCCCGTCGTCGCCCTGATCGGCGGCCGCTCCGGACCCGGCGCGCGCGCGGTCGCCGCGCATACCGGCGGGACCGTGATGGACGATGCGGCGGCGGAGGCGTTCTGCCGGGACTGCGGCATCCTGCGGGTGACCAGCCTGCGCCGGCTGCTGCTGGCCGCGCGCGGCTTCGGCGCGTTCCCGCGAGGCTTCGGGCCGCGCGTGCTGATCCTGTCGAATTCCGGTGGGCCCGGTGTCCTCGCGACCGACCGGGCGGCGGCCGAGGGGCTCGAGCTGCCGACCCTGCCGCCGGCCATGACCGCGCGGCTGCGCAGCGCGCTGCCCGCGGAGGCATCGGTCGCCAATCCGGTCGACCTGCTGGCGGACGCGCGCGAGGACCGGTTCGGCGAGGCGCTGGTCGCCGCGGCGGAGGCCGGGTCGGCGGCGTTCGACGCCGTGCTGATGATCCATGTCGTGCCGTTCATGGTCGATGCCGCGCCGGTGATCGCGCGGCTCGCCGAGCAGGCGCCGACAGTCGGGCTGCCGGTGATGCATTCCATGATGGGCACGCTGGAGGATCGCCCCGGCTGGTTCGCGGCGATGGAGGCGGCCGGCGTGCCGATGTTCGACGACCCGGAATCGATGGCCGAATGCGCCGGCCTCCTGGCGCGCTACGCTGCGCTCAGCAAAGCGGTGGCGGACGGCTGAGGCGGACCGCCGCCGGTCGCTTGGGGCCGAGCGCCCCTCAGGCCTGGGTCGGGCCGCTGCCGTTGGGGCCGGCGGCTCCGCCCGGAGCCGGGCCCGGAGCCGCCGGGGAAGATGCCTCGGGCGCCGCCGGCTGGCCCTGACCGCCCGGCTGCTGGGCCGCCTGGGCGCGGGCGCGCAGGCCCTCCAGCTGGCGGCGAAACAGGTCGGCGAAGTCGATCGGCTGGATCAGGAGCGGCGGGAATCCGCCGTTGCGGCTCGCCTCCGCGATCACGGCGCGGGCGAACGGGAACAGCATTCGCGGCACCTCGATCAGCAGCAGGGGAGCGCGGTGCTCCGGCTTCACGTCCTCCGGCAGGTTGACGACGCCGGCATAGGACAGCTCCGCCAGGAACGCCTGGTCCTCCCCTGACTTGGCATCCGCCTTGACGTTCAGCACGACCTCGAAGCTGCGCTCGGCCAGCTGGTTGGTGCGGACGTCGACATTCACCTGGACCTGAGGCGAGGCCGTGCCCGCGCCGAGGCTGTGCGGCGCGCGCGGGTTCTCGAACGACAGGTCCTTGACGTACTGCGCGGTGATCTGGAACGTCGGCAGCCCCTGGCGCGGGCCGGGCTGACCCGCCGCCTGGCCCGGCGCGGCGCCGGCCGCGGGGTTCTGCTGGTCGTCGGTCATCGGCGAAAGCTCTCCTGAAATCGAAGTCCGTGTCGGCGCGACGGCGAAGGGGCCGGGCGGATCGTCCGAAGCGCGCGGAGTGCCACCGGATGCGTGCCGTCACGGCGAAGGCGTCGGGTTACCACGATCCGCCGCCCGCGACAACAAGGGGGCGCCACGACCTCCGGCAGGCTGGCGGCGGCGACGGAGCCCATGGGCCACTCCGGACCCGATGGCGCGGCGCAGCGATCCGACGACGTCTCGGGAACCGACGGTTCGGCGGTCATCCACGCCGCTGCGCCTGTCGCGCCTCCCTGCGGTCGACGAGGTCCGCACTGGCATCAGCTTCAGTTCCGCCGTCCCCAGCGGGACTGGTCGGGCGGCGGCAGGTCGATCTGGGCTTCCGCCTCCTCGCGGCCGCGGCGTTCGGCCTCGTCCTCGTCGTCGACCTCCTCGTACTCCACGTCGATCACGCCGGGCCGACCGCGCCCTGGACCGCCCGGGCCACCCGGTCCGGCGGTGTGGACGTGCACCGTGCCGCGACGCTTTGCCCACTCCCATAGCCGGTAGCCGATCGCCGCCCGCACCGGCGGGACCAGGAGGGCGAAGCCGATCGCATCGGTCAGGAAGCCGGGCGTCAGCAGGAAGGCGCCGGCGAAGAACAGGCAGGCCACGTCGAACACGGGCCGGATCGGCACTTCGCCGCGGTTCATCGCGGTCTGGGCGTCGGTGACCGCCTTCAGCCCCTGGCGCCGCAGCAGGGCGGCGCCGATGACGGCGGTCAGGACGATCGCCGCCAGCGTCGGCCACAGGCCGATCCAGCCGCCGACCTGGATGAACAGACCGATTTCGATGAGCGGCACCACGATCAGGGCCAGGAGGAGGAACGGCATGGCAGCGGTTTCCCTTGCCCCGGCGGGGGCCGGGGCCTATCTAGCAGGGGTCGGCGGGAACGCCGGACTTTCCCCGAATACGGGGTCCGATCGAACGCCCGTCCGGCCAACGGTGCCGGACGACTTTCCTCTCCGAAGGTGGGGAGGGCGATGCCCCTGATCCAGGGGCGCCGCGGGTGCTCGGCACCGGACGATCCGGACGGGGCGCTCCGGCGGCCGTCTCGACGGGTCGTCGGTTTGGTGTCGGGCCTGACCATTCGGGACGACGGACGTCGACAACGGGCGGGCGGTCGTTGTGCCGGACCGGTCGAAAGTGCCATGATGCGGCCCCCCGACCCTACGGCGGAACGGGGGCCTCGATGGGGCGGCGGGCGATTCCCGGTGCCCGCGTCGCGCGAAGTTCGGGCGGCGGACCCAGAAACAGCCGGGCGAGCACCACCAGGTCATGGGTGAAGGCTTCATCGATATCGTCATCCTCGGGATGATCGCGGCGTTCCTGATCTATCGGCTGCGCAGCGTCCTGGGGCGGCGCACCGGGCACGAACGCCCGCGCCACCAGAACCAGCCCTACGGCGGGCCAGGGAAGCCGGGTGGCGATCGGTCGGACAATGTCGTCGACCTGCCGGGGCGGGATCGTCAGGCGCCGCCGCCGCTTCCCGCGGACGCCCCGATCGCCGACGCGGGCGTGGAACACGGGCTGACCCAGATCAAGATCGCCGACCCGGCGTTCCACGAACGGCAGTTCCTGGAAGGTGCCCAGGCCGCCTTCGGCATGATCGTGGAGGCCTATGCCGCCGGCGACACGGGCACGCTGCGGCCGCTCCTGTCCGACGACCTCTACGATGCGTTCAGCGAGGCGATCCGCGACCGGCTCCAGCGCAATGAGACGCTGGAGACCGAGCTCAAGCGGATGAAGGACGTGACGCTGGTCGATGCCCGGATGGACGGGCGCCACGCCTTCGTGACGGTAAGGTTCGTCACCGACCAGATCAACGTCACCCGCGACGCGCAGGGAGAGGTCGTGGAAGGCGATCCGGACGAGGCGGCGGAGGTGGTCGATCTCTGGACCTTCTCGCGCAACACGCGCGCGGCGGATCCCAATTGGCTGCTGGTCGAGACCGCGACGCCGGGCGAGAACCCGGACGAGGAGTGACCGGCGGCGTGGCGGCGACGGCCCGCCATCGCGCCCGCCACCGCGCCCGCCACCGCGCCCGATCGTCGCGTCCCATCGCCCCTGGCATCCCGGCGTCCCAAGTGGTATGACCAATCGTCGGCGGCGGAGACGGTTCCGCCGCGCGTGACGCAATTCGTCGTGCCGCTGCCAGGGTTTGCCGCCGGAGATGACCGAGACCGCTTCCCCCACGACCGACGCCGCCGGCGATTCCGCTGCGGTCGAGTCTCCCCGCGTCGGCCTGTTCGTGACCTGCCTCGTCGACCTTTTCCGCCCCACGGTGGGGTTCGCTGCGGTCGACCTGCTGGAAGCGGCGGGCTGCCGGGTCGAGGTGCCGGACACCCAGACCTGCTGCGGCCAGCCGGCCTGGAATTCCGGCGACACGGCGGACACGGCGGAAATCGCCAAGGGCGTGATCCGGGCCTTCGAGGGGTTCGACTACGTCGTGGCGCCGTCCGGATCCTGCGCCGGCATGATCAAGCACCACTATCTGCGGCTGTTCGAGAACGACGCCGAATGGGCGCCGCGGGCGCACCACCTGGCGGAGCGGACGTACGAGCTGGTCAGCTTCCTGGTCGACGTGCGCGGGATGGAGGGGGTCGACGCGCCGGCCTTCGCCCAGCCGGTGACCTATCACGACAGCTGCTCCGGCCTGCGGGAACTCGGCGTCAAGCAGCAGCCGCGCCGCCTGCTCGCGTCGGTCGAAGGGCTGGAGCTGCGGGAACTGCCGGGGGCGGAAGTGTGCTGCGGCTTCGGCGGCACCTTCTGCATCAAGTATCCCGAGATCTCCAACAAGATGGTATCCGACAAGGCGGCCGACATCGTCGGCACCGGCGCGCGCACGCTCTTGGCCGGCGACATGGGCTGCCTTCTGAACATGGCCGGCAAGCTGGCGCGCGAGGGCGCGACGGTGGACGTCCGGCATGTCGCCGAGGTGCTGGCCGGCCGGACCCGGGGGCCCGCGATCGGCAAGCCGGGGACCGGCGCCAAGTGACCGCCGGGCCCGGCGCGAGACTCTGACAGGATCGGGACGCGACAGCCATGCAGCCGACCAGCCACGCCTTCAAGGAAAATGCCCGCGCCGCCCTCGCCGACCCGAAGCTGGCCCGGGCGCTGGCCAACATGAAGGCCGGTTTCCAGGACAAGCGCGCCGCCACCATCGCCAAGCTGCCGGAGTTCGAGCGGCTGCGCGAGGAGGGCCGGTCGATCAAGAACCACGTGCTGGAGCACCTGGACTGGTACCTTGAGCGGTTCGAGCAGAAGGTCACCGAGAACGGCGGCCAGGTCCATTTCGCCCGCACCGCGCAGGAGGCGCGCGAGGCGGTCCTAAAGATCTGCCAGGACGTGGGCGCGAAGACCGTCACCAAGGGCAAGTCGATGGTGGCGGAGGAGATCGGCCTCAACGACCATCTCGAGGCCAACGGCCTGGTGCCGATCGAGACCGACCTCGGCGAATACATCATCCAGCTGCGCCACGAGTTGCCGAGCCACATCATCGCGCCCGCCGTCCACCTGGTGAAGGAGGACGTGGCCGAGACCTTCCGCAAGGAGCACACCCAGTTCGAGCCGGACCGCGCGCTCGACGAGCCGCGCCAGCTGACCGACGAGGCGCGGGCCGTGCTGCGGCGGAAGTTCCAGGAGGCCGATGTCGGCGTCACCGGCGGCAACTTCATGATCGCCGAGACCGGCTCGACCGTGATCGTCACCAACGAGGGCAACGGCGACCTGACCCAGATCCTGCCGAAGGTGCATGTGGTCGTCACGTCGATCGAGAAGGTGATCCCGACGCTGGAGGACGTGTCGACGATCCTGCGTCTGCTCGCCCGCTCCGCGACGGGGCAGGAATACTCGACCTACACCACCTTCTCCACCGGGCCGAAGCGGCCGGGCGACCTGGACGGGCCGGAGCAGTTCCACGTCGTGATCGTCGACAACGGCCGGTCCGCCCTGCTCGGCACCCCGGCTCAGGAGGCGCTGCGCTGCATCCGCTGCGGCGCGTGCATGAACCACTGCCCGATCTATGCCGCGGTGGGCGGGCATGCCTATGGCTGGGTGGTGCCGGGGCCGATCGGCGCCGCGCTCAACCCCGGCCTGATCGGGGTGGAAGAGGCGGGCCACCTGCCCAACGCCTCGACCTTCTGCGGCAAATGCGAGAGCGTCTGCCCGATGAAGATCCCCCTGCCCAAGATCATGCACCACTGGCGCACCCGCCAGTTCGACCGCAAGCTGACCCCGCCGGGGCAGCGCTTCGGGGTGAAGTTCTGGGCGTGGTTCGCCCGGCGGCCCGCGCTCTATCACCTGGGCGCCCGCACCGCGATGGGGCTGCTGGGGCGGTTCGGGCGCAAGCGCGGACGCTTCGCCAAGCTGCCGCTGGCCGGCGGCTGGACCGACTTCCGCGACATGCCGGCGCCGGAGGGCCGCACCTTCCGCCAGGCCTGGGCGGCCGAGCGCGACCGGAAGGCGGCCTGACCATGGCCGGCGAGGGCAAGACGCAGGCGGCCGCGCGCGAGGGCGTGCTGGGCTCGATCCGCCGGTCGCTCAAGCGCGGACCGCTCGACGGAGACGCCGCCGCGGCGCCGGCCCGCCGGATCGAGGAGCATCGGCGCAACCTGATCCCCGACCGCACGGCGATCCCCCACGACGCGCAGGTCGACCTGTTCGTCCAGAAGGTGGAGGAGAACGCCGGCACGGTGGTCCGGGTGAAGAGCCTGGCCGACGTGCCGGACGCCGTGGCCGACTTCCTGGCCGGCCACAACCTGCCGCACGAGGTCAGGATCGCCCCGTCGGCGGAGCTTGAGGGCGTGCCGTGGAACCGGCGCCCGGCGCTGGAGGTCCGCAAGGGCCGGGCGGAGGATCCGGACCTCTCCTCGGTCACCCCCGCTCATGCCGGCGTCGCGGAAAGCGGAACGCTGATGCTGGTCTCCGGCGAGGGCACGCCGACCACGCTCCACTTCATGCCCGACAACCACATCGTGGTGATCCGCGCGTCGGAGGTGGTCGGCACCTATGAGGACGGCTGGGACCGTCTGCGCCGCCAGGGCGCCATGCCGCGCACGGTCAACTTCGTCACCGGGCCGTCGCGGACCGGCGACATCGAGCAGAAGATCCAACTGGGGGCGCACGGGCCGCGGCGGCTGCACGTGGTGCTGGTCGAAGGCAGCGACGCCTGACGACGGCCGAGCGGCCCGCCTAGACGGACGACGACGGCGCCCGGCCCCTGAGGTCGAGATGCGGGCGGCGCAGGGAAGGACCGGCCGATGACCCGGCGACGCCACCGGCCGAGCGACAAGGACCTGGCGCTGTGGCGCGCGGTCACCCGCGACGTGGAGCCGCTGGTCCGCCTCAAGCCGCCCGAAGCGCAGGAGACCGCCTCCCCGGCGGCACCCCCGACAGGCTCCCCGGCTCAGGCGAACGGCGACGGCCGGACGGCGGGCGAGGCCGCCGCCAAGACCCGCCACCATGCCGCCCGCCGGCCCCAGGCCACCCCGGCTCCGCCACCGCTTCCGCGGCCGCCGGCCCCGCCGGCTCGGCTCGGCCCGGGCAGCGCGCCCGGCGTCGACCGGCGCACCGCCGACCGGCTGCGCCGCGGACGGCTGGGGGTGGATGCGCGGCTCGACCTGCACGGGCTGACCCAGCACGCGGCGCACGACGCCCTGGTGCGCTTCGTCCTGGACGCCCATGCCCGCGGCCGGCGCAGCCTGCTGGTGATCACCGGCAAGGGAACCTTCGGCGACGGCCGCGGCATTCTCCGGGCACGGGTGCCCGACTGGCTGAACGACCCGCCGCTGCGCGACAAGGTCCTGGCGATCGAAACCGCCCAGCCCAAGGACGGCGGCGCCGGCGCGCTCTACGTGCTGCTGAAGCGGCGGCGGGAGGGGTAGGAGGACGTTCGTTCCAACTGCCCGAAGTTCTGGTATCATGCACGCGCTTAAGGAGAAGGGGCGTGGCAAGGGTCCGGCTTGCCGCGCGTTCGGGCATGAACGATCCAGAGTGAGGATGGGGTGGACGGCTGCGGCTCGATTTTCTACAGGCGCGCCGCGGGCGAGCCGACCGACCGGGGAGGAAGGAAACCGTGACCGACATCTGCGGGCCTGGACGGGTTGCCGACTACCTCGTGGTGGAGAGCCGGGAGCGCGGGGAGTTGCTCACCAACCTGAAGCTTCAGAAGCTCCTCTACTATGCCCAGGCATGGTTTCTGGCGCTCCACGACGAACCGTTGTTCCAGGAGGATTTCCAAGCCTGGGTCCATGGTCCGGTGCTTCCATCGCAGTACCAAAGGTTCAAGCACAACCAATGGCGTCCGATCATGGATGACGTCATGCCCCCCACGGAGATCGAGCCGAGGATCGAGGCGCATCTCGACGAAATCCTGGACGTCTTCGGATCGGAGCCCGCGACGGCCCTCGAGATCATGACGCACCGCGAACGGCCGTGGCTGGAGGCTCGCGGAGGGATTGCGCCGGACGAGCCGTCGAACGCCGTTGTCCGAAAGGAGACGATGCAGGACTTCTACCGGAGCCTCTGATGCCGCGTCGCATCAAGAAGACGAGTTCTCCGAAGGAGGCTGGCGGTATCAAGAAAGCGGCGCTTCCGAACGAGCTTTTGCGATTCTCGTTCAAGTTCTTCGATGGCACCGATATTGAAGTGTGCCCGCCCGCCTTCCCCAATGGATACACGAGAAAACTGATGGAGCGGATGAGAGACCTGTCCGGCTGGACAGTGTCCCGATTCGAGACCCGTTATGACAAGGCGATCAGGAACCACACGCACGACTGGCCGAAAACATCACGGCCGAACGGCTTTGCAGCCCTGAACGAACAGTTCCACGCCTATCCCGGATGGCAGTTTCAGTTGTCTGCCAACGAGCACGGCCGAGTTCACGGGATCATCATCGACAACACGTTCTACGTGATCTGGTTGGACGTGTCGCACAGGCTCTATCCGTGAACCGGCGGACGTGACAGGCGTCGAGGGACTGTCGCACCCCTTGATTTCATGACAGCCCGGTGGTCCTGGTCCCTGCGTCGGCGCCCGCCCTACCGCTGCCAGGCCGCCATCGCCTCGGGCATGAACTGCTGCAGCTGGGCGATGCGGTTGCCCGGGGCCGGGTGGGTGGAGAGGAAGCCGGGGCGGCCGCCCTCGCCGCGCTGCATGTTCTGCCAAAACGCCACCGACTGGCGCGGGTCGTAGCCGCCGCGCGCCATGTTGATCAGGCCCAGCCGGTCGGCCTCCAGCTCCTGCTCGCGCGAATAGGGCAGGATCACGCCGTACTGTGCGCCCATCCCCAGGATCGCCGCGATCTCGTTGGCATAGGCGATATTGCCCTGGGCCAGCGCGACGTTGACCGCCTGCAGGCCCAGGGCGGTGGCGCGGTAGGTCGACAGCCGCTCCGCCGCGTGGCGCTCCTGGTTGTGGCCGATCTCGTGGCCGATCACCGTGGCCAGCTGGGCATCGTTCTCCATGTAGCGGAAGATCCCCTCGTAGACGCCGATCCTGCCGCCGGGCAGGGCGAAGGCGTTGGCGTCGTCGCCCTCGAACACGACCATCTCCCAGCGCCGCGGGTCCTGGCCGACCCCGGCGAGGATGTTGCTGCCGACCCTGTTGAGGGCGGCCTGCATCTGGCGGTTGTCGCTGGCGGGCCGTTCGGTGCGGATGCGCTGCCAGGATTCCAGGCCCATCCGGGCTTCCTCCTGCGGCGACACCATGAACAGCGGCACGCCGTCGCCGCCCGGCGTGCAGGCGACCACGACCGACCCGCCGGCGCCGACCAGCAGCGCCCGGCGGGTCAGCGCCGGCCCACCCGACGCGGCGGCACGGGCGGCGGTGCGGTCGGCCTCGACGGCGCCGGGCAGGCCTTCCGGCGCGGCGTGACGGCGGCAGGGACCGGGGCGGGCCTTCGGGGCGCGCGACGACGGACACATGGGCAAAGCCTCCTCGACAGGATCGGCGTCATCTCCTTCAACCGGCGCGATGGGGCAAGAGCATGGCGCCGCGTGGCGGGCGCGCCGCGGAAAAGCCCCGAACAGGCCGCCGCTCCGCCACCGCGCCGCCCGGCAACGGCTCGGATCGCCGCCTATCCCCATGACGGCCGGCACAGAAACCGGACAGATACGAAACCGGCCGGACGGCGACATCGTTCCGAAACGCCGAGGGCGTTTCATCGATCCCATTCCCCGACCCTGGACGTCGGCGCCGCCTTCAGCGCCGGTCCGGCTTCGATACGGAGACCGACCTGCCATGACCCTCGCCCATGCCGCCGGCCCTGCCGTGTCCGTCCCCACCGTCCGCCTGGCACCGGCCGGCCGACGGATCCGCCCCGCCTGTCGCGCGGACGCGCGGACGGTCGCCGAACTGATGGCGATCGCCGGCCACGGCATCGCGGAGTTTCTCTGGGGCCGGCACGCCCTGCCGGGGGAGAGCCGGCTCGACGTGGGGGCCCGTCGGGCCGCACGCGACACCGGCGACTTCTCCTGGACCAACGCCATCCTGGCGGAGCGCCGGGACCGGCCGGTCGGCATGATGCTGGGCTATGTCCTCGATCCGGACGGCGCGCCCCTCGACCCGGAGACGCTGGCCGGCCTTCCGGCGCCGGTGCGGCCCTTCGTCGAGCTGGAGGCCGAGGCGCCGGGCAGCTTCTACGTCAACGCCCTGGCCGTGTTCCCGGAGCATCGGGGGCTCGGCATCGGCAGCCAGCTGCTGGAGGCGGCGCGCGACAAGGCGCGCCGGCTGGGCGTCGGCACGCTGTCGATCGAGGCGTTCGAGGAGAATGCCGACGCCGTGCGGCTCTATCACCGCCACGGCTACCGCACCGTGGCCCGCCGGCCGGCGGTCCGCCACCCCTGCCACCCCTACGGCGGCGACGTGGTGCTGATGACGCGGGCGGTGTGAGCCGGGGGGGCAGCCGGCAGCCAGCCGGTGTCATGCCCGCGCAGGCGGGCACCTCTCCGGCAGGGGGCTCCCCCCGCAAAGTGCGCCGTCCATCAAGGTCCCCGCCTGCGCGACAATGACCTGAAGCGGAGGGGCGCGCGCCCTCCCGCCCTTATTGCGCCGCGACCGCCTGGCGGATCTCCACCACCCGGTCGGCGAGGCGGCCGGTCAGCTCCGACAGGTGGTCGTAGCGCGCCGCGAAGCTTCCGACGCCCTGGGTCGCCGACCGCAGCTCGACGATCAGGTCCTCCATCTCGCCATAGGGCAGATAGGCCTTCACCTCGTCCCAGCCCTGCCAGCCGGGACGGGCGTCGAATCCGAGGATCTGCCCGCGCCTCTGGCTCAGGATGCGCTGGGCCTTCGGGGTATGCTCCGTCGGGACGAAGACCGAGACCTCGGCGATCGGTTCCAGCAGCACCGGATCGCAGTCCGGCAGCGCCTCGGTCATGGCCATCCGGCCGCAGGTCCGGAACGCCTGGTCGGAGCTGTCGACCTGGTGGTACTGGCCGTCGGTCAGCCGGACCGCCACGTCGACCACCGGAAAGCCCAGTGGGCCGCGCTCCAGCGCGTCCTTCACGCCGGCCTCCACCGCCGGGATGTACTGCTTGGGCACGGCGCCGCCGACGATCGAATCCGAGAAGGCGAATCCCTCGCCGCGGGGCAGGGGCGACACCTCGACATGGATGTCCGCGAACTGGCCGTGACCGCCGGTCTGGCGCTTGAAGCGGGTGTGCTTCGCCGTGCCGCGGCGGATCGTTTCCTTGTAGGGCACTTCGGGCGCGCGCGGCGCGACATGGACGTTGAACCGCCGGCCCAGCCGATCGACCGCCAGCTTCAGGTGGATGTCGCCCTGGCCGCGCAGCACCAGCTCGCCGGTGTCGGGGTCGTGCTCCGAGGTCAGCGCCGCATCCTCCTCGGCGAGGCGGGCGAGGGCGCCGGACAGCTTGACCTCCTCGTTGCGGTCCTCGGCCGTGATGGCGCGCGCATAGACCGGGGTCAGCGGCATCGGCCACAGCGCCATGCGCTCCCGCCCGCCGTCGGTCAGCAGGTCGCCGGTCTGCACCGGCTCCATCTTGCCGAAAGCCACGACCATGCCCGGCCCGGCCTCCGCGAGCTTGGTCTGCTGGGACCCGAACGGACGGTAGAGGCCACTGACCTTGGCGCCGCCCAGGGTCATCCCGTCCTTGACGGTGCCGCGCCAGACGCGCGCATGGCTCAGCTTGCCGGCGTGCGGCGCATGGAAGGTGCGGAAGACGGTCGCCGCCGGGCCGCTGCCGGAGGCCGCCTCGGCCACGCCTAGCCGCTCCGCGGTGCGGTCGCCGGCCGGCACGTCGTGGCGCAGCGCCTTCCACAGCCGGCGCACGCCGTGGTCGCGCTCGGCGGCGCCCAGCATCACCGGCACGATCAGGTCGTCGGCCAGGTCGGCGACGATCTGGCGGTAGACGTCGTCGTTCGCCGGCTGGACGTCCTCGAGCAGTTGCTCCAGCAGCCCGTCGTCGAAGTCGGCCAGCGCCTCCAGCATCTCGCGCCGGGCCTCCTGCTCGCGCTCGACGGCGCTGTCCGGCAGGCTGACGAGGTCCGACGGCTGGCCGGGACGGTAGACATAGGCGCGTTCGGAGACCAGGTCGACATAGCCGGTCACCGCCTCGCCCTCGCGGATCGGTACCTGGCGCAGCACCAGCGGCCGGGCGGAATGGGCCTGCAGCGCCTCCAGAAGGTCGCGCACCCGCTGCTCGGTCCCCTCGATCTTGTTGACGAACAGGAGGTGGGGGATCTGCTGCTCGTCCAGGAAGCGCAGCAGCGGCGCCAGCATCGGCGCCTTGGCCGGGTCGGGCTCGCACACCACCACCGCCGCGTCGGCCGCCATCACGCTGTCCATGGTCTCCTGCATCAGCTCCAGCGACCCGGGGCAGTCGAGCAGCGTCCAGGGGTCGCCCAGGTAGTCGACGGCCGCGATCGTCGTCTCGGTCGACATGCCTCGGCTGCGGGCCTCCTCGGCATGGTCGCCGACGGTGTTGCCGGCCGCGACCGATCCCTTGCGGTCGATGGCGCCGGCGGCCGACAGCAGGCTTTCGAGCAGGGTCGTCTTGCCGCCGCCCTGCGGGCCGACGAGGGCCACGCAGCGCGGCGTCGTCGGGTGCCCGGCAGGGCCGTCTCCGGTCGGATGGGCATGGTCTGTCATGGTGCGCCTCCATCGGTGTCGCCGAGAGGGCGCCAGGCGCCGGGGCGGGCGCGGGTCCGGCAGGCGGTCCCGGATCGGAAGCCGAGACGGCCCGGTCACCGGGAGGGCGGACGGATCGCTCCTTGCCCTTTCGCGAACGGCCGAACGGGGCCGGGGCCGTCTTCGGATGACGGCGGCGGTCCACGGGTCCCTTCGGCGCCTTCGCGGCGGGCGACCGTCCGACGGGTCGGGCGTCCGGCGGCCGGTTGGAGGACCGGGCGGCCGGGCCGTCCGAGAGGTCGGGCCATCGTCCGTCTCGGCACGCGGGAACGGCCGTCGGACGCTTGGTTTCCTCCCTTTCAGGAGAGGTATCGTCCCACCGGCCGCCGGGCGAGTCCAGAGGGAAGGGCGGGTCGCCGGCGTCCGGTCATCCCGGACGGCCCGCAGGGCCGCTCCAGGACCTCGACCGGCGGCGTGCCAGCCTGGCCCACCGCGCCCGCACCCCTGCCGACCGCGCCCCTGCCGACCGCGCCCCTGCCGACCGCGCCCCTGCCGTCGAGGTCCCGGCTTGCCGCCAGGACGACCCGGTCGGGGGTCAACGCGCCTCCCCATGCGCGGGCTGCGACGCGGCGCCACGGCTGCGGCATTTGACGGCGCGGCCTCCCATATCGGATACCGACGCTGTCCCGTACCGTTCGCCGACGGGCCTGCCAGAGCGCGCCGCGGCGGACCGATAGAGCAGACCGAGACCATGGCCAGCCTGACCGCCGCCGACCGTCCCCGTCCGGAAACCGCTCCGGTTTCCGGCTCCGCCGCCGCCCGCCCGACCGACCGGTCGGCGGCCCGGCTGATCGGCTGGTGGCTGGTCGGCTGTGCCGGCATGGTGTTCGCCATGGCGGTGATCGGCGCGATCACGCGGCTGACCGAAAGCGGCCTCTCGATGGTCGAGTGGCGCCCGCTGATCGGCGCGCTGCCACCGTTGTCGGAGGCGGAGTGGCAGCGGGTGTTCGACCTCTACCGCGACACGCCGGAATACCGGCTGAAGAACGCGGGCATGAGCCTGGCCGAGTTCAAGACGATCTTCTTCTGGGAGTGGTTCCACCGCCTGTGGGGCCGGTTGATCGGGCTGGTCTTCGCCCTGCCGCTGCTGGCGTTCTGGCTGACCGGGCGGATCCGCCGCGTCGGCCACGTGCCGCATCTGGACTGGAAGCTGGCGGGCCTGCTGGTGCTGGGCGCGCTGCAGGGCGTGATGGGCTGGGTCATGGTGCAGTCCGGCCTGGTCGACCGGCCGTCGGTCAGCCAGTACCGGCTGGCCGCTCATCTGGGGCTCGCCTTCGTGATCTTCGGCCTGCTGCTCTGGCTGGCCTGGCGCCTATTCGAGGATCCGGCGGCGCGGGCCGCCACCCCGGCGCCGCGGCCGGTGCGCGGGCATCTCTGGGGCACGGTCGCGATCGCCGCGGTGACTGTGCTGTGGGGCGCGCTGGTCGCCGGGCTGGACGCTGGCCTCGCCTACAACAGCTGGCCGCTGATGGACGGCCGGCTGTTGCCGCCGGAGGCGCTGAACCTGGTGCCGTGGTGGCTGAACCCGGTCGAGAACACGGCGATGGTGCAGTTCGTCCACCGCTGGCTGGCGATCGTCACCGCGGCGGCGGTCCTCGCGCTGGCCGTCACCGTGCGCAGGCGGCGGGCGGCGACGCGGGTCCGGCGCGTGGTCGACCTCGCCGCCGCGATGGTCGTGGTCCAGGTGGGGCTGGGGATCGCGACGCTGCTGAGCCAGGTCTGGATACCGGTCGCCGCGCTGCACCAGGCCGGGGCCCTGGTGCTGATCGCGCTGCTGCTGCGGGCGGGATTTCTGGCGCGGGCCGCCGCCTAGAGCATCCCGCGCCCCTGGCCTCCCTCAGCCGATTGCCTGCGCCGGAGGCCCGACGCCCGCACGAAACGAGCGTGCCCTCATCAGAATGCCAACGCAATCACGCATCGTGGAGACTCCTTCTGCGCGATCGATCGTGGCATATCCCGGTGTGCATGGTTTTCCGATTGCCGCATTCGTCATGTGGTTTTAACGTCTCCTATCAACCGGCCGGCGAAATGCCGGCATCGTGCCGCCGAGCTGTGCAACGTGATTTCGTGATGCGTGTTCGGTGCGCCGGGAAAAAACATTCATAGCGAACAGCAGAGGCAGCATCGCGCCATGCGACACATCAACAGCTTCCTCGCCGGCACCGCGCTGGCGTCCGCCCTGGTTCTGGGCGGTGTCGCGGCGGCCCAGGCGCAGGTCGTGTTCCACCGGGGCAACACGGGCGAACCCGAGACCCTGGACCAGCACCGCACCTCGACCACCTACGAGGCGCACATCCTGCACGATCTCTACGAAGGCCTGGTCGCCCACGACCAGTTCGGCGCGGTCGTGCCGGGCGTGGCGGAGAGCTGGGAAATCTCCGACGACGGCCTGGTCTACACCTTCCATCTGCGCGAGGACGCGCGGTGGTCCGACGGCGAGCCGGTGACGGCGGAGGATTTCGTCTTCTCGCTCAACCGGATCATGGACCCCGCGACCGGCGCGAAATACGCCAACATCCTCTATCCGGTGAAAAACGCCGAGGCGATCAATACCGGCGAGATGGAGCCGGGCACCATCGGCGCCCGCGCGATCGACGAGCGCACGCTGGAGATCACGCTGGAGCAGTCCACCCCTTACTTCCTGGAACTCCTGACCCACCAGACCGGCCTGCCGGTCTATCCGCCGGCGGTCGAGGAGCACGGCGACGACTTCGTCCGGCCGGAGAACATCGTCACCAACGGCGCGTTCACGCTGGTCGAGGTGGCGCCCCAGGCGCACATCCTGGCCGAGAAGAACGAGAACTACTGGAACGCCGACGAGGTCCAGATCGGCCAGATCTTCTACTACCCGACCGAGGACCGGTCGGCGGCCCTGCGCCGGTTCCAGGCGGGCGAGCTGCACGTCAACAACGACGTGCCGACCGACCAGGTCGCCTGGATGCAGGAGAACATGCCGAACGAGTTCATGGCGTCGCCGCGCCTGGGCACCTACTACTACGCCCTCGACCACCGCGACGAGGTGCTGTCGGACCCGAATGTCCGACAGGCGCTCTCCATGGCGATCGACCGGGAGTTCATCGTCGAGGAGATCACCGGCGCCGGCGAGATCGCCGCCTACAGCTTCGTGCCGCCGGGCACCGCCAACTATGGCGAGCCGGCCTATGCCGACTACATGGAGATGTCGATCTTCGACCGCGAGGAGGAGGCGATCCGCCTGATGGGGGAGGCCGGCTACGGTCCCGACAACCCGATCTCGCTGGAACTGCGCTACAACACCTCGGAGAACCACCGGAAGGTCGCCCTGGCGATCGCCGACATGTGGGAGCCGCTGGGCGTCGAGGTCGAACTGCTCAACACCGACGTGGCGACCCACTACGCCTATCTGCGCGACGGCGGCGCCTTCCAGCTGGCGCGCGCCGGCTGGATCGCGGACTACAACGACCCCCAGAACTTCCTGTTCATGGTCGAGAGCGACAACGACGGCTTCAACTACGCCAAGTACGACAATCCGGAGTACGACGCGCTGATGGACGAGGCCGCGGCGACCACCGATCTCGACGCCCGGGCGGAGATCCTGAAGCAGGCCGAAGCGCTCTTCATGCGCGATCTGCCGTTCATCCCGATCTACTTCTACGTCAACCTCGAGCTCGTCTCCGAGAACATCGAGGGCTGGGAGCAGAACGTGCAGGGCCGTCACCGCTCGCAGTACGTCCGGATCAACTGACGTCCCGATCGGAGGGGCAGGAGTGACGGGCGGGCGGCCCCGGCGGCCGCCCGCTCGCCGTTCGTCCCACCGGCCGCCGGCTCCGGCCGGCCGGCCACAGCTTCCGGAGGCGACCGGACGCCCGTGCTGACCTACGCCATCAAGCGGCTGCTCGGCGCGGTGCCGACGCTGTTCATCATCGTCACCGTCGCGTTCTTCATGATCCGCATGGCGCCCGGCGGTCCATTCGCGCTGGAACGCCCGCTGCCCCAGTCGATCATGGACAACCTGCAGGCGATCTATCACCTGGACGAACCGCTGGTCGTCCAGTACCTGCTGTATCTCAAGAACCTGCTGGCCGGGAACCTGGGGCCGTCGATGGTCTACCGCGACTTCTCGGTGGCGGAGATCATCGGCAACGGCCTGCCGGTGTCGATCCAGTTCGGCGGCTCGGCGATCCTGATCGCGCTGGGCGTCGGCGCCCTGATGGGCTCGATCGCCGCGCTGCGCCAGAACAGCCGGACCGACTATTCGATCATGGGCGTCGCCATGATCGGCATCACCATCCCGAACTTCGTCATGGCTCCGGTGCTGTCGCTGGTGCTGGGGGTCTATCTGGGCTGGCTGCCGGCCGGCGGCTGGGGCGAAGGGGCGATCGAGAACAAGATTCTGCCGATCGTCACGCTCGCGCTGCCCCAGCTGGCGGTGATCGCGCGGCTGACCCGCGGCAGCATGATCGAGGTCCTGCGCTCCAACCACATCCGCACGGCCCGCGCCAAGGGTCTGCCGGAATGGCTGGTGCTGCGCCGCCATGCGCTGCGCGCCGCGCTGTTGCCGGTGGTGAGCTACCTGGGGCCCGCGACGGCGGCGCTGCTGACCGGCTCGGTGGTGATCGAGACGATCTTCGGCGTGCCGGGGGTCGGGCGCTACTTCGTGCAGGGCGCCCTCAACCGCGATTATACGCTGGTGATGGGCACCGTGGTGCTGATCGCCTCCTTCATCGTTCTGTTCAACCTGGTGGTCGACCTGATCTACGGCTGGCTCGACCCCAAGGTCCGCTACGACTGAGGGGGATCATGGCCATCTACGAACCCACCGCCGCCGCGCGCGCCGAGGGCGTCGAGCCCGAGATCAAGGGCCGCAGCCTGTGGGCCAACGCCTGGACGCGCCTCCTGCGCAACAGGGCCGCCGTCGGCGGCGCCGTCCTGCTGGGGCTGGTCGCGCTGCTGGCGGTGTTCGGCCCGATGGTCTCGCCGCACGACTACGACGAGATCTACCAGTCCTACATCAAGGTGCCGCCCAGCCTGGAGGCCTATCCGCGCGAGACGGAGATTCCGGCGATGGTCGACCGGGCCCTGCGCCGCACCGGCGCGGAGGTGGCGACGCTGGAGCTCGACGGCTCGACCCTGACCCTGGACATGGTCGGGGAGCGAGAGCTGGACCCCAGGCTGGTCCGCGGCCTGCAGCGCAGCGACGACTTCACCGACGTGGAGATTGTCGGCCAGTCCGCCGACGGCACGGCGCTGACCGTCCAGGCGACGGTGGAGCGCTACCATTTCTTCTTCGGCACCGATTCCAACGGCCGCGACCTGATGACCCGGGTGTTCTACGGCGCCCGGATCTCGCTGATGATCGGCATCCTGGCGACCCTGGTCAGCCTCGTGATCGGCGTCGCCTACGGTGCCACCGCCGGCTTTCTGGGCGGCCGGACCGACGACGTCATGATGCGCATCGTCGACATCCTCTACTCGATCCCGTTCATGTTCTTCGTGATCCTGCTGATGGTGTTCTTCGGCCGGAACATCTTCCTGATGTTCGTGGCGGTCGGCGCGGTCGAGTGGCTGGACATGGCGCGGATCGTGCGCGGCCAGACGCTCAGCGTGAAGCGCCGCGAATTCATCGAGGCGGCGCATGCCTGCGGCGTCGGCTCGGCCAAGATCATCCGCCGTCACGTGGTGCCCAACACCCTCGGCCCGGTGGTCGTCTACATGACCCTGATGGTGCCGAAGGTGATCCTGCTGGAGAGCTTCCTCAGCTTCCTGGGCCTCGGCGTGCAGGAGCCGATGACCAGCTGGGGCGTGCTGATCGCGGACGGCGCCAACAACATCGTCGGCGCCACCTGGATGCTGGTCTTCCCGGCGGTCTTCCTGGCCGTCACCCTGTTCTGCCTGAACTTCATCGGGGACGGGCTGCGTGACGCCCTGGATCCGAAGGACCGCTGACCCGATGACCGCGACACTTCCCGACACCACGGCCGAGCGCCCCCTCCGGCCGGAGGAAGCGCCGGCCGACGCGGTGCTGGCGGTCGAGGGCCTGGTCACCCGGTTCGACACGCCGGAAGGCGAGGTCCAGGCGGTCAACGACGTCAGCTTCGCCGTCGGCCCGGGAGAGACCGTCGGTCTCGTCGGCGAATCCGGTTCGGGCAAGAGCCAGGTGTTCATGTCGGTGATGGGCCTGCTGGCGACCAACGGCCGCGCGACCGGGTCGGTGCGCTATCGTGGGCACGAGATCCTGGGGCTGCCGCCGCAGAAGCTCAACCGCATCCGCGGGTCGAAGATGTCGATGATCTTCCAGGACCCGATGACCAGCCTGAACCCGTACCTGCGGATCTCCAGGCAGATGACCGAGGTGCTGGTCCGCCACAAGGGCATGGGGGAGACCGACGCGCTCAAGCGCTCGATCGAGATGCTGGACCTGGTGCGGATCCCCGAGGCGGCGCGACGCATCCGGATGTACCCGCACGAATTCTCCGGCGGGATGCGCCAGCGGGTGATGATCGCGATGGCGCTCCTGTGCCGGCCGGACCTGCTGATCGCCGACGAGCCGACGACGGCGCTCGACGTCACGGTGCAGGCGCAGATTCTCGACCTGATGCGCGATCTGAAGCGGGAGATCGGCACGGCGATCGTCATCATCACCCACGACCTCGGCGTGATCGCCGGCCTGTCGGACCGGGTGATGGTGATGTATGGCGGCCGGGTGGTGGAGACCGGCGGCGTCCGCGACATCTTCTACGACCCGCAGCATCCCTATACCGAGGGCCTGCTGAAGAGCATGCCGCGGCTGGACGCGCAGCGGCTGGGCGAACTGCCGACCATCCCCGGCCAGCCGCCCAACCTCCAGCACCTGCCGAAGGGCTGCAACTTCGCCCCGCGCTGCACCTACGCCTTCGACCGCTGCCTGGCCGAGGACCCGGCGCTGGCGCCGTTCGGAACGGGGCGGTCCAAGGCCTGCCACCTGGAAAAGCTATGACCGACACCCTCGACGACGACCCGCGGGAGGGCGGCGCGCCGGTCCTGAGCGTCCGCGACGTCAAGGTGCACTTCGCGATGCCGCGCCGGTCGCTGTTCAGCCGGCAGCGCGACCTGTTGAAGGCGGTCGACGGCATCAGCTTCGACCTCGCCGCCGGCGAGACGCTGGGCGTCGTGGGCGAGAGCGGCTGCGGCAAGTCGACCCTGGGCCGCGCCATCCTGCAGCTGATCCCGCCGACCGACGGGCGCGTGGTCTGGATGGGGCAGGACCTGACCGCCGCGACGGCCGCCGAGATCCGCGCCCGGCGCGAGGACATGCAGATCATCTTCCAGGACCCGCTCGCGTCCCTCGACCCGCGGATGACCGTCGGGGACATCGTGGCGGAGCCGCTGGAGACCTTCCGCCCGCAGATGTCGAAGGCCGAGCGCCGGGCCGAGGTGCGCGAGATGATGCGCCTGGTCGGGTTGATGCCGGAGATGATCAACCGCTATCCGCACGAATTCTCCGGCGGCCAATGCCAGCGCATCGGCATCGCCCGGGCGATGGTGCTGAACCCGAAGCTGATCGTCTGCGACGAGCCGGTGTCGGCGCTGGACGTGTCGATCCAGTCGCAGATCATCAACCTGCTGATGGACCTGCAGCGCCGCTTCGGCCTCGCGCTCATCTTCATCAGCCACGACCTCTCGGTGGTGCGCCACATCTGCCATCGGATCCTGGTGCTCTACCTCGGCAAGCTGGTGGAATACGCGTCCCGCGACGACCTCTACGCCAACCCGCGCCACCCCTACACCGAGGCGCTGATCTCCGCCGTACCGCTGCCCGACCCGGACCGGGAGCGCGAGAAGCAGCGGATCGTGCTGGCGGGCGACCTGCCCAGCCCGCTGAACCCGCCGTCGGGCTGCACCTTCCGCACCCGCTGCCCGAAGGCGAAGCCGCGCTGCGCGGAGGAGGTGCCGCCGCTCTACGACGTCGGCCGCGACCACGGCGCCAGCTGCCACTACTGGGACGAGCCGACCCCCGCCGCGACGGAGGAGCCGGGCGGCGGCACCGCGACGTCGTAGATCGAAGGCGCGACATCTCGGCACCGCTGCCCTTGCTCGCGCGCTCGCCGGGGAGAGGTGCCCGCCCGGGTGGGCATGACCGCGGCATTCTTGCGGAACATCAACCAGATGAGGTCGTCCCGCGACGGCGGGAACCTTGATGGACCGCAGACCCCGCCGCGGCAGCCGCGCTATCCGCCCCGCCGGGCCAGGGTCCCCAGCCTCAGGCGCAGGGCGTTGAGCTTGATGAACCCCTGGGCGTCGCGCTGGTCGTAGACCGCGTCCTCCTCGAAGGTCACATGCTCGGCCGAATAGAGGCTGTTGGGCGCCTTGCGGCCCAGCACCATGGCACTGCCCTTGAAGAGCTTCAGGCGCACCGTTCCGGTCACCGTCTCCGACGCCGTGTCGATCAGCGCCTGCAGGGCCTCGCGCTCCGGCGCGAACCAGAAGCCGTTGTAGACCAGCTCCGCATAGCGCGGCATCAGGCTGTCCTTGAGGTGCCCGGCGTCGCGGTCGAGGGTGATCGACTCCATCGCCCGCCGCGCGGTCAGCAGCAGGGTGCCGCCCGGGGTCTCGTAGACACCGCGGCTCTTCATCCCGACGAAGCGGTTCTCCACGATGTCGGCGCGGCCGATGCCGTTCTTGCCCGCCAGGTCGTTGAGGCGGGTCAGCAGCGCCGCCGGCGACAGCCTCTGGCCGTCGACCGCCACGGGGTCGCCCTTCTCGAAGTCGATCTCGACGACGGTCGGCTGGTCCGGCGCGTTCTCCGGCGCAATGGTGCGGGTGAACATCGCCTCGTCCGGCGCCACCCACGGATCCTCCAGCGCCCGGCCCTCATAGGAGATGTGCAGCAGGTTGGCGTCGGTCGAATAGGGCGGCTCTCCCTGCTTGTTGGTGGCGATCGGGATCTGCCGGTCGCGGGCATAGGCCAGCAGCTTCGTCCGGCTGTTGAGGTCCCACTCCCGCCACGGCGCGATCACCCGGATCCCCGGTTCCAGGGCGTAGTAGCCGAGCTCGAACCGCACCTGGTCGTTGCCCTTGCCGGTGGCGCCGTGGGCGACGGCGTCGGCGCCGGTCTCGCGCGCGATCTCGATCTGGCGCTTGGCGATCAGCGGCCGGGCGATCGAGGTGCCGAGCAGATAGGTGCCCTCGTAGAGCGCGTTGGCCCGGAACATCGGAAAGACGAAGTCCCGCACGAACTCCTCGCGCAGGTCGTCGATGTAGATGTGCTCGGCCTTGACGCCCATCAGCTCGGCCTTGTTGCGGGCCGGCTCCACCTCCTCGCCCTGGCCTAGATCGGCGGTGAAGGTGACGATCTCGCAGGCGTAGGTGTCCTGCAGCCATTTCAGGATCACCGAAGTGTCGAGACCGCCGGAATAGGCCAGCACCACGCGCTTGACGTCGCCGCTCATCATCATCCTCGCCGCAGCCGATCGGAACGGCGCCGGCGGGGTCCCGGCGCCGAAGGCGGCGCGACCTTAGGGCCGAAAGGGAGCGGCGGCAAGAGGCAGCGGAACGACCGAAGCGCGATCAGCCCTCTTCGTCCACACGCGGCCAACGGCGGTAGGCGAGCACCCAGAGGCCGACCACGCCGGCCACCGGCACCAGCAGCAGCAGCACCCAGAGCGGGCTGTAGCCGGTCTTGACCAGGGTGAAGGCGCCGAAGCCCATGGAGGCGGTCAAGGCCAGCCCGATGAAGAGGAGGTTGAGCCAGCCCGGCTGGGCGAAGACGTCCATCATCATTGTGTCGCCCTCCGGATCGTCCGGCCCTGGAGCGCCGGCCAGGCCTGCAGCGCCAGCGCCGCCAGGACCAGCGGCTGGCCGATGATCGGCACGAACACGAGGAGTGCCCACCAGGGCCGCAGCCCGGCGCGAAGGAAGATGCGCCAATAGGGCCAGATCACCAGCAGGCCGAAGAAGATCGACCCGCCGATCGGCGTGCGGATGAGGTCGGGAAGCGTCTCGAGCATCGGGTCTCGCGGGTGGCGGGAGCGGTTCCCCCGCAATCTAGGGCGCACCGGCGCCCGGGGCGAGGGGAAGCGGCCTTCGGCGTGTCGGGCCGGGGTAGGGCACCGGCACCGGCGGCGCCTGCCGGCGCGGACCCGCCGGGGTCGACCGCTTCTGTCGCCACGGTGCCGGGTGGCGGTCGTGCTGCCCCCGTTCGGTGCCCGAAAGTGAAATATTCTGTGGGTGATGAAAATTTCCGCATTGACCACCGCCAAGGCAATCTGTAAGAATCAACATCAAGCATAAAAAATTTCAGGGAGCCACCTGGTGGCCAATGGGGGGAAAAAGGACGGGAACCTGAGCCTGGCGCTGCGCGCGGCCTGGCTCCACTACGCCGGGGGCATGACCCAGGCGGAGGTGGCCAAGCGGCTGGGCGTCACGCCGGTCAAGGCCCACCGGCTGATCACCCGCGCCAATCAGGCCGGCGCGGTGAAGGTGATCATCGACGGCGACATCGTCGAATGCGTCGAACTGGAGAATGCGCTGGCCCACCGCTTCGGCCTCGACTACTGCGAGGTGGTGCCCGATCTCTACGAGGAGCCGCTGCCGCTGCGCGCGCTCGGCGTCGCCGGCGCCGGCTACCTGCAGCGCGCGATCGAGGCGGGCACCGACACGGCGATCGGCATCGGCCACGGCCGCACCCTGGCGTGCTCGGTCGACCAGATGCCCCGGATCGCGGCCAACGGGGTGCGCTTCGTGTCGCTGCTGGGCGGACTGACCCGCAACCTGGCGGCCAATCCGCACGACGTGATGCATCACCTGGCGGCCAAGACTGGGGCCGAGGCGATCGTGATGCCGCTGCCGTTCTTCGCCAACACGGTCGAAGACCGCGAGGTCATGCTCAAGCAGCGCGGCATGGCCGAAGTGTTCGAGATCGCCGACAGCGCGGAGCTCAAGATCGTCGGCATCGGTACCGCCGAGCCGGAGGCCTCGCTGGTCGCCACCGGCATGATCGCGCCGCAGGAACTGGAAGAGGTCAAGGCGGCCGGCGCGGTCGGCGAGATGCTCGGCTACTTCTTCGATGCCGAGGGCCGGCCGGTGGAGACGGCGCTGACCGCTCGGACCATCGCTGTCGGCATCGATACCGCCAAGACATCGAGAATTGTCGCCGTCGCCGGCGGCAAGGGTAAGGCCTGCGCGATCAGGTCTGTTCTGATGAGCGGCGTCCTGAGCGGGCTCATCACCGACGAGCGAACGGCAAGTGCGCTCATTCATCAAGAACCGGCCTGACCAAGAGGCCAGGGAGGAGGGCTCAGATGTTCGAAAGAGAAAAGGACCTGATCGACGCCTTCGTGCGCGGCAAGATGGGCCGGCGCGAGTTGATCAAGGGCCTGGGTGCCATGGGAGTGACCACGGCGACCGCAGGCATGCTGCTGAACGCGGCGCAGAGCCGGGCGCTGGCCGCCGATTTCGACTGGCAGCGCCATGCCGGCACCACCATCAAGCTGCTGCTGAACAAGCATCCCTACACGGATGCGATGATCGCCAATCTCGACACCTTCAAGGCGATGAGCGGCGTCGAGGTCGAGTACGACGTATTCCCGGAGGACGTCTACTTCGACAAGGTGACCGCGGCGCTGTCGTCGCGGTCGTCGGAATACGACGCGTTCATGACCGGCGCCTACATGACCTGGACCTACGGGCCCGCCGGCTGGATCGAGGACCTGGCGCCCTGGATCCAGGACGCCGACAAGACCAATCCCGGCTACGCGTGGGAGGACATGCTGGAAGGCGTGCGCAGCTCCTGCGCCTGGAGCGGCCGGCCGGGCGACCCGCTGGGCACCGAGGACGCCAAGCAGTGGTGCATCCCGTGGGGCTATGAGCAGAACAATCTCACCTTCAACCGCACCATGTTCGAGTCTGCCGGCCTCGCCGTGCCGACCAACCTCGACGAAATGCTCGAGGTCGCGGCCAAGGCCCAGGCGGACATCCCCGACATCTACGGGATCGGCGTGCGCGGCTCGCGCTCCTGGGCGACGATCCACCCGGGCTTCCTGTCGGGCTATGCCAATTTCGGCCAGAAGGACCTGAACGTCACCGACGAGGGCAAGCTGTCGGCAGCGATGAACACTGACGTGTCCAAGATGTACCACCGCAAGTGGGTCGAGATGATCCAGAACAGCGGCGCATCGGACTGGTCGACCCACACCTGGTACCAAGTCGGCATCGACCTCGGCGCGGGCAAGTCGGCGATGATCTACGACGCCGACATCCTGGGCTACTTCCAGAACGGCGGGACCGCGGAGGCCGGCAATCTGGCCTACGCGCCGTTCGCCGCCAATCCGGAGGCCGAGGCGCCGACGCCGAACATCTGGATCTGGTCGCTGGCGATGTCGAGCTTCTCGCAGCGCAAGGACGCCGCCTGGCACTTCCTGCAGTGGGCCTCGGGGCCGGAGCACGGCCTGTTCGGCGCGACCGAGATGGACTTCGTCAACCCGGTGCGCAAGTCGGTCTGGGCGGACGAGATGTTCCGCGAAAAGCTGAACAGCAGCTATCCGGGCTATGTCGAGATGCACGACCTTTCCGCGCCGGGGGCGAGCATCAAGTTCACGCCCCAGCCGCTGTTCTTCGACCTGACCACCGAGTGGGCGTCGATGCTGCAGCAGATGGTCGCCAACGAGGTGCCGGTGGACGAGGGCCTCGACCAGCTGGCCGCCAGCGTCGATCGGCAGCTCGAGGACGCCGGTCTGGGCTGATCCCCTGCGGGAGGCGGTCGCCGGTTTCCGCCGGCGCCGCCTTCCGGACGGCTTCGGTCCGGTGCGCCGGCGGCTCCCAGCGCTGCCGCGCCGGGCCGGAGTGCCCCACCGACGCCCCTTCCCCTATCCGAGTTCACGAGCCGCCCCCTGAGCGGGAGCGGCGGAGCGACGCCCCATGACCGAGGCCACCCTTCGAAGCCGGCCCGTGCAGCGACGCTTCAGGATCAGCCGCCGGGCGCTTCCCTACCTGCTCAGCCTGCCCGCGCTGCTGACCTGCATCGGCATCCTGATCCCGTTCGTCACGGCAGTCGTCTATTCGCTGCAGCGCTACCGCCTGTCGCAGCCCTGGGCGCGGGAGTTCAACTGGGGCCAGAACTACATCGGCTTCCTGAGCGATCCCTCGTTCTGGCAGACGCTCGAGGTGTCGGTGCTCTATGCCGGCATCACCGTCTTCCTGGAACTGCTGCTGGGTCTCGGGATCGCGCTGCTGCTGCAGCGCCGCACCCGGCTCAACAACTTCGTCTCGATCATGCTGCTGATGCCGCTGATGACGGCGCCTGCGCTGGCGGCCCTGATGTGGAAGCTGATGACCAACCCGGGCTTCGGCGTGCTGAGCTATGGCGCGTCGCTGATCGGGCTGGAGGACTTCCGCTGGGCCTCGTCGCCCGACACCGCGCTGCTGACGGTGGTGATCGTGGATGTCTGGGTCTACACGCCGTTCATCATGATCCTGCTGCTGGCCGGACTGCGCTCGCTGCCCAAGCAGCCGTTCGAGGCGGCCGCGCTGGACGGGGTGCCGCGGCTGTTCGTGTTCTGGCGGATCACCCTGCCGATGCTGATGCCCTACATGCTGACCGCCGTCCTGTTCCGGATGATCGAGAGCATCCAGCAGTTCGACATCATCTACGCCATGACCCAGGGCGGCCCGGGCGACACCCTGACGGTGTTCCAGGTCGAGGCGTACCTGAACTTCTTCCAGTCGACCAATGTCGGCCGATCGGCGGCGCTGCTGATGATCCTGTGGGCGATCACGTTCTTCCTGTCGAACATCTTCATCAAGAACTGGCTGCGGCTGCGCGAAAAAGCGCGCGGCGAGGTCTGAGGGGAGGGAGGTCGTCATGCAAAGCTTCGGTCCGATCGAACGCCTCCTGCGCGGCATCGCGCTGGCGCTGGTGGTCACGTTCTTCATGTTCCCGATCTTCTGGATCATCCTGATGTCGTTCCAGACGAACGAGACGATCCTGCGGGTGCCGCCGTCGCTGTTCTTCGAACCGACGCTGGAAAACTACCGCGCCCTGATCACCGGCCGGCTGGAGACCTCCGCCGGCGCGTTGAAGATCGAGTTCATGCGCAACCTCTGGAACTCGGTCCTGCTGTCGGTGGCGTCGGTCTCGCTGGCCCTGGTGCTCGGCGTGCCGGCGGCGTACGCCTTCGCCCGGCTGAAGTTCCGCGGCGCCGAGGACATCGCCTTCACCCTGCTGTCCTTCCGCTTCGCGCCGCCGCTGCTGGTGCTGCTGCCGCTGACCATCTATTTCCAGCAGATCGGCCTGGCCGACACCTATGTCGGTCTGATCTGGGTCTATCAGCTGATCTGCCTGCCGCTGATCCTGTGGATCGTGCGCGGCTACTTCGAGGACATCTCGCTCGACGTCGAATACGCCTATCGCATCGCCGGCCACGGCTGGTTCGCGACGTTCCGCCGGATCGCGCTGCCGCTGGCCGGGCCGGGTATCGCGGCGGCCGGGCTTCTGGCGTTCATCTTCGCGTGGAACAACTTCATCTTCGCGCTGGTGCTGGCGAGCGCCGACAAGCAGCCGGTGACGGTGGGGGCGCTCGCCTTCGTCACCGCCAGCGGCATCCAGTTCGGGCAGGTCGCCGCCGGCATCATCCTGTCGATCGCCCCGGTGCTCGCGCTCGCGCTCTACGCCCAGCGCTACCTGGTCGAGGGCCTGTCCCTCGGCGCCGTCAAGGGATGATCCGATGAGCGTGGTCCTCAAAGACATCGTCAAGACCTTCAAGGGCGAGCCCGTGCTCGACGGCGTCTCGCTGACCGTGGAGGACGGCGAGACGCTGGTCCTGTTCGGGCCGTCCGGCGCCGGCAAGACAGTGCTGCTGCGGCTGATCGCCGGCGTGATCGAGCCCGACGAGGGCACCATCCTGATCGACGGCGTCGACATGAACGGGGTCGAGCCGGAAGACCGCGGCATCGGCATGGCGTTCCAGAACTTCGCCCTGTTCCCGCACATGACGGCGTTCGACAACATCGCCAGCCCGCTGACGGCGCAGAAGGCGACCAAGACGACGATCCGGTCGGGCGTCGACGCGGTGGCGAAGCTGCTCAAGATCGATCACGTGCTGGGCCACGCTCCGCGTGCGCTGTCGAACGGGCAGAAGCAGCGCACGGCACTGGCCCGCGCCCTGGCGGGCAAGCCGAGGCTGCTGCTGCTCGACGACCCGCTGCGCAACGTCGACGCCAAGCTGCGGTTCGAGATGCGGCTGGAACTGCCGCGCCTGCTCACCACCCAGGGCGCGACGGTGATCTACGTCACCCAGGACTACAAGGAGGCGATGGCGCTGGGCCAGCGGATCGCGGTGATGAACGACCACGGCATCCAGCAGATCGGCTCGCCGGCGGACATCTACCACGCGCCGGCGTCGGTCGACATCGCGCGGCTGTTCGGCGATCCGGTGATCAACCTCCTCGACGTCACGCCGGAGCGCGGCGAGGCCGGCGTGATGGTGCGCCTCTCCGACCGGCCGGTGGCGATCGGGCAGGGCTATGCCGCGGCGATCGGCCGGCCTTGCGTGCTCGGCCTGCGGCCGGAGACCCTGCGCTTCGTCGACGCCGGCGATCCGGCCGCGATTCCGGTCGAGGTCGAGGCGGAGACGCCGCTCAACGAGAAGACGGTCACGCTGACCCTGAGCAAGCGCAAGCGCGAGATCATGGTCTCGCGCCCGTCGGGCACGCCCGGCCCGTCCAGCGGCCGCGCCCATGTCGCGGTCGACGCCGGGCAGGTGATCCTGTTCGACCGCGAGACCCGCCGGCGCATCGCCCCCGGCGCCTCGGTCTCCGCCCTGCAGGGAGAAGTGGCATGAGCGATCCGGTGCTGCGCCTCGACCACGTCGACAAGTTCTTCGGGCCCGTCGGCAAGGGCGTCCACGCGGTCAAGGACATCTGCATGGAGGTGGCGCGCGGCGACATCGTCGCGCTGCTCGGCTCCTCCGGCTGCGGCAAGACGTCGACCCTGCGGATGATCGCCGGGTTCGAGGCGGCCAGCCGCGGCCGCATCCTGATCGGCGGTCGGGAAGTCCAGACCCTGCCGCCGGTCAAGCGCAACGTGGCGATGGCGTTCGAGGGATACTCGCTCTATCCGCCGCTGACCGTGCGCGAGAACATCGCCTTCGCGCTCAAGTCCTCGTCGCACGGGACGGCCGCGGTCGCCGACCGGGTCGACGAGGTGGTGACGATGCTGGAGATCGGTGACATCCTCGACCGCTACCCGGCCTCGATCTCCGGCGGCCAGCAGCAGCGCGCGTCGCTGGCGCGGGCGCTGATCCGCGACGCCGACCTGCACCTGCTGGACGAGCCGATGGGCCAGCTGGAGCCGCAGCTGCGCACCCTGCTGCGCGGCCGGATCAAGCACTTCATCAAGGAGCGTGGACTGACCGCCATCCTGGTCACCCACGACCAGACCGAGGCCAACGCGCTGGCCGACCGGATCGCGGTGATGGAGGCGGGGGAGCTGCAGCAATACGCGGCGCCGGACCGGATCAAGGAACGTCCGGCCAACCTGTTCACCGGCACTTTCGTCGGCGAGCCGCCGATGAACGTGTTTCCGGCAATGGTCTCCCAGACCGAGGAGTCGATCCATTTCGACCTGCGCGGCGGGCTCGACCTGGTCTACCGCCGCGACAGCTTCGCGCCGGAGATCCGCGACCGGGTGCTGAACCGGCGCGAGGTGGTGGTCGGCGTCCGGCCCTATTCGGTCCGGCGGACCGAGAAGGGCGCCCGCGCCACGGTGATCGCCAACCAGTGGCTGGGCGACCAGAGCCACATCGCCGCCAGCTTCGCCGACGGCATGATCGTGCTGGTCGAGCACGACCGCGCCGACGTGGCGGTGGGCGAGGAGATCGACATCGCCCTGCATCCGGAGGACCTGCACCTGTTCGATCCGGACAGCGGCCGTGCGCTTAGCCATGGGCAGGAACTCGCCTGATGGCCGACCTGCTGATCGGCATCGACTCGGGCACCTCGGTGATCAAGGCGGTGGCCTTCGATTTCCAGGGCCGGCCGGTCGGCCAGGCCTCGGTGCCCAACGCCTATGCCACCGGGCCCGACGGCTCGGGCACCCAGCCGATGGCGCGGACCTGGGCCGACTGCGCCGAGACCCTGCGCCGGCTGGGCCAGGCGGTGCCGAACCTGGCGGCGCGGACCGCGGCGCTGGGCGTCACCGGCCAGGGCGACGGCACCTGGCTGGTCGACGCCGCGGGCGAGCCGGTCGGCGATGCCTGGCTCTGGCTCGACGGCCGCGCCGCGCCGACCGCCGAGGCGATCGCCGCCCGGCCCGGCGAGCGGCTGCGGTTCGAGATCACCGGCACCGGCCTCAACGCCTGCCAGCAGGGCGTCCAGCTGGCCCACATGCTGCGGCGGGAGCCCGAGCGGCTGGCCGCCGCGGCGACCGCGATGCACTGCAAGGACTGGCTCTATCTCAACCTGACCGGCGAGCGCGCCACCGACCCGGCAGAGGCCAGCTTCACCTTCGGCGACTTCCGCACCCGCGCCTATGACGATCGCGTCGTGGAGGCGCTCGGGCTGGCCGACTGGCGCCACCTGCTGCCGCCGATCGTCGATGGGACGCAGGAGACCGCGCCGCTGACCGCCGCCGCGGCGGCGGCCACGGGCCTCACCGAGGGCACGCCGGTGGCGCTGGGCTTCCTCGACGTCGTCTGCACCGCGGTCGGCGCCGGCGTCTATACCGGCGACCGCGAAGCCGGGGTGACCGTGGTCGGCTCGACCGGGATGCACATGCGCGCGACCGCGGCCGAGGACGTCGTGCCGAACGCCGCCGGCACCGGCTACGTGATGCCGCTGCCGGTGCCGGGCGTGGTCGCCCAGATGCAGTCGAACATGGCCTCGACCCTCAACATCGACTGGCTGCTCGGCCTCGCCGCCGACCTGGCCTCCGACCTGGGGCTACCGACCGAGCGCAAGGACCTGCTCGGCCGGCTCGACCGCTGGATCGCCAAAGCGCCGCCGGGGGAGCTGCTCTACCACCCGTACATTTCCGAGGCGGGCGAGCGCGGCCCGTTCGTCGACGGCACGGCGCGCGCCGGCTTCGTCGGGCTGGGGACCAGCCACCGCTTCGGCCATCTGGTCCGGGCGGTGGTCGAGGGGCTGGGGCTGGCCGGGCGCGACTGCTACGAGGCGATGGGCGGCGTGCCGGCCGAGGTTCGGCTGACCGGCGGGGCCGCCCGCTCGGGCCCGCTGCGCGGCATCCTCGCGGCGATGCTGGGAGTGCCGGTGCGCACTTCCAGCCGGGAAGAGGCGGGGGCGGCCGGCGCCGCGATGATGGCGGCGGTGGCGATCGGCGCCCACCCGTCGATGGAGGCGTGCATCGCCGGCTGGGTCACGCCGCTGCTCGGTCCGCCGGAACCGCCCGACCCGGACCTTGCCCGCCGCTACGCCGCGCTGTTCCCCGCCTATCTCGACGCCCGCCGCGCGCTGCAGCCGGTGTGGCGCAAGCTTGCCGATCTTCGGGAGACCGACGATGCCTAGATCCGTCGCCATCATCGGCGATCATTTCATGCTGCCGGAGGTGTTCCAGGAGCGGCTGGAGGCCACCTGCGGCGACCAGCTGGCGATCCGCGCCCGCAAGGACGACTGGCCCGACAAGCCGATGGAGCACGGCTACGCCACCGCGGGATTGGACGGGCTGAAGGAGTACTATGGCACCGCCGAGGACGTGGTGGAGTTCGTCGGCGAGGCGGAGATCCTGATCACGCAACTGGCGCCGATGTCGCGCAGCATGCTGGAGCAATTGCCGCAGCTGAGGATGATCGCCGTCTCCCGCGGCGGACCGGTCAACATCGACATGGCGGCGGCGCGCGACCACGGCGTGCTGGTGGTCAATACCCCCGGGCGCAACGCCAGCGCCGTGGCGGAGTTCACCATCGGCGCGATGCTGGCGGAGACCCGCCGGATCCGGGCCGGGCACGAGGCGCTGCGCGCCGGCGTCTGGCGCGGCGACCTGTACCGCGCGGACACGACCGGCCGCGAGCTCAACGAGATGACCGTCGGCGTGATCGGCTACGGCAACATCGGCACCCGGGTGGTCAGGCTGTTGCGCGCGTTCGGTGCCCGGGTCCTGGTCTGTGATCCCTATGTCCAGCTGTCGCCCCACGACCGCGATGCCGGCGTGCGGCATGTCGGGTTCGAGGACCTGCTGGCCGAATCCGACATCGTCTCGATGCATCCGCGGGTCACCGAGGAGACCCGCGGCATGATGAATGCCGACGCGTTCGCGCGGATGAAGCCGGGCAGCCTGTTCGTCAACACCGCGCGTGGCCCCCTGTGCGACTACGACGCGCTCTACGAGGCGCTGACCGAGGGGCCGCTGGCCGGCGCGATGCTGGAGACCTTCGCGATCGAGCCGGTGCCGCCGGACTGGCCGCTCCTGCAACTGCCCAACGTCACCCTGACGCCGCACATCGCCGGCGCCTCGATCCGCACGGTCACCCATGCTGCCGAGCAGGCGGCCGAGGAGGTCCGGCGATACCTCGCAGGCGAACCCTCCCTCAACCCCTGCTGAGCCGCCGATCTGTTCGAATTCGGGAAAGGGCTGACATGACCGACACTGTCGACCTGTTCGTCATCGGCGGCGGGATCAACGGCGCGGGGATCGCCCGCGACGCGGCCGGTCGCGGCCTCAGCGTGATCCTGTGTGAGAAGGGCGACCTCGCCGAAGGCACGTCCTCGCGTTCCGGCAAGCTGGTGCACGGCGGCCTGCGCTATCTCGAATACTACGAGTTCCGGCTGGTGCGCGAGGCGCTGATCGAGCGCGAGGTGCTGCTGGAAAGCGCGCCGCACATCATCTGGCCGATGCGCTTCGTGCTGCCGCACAGTCCGCTCGACCGGCCGGCCTGGCTGCTGCGGCTCGGGCTGTTCCTCTACGACCACCTCGGCGGTCGCAAGCGGCTGCCCGGCACCCGCAGCCTGGACCTGACCCGCGACCCTGAGGGCGCGGTGGTCAAGGACGCGTTCAGGAAGGGCTTCGAATACTCCGATTGCTGGGTGGACGATTCCCGGCTGGTCGTGCTGTGCGCCGTCGACGCGCAGGAGCGCGGGGCGGAGGTGCTGACCCGCACCGCCTGCACCAGCGCACGGCGCGATGATGGCGCCTGGCTCATCGAGATGGCCGACGCGACGACCGGCAAGCGGCGCACGGTGCGGGCGAAGGCGCTGGTCAATGCCGCCGGCCCCTGGGTGAACGACGTGATCGGCCGGGTCACCGGCAGCAATTCCAGCCGCCGGGTCCGGCTGGTCAAGGGCAGCCACATCGTGGTGCCGAAGTTCTGGGAGGGCCAGCAGGCCTATCTGGTGCAGAACACCGACCGGCGGGTGATCTTCATCAATCCGTACGAGGGCGACAAGGCGCTGATCGGCACCACCGACATCGCCTATGACGGCGCGCCCGAGGCGGTGGAGATCGACGAGAGCGAGATCGAGTACCTGATCAACGCGGTCAACCGGTACTTCAAGCCGCAGCTGCGCCGGATCGACGTGCTGTCGACGTTCTCCGGCGTGCGGCCGCTCTACGACGACAGCGAGGAGAACCCCAGCGCCGTGACCCGAGACTATATCTTCGACCTCGACGAGCGGGGCGGGGCGCCGCTGCTCAACGTCTTCGGCGGCAAGATCACCACCTTCCGCAAGCTGGCGGAACACGCGATGGAGAAGCTGAAGGGGTACTTTCCGGAGGCCGCGCCGGCCTGGACCGCCAAGGGCGTGCTGCCCGGCGGCGACATGCCGAACGCCGACTTCGCGACCTTCCTGAACGGTCTGCAGGAGGACTACCCCTGGTTGCCGCGGCCGCTGGCCTCGCACTATGGGCGGCTCTACGGCACCCGGGCGCGTGCCCTTCTCGGCGACGCCGGATCGCTCGACGCCCTGGGCCGGCAGTTCGGGCCGTTCTTCCACGAGGCCGAGGCGCGCTATCTGAGGCGGGTCGAATGGGCGACGACCGCCGACGACATTCTCTGGCGCCGGACCAAGCACGGGCTCGCCATGGACGAGGCCGAGCGCGCCGCCTTCGCCGCCTGGTTCGAGACCGGGGCGCGCCCGGCGATCGGGGCGGTGTCGTGAGCGACGCGCCGGCGCGCCCGGCCGACCTCGCAGACCTCGTCCGGTATTCCGCGCGGATCGGCGCCGATCCGCTGCTGATCCAGGCGGCCGGCGGCAACACCTCGGTCAAGGCCGATGGCACGATGTGGATCAAGGCCTCCGGCACGCTGCTGGCCGAGGCGGAGCGCCGCGACGTCTTTGTGCCGGTCGACCTTGAGGCGATGCGCGCGGCGCTGGCGACCGGCGAGGCGCGGGCCGACCGGCCGGTGGAATTCGCGCTCGGCGACGGCCGGCTGCGGCCGTCGATCGAGACCAGTCTGCACGCGGTCTTCCCGCACCGGATCGTGGTTCACGTCCACTGCGTCAACACCATCGCCCTGGCGATCCGCGCGGATGCCGAAACGGCGCTGGCGGCGAGGCTGGCCGGATTCGACTGGGCCTTCGTCCCCTACGCCAAGCCCGGCGCGACACTGGCGCGGCAGGTCGCCGACGCGCGTGGGCCGGCGACCGATGTCGTGGTGCTGGGCAATCACGGCCTGATCGTCGCGGCGGCCGGCGTGGCACAGGCGGAGGCGCTGCTGGACCGGGTGGTCGCCGCGCTGGCGGTCGCGCCGACGCCGGCCGGCGCGCCGGATCTGTCGGGGCTGGAAGCGCTTTGCGCGGGAAGCGCCTATGCGGTACCGCCGGGCGAGGCGCCGATGCACCAGCTGGGACTGGAGGCCCGGCGGACGGCGGTGGCGACCGGCGGCTCGCTCTATCCCGACCACGTGATCTTCTGCGGTCCCGGCGCCCTGGCGGTCGACGCGGTCGATGCGCTGCCCGGCACGGACGGCCCGCCCTTCGTGATCGTGCCCGGCAAGGGGGCGCTGATCCGCCGCGACGCCGACGCCGGTGCCCGGGCCCTGGCCGACTGCCTGGGCGACGTGCTGACCCGCCTGCAGCCGGGGGCGGTGCCGACCTATCTGACGGCGGCGCAGGACGCCGAGCTGATGGACTGGGATGCGGAGAAGTACCGCAAGGCCCTCAATGCCGGGTGAGCCGCTCTACCTCGGTCTCGACCTCGGCACCTCGGGCGCCCGGGCGGTGGCGATCGACGGCGCCGGCGCCGTGGCGGCGACCGGCAGGGCGGCGCTGGCCGAATTCGGGGCCGACCATCGCGACCCGGCCGTCTGGTGGGCGGCGGCCGAGGCCGCCCTGGCGGCGGCCCTCGGGGCGATCGACCCGGCCTGGGTCGCGGCCCTGGCGGTCGACGGCACTTCCGGAACCCTGCTGCCGGTCGACGCCGGCGGCGCGCCGCTGGCCAAGGGGGTGATGTACAACGACCCCTGTACCGATCGGCACGTGCTGGCGGCGATCGCCGCGCATGCGCCGCCGGCCAGCGGTGCGCACGGCAGCAGCAGCGGCCTCGCCCGGGCGCTGGTGCTGCAGGCCGAGACGCGCCCGGCGGCTGTGCTGCACCAGGCGGACTGGATCGCGGCGCAGCTGACCGGCGTGCCGGCGACGGACGAGAACAACGCGCTCAAGACCGGCTACGACCCGGTGGCCGGCGCCTGGCCCGACTGGATCGCCGCGACCGGCCTGGACATGGCCCTGCTGCCGCCGGTCTACCCGCCGGGCAGCCGGGTCGCGCCGGTGACGCCCGCGACGGCGGCCGCCTTCGGCCTGCGCCAGGAGACGCTGGTGATCGCCGGGACCACGGACGGCTGCGCCTCGTTCCTGGCCACCGGGGCCGCGGCGCCGGGCGACGCGGTGACGGCGCTGGGCAGCACTTTGACGCTGAAGATCCTGAGCGACCGACCGGTCTTCGCCTCGGCCTACGGCATCTACAGTCACCGGCTGATGGGGCGATGGCTCGCCGGCGGCGCGTCGAACACCGGCGGGACCGTGTTGCTGGCGCATTTCGACGCCGACCGGATCGCCGAGCTGAGCGCGCGGATCGACCCCGACGCGCCGACCGGGCTGGACTACTACCCCCTCGTCCGGCCGGGGGAGCGTTTCCCGATCGCCGACCCCGACCTGCCGCCGAAGCTGACCCCCCGGCCGGCGGACGACGCCGACTTCCTGCACGGCCTGCTCGACGGCATCGCGCGGATCGAGCGGCTCGGCTACGACCGGCTTGCCGAGCAGGGGGCGCCGCGCCCGGCGCGGGTCCGCGCGGTCGGCGGCGGCGCCCGCAACGGTGCCTGGACCCGGCTGCGCCAGCGCCGGCTGGGCGTGCCGTTCGCCGACGTGGTCAGCGAGGAGGCGGCCTACGGCACCGCGCTGCTGGCGCGGCACGGCGCCCGGGCGGGGCGGGTGCCGGCATGACAGCACGGCTGGACGGCCTCGGCGACCTGGCGGCGCGGTTCGACGCGCTCCTGGTCGACCAGTTCGGCGTGCTGATCGACGGCACCGGCGCCTATGACGGGGCGCCGGCGGCGCTGGCGCGGCTGGCCAGATCGGGCAAGCGGATCGTCGTGCTGTCGAATTCGGGCAAGCGCGCGGGCCCGAACGCGGCGCGTCTGGCGGCGCTCGGCTTCGATCCGGACAGCGTCGTCACCGTCCTGTCGTCGGGCGAGGTGGCGCACGGGCTGCTGCGGGCCCGGCTGGGGCGCGACCTGCCGGCCCGGCCCAGGACCCTGCTGCTGGCGCGCGACGGCGACACCTCGGCGGTCGACGGTCTCGACCTGCCGCTGACCGACGACGGCGCGCAGGCGGATCTGGTGCTGCTGGCGGCCAGCCGCGGCGAGGAGATCGGCCTCGACGCCTACGAGCGGCTGCTCGCCCCCGCGGCGGCGCGCCGGGTGCCCTGCCTGTGCACCAATCCCGACAAGACCATGCTGACCGCCCGCGGCCCCGCCTTCGGCGCCGGCCGGATCGCCGACCTCTACGCCTCGCTGGGCGGCCCCGTGCAGCGGATCGGCAAGCCGTACCGGGCGATCTACGACGCCGCCCTGGCGGCGCTGGGCGACCCCGATCCGGCTCGGGTGGTATGCATCGGCGACAGCCCGGACCACGACGTGCGCGGCGGCCGCGATGCCGGCCTCGCCACCGCGCTGGTGCGCACCGGCATCCACGCCGGCCTCGCGGACGACGCGCTGGCGGCGCTGTGCCGGCGCAGCGGGGCGGTCCCCGACTTCATCCTGCCGCGCTTCGACTTCGCGCCGGCCGCTGCGCCCGCCGAAGTCCAGACCGAAAGGTGACGCCATGGGCTTCACGCTGTCGCTGAACACCAATCCCCTGGTCAACCGCATCGCCGAGCCCGAGGACCTGATCGAGACGGTGGCCCGCGACCTGAAGATTCGCGACCTGCAGCTGACCCACGAGTTCATCAACCCGTCCTGGGGCGCGCCGGCGATCCGGCGACTGGTCCGGCGGATGCAGGCGGCGATGCGCCGGACCGGGGTGCGGGTCACCAGCGGCATGACCGGCCCGTACGGGCGGCTGAACCATTTCGGCCATCCCGACGCCGAGGTCCGGCGCTACTATGTCGACTGGTTCCGGACCTTCGCCGACATCGCCGGCGACCTGGGCGCCCGGTCGATCGGCACCCAGTTCGCCATCTTCACCTATCGCGACTACGACGATCCGGCGCGGCGCGCCGCGCTGATCGACAGTGCGCTCGACTGCTGGGGCGCCGTGGCGGAGCATGCCCGGGCCGCCGGCCTCGACTACGTCTTCTGGGAGCCGATGTCGGTCGGGCGGGAGTTCGGCCACACCATCGCCGACTGCCTGGCGCTGCAGGAGCGGATCGAGCGCGCCGGTCTGGCGCTGCCGATGTGGATGATGGCCGACATCGACCACGGCGACGTCTCCTCGCCCGATCCGGACGATGTCGACCCCTACGCCTGGGCCCGGGCGGTGCCGCTGAAATCGCCGATCATCCACGTCAAGCAGAGCTCGATGGACAAGGGTGGCCACCGGCCGTTCACCGCCGAGCACAACGCGGCCGGCCGGATCCAGCCCGAGACGCTGCTGGCGGCGATCCGTGCGGGCGGCGGCACCGAGAACGAGATCTGCCTGGAACTGTCGTTCAAGGAGCGCGAGCCGGCCGACCGCCAGGTGATCCCGGCGATCGCGGAATCGGTGGCGTTCTGGGCGCCCTGGGTGGAGACGGGGCGGGACGACCTGACCGGGTGAGGCCTGCTGGCGATCCCGGCAAGGCACCGCGCGGCGCCGAGCCCATGCTCGGCAGGCTCGGCGCCGTCGGGGCGACGGATGCAGGAAAGGGTGTTCAGAGGATCGACTGCCCGGTCTTCCTCCAGTCGTCGACGAACTGGGCCAGCCCGGCGTCGGTCAGCGGGTGCCGGACCAGGGCGCGGATGACCCCCGGTGGGATCGTCGCCACGTCGGCGCCGGCCAGCGCCGCCTCCTTCACGTGGTTCGGCGTGCGGATCGAGGCCGCCAGGATCTCGGTCTCGAAACCGAAATTGTCGAAGATCGCGCGGATCTCACGGATCAGGTCCATGCCGTCGACATTGGTGTCGTCGAGCCGGCCGACGAAGGGCGAGACAAAGCTGGCGCCGGCCTTCGCGGCGAGCAGCGCCTGGTTGGCGGCGAAGCACAGCGTGACGTTGGTGCGCACGCCCTGGCGGGCGAAGTGGCGGCAGGCCCGCAGGCCGTCGAGCGTCAGCGGCAGCTTGACCACCACGTTGTCGGCGATGCCGGCGAGATGCATCCCCTCGGCGATCATGCCGTCGGTGTCGGTGGCGGCGACCTCGGCCGAGACCGGGCCGTCGACCAGGCCGCAGATCTCGGCGACGACCTCCTTGAAGTCGCGCCCCGACTTGGCGATCAGCGACGGGTTGGTGGTGACGCCGTCGAGCAGGCCGGCGTCGTTCAGGTCGCGAATCTCGGCGACCTCGGCGGTGTCGACGAAGAACTTCATGATGGCGATCTCCCTCAGGCGCGCCCGGCGAGGGTGCGGGCGCGGGTGGCGACGGCCCCGGCGGTAAGGCCGAATTTCTCGTAGAGCACCTCGGCGGGGGCGGAGGCGCCGAAGCCGGTCAGCCCGACCACGTCGTCCTCGGACGCGACGTAGCGGGTCCAGCCGAACGGCGACGCCGCCTCGACCGCCAGCCGCGGCGCGTCGCCCAGCACGGCGGCGCGGTAGTCCTGGGGCTGGCGGTCGAACCGTTCCCAGCACGGCATCGAGACGACCGCCGCGGCGATGCCCTCCTCGGCCAACCCTTCCGCCGCCTCGACGGCCAGCGCGACCTCGCTGCCAGTGGCGAGCAGGGTGACCGCGCGCGGGCCCGCGGCCTCGCGGAGGACGTAGGCGCCGAGGGCCGAGCGGTTCTCACCGGCGTCGCGGCGCAGGGCCGGAACGGCCTGGCGCGACAGGGCGAGGACCGACGGCGCGTCGGGGGTGCGCAGCGCGATCTCCCAGCACTCCAGCGTCTCGATCGCGTCGGCCGGGCGGAACACGTGCAGGCCCGGGATCGCGCGCAGGCTGGCGAGGTGCTCGATCGGCTGGTGGGTCGGTCCGTCCTCGCCCAGGCCGATCGAATCGTGGGTCAGCACGTGGACAGGCGCGATCCCCATCAGCGCCGCCAGGCGCAGGGCGTTGCGGGCGTAGTCGGAGAACACGAGGAAGGTGCCGCCATAGGGCCGCGCGCCGCCATGCAGCGCCATGCCGTTCATCGCCGCCGCCATGGCGAACTCGCGCACGCCCCAGTGGATGTAGCGGCCCGGCCGCCGGGCAGTGAAACCCGGCTCCACCGCCGCGACCCGGGTCAGGTTGCTGCCGGTCAGGTCTGCCGACCCGCCGATCAGTTCCGGCACGGCCGCGGCCAGCGCCTCCAGGGCCGTCCTGCTGGCGTTGCGGGTGGCGACCGTCGGCGCGTCGGCCGCCAGCCGCGCCTTCGCCTCGGCGACCGCGGCGTCGAACCCGGCGGGCAGGACGCCCGACATCCGCCGCTCGAACTCGGCGCGGACGCTGCCGGGCAAGGCGTCGAGCCGCTTCTGCCAGGCGGCATGCTCGGCCGCGCCGCGCCGGCCGAACGCCCGCCATTCGGCGAGCAGGGGCGGCGGGATCTCGAACGGCTTCGCAGTCCAGCCGAGCGCCGCCTTGGCTGCGGACGCCTCCTGCGTCCCCAGCGGCGATCCGTGACTGGCGTTGGAGCCGGCCTTGGTCGGCGCGCCGTAGCCGATCACCGTCTTCATGGCGATCAGGGTCGGCGCGCCGTCGTCCGCCGTCGCCGCCGCCATCGCCTGGTCCAGCGCGGCCGGATCGTGGCCGTCGACCGACAGCACGCGCCAGCCGCAGGCCCGGAACCGGGCCGGGACGTCCTCGCTGAACGCCAGGGCGGTCTCGCCGTCGATCGAGATGCCGTTGTCGTCGTAGAGCAAGATCAGCTTGCCCAGCTTCAGGTGGCCGGCGAGTGAGATCGCCTCCTGGCCGATGCCCTCCATCAGGCAGCCGTCGCCGCAGAACGCCCAGGTCCGGTGGTCGAGCACCTCGGGTCCGAAGGCGTCGGCCAGGATCCGTTCCGCCAGCGCCATGCCGACGGCGTTGGCGAGGCCCTGGCCGAGCGGCCCGGTGGTGGTCTCGATGCCGCCGGCGTGGCCGTATTCCGGATGACCGGCGGTGCGCGATCCCCATTGGCGGAAGGACCGCAGCTCCGCCATGGTCATGTCCGCGTAGCCGGTCAGGTGGAGCAGGCTGTAGAGCAGCATCGAGGCATGGCCGTTCGACAGCACCAGCCGGTCCCGGTCGGGCCAGTGCGGGGCGGCCGGATCGAATTTCAGGTGCCGCGCGAACAGCACCGTCGCCGCATCGGCCATCCCCATCGGCGCCCCCGGATGCCCGGACTTCGCCCGCTCGACCGCGTCGATCGACAGCGCCCGGATGCAGTTGGCCAGGGCCGCATGGTCCGGATGCACGGCGGCACCGGCGACCGCGCCGGAAGGGCCGGAAGGGCCGGAAGGGCCGGCAGGGGCGGGACGGGGGCGGATGTCGTTCATCGGTCGGTCCTCTCGCTTCGAGCCGGCCCTGTGCTATCGCATCGTCACAAAAATCACAAGAATTAATCTCAAAATCACATATCGGGCTTGATATTTTGTGATCATCACGGCATATGTGACGCTGCCGGGCCGAACCTGTTATGGCTTCGTCGAGCAGTGTGACGATGCGCGGGGACGTCGGCATGAAACCGGACGATCGCAGGCAGGAAATCGTGGAGCTGTTGATCGAGAGCGGATCGGTCGGACTGGACGATCTGGCGGCGCGCTTCGGCGTATCGCGGATGACGATCCACCGCGACCTGGACGACCTCGAGGCCGCCGGCCTGCTGCGCAAGGTGCGCGGCGGCGCGACGATCGAGGCGAGCTCGCAGTTCGAGAGCGATTTCCGCTATCGCGAGCGCAAGGCGACCGACGAGAAGCAGCGGATCGCGCGCCGGGCCATCGACCTGGTCGAGCCCGGCCAGTCGGTGCTTCTGGACGACTCCTCGACCGCCGGGGCGATGGCGGCGCTCCTGCCGGAGCGGCGGCCGCTGACGGTGATCACCAACAATCTGCAGGCGATCGGCGCGCTGGCGGGGGCCGCCGGCATCTCGCTGATCGCGCTGGGCGGCGCCTATTCGAAGAAGTTCCACGGCTTCTTCGGCCTGGTGACCGAACAGGCGCTGCGCGGCCTGCGGGCCGACGTGGCCTTCCTGTCGACCTCGGCGATCCAGGGCGCCATCGCCTACCACCAGGATCAGGAGGTGGTGCAGACCAAGCGGCTGATGATCGAGGCCGCGAGCCGGCGCTACCTGCTGGTCGACCGGGAGAAGTTCGGCCGCACGGCGCTGCACTACATGAGCGACCTCGGGGCGTTCGACGCCGTGATCACCGGGGCGCGGCCCGACGCCGCGGCGCGCGGGCCGCTGGCCGATGCCGGGGTCGACCTCATCGTCGCCGCGGGAGAGGATCCGTCATGACCGAGCGGGCACGGCTGTGGATCGGCACCAGTTGGAAGATGAACAAGACGCTGGCGGAAGCGCGGGCGTTCGCCGAAGGGCTGATCGCCGACGCCCCGGACGCCGATCCGCGGATCCGCCGGTTCGTCATCCCGCCGTTCACCGCCGTGCGCGAGGTCAAGGCGATGCTGGCGGAGACGGCCGTCCAGGTCGGCGCCCAGAACATGCACTGGGACGACGCCGGCGCCTGGACCGGCGAGGTGTCGGCGCCGATGCTGCGCGACTGCGGCCTCGACCTGGTCGAGCTCGGCCATTCCGAGCGGCGCGCCCATTTCGGCGAGACCGACGACACGGTGGGCCGCAAGGTCGCCGCCGCCGTGCGCCACGGCCTGACGCCGCTGGTCTGCATCGGCGAGACGCGGACGCAGCGCGATACCGGCCGGGCCGATACCGTGCTGGCCGACCAGGTGACCGCGGCCCTCGGCCGGCTGGACGCACCCGGGCGGACCGCGGAGATCCTGTTCGCCTACGAGCCGGTCTGGGCGATCGGCGAGGGTGGCACGCCGGCCACCGCCGACTATGCCGAAGCCAGGCACGCCCGAATCAAGGACGTCGCCGCGGGCTTGCTGGGGCGGGCGCCGCCCTGCCTCTATGGCGGCAGCGTCAACTCGGACAACTGCGAGGAGCTGGTCGCCTGTCGCCATGTCGACGGCCTGTTCATCGGCCGCTCCGCTTGGCAGGTCGAGGGCTATCTCGACATCGTGAAGCGCTGCACGGCGGCGCTCGAGACCCATGCCATATCGGGAGGAAACCCATGAAGATCGCGATTGCAGGCGACTCCGCCGGCCAGCCCCTGGTCCGCGTCGTCCAGGATCACCTGAAGGACCGCCCCGAGGTCGAGGCCGTCGATCTGAGCGCACCGCCGGCGGGCGGCGAGGAGTTCTATGCCAACCTGGCCGACCGGGTCTGCCGCGGCATCCTCGACGGCCAGTACGACCGGGGCATCCTCTTCTGCGGCACCGGCATCGGCGTGTCGATCTCCGCGAACAAGGTGCCGGGTATCCGCGCGGCGCTGACCCACGACACATATTCCGCCGAGCGCGCGGCGCTCAGCAACAATGCCCAGGTGATCACCATGGGCGCCCGGGTGATCGGGCCGGAACTGGCCAAGGCGATCGTCGATGCCTGGCTCGGCGCCGGCGCCTTCGATCCGAACGGCCGCTCGGCCGACAATGTCCGGGCAATCGACGGCGTCGACGCGATGTACCGCACCACCCGCGCCGACGCCTGAGCGGCGCTCCCCCGCCGCCGCGCTACGAGCCGCTCTGGCCGTAGCCGTCCGGGACGTGCCACGGTCCGCGATTGAGGTTCTCCGTGAACCAGTCGGACTTCGCCATCTGCCGGACCAGGTCCGACCGAAGCGTCTGCATGGATCGCGGCCATTTCGCCACGAGATACCCGTAGGCATAGGAAAACCACTGGACATGGTCGGTCACCGGCCTCTGCAGCTGCTCCCAGCGGGCGAGCGCGCGCGGTATGTCGGTTCCCTCGTCGACGGCGGCGGCGAGGGCGAGCGCGTTGGTGAACGCCATGTTGGCAGCCTGTCCGAGGTTCGGCGGCATCGCATGCGCCGCGTCGCCGATGATGGCGACCCGTCCCTCCGACCAGGTCCTGCACTTGATGTTGATGACCCGGTCCCAGCGACTGGCCTCCTGCAGCCGGGAGATCAGGTCCGAGAGGTCCGGGAAGGTGTCCTTCCAGATCTCCTTGTCGACCGGAAGCCGGGTTCGCGGATCGCCGATCGGCGCCCCGAGGAAGATGTAGTCCTGCCCGCCGGTGCAGGGGTTGTAGAGGAGCCGCCACGGACCGTTCCAGTATTCGGTGACGACGTCCTCCGGATCGCCGTCGCGATGGTCGATCATCATCCGGATGCCGGACTCGACGCCGTAGTCGGCCCAGCGGGAGCCGTGGATCGACTCGCGGATGCGGGACCCGTTGCCGTCGGCGCCGACCACTAGGTCGGCCGGGCGCTCCTCCCCGTTTTCCATCACGAGGACGCCTTCGGGCTTCGCGGCCGCCGCGACCGAGGAGGTGAAGATGGTGACGCCGAGTTCCTCGACCCGGTCGATCAGCGCCTGGTAGAGATCGGCGCGCGGCGGCACCAGCATCTTGTCGTCCGGCGTGTAGGGCCGCGTCATCAGGGTCTTCCCCCGATGGTCGACGATCCGCCACTCCTTGATGACCTTGGCGTTGGCGACGGCGTCGTCATAGGCGCCGACGACCTTCAGGCATTTGAGCCCGTTCTCCCAAAGCCAGATGCCCGCGCCGAACATGCGCAGGTCCTTGCTGCGCTCGTGAAGATTGACCGACCAGCCGAGCTGGGCGAGCCGCGCGGCCAACATCAGGCCGGACAATCCGGCGCCGGCGATCTCAGCGACACGCTTTGCCATGGTCTCTTCACTCCTGACGTCTCAAGGTTGTTGCGTTGGCAAGAAGCCCGCCTGAAGACCGCCGCCTGCCGAGCCGCAGACTGCCGGAACCGGTCCCCGCATCCGTCCCGGGAACGGTGGCGGGGACCGGCTGTCGAGCGCCCCTACTGGGACAGCGGCACGTTCCAATCCGCGGGAGGGGTGTCGTACCATTCCAAATTGTAGGAACTCAGATCCTCACGGCTCACCGTCCGAGGCGGAAGGTTGTAGGACAGGTACGGCAGGTCGCCGTCCTGAACCAGGTTGGGAAGTTCGTCCCCGTTGAGGGCGCGGATCGCGTATTGCAGGTTCACGCGGCCGATCAGAATGCCGGGCTCGGAGACGACCATGTCGATCAGGCCTTCCTCCATCAGCTCCACCGTGTTGTCGGTGAAGCCGCCGGTGACGACCTTGGCGCTGCTGCCGGCGCGGTCGATGGCCCGGGCGGCACCGGTCCCGAGGCTGACCGCCGCCGCGTAGATGTAGTCCGCGTCGGGGTAAATGGTGAGAAGGTCGGCCGCCTGGGACTGCCCGTCCTCGAGCAGGGTGCTGAGCTTGAATTCGTTGCCGACGAGTTCCATCCCGGGGCAGTTCTCGGCGGCCTCGGTAACGCCCCGCAGCCGGTCCGCGGTCCATTCGACGCCGGCCGGCCCCGGAATGGTGATGACCAGCGCCTCGGGGTTCTGGCTGCAGATGTAGTCGCCCATCGCGCGGCCCAGGTCGACCTGGTTCTGGCCGACCCGCAGCGCGACGTCGGCGCTGTTGACCGAGAGATCCATTGCGATGATCTTCACGCCGTTCTCGGCGAGGGTCTGCAGCGGCCGCCGCAGACCGTCGAACGTGGCGGCACCGATGATCAGCGCGTCGAGGTCAAGGGCGGCCAGCGCCTCCAGTTGCGCGATCTGCTGCTGCAGGTTGCCGTAGCCGCCGGCAGACGTCACCCGCACCACCTCGACGCCGGACTGCTCGGCCTCGTCGAGGATGCCGTAGGCGACGCCCTTCCAGTAGTCGTCGACGAAGTGCACCGCAGCGAAGGCGATGCGATAAGGCTCGTCGGGCTCGACCGGTTCGACGAGGCCTCGCAGCCGGTCGAACTCCTGCGCCTCGGCGACCGACGGCATGTCGGCCGCCGCCGTCGCGACCACTGCCGCCAGCGATGCGGCGAAGACTCTCAACGCTCTCATGTTTGCCTCCTGTTCGACGAGGGTCGTCACCTGGTTCTTGTTCAGGGATGTCCGCAAGAAGACTCAGCCCGAGGGCCGGCGAAGCTGGTCGAGAATGACGGCAGCCACGATCACCACGCCGACCGCGAGGGTCTGCATGAAAGACGAGACGCCGATCATCGTGAGCGAATTCGACAGCATTCCGAGGATCACGACGCCGTAGAAGACGTTCAGCATCGAGCCGAAGCCGCCGGTCAGAGCGACTCCGCCGACCACCACCGCGGCCAGCGCCTGGAGTTCCAGCCCCTGCGCCGCGAGCGGCTGGGCGGCGGCGACATAGGAGGTGAGGACCACGGCGGCGATACCGGCGGTCATGCCGGAGAGGGCGTAGATCAGGACCGTATAGGCCCCGACATGGACGCCCGAATAGAAGGCCGAAACGGTGTTCGACCCGATCGCGTAGATGTAGCGGCCGAGGATCGTGTAGTGCAGGACGAAGCTGAACACCAAGACGGTGCCCAGCGCGATCACCACGCCCGCCGGCACGCCCAGCACGGTTCCGGACCCGAAGATGTCCACGAACGCGTCGGGCATGTCGTAGATCGGCAGCCCGCCAGAGGCCATCAGGGCGAGGCCGCGCGCGATCGACAGGGTGCCGAGCGTCACGATGAAGGGGGACACCTTGAAGCGCGCGATGATCGCACCGTTCATGGCACCGAAGACCAGTCCGGTCAGGAGCATCGCCAGGATGCCGGCGGTCATGCCGAACTCGTTCATCACGAAGACGCCGCAGATCCCGCTCAGCGCGAGAACCGCCGCGACCGAGAGGTCGAGCCCGCCGGCGATCACGGTCAGGCTCTGCCCGGCGGCAAGCAGGAGCAGCGGGGCGATCTGGCGCCCGAGGTTGACCAGGTTCTGGGCGGTCCAGTAGCGCGGCTCGATCAGGCCGGTGACCACCGCGATCAGGGCGATGATGCCGGGCAGGACGAGCTTCTGAGGATCGATGCCGGTGAAGAAGGCGCGACCCGAGGTGGAACGTGTTGGACTCGACATTTCCGTCCCCTCAGTGCAGGCGCGGGCCGGGCATCGCCCGGCCGATAATGTCGGCAAGAACCTGCGCTTCGTCTTCTATTGAGGGATTCACGTACTCTTGAACGATTCCCCCGGCATACATGGAGTACACGCGATCGCAGATGTTCAGCGTTTCAAGGATATCGCTCGAGAACAGCAGGAAACTGACGCCCCTGTCGCGGAGGTCGTGCATCAGCCGGTAGAGGTCGGACTTGGCGCCGACGTCGATGCCGGCCGTCGGATCCTCCATCACGATCAGCTTGGGCTGTCCGGCGATCGCCCTGCCGAACAGGACCTTCTGCTGATTGCCCCCGCTCAGGGTGGTGATCGGCCGTTCCTGGGAGCCATAGCGAACCAGCAGTTCCCCGAGCGTCCGGATCGAGTCGGCCCGTTCCCGCCCCAGGGAAAGGATGCCGACCACCGTCGAGAACCGGCGCAGGTCCATGAGGTTCAGGTTCTCGCGGATCGGCCGGTTCGCCAAGATGCCCTTCTCCTTGCGGTCCATGGAGAGATAGCTGACGCCGAGGCGGCGGGCATGGGCCGGGTGGCGAGGCCGATAAGGGCGGCCGTCGAGGATGACCTCTCCATCCGCCTGAGGCTCGACGCCGACGAGGACGCGGCCGAGGCTTTCCCGGCCGCAGCCGACGACGCCATAGACACCGACGATCTCGCCGCGTCCGACGGAAAGGCTCACGTCGCGGCATCCCGTGCGGGTCTTCAGGTTCCCGACGCCGAGGAGGGGCGATTCCGAGCTCTGGCGGGACCTGCGACTGAAGGCCCGCACCTCCCGCCCCGTCAGCATGGTGATCAGCCGGGACTCGGTCAGGTCCGGGGTGACCGGGCAGGACTGGGTGATCCGCCCGTCGACCATCGCGCTGACATGGTCGCCGACGATCTCGACCTCGCGTAGGTGGTGGGTGACGTAGAGGATCGCGACCCCGCGCCGCTTCAGTGTCCCGATGACGCGGAACAGCGCGGTCTTCTCGCGGTCGGTCAGGGTGGAGGTCGGCTCGTCCATGATGATGATGCGCGAATCGCGCGCCAGCACCTTTGCGATCTCCACCAGCTGCTTCTGGGCGATCGGAAGTTGGGACACCGGGACGTCGAGGGGCAGGTCGGCGTCGAGCAGGCCGAGCACCTCGCGACAGCGCCTCGATTCCTCGCGGCGCCGGACGAGGGAGAAGGCCGAGCGCCCTGCTTCCGCGCCGAGAAAGACGTTGTCGAGGACCGACAGGTGGGGCGCCAGCGACAGTTCCTGGAAGACGATCCCGATGCCGTGCTGCCGGGCCCTGGTGATGTCGGCGATCTCGACATCCCGCTCGTCGACGCGGATCCGCCCTTCGTCGGCCCGATGAATCCCGGCAATGATCTTTGCAAGCGTCGACTTGCCGGCGCCGTTCTCGCCGAGGAGGATGTGGACGCAGCCGGTCCACACGTCGATCGAGGCGCCACTGAGTGCCTGGGTGGCGCCGAAGCGCTTGCTCACGTCCGTCGCGCTGAGGGCGATCCTGCGCGCCGGAGGCGTTGCCGTCGGATTCTCGTCTCCCGCAGTCGCGCTCATCTTTCCCACTCGAACGCTGGAGGGTTCAGTCCACCGGCGGCATTTCAGGGAAGCCCGGCGACCGCCTGGACTTCCCTTTTCATTCCGGGAAATGCCAGGTCCTTCACCCCGATCAGCGTGCTTGCGGGCAGCATGCTTCCGAAGACCCCGTTTCGGATCGGATCGATCTTCGTTCGGTCGTTCAGATTGACGGTGACTGTCAGTGCATTCTCGAAAGCTGTGCCGGCGCCGATGGCGTGGCTGACCGGCGGGTTGATGGCATCAATGTGGATCGCGTGGTGTGCGCCGATGTCCGACATGCCTGCTCCCTTGTCCACTACGCCCGCCGGGCTCAGCTATGGTGGGTAAAATATTGGATACACGTATACTGTGACGGTCGGAACACTGTCAAGCGTGCTACGACGGTGCGATTCTCCGAACAACTGTGCCCAAACCTTCGCGACACGCAGGATGCGTGGTCGCGACTGACGCATCCTCAGACCCTGGGAATTGGCAAGAGCGATCGCCGGAGGCAGCGAGGGCGGTCATGCCAAGGCTTGCCGCGGGATCGTCTTGATCTTTTGCCCAGGATAATGGATAATTGTATCCAATAATCACCATCGCCGCAAGGGCCTGCGGCCGACGTGGCAGGGAAAGGCGCGGGGCATGGGAGAGTCGAGCGAACCCTCGGCGGCACGTCCATCGGACCAGGGGCCGGCGAAGGTCGCGGTCGTGACCGGCGGCAGCGCCGGCCTGGGAAGGGCGATGGTCGCCGCGCTCGCACGGGACGGCTTCCGGGTCGCGGCGCTCGGCCGCCGCGCGGAGCGGCTTGCCGAGATCGAGGCGGAGGGGGTGCTTCCCGTCGTCTGCGATATTTCAAGGCGGGCCGAGGTCGAAGCGGCGGCGGCGACGGTCCTGGACCGCTTCGGACGGGTCGACGTTCTCGTGAACAATGCCGGCGTGATCCGGGGCGGCCCTCTCGCCGACGCGACCGAGGAGGCGATCCGCTACCAGTTCGACGTCAACGTCTTCGGCACCATCTTCTGCGTGCAGGCCTTTGCGGACGGTCTCGCCGCGTCGCGGGGCTGCATCGTCAACCTGAGTTCCGCCCTGGCCCGGCGCCCGCTGCTGGCCAGTTCCGTCTACGCGGCAACCAAGGGCGCGGTCGAATCCTTCACCCGCGCGATGGCGATCGAACTGGGCACCCGGGGGATTCGCGTCAATGCGATCGCGCCCGGCCTAGTCCGCAGCGAGATCTATTTCGCCGATGGGATGTCGCAGGAAGACTACCAGGCGGCACTCGACGAATTCGCGTCCCGCTACGTGCTCGGCCGCACCGGGGAGCCGGAGGACGTGGCCGAACTCGTCGCCTTCCTCGCGTCCCCGAGGGCAGGGTGGATCACGGGCGCGGTGCTTCCCGTCGACAGCGGGTACAGCACCATCGGGTTCCGTCAGGATTGAGCCAAGGCGGTGCCGACGCCTTGGCGGCGGCTGACCCCCCGGGCCGCACTCGCCGCCGACAGAGATCGGCGCCCGCCGCCCCGGAGAGGCCCGCGCCGGACGCCGCCGCTCGCAGTCTCACGGGCGCGCCACATGCAACTCCCTGCGTAAGCCTGCAGAAGCGCTACACGTCCAGATTTGCCACTTCCAGCGCGTTGTCCTGGATGAACTCCCGGCGCGGTTCGACCACGTCGCCCATCAGGGTCGAGAACAGCTCCTCCGCCGAATCGGCGTGGTTCAGCCGGACCTGCAGGAGCCGGCGGGCGTTCGGGTCGAGGGTGGTTTCCCAGAGCTGGTCCGGGTTCATCTCGCCCAGGCCCTTGTAGCGCTGGATCGACAGCCCCTTGCGGCCGAGCTCGATCACCCGGTCGACCAGGCCGACGGGCCCGTAGACGGGGATCTCCTCCTCCTTGATCCGCAGGTGGCCGGTCTTGCCGAACGCCGCCCGAAGATCGGCCGCCAGGCCGTCGAGCTTCCGGGCCTCGCCGGTGTTGAGCATCTCCGGCGTCAGCACATAGCGGCTGGTCACGCCGCGCACGCGGTGCGCGAAGACGTAGCCCCCACCGCCGTCGGCTTCGCCGGTCCAGCCGCGCTCCAGCGTCGGCATGATGGCGTCGAGCCGCCGCGCCACATAGGCCGCGGCCTCGGCCGCCCGGTCCGGGTCGCCGGCCACGTCGCGGCTCAGCGCGCCGGCGATCGCCGCCTGCTCGATCACGTCCCAGTTGCCGAGCCGTCCCGCCAGCGGCTGGATCCAGATCCGGGCGTCGCGCGACTGCAGGACCCGCTGGCGCAGGTCGTTGCCGCTGATCGTCTCGCCGTTGCCCTGGACGTAGAGGACGCCGTCGATGCCCTCGTCGACCAGATAGGTCTCCATGTCGGCGTCGTCCTTCTTGTACGCCTCCGACCGGTTGCGCACGACCTTGTAGAGCGGCGGCTGGGCGATGTAGAGGTAGCCCTTCTCGATGATTTCCGCCATCTGGCGATAGAAGAACGTCAGCAGCAGCGTGCGGATGTGGCTGCCGTCGACGTCCGCGTCCGTCATGATGATAATCTTGTGGTAGCGGATCTTCGAGATGTCGAAATCTTCGCGGATGCCGGTGCCGAGCGCCGTGATCAGGGTGCCGATCTCCGCCGAGGACAGCATCTTGTCGACCCGCGCCCGTTCGACGTTCAGGATCTTGCCGCGCAGGGGCAGGATCGCCTGGAACCGCCGGTCGCGGCCCTGCTTGGCGGAGCCGCCGGCCGAATCGCCCTCGACGATGAACAGCTCGCTCTCCGCCGGGTCGCGGCTCTGGCAGTCGGCCAGCTTGCCGGGCAGCGACGCCACGTCGAGCGCGCTCTTGCGCCGCGTCAGCTCGCGCGCCTTGCGCGCCGCCTCGCGCGCGGCGGCGGCCTCGACCACTTTCTGGACCAGCTTCCTGGCCTCGGCCGGATGCTCCTCCAGCCACTGGGCGAGGCCTTCGTTGACCACGCTCTCGACCGCCGGGCGGACCTCCGAGGAGACCAGCTTGTCCTTGGTCTGGCTGGAGAACTTCGGGTCCGGCACCTTGACCGACAGGACGCAGGTCAGCCCCTCGCGCGCGTCGTCGCCGCTGAGCGTCACCTTCTCCTTCTTGGCGAGGCCGCTTTCGGACGCATAGGCGTTGATCTGCCGGGTCAGCGCGCCGCGAAAGCCGGCGAGATGGGTGCCCCCGTCGCGCTGCGGGATGTTGTTGGTGAAGCAGAGCATCGTCTCGTGATAGGCGTCGGTCCACTGCATGGCGACCTCGACCACGATGCCCTCGCGCTCGGCCGACAGGGTGATCGCCGGCTTGTGCAGCGGCTGCTTCGACCGGTCGAGATAGTCGACGAAGGCCGAAAGCCCGCCCTCGTAGTGCAACTGGACCTTTTTCGGTTCCACGCCCCGGTCGTCGGTGACCAGAAGCGTCACGCCGGAGTTGAGGAAGGCCAGCTCCCGCAGCCGGTGCTCCAGGGTGCCGAAATCGAACTCGGTCATCGTGAAGATCTTCGGCGACGGCAGGAAGGTGATCGCCGTGCCGCTGATCGGCGTGCCGTCCTCCTTCATCGGCGCCGCGCCGCGTTCCGCCAGCCGTTCCACCGCCTCGCCGTCCTCGAAGCGCATGAACCACTCGCGGCCGTCGCGCCAGATCGTCAGATCCAGCCACGACGACAGGGCGTTGACCACCGAGACGCCGACGCCGTGCAGGCCGCCGGAGACCTTGTAGGAATTCTGGTCGAACTTACCCCCGGCATGCAGCTGGGTCATGATGACCTCGGCCGCCGAGACTCCCTCTTCCTTGTGCAGGTCCACCGGTATGCCGCGGCCGTTGTCGACGACCGTCACCGAACCATCCGGGTTGAGCGACACCGTCACGGTATCGCACCAGCCGGCCAGCGCCTCGTCGATGGCGTTGTCGACCACCTCGTAGATCATGTGGTGCAGGCCGGAGCCGTCGTCGGTGTCGCCGATATACATGCCCGGGCGCTTGCGCACGGCCTCCAGCCCGCGCAGGACCTTGATCGAGTCGGCGCCGTAGACGGACGGCTCGGTGGCGGGGGTGGGCATGGGAGTCTCGGTCATTCGACTTCTTTCCAAACCAGCGTGGCCCCTGGCGACGACGTGATCGAGCCACCGCCCGGGCCGGGGCGACGAAGCCCGGCGGTGGCAAACGGGAAGGGCGCCCGGCCCCGGTCTCAGCCGGGCGTCAGTTCGGCATCCTCGACCCGCCAATGGGCCGCCCGGTCGCCGAATGGCGCGAAGAGGTCCGCATCGGTTCCGGTCAGCCAGGCCTGGGCCTCGAGCGCCAGGATCTCGTCATAGAGCGCCGTCCGGCGTCGCTCGTCGAGATGGGCGGCGACCTCGTCGAGCAGCAGGAGCGGCGGCGCACCGCGGTCGGCGGCAAGCAGCCGGGCATTGGCCAGCACGATACCGATCAGGAGCGCCTTCTGTTCCCCGGTCGAGCACTGGTCGGCCGGCATGTCTTTGGCCCGGTGACGGACCGCGAGATCGCTTCTATGTGGGCCTTCGGAGGCCCCTCCGGTAGAGGCATCGAGCCGCCGCGTGGCCGCCAGGCGCTCGCGGAAGGCGTCTTCGCAGGCCAGCGCCGGCCGGTCGGCCAGCATCGCCTCCAACGTGCCCTCGACCGCCAGTTCGGCCGCCGGAAACGGGCCGTCGGTCAGCGTCGTCGCCGCGGCCGCCGTACGCAGCCGGTCGGCGACCTCGCGCCTCGCGGCCGCGACCGCCACGCCGTTGGTGGCCATCTGCTCCTCCAGCGCGGCAAGCCAGGCGGCATCGCCGCGGCCCTCCTTGAGCAGCCGCGCCCGCTCGCGCAGCGCCTGTTGGTACGCCGAGAGGCGGGCCGCGTGGTCGGGGTGGAAGCCGTACACCAGCCGGTCCAGGAAGCGCCGCCGGCCCGACGCGCCTTCGATGAACAGCCGGTCCATCTGGGGCGTCAGCCAGACGATCACCGCATGTTCCCCCAGGGCGGCCTGGGATGCCGGCTGACCGTCGATCCTGACCGCCCGGCGCAGGCTGCCGGGCGGTGCCGCCTCCGGGTCGATGCCGGTGCCGATCCGCACCTCCCCGTCCGGCGTCTCCAGTCTGGCCGCCACCGCCCAGCGCGCCTCCGGACCCGCGCCGAGCCGGGTCACCTCGGCCAGGGTCGCGCGCCGCAGGCCGCGGCCGGGCGCCAGGAACGACACCGCCTCCAGCAGGTTGGTCTTGCCGGCGCCGTTGGGCCCGGTCAGCACCACCGGGCGCCGGTCGCCCGTCAGCTCGGCCCTCGCGTAGCAACGGAAATCGGTCAAGGCGAGCCGGACCACACCCAACCCGCGGCTGCGGGCGGCAGGGGGACGGGGATCGGCGTCGTCGGGCAACCGTGCCAGGTGCGTCACGTCTCGTCCGGATCCGCGCGCCCGGGGCTCAGACGCGCATCGGCATCAGGACATAGAGGGCGCTGTCGTCCTCGCTGTCCCGGATGATCGTCGGCGACGCCGCGTCGGCCAGCAGGAACCGCGCCTTGGCGCCTTCGATCTGATCGGTGATGTCCATGAGATAGCGGGCGTTGAAGCCGATTTCCATCGCTTCCGCGTCGTAGCCGACCTCCAGCGCCTCGGTCGCGCTGCCCTGGTCGGCGGCGCTGACCGAGAGGGTCAGGCTGCCGTCGGCGAGACTGAGTTTGACCGCCCGGCTCTTCTCCGAGGAGATCGTCGAGACGCGGTCCACCGCCTCCGAGAAGTCCTTGGCCTCGACCTCCAGGACCCGGTCGTTGTCGGCCGGGATCACCCGCTCATAGTCGGGGAAGGTGCCGTCGATCAGCTTGGAGGTCAGGGTGACGGAATCGAAGGCGAACCGGATCTTGGCATCGGACAGGTCGATCGTCACCGGCTCCGCGTTCTCTTCGATCAGCTTGTAGATCTCTCCCACCGTCTTGCGCGGCACGATCACGCCGGGCAGACCCTCGGCCCCTTGGGGCAGCGCCATCTCGACCCGCGCCAGCCGGTGGCCGTCGGTCGCCACCGCGCGCAGCGCCGCAGTCTGGCCCTCGCCGGCGGCGTGCAGATAGATGCCGTTGAGGTAGTAGCGCGTCTCCTCGGTCGAAATGGCGAAGCGGGTCCGCTCGATCATCGCCCGCAGCTCGTTGGCCGCCAGCTCGAACCGATGCGGCAGCTCGCCGCCCGCCATGGACGGGAAATCCTCCACCGGCAGGCAGCCCAGCATGAACCGCGACCGGCCGGCGCGGATCGTCAGCGACTGCGAGTCCGAGGCGTAGTCCAGCTCCACCTGGCTGCCGTCGGGCAGCTTGCGCACGATGTCGTAGAGGGTGTGCGCCGGCGCCGTCGTCGCGCCCGCGGTCTGGACGTCGGCCGGCACCGATTCGACGATCTCCAGGTCCATGTCGGTCGCGGTCATGCCCAGAACGCCGCCTTCGGCCTTAAGCAGCACGTTCGACAGGATCGGAATGGTGGTGCGCCGTTCGACAACGCTCTGCACGTGCCCCAGGGACTTCAGCAGCGCGGCGCGTTCGATGGTGAGCTTCATCTACGAAGGTCGCTTCCGGAGTGACAAGACCGACCGCGCGTCGGCGGTGGCGAATCGGGGGATGCCGGTCGCGCCGGCCTGCCCCGGCGACCCGCGCCGCCAGGGGCCGGAACTATAGCCAAAGCGACCCGAACACGAAAGGAATTCGACGCTTCGGTCGACCTGTGGCGGCGGGTCGGGCGGCGGGGATTCCCCGCCCCTCCTTCGCCGGGCCGTCCCGGACGCGCGCGATCTCAACAACTCGGTACAGTCCGCCGCCCAACCGCGCTAGGTTGCATGGCATGGAACAACAGGCCCACGTTCTCGAAAGCATTGTCATCGTGCTGCTGACGGCGGTGCTGATCGTACCGCTGTTCCAGCGGGCGCGGCTGTCGGCGGTGCTGGGCTACCTGGCGGCCGGCGCGATCATCGGACCCTACGGCCTGGGCGTCGTCGAGTCGGGCCCGGGCACCGCGGTGCTGGCCGAATTCGGCGTGGTGTTCCTGCTGTTCACGATCGGCCTGGAGCTGTCGGTCGAGCGGCTGCGCGCCATGCGCCACCACATTTTCGGCCTGGGCACCGCGCAGGTGGTGCTGTCCGGCGCCGGCATCGGCTTCGTCGCCTGGTGGGGATTCGGCGTCTCGCCGGAGATGGCGACGGTGATCGGCGCCGCGCTGGCGCTCAGCTCCACCGCCGTGGTGCTCCAGGTGCTCAGCGAACAGGGCGACATGCTGGCGCGGATCGGCCGGGTCGGCTTTTCGATCCTGCTGCTCCAGGACATCGCCGTGGCGCCGATCCTGGCGCTGGTGCCGCTCCTGGGCATGGAAGGCGACGGGCTGGCGCTGGCACTGGGGCTCGCGGTGATCAAGGCGGCCGCGGCGGTTGGCGTCATCGTCCTGATCGGCCGGCTGGCGCTCAGGCCCGTGTTCCGGCTGGCGGCGCGGACCGGCAATCGCGAGGTGTTCGCCGCGCTGGCGCTGCTGGTCGCCCTCGGCACCGGCTGGGCGACGCACCACTTCGGGCTGTCGATGGCGCTGGGCGCGTTCCTCGCCGGGCTGATGCTGGCCGGAACCGAATACCGCCATCAGGTCGAGGCGGACATCGAGCCCTATCGCGGCATCCTGCTCGGCTTCTTCTTCATGACGGTCGGCATGATGATCGACCCCCAGCTGGTGATCGACCGGCTGGGATTGATCGTCGCGCTGGTCCTCTCGATCCTGGTCTTCAAGGGGCTGGTGGTCTGGGCGCTGTGCCTGGCGTTCCGGCTCAGCCTGCCGGTCGCGCTGCGCGCCGGGCTGCTGCTCGCCGGCTGCGGCGAGTTCGCCTTCGTGATCCTGGGTCTGGGCATCGACGAGGGCGTTGTGGCACGCGAGGTGGGTCAGCTGCTGGTCGTGGTGGTGGCGGCCACCATGATCGTCACGCCGTTCCTCGCGGCCGCCGGCCGACGGCTGCAGGCTCGGCTGGAGGGCGATCGGCTGGCCGCGGCCGCGGCGCTGGAGCAGGACGCCAAGGGCCTGCGCGACCATGTCGTGATCGCGGGCTTCGGCCGGGTCGGCCAGACCGTTGCGCGGCTGCTCGGCGAGCATGAGGTGCCCTATGTGGCGCTCGACCTCGATACCGGGCGGGTCGATGCGGCGCGGGCACGCGGCCTCAATGTCTTCTTCGGCAACGCCGCCCAGCCCGACGTGATGCGCCGCGCCGCGGTCGAGCATGCGCGCGCGGTCGTCGTCACCATCGACCAGCCGCGCGCGGCGGAGCGGGTGGTGCATGTTCTCCGTCATCACTACCCCGACCTGCACATCGTCGCCCGGGCCCACGACCACGAGCACAGCCGTGGCCTGATGCATGCCGGGGCCTCCGTGATCGTGCCGGAGGCGCTGGAGGCGAGCCTGCAGCTGGGGCACGCCGTGCTGCGCTCCGCCGGCGCTCCAGACGAGGAGATCGACCGCATCATGGGGCAGATCCGGGCGCAGGACTACGCGGCCCTGAGCAATATCGTGGTCGCCGGGGGCGAGTCGGAGGCGGAAGGTTCCGACGGCGACGCTGACGCCGAGGGCCGGACGAAGGGGGGCGGCGAACACGACCGCCGGGTGTCATGAGCCTGCCGGTCGCGACCCGAACCGCGGCTGCCGCCCTGCGATGACGGCCCGGCCCGGCCCGTCGCTGGTGACGCCGCGCCTTTGGACCCACGAGGTGCTGGACAGCCATGCCAAGTACGGCTGGCCGCATCGTCTGGTCGACGGCTTCCTGGTCCTGCTGATCGTCGCCAATGCGGGTGCCGTGATGCTGGAGACGGTGCCCGGCTGGGCCGAGCGCCACGGCCAGGCGTTCTTCCTGTTCGAGGCGGCCTCGGTCACCGTCTTCACGATCGAGTACGTCCTGCGCCTGTGGTCCTGCGTGGAGAACCGGGACCGGGACTTCCACCATCCGATCAAGGGCCGGCTGCGCTGGATGGTGACGCCGATGGCGGTGATCGACCTGCTCGCCATCCTGCCGTTCTGGCTCCATTTCCTGGTGCCGGTCGATCTGCGCATCCTTCGGCTGTTGCGGCTGATCCGGATCCTCAAGATCACCCGCTACTCGCCGGCGCTGGCCACCCTCGGCGCGGTCGTGGTCAGCGAGGGCCGGGCGATCCTGGGCGCGGTGCTGGTCATGCTGGTGGTGGCGATCCTGGCGGGATCGCTGATGTACACGATTGAGGGCAGCGCCCAGCCGGAGCAGTTCCCGTCGATCCCGGCCGCGCTGTGGTGGGCGATCGTGACTCTCACCACCGTCGGCTACGGGGACGTGGTTCCGGTGACGCCGCTGGGCCGGGTGCTCGGCGCGCTGGTCACCATGGCCGGGGTGGGTGTGTTCGCCCTGCCGACCGCGATCCTGTCGGCCGGCTTTGCGCGAGAGCTCCGCAAGCGCGACTTCTTCCTGACCGTCCGCCGGCTCGCCAAGGTGCCGGTGCTGCGCGACCTGGACCCGTCGACCCTGGCGCAGATCGCCTCGATCCTGATCCCGCGGTCGCTGCCGGCCCGCTATGTCGTGATCCGTCGCGGCGAGCGGCCGGACGCGCTCTGGTTCATCGTCGAGGGGGCGGTGGAGGTGGAACTGCCGCACGGGCCGGTCCGCCTGACCGACGGCGACTTCTTCGGGGAGATGGCGCTGATCGGCGGCCATACCCGTTCGGTCACCGTGGTGACCGTGACCGACTGTCAGCTCCTGGTGCTGGAGGCCGACCGGTTCGAGCGGATGAGCCGGCACCTGCCGGATCTGGCCGAGCGCCTGCGCGAGATCGCCCGCGAGAGCGACCACGCCAACCGCGCTGCCGGCCTGGCCGATGATGAGCGCCGGGCGCGGGAGGGGGCGTAGGGGCCGGCGTCTTTCCCCAATGCGGGCGCTCCGCTGCGGGCGGAGAGGAAGCGCGGCCTCCCATCGCAACGGGGGCCCGAACGGCTTTGATCCCTCACGGCGGCGGGAGTATCGTGACATCGTCGAGGCCAGCAACAGAGCGGACTCGCCATGAAGCCAACCATGCTGTCGACCGGTGGGATGCGGATCACGTTCGTCGGGCTGGCTGGTGTCCTTGCGCTGCTTGCTGGCGGGACGGACGCCGACGGCGCCGAGGACCTGACGGTCGTGACCTGGGGCGGCGTCTATGCGGAGAGCCAGCAGCGGGCCTATGGTGCCCCGTGGGAGGCGGCTACCGGTAACGAGATCGACTGGGTCAACTACAATGGTGGGCTGGCGGAGATTCGGGCCCAAGTGACGGCGGACGCGGTCTCGTGGGACATCGTCGACATCTTTGCGCACGAGGCGCGGCGCGGCTGCCGCGATGGATTGTTCGAAGAACTGCCCGCCGATCTCGTGGCTGCGGCCCCGGACGGCACGCCGGCAGCCGAAGACCTGGTGGTCGATCGTCCGAACGCCTGCGTCGCTCCGAACATCATCTGGTCCTGGGTAGTCTTCGGCAGCGAGCGGACCTTCGAGACCAGCGGCGTCACGTCGATTGCACAGTTCTTCGACGTCGGGGCAGTGCCCGGCAAGCGCGGCCTCGCGGCTTTTCCCCAGTCGATCCTTGAGATGGCGCTGGTCGCCGACGGCGTCGCCCCCGACGAGGTGTATGCGGTGCTCGACACCGAGGCGGGCCTCGACCGGGCCTTTGCCAAGCTCGATGAAATCGCCGGGCACGCCGTGTTCTGGTCGTCGGGCGAAGAGGCCTTGGAATTGGTGGCCTCGGGCGAGGTGGCGCTGTCGACCGGCTACAATGGGCGGGTCAGCGAGGCGATCCTGACCGAGGCCAACGACTTTCGCATTCTCTGGGACGGGCAGGTCCTGGAGGAAGAGTGGTTCGCCGTGGTGAAGGGATCCCCGAACCGGGCGGCTGCGGTCGATTTCCTGCGACACGCCACCACCGCGGAGGCGCAGGCCGAGCAGGCACGGTGGATTCCCTACGGCCCGATGCGGCGTTCGGCGCTGGACATCATCGCGCGAACGAACCGTGGTTTCACAACGGCAGCAATGTCATGCCCCACATGCCAGACCGGGCGGAGGTCCTCCACCGGACGGTGTTGGCCGATCCCGACTGGTGGTCGGCCAATGTCGAGCGGATCGCGCCGCGCTATGCGCAGTGGATGGCCGCCACGGATCCGGGCAACTGAGGCGCGGCCAGTTGGCGCCGGCCGGGGGCAACGATGGCTAGCGAGGCCACGGGCCGCCGGTTGTCGGCCATCCTGTTCGCCGACATCGTGGGCTACACCCGCCTGATGGCGGCCGACGAAGGCGCCACCTTCGCGCGGCTGAATCATATCCGCCATGCCATCCTGGAGCCGCTGCTGTCGCGCCACGGCGGCCGGCTTGTGAAGCCGATGGGCGACGGCATGCTGACCGACTTCGTCAGCGTCGTCGACGCCGTCGCCTTCGCCACCGCATTCCAGCAGGCCGTTGCCGACCTTGACCATACGGCACCCGGGTCGGGTCTGTTCACCTATCGGATCGGCATCAATGTCGGCGACATCATCGAGCATGACGGCGACGTGTTCGGCGACGGCGTGAACCTGGCGGCACGGCTCGAGCCCCTGGCGCCGGCCGGCGGTCTGTGCCTGTCGGAAAAGGCCTATCAGGAGGTCCGCGGCAAGCTGCCGATCTCATTCCGAGATGGGGGGCGGCGGCGCCTGAAGAACATCGCCGCTCCAGTACGGGTCTATATCGCCGATCTGGCGCCGCCGGGGGCCGCCCACCCCCGCTGGCGGAGGGTCTCGGGGCAATCGGTGCGCGCGGGTGCGGTCCTCTTCGCTGTCTTGGTTGCGCTCGCCGGCACTGCCGTGTGGCTGCACACGCAGGGACGGGTGGCCGCGCCGGTGAGGTCCGAGCGGCTCGCTCATCCGCTGCCCGAAGGACCCTCGATCGTCGTCCTGCCATTCGACACGCTCGGCGAAGAGTCGGGCCAGCGATACTTCGCCGATGGGATCACGGAAGACCTGATCACGGACCTCTCCAAGCTGCAGGATCTCCTGGTGATCTCGCGCCAGTCCTCCTTCGCGGTCGATCAACGGGTCGAGGAGGTTCGCGAGATCGCCGAGACGCTGGGCGTCCGCTATGTGCTGAAGGGCAGCGTCCGGCGCGACGACACCCGGCTCAGGATCAATGCACAGCTGATCGACGCCACGACGGGCGGCCTCGTCTGGGCCGAGCGGTACGACGGTGTCACCGACCGCGTCTTCGATTTGCAGGACGACATCGCCACGCGGATCGCGGCGGAGCTGGCGATGGAACTCTCACCGGGCATAGCGGAGAGGCTCGACGCGCGGGAGACGCAGGATGCCGCGGCCCATGATGCCTATCTGCGCGGTTTGGCCCTCTATCGGCGAGGCGCCCCGGCGGACAACGCCGCCGCTGCCGAGGCATTTCGTCGGGCGATCGATCTCGACGCCGACTACGCCGCCGCGCGCAGCGCGCTCGCCAAGGCGTTCATGCGGGCCGGCATTGAAGAGCAGGCCTTTGCCGATGCCATGGACATCCATTGGACGGCCGCCCTGGCCGAGGCCTGGGCGCTGGTCGACGAGGTGGGGCCCCGGCCCGATGCGGACCAGGAGATCGTCCGCTCGCGCCTTGCGCTGCGCAAGCACCAGCATGAACGGGCACTCGCCGCGGCAGAGGTCGCCTCCGCCCTCCGGCCCAACGATGTCGAGGCGATGCAGGTCCTGGCCGAGGCCACGATCTATGCCGGCGATCCTGCGGAGGGGCGGCGCCTCGCGGAACAGGTGCTCCGCCGCGATCCGGTGACGCCGGCGCAGGCGCATTTCCTGATCGGCCTCGCCGATTTCGAGGCAGGCCGCACCGGCGACGCGATCGCCGCGCTCGAACGCGCCGTTGCCGAAGCTCCGGACGGCGGCGGTGCCTATGCCGGGATCCTGGCCGCTACCCTGGGGCTGGAAGGGCGGCGGGCCGAGGCGGGCGAGGCCTTCCGTCTATTTGCGGACAGCTATCTGGACCGCCCCTCGATGTCCTGGACCACGGGTCCGGAGCGGTTCGTAAATCCTCGCTTCCACACCTGGCGCAATATCGACTTGGCCTGGGCGGTGTTCACCTATCCGTTCCGTGACCCGTTGAGCCAGGAGCGTCTGGCCCGGGGCCTGGAGGCGGCGGGGGCGCCCGAAAGCCTGGGCGGCTATCTGTCGCTGCACGGTGGCAGCCGGTTGGGGCCGGAGGAAACCGTCGATGTCCTGTTCGGCGCGGCGATCGAGGGGCGCGACTTCTGGCATGCCGAGACGCTCTGGCGGCAAACCCGCTCGCCCCAGGGCGAGGTGGTGCACGAGGGCCATCCGATCCAGGTGGGCCCGCCCAATCCGCCGCGGGGCAGCGGGCGAATCGACGACCAACTGCTGTGCGAGGCGTGGCCGGTGGACGGGCGGCCTCTCGACCTGTGCAGCGCCGTCTATCGCGTCCTGGACGCGCGGACCCGCCTGCGCTGGGGCGATTTCGTCATGGTCACGGATGTCGGGCCGTTCCCGTTTTCCGTGGTCGATCCCGACCAAGCCTTGTCGCCCGACCGCTGAAGAGGGCGCCGGGCGACGCTTCTTCGGGACGGGGGCCGGCCGGGACGGTCAGAGATCCTTCGCCAGTTCCTCCCGGCTGTCGTCGGAGAGGCCGGCCATGTGCTGGTAGTCGGGATGCTCGATCGCCACCACCACCCGGGTCCCCGGCGTCTTGAACGCATCGACCTGGGCGTCGCTCAGCGGGAAATGGACGAACTGGACCGAACTCGCCTTGCCCTCGGCGGTGGTCCGGTCGACGTCGGCTTCCGGCACCCCTGTCACCTTGTCGCCGCCGATGTCGAGGGTCATCGTCTCCTCGACGCCGCCCAGCTTGCCCAGCACCGCCTTGCGCCGGACCGGGTCGTCGATCTCGAACATGACCGTGGCGACCAGCTCCTTGCCCTTGGGGATCAGCGGGTTGTAGGCGCTCAGCTCGTCCTCGATCTGCTCCTCTCCGCCCTTCTCGATGAACAGCATCTCGTGGACCTGCAGCCACATCGAGTCATAGCTCTCGAAATAGAAGGTGGCGTAGGGGCCGACGGGGACGCGGCGGAGCTTCTTCGCCGGCAGGATCTCGCGCCGGCGCTCGGCGCGGATCTTGCCGTAGTCCGCCATGTCCATGATGTCGTCGCGGGTGATCTCGGTCTTTGCGGGCATGGGTGTCGCTCGGGTCCGGATGATGGGAAGCGTATGGGAGCCGGTGCCGGGTGGATCAGAGGCCCCAGGCGCGGGCCATCAGTTCGATCGGGTGTTCGGAGGTCGCGGGCAGGGTCTTGCGGTCGACGCCCTTCTCGGCGGCCATCCGCTCCATCCCCTGGAGGATATGGTCGGCCGCCAGCGGGCATTCCGACACCACGTGGCCGTGGCCCTTCTCGGTGACGTTCTCCAGCCCCTGGCGCATCACCGGCTTGCCGACCTTGAGCGCGACCTCGAAATTCTCCTTCATCACGCCCCAGCTGCCGCCATGGCCGGAGCAGCGCTCGACCACCGCGACCTTGGTATCCGGGATCAGGCGCAGCATCTCCGCCGCCTTCTGGCCGATGTTCTGAGCCCGGGCATGACACGCGACGTGGAGCGTGACGTTGTCGCCCAGCGGCGCCAGCCCCTCGGCCAGCCCTTCGGTCTTGGCGATGCCGACCAGATACTCGGACACGTCGCGGGTCGCCGCCGACAGCTTCCTGACCGTTTCATTCTCCGGCAGGATCAGCGGCCACTCGAACTTCAGCATCAGGGCGCAGCTGGGGACCAGGGCGATCACGTCGTAGCCCTTGTCGATCCAGGGCTCCAGGTCCTCAGCCACCGACCTGGCGGCCTCGGCGACCTTCTCGATGTTGCCCTGCTCGAGCTGGGGCATGCCGCAGCAGCGCGGATAGACCACCTCGGACTCGACGCCGTTGTGCGCCAGGACCTTGCGGGCGGCGATGCCGATCTCGGGGTTGTTGTAGTTGACGAAGCAGGTGGCGTAGAGCACCGCCTTGCGCCCATAAGCCGGCGCCGCCTCGTTGACGGCCGCCGGCTCCTGCGCCGAGCGGACCGTGAAGGTCAGGCCACTGTACTTGGGCAGGCGCGCCTCCCGGTGGACGCCGGTGAGCGATTCCAGGAGCGGCCGCGTCGCCTTGTTCGTCTCGCTCGACGCCCAGTTGGCGATCGGCGCCGCGAAGCGGGCGAGGTTGCCGTTCCGGTCGGTCTCGGTGAGCTGGACGACCATGCCGTCGGCCGCCTTGCCCTTCTGCTTCTCCACGATGCGGTAGCGCAGCATCAGGTGTGGGAAGTCGAGGTTGAATTCGTGCGGCGGGACGTAGGGGCACTTGGTCATGAAGCACATGTCGCAGAGGGTGCAGGCCTCCACGACCGGCTCGAAGTCCTTGCTGTCGACCGTGTCGAGTTCGCCGCTTTCGCTGTCGTCGATCAGGTCGAACAGCCGGGGAAAGCTGTCGCACAGATTGAAGCAGCGGCGGCAGCCGTGGCAGATGTCGAACACGCGCCGCAGTTCCTCGTCGAGCTTCTGCTCGTCGTAGAAGTCGGGGTCCTGCCACGCAATGGGGTGACGCATCGGCGCGTCGAGACTGCCTTCGCGCATGGATCGCTCGCTGGTTCGGGGGCGCAGGAGAAATCGGCCGGCCGGGCGGTCGTTCCGGCGCGCCGGCACCCGTCGCCCAGCCGCTGCCCTGCGAGCCGCCTCATCTCCACCTCCGTGGAGCCTGACGCGGATCAAGGGCAACGGTGCGGCGGGCGCCAGGTCGCGCACCGTCGATCGCCATCGGCCGGACGGCCGAAACCGGCGGACGCCGGGGAGAGCCGGTGCTTCCCGGCCTCTTCCCGGCGTCCAACCCGACGACCGCTCAGGCCATCGCGTCCAGGGCCTTCTGGAAGCGGCCGGCGTGGGACTTCTCCGCCTTCGCCAGGGTCTCGAACCAGTCGGCGATCTCGTCGAAGCCCTCTTCGCGCGCGGTGCGGGCCATGCCCGGATACATGTCGGTGTACTCGTGCGTCTCGCCCGCGATGGCCGCCTTCAGGTTCAGGCCGGTGTCGCCGATCGGCTCGCCGGTGGCCGGATCGCCGACCGCCTCGAGGAACTCCAGGTGGCCATGGGCATGGCCGGTCTCGCCCTCGGCCGTGGAGCGGAACACCGCGGCCACGTCGTTCTCGCCCTCGACGTCCGCCTTCTGGGCGAAGTAGAGGTAGCGGCGGTTGGCCATGCTCTCGCCGGCGAACGCATCCTTCAGGTTCTTCTCGGTCTTGCTGCCCTTGAGGTCAGGCATCGGTCGCATCTCCCGCTGGAAAGTGTGTCGCGGCCGGTGCTTCCCCGTCTCGCTGCCGCCGCCGGCGGACCGCCGAGCTTGGCGGTGGGCCGCGACCGGATCGCCCGGTCCGCCCCTTATCGAGGCGCCAAGGGCGGAGAGACGGGGGATGCTGCCGTTCGCGCATTGCTGATATGCGATCTCAACGGCGAAGTCAATAGTCTAGAATGATTCAAAAGAATGCGCCGCCTGTCTGAGGCGACGCCGGGCGCCGCGTCGCTCGGCTCTGGCCGTCTTGCCCCTGGCTCTACCTGTGCCGCCAAGCCCCCCGTCACCACGCTCGGTTCAATCGGCGTCGGTCAGGCGCACAACCACGTCGACCCGCGCCACCTTGGCTCCCGGCGGCGGCGGCGGCAGATTGGCGACGACCAGTTGGTCCCCGGGAATGTCCCGAAGCTCACCCGTGCACTCATGATAGAAATGGTGGTGGGCGCTGGTGTTCGTGTCGAAGATGGACCGTCCCGGCTCCACCACCACTTCGCGCAGCAGTCCGGCGGCGGTGAGCTGATTGAGGGTGTTGTAGACCGTGGCCAGCGAGACGCTGATCCGATCGTCCCGGGCCTCGGCGTGCAGCTGTTCCGCCGTGACGTGCCGGTCCGGGCCGTCGAACAGCAGTCGCCCGAGCGCCAGCCGCTGCCGGGTCGGCCTGAGGCCGGCGGTCTGCAAGAGGTCCAGGGTACGGGTGTAGGCGCGCTGTCGGCTCATGAGGGTCATATAGTGGGTTTCGACGACGGTGTCACCCGACCGTAGCGCGAAAACCCCTCGGCTTCAATGAGATCGCATGGATCGCGGCGGCCGGTGTCCTCTCATGGCATATGCCAGCCCTCGCAAAGCGGTTGAATACCATTCGAGGTGCCCTCTAATCTCACCCGATGCCGGGGCACGGGCAATGCGGGTGCCTCGGGTTCCCCCCACGCCCGGGACGCCGGGTCGCGCCTATCGGAGGCGTCATGGACATGTCGAGAGCCGGTGATCCCCTGTCGCAGCGCCGCGGGCGGGGAACAATGGGACCACTGCCCGTTGGCCAGTCGCTTGCCGCCCCCGCCGGCGACGGTGGGGAGAACCGGCCGTCGGCGCCGTCGGCCGGCGCCCGGTCGGGGCAGCGCCGCAATCAATGCGGCGAACCCGGTCTGGAATGGCGGGCGCCGCCGCTGACCGGCCAGGAGACCGCCATCATCGTCGGCCTCGCCGAGATCGCCCTGGCGTTCGTGGAAGGCTGCCGGCGCGCGCCGGACAGTGCGGCGTTGACCCGGCTGACCGGACGGTTCGCCCGGAGCTGCGGCTTCAACGGCTTCATCTACTGCGCCGCGCGCCGGGACTGCTGCCCCTATTTCCTGGAGGATACCGTCCTTACCGACGCCCCGGACGCGGCTTCGACGCATGGCAGCGCGGCCCTGCCCGAGGCGGACGCCCTGGGTGGCGCGCTGGCGGCGGCACGGCCGCGCCCGGTGCGGCTCTCCGACGGCCGGGCCGCCGCGCTCGCTCCGGTGCATGGGCCCGAGGGACTGAAGGCGATGCTGCTGCTGTTCTCCGATGCGGGCATGGCGGCGGTGGTCGACCGGCTGAGGCTCGGCTCCGCCAGCCTCCAGCTGGCGGCAAGCCATCTCTACATGGCGGCCGAGGCGCTGCGCCTGGCCGAGCTGCATGGCCGGCCGGCGCGGCAACAGACGCCCGACCTGACCCCGCGGGAGCGCGAATGCATGTTCTGGCTAGCGCGGGGCAAGACCGCCTGGGAGGTCGCGCGCATCCTGGGCATCCGCGAGCGGACCGTGACCTTCCACGTCGAGAACGTGAAGCGAAAGCTCGGCGTCAGTCGGCGCTCGCAGGCGATCGCGCTGCTGCTCCAGGCGGGCGATCTGACCGGCTGATCGTTGCCGCCGACTCGCTGCCGCCGTCCCGATCCCCCACGACGGCCCGGGCGGCGGTGGGTCCTGTCGGCAACCTGTCAGAACCGACAGGCTGACGGATCGGCTTGCCGGGGTCATAACGAAATCCGAGGCAGCCGGTCGTGGGGATCGGCCGCGTGGGGGATGGCGCAGCGGCGGAATCCGGCACAGCCGGCCCGACCGGTCGCCCAGGAGCGGACGGGGATGAGAAGCAAGACACTCGATCTCGAAAGCCATGAGGTCGCGGCGTCGCCGCGCGATCAGTACGTCGCGGCACAGGGCCTGCGGGAATGCCTGCTGCAACTGCAGCATGAGGCGGAGATCCGGGGCTTCGCGTTGACGGCCCATCTCCTGGCGGTGGCCGGCGACGCGATCCTGGAGGAGCAGATGGTCCACGGCGCCGGTCGGACCCACTGAACCGCGAACGGGTCGCCGGCCGGCCCCAAGCCGGTCCTGCTTCGGCACGGGGCGGGCGACCCCGATCGCCGCTTGGCTGGTGTGCTTGCGGCGAAGGGCCGGTGCCGCGCCCCGACCGCCCTTGCCTGGGGCCATTCCTCTCTCTCGTACCGGCCCGCCAAGCTCCGGTCTGCCTTCGCACGGCTCCCGAAGGGGGTGTCGGCCCGCGGTTGCCGTCGCGGGGTGGTGGCGCTGCCCGCCTGTCGTACCGGTCCTGTCATACCAGGCTCGTCGTACCCGTCTCGTCGTACCCGTCTCGTCGTCCCTGTCTCATCGCACCTGCCGCCTCGCGGCTGACGGGAGCCGTCGCTTCCCGCGGCCGCGTCGCGGCATCCGATCGCGGGCCGCCACTGTCGGCACCGTCGCCGGCAAGGTCAGAGAAACAAGGCGGGAGAAACCTTGTACGGCTCTTGAAATCCGTTACATTCCCCGGGCAATGACGAACCACGCCGGGTAGGGCCAGGGTGACCGGAAAGGCCAGCTACAGCTACGACGACCTGATCGCCTGTGCACATGGCGCGCTGTTCGGCCCGGGCAATGCCCGACTGCCGCTCCCGCCGATGCTGATGTTCGACCGGATCCCGACGATCGCGGACACGGGCGGCGCCTATGGCAAGGGCGAGGCGGTTGCGGAATTCGACATACGGCCCGATCTGTGGTTCTTCGCCTGCCATTTCGAAGGCGACCCGGTCATGCCGGGCTGCCTTGGGCTCGACGCGCTGTGGCAGCTTCTGGGCTTCTATCTCGGCTGGACGGGAGCGCCTGGCCGGGGCCGGGCGTTGTCGGTCGGCGAGGTGAAGTTCACCGGCCAGGTCCTGCCGACGGCACAGCAGGTGCGCTATCATCTGGACATCAAACGCGTGATCAACCGCCAGCTCGTGCTCGGCATCGCCGACGGGACCATGGCGGTCGACGGCAAGGTGATCTACGAGGCCAAGGACCTCCGGGTCGGCCTGTTCACGTCGACCGACCAGTTCTGACAGGCATTCCGGGCGCGCCCGCTTCGACATCCCGCGGCTCGCCGGCCCTTCTGGCGGCGGGTCCCTCATGAACGATCGGCCCTTCACGAGCGATCGACTGACAACGGAGCCCGACATGCGCCGCGTCGTCGTCACCGGCATCGGCATCGTCAGCAGCATCGGCAACGACCAGAACGAGGTCGCAGACAGCCTGCGTCACGGCCGATCCGGCATCGTCTTCGCCGAGGAATACCGGGATCTCGGCTTCAGGAGCCAGGTTCACGGAACCGTCAAGCTCAACACCGACGACCATGTCGACCGCAAGCTGAAGCGGTTCATGGGCGAAGGCGCCGCCTACAACTACATCGCCATGCGCCAGGCGATCGAGGATGCCGGCCTGGAGCCCGACGAGGTCAGCAACGAGCGCAGCGGGCTGATCATGGGGTCCGGCGGTCCCTCGACCTCGAATCTGGTGCAGGCCGCGGACATCGCGCGGGAGAAGGGACCGCGCCGGGTCGGGCCCTACATGGTGCCGCGCACCATGTCGTCGACCAATTCGGCGACCCTGTCGACCCATTTCGGAATCAAGGGCGTCAATTACTCGATCTCCTCGGCCTGCTCGACCAGCGCGCACTGCATCGGCAACGGCGCCGAGATGATCCAGTGGGGCAAGCAGGACATCGTCTTCGCCGGCGGCGGGGAGGAACTGCACTGGACCCTCTCCGTCCTGTTCGACGCGATGGGGGCGCTCAGCTCGAAATACAACGACGAGCCGACGCGGGCGAGCCGTGCCTTCGACAAGGACCGCGACGGCTTCGTGATCGCCGGCGGCGGCGGCGTCGTGGTCCTGGAGGAGCTGGAGCACGCCAAGGCGCGCGGCGCCAGGATCTACTGCGAGCTGACCGGCTACGGAGCGACCTCCGACGGCTACGACATGGTCCAGCCTTCGGGCGAGGGCGCGGTCCGCTGCATGCGCCAGGCGCTGGCGACGGTCGACCGGCCGGTCGGCTACATCAATGCCCACGGCACCTCGACGCCGGTCGGCGACGTCCGCGAGCTCGAAGCGGTGCGCGAGACCTTCGGCAACGCCTCCGACGAGGAGGGGCCGTGGATCAGCTCGACGAAGTCGCTGACCGGTCATTCGCTCGGCGCCGCCGGGGTGCAGGAGGCGATCTATTCCATTCTGATGATGCGTCACGGTTTCGTCGCCGCCTCGGCCAATATCGAGACCCTGGACCCGGCGGCCGAAGGCTACCGGATCGCCCGGGAGCGGATCGACGACATCGCGCTCGACTGCGTCATGTCCAACAGCTTCGGCTTCGGCGGCACCAACGCGACCTTGGTGTTCGGCCGGTACGACGGTTAGGCGACGGCGCCGTGCCGCGCGATCGCGAGGCGGCGCCCCCGGCCGGGCGGACCGCACCCCCCGCACCCCCGACGCAGGAATGGTCGATGAAGGAAAACAGCGGACTGATGGCCGGCAAGCGCGGCCTCGTGATGGGCGTGGCGAACAACCATTCGATCGCCTGGGGCATTGCGCAGAAGCTGGCGGCCGAGGGGGCGGAGCTCGCCTTCACCTTCCAGGGCGAGGCGTTCCGCAAGCGGGTCGAGCCGCTGGCGGGCCAACTCGGCTCGGGCATGGTCATCGAATGCGACGTGGCCGAGCCGGGACGGCTCGATCGCGCCTTCGACAAGATCGAGGAAGCGTGGGGTGGTCTCGACTTCGCCGTGCACTGTGTCGCCTACTCCGACAAGGAAGAGCTGAAGGGCCGCTACGTCGACACGACGCCGGAGAACTTCGCCAGGACGATGCAGGTCAGCTGCTACTCCTTCACCGCCGTGGCGCAGCGCGCCGCGCCGCTGATGAAGAACGGCGGCAGCCTGCTGACCCTGACCTATCTGGGGGCCGAGCGGGTGGTGCCGAACTACAATGTGATGGGCGTCGCCAAGGCCGCGCTGGAGGCGAGCGTGCGCTATCTCGCCGCCGATCTCGGGCCCGACGGCATCCGCGTCAACGCCCTGTCGGCCGGCCCGATGCGGACGATCGCCGGCAGCGCGATCGGCGCCGCGCGCTACGTCTACAAGTACAACCAGCTTAACGCGCCGCTGCGCCGCAATGTCGGGCTGGACGATGTCGGCGGGGCTGGGCTCTATCTGCTGTCGGACCTGTCCGGTGGCGTCACCGGCGAAGTGCACTATGTCGACTGCGGCTTCCACGCGATCGCCGTACCCCAGCCGGAACGCGAGGGTCGGGCGTCACAGGAGGCCTGATTCGCGGCAGGCCGCCGGGTGGTTGCCGTCGTCGCTCACTTCCCCGCCGCCCGGCGGCGGATGTCCTGCACGAGGCCCGACCGCCATGCAGCACCTGACCGTCCGCCACACCACGACCTATCACTATGACCGGCCGGTCGTCTTCGGTCCGCACCGGTTGATGTTCCGGCCGCGCGACAGCCACGATCTCCGGCTCCTGTCGACCGGCCTCGTGATCGAACCGCAGGCGTCGATCCGCTGGATTCACGACGTGTTCGGGAACTCGATCGCGATCGCCAGCTTCGAGGACAGCGCCGATCGCCTGGTGTTCGAGAGCACCATCGCCGTGAACCACTACGGCAGCGTCGACGTCGACTATCCGGTCGAGGACTACGCGCGTACTTATCCGTTCAGCTACCCGACCGAGGAGATCCCGGACATCGGCCGGACGATCGAACGCCATCTCCCCGATCCCGACCATGCCGTCGACCGCTGGGCCCGGCAATTCGTGACCGAGGCGCCGACGATCGGCGGCGCGCCCGACACCATGGGCATCCTGGGCGCCATGACCCGGGCGATCAACGCGGAGATCCGCTACGAGAGGCGCTATGCCGTCGGCACGCGTGCGCCGGCGGAGACCCTGGCCCTGGGCAGCGGCACCTGCCGCGACATGGCGCTGCTGATGATGGAGGCGGCGCGGTCGCTCGGCTTCGCGGCGCGATTCGTCAGCGGCTATCTCTACGATCCGGCGCTCGACGGCGCGGCGGAGACGGTGGTCGGCGCCGGCGACACCCATGCCTGGGTCAGCCTCTACCTTCCGGGCGCCGGCTGGATCGAGTTCGATCCGACCAACGGCCTGATCGGCGGCCCCAACCTGATCCGCGTCGCCGTCGCCCGCGACCCTAGCCAGGCGCAACCGCTCACCGGCAGCTATTTCGGGCCGGCCGAAGCCTTCCAGTCGATGGAGGTCGCGGTGGAGGTGCGGGCAGGGTAAGGGGGCCGGGGCGCGGCCCCTGCGGCTGTCGACCGACCCCACCTGGCTCCGCCGCCTCAGATCCACCGCACGAACAGCCACGCGACCCCCGGCTCCCGGCCGGTGCGCATGTGGACGGCCACCCGCATCGGGCGGCCCGGGAAGCTGAAGACGTATTCCAGGAGCGCATCCAGCTTGCCCCGGGCCATCCCGTCGCGGAACGTCTGCTCGAACACGCTGCCGGCGGTGCAAGGCGCGATGTCGCGGAAGAAGTCGCGGCCGAGGACGGCGCGAGGCGACAGGCCGGAGAAGCGCGATTCGGTCGCGTTGTAGCTCAGCACCCGTCCGGTGGCGTCGAGCTTGATCGCCCCGACGGGCAGCCGGTCCAGGTCTTCGGCCTTCAGCGATTCGATCTCGTCCATCTCCCGGCCGACGAAGCGCGCCACGGTCAGCCCGCCGACCGCCTGAAGCATCGGCTGCGGCTCGGTGAAGGTCCGCAGCGGATCGTCCCCCGTATCGATCACCCGGTCCGCCGGCAGGGTGACGAAGATCGACGTTCCGGCGCCCACGTCGCTGTTGAGGAACAGCCGCCCGCCATGCCGCTCGATCAGAGCCTTTGCCAGCGGCAGGCCCAGCCCCGCGCCTCGGCTGTCGAGCCTGGGGCCGATCCGGCCGTAGGGTCTGAGCGCCCGCTCCTGGTCGGCCACGGCGATGCCGATGCCGGTATCGGAGACGACGATCGCCAATCCTCCGTCAGCCAGCCGCAGGGCGGACAGCCCGACCCGCTCCTCCGCATCGGAGTACTTGATCGCATTGCCCAGCAGGTTGAGCAGCACCTGGCGCAGCATTCGCCGGTCGGCGCGGACTGGCGGCAGGCCGTCCTGGGTCTCGTGCTCCAGGACGATTCCGCGGGCCGCGGCCTGACCTTCCAGCATGCGCGCCACGTCGCCCAGCAGGATCGGCACGTCGACCGTCGCCTCGTCCAGCACGGTGGCGCCCGCCTCGATCTTGGAGAGATCCAGCAGGTCGTCGACCAGGGCCAGGAGATGCGCCGCGCTGTCGTGGATATCCCGGGCATACCCGCGGTAGCGGTCCGTGCCCAAAGGACCGAACAGTTCCAGTCGCAGGATGTCGGTGAAGCCGAGGATGGCGTTCAGCGGCGTCCTCAGTTCGTGGCTGACATTGGCGAGGAAGGCGGTCTTCGCCCGGCTGGCCCGGCTGGCGCGTTCGCCCGCGGAGCGCCACTCCGCCTCCATCCGGCGCCGGGGGCCGATGTCGGTCAGGCTGACCGCGAGATGTGCGCCGGCCCCGGACGGGGCCTCGAACACCGTCGCGTCGGCCGCGATCTCCAGCGGCGTGCCGTCGCCGCCGGTCAGCTTCAGACCGAACCTGCCGCCCCGGCGCCGGGCGATGCAGCGGTCGATCAGGCGGTCGAGACGGGCGGCTTCGGACGGCCCCGCCAGGTCCGCCGCGGGCTGCCCGTCCAATGTCTGCGGTCGCCGCCTCAGCAGCCGGGCGGCGGCCGGGTTGGCCCGCACGATCCGGCGGCGCGCGTCGACGATTACCAATGCCGCGGCCACCGCGTCGAGGGCGGAGCGGATCACCGCCGCGTCCGCCGCCGGCGCATCGGGCGATGGGGCTTTGGATGGCGGCAAGTCCGTCAACGCTCTCGATCCTCCACGCTGCGACGCAACCGGGCCGTGACCGCCGGCATGGGCGGTTGCGAATAGCCCCTAGTGGAGGGGGAGTTACTTTTGAGTGAACTTCTGCTCGCGCCCTAACGGAAAAGCGGAAGGGTATCGGTCGCGTCCGGAGCGGGCGCGGTCGCCGGGGCGGCCTGTCCGAGCAACCGCCCCGCCGCGGCCACGCCGCTCAGCCAGGCGTCCTGGATCTTGGCCCCGCGCAGCCAGTCGCCGCACAGCGCCAGCGTGCCGTCGGCGCCGAGCCGGGCGTCCGTGCCGTCATATGGGCCCTCCGCCCGAGCGTAGCGCCAGCGGTGCGCCGCGACGAATGCCGGTGTCGACGGGCGCGGCCGGCCGATCGCCGCCAGCGCATCGCCGAACGCCGCCAACAGGGCACCCGCAACGTGATCCGCGGGCTCCTCCAGGTGCGCGCGGCTCCAGGCCGGCGACGCGTGCAGCACCCAGGTCTCGTTTTCGCGCCCCGGCTTGGTGCCGTTCCGGCCGATCCAGGCCAGCGCGCCGGCTGGCCGGTCGGCGTCGACGGCGCAGAACGCCCCCGCGAAGTCCTCTGCCGGCGGCCGCTCGAAGGCCGCCATCACGGCCCAGCACGGCGCCATGACCGCCGCCGCGGCCCGGTCGGCCAGCGCGGCGTTGTTCGGTCGCAGCAGCGGTTCTGCCTGTGGCGCCGGCACTGCGACCACGACGGCACCGAACCGGCCGAGGTCGGCACCGTTCTCGTCGGCGAGCACCCATGCGCCGTCGCGGCGGGCAAGGGCACCGACGCGCGTGCCGAAGCGGATGTCGAGATCGGCCGTCAGGTGCTTCAGGACGGCGATCATCCCGGGCGTGCCGACGAACCGGTCGTGCGGCCGGGTGTCCTCGAGCCCGTCGGACCCCAGTCTGACGATCCGGCCCTCCCAGGGGGCCGCGACGCCGGCTTCGACCCAGCTGTCGACGAAACGGCGGAACCGGGCATCGTCGGCGGAGAAGCACTGGGCGCCGTGGTCGAACCGGCCGGCGTCGGTGCGCCGGGTCGACATCCGCCCGCCGGGGCCGCGGCCCTTGTCGAACACGGTGACCGGCCAACCGTGGTCGGCAAGCGTGCGGGCACAGGCGAGGCCGGCGATGCCGCCGCCGATCACCGCCACCGCCGGCGCGTCGGCCGCAGGGGCGGCGGCCGAACGGGTCAAGGCCGCCACGTCGAGCCGCCCGGCGTGCTGCGCGGCGGTCCGGGGGCGGACCCGGCCGAACACCGGCTGCGGCGGATCGAACGGCCGGTCGAACCCGCCCAGGCACCACAGGATGCCGCCATAGCTGTTCGGGTCGCGGCCGTCGAGCGCGTAGCGGTGGTTGAGGTCGATCAGCCGGTCGAGTGCCGTGGCGGCATCCGGCGTCCAGCGCAGCACCTCCTTGCCCCAGGTCATGCGCAGGTTGTTGTGCAGCTCTCCGTGGCGCAGGAGCGACCATTGCGCTGCATTCCACAGCGGTTCGGCGGTGCGACCGCGCGCCATCTCCTCCCAGCTGTAGAGGGCGTCGCGCCGGTCGAGCTCCGCGGCGGCCAGACTCTCGCGCGCCCAGCCGGGAATCGCCGCGAGGGTTTTGTGATCGGGGACGAATCTGCAGAAGGCGTAGGCCATCTCGCGCCAGACCAGCAGCTCGTCGAGGAACTTCTCCGCCCCGCCGCCGCCGATCGCCGCGGCCTCCCGGGCGATGCGGAACGGCGACACCTGGCCATAGTGCAGATAGGCCGACAGCCGGCTGACCGCGTCGCGGTCCAGCGCGTCGTTCCGGCGCTTGGCATAGCCGCGCAGGTGGCCGTCGCGGAAGGCTGCCCAGCGGGCATAGCCGGCGGCCGAGCCGCCAGGGGTGTGCGGCACTGGGCCGATCCCGTGGTCGATCTCGCAGTCGGCCACCAGCTCCGGGATCGAAGCGGTCGCCAGATCGACCGGCTCGAACGGCAGGTCGGGCACGGCGGCCGGCGCATTGGGCGCCAGGTCGGGCCAGGGCTGCGCGAGGCGGTCGCGCCGGCGCGTCTCGGTCGCCTTGCGGAAGGCGAAGGCCCGGTCGTAGGCCCGGCCGACCAGCCGCATCGGCAGGACGCAGGCGGTGTCGACCGCCAGCACGGCGACCGGCGCGGCCTCGGCCAGCCGGTGGGCCCAGCGCCGCATCGGCACGGTCGGCATGTCCTCGGTCACCACCGCCGCCGCCCGCTGCGCCAGCGTGGCGAGGTGCGGCCCGCGATGGCCCGGGCGGGCCAGGTGGAAGGCGGTGCCGATGCCGCGTCGCGCCAGGTCCGCCGCGGCATCGCGGGCGCCTTCCAGGATGAAGCTGTGGTGCCGGTCGCTGGCGAAGGGATACCGTTCGTCCAGCGCGTGGTACACGAACGCTGGAAGGCCGAGCGCGTTGGCCAGCGCCACCGCCGCGTCGAGCGCCGGGTTCTCGCGGGCGCGTACGGCCGTACGCATCCAGTAGAGGACGTACGAACCGCCGGGATCGACCGGCCGGTCGTTCAGCGGTTCGATCCGCTCGACGAGGCGGGGCGGCAGGCCGCCGGCGGCGCCGGGCAGGCGGGCGGGTGGCGTGGTCATGGCGCGGAACTAGGGCGCGGGGGGCCGGCGTCCAGGGCGGTGCCGGGACGGCCGTTACCGCGCCCGCGCGGCTATCCCTCGCCGAGCCCCAGCGCGGCCTTCTGCGCCGTCACCAACTCCGCGATCCCCGTCTTGGCGAGGCCGAGCAGGGCGACGAACTCGTCCTCGCGGAACGGCTCGGTCTCCGCCGTGCCCTGGATCTCGACGATGCCGCCCGCCCCGGTCAGCACGAAGTTCGCGTCGGCCTGGGCCGCGGAATCCTCCGCATAGTCCAGGTCCAGGACCGGCACGCCCTGGTGCAGCCCGCAGGACACCGCCGCGACATGGTCGGTCAGCGGGATCGCCGCGACGGCGCCGATCTCCTTAAGATGGGTCAGCGCCATGTGCAGGGCGACGAAGCCGCCGGTGATCGCGGCGGTCCGGGTGCCGCCGTCCGCCTGCAGTACGTCGCAGTCGACCCGGATCTGGATCTCGCCCAGCGCCTTCAGGTCGGTGACCGCGCGCAGCGACCGGCCGATAAGCCGCTGGATCTCGTGGGTGCGGCCGGTCACGCCCCGGCGCGATTCGCGGTCGGTGCGGGTGTCGGTGGCGCGCGGCAGCATGCCGTATTCCGCCGTCACCCAGCCGCGGCCGGCGCCCTTGAGCCAGGGCGGCACCCGATCCTCGACCGTCGCCGTTCACAGGACATGGGTATCGCCGAACTTGGCGATACACGATCCTTCGGCATACTTGTTGACATCCACGACCAGCTCGATGCTCCTGAGCTGGTCCGGCGCACGGCCGGAAGGGCGGCCTGTCGGACGGCCGGACGGACGGGGAAGCGGCATGACGGGTTCCTTGATCGGAGTGTGGCGCGACCCTAGCGCCGGGAACCGGCCCGGTCCAGGGCGGCGGGGCGCGGCCGGGCCGAACGGCCGCCTTGCACCGGACCGTCCCGCAACCCAAATTGCGGGGGCTTGACCATGACCCGTTCGCGCACCCTGATCACGCCGATGACGGACGTCCTGGGCGAACTGAACGACCGTTCGCGGGAAATCTTCCGGCACATCGTCGACGCCTATGTCGAGACGGGCGAGCCGATCGGTTCGCGCACTCTCTCGCGTCGGCTCGGCATGACCTTGTCGCCGGCGACGATCCGCAACGTCATGGCGGATCTGGAGGAGCTCGGCCTCCTGATGGCGCCGCACACCTCGGCCGGCCGCCTGCCGACGGAGGAGGGCTTGCGCCTGTTCGTCCACGGCCTGCTGGAGGTCGGCGACATCTCCGACAGCGAGCGCGAGAGCATCGAGGCGCAGTGCGCCGCCGCCGGCCGCGCCGCGCCGCAGGTTCTGGAGGAGGCGACGACCATGCTGTCGGGCCTGTCGGCCTGCGCCGGGCTGGTGCTGGCGCCGAAGACCGACCGGCCGCTCAAGCATATCGAGTTCGTCAGCCTCGGCCCCGGCCGGGCGCTGGTGGTGCTGGTGACCGAGGGCGGGACGGTGGAGAACCGGGTGGTCGAGGTGCCGCTGGGGCTGCCCGCCTCGACCCTGGTCCAGGCGTCGAACTTCCTCAACACCCGCATCGTCGGCCGCACCATCGCCGAGGCGCGGACCGAGATCCTGGCCGAGATCGAGCAGCAGAAGAGCCAGCTCGACACCCTGTCGGCCCGGATCGTCGCCGCCGGCCTCGCCACCTGGTCGGGCGGCGACCAGGGCACGCTGATCGTCAAGGGCCAGTCGCGGCTGCTCAGCGACGTCACCGCGATCGAGGACCTGGAGCGCATCCGCGCCCTGTTCGAGGTGCTGGAGACCAAGGAGGCGATGCTCCGCATGCTCGAGGCGACCCAGACCGCCGAGGGCGTGCAAATCTTCATCGGCGCGGAGAACCAGCTGTTCGGCCATGCCGGCTGCTCGGTGATCATCGCGCCCTACCGCGACAGCGAGGAGCAGATCGTCGGCGCCATCGGCGTGATCGGCCCGACGCGGCTCAACTATGCGCGGATCATTCCGATGGTCGACTTCACCGCGAAGGTGGTCGGCCGGCTGCTGTGGAACCGACGGGACGAGACCCAACTGGCATGACCGAGTCCGATCCGAACACCACGCCGCGGGCCGACGGGCCCGGCACCGAGGGCCCGGCGACCGAGCCGGGCGAGGGCGGCACCGAGTCGCACCCCGACCGGCCGGCGGAGGGGGCGGATGCCCCCCACGCGGCGGCCGACGCCGCCGCGGAAGAGGCCGCCGCGGCCGAGAGCCTTGAGCAGGCGGTCGCCGGCGAGGCCGATCGCCTGACCGAGGAGGTGGCGCGGCTGGAAGCGGAGAACGCCAAGCTGAAGGACCAACTGCTCCGCGCGCTCGCCGAACAGGAGAACACCCGCCGCCGGGCGGAGCGTGACCGCGAGGATGCCGCCCGGTACGCCATCGCCAAGTTCGCGGGCGACCTTCTGGACCCGGCCGACAACCTCCGCCGCGCGGTGGAGGCGGCCCCGTCCGATGCCCAGGACGAGGCGCTGAAGACCCTGCTGGACGGCGTCCTGGCGACCGAGCGGGCGCTGCTGGCGGCGTTCGAGCGCCACGGCCTGACCCGGATCGACCCGCAGCCCGGCGAGAAGTTCGACCCGACCTGGCACGAGGCGATGTTCGAGATGCCCGCGGCCCAGCACCCGCCCGGCTCGATCGCCCAGGTGATGCAGCCGGGCTACGCCCTCAATGGCCGCCTGGTCCGCCCCGCGCGCGTCGGCGTCGCCAAGGGCGAGCCGCCGCAGAAGGTGGATACGAGCGCGTAGGTCGGACCAACGGTCCGACGCGCAGTGATGCATCGAGGTTCATCGATGCATCGAGACGTAAAAGGGCGCGGCCCCACGCGGGACCGCAGCTACAACGCCTGTGTGGTCGATAAAGAAGGGCGCGGTCCAGACCAACCGCGCCCTTTGACTTTCCTTCCGCCCGCCGCCTACTCCGCCGCCGCGACCTCCGCCGTCGCGGGCTTGGTCACCTCGGCGGTGTAGTCGTCCATCAGGGTCTGGCAGATCCGGCCCGGCGTGTAGTTGTGCTCGCCGATCTGGCCGACCGGGGTGACCTCGGCGGCGGTGCCGGTCAGGAAGACCTCCTGCGCGTCGGCCATCTCCGCCGGCTGCATGTGCCGCTCCACCACCTCGATGCCGCGGCGCTTCGCCAGCTCGATCACCGTGCGGCGGGTGATGCCGTCGAGGAAGCAGTCCGGCGTCGGCGTGTGCAGCTTGCCGTCGATCGCGAAGAAGATGTTGGCGCCCGTCGCCTCCGCCACCAGGCCGCGGTAGTCGAGCATCAGCGCGTCGTGCCAGCCCGCCGCCTCCGCCTGGTGCTTCGACATGGTGCAGATCATGTATAGGCCGGCCGCCTTCGACTGGGTCGGCGCGGTCGCCGGGTCGGGGCGGCGCCAGGGCGACACCTGCAGGCGGATGCCCTTCATCTTCGCCGCCGGGTCGAAGTAGCTGGGCCATTCCCAGGTGGCGATCGCCACGTGGATCGTGTTGTGCTGGGCGGACACGCCCATCATCTCCGACCCGCGCCAGGCCACCGGCCGGACATAGCCGTCGACGATGCCGTTGGCCTCGATCACCTGCCGGGTCGCGGCATCGATCTCCGGCACCGACCAGGGCAGCTTGAAGCCCAGGATCTCCGCCGAATGCTCCAGCCGCTCCGAATGTTCCGTCAGCTTGAAGACCTGGCCGCCATAGACCCGTTCGCCCTCGAACACGCTGCTGGCATAATGCAGGCCGTGCGTCAGGACGTGGCAGCGCGCCTCGCGCCAGGGGACCAGGCGGCCGTCCATCCAGATCACGCCGTCACGATCGTCGAATGGAACAATTGTCATGGTACAAGCGATCCGAGTGTTAGATTGTTTCGTGTCCGGGAAGCCGTTTCGTAACATTCGCCTTCGCTTGAGTCAACATGACTGACGTCAACCCTGCCGTGAATCCCCTGTTCCTGCGCGAGGAGGATCTCCGGCGCGGGATGGAGATGCTGTTCTACGCCCAGCGCGACCTGGCCGAGGACTGCGCCCCGGTGCTGGCCCGCCATGGCCTGGGCCGGGCGCACCATCGCGTCCTCTACTTCCTGCGCCGCTATCCGCGGCTGCCGGTGGGCGAGCTGCTGGCGATCCTGAAGGTCACCAAGCAGACCCTGAGCCGGGTGCTGATCGACCTGACCGAGGCCGGGCTGATCGAGCAGCAGCGCGGCGCCAAGGACCGCCGGCAAAAGATCCTCAGCCTGACGGAGGCCGGCGCGGCGCTGGAGCGGGAGCTCTTCGAGGTCCAGCGCCGCCGCCTGATCCGGGCCTACCGCCGCGCCGGGGCCGAGGCGGTCGAGGGCTTCCGCCGGGTGATGGCCGGGCTGATCGACGAGGCGGAGCGGCGGCGCCTGGCCGACGGCGACGACCCGTCGGCCCGCCGGTGACCGACAGTCTTGGCCGGTCCGCGGCGATCCGCCGCGCCCGCCGGCCTCGCTGCGCGGTGCGGCAGGCGGCGGCGGAGACCGGAGCGCGTGGCGGCGAACCATGCTAGGATCATCGCGCCCGGCCATTCGAGACCGCGATGCACGGTACTGAACCCCATATCCTGGTCGTCGACGACGATGCCCGCCTGCGCGAGCTGTTGCGCAAATACCTGAGCGACAACGGCTTCGTCGTCTCGACCGCGACCGACGCCGCGGACGCGCGGGCGAAGCTGGAGGGCCTGGCCTTCGACCTGATCGTGCTCGACGTGATGATGCCGGGGGAAAGCGGCCTCGACCTGACCGCGGCGCTGAAGGCGGAGCGCGACGTGCCCATCCTGCTGTTGACCGCGATGGCGGAGCCGGACGACCGAATCGCCGGGCTGGAGCGCGGCGCCGACGACTACCTGCCGAAGCCGTTCGAGCCGCGCGAGTTGGTGCTGCGGATCACCAACGTGCTGCGCCGGGCACCGGCCGCCGATGCCGCGGCGCCACTGCTGCAGCCGGTCCGGCTCGGCCGCTTCGCCTACGACCCGGAGCGCGAGGAGCTGACCGGCGACGGCGGCGCGCCGGTGCGGCTCACCACCGCCGAGCAGCGCCTGCTGACCGCGCTGGCGCGCCATGCCGGGCGCGTGCTCAGCCGGGAGGAACTGTCGGATCTCGGCGGCATCGGCGGCAATGCCCGCACAGTCGACGTCCAGGTCACTCGCCTGCGCCGCAAGATCGAGGCGGACCCGAGGCTGCCGCGCTACCTCCACACCGTGCGTGGAGAGGGCTATGTCCTGAGACCCGACCTGCCGTGAGACGGGAACCGTCATGACCGTCGTCGACCGCATCGCCGCCGGGTGGCGCAGCCGCCGCCACCCACCCGCCTTCGATCCCGTCGCCGCCGCCGCCGGCGACGACGAGCGGATGACCCGGCCGGGGCCGATCAAGCGCCTGCTGCCGCGCACCCTGTTCGGCCGGTCGCTGCTGATCATCATCACGCCGGTCCTGCTGATGCAGGCGATCGCCACCTTCTATTTCTACGACAAGCATTGGGACACGGTGACCGAGCGGCTGTCGAAGGCGGTGGCTGGCGAGATCGCGATGATCATCGAGGACCTGTCTGAGGTCGCCGAGTCGCCCGATGCGCGCGCCGCGCTGTTCGCCCGGGCGTCGCGGACGATGAGCCTGCTGGCCAGCTATCGCCCCGGCGACAGGATCGAGCCGGAGCAGCGCTCGTTCGTCTTCCAGATCCTCGACAGGCGGCTCGACGAGGCGCTCAGGCTCAAGATCGCCCGGCCCTACCGGTTCGACACCCGGGTCGCCGACGAATGGGCCAAGATCGAGATCCAACTGGCCGGCGGCGTGCTGGAGGTGCTGGTGCCCAAGCGCCGGCTGTTCAGCTCGACCAGCCAGGTCTTCCTGTTGTGGATGGTCGGGTCCGGCGGGGTGCTGTTCGCGGTCGCGCTCCTGTTCATGCGCAACCAGATCCGCCCGATCCGCCGGCTGGCGGCAGCGGCGGAACGGTTCGGCAAGGGCCGCGACACGCCGGGCTTCAAGCCCGAGGGAGCGCTGGAGGTCCGGCAGGCGGCCCGGGCGTTCCTGGTGATGCGGGAGCGCATCCAGCGCCAGATCAGTCAGCGGACCGAGATGCTGGCCGGCGTCAGCCACGACCTTCGCACGCCGCTGACCCGGATGAAGCTGCAATTGGCGCTGCTCGGCGACACGCCGGACATCGCGGAGTTGCGCGCGGATGTCGCGGAGATGGAGCGGATGATCGAAGGCTACCTTGCCTTCGCCCGCGGCGAGGGGTCGGAAGCGCCGGTGGCGACCGATCTGAGCGGTCTGCTGGAGGACGTGAGTCTGGCCGCCCGCCGCGAAGGGGCGGTGGTCGAGCTCGACGCCGAGCCCGACCTGATCCTGCCGCTGCGGCCCCAGGCAATGCGCCGCTGCCTGGTCAACCTGATCTCCAACGCCCGGCGCTACGGCGGTCAGGTCGCGGTGGCGGCGCGGCGCCGGGGCCGGGCGATCGAGGTGACGATCGACGACGACGGCCCCGGCATACCGGAAGAGCGGATGGAGGACGTCTTCAAGCCGTTCTACCGGCTCGACGCCTCGCGCAACCAGGCGACCGGCGGCACCGGACTCGGCCTGACCATCGCCCGCGACATCGCCCGCCACCACGGCGGCGACGTGACCCTGTCGCGGTCTCCCCTCGGTGGGCTGCGCTGCGCGCTTCGCCTGCCGCTGTGACGGGAGAGGCGCCGGCCGGACACTGCGGCCCCGGCAGGTGCCCGGGCCGCAGGGTGCCGGATCGTCGGGCCGACCGACGATGGAGGCTCAGAGCGCCTTGATCACCGCCTCGGCGCTGGACACTTCGAACGCGCCGGGTTCCTCCACCGCCAGATGGGTGACCTTGCCGTTCTCCGCAACCAGGGCGAAACGCTTGCCGCGGGTCCCCAGGCCGAAGCCGGTGCCGTCCATCTCCAGCCCCAGCTGCTTGACGAACTCCGCGTTGCCGTCCGGCAGCATTTCGACCTTCGCGTCGGCGCCGGCGCCGTCGGCCCAGGCCTTCATCACGAAGGGGTCGTTGACCGCCGTGCAGACGATGGCATCGACACCCTTGCCGCGCAGGGCCTCGGCCTGGTCGATGAAGCCGGGCAGGTGCTTGGCGGAGCAGGTCGGGGTGAAGGCGCCGGGGACGGAGAACATCACCACCTTCTTGCCGTTGAACAGTTCGGCGGTGTCGACCTCCTCCATGCCGTTTTCGCCGAGGCGCTTCAGCTTCACCGACGGGATCGAATCCCCAATCTTGATGGTCATGGGTCGCAGACTCCTTGATAGCGACGGCCGGCCCGGGATCGGCCGGCGGCATTCGGGTGCGGCGCAGGCCGCGAGGCGGCGCGCAGTCTAGCCGCGCTCGCCCGCCCGCGCCATGGCCTCCAGCACCGCATCAGGGGTCAGGAGCTCGGGCAGCGGGATGCCCTCGGTCGCGCCGGGGCCGTAGACCGCGTTGAACGGGATGCCGTAGCGCCCGAAACTCTCCAGATAGGCGGTGATCGCCGGGTTCGGCCGGGTCCAGTCGGCCTGCATCGGCAGCACGTCGCCGTCCAGGCGCTCCGCGACCTCGCCCCGCTGCAGCACCAGGGCCTTGTTGGCCTGGCAGGTGATGCACCAGTCGGCGGTCACGTCGACCAGCACGACCTCTCCTGCCGCGACGCGCCGGTCGATCTCCGCAAGGTCGAAGGCGGTCCAGGCGATGTTGCCGGCGCTGGCCGAGGCGTTCGCCGGCGCGTCGAACCGTCCGGGCAAGACGAAGGCGCCCAGGGCCAGCACCACGGCGGCGCCGCCGCTGGCGAGCCTCAGGCCGCCCTCGAGCCGCCGCCGGCCCCACAGGAACGCGGCCACCGCCACCATCAGCGCGCCGATCAGCCAGGCCGCGACCGCCGAGGCCTGGACCGCGAGCACGCTGAGCAGCCAGACGGCCGTCAGCGCCAGGGCCGCGGCCAGCACCCGCTTCAGCACGATCATCCAGCGGCCCGGCCGCGGCAGCGCCGCGGCCACCTGCGGCACCGCGGCCACGGCCAGGTAGGGCGCGGCCAGGCCCAGACCCAGCGCCGCAAACACCGCCAGGATCTCGAACGGTCCGCGCGACAGGGCGAAGCCGACGGCGGTGCCGAGAAACGGGGCCGAACAGGGGGTCGCCAGCAGTGCCGCGAAGGCGCCGGTGGCGAAATGGCCGCCCAGCCTGTGCGGGGCGTGCCCGGCTTCTCCCCCCGCCTTTACTGCCGCGTCGGCGACCGTGCCCGGCAGCCGGATCTCGAAGAAGCCCAGCAGGTTGGCGGCGAACAGGGTCAGCAGCACGACCATGAAGACGAGGAACAGCGGCTGCTGGAACTGGATGCCCCAGCCGACCGCTCCGCCCGCGGCCTTAAGAGCGATCGCGCCGCCCGCCAGGACCAGGAACGACGCCAGGATGCCCGCCGCGGACGCCAGGAAGCCCAGCCGGATCTGCCGCGGTGCCCGGCCGCCCTGCCCGGCGAGCGACAGGAGCTTGAGCGACAGCACCGGCAGGACGCAGGGCATCAGGTTCAGGATCAGTCCGCCCAGGAAGGCGATGCCGAGGATGCCGGCGAGCGCGGGAAGGCCTGCCGCGGCCGTGCTCGAGCCGCTGCCGGCTGGGGAGCCAGCGGAACCGCCGGCGGAGGCGCCGGTCGTCGCCGCGAGGGCAGGCGCCGTGTCGGGCGGTGCGACGGTCGCCGTCGTCTCCATCGCCCGCCCGCCGTCGACCAGGGTCAGTATGATCTCACGGCCGTCGAGCGCGGAGCCGTCGCCGGGCGACTGGGTCACCGGCAGTCGCGCGACCATGCGACTGCCGCCCTCGTCGAAGGCTGCTTCGGGCGGGCCGAACATCCACCAGTCGCCGGCCTCGACCAGGATGTCCGGCGCGTCGAACGGCTCCCGCGCGGTCGCCTCGACGATCAGGGCCCCGGCGGGGTCGGCGGGATCGGCCGCCACGGCGGCGACCGTCAGGCCGCTGGCGGCGCCGTCGGCCGGCACCTGGGCGGCCCAGCGGGCGATGGTGTTGGCGGTGTCCGGGTCCGGCGTCGCCGGCCCCTGGGGCAGGTTCAGGCGGAAGTCGTAGCTGACGGGCACGCAGAGATCGGCACAGACCAGCAGGTCGGCCCGCGCGGCGAGGTCCATCGCCGCGCCGCCCACCGCCGGCGTCAGGTCGATCGGGAAGACCACCTGTTCGCCGTAGCCGAAGGTCTCCAGCCCGAACAGCCGGAACCGGTGCGGCGCGGGGTAGGCCAGGTCGGCAGCGGCCAGGTTCGTCGACCCCGTCCAATCCAGCCGCGGCGGCAGGCCGGCGTCGCCCGGCGACCGCCAGTAGGTCTTCCATCCCTCCGGCAGCCGCACCTCGAGGCCGGCCGGCACCGTCTCCAGCGCTCCGGGACCGTCGACGGCGGTGATCAGCCGGGCCTCCACCGAGACGCCGTCGGCCAGGGTCGCCGACTGCCACGGCGTCGCCGCGGCCCGTGCCGTTCCCGGTCCGGCGAGCGCGGCAATCAGCAGGACCCCGATCAGGACAAGAAGGCCGGCCGCGGCGCGGCACGACGAGCCGCCCCGGCGTCCCGGAAGGGGCAGCTCGGGCGGGCGAAGCGGGCGGGACCGGGCGGCGTCGAGGAGGCTCATGGCAACCAGTTCACAACATGTCCGCGGCAAGACTCGGGCAGGGCGTGAGGGAATCCCCCTCGTGACGCCTCGCCCGAGGCCTATATAGGGGATAAGCATCCGGGCGGGCTGTCACAATGGCGTCAGTGTCGCGGCCCGCCCGCCGCGCCCGCCGCGGACGCCGCCGGCGGGGCCGGTGGAACCCCGCCGACGCCGCGAGATTGACAGGACGTTTCACTCGACGGACGGATCATGACCGGAACGGACGACGACCGCCGCGAAGGCCAGCCTCCGGGCTTCGACGACAACGGCGAAGGGCAGGAGAACTACCTGGCGGGGCAGTTGCTGATCGCCATGCCGGGCCTGACCGAGGAGCCGTTCGCCCGCACCGTCATCTATCTCTGCGCCCACAGTTCGGGCGGGGCGATGGGGCTGGTGGTCAACAAGGCGATGCCGCAGATCACCTTCCCCGACCTCCTGGAGCAGTTGGGGATCGACGCCGGCATGGGCACCGAGTCGCTGCCGGTTCATTTCGGCGGCCCGGTCGAATCGGGCCGGGGCTTCGTGCTCCATTCCGCCGATTTCCAGCGCGACGGCACCATGCTGGTCGAAGACGGCATGGCGCTGACCGCGACGGTCGACATCCTGCGGGCGATCAGCGAGGGGCATGGCCCGCGCGACCACCTGCTGGCGCTGGGCTATGCCGGCTGGGGACCCGGCCAGCTGGACCAGGAGATGCAGGCCAATGGCTGGCTGAACGTGCCCGCCGACCGGGAGCTGATCTTCGACCACGACCTCGAGACCAAGTGGGAGCGCGCGATCGCCAAGCTCGGCATCTCGCCGTCCATGCTGTCCGGCGACGCCGGCCACGCCTGACGCACCGTGCCATCAAGGACGGCCCGCCAGGGCCGACCCGGGACCTCGACGGGCTGGGCGCCGGCACGCGGCGCTTGGGGACAGGGGGTCACCCCCGCCGGTGCGCCTCCAGGGCGGGAACGGCGACGGCCGCCATCAGCAGCAGGATGCCGCCCAGGCTCATCAATGCGGCGTCCAGGCCGATCCGCTCGGCCAGCAGGCCGATGGTCGGCGGGCCGGCCAGGAAGCCCAGATACCCCGTGGTCGCCACCGCCGCGATCGCCGTGCCGGAGGCAATCCCGGGCGTCGCCGCGGCAGCGCGGAACAGGACCGGCACCACTGCCGCGATGCCGAAGCCGACCAGCACGAACCCCCCGACCGCAACCAGAGGTTCGCCGCTGGCCGGGCCGACGATCATGCCGGCCGCCGCCACCACGCCACCGGTCGCGAGCACGCGGCCGTTGCCGAACCGCTCGATCAGGACGTCGCCCTGGAACCGGCCGATCGCCATCGCGAGCGCGAAGGCGGCGAAGCCGCCGCCGGCCAGCCAGGGCTCCGCGCCCAGGGTGGTGCGCAGGAAGACCGCGCTCCAGTCCGCCATCGCGCCTTCGGCCAGCAGCGCGGCGAATCCCACCAGCCCCAGCCCCAGCAGCCGCTTCGGCGGCAGGGCGAAGGCCGGCCCCGGAGGCGCCGGGTCCACGGGCTCCCGCGACAGGCGCTTCAGCGCCAGCACCCCCAGGACCGCAAACACCGCGGCGACCAGCACGAGGTGCACCACCGGTGCGATCCCCAGCTGCGCCGCCAATCCGCCGACCGCCGCGCCGGTCATGGCGCCCAGCGACCAGGTGCCATGGCAGGCGCCCATGATCGCCTTGCCGCGCCGGGTTTCGATCACGGCCGCCTCGGCGTTCATCGCCACGTCCATGGTGGCGTTGCCGAAGCCGACCAGCACCAGCGACAGGGCCAGCCAAAGGGCGCTCGGCATCAGCGGCGGCAGCACGATCGAGATGGCATAGACCACCATGGTCGCCGCCATCACGGCGATCCCGCCGAACCGGACGATCGCCCAGCCGGCGATCGACATCGCGATCAACAGCCCGACCGGCATCCCGAGGAGCGCCAGCCCCAGCGTCCCCTCGGTGAGCCCCAGCGTCTCCTTGATCTCGGGGATTCGGGGCAGCCAGCTGGCGAAGATCGCCGCGTTGACGAAGAACACGGCCGCGACGGCGAGGCTCGGCCCGTGGGTGACGAGGCGGCGAAGGGCTGTCAGCATCGCAGCGCAGGGCTTTCGGAGGCGGGCCGGGGGAGGGCGGCGGGAGCGAGCCCTCCATACCGTCGCGGCGCTCTCCGGGGCAAGCGGCGGCGTTCGCGACGGCCGGCGCCGTGCTACCCTGCGGTCCGGATCCGTCCCGCCGGCGGGACGGCAGGAGGAAAGGCAGGGCCATGTCCGACCGGCCGACCCGGCCCGGGCGACGCGCCACCGGCGCGGTCGCCGAGGCTCTCCCCGGTACCCGACCGGGTGCGCGGAAATGGCCGAAGACGACCGCCGGCCTCGACCTCCATGCCTGCGATCCCGACCTCCGGCGCTGGCTGGCGATACGGGCGCCCGACCTCCTGGCCGACCACGGGAAGCGGCTGTCCGATTTCGGCGCCTGGGTTGGCGGCCCGCTCGACGCCCAGGCCCGGCGGGTCGACCGGTTCGCCCCGCCGCGGCTCGACCCGGTGGACGAGAACGGGACCCTTCAGCCGCGGCTGGTGGTCGACCCGGGCTACGCCGCCTGCCATGCCGAGGCCTATTGCCGCGGCGCGATTGGTCTCTGCTTCGGCGAGCGGCCGGCGCCGCATCTCCTGTCCTTCATCATGGGATACCTGCTGGGCCAGGCCGACGTCTCGAT